>Ga0206107_1000005_pt1 | contig 417436 bp, 377 predicted proteins | sample 2B0metagenome_FD_148652 | JGI IMG/M metagenome (GOLD analysis project Ga0206107, IMG submission 148652) | Enriched microbial communities from leaf-cutter ant dump, University of Wisconsin, Madison, United States - 2B0 | ecosystem: Environmental > Terrestrial > Nest > Insects nest > Nest dump... | reverse complement strand
TTGAATATATTGAAGTGTTTTACAATCGACAACGAAGACATTCATACTTGGGCTATCTTAGCCCGGTAGAATACGAGAGGCAAAACGCCTCTCTCTAAAACTGTCCGTTAAACTGGGGGAAGCTCAGAGAAAATTAAATACCCTTGCCGGATAATTAGGGATAATTAGGGTCAAAGTAAAATTAAATATCCATGTCTGTCTCAGTTCTCACTATTCTTTGCTTCGCCAAAGAATAGTGACCAAAAGAAAAGCGACCCGGCGCATTTCTGATCCTATGCTTCTCAGGTGCTAACGGGTCGTCTTGATGTGACACCCCTGTCCCATCAAGACTAAAGCAGACGCCCTGTTCGTTTTACCCTATCACCTTGTGATGTTCGGGAAATTCATATGGAATTTAAAGGCTGCCCCTAACAAAGCCAAATATTCGGAAAGGAAAAAGTGATGCTAAAAAAATAATTTTTTGTGTACTTATATTGACTAGTAGTCATAGTGCCATCTGTGAAACTACAACAATACCAAATAGCATTAATATTTACCCGATCAACGTAACTGCACCCAAGTCACCCGGATGGGAACTAACTGAACAAACTCACTCAAAAGTAATTTTTACCAACACCTCAACAATAGCAAGTGATATCCCTTCATTTTATCCATGGCAGGATACCTTGCTTTGCATCAAATAACTCAATTCAATAATTACAGAAGATAAATCGAATCCCATACACCTCGATGTATGGTCTCTTAAGGTATTCCATTGTCACCAACAAGGGAATATACACATCCAATACCAAATGACGAACAATGTGTGTATATTCGCAAATTGACGCGCGCTTAATGTTTGAAGATTTGTTCGCTAAAGTTAACACATTTGATTTACATAGGCGTATGACAAGCAGCCAGGCTTTGGAGTAATGATGATTATGGCCGAAAAAATAAACGACGATGCATTACAAGCCCTTAAAATTGCCTTTAGCTATATGCCTAAAGCGATTGAAGTGAATAGATACGAATACGGTGAGCGCTACCAAACTGTACTTGAGCACATTCAAACCGTCAGGGAAATTTTATTGCTGAATGATGTAGACCCGGAGGAGGTGTATGGTGAAATTAACCCTGACACTACGCCGAATTCGTCTTATTAGTCTCTGAATTGGAAAACCTGGTTTATAATGTGACAGGGCTCACCTGGAACTTAGTAAAATACTTCAAGGGTGTACCTAAACCATACTATTGAGCAAATAACGGATATTGAATAAGCAGTAAGAGCTGTGGCAGGAAAAAAGCTCAGACAATATACTTGGTAACAACGGTATCTTACTGGAGCAACCTATTATTCGTAACTTCAAAAGACTGATGACCGGGCTAACTGCCATTTTTTATAGCCTTAAAGCGATTCCAGGCATTTTACTGATTAGCCTGCTATCACAGCATCTCTATGCCGAACAAACCGCACCTATAGTTATACATTACCCCGCATCTGACTCAAATCCTTATTATTACAAGCGCGTAAAATATTTTGTCGAAGTGCTTGAGTTAGCTTTGTCCAAATCAAACCACCACTACCAATTAGAAAAAGTCACTTTACCCTTCATGAATGAAAGCCGCTCCAAAACCAACATAATGACAAATATTTATGATGTTCATTGGCTCAATGCGCAAAAGGCACTGGATGCAGACTTGCAATCCATTCGTATTCCTTTGTGCAAAGGGTTAAGCGGATGGCGGGTGTTATTTATCCGCCCCGAAAGCCAGCCTGAATTCTCATCTGTCAAAAACCTGAATGACTTACGAAAATACAACGCAGGACACGGCAACGATTGGCCGGAAACAGCGCGATATAAGCACTTGAATTTGCCCCAAAAGCTTTCGGGCAGTTGGAAAGGTCTGTTTTATATGCTGAAACAAAATCGTATTGATTATTTATCGCGCTCTGCGCTTGAAATATACGACGAAGAAGACGCTTTTCCTGAGCTACATTTAAAGGTCGAATCAACATTAGCACTTCATTATCCGGCAACCTACTATTTTTATGTGAACAAAAATAACCAACAGCTTGCAACTGATATTCAGATAGGATTGGAGCGCGCTATTGCTGACGGCTCTTTTGACAAAATTTTCAATCGTTACTTTAGTGAAAAAATAAAACGACTGCACCTTAAAAACCGCCGCGTCATTGAGATTACCACACCTGAAGATATAAAATTGTTAGCCGACCGAAAAGCCAATCCATCATATTGGTATTGAGGCGAATTGCGCTGAAGCACAAATTAAGGCAGTCAAATTACAGGCCTTACGGCCAAGGGGCTGGGCTAACACTCACATATTGGGGACCACCTTCTTCAGGCTCCGGTACACTTTTAAAAGGATCGCCCTTATGGGCCACCAGGTCGCTGAGCTTGTTGTTATATTCATCGAGATTTTGTGCAAAATCCGGCGAAAAATTAACAGGTGAGTTGGCTTTCGCCCAGTCAAAAACCTCTTTCAATTTTTGTTCAAACTCTTGCCTGAACACCGATTCTTCATATGCCATAACAACCTCCAACTCTCATTCAGAATCATCGATCTATTGAATTTCACAGCAAAACACTCTCCTTACAAAAATACAATCTGAATCTTGGTAATTCTGTACGTTAACGAACTCACCCCATATTCGCATAACATACACACGCTACGAATTATTTGCGTTCTAAAGCCGGCGACTCGCGGTGTTTAGGAACTTATAGGTATATGACCCGGTCATTGCATCATCAGTAGTTGCCTGGGAACTTAAAATGAAACCATCCTTTACAGCAAGCTTACTTGTGTTTTTTATAGGCTATTTATCGGCATGCTCGAATTCGCCTGCACCCATTTCATCCTTATCCTATCCCACAGTTCCTGAAGGATTTCCTACCGCCCAAATTAACACCGATGAATGGATTGGACGCTGGTATGGCCCGGAAGGAACCTATTTGGAAATCAGTGGCGCCCAAGGACAATACAAAGTAACTGTTCAAAATCTTGATGGGCCTGCCATATATCAGGCCACCGGTAAAGACGGTGCAATAATATTTGAACGCAATGGCATCACTGAAACCATAATTGCCGGTACCGGTCGGAAAACAGGAATGAAGTGGCTGGCCGATAAATCCGATTGTCTGGTAATTCGTAACGGCGAAGGCTTTTGCAGAGATTAGGATGAAGAGGCAATTCAGTATTGCTGCCTCAAACATCCATAGACGTTGATTTTCGGTTTATATAAGCATATGGTCGCACAGGTAAAGATACATTATCTATGAGATAAAAACCGAAGATTATCCAGCTAAACACGAGGCATGTATGGATTGGAAAGGCGGACGACGTAGCAGTAATATTGACGACCAGCGTAACTCTCCTCTTTCGGCAAATGCAGGTGGCGGCGCTATCTTGCTCTTGTTTCGCTTTCTCCCTTTTTTAATCCGTACCAAAATCGGCAGAATTATTCTGGTCATAGGTGCATGCGGGTATTTCGGTGCGCGCTTGCTGGGTATAGATGTTATGCAGTTGTCAGGTGAAAATTCTGCGTCTGGTTCTGCTGTACCCTTGAGTGCAAAAGATCAGGAACTAACCGATTTTGTTTCTGTAATTTTGGCAGATACGGAAGATACCTGGCGTGCGCAATTTGAAAAAATGGGCAAGGTCTATCAAGAGCCGGTCTTGGTTTTATTCAGGGGCAGCGTCAGGTCGGCCTGCGGTTTGGGACGCGCCGCTATGGGACCTTTTTACTGTCCGGGCGATAACAAGCTTTATATTGACCTCTCGTTTTATGAAGACATGAAAACCCAATTGGGTGCACCTGGCGATTTTGCGCAAGCTTACGTTATTGCCCATGAAGTTGGCCATCATGTGCAGAATCTTTTGGGTATTTCCTCAAAAGTTCGTGTAGCGCAACAAAACCAATCGACCGCAGCAGCTAATGCACTTTCTGTAAAGCTGGAACTTCAGGCAGATTGTCTCGCGGGAATCTGGGGACATTTTGCAAACACTGAACGTAAGATGCTTGAGGAAGGCGATATTGAAGAAGCGCTCAATGCGGCGGCAGCCATCGGTGACGATAAGCTGCAAAAACAGGCAACCGGTACCGTTCGTCCGGAGGCATTTACTCACGGCACGTCAAAACAGCGTACCGAGTGGTTTAATCGCGGTTTTCAAAGCGGCGCTATTAACGAATGTAATACATTCAAGTAATACTGAAATAAGAGCACTCGTTACAAACGGCAGCAGAAATACAACAGTGAAATCGGATAATCCTTGACGAACCCGTGGGAAAATATACTGCTATTTAATTGGCGGGAGTAGTAACCGGGATTAAAACCGCAGGCCGACACTGTCGGGAAGCCTTTAGGAATTGGATTTGTTGTTGCTCATTGAGTTCCACCAATGCTTCTATAATTGCGATAAGCGCCGCATCCAAGCTGGCGCCTCCCGCTAAATGTAATTGAAGCCCGTTATAAACTATGGGATTTTGCTGTGCAAGTTGCTGAAGTGCGCTGGGGACGGTCATTTTTCTTCCTGGCTTTCGTAAAAGAGCCTTACTCTAGCGCCACCTCCAACCGGGTCAATTACACCCTATTACATAGGACTAATGAAGGTTTATATTTATCCTGAGGATATAAAAAAACCTTCTTAAAAATAAAAAATCCCCGACGTTATTAACGTCACCAAGCCATTGACATACACCATGAGCAAAATTTTTATTATCGGCCTGCCCAGAACCGGAACCACCAGTATCAGCGTTGCGCTTTTAGATTATGGTTTTAAAGTTGCCCACACAGCTTACACTAAACGCACCTTTGAATTAGCTGATGTTATTTCAGACGCACCCTGTTTTTGTGATTACCGCGAACTCGATAAACTATTTCCACGCTCAAAATTTGTCTACCTGGACAGATCGCTGGAAAAATGGGGGCCTTCCATGCAGATGCTACTCAATAAAATGTTGCCCGAACTCAAGCCCAAAACCGGTTATCTCAACCCTGTACTTAAACGCAGTTTTAATACTACTTTTGCACTGACTGGCGCAGCAGACCCCTTAAACATAGATCATTTAGCAACCTGCTATCAGCAGCATCAGCAAGAAGTGCTGGATTATTTTTCAACGCGGGATAATTTCATAAACATCGACATTAGTGCCAACAATGCCCTCAAAAAAGTGCTGGGATTCCTAAATATAGAATCCACCCAATCCCGGGAATTTCCTCACTTAAATAGAGGCAAGCAGGTTGATAGCTGGAAAGAGTTAAAGCATCCAAATAAAGTCAATTCGCTCAGCGCGGGAATAGACCATAAACGCTTTTTTGATTATGCGAAGTTTGGCTGACAGGTAATTTACCAGGAGGCTGTCGCCTCCTTTCTATGGGATAAGAACATCAGGCAAATGTAGCGAGCTGCAAAGGGCTGATGTCAGGTTGAAGTGTGCGTAAAATATCCATTGTTGTAATAACACCCAACGCGATTTTATGATCAGTAACAACTACACGATGGACATTATTCTTAACCATAACTGCTGCAATCTGTTCGATTGAAAACTCTTTTTCAACACTGATAATTTCCTTTTTCATAATTTGGTGTACGGTACAATTTTTCTCTGCATGGGTACTCCATTCCCGCAAACTGGTTTCATCCAGCTCTATCTCACAAGCCTCGCGATAATAGTTTCGCAGGGCCTCGCGGCGGTTGCGTTCATCCATATTACTGAATTTAAAAATATCTGACACAGTCACTACACCGACCAGTTCATGGTCAGAGGCTATAACAGGTGCACCGGAAATATTATGTTTGATAAAGAACTCAGCAAGGCGATGAATTGTCCATCCCTCGTAGGCACTGAGTAATGTGGGGCTCATAATAGTTTGCGCAGTAACCCCATTACTATAAATCAATGACATATTCTTACCTCGTTTGTAGTAATTATCAGTATGTACCTTAACAATGCAGGATACTTATAGTACTCAGGTAAACAGTACTAAAAAAGCCTAATAAGTAGCATTCTGCCTGGGAACTTATATTCTTTATTCATTAATATTCAGACTTTTGTGACTTAACCTTCACCGATAAAATTACCTGCCATTTGAACAGTTCTACCTTGCCATGTTTTATAACTTTCCAAAACCGGCTTAATCTTTTTACAGGAAGCTCTTATATCTTGGATATAACTACAGTGGTTTTTTAATAGAGCTGCGGGTAGACTTGCTCATGATTATTTCAATAAACCGGGAGTCTGGAATGAAAAAAACTTACTTACTTGCAGTACTTGCGACTTTTGTCATCTCTACCGCAACCTTTGCTGCCGATAAGCCTGTAGCGCCGAAGGTATTTATTATAGAGCCATCAAATGGGGTAACTGTACCAACCACTTTCACCGTGAAATTTGGTGCAACCGGGGTAGATATTGTTCCTGCCGGAGTTGACCAGCCTAATTCAGGTCACCATCATTTACTGATTGATACCGATAAGCTGCCTGACCTGCATACCCCCCTACCTGCGACACCAACACTTATCCACTTCGGTAAAGCCCAAACCGAAACCCAGGTCACCTTGGCCCCTGGTAAACATACCTTGCAATTGGTTCTCGGTAACTATATTCACGTTGCCGGTGAAAGCCCCGTCATATCAGAAAAAATTACCGTCACCGTTAAATAGTATCCCAACAAATACTACGCCTTTTGGATACACTCAAAAGGCGTAGATATTTAATATCGCTGTACTCAGCTCACAGACCTTATCTCCTAAAGACGCCAGGCTTTATATGGCTCATTGAGATAATTGTTTATCTTCAGCAACCATACTTATATCTATACGCTCGAAAAGCCCATTCTGGAACATTCATAGGCATATCATGGTTGATGCGCTGAAAAAGCTCAATAAATCCCGGCCGCCTCCTCTACATGCAAAACGATATTTAAATCGGTATTTTTAGGGGAATTTACCATTAAAACATCGCTATAATTGCACTTCTGTAAAGTGTAATGTCTAAGGTCACTATTATCGCTGAATGAGCGTGTAAGCTGTTCAGTGCCAGATTATGGTTTTTGTTAACTTTCAGGAAAGATGATTCCTATGCGTCGTGTATTTACCGTTTTTTTAGCCTCCCTCGCTATCGCCCTTTCGGCATGCAGCAATAAGCTCAATATTCCTTACAAAGGTCCTGAACTTGATAGCCTTGAGCAAGCAGCCAACTATTTTCAGGCACGGAACGTAACTAAAAAAATCCTGGCAATGAAAATCCAAATTGAAGAAAAACCTTTTTTATTGGGTGCCTATGATGTTCGCGATGGTATCGCCGCGAGAGTGCCTGAAGATAGCTATGGAGAATTACTTGATTCGCTACAAAAAAATGCCTCTCCGCTGGCCAGTGTTCCGGCGGTTGTTGATAGTGTCGGGGCACTTGAGGGGTTGCGTACGGCGCAAGAGCGCGTCAGTTACCTAACCGCTCGCGCCATCGCAAAAAGCTTCGGTAAAAATGGCATACCGGTGATGCCTGCCAGTATGGCTATTGGTTTGGCAGATGCGCAAGCTGCCAATACACCGCCTAAAATTTCTGCAAAAGAGGAGAAAGAATTACTGGAGGCCATTACCAAAAAAATCAGCATCAAAGATAACGATTGGGCTGAAAACCGTAAACAATTTTTTATGGAAGAAGAGAAAAGCTTTTTTGCTGAAAACATCATAAAACCGGACGTCATTGCACTCAACTCTGGCGTGCAATATAAATTCGTAAAGAAAGGCACCGGCAGGCAACCCAAGATCAAAGACACGGTGACAATCCATTATCGTGGCACATTGCTGGATGGCACCGAGTTTGACAGCAGTTACAAGCGGGGCAAGGCAGATAAGTTTGACCTGGACGATATGGTTCCCGGTTTTGGCCAGGCAATGACGCAAGTGCCCGATGGCTCAAAAGTCATTATTTACATACCGTCTCGCTTGGCTTACGGTGAAAAAGGCGCACCAGGGATTCCACCTTATGCAGCAGTAATTTTTGAAGTGGAATTGACGGCAATTAAAAGTGGATTTTTTTAAGCAGTGAATACATGTTTGTAAACACCATCATTAAAGAGGATTTATTATGAAATTTTTAGCGATTTGTGGCAGCTTACGAAAAAACTCCACCAACATGGGCCTGTTGCGTTATGCACAGGCTCATGCACCGGCAGGTGTAGACTTTACGATTGCCGACATTTCAGAAATACCTTTTTACAATGCTGACATCACTGAAAAACCGATTCCTGTGTTGAAATTATTTGAACAAATGGCCGTTGCCGATGCGCTGGTGCTGGGATGCCCCGAGTACAATTACTCCATTGCCCCAGCATTGAAAAATGCATTGGATTGGCCCTCTCGTGAACCTGGTAACTCTCTATTAACGGGCAAACCAGTTTGCTTCATGGGCGCAGGGGGCGGAATGGGTACTTCCCGCGCCCAATATCATTTGCGGCAGGTATGCGTGTTTTTAAACCTGCATCCGCTTAATACCCCAGAAGTCTTTGCCAATGCATTTTCCAACAGCTTTGATGACCGGGGCAATCTCGTTGACGCCAAGATCCAGGACAATATAGTTGCCCAGCTAAACGCCCTGGTAACCTGGACCACGCAATTGAAAAAATAACCCGTCCTGCCGGGTTCCTATCGCTGGTGAGATTCGGACAATATCCGAATCTCTTCTTTCCTGCGCTTGCTCAAAACTCCTTTCTGCCGATTAAATATTTCTTTTCAATAATCTTCGTCTAAGCTTGTAGCAGACAAAAATAGATCATTTCACCAACAAAAATAATGGCATAGAGAATCTGGAAGGATGAGTAGCGAAAGTCTTTATTACTGCAAAAACCTGATGGAAGTTAACAAATCACACAGCGTGGTGACCAATCAGGCCATCTATAACGATCAGGGTATCTTGCTTCTGGCAGCAGGTTCAGAGATCAGTGAAAAGCGTGCCGATATCCTTCTACAACACAAACTGATGAAGCCCCTCGAAGAGTGCGTTGGTATTGCCAGCAGCTTCAGTGCGATCCAGCTCTATGACTATCTCAACAAGTTTGCCAATAATATCGGCGGGCTGGCCGCTGTCACCAATAACGGGCACTATCAGCAAACGCTTCAACACATGTGTTTGTACTATGAAAAATATCCGCTGTTACAGCAAAATCTCACCGTCCTTGCGCTGCGCTCACCGCGCATCTACTACCACGGTTTATTCAGCGCTGCTGCCGGTCTGGCCATTGCAATCCAGCTGAAATTAACCCCAAAAGAACTTCAGACGGTTTTTATTGCCGGCCTGTTCCACGATATAGGTTTTTTATATCTTGCCCCTGAACTCAGCGAAAAGACCCAGGAGTTCACCAATAACGAATGGAAAGCCCTGCAAGCTCACCCCATTATTGCCCAACGCTTCTTAAACCTGGTGCCCGATTTGCCAAAAGATATTGGAGTTGCCATTGGCTATCATCATGAACGCATTGACGGTACAGGTTATCCCTACCACGTTTTCGGCGACAAATTGCCGATGGTAAGCCAGATTATTGCCGCAACCGATAATATTATCTTTAACCATTCTCGCTATAAAAATTATGGTGAGCATGCGCACATCATGTTATTAACCGCCCTCAAACTCAGTGACAATATTTATTTTGAATCGGTTTATGACGCCGCAATGGTATTGTTTAAACAAGCGCCCTCCCCAACTAACCAGCCTGTTGAAGCACCCGCTATTGAAGAGCTGCTGGCTCGCCAAAAAATGCTGCAACAACAGTTTGAAAAAGTAAAATTCCTGTCCAAAAAATTAATGGCATTTCCCGCAAGCCCTATGATACGTTCTATTTCTGCGGTGATGGGACGACTGGGCATTTCGGTCGTTCGCAGCGGAATTTTACAAACCGAACATGAAGATTGGTTAAACCAGTTCACCACCGGGCATACTGCCGATGAAGGTCTTGTACTGGTCGAATTAAGTGTTATGTTTGACCAGATTTATGACCAGTTAGTACATCTTAAAAACATCATGGAGCGTGCGGTAGAAGCTATTCCTGCACACGAGGCCTCGTTAAAAACACTCGCGTTAAACGCGCTGGAACAAATTGATCTACAGGATGCTGTAGCAACTTAAAATGCCTCAAGACTGCGCACCACACTTATGTCCTTTATGCCAGCAAGTCAACAACTGTGCGCTGGCACAAACCGGGGATACGGCTAGCCAGTGTTGGTGCATGCAAGCTACAATATCCGCAGGCACCCTGACCAGGATTACACCCTCACAAAAAAACCAGGCTTGCATTTGCGCACAATGCGCACACTCCTCAACACCACAGTAAGCCTTTGGCGAAAAACTTATCTGACCTAAAAATGCTTCAGGTTAGAGACATCTAAAGTAAAGAGAACCTATGTTAAATTGGATCACCACTCAACGTGGGAATCATATATCCCATATAGCTTCTACCACAGAGTTATCTGCGCATGAATTGCGTCAAACAGCCGAGGCCTGCATCGAAAAAGCGGTTAGTTTACTGCCGCAAAATATTCAGAATGATTCGCTCTACTTATTGTTTGAGTGGCACCCCACTGACGCTGCACTTAAAATTTGTATCACAGATGCCAGCAAAACCCGCGATGCACCCGAAACTGTCTATTGTGCGTTTCCAGTTTTGCTGCAACAACCGGACGATGTACCTAACCAGATTGAATCCGTAAAATTTTGGCTCCACGATTACTTAACCACGTGTACCGCATTTCTTAGCTATTCGCTGGTCGCCATTTTTCACAGTAGTTCACGTGCCTATACCGAGCTGCTGTAATACCAGTTCGAGAAGCGGTTTGATCACTGAAAGCAGGAGATAATTTATGAACCAGTTCAGTACCAGTTTAATTTTAATCGGTATGCCTGGTGCAGGCAAAAGCACTATCGGGGTACTGCTCGCCAAATCACTTGCAAAAGATTTTATTGATACCGATTTATCCATACAGCTGGAATACAATAAAACCCTGCAAGATATTGTGGATAGCGAAGGCTATTTGACATTGCGCGCCTATGAGGAAAGGGTGCTGTTAAAGATGCACTATGCAAACCACGTTATTGCAACAGGCGGAAGCGCTGTCTACAGCGAAAAAGCCATGCACCATTTGCGGCAATTCGGGCAAATTATTTTTTTAGATGTTCCACTCGCAGAACTTAAAAATCGAATCAAAGACTTTGATACGCGAGGTCTGGCACGCAAGCCCAACCAAAGCCTTGAGGATTTGTTCGACGAAAGGCATGCGCTGTACCAACGCTATGCCAACATCACTATTGATTGCAGCAATAAAAACCAGGAACAGGTTATTGCTGAAATTATTTATGAAGAAGCTGAGGCTTACACAGCTAAAGATGCCTGATCTGCAGGGGACTCATCCCCCCACACTATTTTTTATTTCGCTGCAGGCTCTGTGGTTCTTTGCGGCGGTTCACCTTCAGGTTTTGTGCCTGTACCCCGCAAACGTACCAAGAGCTTAAGCAGGTCAAACCAGAAAGGTGCGCCAAATAATGAAGCGGATGCCGTTACCAACCAGCCTACAATAGACGATGGCACAAACAACATTGACCATTCAAAGTTGCCATTCCAGCCGACCGGTAAGGTTTGCAACTGTGCATATGCCTGATGCGCAAGCAAAGCGTTATCGCCGGAGAGATTTAATTGCGCTATAGACGCCGGATGTAACCAGAGCACTTTAAATAAATGCACGCTGTCAATATTAAAGCCTACTGCAATCACCAGCGCGATAACAAAACACCAGATTTGCGATTGCTTTTTATAAGCACCGGAAACACGTCCCATACCCGCATCAAACCATAGCGCCAGCTCATGCTGAAATGCATGTATATTGCCAGCAGCTTTTTGATACAGGTTTTGCAGGAGTATACGCAACTGTTCATCTTGTATTGCATTTATATCTTCGCCAAGGCTATCAAACTTGCCCTCGGTTTTTTGAATGGAATTTATTAAGGCAAGCGCAAAATTTTTGGGCGGAATATAAGCCGGTTTATTTTTAACGTCTTTCAAATCAGCAGCCTGCCCGCCGCCTGCGGGGTGGGCCAATGCATCATTATAAATATTGAGCAATATCTCGCGGCCATCGCCAGCTTTGCCATTTAATAATTCTGTTAAACCCTTCATCAGGGTTTTTGAACGAAAATTTAACCAGGATGCTATTCCTTCAAAAACCGAGCTGGCAATTAAAGCGACTGAGGCATAGCAGAACACAAGACCAATAGCGACTTCCAATACGGTACTGTTAAACATAAACCACCTCCAATTACCCTATTAAATGGATACTCGTTTACACGAGGCATAATGTCCTTCGCGGGTTTATATCCAGCTCGCGAACACAACTTATTGCAATACACCGCTGTGAAAACGAAACTCAGTGTCAGGGCTTTCAATCAAGCTTTTTTCAAGCGTTAAAAATACTCCTACCCGTTCACTAATATCTGAACCGCCCGCCGCTTTTTTAGCGAGGTGCAGGTAATCTTGGTAGTGACGGGCTTCTGATTTCAGCAAAGATAAATAAAAAGTTTGTAATTCTTCATCCAAATAGGGCGCGAGCCTGGCAAAGCGTTCGCAAGAGCGAGCCTCTATAATTGCACCTACAATAAGCGTATCAATAAAACGTGCCGGCTCATGGGTACGCACCGGCTTGCGCAATTCGCTGGCATAGCGGCCCGGTGTTATCTGCTCATAAGCAATGCCGCGCTTTTGCATAATCTGCATGACTTGCTCGTAATGACGCAGCTCTTCGCGCGCAAGGCGCGACATCTTGTGCATCATTTCAAAATCTCCCACATAGCGATACATTAAATTAATTGCTGTGGAAGCTGCTTTTTTTTCACAATTGGCATGGTCCAGCAATAGCAAACCCTGATTTTCACTTTTCACCGCTGTTGCGATCCAGGTGTCCGGCGTTTCACAGTAGAGGAATTGCTGGATTCCAGCCAAACCTGTGGTAGAAGATGTAGACATAAGATTATTAGCTTAAAAATTACTGGTCATTATCAATAAAATGCGGTACCACATAGCGCTCATAATAAGCGCAGGAGAGCGCATAAAAATCGCGATCAATGTTGTCGCGAATTTCTGTTAAAGGTGTAGCTTGCCATTGTCGCCGCAAACGCAGGCCATAAGAAGAAAGATCATTGATTTGACTTGCACCGGCGCGCAGCAAATCGAACACCCAACAATGGGGATTTTGTTCTTCTTTAAATAGAATTTGCTGATGCCGAACCTGCTCAAGCAAGGTTTTCTCATCGACAATCTCAATCATATTTTGTACTACCTGCGCCAGATATCCTTCCAGTCGCTGGGCAATAATAAGACGCTGCTCATGACTGTAAGCGTTCCAGTCAATGACCTCATGCGCAAACCGTTTGCAACCCCGGCACACGCTATCGCCGATGCCAGTAGAACAAATCCCGACACAAGGTGTTCTTACGGGTTTATATAAAAGCATAAATCACTATCGCATCATGATTGAAAGTGGCGCCGCACATGCAGCGTGCGCCACCTGATACCGAATCAATAGGGAGTGCCGGTTACATCCAGATCCAGTTTCCACACCGCACCGGCGCCGGTTAAAAACAAGGTTTTGCCTTGCGGGCCACCAAAAGCAGCATTGGTAATATTGTTATCAACTTTGATGGTGGCAATAGCCTGACCGGCAGGCGTAAACACACGTACCTGTTTTGCCACATGCTCAGTCACATACAAATTACCGTGGCAGTCCAGTGCCATGCCATCAGGCACAGCCAAACCGGTCACTATATCTGTACCGGCTTGAGGAATGCTCTTTTCAATAGGGTAAGCACGTACAACGCCCTGTTCTCCGTTACCGTTAACGTATAAGGTTTTTTCATCCAGCGATAGCGAGATGCCGTTGGGATTTTTAAGGCTGTCATCAACCACGCTCACAACGCCATCTGTAGCTACGCGATAAACACGTGTTTTATCCTGGCCGCCGGGAGCCGCCTCACGCTGATAATCCGGGTCGGTAAAATAAATAGTGCCGTCTTTGGCAATAGTAATGTCATTCGGTGAATTAAATACCTGCCCCTGGAATTCGCCGACAATCGGAGTGCGCTCGCCTGCCAGGCTATAACGTGATAAATCTTTAAATTTATGCACACCGGCCACAAGGTTACCCTGGGCATCCACCGCCAGACCGTTGCTGCCGCTGTCCTCAATTACGGTAGTCATTACACCTGAGGCATCCAGTTTCTGGATGCGGGACGGGAATCCGGGTCCCATAGTGAAATCAGAAAAATAGAGTGCGTCTTTAATCCACACCGGCCCTTCATAAAGGCTGAATTCAGTGCGGGCGGTATTGGCACCGGGAATGCGCTCTGCAACCAGGTCACCGGCAGGTGCTACGCCACAGGCCGAAATTGCTGCGGGTGCACTGGCCGTATTTAGGCTGGCTACAGGCTCGGATTTTTTTTCACATGCGGTTAAAACCAGCAAACCGACTGCGGTTGAAATGATGAATAGAGGTTTCGTTATTTTCATGAAATATCTACCTTGAAGTAAGTATTAAGGTTGGAGGTTTACTGCTGGCAAGTGTTGCGGATGCTTCTAAACCCAAGACAAGCGTGGTTTGTGACATCTCATTTTGTAAGGGCTCCAAGATATCACACGGGCTTTATAAAAGCCTGGATCGGGAGCGTAAAATCCGGTTCCGGTACACATTTTATCCGGCGGCAAAGAAATAACCGGGCTCCGATAGGCTATGCTTGTGAGTTAACACCCCGATAGACATGCTGTATACTTTCGCCCCGATTTACCACTCTGCCCGGGCGGCAAATCTCGTCCCTGAACCCTCCTGGTACCAGGGACATTCCCTACACTCCTGTAGGTCATCCATGAAGGTCATGGATAGCCTCTCAACGCAGAGATCCTGCAAAGAGAGTAACCCACAATTAAGAGGATAAAACCGTGCTTGAAGCCTACCGTAAACACGTCGCTGAACGCGCCGCTGAAGGTGTTCCACCTAAACCGCTCAATGCTGAGCAAGTGGCCGGATTGGTTGAGCTGCTTAAGAATCCGCCTGCTGGCGAAAATGAAGTCCTGTTAGACCTGATCACCAATCGCGTTCCTCCCGGCGTTGATGAAGCTGCCTATGTTAAAGCAGCCTTCCTCAGTGCAATTGCCAAAGGCGAAGCCTCCTCTCCCCTGATTGATCGACCACTTGCTGTAAAACTCCTGGGCATGATGCTGGGCGGTTATAACATTGAAACCCTCGTCGGCCTGCTCGATGATGCGGAATTAGGTAAACTTGCCGCACAAGAATTGAAACACACATTGCTGATGTTTGATGCCTTCCACGATGTGGAAGAAAAAGCCAAAGCCGGCAATGCCAATGCAAAAGAATTAATCCAAAGCTGGGCTGACGCCGAGTGGTTCACCAGCAAGCCCAAAGTGGCTAAAAGCACCAAGCTCACCGTATTCAAAGTAACCGGCGAAACCAATACCGACGATCTGTCCCCCGCACCCGATGCATGGTCGCGCCCTGACATCCCCTTACATGCCCTGGCCATGTTCAAAATGGCACGCGACGGCATTACGCCTGACCAACCAGGCACTATTGGTCCGATCAAGCAAATCGAAGCCTTGAAAACCAAAGGTTACCCCTTGGCATTCGTAGGCGATGTAGTCGGTACAGGTTCATCCCGTAAATCCGCGACCAACTCGGTATTGTGGTTTATCGGCGAGGACATCCCCGGCGTGCCCAACAAGCGTACAGGTGGTGTATGTATCGGCGGCAAGGTCGCACCTATTTTCTATAACACCATGGAAGACGCTGGCGCCCTGGTTTTTGAAGCCCCGGTTGATAACCTGAATACGGGTGATGTGATTGAGATCCGCCCTTATGAAGGAAAAATCCTGAATGCTGAAACCAGTGCTGTCATTTCCGAGTTCAGCTTGAAATCCGATGTATTACTGGACGAAGTGCAAGCAGGCGGCCGTATCCCCTTAATCGTCGGCCGCGGTTTGACTACCAAAGCGCGCGCTTCGTTGGGCTTACCCGCAAGCACCTTGTTCCGTTTGCCGGAAGCACCGGTTGATACCGGCAAGGGCTATACCCTCGCCCAGAAGATGGTCGGTAAAGCCTGTGGCGTAACAGGTATTCGTCCCAGTACTTATTGCGAACCTTACATGACGACTGTGGGTTCACAAGACACCACTGGCCCGATGACTCGCGACGAGTTGAAAGATCTGGCGTGTCTGGGTTTCTCTGCCGACTTGACCATGCAGTCCTTCTGCCACACTGCCGCTTATCCAAAACCGGTAGACATAGAAACCCAACACACATTACCTGACTTCATCATGACCCGCGGCGGCGTTTCATTGCGTCCGGGTGACGGTATTATTCATAGCTGGCTCAACCGTATGTTGTTACCAGACACTGTGGGTACCGGCGGTGACTCGCACACCCGCTTCCCCATCGGTATTTCCTTTCCTGCCGGTTCCGGCCTGGTAGCCTTTGCGGCGGCAACGGGTGTTATGCCGTTGGATATGCCTGAATCTGTGTTGGTACGCTTCAAAGGCGAATTGCAACCCGGCGTCACCCTGCGTGATTTAGTCAACGCAATTCCCCTGTACGCCATCAAAGCCGGCCTGCTGACCGTTGAGAAGAAAGGTAAAAAGAATATTTTCTCTGGCCGCATCCTTGAAGTTGAAGGCTTGCCCAACCTCAAGGTAGAACAGGCATTTGAAATTTCTGATGCTTCTGCCGAGCGCTCTGCTGCCGGTTGTACTATCAAGCTGGATAAAGCGCCGATCATCGAATACATGACCTCCAACATCACCATGCTGCGCTGGATGATCGAACAAGGTTACGGTGATGTCCGCACCCTTGAACGCCGTGCACGCAAAATGGAAGAATGGATTGCCAATCCGGTACTGATGGAAGCTGATGCCGATGCCGAATACGCAGCAGTTATCGACATTGACCTGGCCGACATCAAAGAACCTATCCTTGCCTGCCCGAATGATCCGGACGATGTAAAAGTGTTGTCTGAAGTCCAGGGGGCAAAAATTGATGAAGTGTTCATCGGCTCGTGCATGACCAACATCGGCCACTTCCGCGCCGCCGGTAAATTGCTCGCATCAACCAAAGATGAACTGTCGACTCGCCTGTGGATTGCACCTCCCACCAAAATGGACCAGCACCAGTTGGTTGAAGAAGGCTACTACAGTATTTTCGGCACCAAAGGCGCCCGCACTGAAATGCCGGGCTGCTCACTCTGCATGGGTAACCAGGCTCGTGTAGCCCCTAACTCGACTGTGGTTTCAACCTCTACCCGTAACTTCCCTAATCGTTTGGGTAACGGTGCTGACGTATACCTGGCCTCGGCAGAGCTGGCGGCAGTTGCAGCGGTACTGGGCAAACTGCCTACACCGGAAGAGTATTTAAGCTATGCCAATAAGTTGAACAGCATGAGCAGCGATATTTATCGCTACCTCAACTTCAACGAAATTGAAAGCTACCAACACGCTGCTGACGAAGGCAAGCGTATTGCTGCCGTAGAAATCCAGACTGTTGCCATTTAACGCAGGTACCAGCCTGAAATAAAAAACCCGCTTCGGCGGGTTTTTTATTGGACTCAAAACAGTGTTGGCATTAATTATCGTTGGACGAGGCTGACATAGCTTTAAAAGCACCGGTCAAAAAAGTGCCTGTAGATTTCAGGCTGCGAACAATACTTTCCATTGCGCTGAATTGCGCCTGCAACCTTGCCCTGTAGGCTTGGCTGCGCCTGTCAACAGCAGTCATGTCGGTTTTTACTTTATCAATATCTTTAGACAGAGTGGTTTCCCGACTTTTGATCAAGCCGCTGCTCTTTAAAAAGTTATCAATTAATGATGTAAAGGAACCGGCAAAACCTCTTGAAAAGGTTATCTGGCCAGAGGTAGTCCCTTCACTGATCTGCATACTTAAACCTTCTGCCTTGCTGCCCAATGCCGGGAGCAGTACGTTGCCATAACCAAAGGCCGCAACACCGCCAACTGTACCTGCCACGTTAGTACCCACCGTACCTGTTGCTACAGTTATGCCCATATCTTCCATATCGGCACTGGCTTCACTGATAGAAAAATTACTCGAGCTACCATAAGCAGCAGAAGTAAATTCCAACTTTTGCGTGGTGTTATTGAAGGTCACACTCACGGTCGCCTTGGCAGCAGAAATAGCGGCATCCGCATTGATGCGCGATTGCAGGTCGGCAGCCAATTCTGCACCCGATGCATAGACCTTCGCAGGTAACACGATTGATGACGAGGTTATACCGTCCAGCACGGCCTTAAAGGAGTAGTCTTTACCGGTTGTATCCAATGGAAAAGTCGATGCCATGGCATCTGCCGTCAGTTTTCCTTTGGACGGCTGGGCTGTAATCACAACATCATAAGTACCGGGAACACTCTTGTCGGTATATTTGGTCAGGTTTATCTGTGCATTGTTTGACGACGTTTTGGGTACGAACAAATCGCGAACTGCTTCAAAGTTCCTATCCATTGCCGAGCGGAAGCTGGTAGATAAATTGGAATCATCAATCTTTAAGGTACCATCCAATTCGGTACGAATACCCAAGCTTGAAAAAATATTAAAACCGCTGCTTAATCCGACAATAGTTGCATTTAACTGGGAACGTACCTGCTGTACCAGATTTTTAGCCATAGGGTCCTGGCGCAAACTTCCGTAGCTGTTCTTTTCTTTATCAAAACCAATCAACTTGCCGCTATCTGACAGAAATGTGTTGTAGGCGGCAACAAAATCGCGAATGGCTTTTTCAGCAATACTTTTATCTGCTGTGATGCTGATGTTCACAGTTTCAGTGGTGGACTTATTAAATAAATCAAACTCCAGGCCTTCGATCACATCCGTAATATGGTTTGTTGGGCGGGTCAGGGTCATGCCGTTAATACGCAGGATTGCATCCTTACCCTCTTGCTGCTGGCTAAGGTTGCGTTCTGTCTCATTAAAGTTAAACGCGGACAATCCGGTCGAATCAGCCGCTTCTGTAGCGGTAATTTCAATCTCATTGGTTGCACCGGACGGGGCAGTAATCAGAAGTTTAAAAGCGCCGCTACCGTCATTAACAATACTGGCCTTAACACCCATATCTGACTTATTAATGGCATCCCGCAAACCTACCAGGGAGTTATTACTGTCATCAATGGTAATAGTGCCGCCCACTTTTGCACCATCAACCACAAAAGTATCCAAACCTGAATCCCAATTACCCAGGCGGATTGTCAAGGTGCCCTTACCGATGGAGGCCGTTTGTGAAGCAAAAGCGCCGGAACTTAATGACTGCGCCTGAGCAAGTTGGTCAACGTTGATACTGTATTCACCCGCAGCAGCCTTGGCTTCTAACTTGTTAATACCGAAAAGTGTTGTGGTAGGCACAGAAACAGATTTGGCATTAAAGGTGTCGGCATCGCCCAGGGCAGCAGCGGCCGATTCCAGTTTGGAAAAAGCCGAACGCAAGAGCCCGAAATCTGAAATCTGGGTTTCAAGCAGGGTCTGCTTGGTATTGAGCCGGTTCGTGTCCGGTAACTTATTGATTTCAACCAGCTTGTCGATAAGTGAGGAGCTGTCTATACCGGAGCCGGAGCCCAAAGAACTAATAATGGAGGCACCCGTACCCGCTGTGGTGGGGGTTGTGCTTGTGACACTTGATGTGGTTGCCATAGGTTAGACCTCTCAAAAACAGTTTCGCTATCAGGTTAGCGGCAAGAGTTGAATAAACTTTAGTCTAAAAGACACTCTTTACGTAAATTTTAACGCAGTCCAAAACCCCAACAAACCGGCTAATCTATGCCGGTCATTTTAACCCTGGGGGGTTAAAGCTTGCCCTTTATACAAAGCCTGGAGCCGATTTTGTCCCATTCAAAGCTTCACACCCATACTATGCACAGAGCGCACCACAATTTCAGTAAATGCCAGAGTCAATGAAATTAACGGGGAACACCATGCCTAGCCATATATCAAGCAACCCTTAGTGATATGATTCGCCCGCAACTCTGTCATCAATCACCTATAAGATTGACTATGCCATTACATACCCAAACATTAAAAAAACTGACGCCTTTTATTAGTTTTATCCTTTTTGGCATAGCCGTTTATGGCGTGAACCACCAGATTACCAACTACGGTTGGAGCAGCCTGTGGGCAGACTTAATTGCCATACCCTCCCAGACGTTGGAAGCTATGTTTTTTATGAGCGCGTTCGGATATATCACGCTCAGTGTGTGCGAATGGATAGCCGTAGGTTACGCCAAAGAAAAACTTGGCTACAAACTGATTTTATTGGGCTCATTTTTAAGTAACGCCATCAGTCACAATGTAGGGGCATCCCCTATTACCGGCGGGGCTATTCGCTACCGGTTTTACAGCGAATGGGGCTTAAGCAACAGCGCCATTGCAAAAATAACGTTGTTTGGTACGATCAGTTATTTTTTAAGTGCTTTCAGCTTATTAATTATTGCTGCATCGATTGAACAAAACGCTATTCCTTTTGAGTCTGAACTTGCAAGGAATACCTTCAGGTTACTGCTTGTCTTTGGCGTAGCTTTTATTGCAGGCTGGATACTGCTTTCCTGCTTCAGCAAAAAGCAACTGACGCTCGGAAATTTCACCCTATCGCCACCGCCGTTTTCGTTGGCCGTGCAGCAAATTGTCATAGGTACAATAGATCTCGCGATTGCTGCCATTGTGCTGTATATCCCCCTGTTAAACTTTACCGATATTGGTTTCAGTGAATTCCTGATTTATTACGTTATCGCCCAGCTCTTCGGATTGATAAGCCAGGTGCCGGGCGGCATCGGGGTGTTTGAAAGCAGCTTTATGTTTTTGGCAGGTACACGTTTTCCCCCGGAGCAGTTGTTATCTGCGCTAATTATTTATCGCATTGTGTATTACATCATTCCCTTATGCCTTGCAGGCGTTCTTATTGCCGGTTATGAAACCAAAAGCCATCGTTTTGTGTATACCTTAAGGCTGCATTACTTAATTAAGCTTATTTATATTGCCACGCCGAAAATATTCTCTGTTCTGCTCCTCATTGGTGGATGCATCCTGTTAGCCTCAGGCGCAACACCCGGTGTACAAGAGCGCCTTGACTGGCTCCAGTTTTTTGTTCCCTTGCCCCTTATTGAATTTTCGCATTTGATAAACAGCATTGTAGGCTTGGGCATGATTTTCCTCTCGCGTGCAGTAAGTATAAAAATTGACACAGCCTACTATGCCACCATCATTCTTTTATGCGTGGGTATAGTTGCCTCACTGGTCAAAGGTTGGGATTTTGAAGAGGCAACAGTGTTAGGCCTTATGCTGGTCACCTTCATTCCCGCCCGCAAACATTTCTATCGCAAGTCAGCATTAATGCAACTGGAAATCCCGTTGCCGCAACTGCTGGTTGGTATTGCGATTGTCGGCCTATCGACCTGGCTTGGCTTTTTCTCTTACAAGGATATTACCTATTCCAACGATCTGTGGTGGCAATTCTCCCTGGACAGAACCGGTGATGCTTCGCGTTTTTTACGTTCGCTGTTTGTTATTTCAGTAGTTTGCGGTGGTGTTTTAATTTATCGGCTCATGAGTAAAACCATTACCAATCTACGCTTGCCCACAAAAGAAGAACTGGATATAGCCACCAACATTGTTCACAACTCCAACACCACTGACCATCACCTGGTACTTACCGGCGATAAGTACATTATGTGGAGTGACACCCAAAAAAGTTTCTTAATGTTTGGAGTAACCAGTAAATTCTGGATTGCCATGGGCGACCCGGTGGGAGACCCGGATGAATTTGAAAAGTTGGTATGGCGCTTCCGTGAATCCGCCGATCAAGTCGCTGCGCAAGTGGCATTTTATGAAACCGGTATCCAGCATATTCCTTTGTACCTTGATCTGGGTTTAAGTCTTATCAAACTTGGGCAACAGGCACTGATTCCCCTGGATGCTTTCGGGCTGGAGGGAAAAAAGCGGCAAAACTTCCGCAGTGCTATCAATAAGTACCAGCGCGAGGGTTTTACCTTTGAAATTATTTATTCCCACCAGGTAGAGCCTATCCTTCCCAACCTGAAACGTATATCTGATGCGTGGCTAAAAGAAAAAAATGCAAAGGAAAAACGTTTTTCGCTAGGTTTCTTCAACGAAGAATACCTCAAACACTGCGAACTGGCTGTGGTGAAAAAAGACGGGGAAATTTACGCTTTCTGCAATCTTTGGGCGCTGAACAATCGACGCCAAATCTCCATAGATTTAATGCGCTACTTACCCGGCACACCTAACGGAATTATGGAATATTTAAATATCAGCCTGGCATTGTGGGCCAAAGAACAGGGATTCACCTATTTTTGCCTGGGCATGGCACCCTTATCCGGCCTGGAAAATCATGCGCTGGCGCCGCTCTGGCATAAAATCGGAAACACTATTTTTCGCAGTGGCGGTGATTTTTATAATTTTGAAGGCGTTTATTTCTACAAGGAAAAATTCAATCCGGTATGGCAGCCCGTCTACCTGGCAGCCCCACCCGGCCTGCAAACAGCCTCTGCACTGCTTGCGGCAACCACTCTTATCTCCGGTGGGGTTAAAGGCATTTTTTCCAAATAAGAATATATATCGCTATTAGGGAATCCCTGAAAAATTATTAATGAATGTAATCGCGAGCTAGTAAAAGATATGGTTTTATTATTCAAAAAAAAATTAATTCTATCGGCCGTAGTAGTGGTAATTATTGTTGCGGGTTTAGCTTATTTAACAGCCTTCAAAAACCAAAAAATAGACAGGGTTCATGCCGCCGACCAGCAAGTTGTTTTACCCAACCATGAAAAAATACGTTTAATACACACTGGGAACCCTGAAAAAGGGTTGATTATCTATATTGCCGACCAGACAGATTCGCGCACCGCAAACTACGCCAAAAAATTCAGCGAACTAAGCTATTATGTTGCCCTTATTGATAACCAGTCTCTGCTGCATTCGCAACCAAACCCGAAAACCGGATGCCTGAATATTGCTGGAAAAATTAACGGAATCGTGTCACAGCTACAATCGCGGCTTGGCCTGGATGATGACGACTTGCCGATCCTGGTAGGCAGCGACAAAAGTTCAGCGACGGTTTACGCCGCATTAGCACAATCTGAAGGTCATACATTCCATGCCGCTGTCGGGATTAACCTCGCACAAGAATTAAACACCCAGTCACCTTTGTGTAAGCAGCAAACGTTTTTAACAACTGAAAACCAACCGCTGAAATTGATCCCGGTGAAGCGTTTACCTACCAGTTTTTATGTTTTCCAAGAGCCAGTATCCTCAACGAATACCGATGGCCGTTCTTTTACTGACAGCATAGGCAACATAAAAATGACGTTTGTAGAGGGTCAACAACAAACAGCAGCCGCTGAAGCCATTCAAATTTTGCAATGGCTGGACCCTCGTCTTTCCGATCAAATATCATCTGACACCAGCGATAGTGACTTACCCACTATTGAAGTGCCGGTCGGTGAAAAATCTGTTGATGAAAAACAATCTCGCCAGCAGATAACCCATTCACCGGAATCACTTGCTGTACTTCTTACCGGTGACGGCGGCTGGGCAGAAATTGATAAAAGTGTTGCCAACCTTATGGCGGAAAAAGGCATACCGACAATTGCCCTCGATTCCCTCAGTTACTTCTGGAAAAGCAGAACTCCCCAAGAAACAGCAAAAGATGTAGAAAGCTTGATAGTGCAATACCTTGAAAGATGGAATAAGAAAAAAATTATTTTAATAGGTTATTCATTCGGTGCAGATGTATTGCCATTTGTAGCCAATAATTTTTCACCAGAAGTACAACAAAAAATTTCGGTTATTGCGCTCTTGGGCATGGGGAAAACTGCCGCCTTTGAGTTCCGCCTGTCAAGCTGGATGAACGCCGATAAAAACCCTGACCGTTTACCTATACTGCCTGAAATAGCAAAAATGAAGTGGGCAAACAGTGTGTGTATTTACGGTGTAGATGATGAGGCTGCCAACTGCCTGCCAACGGCAGACCTGGGAGTTAATATTATCAGTATGCCGGGCGACCACCATTTTGATAAAAAATATGATGAGCTGGTACAACATATTATTGAAAATGCAAAATAATAAAGATCCAGGGGGAATGGTATTTACTTAAGTACGATTAACTCTATTTTTATGTAATTGGAAGTCGTCATCCCCGCAGGGCATCCAGCAGCTGGCGATCCAGTACCATTGAATAATGGCGCTGGATCCCACACGTGGGAGAGTATAGTTGAGGAGACGGTTCCCTTATAAATAACTGCCGATGACGGTATTGATTCAGAAAAAACCTGATTCCTATGAAATATCTTCAATAGGAATTGAAAAGAAAAAGACTGAGCCCTTATTCATTTCAGTGGTGTAATCAATAGTTCCGCCCATACGCTCAACAATGATTCGTGAAATACTCAGGCCTAAACCCGTACCATCGCGCTTGCGGGTATCGGAGCTGTCAGCTTGCGCAAACTTCTGGAAAATTTTGCTGCGAAAATCCATCGGAATACCTATTCCATGATCCTCTACATAAAAAGTGACTTCACGCTCAGTAATTTTTGCCGAGACGGTTACTAACCCATCCATATGTGAAAACTTAATTGCGTTGGAAATCAGGTTAGACATAACCTGCAAAAAGCGATCTGCATCCACCAACACGGTAATCTTTTTATTTGCTATAGCTGCACTATCCAGCACTAAACGAATTCCATATTTAACCGCATAGCCGCCATTTTGGTCTATCGCTTGTTGCAATAGTTCGTGCACGTCGCAATCGGTGATATCGAGTTGTAATTTACCAAATTCAAGCTTCTCAATATCCAGGATATCATTGACTAGCCGTCCTAATCGCTCCGCATTATTTTTTGCAATAATCAATAAATCCATCGCTTTGGCAGGCACTTGCGGCACAGCGCCACCCACCAGCAGACCCAAGGCACCCGTGATTGACGTCAGAGGTGTGCGTAATTCATGGCTGACTGTTGATACGAATTCATTTTTTAATTTATCTACTTTTTTGCGGGCGGCAATGTCGTGGATCAGGCAAATATAAATCCGGCGCTCCGGCAAATCCACACTACTGATTCCAATTTCTATGGGAACCTTGGAACCGTCATTGCAAACGCCCAGTGTCTCCAGTGCTTTCCATATAGTGTGGCTACCGCTACGGGAACTTGCCGGTTGCCGGGCAAACAAAAGATCGTGCAGGATAGGAATAATAACTTCGGAGTTACAACCTATCAGCTGGCTTTCATCCATCTGAAATAAACGACATGCGGCCGGATTAGCCCGCTCAATACTGGCACCATCATTAATAATGATAATTGCCTCAACGGCTTCGGTTAAAATGGATTCAAGTTCAAGGGTACGGCGCTCAACCAGGGAGGTGATGTATTGCGTTCGCCCTGTCACCAATAATAAAAAGCCACCCAGCATGCCGCAAAACAATAAACCGCCCACAAGCACATACCACGACTGGGAAGTGAACTCCTTATCGATATACTTTTGCGTGGGCGTTACCTGTAAACGCAAATCTCGCCCTGCAACATTTTGCTCCAACGTTTGTGTATAAATGTGGGAAATACTGGCGGGAATTGCAGTGTCTTCATAAAGGGTGATGGGATGCTCCCGGTCAGTCACATCTTCCAGATGAAGAACAAAATTCGCTTTTGGAAACTTGCCATGAATGGCATCAAACTGGCGGCTCACCCTGACCAATGCAGTAACGTAGCCACGTAACAAGTGTTCACGCATAAGGGGGGATTTGGGGATATCCAGCGTTTTATACACAGGCATAAAAATAATGTAACTTAGCTCACGGATATTACTCTGCAACAATTGCAGGGGTTCTGACATGGCGGGTAAGCCGGTGCTGTTGGCAAACTTGAGCGCGCTATTACGAACCGCTTCGGAAGTAACATCAAACCCTTGAACGGCGCTATTTTTTGAATAAGGTTCAATGTAGGTAATCACAATATAGTGACTGCGTTCTTTTGCAGGAATAAATTGATTGGCCTGGTCGCGTTCAAATATATAAAAGTTGTTAAACCCCTGGGAGACCAGTTCCTGTTCAAAAGCAACCCTATCCGCCGTGGCTACTTTTTGGTTCCAGGACAGCGCGGTGATACTGCTCTCACCGCTTAATAATTCCGCTGTGAATACCCTGAAATCTTCTGCGGTTACTTCGTCAGCAGCCATATAAAGGGTTTTTAAGGGAGTCAGCGCATCAATATGTTTGGAGAAGCTGAAAAATAATTTATCGGAAATTTCTTTTGCCGTATCTCGAACTGAACGCTCAATCTTTTGTTGTTCGCTGTGGCTGGCACCGATAAAAATAACCACGATTAATGCACAACTGATTAATAAAGGTATGCCAACGGTTTTGAACCGGCCGCGCCATAACGACCGGGGACGGGAGAATAGGATAAATACAAAAGGCGCCGCGATAAGCACACCAATAGCATCACCAGTCCACCATGTCACCCAGCTGTAAACCACGTTCGACAATGGAATCACACCATTCAGGCACAGTGTAGCCACCCCCATAGTTGCACTGATGCAACTGGCAATAGGACCGCCCAGAATGAAAAACGCAAATATGCTCCATTCATCCAATAATTTATTGGGGAAACCTACAAACTTTCTGATCAATCCGGCGCCGAACCAGGTTGCCAGGCAACTTCCGATTGCAATTTCGACAGCGACTGCAACCACTGCGGTTCCCCAGGGCGCGCCCGCGCTGGTCGCCATCGAAATATTAAGGAATACAGAACCAGCAAATACTCCCAATAACAGCGGATTGCCCCACAACAGGACTGCGGCCAGCGAAACTCCGAGAGGAGGAAATATAGCCGTGGCGAATCCTGGTGGAATAGCAAGTAATAATGCCACCCGTCCCGCCACAACATAGGCGATGGCTAATAAAATAATCCTGCCTAATTGCAGGATCATTGAAGACTGAGCTGAGAACATACATCCTTCTCTAGAATGATATCCTCTAAGACTAGCTGAAAATCAATGAAATGTGCATTAAGAAATTTATTGAAATAAACCGGCTGAGTACAGCGCGGTTAAATCTGTTCCCATGCACAAATGGTACTTACGTAAACTATTTTTCGTTATCCTCGCAGGAGATGACGACGCCCCAATAAAGTTAACTCGCATTCATCGTAGAAAACGTACTACGTAAGCGCCATTCTTCCTATGCACTATTTATGTAATTATTTCTTAAAAGGACACCCTTCTTATCCAGGCGCTTCGGTAACTGCTCATTCCAGAAGCCGCAATACTTCACCGATTTTCAACCGGTTTTCCAGAATAAAAAAAACCGCTGAGGATAACATCAGCGGTTTTTCAAGCAGGTATCGAATCAGGATTAACCTTTTAACAATGACAGTACTTGCTGTGGTCGAGCGTTAGCCTGCGCCAACATGGCCGTCGCTGCCTGTTGGAGAACCTGCGCCCGGCTCATGGCTGCTGTTTCTGCTGCGAAGTCGGCATCCGTAATACGAGAGCGAGATGCCGATGTTTTTTCCGATACGTTCGCCAGGTTATTGATGGTAAATTCCAGGCGGTTGTTGATAGCACCCAACTGTGATCTCACATCATTGATAGTCGCAAGCGCGTTATCAATGACCGCGATTGCCTTGTTCGCTTTGGCCTGGGTATCAATCGAAATAGATTTGATTGCCGTACCAAAAGAGCCTTGGGCTGTCGCATTGGTTTCCAGTAAGCCAATTTCTGCTGCCGTTGCATTAGGGCCAAGTTTCACGCTAATGGGTTGACCGTTAGCACTAACAAGCTTGATACCGCCAGGCACCACATCACCTGTAGTAACAGGACCAGTCACACTGCCGTCAGACGACAGAATTTGTGCAATATTACCAGCACCGTCCCCCAAACCTGTCGCTACGTCACCCGCAGCGCCATTAGAAAAGGTGATGGATGAAACATTACCTTCAAGTACAACGCGAGTTCCCAACAAACTGGCATGTACGCCTGTTTGATTCGCTGCATCGTTAAAGACCTTTACTACATCCGCTGTAGTCGGTGGCACAGTAGCAATGGTGCTCAAATCAATAACCACACCATTCATCTCAAATGTAGCGGCAATCGTAGCAATATCCACTCCACTAAAATCCAGCGTGGCAGAGGAGAAAGTCGAAGCAGTTACACCGGTTTCTTCCTGGGCACGGTTGATAGCCGCGACTTTACCGGCAAGGGTATTCGTATTCTTGTTGTCAATGGCCGTACCATTAATAGTCAGATCACCCACACCCCAAGGGTCTGTTGGAGCGGTAATCCCCACGCCTTTGATTTCGCCGCTGATGCCATTTTCACGGAAGCCTAATGCCGCCAACTGAGCCAGCGTACCGGTTGAACCACGAGTAATGGTAATCGGGTCATCATGTTCCGCAGTTAATACCAGTTTTGCGGCAGTAGTTGTACCATTCAGGTTAGTACCAGACGCAAGAGCTGCATCCGTAATCTCTAATGAAGCTACGCCATTGGCAGAAATACTTAACTTACCATTTTCACCAATAGTGGCATCAATCAAACCACCACCCTGATCATTTAATTTATCCGCTAACTCTTTCAATGACTGGGTATTGGTTACCTCAATAGAGGTACTGGTACCATCCAGCTTGTTAATTTTTACGGTAAAAGTTTGGCCTGTAGCGGCATCCAGTACACCTGTGCCCACATCGGAAGCTTCCGCTTGGGCAAGGGTAGTTGCATTCACACCCAATACGTTTTTGTTGATCAAATCAATCAACACCTGAGGTTTATCAGCAACGCCATCAAAAGATTCGCCACTTCTCACAATCGATTGGCCGTTAATCAGGATATTGTTTTCTGACAAAACCCCCACATTAGCGGCAACAAAGTCTGCCAATGTCATAGGCGCACTTAACATGTCGGAGCTAATGCTGCCCATGCCAAGGGTCTTGGCATCCATTGAGGGAATTTTCATGGTAATGGTTTGGTTTTGGTCGGGGCCCACTTGCAAATTGACTTTGCCCAGCGAACCGTCCAGCAATTTTTGGCCATTAAAGGAAGTAGATTTTCCGATACGGTCCAGTTCCTGGATAAGTTGCTGCACCTCGGCATCCAGGGTTTTGCGGTCAGCATCAGAATAAATACCGTTGGCAGACTGGATGGAAAGTTCACGCATACGCTGCAAGATATTGGTGGTTTCCTGTAGCGCACCTTCAGCGGTTTGGATCAACGAAATACCATCGTTCGCGTTGCGAATCGCCTGGTCAATACCGCGAATTTGTGAGGTCATGCGGTTTGAAATGGCCAAACCTGCTGCGTCATCTTTTGCAGAGTTAATACGTTGGCCGGATGACAAGCGTTCTGTTGCTTTATCGAGTGCGCCACCAGAATTCATCAATTGACGCTGAGAGTTCAGAGACGCAACGTTTGTGTTAATAACTAAAGACATGATTTATCTCCTAAGGATTTTTCCTGCTCAGAGTCTTAACTCTCTGTGACAAGTCATTGATGAAGCCTGCAAGAACCTTGAATATGGAAAGAAACTTGAAAACTTCGTGGCAAACCCCGGCAAACTTACTCAGTGCAATGCGTCAGGATTTTGTTACTTCTTTGCCTAAATGACTTTTTGCACAGACTGTGCCAAAAATAATCAGAGGATTTTCCGGGAGATTAGATTGAAGGGATAACACAGCTTAAATAACATCTAAAAAATGACAAAAAAAGCTCAGTATTTTTATATTTTCCAGCATAATTATTATCAATAAACCCATTAATACATGGTTATATACCCCACTAAAAAAGACAGATAACTCCCTTATTTCCAAGGTGTTTTTTAATATTTCAGGAATATAAGCGAGCAGCAACTCCACTCACCCATAACATCAATCAGTGCGCTCATACTTTTTAAAAAATTTTTCAGCCTATCGTCCGGAAATTTTTTAATCCTGATTGGGATTGAAGTCTAATTCGGAAGAAGATTGCCACTCTTTGAACGCGGCAATCGGTTGGAATAAACCCGTTGGAATCTTGCCGCCTGGAGGTTTTAACGGCAAATGATTGCCGCTTGCCAGAGAATCTATAGCGGCAATAACGGCAGGACACCGGAGGATTTTGAAGACAAGAGAGTAAAAAGCCCCTATTTCATATAAAAACATAATGAATCCATGTATATTTTCTCAGATATATGCCGGATACCTATTCAACCGGTTTAACAAGGAACTACCCATGCAGCTCCCCATCGCCGACTATCCACAACTCAGGTTGATTGCCTGGAACCGGAAAGATGATGATTTTATTGAGGAGGACGAAGCGCTTGCCCTGTACGAACGGAACTGGCGCTACGTTGATCACGCCCATATGACCGAAAAAGAGCAAGAGTTGATTGATCGCTTAGTTGCTCAGTATGGTAATGGAGTTTTGCATGTTTGATAGACCTCACCACCAACGTATCGCCACAATCCTTCAAGCTCTGAATTGATGGTTGGGGTGATATTCCTAAAGAATCGCTGGATAAAGTGCATGAAGCCTATGGCGATCACGTCAATATGTTTGCTAAAACAGTTGAACTCATCCAGGATAAAACCTATTTCCTGTCTTGCTTGAAGGCTGCGCACATGGATGAAGCTATGGCTGAGCGAATTCCAGCGATACTTAAAGAGCAATTGCAGGCTATCAAAAACTAAAACTCCACTTGCGACAATTGTAAATCCACCCTATATTCATATTTGTTAATTTTGAATATAGGGGGGCTTTATGGCTACTACAAGTTTGAGCTTGGGAGAACATTGGGAAGTTTTCATAAAAAACGAAATATCCAGTGGGCGCTACGGATCAGCAAGCGAAGTTGTGCGTGATGCGCTCCGCTCCATGGAAGAGCGCAAAAGCAAGTTGGAGGCACTTCGCAGCCACCTTATGCAAGGTGCAGAACAAGCTAAGTCAGGTCAGTTTATAGATGACTTTTCGATGGATTCCTTGATTAATGATTTGGATAATGAAGCCTAATGCGTAAGTACAGAGTAACGCCACGGGCAAAAGATGACCTGAAAAATATGCCGCTACACATTGCAACAATGGGGTAAAAATCAGCGAAATATCTATTAAAACAGCTTGAAACTCGCTTTGAATGGCTTTCTGAGAACCCATTGCTTGGGAAGCACCGAACCGATATACATGAAGGTTTTTATAGCTTTCCTCAAGGCGAACACCTTGTGTTTTATCTCATCCGTAGTGAAGGTATAGACATGATTGGCATACCACATAAAGAGATGGATATCCTTAACTACTTCACATTGCATGAACTCCTAGCACCTGAATAACTACCTCAAAGGTTTACAAACTATTACCCAAAAGGTAATAGTTTGTAAACCACATGATAAAACCGAAAAGTTACTTGCCCTTATCGCCAGCGCTGCAAAAGTGTGGGGGGGGGGTGGCATCCATTAAAATATGTAGCACAGCTTCGGGATTACATTACACTGGACTCACCGTTTTATGCCCGTCAGTTTATTGCAATAGGTTAATTGGAAGTAATGACATATTAATAGCTGCACATGCCAGGAGCATAGACGCAGTGCTTGTAACCAATAACACTAAAGAATTTAAACGAATAGATGATTTAACTTTAGAGGACTGGACGCTCTAAGTTAACAACCATGGAGCAGTTGTCGAGAGGGTGAGGGCTTAAGGTACAAAAAAAGGATGGCTTTTGGCCATCCTTTTTTCGCTATCAACAACAAGTATTGTTAAATCACGCCTGGGCACTAAACAACTGGAAATTACCATTTGCATCTTTGCTGTTTGCCAACTTCAGAAAGGTTTCATCAGGAATCTGACGGATAACTTCCTGGGTTGTCCTATCCAGCACTTTAACAACGGTTTCACCCGATGCCTTGTCATAACTAAAATGCAAATCGCGCTGGGTTGATTGAATATACTCATTCATTTGCGCAACTACAGCTTCAAGGTGCTCCTGCATTTCTTTAACGTCAGCATGTTGAGCCTTAATTGCCTGGCCTGATGAGGGTAATTGATTACCGCTCACCGGGCTTTTATTACCGGCTGCAACGGCAGGAGCCGACACAGACCTTATCGGTGTCGGCGCTGCTGCTGTTTTAGGGATATCGTTCATAATCCAGCCCTCGTAAAGAACTCACCAGAGGTCTCCCCCTGGTGAGCTAGCTACCTTATCTCAAGAGTGACAGCACGTTTTGTGGACGTTGGTTAGCTTGGGCCAACATGGCTGTTGCAGCTTGTTGTAACACCGTTGCACGGCTCAAGTTTGCTGTTTCAGAAGCGAAGTCAGAATCCACGATACGAGAACGGGCAGCCGTTGTTTTCTCGGAGATACTGGACAGGTTAGATACGGTAAAGTCCAGACGGTTGTTAACAGCACCCAGGTTTGCACGGGTATCGTTAATGGTGGTCAGGGCGTTATCGATAACCTTAATCGCTTTTTGGGCGTTGGCCTGGGTATCAATGCTGATTGAAGAAATCGCTGCACCGAAAGAACCGCTGGCAGCAGCGTTAGAATCAATCAAACCGGTTTTCGTCGCCGCAGCAGCATCTTTGTGAAGTACGCTGATTGGGTTACCATTTTCGCTGGTCAGTTTGATACCGCCTGCTGCAACAGAAGTGTTATCTATATCCGCCGCTGCTCCTGTACCCGTGGAGAACTGAACTGCGTTGGTACCAGTTAAGCTAGTTGTAACAGCGTCGCCACCTGATGAATCAGTAAATGCGATTTGGGCCACATTACCTTCAAGTATGATGCGTGTTCCAGATACAGTTGCCGTAATACCGGTTTTATCTGATACATCATTAAAGTTTTTGGCAATACCAGCCAGGTCAGTTCCATTAATAGTGATATCAACACCGTTCAGAGCCACATCAGACCCAGGTAAATCAGCAATAGTTACGGCAGAAAAATCGAGCACTGCAGATGAGAATGCAACGGCTTTTACACCAGTTTGATCAGACACTGCGTTAATAGCTTTGATTTTATCATTCAAGCCACCAGTATCACTCGCGCCAACTGCTACGCCATTAATTTTTAAATCACCTACGGCAAATTTAACGGCATCAACTGCAAAACCTTCGATGATGCCAGCTTTATCATTTTCACGGAAACCAAGCTGCTTCAACATATCCAAGGTACCGGTTGAACCGCGAGTAACGGTTACTGGATCACCATTGTCCGCTTTCAACACTAACTTGAATGTACCGTCGGTGGCGCTGTCGATATCGGTACCACCCGCACCATTAGTAGCAGCACCGCCGTCAGTTACAGTAAGACTTTTTACATTTTCGGCTGAAATGCTGAGCTTACCATCATCGCTAATAGTTGCACTGATTTTACCAAGGCCGGCTTCATTGAGCTTGTCAGCCAATTCTTTAAGGCTAGTGGTGTTTTTAACTTCAATAGATGTAGCCGCACCGTCTAGGCCAACCAAATCTACTTTGAAAGTTTCAGCATCTTTCAAAACCCCGTCACCCGCATCTTTAGCTTTAACTTCGGCATAGGTAGATGCAGTTACACCATTGACGTTTTTGTTGATTTTCTCGATCAACTTATCCATTCCATCGGTGCCGTTAGTCCAGCTTTCACCAGCCGCCATGATAGATTGACCGTTGATCAAAACATCGTTTTGTACAAACTTCTGAGAGGCACCGATAGTGTTCGAAGCACCCATCAAATCCACACTGGTTGAACCCATACCCAGGGTTTTGGCATCCATCGCCTGGATTTTGAAGCTGATGGTTTGGTTGGCGTTAGCGCCCACTTGCAAGTCTACTTTGCCAAGAGAACCGTCCAGCAAGTTACGGCCGTTGAATGAAGTGGATTTTGCAATACGGTCCAATTCCGCAATCAGTTGTTTGTTTTCTGCATCCAGTTGGTTACGGTCGGCGTTTGAGTAAATACCGTTCGAAGACTGTACCGCCAGTTCGCGCATACGTTGCAGGATATTAGTGGTTTCTGCCAAGGCACCTTCAGCCGTTTGAATCAGAGACACACCGTCGTTAGCGTTACGAACCGCCTGGTCCAGGCCGCGAACTTGTGATGTCATACGGTTTGCAATCGCAAGGCCTGCAGCATCGTCTTTTGCAGAGTTAATACGTTGACCTGAAGACAAACGCTCAGTCGCACGGTCAAGTGCAGAACCAGAGTTCATCAATTGACGTTGAGAGTTGATTGACGCGGTATTCGTGTTAATGATTAAAGCCATGATAAATCTCCTGGTGGTGATTTTTTATACTGCAGCTTGGTGCTGAAGTCAGTCGGTTAAGTGAAGTCTGAACAGACAGCTATCAGCACTTCTGTAAAGGTTATCGCCCGACATTTCACTAGCTTTAGGAGATTTTTATAGAAAACTTAAAACATTTAACGCGAAATCTAACAAATTGTATTGCAGTTGGTTATAAGCAACTCTTTACTTAATCAAAAGCCCCTCACCTCTTGCCCCTCTCCCAAGGGGAGAGGAGATGGTATGTGCTAATTTCAAAGCATGTGCTTTTAGCTCCCTCTCCCTCTGGAACGACTGCATGGATGCAGGAGGTTGGAGCAGTGGTCGAGAGGCGTTCATAGGACGCCTCCCGGCTAATAAGCCATAAAAAAACCGCCAGTAGGCGGTTTGGGTGTTGGGTGGGAGGCTAGTTACCGTCCATAAGCATCCAAGGCTTTATTAGATTGGTTCATTTGACGTAATTCTGCCGCAATTTTATCCCGATTCTCAACAGCGGCCCGGTCCATAATGTCATTCAGCTGCTGGATTTTGGCAATGATTGCCTGGGCTTCTTCTGCCTGGTTGGTATTAATCAGTGCGTTGGTATAGGCCTCGTCATTTAAAAAGCTGGCCTGCTGTTCATAGGCGGGCATCCCGTCCTCAAGTGCCTGCCAGTCTTGCGCGGTAATTAACAGGCTCAAGGTTTCTGCCCGCTCCAATAAAGAATGTAAGGGTTCTAGTAATTCATTAGATTGCGTAGTCTTGGGAGCCATGACGTTCTCCGGATTGATGAGTTTAACTCTGCTTTTTATTCCCTCTCCCCTTTGGGAGGTTTTGCCTGCACTAAAACCATTAACACCAACAGAGCCTTCCCAACGAGAGAGTTGAAGGTTTACATATACTTAAACAAACTCAACTCACTGACCCTGATAAAACTTTGTTGCGCCGCGCTCAATACAAAAGTTTGCATCTGCAAGCGGGTCGATGCTTCAGCATAATCCAGATCTTCAAGTTGCGATAAGACTTCCTGGCTATTCAAGGCAATATCCAGGTTCATGTTCTTGGTGCTCTCCAGCATATTTTGACGTGCACCGACTTCCCCTTGTACAGCAGAAATAGTGGTTATCACATTTTCCAGGCTGGCCAGGGTTTGGGCGACGATCTTCGCCAGCGCATCTTTACCGGCCTGCGACCTCTCTCCCAGCTTTATGGCTTCGCTAAAGCGCGATACTGTGGTGAGCAAACCTTGGTTGGCCGTAGACTCAATGACAAATTTATCGCCAGGTATCGCCAGGACACCGTCACTGGAGGTGGTACCTGTTGCGGTGGTAAGCATGCCTGTCATGGCATCAATTTCCGGCGCGCCATTTTTTACGGTGAAATTTACTCCGGCAGGTGAATGGAAGCCGGTCGCATCAAAGGTGATACCGAGGTTCCGCAGCTTGGCGTAGTTAGCGCTTGCGCTTGCCGAGCTGGACAGTGGATTAGTGTTGGGGTAAGCCGAATCGCCACCCAACTGCGTAACCAAATCAGCAATTGAGGTAATATCCTGATCAAGTGTCAGGGTTTCAGTAACACCGCCGACCGTAATATCCAGCGTTTTGGTTCCAACACCACCAGCCGTAAAATCTGTAGGGGTAAAGGTACCCATGGCAATATTGCCGGGTATAGCCGCTACCCCTGGATCAGGCGAGCCGAAGACAGCGAATTTTGCCCCCATAACTTCTATATCCTGACCCGGTACATAAACCTGTTTGTCCAGCAGGATTTTTCCGGTAGCGCGATCAGTTACGGTGAAATTCGGCAGCGGAGGATTCACTGCCGAGGCAACATTAAAGGTCACCAGCATATTGTTCGGGTAAAATTTGTCGAACTGTACCTGGTCAACGACTTCACCCACACTGATAACCGCCGGTGGCGATGCCTTGTTGCTGGCCACTGCGCTGGTGTTAAAAGTATTGTGACCGGCAGGGATATCCATAAATATTTTTTTGCCGGAATCGCTTACCGCTACAGTAACGGTTGTGGATGCCTGGATATGTAATTGGCCTTCATCGCCCCTATAGCTGTAATTGCCGCCGCCATTATTTACAAACGGCTGTGTCTGGCTTTGAAAGCCTGCAAAAATATATTGCCCGGATGCATTGCGGGTATTTTGCAGATTCATTAACTCACCTAAGCGGCTATCCACTTCCGCAGCAATCGATTTATAGTCCGATGAGGTCAGTACTGCCGTGTTACCGGCACTGACCGCCAACTCTTTCAGGCGCTGTACCAGTGCCATCACCGACTGCAAGGTAGTGTCTTCCAGGGTGAGGTTATTATCTGCGGTGTCAATGTTTTTTGAAAACTGGCCGGTACGTGCCAGCTCCTGGTTCAACATTAAAATGGCCGTGGCCGCTACCGGGTCATCCGCAGGCGACAGCACACGCTTGCCGCTGGAAATCTGCTGGTTGGTTTTATTGACGGCAACTTGCGCATCGCGCATGCCAATATTGGCAATATTATAAATTTGCGAACTGGATACGCGCATAATCATTCTCCACGAAACAGATAATATCCATCACTCATGTTTTTTAACCATCAACCTATTGAACGCAAGAGTGCATCAAACAAATCTTTTGCAACGGTAATCACACGTGCATTGGCGGTATACAACTGTTGAAACAAAATCAGGTCTGCCGCTTCTTCATCCATATTCACTCCTGATACACCATCGCGCATGGCTTTGGTTTGCTCTAACAAGCTTCGGCTTGCATCCGTATTGATCTGCGATAAATTGCTTTTGGTTCCCACTTCCTCCACCAGGCGACCGTAACCCTGGCTGAAGCTCATGGTGCCATTCTGTAGGGTTCCGCTGCTTTCAAGTGCGGTCATAGCCAGGGCGTTGCGGTTATCGTTTTTGGAATCTTTATTAAAATCTACGGTGAAGGTGTCGCCCGCTTTAGGTGTACCGGAAATACTGATTTGATAGCCCAGGTAAGATGAAGTCGCAAAACCTGCCGCCGTGGAATCACCTAACAATTGGCTGTTGGACGGTGCTGTCTTAATCACCACACCATCGGCCAGGGTGACATCAATTCTTCCACCGACAGTGACTGCGCTCTGCTCTTTACCATTCAACAGGATGCCGTCATCTACACCGTACAAACGCACATTGGGGTTGCCGGTACCATCGTTCACACTGATATTATTACCGGGTGCATTTGCAGCGGTCAGGCGTATATCCAGGTCAATACCGGATGACGCCACCAGGCGAATTTCCGGCGCACCTGTAATAGGGTTGCTGGAACTCTCGGCGCGAATCCCCAGGGTTTTTAAACTGTCGTTGCTGTTAATACGTGCAGCAAGGTAATTGTTGAATTCCATTTCATCAATTGAAGGATCAGGCACATCGTTACTGATAACACCCGCGCTGTTATATTCCACTAAATCTATACCGTTCAGGCTGATCTGGAACGGCGGTGCAAACGCAGTGCTGTCAATATTGATATCGGTAATCGTCGCGGTCGTAAATGCGTGCGCACTGACGCCGGGAATATTGTTCATACGTGCCGCTGTTTCTGCTGCCGTAGCATTGGAGCTGGCCGTCATCACCTGGGAAGTTGTCTGCCCGGTGATTTTATCGGTGGTAGTAAATGTGTAGAGTTCTGCCGGATAATTATTCGGCTGCCGTGGCGATGTCGCATATAAAGGTGCAGAAGCTGTACGCCCTGCCGGTAAGCCCAGGCTGGCACCCTGCCCTATGATGCGTGTTTCGCCCTTGTCTGAGGTGAAAATTGCATTGTCGCGATTGGGGTAAAAAATCTGCTCGCGCATGGCAGGGTTCAGGGGCTTGGGATTGGCCGGATCAGTGTTATCCAACACTTCATAGGTTGTATCAGACGTAAAACGGATAATCACCGGCGGTGATAATTTTCCCTCCTCGGAAAAAGCCGGCAGCAAATTATTATTCGCATCGTACATACTCAACACCTGGCCCGCACTCACGGTACCGTTACCAGAGTTAGCGCCGGATTTAGCGGTACGTATAGGTGATGCAAAAGCAAGCTGCTCAGGTGTTTTTAACAGCGAATGTATATCGCGTGCGCCTTCACGGGTCGGCTGCAAGGTAAAGCTGTCACCACCTTGAAATGAGCCACTTTCCAATGTCAGCTTCAAACCTTCAAACCGGATTTCCATCGGGTAACTGCCCGACAGCACGCCCTGGCTGACAACCGAATTATCGGATGTTCTTTTGATACTGTAGTTGTTGGAGCCCGGAATTATATCGAAGCGGTAATCATCAATAGTAATTGCACTGGCATCTTCAATTGTCAATGACAGGATACGATCTTCTGGCAACGCATTGTTACCGTGCACAACACGGCTGTAGGCAAGATTCTTTTCATTGATATCGGTAAACATGGCGGTGCCGTAATTACCATTCGCATCTAACCCCTGGGTTTGGATTTTATTAAAAGCGTCACTCATCACAATCGCCAGGCGCCCCAATTCGTTGAGCGAGGGTTGGAGCACTTCCCTTTTAAAACTTATCAACCCGCCCAACTGGCCGCCGGTTACCGAGCCGGTAATATCTGACGAGCTGGAGCTGTTATTTAAATATATTTTTCCACCGTTGCGAACACCAAATGAGTTCGCCGTCGAACCCACGACCAAAGGCTCGCCATTACCGATAAAAATATTGATATCGCCGTTGTCTTGTTTCGCCAACTGTACTGATGTCAATTCAGATAATTTTCTCAAGGCCTCGTCGCGCTGATCCAATAACTCATTGGGTTGTGCACCGGTACCCGCAGCACTTTTTTGCGCAATGGCCAGGTTCAGATTGGCAATGGATTTTGCCAGGGCGTTCATTTGCGATACGACTGTGCTGATTTCACTATCAACACTTTTTGCGGTGTCTTGCAGACGGTCGTAAAGGGTGTTGTAACGCAAGGTCAGGCTGTCAGCCTGGGTTATGATCAATTGGCGTGCAGGCGATGAGGATGGATCGCTCGCGCCATTTTGCAAGGCGGCAAAAAAAGTCTGGAAGCTGCCCATCAATCCGGTACTGGCATCTGCAAATAATTTATCAATCTTGCCGATGTATTGGTTGTATTTATCCAGTTGGTTGAAACTGGTGGTATCCAGGCGAATTTGGGTATTTAAAAATTCATTGACAACACGTTGTACCGATTCGGTATTAACGCCCGAACCCAGAAATCCTGCGCCGCCGAACTGCTGCTCGGGACGGGTGGTAAAATTAACCTGCTGACGGCTATAACCGGCAGTATTGGCATTGGAAATATTATTGCCGGACGTGCGCAAGGCCACCTGGCTGGCTTGCAGGCCTGAAATAGCGTTGGAGAGAATTCCACTCATGATTGCACCTCTGTAGCCTCAACCGGGTTAACGGCTGTTGCTGTACGAATGGAGTCGCTGTTCAATAAGCGTTTTATTTTACTTGCGTACTCAGGGTCAGTGGCGTAACCCGCTTTTTGTAAAGCTTCTGCATAGTTGCCAGAATCGTCACCTGCCAGCAAGGCATCTTTGTAGCGTGGGTTATTTTTAATAAGCGCAACGTAATCGGCAAAGCTTTGTTCATAGTCTTCATACTGGCGAAACGCTGAACGCTCTTGCTGCGCGACACCTTGTTTATTTTCCAGGGTATTTACAGTTACACTTTTACCCTGCCAACCCGTTGCCTTTATGTTAAAAAGGTTAAAAGTGTTATTACCTTGGGTATCGTGAATAAGATACTTACCCCAACCGGTTTCCAGTGCAGCCTGGGCCAGAAGTACATCAGTGCCTACATTCAATTCTGCAGCCGCTTTTTCTGCGTAAGGTTTTACGGCTTCCAAAAATTCTTCCCGGGTTTGGGCGACAGCTGTCTTGCTACCTGCACCGGCATTTTTGTTGGGCGCAGGCGCTGCCAGCGGCTTGAGCATTGACACAGGCGGTAAAGGATTATTAAAACTCCTTTCAAGGGTTTTGACGGCTTCAGATTGGGTGTCAAGGTCAACCGGTTTACCGTAGAGCCTCTGCATTTGTTGGTACATGGCTTTTGCCATACCTATACCTTCGCCGCTGGTAAGGTTCAATACCATTTGCTGGTCCATTAAATCCTGGTGGAATTTCACTTCATCGCTGGAAAAAAGATTGTCTTCCCCAAAGACAGCGTTGGCATCGCGCATGGATTTCAGCATTTGCTGGACAAACATGGCTTCAAATTTTTTAGCAACTTCTTTTAAGGCGGCAGGGTCATTGTTGCGTCCCATCGACTTCACCGAATTCAATGAATTCTGATCAAAATAGTTATCTTTTACGGCAGAAACCTGCCCGGCTACAGAAGCTCCGGGCAGGCCAGCGGTTAAGGCAGTTTTATCGAGAGATAACATTAGATCACCACCAATTCAGCTTTGAGTGCACCCGATTGCTTTAAGGCTTCCAGAATTGCCATTAAATCGCTGGGTGAGGCACCGACATTATTGACCGAGCGCACTATGTCATCCAAAGATGCACCGGGCGCAAACTTAAACATGGGGTTGGTTTTTTCCGAGGCTTGTACTTTACTGCTGGGAACAACAACGGTTTGCCCTTGGCCAAACGCATTGGGTTGGCTCACCGTTAAACTTTCTGCCACTGTGACAGTGAGACTGCCATGAGTAACTGCAACTGGTGAAACACGCACATTTTTTCCGACTACGATGGTACCGGTGCGCGAATTGATAATCACTTTTGCGGTTTCTTCACCCAGGGTTACATCAAGATTTTCCAGCATGGCAATAAAATCCACGCGCTGGGCAGGATTTTGTGGCGAGTCCACCATAATGGAAACAGAATCCAGAGGGCGCGCAACATCAGGCCCTAACAAATTGTTAATGCTTTTTGCCACTTGGTTTGCTGTGGTGAAATCAGCGCGGTTTAAATTAAATACAATCGGTTGGCCACCGGCAAAATTGGTTTCCACCGCACGCTCAACCAAAGCGCCGCTGGGAATCCTGCCCGCGCTGGGAACATTTACTTTAATACTGGAACCGTCAGCCCCTTGGGCACCAAAGCCGCCAACCACCAAATTGCCTTGCGCTATGGCGTAAACTTTTCCGTCCATACCTTTTAAAGGCGCAACCAATAAACTGCCGCCCCGCAAACTTTTTGCGTTACTGATCGACGATACGGTTACATCCAAAGTTTGGCCAGGTTTGGCAAACGCCGGCAACTCTGCCTGGACCATTACCGCCGCAACATTTTTCATTTGCATACGCGTACCTTCAGGTACGGCAATACCAAATTGTTTCAGCATGGAATTAAAAGATTGGGTAGTAAATGGTGATTGGGTAGTCTGGTCGCCGGTACCGTCCAAACCTACCACCAAACCGTAACCCACTAATTGGTTGGCGCGTACACCGGCAACGCTGGCAATATCTTTAATACGCTCGGCTTGTGCAAAAAATGACAATTGCAGAAGAGAAACTGCAAAGAATATTTTTACAATGGCGTTGTAGGTTTTGGTTTTCATTTACTGCAATCTCAATTAGCCTGACATCGTCATCCCCGTCGGGGATCCATTTTTGCTCAATACTTTCTAACAAACAGCGCTGGTTAAAATGGCCATACCGGGCTGTTAAAGAATTTTGCAAGCCAACCCATTTTTTGTGAATCAGCCAGTGAACCTGTTCCACTGTAGGAAATTTTTGCATTCGCCAAACGGGTTGAAAGAACGGTGTTATCGGTCGCAACATCATCGGGGCGTATAATTCCACTGATACGAATAAATTCGTCGCCGCTGTTTAATGTCATCCATTTTTCACCGCGAACCATTAAATTTCCGTTAGGTAAAATTTCTGCCACAGTCACCGTGATATTGCCGCGCAAACTGTTGCTTTGATCCGCACCGGAGTTACCGCCAAATTTTCTGTTTTGTGAAAGATTTGTTCCCAGGTTTACTTCTCCCGCTGAAGGATTCATTCCCAGCAAAGTACCTGCCCCGCTGTTAAACACCATGCTGTCATCTTTTTTCACGTTGACGTTGGATGACTTTTTAGAAACCGTGTTTTCACTTAAGGTGATAGTAATGACGTCGCCAACAAAATGGGCTTTCCTGTCACCGAACAAGCTCAAGCCATAAGCATCCTGATAGAGTGAACCGTCGGTGCGTTGCGGCATTGCCTGGGTAGAGGCAATGGTCGGTGCATAATAAGGATCACCCGGTTTTGGCTGATTGCTTCCCATGCAGCCTGACAACAAAACCACCGCAACCAGCGCGACAGTCTTGGGCGAATACCTGTGCATTAAAGCGTTCATAGCAATTCACTCAATCAATTAAAGATTTTGCGCAATGTTTTGCAGCATTTGATCAGCAGTGGAAACCACTTTTGAATTCATTTCGTAAGCGCGCTGGGTGGTAATCATATTGACCATTTCTTCAACAATATCCACGTTGGAGCCTTCAAGCTGGCCCTGTAACAAACTGCCCATTCCGTTTTCGCCGGGCGCACCTTGTGTCGGTGTACCGCTCGCCACGGTCTGTACAAACAAGTTACTGCCGATTGCCTGCAAACCGGTTGGGTTTACAAAGTCAGCCAAGGTGATATTGCCCAATTGTTGCGGAGTGGCTTCATTACCGGGGCTATAAGCACTGACGGTGCCGTCTTTGCCGATGCTAATTTTACTGGTGCCTTCCGGAATGGTAATGGCAGGCTCCAATACCAGACCTTCTGCCGTCACTACCTGTCCTTCACCATTGATTTCCAACTGGCCATTGCGGGTGTAGGCGATAGAACCATCGGATTGCAGGACCTGTAGAAATCCACGACCATTGATGGCGAGGTCCAGGGGCTGTTCAGTCACTTGCAAATTACCTTGCGTAAATTGTTTTTGGGTTGCCACTACGCGGCTGCCCGTACCGATCTGCAAACCGGAGGGTAATTGCGAATCCTGGGTTTCCTGAGCGCCGGGTTGGCGTTGGATTTGATAGATCAAATCTTCAAACATGGCGCGGTCACGTTTAAAACCTACAGTGCTGGTATTCGCCAGGTTGTTTGAAATGGTGGACAGTTGTTTATCCTGCGCCGCCAACCCTGTTTTGCTAACGTAAAGTGCAGACATCATGGTGAGTATCCTCGCGAGCTTGTGCCCGGCTGTTTAATCAATAGGGTTAAGACATTTGCAGAAGTTGGGCCGAAGCAGCGGAATTATCTTCTGCGGTTTTCATCAACTTCATTTGCATATCAAATTGGCGGGCCAGGGTAATGATCTGGGTAAACTCACTCATGGCGTTGACATTACTGCCCTCTAACACACCGCCTGCAACACGCACACTGGCATCGGCAGCAGGTGTTAATCCATCGCGCTGGCGGAACAAACCGTCAGTGCCTTTTTCAAGGTTTTTAATATCGGGTTTCACCAGCTTGATACGGTTGGTTTCAACCATGGTTTCAGCGGTTTGCCCGAGGGCGATGACAGAAATAGTGCCGTCTCCACCTATCTCCAGTTTTTCCAGGGGTGGCAGGCTGATGGGGCCGGAGTTACCTATAACTGCCAAACCACTGGCGGTACGCAAGGTACCTGCGGCATCGACATTAAGGTTGCCGGCGCGGGTATAGGCTTCGCTACCGTCCGGTGCCTGCACAGCAATAAAACCTTCGCCCTGGATAGCTACATCCATCGGATTGCCGGTGGTCATCATGGGACCTGATTCAAAATCAGCATGGGGAGACTCTGTCATGGCGTAAGCGCGGGTTGGCTGGCCATCCCCGTAATACACGCCCATGCTGCGGGATTGCTCAAAATCTGCCTTAAAACCAGCGGTATTGAGGTTAGCCATGTTATTGGCGCGCACGGCTTGGGCCAGCATGTTGTTCTTGGCACCGCTCATGGCTATATAAAGGGCTTTATCCACGATGCGTTCTCCGCAAGTGTTGTATATGACTGTTTACGAATCCGGCGCTAGTTTTTTGGCAGATTCGTGGTTAAACAGGATTTTGCAAGAGAGGTGCCAAGTGCGTGGCCAGGTGGAGAATATTTGAACAACAATTCAAGCTATTGAAAAATAAAGAGTTTTTAATGAATGTAAAAGCGGCAAATAAAAAGGAAAAGCGGCAACCGGCAAACAACTTCCGCTGTTTGCCGGTGAAGGGAGGGCTGGGATGGAGTTAAGACTTACTATCTCAAGTTAATAATGGTCTGGGTCGTAGCATTCGCCGTTTCAATAGTTTTGGCATTCGCCTGGTAGTTACGCTGGGCAATAATCAGGTTTACCAATTCTTCTGACAAATCCACGTTGGATTCTTCCAGCGCGCCCGAGGTGATATCCCCCAGGGAAGCTGTACCGGGTGCACCTATCACCGCTTCACCGGTTTCGAAGGTTTGAGCCCACATGGTGTTGCCCACAGGCTTCAGGCCTTCCATATTATTGAAATTAGCCAGTGCTACCTGCCCCAGGGTTTGTGCCTTACCGTTGGTGAAACGCGCAAACAATATTCCGGATTTATCCACATCCAGGCCTGACAGACGACCGGTGGTATAACCGTCTTGCGCCAGGCTTTCTACCGAGAATGCACTGCCAAACTGGGTTGATCCCGCCAGGTCAATGACAAAGTTAGAGCTGGATGGTGGTTCCGCAACCGGTAATGTACCGCCTTGTAACACGTTCAATGGGGCAAGTGCGCCTATGATTTTTCCATCAGCTCCCATGGGGGTCCAGTTAGAAATCAGCAAATTGCTCGTTTGCGCCAGGTTGAGCGTGCCATCTTTATTAAAGTGAACATCAAAAGAGGCCATGGTCGGCATAGTATTTTGTGGTGATGGCAAGGTTGGATCAGGGTCGCCTACATTCTGGCCATCAATCTGCACATACATTTTCCAATGGTTGGGCGTGGTCAATGGGTCATTAGCATCGTAATTTTCTTTGACGAAATAGGACCTCATGATGTGCGCGTTCCCCAAACTATCATAAATAGTGGCAGAGGTTGCATGGTTATAGGTTGACTGGTCTTTGGGATCAAACGAGTTAATCGGAACATCGGTAAAGAAGTTCGGAATACTGGTAGACGTGAACAAGCTACCGCCACTCACAGGAACTGTAGGTTGACTGTTAGTAATCGAATAGCCTGCATCCAGTGTTACCTTGATTTCACCGCCAACTTTCACCGCAGAAGTCGCATCGTTAACGATTTGGGGGTTACCTTGTGGCCCCTGGATTTGCGCAGACCCACCGGCAATACCAAATCCAAATGTCAAATCCCTACCGGTAGCCGAGGTAATGGTCAAATTGCCGTTAGTATCAACCTCGGCACTAATACCAAACAGGGTGGTTTTAGTCAGTTTGTTGATCTCATCACGCAAATCAGTCATAGGTGCACCGGAGGATGTAAGCGTCACACCATTGATCTGGAAACTGCCGTTATTCGAAAAAGTCGTACCTGCTACTGCATCAGTTTTATATAAGATGGCTTTGGTGGTAGCACTGGCAGAAACACCTGCCAAGGAGTTCATTTCAGCAGCCGTTGTATCTGCACCTGCACCGAACTTGCTGATATAGGTAACCGGTGTACCTGTTGGCCCCTGGATAACCAATGTATGGGAGCCATAATTGTTGCTGACTTGCGGTACTCCGTTGGTAGGCGTTTTTGTGCCCTGTAAGGCAGCTGTCAAAAGGTTTGCATCTGAAGCGGGAATGTTAACAGGGTCATCAAGGCTGGTTTCAATTGCAATCGTAGAATCGACACCTGTTGCAAGATCACGGAAACGCAAGGTATTGGTAGCCTCATCAGCATAAGCTTCTACGTTAACCGGTATGGCGCTGTCAAAATTCGCCGAGTTAATCATGTTTGCCAATGTTGCCAGGGAAGTTGCATTACCGCTGTTCAACGTAATTAGATTGGAAACCACTGCACCTGTAACAGGGTCAGTTCGCGATAACCTGAAATTTGTTTGGTTTGCTGATGAAAAAGGAATAGTCGGTGGGATAGTGATTGGGGTATCAAGGGCCAAGATTTCAGTAGAAGCACCTTTTGCACCCACTTGGGCTTCGCCGATACCCGTACCATTAGTGCGAAAAATTTTACCGACAGTTTCCAATACTTTTTGATTGGCATCCAGATTGACCGATGCCTGTACACCTGTGGTTTGACGCGGAGCCTGTGTGCTCACATCCACTTTTAAATTACCGAGAATACCGCCGACCTTACCATTCGCATCTGCCGCAAAGCCCTGGAGCAGCGCACCGGTACTGGTCACTATGTTGCCATCTTTATCCAAACCAAAGGCGCCCGCGCGGGTAAACAGCTTATTGCCGTTATCACTCACCACAAAAAAACCGGCACCATTGACCGCAAGGTCAAGTGCGTTTTGGGTAAATTTTAAATTGCCCTGGCCAAAGCCCTGGCGCAGCATCAGGGATGTCACCCCACTGCCAGGTGTAGTAGAACCGCCACCTAATAAAGTACTGGTGTATACATCGCCAAATTCCGCACGCGATCCTTTAAAACCGATAGTGCCGGCATTGGCAATATTATTTCCGGTAACACTTAAATCAGTGTTTGCCGCACGAATTCCGCTGAGACCTGTATTGAATGACATGACATACCCCTAAGTGTTGAGTGGCTACTGCTAGTCACTGGTAATCGAATTAAATGTAATTTTTGCTCATTCGCCATATTGGCGATTAATTAAATTGCTTAACCTTACTCACATCCATAGGGCCGACACCCGCCAGGTTTAAAACAATTTTTCCATCGGTACCGAGTGTTACGCTATTGACGTTCGCACTTAAACTGGTGGCCAATTGTTCAGTTTTGCCGCTTTGCGTTGCCGTTACCTGGAATGTGTAAGTGTCAGGCGGAAGCGCTGTCTCACCTGAGGTCCACTCCAATAACTCTCCATTGACTTCAATATTCTGGCCATCCCAACGGAAGTTGGTATCACCTTTAGGTACACTGCCTACCGGAATGGACGCGGCCAATGCACCTTTGGAATCATAGATATTGATATTCAAATCTGATGTTGATGCAGGCAAATTCACCGTGCCTGAAATAATTCCACCTAATCCTAAAATACTGGTCTCGCTTTCAACACTCACAGAGCGACCTACCAGCGATGATGCCTGTAACGCCTGGTTGGATTGGAAGCTGCTGCTGAAATTATTAAAACTGGTGTTCAATTTTTCCAGCCCCTGGACTGAACTGAATTGTGCAAGCTGTGCAACAAACTCAGAGTTTTCCTGTGGACTCAGCGGGTCCTGGTTTTTCATTTGCGTAATCATCAACTGCAAAAATGCGTCCTGACCGAGATCATTGGATTTTTTTGCAGGAGCAGCCGATTTGTTTTTGTCGATGGCATAGCTGGCCATAACATCGGTAGCGGAAGATACATCACTCATTTCATTTCACCCTATTGGCCTAAGGTAAGAACGCGTTGAACCATTTGCTTGGCAGAATTCATGACTTCAACATTCATTTGAAATGAACGCGAAGCAGAAATCATGTTGGTCATTTCTTCCACCACATTCACGTTGGGGTAATACACATAACCTTCTTCATCAGCTTTCGGATGGGTTGGCTCGTAGCGACGCTGTAAGGGGGCATCGCTCTCAACAACACCCAATACTTGCACGCCTGCGTTGGCATCATCTTCATTAGCCGCTTTATCACCGTTCAAGGTTTGTTGCATCGCCTGCTTTTGAATTGCAGCAAATACCGGTTGGCGACTGCGATAAACCTGGTCGATGCTTGAGCTGGCAGATTGTGCGTTTGCCAGGTTGCTGGCCGTGGTATTTAAACGCAGGCTTTGTGCGTTCATACCTGTACCAGCAATGTCAAAAATGTTTCCGAGTGCCATGATATTTTTCGCCTTAGTGAATAACTCTATTCAATGTATTCCGAGAGAGCTTGGGGTTTAATCGCCGCGAATCGCTGATTTCAAACCCTGGAATTTACTGTTCAGGAATTGAAAGCTCGCCTGGAATGCCAAACTGTTTTTCATGTACTCCGCATGTTCAATCTGATCTTCCACCGTATTGCCATCAATTGAAGGCTGCTGTGGAGTGCGGTACAACAAATCCGGGGCTTCCCCAAAAAAAGTATCTGCAGACATATGGCGTTCATTGGTCATTTGCGCCGCAAAATGAGGTGTACCCGCTGTTTGCTGGTTGAGTATTTGCTTGAAATCCAAATCGCGCGCCTTGAAATTGGGGGTATCGACGTTGGCGAGGTTATTGGCCAACACACCCGCACGCTGACCGCGCAAGCGCAGTGCTGACTCGTGAATTCCCAAGGCTGAATCGAATGAAATTGGCATGGTAGCGACTCTCTGTTTAAGCAATTCCGGTTCCGGCATTTGCCGATTTACCTTTGTTACAGAATAGATTGCAACCCTTATGCCAAACCCAATAAAAATTTTATCTTATTGTTTTTTATAGGTTTTTTTATTTTCCTAACCTCTGGAAAACGGCAAGGCGCAAGGCGGCAACGGGAAAGCGGCAAAGCTTTTCCGCTGTTGCAGGTGAGGAATAAAATCTAGAAAAGATATCGGAGAAGAGCGGTACTTACCTTAAGTATGATTAGCTTTTTTATATTATTGGAAGTCGTCATCCCCCATAGGAGAATCCAGTGACCTGGTCGTTTAATGGTGCCGGAGTAAGCTATACCTAAATAAGTGCAATTCATATCGGCAAAAATAAATTCCAGCCTGATAACACTGCCCTGAGCGCTTTATGGCAAAGTACAGGTAACTTCCTTGGGAAATAGTTTATGTCTTTTTTAACCGTTCACCACGTTGCTATCATTTGCGCGGACTATGTCCGATCCAGGCACTTTTATACTGAAATCTTGGGTTTGACGATTATCGCTGAAGCTTATCGCGCTGAACGGCAATCCTATAAATTGGATTTGGCCCTGGCAGATGACACCCAACTGGAACTTTTTTCATTTCCCAATCCGCCGGAGCGTCCTTCCCGGCCCGAAGCCTGCGGTTTACGCCATCTGGCATTTGCAGTCGTAAATGTTGAGCAAGTAAAACTGGATTTGGAACAAAAAGGTGTAGTGGTTGAACCCATTCGGGTTGATGAATATACAGGAAGGAAATTTACGTTTTTCGCTGATCCGGACGGCTTGCCGTTGGAGGTTTATGAGGTGGCAAAATAATAAATATTAAGCAGGTGTCGTCATCCCACAGGGGATCCAGTGACTTTAATGGATCAATAACAGGCTTAAGGCGCTGGATCCCCTGCGGTGATGACGATACCCGATTAACTTAATTGAAAAAGTTTTGGGGATGGAGAGACCCGAACTCTCACACCTGCAAGCAGCCTATATGGCTTTATAAAGAATGCCCGGCTCACAGCGCACCATCTCAAACAGATCGGCCGCGCCCGCTAAACCTTCAGAAGATCCTAAATATAAAATCCCTTGGGGTTTTAAGGCGGCATGAATTTTTTGCAGGATTTGGCGCTTTAAATCAGCATTAAAATAAATCAATACATTGCGACAGAATACGATATCGAATTTTCCCAAAGCAGCGTAAGAATCCATCAGGTTAATAGGACGAAAATCAATCCTGTCGCGCAATATGGATTTTACTTTCCAGTTGCCGTCTGAAGTTTTATCAAAAAACTTGTCCAGGCGTTCGTCTGACAAGCCGCGCATGACAGATAACTTATCGTATTCGCCCTGGCGCGCCTGCTCCAGTACCGTGGCCGACAGGTCAGTCGCTACAATCTGCACAGGCCGGGATAAAGCGCCCATATTTTTCTGCTTGAACTCCTCGACCATTATGCTGATGGAGTAAGGTTCTTGTCCCGAGGAGCAGGCTGCCGACCAAATACGAATAGGCCCGAACATTTTGCTATTTCCACCCATCAGCTGTGGAAAAAGGCTGTTTTTCAAATGGTCGTAGGGGTAAATGTCACGAAACCAAAAGGTTTCGTTGGTCGTCATGGCATCAATAACCTGCTCTTTTAACTTACGGTGCAGGCCTTGTTTAAGCTTGCGGACCAGCTCGCCGAAATTGGCAATTTTGTGGTCATCCATCAACCGGCGCATACGGTTGCTTACCAGATACTGCTTGTTATCTCCCAGGGAAATGCCGCAGGCATCCTCTAAAAATTGACGAAACTGATCAAACTCCGCTTGATCCACATTATCGCGCGACGCCAGTTTGGCGAATACATCGCTATTAAGATTTGAATCTTTTTTAGTCATAAAGGCTCTTAGCAGTACTAGATGTGAGCTTGGCGTATTTACTCTTCACCCGGCGGCAGCAAGCTTTCACCGGTAATCGCCAAGACACGATCGTTAACACGACGTGCTAATTCATCAGGGTGGAATTTCGCTAAAAAGTCGTCTGCGCCAACTTTCCGCACCATAGCTTCATTAAAAACGCCACTCAGGGAGGTATGCAACACAATGTGTAACTTCTTCAAATCCGGATGGTTGCGAACCTCAGCGGTAAAGGTGTAACCATCCATTTCAGGCATTTCAATATCGCAAATGATCATTACCAGTTCGGCGTAAGGGTCTTTACCGGCCGCTAGCAAATCCTTGAGGTAACTCAGGGCTTCAGCACCGTCTTTCTTAATAGTGGTGCGTATACCCATACCCTCGACTACACGTTGTATCTGTTTGCGTGCAATCGTTGAGTCATCAACAATAAGTACATGTTTTTGAACGACTTTATCTGCGATACCGTCTTCAATCACACCTGCGGAAACCTCCTCTTTCATCGGGGAGACTTCGGCAAGAATTTTTTCCACATCAATAATTTCAACCAATTGGCCGTCCACTTGGGTCACAGCGGTCAGATAGTGCTCTTTACCTGCACCTTTTGGCGGAGGATGTATATCACCCCAATTCATATTCACAATTCGCTCTACGGAACGAACCAGGAAACCTTGGGCCGTCCGGTTGTATTCCGTAATGATGACAAAGCAGTTATCTATATCAGGTAGCTCCCTGCGCCCTATCGCCAGGTTCATATCCATAATAGGAATGGTACCGCCGCGGATATGGGCAACGCCGCGCACAACCGAGTTGCGCCCGGGAATAGCGTTTAAGGGCGGGCATTGCAACACTTCTTTTACCTTAAACACATTAATTCCGTACAATTGTTGGCTGCCCAACCGAAATAACAATAGCTCCAGACGATTTTGCCCAACTAGCTGCGTGCGTTGGTTGACGCTATCCATTACACCGGCCATGCCACCACCTCTTTCGTCATCAAACACATTTTTATGTTGCCAAGCTCCTGTCGTTGCAATTGCCTGGATTTTTATATTGCCGGAAAAACGGCATAGTCTTTGCTTTTATCATTTACACAAAGCTTTAACGGCTGAAAGTCGTCACTCTTTAGGTCGATTGCAATGAAACATCAGGTTTTTACCAGAAAGCAGCAATCCGCTTTATGAGGATAGGACAAATTATGAAATTTCGTAGTTTTTACAGAACTTTCTTTTTCAAAATACCGGTGAAGCTGTTACTACAAGCTATTAGCAAAACCTGGCTGGCAAGTATCTTGATGATTTGCCTTTGTCAAAGCGCCAGGGCCCAGGCACCTATTGAAAATCTTGGGCAAATACAGACCCAGGTCGCCCAATTTTTGACAGATGAATACTTAAAGACAAAAGCAGCCAAGGTAGATATTAAGGTCGGCAATCTGGACAAACGTTTGCGCCTTGCGCAATGTGAACAAAATTTGCAATTCAATATGAAAGATGTAGCGGGTAACGGCGGCAACATTAACGTACAGGTGGCTTGTACAGGTAGAACAGCCTGGACAATTTTAGTCCCTGCTGTGGCAAAGATTTACCGCCCTATGGCAGTTGCCGGCCGTACCCTGCAACGGGGCGAGCTGGTAGGTGAAAATGATTTAACCACCGAAATTAAGGAAATGACTGATTTTCGGATGGGTTTCGCCCTTTTGCCGGAAACGATTATTGGTAAAGAAGTAAAGTTTACGGTTAATAAGGGCGAGGCTTTTCGTAACTCTGTCCTTGATGCTCCCCTGGTTATCAAACGTGGCGATACCGTCAGTATGGAGGCCAGCGCGGGGGAAATCAGTGTCAGAACTAATGGTACGGCAGTGAGTGATGGTCGAATCGGCCAGCAAATCCGGGTTAAAAACAACCAATCTGCGCGGGTAATCAACGCCAGGGTCGTTGGTCCGGGCCAGGTTCAAAGTATTATGTAAGGCTAGATTGGCAGCCGTTGAGCCAGATTATAGCCGCTGTATAAGTTAGGCCATAGAGCAAACAATGAAAATATCAAACCTAAACCGTCAAAAAGCCAAAAAAATTGCTAAAGTTCCGGGGCAATTGGCCGACAACCCTCTTAGGGAAGCTCCATTTGATAGATTTCTATTATCATCAGCTTCTTTGAACTCATAGCAATCGTTGGGGAACGACATCATGGTTATAGATACAAACAACATCAATTCATCTGGCGGTGCCAGCCGAAGCCGGAGCTCCACCCCGGTAGTCACTCCTGAGACGAAAACATCAGGCACACCGGCCACTCCGGCTGAGCCAAGCGCCAAAGACAAGGTGGTACTCAGTTCAGAAGCACAAAATCTGGTACGCCTGCAAGCCAAAATCAGCAGCCTGCCCGATGTAAACCTTGATCGTGTGGCCTCTATTAAACAGGCTATTGCCGAAGGTCGCTTTGAAATCAACCCGGAGCGTATTGCTGAAAATATGCTCAAGCAAGATGAACTCTTAAGTTGAGGCTTGTATAGCCAGGTAGATTTTTAAAACGCGCTGGCAGCTACCCCAACAGCAGCCAGATTTGCCAAACCAGTGAGGTTGCTATGTCTCTCAATATCCAGTTTATACGCGATATGCTCGCGCAAGATACCAACGCCATCCAAGAGTTAAAGACTTTGCTTTCCCAAGAGAAAGAGATGTTGGAGCAGCGCCAGTTAAGCGGTATGGAAGAATTGGTCAGTCAAAAAGATCGCCTGCTTGGGCATCTATCCTTTACTGCCAAGCAACGTGAACAATTATTGCGAAGTGCCAATTTAACGCCTGATCTCGCCGGATGGAAAATATTCCTGCACCGCGATGAACAGATGCTCCGCCTTATTCCAGCGTGGGAATCACTGACGCAGGAATTTATCGAGTGCCAGGCCGCTAATGATGTTAACGGCAAAATGATCAATCGCTCCAAGCAAACCCTGTCGCACTTACTCAACCTGATTCGCGGACAAGTCGCGACTCCCGCCCTTTATACCCAAAAGGGCTCAACCGCGAATTACAGCAACACCCATACGGTCACCAAAGCCTGACTCGAAGAAGCACGTTGTAGATCAAAGTGCTTCTTATTTATTTTCTCTGTATCCTCTGTTATTTTCCCAGACTTCTTGGTTTATCCGCAAAAAATCCATACAATGCCCGCGCGTTATACCTACCACCTGCTCCGGTAGCTCAGTTGGATAGAGCAGCCGCCTCCTAAGCGGCAGGTCGGACGTTCAAATCGTCTCCGGGGCACCACTTTTTATGAATACTGTTTTATTTTCGCAAGCGGATTTTATTGGCGATGAACTGATCGCCATTCGCGATCTGCGGCGATTACAACACATATCCAATATTCATCAAATACAGCTTGGCGAAACGCTTAAAGTAGGCCAGCTAAATGGCAAGCTGGGTACGGGCACCCTTGTTTCACACACAGACACTGAAATTCATTTACGGGTTTCTTTAATCCAAGCACCACCTAAACCCTTGCCCGTTACTCTCATCCTGGCATTGCCCCGCCCCAAAATGCTTAAGCGCACTTTGCAAACGCTTGCCACACTCGGTGTAAAAAAAATCTATCTCATTAACTCTTATCGCGTTGAAAAAAGCTATTGGCAAACTCCGTTGCTGGAAGCAAATGCCATTGAAGAGCATTTACGCCTGGGGCTGGAACAAGGTTGTGACACGCTTGTACCTGATGTGTATTTGATTAAACGCTTTAAACCTTTTGTGGAAGATAACTTGCGTGAAATTGTGGGCAGCAGCAGGGCATTGGTCGCCCATCCCTACACTGAGCGATCCTGTCCTGCACAAGTTGATTATGCAATCACCCTGGCTATAGGACCTGAAGGTGGCTTTATTCCCTATGAGATTGATCTCTTGCAATCATGCGGGTTTACAGCAGTAAATGTAGGGGAAAGGATAATGCGGGTTGAAACTGTTGTCCCTTATTTATTGGGGCGACTTTATTAGTCTATTGACGACCAATTAATTGTATAGGAAGCATCCAGGATTATTGCGTCCTCTATATACACATCATCACAGCGATGCTCCAACATTAAAATCTACGAGCTTAACGCACGCTTTTCTGCATCTTCCCGCAATATGGCTTCAAAATTTTCAATACTGACCGCCGGGCTTGATAAATAGCCCTGGTAATAATGGCAGCCGAATTGTTGCAGAATTTTCAATTGATCAGTTTGCTCAACCCCTTCGGCAACCAGTTCCATATCCAGCAATCGCCCCATAGTGATAATAGTTTCCACCAATACCCGGTCGTTGCGATCTTCAATGATATCGCGCACAAAACCTTTATCAATCTTCAGGGTACTCACCGGGAGACGTTTCAGGTAACTGATAGAGGAATAGCCTGTACCAAAATCGTCGAGTGAAAAGCTAATACCGTATTCAGATAAGACCGTCATGGTAGTGATAGCTTCATCCACACGCTGAATTACAATACCTTCGGTAACTTCCATATCCAGTGAGTCTGACGGGATTTTATGTTTATTCAGGGTTTGTACAACATCATCCACAAAAGCAGTACGGCGGAATTGTCGCGGACTGATGTTAATGCTTAAGCGCGTCCCTTCACGCCATAATCCCAAGGCATGCCAACGCTCCAGCGTTTTACAAGACTCTTCAAGCACCCATTGGCCCACATCAATAATCATTCCCGACGTTTCAAGCACAGGAATAAAATCAATCGGCGAAATGGTACCTTTGGTAGGATGCTCCCAACGCAACAAAGCCTCGGCTCCCACAACGAAACCGGTCATCACATCAATTTTGGGTTGATAGTGTAATTTAAACTGGGATTCTTCCAGGGCGCGGTGCAAGTCGCCCTCCATCACCAGCTGGCGACTCACTTTATCAGCCATTTCTTCATTGAAGAATTCGATGGAATCGCGGCCTTTTTCTTTTACCTGGTACATCGCCGTATCGGCGTAACGCAATAATTCATGTACAGAATTATTCTTATCGGGATATACCACCACTCCGACACTGCAAGTTACACGCAATTCCATATTTTCATACAGGCAAGGTTGCGAAATAACAGTGCGGATTTTTTCACTGATCTCACCGGCCCTCAGTGCTGCGGTTTCAATATTTTGGTCGAGGACGGTAAGTACAACTACAAATTCATCACCGCTCAGGCGTGCCACTAAATCTTCATCGCGCACAGTATTTTGCAAGCGTGTCGCAACTTCTTGCAAAACCCGGTCACCGACAGGGTGTCCCAGGGAGTCATTGATGTTTTTGAATTGATCCAGGTCGATAAACAGCACAGCACCGAAATAACCGTGGCGTTCTGCACGGCGCAGTTCATGCTCCAACCGCTCTACCAATTGCAAACGATTTGGCAAGCCCGTCAGCGAATCATGATGAGCCATGAACTCCATTTTTGCCTGGGCGTTTTTACGGTCGGTAATATCGACCGACACAATGAGCGCTACTTTTTCATCATAAAATGCCAGCGGCATAATATGCGTTTGTAAAAATAACTGACGACCGGTCGCAGTGATAAAACGCTCTTCAATGACATCCAGCTCTTCGTTACCACGAATAACGCGATAATCATTTTGCAGCATGGTATCTATATCGAATACTGAATTTTTTAAAAGTTGTCGCACGTGCAAATTACGCATTTGCTCCGGCGTAAAACCGAGTTCATCGGCAAGTGCTTTATTGGCGAAGAGATAGTAACCGGCGATATTACGTGCACCAATCATGACCGGTAAGTTATCAATAATCTGGCGCAAATGCTCTTCACTTTTGCGCAATGCGAGTTCGACAGCGCGGCGTTTGGCCAGGGATAGCTCGACTATATCCAGCAAATGATTGGAGTTAACAATCAACTGCGCCAGCTCATCGCGGCGTTTGGGCGGCAGTAAAGTTAAACGGTGTACCCCGGGGTGATCGGGATTAATATTATTAATTTCACGGGAGAGCTTAACGAGCGGTTTGGTCAGGGTGAAATAGAAAACAAAGAACAGCAACAATACCAATACCATATTACGCAGTACACCAAACAGCATATTGGAATAGGCGCGCGCATAGAAAGGAGCTAACCACTGATCCATATCCACTTTAAAACGAATACTGCCGGAGGTTCCTTCGGCATAACCGGGAATCGCCAGCACATCGCCATATTCTGCAATGGGCTGAGAAATTTTTTGGGTAAACCAGCGCGTCGCCGCAGGGTCACGTTTAACGCTGGCCTGGGAAAGTATATTGCCTTGCTCATCCGCAATAACGACTTCATAAATAAAGCCGTATTTTAATAATCCGTTCACAACTTCATCAGACAGTTCTTCATCCAGTGTGGCGACTGAACGCGCAGCAGGTGGCTTAGCCACAGCAATAACCTGGTCAATAAATTTGGCCAGTTCTTTTTGCTGCTCAAAATAATCAAATGACGTTTGAAAAAAACTCATGATAAAGCTGAGCACAAAAGCCAAAATAATACCTATCTTGGCTAATTGGAAAGAAATGCCATGAATAAACGATGGAGTCTTATCTTGCATGCGTGGTTACTTTCCGCTCAGGTAAACATCATTGTTATGGTACATAGTGATCAGAATTTACTCTCGGCATAGATACAGACTGGTTGAAAAAAAACCGCCAGCTCACTGAAAATAATATCTTTTTCCAGTATAGATTAAACCGCCAATTTGGCATAAACAAATGCTGAATTTCTCACTCGGCAAATCCAGAGGCTGGGTTCATTGGTGGGCTCTTGCCTCACAAAGGCCGCTACAGACATATTGGCGCGACCATTGCTAACCATAGAGAAACCCCGGAATAAGCCGTAATTTAATGAGCATTTTACGCCTGCATAGGCCGCAATGGCGATGTAAACCGTTTTTAGCACGCCCCAGACAACAAATTGTGTAAGTTACTGCCAAAACGGGGCACACCTGTAAGCCTGACCAATCTTTATCTTTTATGTGCACAGATCGAGGTAGAAATGAGTATCCAGGTCACTGATTTACGTAATTTGATCATTCGCCCTACACTTGAGCGACTCAACGACTGGTCTCTATCAGCAGAGAATCTGTTGCTGGGCACTGCCGCATTGGAGTCAACGCTGGGATACAGATTAACCTCCGATAACGGCGGACTAGGTATTTACGCTATATCACCCGCTGCACATATTCAGGTATGGGATCATTTTTTAGTATCTGACCCTGAAACAGCATCGCTGCTACGCGGTCTCGCCAGCCAACAGCAATTTTTGAAATGCCCCCATGGCGAACTTATCAGTAACCTGAGTTACGCATCAGGTGTAGCCTGGATGATTTATAAATCCCACCATGTAAAATTACCTGACAATACCGGTATCCGTGATTTAGCAATTGCCTGGTTGGGTTGTTATAGTGTCCGGAACAATCAGGTTGATCAAATATCATTCAGTGATGACGCTAAAATAGATAAATTCATGCATCACTATCGCAACCTGGTGCTGTGTGAAAATAAAAATTTAGCGGCATAAGCCTGAACTTATCCTTTACTTGTCCATCTATTCCTGACTCCACGCCAATTGAATTGCCGGCAAGCCTTTTGTTCGGGCTGGCTGCGTAATAGAATGCCCTACCCCATTTGCTATTGTGATTAGCGACGCTGATAAAAAGTATAGCGCCGACATTTCTTGAGGTTTAGCAATGCATGTTTGCCGTGTTTTTAGCTCGCTTGGTAAAAGCCTGTTATTAGGCCTATGTATAATCTCTGGTGCGCATGCTGAAACAAAGCATAAAGCGCCGACGGCAAAAGCAACCAAACCGGCCGCCGCAAAGCCTGCCACTATCCACGCGCTCGACAGCGCAACAGTATCCAGCGCCCGTAAAGCTGAGCGTGCCTATTACCTTGAAGCACAAACTGCACTGGAAAAAAAACAATTTCCGCGCTATCGCGAACTATTGCCGCGGATCAAGAATTATCCCCTCACACCCTATCTGGAATACCAGGAACTGAGCGACCGTTTAATAACATTGCCAACCAAAGACGTTGAACAATTTTTCAGCCGCTATCCCAATGCCTATGTTGCCGAACGTTTACGCCATCGCTGGCTTCGGACGCTGGCCCTTAAAGAGCGCTGGAGCGAATATCGCCGTTTTTATGACAGCAATTTAACTGACCCTGAGCTGGCGTGCCTGAATCTGCGCGCGCGGCTTGCGACCGGTGATAAAACTGCATTCTCGGAAGTAGACGTTTTATGGAATATCGAAAAACCGCAATCAACTGCCTGTGATCCTGTATTTAAAGAATGGAAGAGTGCCGGTTATCTCACCCCTGCCCTGCTGTGGAGCCGCCACCAAAAAGCCGTGAATGCAGGTGAAATTGCACTTGCAGCCAGCCTGGCGCAAGAGATGTCGCCCACCCAACAAGTACATGCATTACTCTATGAAAATGTCGCTCAAAATCCACGCTTGATTTTGCAACCGGAGCACTTTAAATCAAGCGCACCGGAAACACGTTTCAGCATTGCCTTGGGCTTGGAAAAATATGCGTTAACCAATGCCCAGGAAACAGCAACGCTCTGGAAAACCTATTCGCATCGCAAGGATTTTACTGACGACGAAAAGTTGAACATCAGCTACACCATTGCTCGTCAATTATTGCGCCAGGACCAAGGGCAAGCAGCTGAAGCCCTGGTAGTGGCAACACCTAACCTCAGCCGCCCGGAATTGATGGAGGCCCTGATTCGCGAAGCACTGCGACAGCAGGATTGGGAAAAAGCGTTTCGCTGGCTGTTGCGTTTACCCGCAGACCATAAAAAAACCGAGCGCTGGACTTATTGGCAAGCGCGGATTATGGAACAGCTTAAAATCAAAGAGCAGGATGGAAAAACGCCCAAAGATTTTTACACCAGCGTGGCAGGCACGCGCAGTTTTTACGGTTTTTTGGCATCTGATAAATTAGGCATTAACTACAGCTTGCTCGATAAGCCTTTAAGTATTCCCAAGGAAATTATGAATAAAGTGGAGGCTGATCCCGGCATCCAACGGGCACGCGAGTTCTATTTATTAGGCAATTTAGCATCAGCTGGCCGGGAGTGGGCATTTACCACTCACCGCTTGCCGACAACTGAGGAAATGGTAGCCGCCGGTCGTATAGCGGATCGCTGGGGCTGGTATCGCCAAGCCATCCAAACCATGCAGGATTCCGATTATTGGGATGAATTATCCGTGCGTTTCCCGATTCCATTTCAGGAGCATGTAAAAGCTGCTGTGCGCCAGACAGCTATTGATTCCCACTTTATCTTTGCAATTGCCAAACAGGAAAGTGCATTTAATAGTGATGCAAAATCTCCTGTAGGCGCTACAGGTTTAATGCAGCTTATGCCGACCACTGCAAAATCAACCGCAAAAAAAGCGGGCTTGCTTTACCGCCAACAGGATTTAGTGCAAGCCGACAAAAATATTGCGCTAGGAAGCCGTTATTTGAGCGAGTTACTCGGTGTATTTTCCGGTAATCGCATACTGGCGACAGCTGCTTATAACGCGGGCCCATCGCGAGTCCGGCAGTGGTTAACCAAGGGCGATAATAAGTTGCCCTATGATGTCTGGATAGAAACCATTCCCTTTAAGGAAACGCGTTTTTATGTACAAAATGTTTTATCCTTTGCCGTCATTTATGCCTACCGAACCGGTGGCAAGCAGCCTTTCATCACACCGCAAGAAGCTGCCCAGTTGCTGTAACTGGAAAAGCTCTCACTCGCACAACTTTTATTCGGGTGAAAGAACCTGCCGCAATCGTTTCTGTACTACTTGCGCCAATTCATCGGGCTGGAATTTTGAAAGGAAATCATCACAGCCTACTTTTTCAACCATGGCTTTATTGAAGCTTCCGCTCAAAGATGTATGGAGCACAACATACAGGTTTTTAAGCGCCGGATCTTTTCTTACTTCAGCTGTCAACCTGTATCCATCCATTTCCGGCATTTCTGCATCAGTTACCAGCATTAAAATTTCATCATCCAGGTTGCGTCCCTCCCTGACCCATTGTTGCAGTTGCTTCAGGGCTTGCAAACCATCTTGAACATACAGAACTTCAACACCAATATTCTGTAAAGTTTCCTGCACTTGTTTAATCGCAGTGGGTGAATCGTCGGCCAATAAAATTTTTAATTTACGTTTACGTGCTTCCGTCGCCAAGTCGGCGTCCAGGACTTTTTCTGAGACACGCGTGTTGTAAGGAATTATGTCTGCAAGTACACGTTCAACATCCAGGATTTCAACCAACTGTTCTTCCAGACGAGTAATAGCCGTTAAAAAATGAGCGCGTCCTGCACCTTTCGGCGGCGGCAATATGACATCCCAATTCAAATTGGCGATGCGGTCTACGGCACCGATTAAAAACGCCTGGACGGAACGGTTGTACTCCGCCACTATCAGGTTGGCATTGGCGATATCAGTTAAAGGACCATTGCCTATTGCCGCGCTCAGGTCAATGACCGGAACCGTTTGCCCACGAAGATGCGCAACTCCCTTGATATGAGGATGGCTATGCGGAACCGCGCGCAAGGTCGGCACCTTCACCACCTCTTGCACCTTAAAGACATTAATCGCAAAAAGTTGGCGCCCCCGCAGGCGAAACATCAGCAGCTCCAGGCGATTTTCACCCACAAGCCGGGTTCGCTGATCAATGGAATCCAGTAACTTAGACATTCAACAGGTACACCCATACAAAGGATAAGAAACCCAAACTTCAGATGAGTATAGGCATAATTAGCCCGGGCTACCGAATTTATCTGCCACTCACCGCCAAGATTCGCTGGATAGGTTTGTATACCGATTATATATAGCTAAACTAGGGTATATCTTTTCAGACCGTCTTCAGACATGCCAGACTCGCTCCCCTTATTGGCTCGCCAGCCTATTTTCAACACCCAAATGAAAGTAGTGGCCTATGAACTCCTGTGTCGTTCAAGCCATATAAACCGAGCCGATTTCAGCAACGGCGACGCCGCCAGCTCACAAGTGCTGCTCAATGCATTTACCGAACTATCTATCAACAAGGTAGTAGGCAAACATCGAGCCTTTATTAATTTCACCCGCAACTTACTGCAAAGCCCGCCGCCTTTTGATCGGAACCAATTAGTGGTTGAAGTGCTTGAGGGACAAAAGGTTGACGGCGCTATGCTCCATGCACTGAAAGTATTGCGCGAGCATAATTACACTATTGCGCTGGACGATTTTATCCTCACGCCAGAAACTGAACACCTGATTCCCTACGCCGATATTATTAAACTGGATGTTTTACAATTATCGACAAATGATGTTCTGCTCCACATTCAATACCTTAAACCCTTAGGTGTTCAGTTGCTGGCTGAAAAAGTAGAAACCTATGAAATGTTAGAGTTTTGCAAATCAGCAGGATTTGATTTATTCCAGGGCTATTTCCTGGCACGCCCGCAAATCATCAGCGGGCGAAAAATGTCGGATAACAAACAGTCTGTCTTGCAATTATTAGCTGCGTTGCAAGACCTGGATGTTCCGGTTGAAACGATTGAAAAAATGCTGGCGCGCGATGCTGTCCTGAGTTTTAAATTATTACGACTGGTAAATTCCGCGGCTTTTGGTCTGGCTCGCAAAGTTGACTCGCTAAAGCAAGCCATCATGTTACTCGGCCTCATAAAAATTAAGAACTGGGTCAATATACTCGCTATGTCAAACCTTGGCGATAAGCCCCATGAATTAAGTGTTTCTGCATTAACGAGGGCACGCATGTGTGAGTTAATTGCAATTGCCGGTGAGGGTAAAACCAGGGCCGATGGTTATTTTACGGTAGGCTTACTCTCCACCCTGGACGCATTTATGGACGTGCCCCTGACAGCCCTGCTTGATAGCATATCACTCAGTAAACATATTAATGATGCGATTCTCAGCCATACAGGCAGCGAAGGAAAAGTCTTGAAAATTACCACCCATTATGAAAAAGGTGAATGGGAAAAAATTGATTGGGACTATTTGGAAGAAAAAGGGATTAATGCTGAGCAGCTGGCACAGATCTATATGGATACGCTGACCTGGGTCGATAAAACGGTTAATGACTTGGGACTCGGCGAGAAAAACAAATAAATAAAAGCTTAATTTCCTACCAGCCTTGCAAAAAACGCGTCTACTTCCGCTGCTGTAAAAGGCCAATTCAATTCTGTTGATCCATCAGCCGCACCAAGCACCGGTATTCGTGTTCCATACCTGTTGATCAGCTCATCGTCTACGGCAATATCAATCTCTGTCAAACGAAACTGATATTGCAATAACAACGGCCACAACATTATTTTTGCCTGCTCACACAAATGGCAACCAGGCGTTGAATATAAATAAATTTTCACGCTGTTGATTAACGTTTGAAAATAAATGCAGCTATGACAACCACCGCCAGTATTCCCAGAACAATTAAACCCGCCTTACCACCCACACCGCTGGATGGCTGGGGATTTTCTTTTTTTGCAAAACTGTGTTGAGTCGAAAATTTTCCCTGTTGAGAGCTGGGTTTTGCAGGTGCAGGACGCGCAACAGGTGCAGGATTTTTAGGGACGGTACGCACTGTTGTTTTGGCCATTTCATCTGCGGGTCCCATGACACCGAATGTTAAAGCATCAAAGCGCAGCTCATCACCCCGTTTTACACGCGCCTCCATCACCTGCTTGCCATTCAGAAAGGTACCATTGGCTGAGCCTAAGTCCTTAACAAACAAGGCTCCATCAATAACCTGCAATTGGGCATGACGGCGAGACAAGTGTGCGGCTGCCAGGCTGATATCACAGTCCGCGGAACGGCCTATGACCGTTGTTTCTTTTAGTGGAAACACCCGATTAGCCAATGCTGTATGGTTAGCTTTAAGGGCCCAACCGGTGGCGGGGACAGCTCGCATCTGGGTAGCATTCGCAGCCTCGGAGGCGCCTACCTTTGACTCACGCTTGGGGTCTATGACAACCAACTCAATAGCGCCCAGCGTTATCTCATCATCAACTTTGAGGGTACAGGCACCGATCACATCCACCGTATTAACGCGAATGGGCTTCATGGGCTGGAGATTTTTCAGGGTAAGGGTTTCATGGGTGACATGGACTTCAAAATGCTTGTCGGCCACGTAAGGATCATCTACCACCAGATCATTTGTTGCTGAGCGTCCTATACTGATCATCGGCTCAACCAGCCAGACCGAATTATACTTATTATTTTTGTAGCGAATCTTTAGCATAGTCAAAACAACCTAAAGCAATTTGTTAGGCGGGATAATGCTATAGGCGTTCCCCCTTTTCAAGCACCATTCCCCCGCTTTTAAGGCGCCAGGGGAAATAAGCCTTAAATTTTCTGGGGTTTTATAACCATTTTCAGCTTTTGAAGCCAATTGCTGCGATATTCACGGCAAAAACAGCTTAAAGCAACCTCCGCCCAAAACACTGTCGTTACTTAAGCGGATAAATCCCTGGTGGGATTTATTCTTATGCATGAGCGCAATCTTGTTGGCAAACATCAATCCCAAATGCGGCCTTCCGTTGGCAAAACTGATTCGGGTTTCTGCGAAGGTCGATGCATTCAGCATATCGTCGGGATAACCGGGGCCGTCATCTTCAATTGTAATACAAACCCCTTCGTCGGTCTTTTGTGCGGATATCTTTAATTTGTTTTTGGAGTAGCGTGCGCAATTGACTAAAATATTATTAATAACACCTCCCACCAAATCGCTATCAAAATATCCTACTAAAAATTCATCGCACTCTAATGTCAACGCTATCATTCGGGTTTGCAACAAACCGTGATTGCGCGCGATTTGTTCACTCAACATATCGCCCACAACGCATTCATCAATATGTACACGAATCTGATCTTTCTCCATACGATACAAGGAGAGAAGCTGGATCAATTCACTGTTGATACGTGCCGCTTCATATTCCAATACCGCGTAAGATTTGGCATGGGCATCATTTTGCGGTGGATAGTGGGCCATGACATCACTCAAGGTATTGAGCAGCATTCCCAGGGAGTTCTTCATGTCGTGTACACTGGATGCAAGTACAAATGAAAAATCCATATCTTGGGCATCTTGATTCATATTTCTCCCCCTTATTTATCTGACTTCTTTATCGCTAAACTGCGTAGCAGGTCTTCCAACTGGCGGAAGCGCCTGAATTGTGTGTGAGTGTCAGGAATTATCTGTCGGATGTAATCCATAGTGTGTTGCATCGCTGCCAGCTGCTGTTTATCAGGCTCTTGCCTGGACTGTCCCATAAGTGCCTGGACTAAATTTAACCGCAAACCTATATGCTGCGGAAAATCCTGCAATGCACTGGTAAAACAGTCGACTGCGCGGTCGAAGTCTTTAGCCTCATAATAGGCAATTCCGTTTTTATTGATTTGTGCCACCAAGGCTTTATTTTTAGCACTGCATGGTTCATCAAGCAGGCAATCTATTTTTTGTAGTTTGTCTTCCTGGCCTTCATATTCCGACAACAGCTCAGCCACTATTTTTTCACTTTCTTCTTTGTGTCCCAACTCACGAAGTGCCCGAACCCATTCAACTTTATCCTCCAGTGTAATTGCATCAGCGTCAGCCGTTATTATTTTTTGTGCGCTGGCAAGCGATTCAGCCGCGCGGCGCTCTTCTCCCGAGGCGACAAATATCTGCGACTCCAGTAGGTAGGAATTCATTCGGTTTGAACTGGTTTTACCAAAACGCTGTGGAATTTCGGCAACTACTTTTAATGCATCACGTAGAATGGGCGCTGCCAGATTCTTATCTACCTTGGCCAGCTGAATAGCTGCACGAGCAAAATTTTCATGGAACTTAATATCGTCATGGAAAGAATTTTCACCCAGTTTAACGGCCTTGCGATAGGCATTTGCAGCCACTATCAAGTCATTATTTTTAAGACCGACACTCCCCAAAGCTTGCTGGCGCAAAATAGATAGCGGTGATATATCGACCGCTTGTTGAAGTGCTTTTTGTTGTCCCTGGTAGTCACTGCGCTCTGCCATAATCTCGGCAAGCAAGTCATAGACTTTAAGGCACAAGGGGTTAAATTGGATAATTTCTTCCAGCCACTGCTGTGCGCTGAGATGATCACCCTGCAATTTTTTGGCTTGTGCCATACCCAACATAGCCCAATCCAGTTGGCGTACCTCAAGGATGTTGCGGTATAAATCTTCCGCTTTTTGAAAGTTACCGATTTGCAATAAAACCCGACCGAGAATTTTTTGACAGGAACCGACATATCGGCTGCCAGAATTTATTTCAGCTTCACACAATTCAATCAGGCTGTCGAATTGCCTTTCCTGCTGTGCTTTATAGATGGGTGCCAAAGCCATACGTTGTCGAAACAAGCGCTCCAGTCGTTGGCCGAGTGCTTGCCCGGTAATAGGTTTGGTGAGATAAGCATCCGGCTCATAGTCATAGGCCGCCATAATGATGTGCTTATTAGACTCTGCCGATACCAGCACAAACAAGCTGTCACTGTTCAGGTTGGTGGTATGACGCAAAACCTCGAGTATCTGTTGGCCCGTTTTGCCTTTGCCGAGGTTTTGATCGCATAAAATCACATCGTAAACCTTAGCTGCACAGTTACGTAACGCATCATTACTGGAAGAGACTGAATCCACATAGCCTATGCCAAACTCTTGCAACATTTTGGACAGAGTAATGCGGAAACTTTCAAAGTCATCAACAACCAAAGCTTGAAATTTTGCGTAGGGATTTTCAACCATAGATTTCTCTCTTACTCACTATCAACTCTCTACGTCCCCGTAATCATCTGAATGAGGTGCGCTGGCGATGAGCCCGAATCTCCTGGAGATAACGAAACCTTAATAATACCTTTGAGAATAGACCAAGCTCCTGGACAGGAGCCCAAGCACCTGCTGTCAGGCATTCAACAAGTACCTATAATCCGCAGCGGAAAGCCGCATGTTACAGATTTGTAGCGCATAGCTGCTGCGGGTACAATACGCATCACCCCATCAATCAGCTTAATCCTTCATGTCCAAGACTATCGATACGCTCTACTCTAATCCGCTTACACAAGTCAGTGCCTTTGTATTTGATGAGGCGGTGGTAAATGTATTTCCGGATATGATCAAACGTTCAGTTCCAGGGTATGCGACCATTATTAATATGATCGGCAACCTGGCCGAGCGTTATGCCCAAGCCGATAGTTACTGTTATGACCTGGGTTGTTCCCTAGGTGCAGCCACCCTGGCCATGCGTCACCGGATTCAGGCCGCCAACTGCAGTATTATCGGGGTTGATAGCTCTGAAGCTATGATTGCGCGTTGCGAACAAGTCATTGCCGCTGATAGCGCTGAAATAGATGTTGCCCTGCACTGCACTGACCTGTGTGAGTTTCCAATCCATAATGCCTCTGTGGCTGTGCTCAATTTCACACTCCAATTTATTGCCCCTGAAAAACGTCAAACCATTTTGCGCAATATTTATAACGGCTTAAGGTCTAATGGCGTCCTTATACTCTCCGAAAAGCTGGCTTTTGATGATGAGCAACATCAGGCGCTCATGATTGAATTACACCATAACTTTAAACGCGCCAATGGCTACAGTGATTTGGAAATTTCACAAAAACGCAGTGCTATTGAGAATGTACTTATTCCCGAGACTCTTGCTGCCCATCGCCAGCGCCTGAAAGAAGCAGGCTTTGCCAGTGTTGATGTCTGGTTCCAGTGTTTTAATTTTGCCTCCATAATCGCTATCAAATGATCGACTATTCAGATTTACTCGCCTACCTGCCTGAAAGTCCTTTGAATTCCTGGCTAGCAACTCTGCCCGGGCAGATTGCTGAGGGTTTATGCGAAAAGCGTTATGGGGACCTACCCAAGTGGAAAGCGGCTATCGCAGCTATGCCGTCTATCACCAGCAGCCAAAATCATTTTTTAGGGAAAGTTGAAATAGGCGGTGCAACCGACGCCAGTGCTGCCATCCAGGCAGAATTGCGCAAAGCCCTGGAATTATTGATCCCCTGGCGTAAAGGCCCCTATTGGGTTCATGGAATCCATATCGATACTGAGTGGCGCTCGGACTGGAAATGGGACCGGCTTATTCCCCATATTGCTCCGCTTAATAACCGGTTAGTCCTGGATGTAGGTTGCGGAAACGGTTACCACTGTTGGCGCATGCTGGGCGAAGGTGCGGCACGGGTTATAGGAATAGATCCCTCCCCGCGGTTTGTTGTGCAATTCCATATGATCAAGCAATTGGCAGGTAATCATTACCCTGTCGATGTGCTACCAGTAGGTATTGAAGACCTGCCCGCTAAACTCCATGCATTTGACACGGTGTTTTCAATGGGCGTGTTTTATCACCGCAAATCCCCCATGGATCATTTGCGCGAACTCAAGGAAGCCTTACGGCCGGGCGGGCAGCTGGTATTGGAAACGCTCGTTATTGAGGGCAGTTTGGGCGAGGTATTAATACCGGAAGGGCGTTACGCCATGATGAACAATGTGTGGTTTTTACCGAGCTGCAAAACCATGCTCAGTTGGTTGCGCAAAATGGGATTCAACAACCCGCGCGTAGTAGATATTTGCCAAACATCCACTGAGGAACAGCGCTCAACTCACTGGATGAAGTTCCACTCACTCCCTGAGTTCCTTGCTCCTGACAACAAAAATTTGACTGCCGAAGGCCACCCTGCGCCCATCCGTGCCGTTTTTGTGGCTGAGGTTTAAAGCCTGTGTTACGCCAAATTATCTTACCCTTAACATCAACCCTTGGCATTGACCCTGATATGCAGCACTTTCAAGCTGCTTGAGTTCTTTATCCGTCAATTTACCGAGGCTGGATATGACTGTATGGCTATTACCTGCTGCGAGCGCTTCCCAGGTAATCCAAAGGCGATTTGCTTCATCTTTGCAGTGAACCAGCCGCACAAAGCGGGTATCAACCCCAAAGGACTCCAAAAATTCTCGGGACAGGTGTAAGGGTGCAATCCAGGTTAACCAGCGATCAGCACAACTTTGCGTAAGGAACGCAATCATAGGCATTAATAAGGCCGCTTGTTCTGGTGATGAATTAGCAATAATGAGTTCAGTAATGCCACAGCGAGCAGTGCCAGTTTGGCTCGGTTGAAGTTGACGGATCTTATTCACGACGAATGACTCCTACGCTTAAACCTTCAATCGAAAACTCCTGATCGGCAAGATCTACATGGATTACATCAAAATCCGGGTTTTCCGGCCAAAGCTCTACTTGGGAGCGGTTGCCGATACGCTTGTAGCGCTTAACAGTTACCTCTTCGCCAATACGAGCTACCACAATCTGGCCGCTGCGTACTTGATCGGTTCTGTGTACCGCCAGCAAGTCACCATCCAGAATTCCGGCATCCTTCATACTCATGCCATTTACGCGAAGCAGATAGTCTGCGCTGGGAGAAAAGAAGCTGGGAGGAATATTGCAGTAATCTTCAATATGCTCCTGTGCCAGGATAGGGTTGCCTGCTGCGACCCGGCCAACAATCGGGATACCGTCATCCACGACATCTGGCAAACGAATACCGCGGGACGCCCCCGGCACAATTTCAATAGCGCCTTTTTTTGCCAGCGCCTTGATATGTTCCTCTGCGGCATTGGGCGATTTATAGCCCAGAATACGTGCAATTTCAGCACGTGTAGGTGGGTAACCAGTTTCCTCTGCGTAAGTTTTTATCAACTGTAAAACTTGTTCCTGGCGCGACGTAAGATTGTACATTGGCTACCCCTTAATCTGTTTTTATATACAGTAGTTGTGATTATATACAGTATTATGGGTTGTGCAACAAGTTTTTTATTAGCCGATATTTTAACCAGTCCTGCATGGAAAAATTGATTCGAGCCCGAGCATTAATCCTGGGTTTTATACAACACTGTAGCTAAGCCGAATTCTGTATGGATTTGCGCGCACCAGCGATTTAATCGCTCGGTCGTAAAATGTTCTTGTTGATCTTCATCCACAGCCAAACCGACAAACATGGCTTTACCGGGTATTTCTGCCTTGGACGCAGAGAATTCATAACCTTCTGTTGGCCAGTAGCCGACAATTTCAGCCCCCTGCCGGATAACCACATCATGCAACATCCCCATTGCATCAAGGAAATAGTCTGCATAACCGAATTGGTCACCCAAACCAAAAAGCGCGACTGTCTTACCGGAAAAATCCACCTCGGCAATGTCCTCCCAAAACTCTTCCCAGTCAGATTGGATCTGACCGAAATCCCAGGTTGGAATACCTAAAATAATCTTGTCATAGCGGGTAAACTCCAGTTGCGTAACATCTGCAATATCAAATACATCCACCACCTCATCACCGAGACATTTCTGTATACGATAAGCAATGCGCTCGCTATTGCCTTCATCACTTCCAAAAAACAGACCTACCTTTGTCACATCCACCTCAGAAACTTTCAAAGAAAAATTATTTCCCAAATGCCAACCACCAAAACAAGCAAATGGGTGTATATATGCGCCACAGCGCAACAAGTTATTAACTAAACAATAAAAATTACGCACAATTGCCAATGTCGGCAATACTGCAAGCGTTGATAATGAGTTGAATATAGTTGCCCCTTTTATTTGTTAAGAAGGGTTAAACAGCTACAATTTCAATGACACCCAAAAGCTGCTATTGCACACTGGCCTTTAAAACTTCTTTCATAATAGTGACGTACTTTCATGAATAAACTCCTTCTCATTGATGATGACAAAGAACTCAGCCAACTACTTAGTGAATATTTAACCACAGAGGGCTTTGAGGTCGCGACTGCTTATGACGGCGAAGCGGGTATCCAGCTCGCAACCCACGAACAATACTCCGCTATAGTGCTGGATGTTATGCTGCCCATTTATAATGGTTTTGAAGTGTTGAAAATGTTGCGTAAAACGCATCAAACCCCTGTGCTTATGCTGACTGCGAAGGGTGATACAGTTGACCGCGTAATCGGCCTTGAAATCGGTGCCGACGACTACCTGCCCAAACCCTGTGATCCACGTGAGCTTGTAGCGCGCATTCGCGCCATATTGCGTCGTTCAAATAGCGGGGATACACCGCCTGTAAAACTTGAGAAGATTATTTCCGGACCGCTGGTATTACATCTGGGCAGTCGCCACGTAACCTGGAACAACAGCGAAATTATTTTAACTGGCACCGAGTTCAGCGTGCTGGAAATTTTAGTCCGCCAGGCTGGCCAGGTCATCAGCAAAGATGATATGACCGAACAGGCTCTCAACCGTAAACTCACTCCCTATGACCGCAGTATCGACGTGCATGTCAGTAATATTCGTAAAAAACTCACCGCTGCCGGAGCCAACAAAGAGCTGATTATCAACGTGCGTGGGGCGGGCTATATGCTCACTTTGCATGAAGAAAAATAACCTTTTATGACGCGGTTATATCTCAAAATCTTTTTAACATTTTGGTTGATAACTGCCACCATCATCGTCGGCACCAATGTCGTAGTACATTGGTTTGATATGACACCTGACAGCAACTTGCCAAATGCGCACTTCAAGCACAACGAGGAGCCGGCAAAACGTCTTTTGTTCCAGATGGCTGGCAGTGTCATTAACCGTAATGCAGCCGATATCCGCAAAGATATACGCGCACTGCCCGCTTGGTCCTCGCCTTTTATTTTTGCTCTCGACAACGATAACCAGGATGTATTGAACCGCCTCTTGCCTCCCGGAGTGCTTATGCTTGCTGAACAGCTCAACAGCAAACACCCTTATGAAAAAATTCAGGATAGGAACAGAAAGCTGTTTGGACGTTATATAACACTCAATGATGGCAATGTTATTAAGCTGGTGACTATTTCTGATGGTCTTGATGAGGGGCCTGATCGCGATATTATCCTGGAGTTATTCCTGAATAATATTTGGCCCTTGCTGCTGGTTTCCATATTGGTCAGCGGAAGTGCATGCTTTTTATTGGCAAGGCATTTTACGTCGAGCATTAAACGTTTACAAGAAACGATCCAACAAGTATCACGCGGCGATTTGAGTGCGAGGGTGAGTAAACATTTTAGCGGCAGGAAGGATGAAATCGCTTCTCTCGGCCGCGATTTCGACCATATGACTGCGCGACTGGAAAAATCCATGCTCGAACAAAAGCGCCTGATCAAAGATGTATCCCATGAGCTGCGCACACCGCTTGCCCGTTTGCAATTTGCATTAGCACTCGCGCAACAGCGCAGTGCCGGCATAGTGGACAGTGAACTTGAAAGAATAAAACAGGCTGCTGACTACCTTGGCAACATTATTACAGAAATCCTTTCCTTACCAGTCCACGACCAGCAAGGCTGGCAGTTGGACGACACACTTGATCTGGTCGCGCTGCTACATAATATTGTTGAAAACTATGAGCAAATGGCTGCAGAAAAATCCATTAACATCCGCTTCGATACTTTTTGCACTGAAGCCCTGGTAGCAACCTATGGCAATATGCTGGTAGGTGTTTTTGAAAATATTTTACGCAATGCTATCCATTACTCACCTGTCTCGGGAAAAATTGATATATCGCTTGCCTACAAAGAAGATGACAATCATTTTTCGATCGCCATTGCCGATTCGGGGATAGGTGTTCCGGAAGAGCTTCTCCATGATATCTTCCAACCATTTTTCCGTACCGACTCTGCTCGCGACAGGGAAAGCGGAGGTCATGGCTTGGGTCTTGCAATTGCACACCGCAGTGTAACACTGCATTATGGAAAAATATGGGCAGAAAATAAAAAGGATGGTGGATTAAAAATTACCGTGGAAATTCCGGCATTACCCGTTCAGGACGAGTAACAATAAATAAGCGACTGGTTCAAAGATTTTCTGACGGGAATAGGAATAATTTCAACAAGATTAAGGCTATTTTTACCTGGTGCCCAAGAAATGCCTACTCCTTGAGAAGTGAAGTGTTATTTAAGCAATCGCTATTCAGCTACCAATAATTCATAAATGCCGGGAGCATTGCGCCAGCCGCCCTCATAATCCATCCCATACCCAAACACATAGGCGTCAGGAACGGTAAGTGCTACATAATCAGCCATAATAGCAGGCGTAAAGCCTTCGACTTCCTTTTGACACAGGACTGCAATTTTTACCTCTGCGGCACCGAGTGCGTAGCATTTTTCTGCAATGGCTTCAAGGGTAATGCCACGGTCTAAAATATCATCCACCAGTAACACGCTGCGTCCCTGGAGCCCGATATGAGGTTCATGCAACCACATGAGCTCTCCAGTGGTTAAATTGTGCTGATAACGAGTGGCGTGGACATAATCGACCTCCAAATAAAAAGAAAACCTTGGAAGCAGGTACCCCATCATCGGCAAGGCACCACGCATTACGCCGATAATGACTGGCTGTTTATCTGCCAGATCGCAGGTTAGCTGTCGAGCAACAACATCCAGTGCCTGTTCAACTTCAGCCAAGTTGAATAAACACTTGGCATGTTCATTCAACTGTTCAAGCGTATCGAAAAATTTCATTGCAAACTTACTGTGCGCTTGGCCAGATAAGCGGCATAATCAGGAATCATTCGCTCAGAGGGAGCATTGAACAAGGGCGATGCAATTAAAAAATCAGCTGAAATGTGGTTGCATGCGATAGGAATATTCCATACGGCGGCAATACGCAGAAGTGCTTTAACATCCGGGTCATGGGGCAAAGGCTCAAAGGGGTCCCAAAAGAAAATCAATACATCCACATTACCTTCAGTGATCAAAGCACCCACCTGTTGGTCACCTCCTAAAGGGCCGCTGATTAATTTATTAATACTTAATCCCGTTTCTTTTTGAATGATCATACCGGTCGTGCCAGTAGCATAAAGGGCATGATTTGCGAGCTCAGTCTTATGCTCCCGGCACCAGGCAACCATATCCTGTTTTTTATTATCATGAGCGACCAGTGCGATATTTTTTTTTGCACCCAAGGTAACGGTTTTAAATTCCATTGCAGCATCCCCTATTCAATATCGCCAATAAAAAAGGCCTTAGCCAGAGTATAGCCAAGGCCCCTCATTATTAACAGAAACTACTGTTTAGTTGCTAAGCTCAAGCAACAGTTTATTCAACCGCTGCACATAGGCAGCAGGATCTTGCAACTGCGAACCTTCAGCCAGGTTAGCCTGATCAAAGAGGATATGAGCCAAATCACCAAAGCGTGATTCGTTGGTTTCCTGCTCCAATTTTTTCACCAAAGGGTGATCCGGGTTTAATTCAAAGATGGGTTTTGAATCCGGAAGTTTTTGACCAGCCTGCTCGAGAATACGGCGCATTTGCGCCCCCATGTCATGCTCGGCAACCACCACGCACGCAGGAGAATCCGTTAAGCGATCTGTAATACGAACTTCATCAACCTGTTCACTTAAGGCTGCTTTAACTCGCTCAAGTAAAGGCTTGAGTTGCTCAGCTACCTTTTCTTTCGCTTGCTTTTCCTCTTCGGTATCGAGCTTACCTAAATCCAGCTCACCTTTACCTATATCCTGCAAGGATTTACCATCAAACTCGGACAAATGACTCATTAACCACTCATCAACGCGATCACTCAATAATAAAACCTCAATCCCTTTTTTACGGAATACCTCCAAATGCGGACTGCTTTTTGCGGTGTTGAAGTTTTCAGCGGCGATATAGTAAATCTTCTCCTGTCCTTCTTTCATACGCGCAACGTAATCTTCCAGCGACTGGTTTTGTTCGGCATTATCGGTATGAGTTGTGGCAAAACGCAACAACTTGGCAATTTTTTCACGGTTGGCAAAATCTTCTGCCGGACCTTCTTTTAATACTTGGCCAAATTCCTTCCAGAATTTGGTGTAGTTTTCCGGCTCGTTTTTTGCCATTTTAGCGAGCATATCCAACACACGCTTGGTCAAAGCACCACGCATAGTGTCTATGTTGGGATCTTTTTGTAAAATTTCGCGCGAAACGTTTAAAGACAAATCATTTGAATCGACAACGCCTTTTATAAAACGCAGGTACAAAGGCAAAAACTGCTCGGCATCGTCCATAATAAAGGTACGCTGGACATAGAGTTTCAAACCACGGGATGCATCGCGGTTATACAAATCAAACGGTGCGCGCGAGGGTAAATACAACAGGCTGGTGTAATCAAGGTTTCCTTCTACGCGGTTATGGCTCCAGGTTAAGGGTTCCGCATAGTCATGACTTACATGCTTATAAAACTCTTTGTATTCGTCATCCGTAATGTCGCTACGCGAACGAGTCCACAAAGCGGTTGCTGTATTGATCACTTCATCTTCAGGCTCTTTGGATTCTTCGTCAACCGGAACCTGCTTTTGCATAACCACAGGAATGGCAATATGATCTGAGTATTTTTTGATTATAGAACGCAAGCGCCAATTATCGGCAAATTCCAGCGCATCCTCTTTCAAATGCAATTCTACTGTCATACCACGCTGTGATTTTTCGATAGTTTCAACACTGAATTCGGCATCACCAGAACATTCCCAGCGCACAGCTTCATTGACAGGTGCACCGGCACGGCGAGTTGTGACTACAACCTTGTCGGCGACAATAAATGCAGAATAAAAACCCACTCCAAACTGTCCGATAAGCTGGGCATCTTTTTTCTGGTCACCGCTCAGCTTTTGCATAAAATTTGCAGTGCCTGATTTGGCAATAGTCCCCAGGTTTTCAATCACTTCGTCGCGCGACATACCTATGCCGTTATCGCTGATGGTTATGGTTTTCGCCTCTTTATCAAAACTCACACGGATTTTTAAGTCAGTATCGCCTTCATAAAGATCGCCATTAGAGACAGCCTCAAAACGCAGCTTGTCTGCCGCATCGGATGCATTAGATACCAATTCACGCAAAAATATCTCACGGTTGGAGTACAGCGAATGGATCATCAAATGCAATAATTGTTTGGCTTCGGTTTGAAAGCCACGTGTTTCTTTACGAGCATCTACGGTCATAATGGAACCCCTAATACAAATAGACTGCAAAACAATGGTCGATAACTTCTGGCTGTCCAGCCAAAAACCTATGAACACAAAATGGGGTGGTCGCGGGGAAAATCAAGGGAAATGGGTAAAAATCTACTGTGAGCACGATTTTTGATCATATAAACGCAAAAAAGCCCGCTAAAAGCGGGCTTTTTTGAAATCTGGTAGGACTAAGCAGACTCGAACTGCTGACCCCCACCATGTCAAGGTGGTGCTCTAACCAACTGAGCTATAGTCCTATACGTGCGGCGCGCACTTTACCAGTTGCATCCGGGCCAATCAAGCAGGGATAATCATTTTTATCGCAATAACCTTTCGGGCATAGAATGAGAATCGCAGTAACCGGTGCTAACGGATTTATAGGAAGGCAACTTTGCCCTTACCTGCAAGAGCATTTGAATGCTGATATTGTCGCTATGATGCGCAACCCGGACCGAGCTGGCGAGCAAATACTCAACCTTTCCGATTCAGATGAAAACCTCATAGCCAGGCTTGGCAACCTGGACTGCCTTATTCATTTGGCCGCCCGCGCCCACAGCATAGACTCCACACAAACTGACTTTGACAGGGACAACCTTTTACTATCGCAACGAATTGCGCATCTTTGCGATTTAGCCAAAATACCACGTTTGATTTTCCTCAGCAGCATTAAGGTGAATGGTGATTCGACGCAAGGGCGAGCCCCTTATTCAGCTGATGAAAAGCCGCAACCGAAGGATGCTTATGGGGCCTCCAAATTGGCCAGTGAACAAGCCATTCGCAAACGCCTTGAAAACACCCAAACCAGGGTTGTAATTATCAGGCCACCGCTCGTGTACGGCGATCACAATAAGGGAAACTTAGGTTCTCTAGGTAAACTGATTCGTCTGAGAATACCCCTACCCTTCGGTAAGCTGAAAAATAAAAGAGATTTGGTATCCATAGAAAATTTGTGTAGCCTGATTGCCCTTGTTACGACACATCCCCAAGCGGTAGATCAAATCTTTCTAGTCAGCGACGGTATTTCCCGCACTACCGGTGAAATAGCAAACTTGCTTGCAGAACGAGAAGGAATACGCACAACATCATTCAGCATGCCCGATTGGACTTTTAACCTGCTGGGATTAATTAAACCGCAAATGATTGAACGCCTGACCGGAGATTTACAAGTGGATATCAATAAAACCCTAACTTTATTGGGATGGAAACCTCATAGCAGATGAGCTTAATAACGGTTTTATACGTAGCGCTATTTTGCATAGCTTATGCCCTCACCAAATTGTTGATTGACTATGCACATAAGCGAAAGTTATTCGATATAGCCAACCATCGCAGCTCCCATACGCAGGCAACACCTAGAATCGGCGGTTTAAGCTTTGTAATTATTATTAGCACTATTATCGGATACTACAGTGTTTTTATTGCGTCTACTGCAACCTGGTCAGTTATATGTTTTATTTTATTACCGTTGGTTTTAGTCGCACTCACCGGCCTGATAGATGATGTACAAGGATTAAAGCAAAGCACCCGGTTCAGCGTGTATTTTTTTTGTGCTTTGCTGGCATTAGGCAATGTAACCACACTATTTACCCACGTCTATTGGGTTATTATTGGTGGAGCTTTACTATTGAGCCTAAGCTGTTGCTGGCTGATTAATTTATTTAATTTTATGGACGGTATTGACGGCATTGCTGCCAGCGAAGGGATTTTTGTATTGATCGCCTTAAGTTTTTTCTCCTACCAAGGAAACAATACCTCCCTGGCGTTTTTATTAATTTTATCCACTGCCCCTGTAGCAGGTTTTTTAGTACTGAATTGGCAGCCCGCAAAAATCTTTATGGGCGATATCGGCAGCACATTTTTAGGATGCTTCATTGCATGCATTTGCCTTTATGCCGTCAACAAACATCTTATCAATTTTTATTCTGTGCTTATTTTACTGGCAGCCTTTACTATTGACGCCACCTGGACACTTGCCTATCGCTTAATCAGCGGACAAAGGTGGTACGAGGCACATCGCAGTCACTGCTATCAAATCCTATCCCGCCGCCTCGGTTCCCATAAGAAAGTCACGCTGTTGTACACTCTTATCAATATGATCTGGTTATTTCCCCTGGCGTTAGCTGCGCAACATTTTATTGGGCACGCATTACTCATTACTACAATTTCGTTATTACCTTTAATAGCGCTGTGCTTTATAATCGGGGCAGGCAAATCCGAGCGCAATTAAATGCGCCATTGTTGCGACCATTTGGCCCATAGAAGATGCCGCTATGAACAGACTACTTGCTAAATTCCTGAACGCCCCGCGCCCTGTCAAGCGGGCCATCAGTGTTGTTTACGACATACTAGCCATTTCAATTGCATTTTATGCTGCCTATGTATTGCGATTAAGCCAACTCGAATTTCACTTTGGACTGCAAGAATTTTTCTGCCTTATAGCCACTATTGTGATATCTATCACACTGTTTATCCGCATGGGTTTGTATCGTGCCATCTTGCGCTATATCCCTCCCCAGGCAATAGTGACAATTTTTCTCGGCATACTGGCCTCAAGCTTTGCCATGATTGCTACCGGTTTTTACCTTCATGCATTTTTACCGCGCTCTGTTCCGGTCATTTATTCCTTTATCGCCTTATTTTTAATTGGTTTACCGCGCTTATTGTTCCGCAGCCTTTTGCAGTTTTTTACGCCCAAAGGAAATGCCAATGTCATTATTTATGGAGCCGGTGAATCGGGTCATTACTTGGTTGCACAACTAAACAAAAACGTGCAATACAAACCCGTTGCGTTTGTTGATGACAATGAAAAGCTTCATCACAGCAATTTACGCGGTATTAAAGTGTATAGTCCGCATGAACTTCCTCAGCTAATCAAACGATTTAACGCCAAAAAAATTCTCCTGGCACTGGATAGTTCATCACAGCAACGAACTGCCAGCATAATCAGAACTCTGGAAAAGTTACCAGTCCAGGTACAAACCATCCCTCCCCTTAATGATTTGATCAATGGCAGAGCACATATAGAAGAGTTTCGCTCAATACAGATTGAAGAACTGCTAGGCCGGGAGCCAGTTACGCCCGCCACCTCTTTATTGGAAATAAATATTACCAATAAAGTAGTCATGGTCACAGGAGCCGGTGGCTCTATAGGCTCCGAAATTTGTCGCCAGGTTGTTGCTTTAAAACCTGCATCCATAATTCTTTTTGAACGATGTGAATTTAATCTTTATCGTATCAATGAAGAACTTTCAGCGATACAAGAAAATAACACGGTAACTATTTATCCCATACTTGGCTCTATTAATAATGATGCATTACTTGAAAATGTTATGAAGTCATTTCAAGTTGATACACTGTATCACGCAGCCGCCTATAAGCATGTTCCACTGGTGGAATATAATATTCTTGAAGGCACAAGCAATAATTTATTCGGCACCTATAAAACAGCAAAAGCAGCTATAGCGGCAAAAGTGAAACATTTTGTACTAATATCGTCAGATAAAGCCGTCAGGCCAACAAATGTCATGGGAGCGACCAAACGCTTGGCAGAGCTTGTATTACAAGCCTTATCGACAGAATCTCAAGCAACAACTTTTAGCATTGTACGTTTCGGCAATGTGCTCGATTCTTCTGGTAGCGTTGTTCCAAAATTTCGTGAACAAATTAAGAAAGGTGGCCCTCTTACTGTCACCCATCCTGAAATTACCCGCTATTTTATGACCATGAGCGAAGCTGCACAGTTAGTTATCCAGGCAGGCGCCATGGCCAAAGGTGGAGATGTGTTTGTATTGGAAATGGGTGAGCCCGTAAAAATTCTTGACCTTGCAACAGAAATGGCTTTTTTATCCGGGCATAGTGTTAGATCAGAAGCAAATCCTGGAGGGGATATTGAAATTCAGTTCACCGGCCTTAGGCCTGGCGAAAAACTCTATGAAGAATTATTGATTGGTGAAAATTGTGAAGGCACTGAGCACCCCAGAATTATGCGTGCCCATGAAAAATCTATACCTTTGAATGAGCTTGAAAGTTATTTAACACAGCTACAAAAGCATATAGAAAAATTCAACCACAAAGAACTTTTTAGCGCACTTAAACAATCGTTTACCGAATTTAATGCTGCAGACAATACTGATGATCTACTGCATTACATTCGCAGCAACAATATTGTCCAACTTAAAACAACCAAACAGCCTAAGTGATAAATTTTAACCCGACTACCCTCAGTATAAGCTGTGTCGTTTATGACACAGCTTATGATGTACTGGCCATTACAATTCAATCACTTCATCAAGCCCTGCTATTTGCAGAAAAGCAAAACGTTTTAAAACAATATCGTGTCTACCTCATTAACAACCAATCAAACCCCTCCGTCATATTTAATCAAGTTGTCATTTTGGCCCGGGATTTAATGCATACCCATATTGAAGTTCTTACTGGTCATGGCAACATAGGCTATGGCAGAGCCAATAATCTAGCCATAGATAAAACCGATGCAGAATTCCATTTAGTTTTAAATCCTGATGTCAACATAGATCAAAAAGCTATTGCTGAGGGAATAGGCTTTTTGCAACATAACATGAGTGTAGGTTTGGCAGCACCCAGCGCCTACAACTTGAATGGTGAATATGAATATCTTGCCAAAAGGACACCATCACCATTGGTCATCCTCTTACGAGGGCTAAACATTCCATTGCTCAACAACTATTTTGAAAAAAAATTAAACCACTATATTTATAAAGATAAACTTCCGGCTGTAGTTCCCATGCCTATAGAACTTGCCAGCGGTTGCTTTATGTTATGCCGGGCAGATGTTTTGAAAGAGGTGGGTGGATTTTCAAAAGAGTATTTTTTATATTTTGAAGATTTTGATTTATCTAGAAAAATTAGCAAAACTCACCAGCTAATAATACTCCCTCAAATGAAAATTATTCATAGTGGAGGAAACGCATCGAGGAAGAGTAAAAAGCATATCTTATTCTTCCTCAGGTCTGCTTTGCGTTTTATGTTAAAAAAACACTAGTTGGCTGGATACATTTAATCGCATTCCTTATAATTTTTTCTAAGGAAATTAAATACCCAATATCGCTTCAATAAAAAAGATGGGGTCGATCCTATGGCGGTAGCCAACATAAACCCTCCTTTATCCCCCCAGGGTGCTCCCCATAGCAAATCTATAAGTTCCTTGCAATACTGAGAAAGCCCAGTAACTAATAACATAATCATCATATTTGCTATAAAGAAACGCCAGAATAATCCGTGACGCTTAAAGATCAATGATTTTTGGATAAGGAAATTAATAATAACCAAAGGCAAATAAGTCAAACAACTGGCCACAGCATAGGCATGGACAAGATGCCCATCAATCAGTTTATAAATGCCCAGCTGTAACGCCCAGGCAACAATTGCTAATAACCCACCATTAATACAAAATTTAATATATTGGTTAAGCATGGAAGCAAGGTACCTTATGTTTTATCTGCAATTGTAGATTGGTGCTGTGCATGTTGGTTAGCGAGAAAGCCACGCAAATTATCGGCATTAACCGGAAGCTTAATAGGCAAGAACCCTAATAATTTAAGCAGGGCTAAAATCAATACCGATGGAATATTAATAATAATGGGGTTTTTATTAGCCTGGCTTGCGGCTGCAATCACCAAACTTCGCAAGCTTTTTAATTGTGGCTCAAAAATATTCGCCTCACTAGATGTATTGCTCTTGGAAAGTTTATAGGTTTCCTCACACAGTCGATGGATATCTATAACAGGAACCACACCATGGCCACCATCCGGCAAACCAATAATGGGCAACTTTTTTGCCATCCTGGTAATGCGTCCGTAAATACCTGAGTCACCTAAAACTAGCCCCGGCCTTACAATCACGACCCCGGGCAAATCTTTAATCGCCCTTTCAATAGCATATTTGGTAGCACCATATAAGGAGCTGGCATGTTCACCCGCCGAATAAGAAGAAAAAAATAACTGCCTGGGAATGCCCATATCGCTCAATATACAAATATTTTCACAGCTGGCCTGCAATGTTTTTTGCGCACCTTTATCACCCTCAAAATCATGGGCCAGATGAATGACACAATGAATATTTTCAACTGCGCTCGCTGGAATTTTTTCGCCAAGCTCCCATTGATAAACTTCGGCAAGGTTATTATCCAATTTCCCAGAACGACATAATGCAACAACAGTATCGCCCCTGGATTGAAAATAATGAGTCAAATGAGTCCCAATAAATCCGTTTGCCCCAGTGATTAATATCCGCATCCCAATACCTCATTCGCAATTCTTGCTGAGTTTGCCATTATTGTTAACGAATGGTTTTTTGCAGGCAATGAAGGCAACACAGAGCCATCAATAATACGGACACGCCGGCTGTCCCACAGCCGGCCATCGGTGAAAGTTTCAAATATATCCGGCGTCTTACGCATAGGTAAACATCCTGCATAATGAAATCCCCAACCGGCTGGCGAACCTGATACAAAACGCTTGAGGGAATATGCACCTAACCTGCGCAATGATTTGAACAATGCATCAACCCCGCCGTATGCTTTTCTATCGGGATACTTAATTATCAAGGCTCCGTTTTCGTCTAGTTGCAGACTATTGTGCACAGAAGGTAGCGAAGCTTCCCATATTTGGGCAACTAACATTCCACCCAGTAAATTTTTTAATAATTTATTGGCCGTATCTAGCGGCAATGGAATCTCCGGCAGCAAGTCAGACCAAAGCAGGCCGCCAGGATAATAAAAACTTATCATTTCAGATTGAGTTTTTGTATTCATACCAGCCACTAATTGAATGGGGTAGCTTTGTGTTGGAATTTCAGAGCCAAACATACCGGGAATAAAAAATGGAATTAAGGTAGGCGGATGATCTATAAAGGGTAAGCTGTATTTATATTTATTTTTATTTAGCAGAACCAACCTTGCCGTTTGTACAGTACCGCACCCAAGCAGCAAATGGCGGGTTTTCAGTATTTCTATCGTTTGTGAATTCCTATTTTTAACAGTAACTTCTACATGTTCTGGAAATTCCTTATACCCAATAACCTCATGGTGGCCAAAGTAAACTATTTTACGGCGAGAACGCAATTCATTTAAGGTTCTACGCGCTGTATATATCCCGGTATTATCGGTTGTGAAAAATTCGGTTTCACCAAATGTATATTTTTTATAATCACTGAAATTTTCAGTTAATACCGCAAGTCGAGCCCGTCCCAGCATTAACGCTGAATCAACTTTTTTGTGCTTGTATTTTTCATACCTATCCAATAAATATTGAGCAGCAGGCACTAGTGGAGATGGCGGCAACAAGGTATCTGTATCGCCTAAAAATCTATGCATATCATCAGCTGCACCTGAAATTCCAATATAATTTTCCAACTCTTTATAAAAAGGATTCAAACTATCAGCCTTAATTGGCCAATCACCAAGCGCTAATAAATCAGCATTTGTATAACGCAGTAATTGTGCGCCCCACGCATTGGACATGCCACCGGCAGCATAGCTGCCAGCAAGATTCAGAACATTATCTTGAGCATCAAAAATACGAAATGGCTGGCCTTTCAGAACGTAATCAAGCCCCTTGGAACGCAGTTTGGTATGTGTCGTTTGACTGTTGACAAGATTGATAAGCATCTCATACTGATCACCCAATAGAGAGGCAGAGTCACCCTTTGCCAAAGCAGTTATCAATGAATCATGTGGGAATATAGAGGAGGGAGTATCACCTGCATCAAGGAGACAGACACCGTAATCTTCCAAGGCTCTTGCAGCAGCAACCCCTGAAGGCCCAGAGCCAACAATTAAATAATTAAACAATTCCATAGATCTTCACCAAGATTAACCCATGGATAAGTTTAATAATACCTAAGGTTCCTGCAAAAATAAGACTGGTATAACCACGCCAAAAGCCATCAGACTTACGAATAAACTCGCCGTGTTTACCATCGCATTCTGCCAAACTGGCTATAAGTAACAACTTACTGCTTAACAAATGCTTTTTTGTTGAGGATCGCAACCAGGGCTCTATATGAAGGGCATTTAATCGTTTTATTACAATGGTGTTAATTGATTGTGCTTGTAGCTTATCAAATTCATGCAAATCAGATAAATATTGATGTGCCTTAATATAACTTTCTATAAAAACTTCTGAGGGGAGCCGATCAAAAAACAAACCATGAAAATAGCAGCATTCAGATCGCAGCTCCTTCTGCCGGCTCTCTGAAAAAAAATGTTCTGAAGTTATTTTTGCGTCAGCCATAGAAAATCTAATGATTTAACAACTCACGCTCAAAGTTTCTTTTATCCTGGTGCATAATTGAGTCCAGAATTAATCCAATGGCTATTAATAATATAGAAATAATTTCCAGCCCGGTCGCCAAAATAGCCAGCGGAACATGGTGGATATATCGTGTTTCAATCCATTCGTGCAACACAGGAACTGCTGCAGCAATTCCCATGAGAAATAAAATAAATGCACTAAGCCCGAAGAAAATAAGCGGCCTATAATATCTTAAAATACTTGAGATGGTGCTTATGACCCGCATACCATCACGGAATGTATCTAATTTTGAAAAACTACCTTCAGGCCTGTCTCGATAATTTACAGGAATCTCAACAATACGCATTCTTTTATCAAGTGCATGTAACGTCATATCTGTTTCAATTTCAAAACCTTCCACCAAAATAGGATAGTTTTTAACAAATAAACGGTTGAATACACGGTAGCCACTCATAATGTCTACCAGGGATGCGCCAAATAGTTTATTGACTAAATATTGCACCAGCCTGTTACCAAAATTGTGGAGCAGTCTTTTATTTTCTTTTTGATAATGCCCCCCTGAATGGCGGTCACCTACAACCATATCGGCCTTCCCATCCAGGATAGGCTTAATTAATTCATGAATCTGATTTGCAGGATAGGTCATATCCGCATCAGCTAATACATAAATATCGGCATCCACCTCATGGAATGCCCTGCGCACTGCATTGCCCTTCCCTTTCCTGGTTTCAACAAGTACACCACCACTTACCCCTAATTCAGCAATAACTTTTCTGGCAATTGCATCAGTATTATCAGTAGAAGCATTATTAATAACCCACAACTCCGCACTCGGCATTTCCTCATAAAAAGAACGGATCGTTGCTTCAATCGTAACTTCTTCATTATAAGCGGGCAAAATAATTGCTGTTTTTTTCATTTCAAAGAAACCTTTTTAACTTTAATCGGAATAGCATAATGAGAGGATGCATATACCACTGCATAAGCAGCATCTTTAGGTGAAATAGATTTTTGAATATACGTAGCCCAATCATCTGTACAATCAAAAACATCAATTGACGGTGATATAAATTTTTTATTCTTGTCCAACCAGTTAATTTGCAATCTTCCTTGAGTTTTCTCTTTATAACAACGTGCAACCATTTCAAGGCGATAACGTGTATTTTCCTGGACATTCACCAGTTGCATTGCCGGTGAGCTGACAGAGACCAGAATGCTGCCTTCACTGCTATCAAATTCAGCGCCAGGGCTTAAATTCCAAGAATCAATAGATGCAAACTCGGGATTCGCTAATATTTCCGTGGAAAAATATAAATCTTTATTAACCTCCCTTACGCTATATCGTCCTAAATCATATATTAATGTGGTTGACGCTTCAGCAATTTTAAGCAATTCCGGGGAAGTCCATTCCGAATCCACTATCATTATGTTGGATTTATATTGTTTCAATAAAGACACCATACCTGCTGCATCCCTGACTTCACTAAGTGCCTTCTGAAACGCAGTGTTATACCAATTTGGATATAGGGCCTCACCATTCAAATAGGCAGCAAATGAAAAATAAGCGATCAAGGCTACTGGCTCTTTATTTACATTAATCACATTCACCAGATCAATTGCCTGACGAATAGGTATGGTCTTATAAATGTATTTAGTCCTAGCTTCTCCTGACATGATTGAACTTATAGGTATATTGCGATAGCTCCAACTTGCAGCCGACAAGAAAAGTACATTGAGAAAAATAATCAACCCCACCAGACTATTAAGAACTTTTTTCTCCAGCCCGGCTTTCGAAGCGGAAAACATACCTGTAATTATCAGCGCAATAACAATCACGAAAAATGGATAGACATACCTCAGGTAGCTTTGGGAATGAAAAATAAAAGCCACACATATCACAGAAAATGCAAAAATAATCAATAACCTGGGATTAAACCTGACCACCGAGAGATACAAAGCTAACGGCAAAGCCAACAGGAACTGGAACCCAGATGCCCCAGTGGTACCTTCAATATATTTATCTGCATTAAAAACCGAACGATAGATAAAATCCCAAGTGAGACCTGATTTAAATAAAGGATTATCAAAATTTACAGGGGGATAATATGTAGATTTAAATATCGCATTGAAAAAGGGAAAAATCGGGTTTCCAGTTACGAAAAAAGCATAAATATAGACGCCCAATCCAACCAAAGCCATTAAAATGGCTCCGTATACAATGTGGACAATTGCAGCCTTTGACACAAAAGCACGAATGTAAAAGCAGGACATAACAAGGACTATTGCAAAAATATTTACAGTTATGACCTTTGATGCCAATGCAAAACCAAACATTAATAACATCAATACTAGATCTGTATTATGTTTTTCAGCATAAGGCGAAAAAATAAACCTAAAAAACAAACCCAGACCAGCAAGAATATAAGCCCCCCAAACACCCTCAACAAATAAGCTATTCGTCTCAAGAAATGCAATGGGAGTCGTTAGAAAAATTAATGGGGTTAATTTTGAGGTGGTTTTATCTACGCCAAGCCATATTGAAAATTTATAGCCCTGCCATGCCATAACAAATGTAAAGTATAAATTTATCAGACGTGCAGATGTCTCATCACCCAACATGTAGGCAAATGCAAATATCCAATCGCCAAGCATTGGCACTAACGCTAATGCATACAATGAAGGATCAAAAGACCAAAAGTGCAATGCTTTTAAATGTGTAGATACAAACAAATGAAGCAAGAGCGCATCAGTCCCAACTTCAGGCATCAGGGTAAAAAGTAAATATGTTGTACATATCACCAACAGGAAGATATTTACCCATTCAATTTTTTTTTCACTGCTGCAAACATCTCTTGCAAAAATGCTATAGAGATTATCCACCAGCAAACGCACTTCGACCCTAGCCAATATCAGAGACAGGAATATAAGCATTGCATATAGCCAAGGGTAGTTAAAAGTCGAATGCGCCAACAATCCAACTATGGTTCCATATATACCTGCACCTATCAGGAATGACAATGTATTATCAGTCTCTATGCCGCTATAGCGAAGCACAAGCTTCCCCAGACAGGTAGATGAGAAAATAAAGAGTAATGCAACTAAAAAAGACCAAATCACGCCAGCCAGGATGATAAAAAACACGAAAACAAATGCACCTAGCAATAAAATTCGGTTTTTTAACAGTTTTGAACAGGCATAGAAAAAAAATACACTTATACAAATATAGAGAATATAGGCTACACCTCGACCACCCCAGGGTATAACTTGCGGCCAAGCTTGCGTATACAAACCAAACATGCAGATACCTACGCATACCAAGGCCAAAAAGCAAATGACCGCTGTATTAACGTATAACCTCATAACTCTCACCACCAGGATAATTTATCTGCTGTATTAAATAACGACGTTGAAAGACAATACACATTGAAATCAATAATAAATTGTTTCAAAGAGCCTACTCAGTATTTATCGAAAAAATGTATTTATTTTAGCTATAAAGCCCAGGTTCGATAACCTTGATTTTAAAGAAAGAGCAGGTTTTTCAATATAATGCCAGGATATATAAGCCAACGGCAGTACAATGATGGTAGCTGCAATGGTATTACCTGGAGGATGCAAACCTGGGAACAAGTATGCAATCAAGCCCTGCACAGGGTATGCATAAATATAAATACCGTAGGAAATATCGCCAATTTTTTTATCTGCATTAAAAAAAGGGAGTGAATAAGCTGCATAAAAAATAAAATAAGCAAATGCTATTGGAAAGACGAATTTAAACCAATCAGCACCAAAGGATAAAAAGATTAAAATTATAGATAAAATAGCAAGTTTTGGATCTAAAATTATATCTTCTCGATTGATATAAAATATAACGCCTATTAAAAAGAAAAGCGAAAGTGCTGGCCAATGTATATCAACACCCTTACCCAGCAATGGTAAATCTTTATAAAAAAACACACCAAATAACAACAGCCCAAAGAGGAAAAAATTAGCAATTTTTCTGGTTTTAAAAACCCCCAACATGTACGCAACCATCAGGAGAAAATAACATCTTAACTCAACAATCAAGGTCCATAATGAACCATTAACAGCTGGCTCTACATTATGCTCAAAGACCCCCGGAAGAAAAAACTGTATGTCAATGAAGGGCACCATATTGATGAAATAATTAAATGTTTTGGGGTTCGAAAAATATGCCTTAGAATCCAGGGCAGTCACAGCCCAACCCAATACAAATATTGATAACAATACACAGCAAATTAGTGCCGGAAATACTCTCAACACTCGAGATATAAAGTAAGACCCGACCCCTTGCCGCACAATACTGGCTGTAACTAAATAACCACTGATAATAAAAAATGCATCAACGGCAAAACCTCCAATATAGTTGGACCCTTTAAAGATAAGATTAAGCGGGTCTTGCATATTGGTGGGATTTTGAAGTGCATAACTATGACCATAGAGAACAAGCCATGCACACAAAATTCTTATGATGGTAAAATTATTATCTCTTTTATTATCCTGTGCACTTAATAGGCCATGAAAAAAACTCATTACTATTATCCTTCTCCATCTTTCTTTGATAAGCAAAAGCAAACATATTGATCGTATATTAAATGATTACATCCCAAGCTTTTATAACCCCATAGCGCATATAGATACGGTATGTATAAATCTCAGTTAAGTGCTGATTTATACATACTATCAGGGGCTTATTTACCGGGATTTTTTCTACAGAATGTAAGAATAACGAACAATGCCATTACATTGATTAATCACATAAAAATTAAATAGCGGAAACCAACCAAACAACTGATACAAGAAGACATATATAACTACTTTGAAAACTGAACGACCTATACCACAAATATTTTGTTTTCGAGAATCAGTTGAATCATGTCAACCGATACTTTCATTCACCCGATCACGCATTTCTTTACCGGGTTTAAAATGAGGAACATATTTCCCTTCAAGCGTTACAGATTCACCAGTCTTGGGATTACGACCAGTGCGTGGTGCACGATAGTGAAGGGAAAAGCTTCCAAAACCACGAATTTCAATACGCTCGCCCGCTGCCAAAATATCTGACATGTAATCGAGCAGAAGCTTAACTGCAAGCTCCACATCCTTAACAGGCAATTGGTTTTGTTTTTCAGAAATGTATTCAATAAGTTCAGATTTTGTCATGACCTACACTCATACTCTGGCTGGGTTAGATAGTGGCAAGCAAAATTTGCTGCAATCCTTTTACAATTTAATTGAAAAACGGTAGAACTCAAGGTGCAGTGTTTAAAACGCTATAAACTTTTTATCGCATCAAATTATCACATCAAAACTCAAACAAGGTTTAATTGATACACAATTTATACAGGTTTAAAAACTAGGCAGTAAAAACAACAACGGCTAGAACAAGTCTAGCCGTTGTTTGCAAAATTACTCTTTATTTTGCATTTGCGCTTTGATCAAGTCGCCCAGGGTAGTCGCTGGAGCAGCTTGTTCAGTTTGCTTGGTGCTGTGCTCTTTCAATGCTGATTTTTCTTCTTCAACATCTTTAGACTTCACAGACAAGCTGATAGCACGATTCTTGCGGTCTACCGCAATGATCTTGGCTTCAACTTCGTCACCTACTTTCAACAAGTTGCGAGCATCTTCTACCTTCTCACGGCTCAACTCAGACGCTTTCAAAGTAGCCTCTACGTCAGCAGCCAACGTGATGATAGCTGCTTTAGCTTCTACTTCTTTAACAGTACCTTTTACAACCGCGCCTTTGTCATTTACAGAAACGTATTCTGAGAATGGGTCAGCTTCAAGTTGTTTGATACCTAAAGAAATACGCTCACGCTCTGGGTCGATTGCCAATACAACGGTTTCCAACTCATCGCCTTTCTTGTATTTACGAACGGCTTCTTCGCCAGCTTCGTGCCAGGAGATATCTGACAAGTGAACCAAACCATCAATACCACCGTCCAGACCAATGAAGATACCGAAGTCAGTGATTGATTTGATTTTACCGCTGATTTTGTCGCCTTTAGCGCAAGTACGAGCAAATGCATCCCATGGATTTTCCTGGCATTGTTTCAGGCCGAGGGAGATACGACGACGCTCTTCGTCGATATCCAATACCATAACTTCAATTTCGTCGCCCAATTGAACAACTTTTGAAGGATGGATATTTTTGTTGGTCCAATCCATTTCTGAAACGTGGATCAAACCTTCAACGCCTTCTTCCAACTCAGCGAAGCAGCCGTAGTCAGTCAGGTTGGTCACTTTAGCTTTTACGCGAGCGCCTTCCGGGTAACGCTTGGTGATTTGAATCCATGGATCTTCACCCAATTGCTTCAAGCCCAAGGATACACGGTTACGATCACGGTCGAACTTCAATACTTTAACGTCGATCTCTTGACCAACTTCTACGATCTCACCTGGGTGCTTGATACGTTTCCAAGCCATATCGGTGATGTGCAACAAGCCATCTACGCCGCCCAAGTCAACGAAAGCACCGTAGTCGGTAAGGTTCTTAACGATACCTTTAACCGCTTGGCCTTCTTGCAAGGTAGCCAACAACTCATCACGCTCGGCAGAATTGGTTTGTTCCAACACGGCACGGCGAGAAACAACAACGTTGTTACGCTTTTGATCCAACTTGATAACTTTGAATTCCAACTCTTTGCCTTCCAGGTGAGCGGTATCGCGCACTGGACGAACGTCTACCAAAGAACCTGGCAGGAACGCACGGATGCTGGCCACGTCAACGGTGAAACCACCTTTAACTTTGCCATTGATAACACCCTTGATAACTTCTTCTGCTTGGTGAGCAGCTTCAAGCACTTTCCAGGCTTCTGAACGCTTGGCTTTTTCACGAGACAGTTTGGTTTCACCGAAACCGTCTTCCACGCTTTCCAGCGCTACTTGTACTTCGTCGCCGATTTGGAGATTCAATTCACCCAATTCGTTACGGAATTGTTCTGCAGGGATCACACCCTCTGATTTCAGGCCGGCGTGAACAGTCACCCAGTCCTTGTCGATATCAATAACTACACCAGTCACGATGGTGCCTGGGACCATATCAACGGTCTTTAGACTCTCTTCAAATAACTCAGCAAAACTTTCAGTCATACTCATGCTAGTACCTATATAAAGACAAGGATTAACCTTGCCATACCGCGCGGCCAGTCAAGCGGGTCAATTAATGGGACGAAGGCTTCCTCTGGCGGGATGCTAGCCTTCTACTGCAAAAAAGTAAGACTTTTAAGCAGGTGCGGCAGGCTACCAGAATCGGCCTTATAGATCAAGAAGTTAGCGAGGATATGGGGGAAATATAGCGCAAAAAAGGTGCAGGATTCATTACCCGCACCTCTGTCGGGAGATTATTGTTGCAGGACACTCTTACCACGCCCTACCGCATAGTATTCAAAGCCATATTCCTGCATGCGTTCAGGCTCATACAAGTTACGGCCATCGAACACCACAGGGCTCGCCAGAGTGGATTTAATAAGATCAAAGTTAGGTGCACGGAAGATTTTCCATTCCGTACAGATAATCAAAGCATCTGCCTTTTCCAGTGCCGCTTCTTTGGTACCCACGAGCTTTAAATCTTCACGCAAACCGTAAATATGCTGGGTTTCATCCATAGCAACCGGGTCATATGCCTGCACTTTAGCACCCGCTGCCCAAAGTGCTTCCATTAATACGCGACTTGGCGCTTCGCGCATATCATCGGTATTGGGTTTAAACGACAACCCCCAAAGCGCAAACGTTTTACCTTGCAACTGGCCGCCGAAATGGCGGGTTATATATTCAAACAACTTATCTTTCTGGCTTTGGTTAACCTTATCAACCGACTCCATCAAATTGGCTTGATAATCCACACTTCTGGCGATATTGATCAGCGCTTTCACATCTTTAGGGAAACAGGAACCACCATAACCACAACCGGGATAAATAAAGTGATAACCGATTCGAGGGTCAGCACCTATACCATTGCGTACCTGTTCAATATCAGCACCCAATTTTTCAGCGAGGTTTGCCATTTCGTTGATAAAGCTGATCTTGGTTGCAAGCATTGCGTTAGCTGCGTATTTGGTTAATTCCGCAGAGCGCACATCCATAAAAATCATACGATCATGGTTACGGTTGAATGGCGCATAGAGTTCGCGCAACAACTTTTCTGCTCTTTCGCTGTTGGTGCCCACCACAATACGATCCGGCTTCATAAAATCATTGATGGCAGCTCCTTCTTTCAAAAACTCCGGGTTGGAAACCACATCGAAAGGAACATCTACACCTCGCGCAGCCAGCTCGGCAGTTAATGCATCAGACACTTTTTCTGCCGTGCCGATAGGCACAGTAGATTTGTTAACCACAACTTTATAACTGCCCATGCGTTGACCGATGGTTTTGGCCACCGCAACAACATATTGCAGATCAGCAGAGCCATCTTCGCCAGAAGGCGTACCGACCGCAATAAATTGCAGCTCACCATGATTGACAGCCTCCTCCATGTTTGTGGTGAAATTCAGCAAACCGTTTTGTACCGCCTGCTTTACAATTGAATCCAAACCAGGCTCAAAAATCGGAATAATGCCATTTTTAAGGTTATCCACTTTTTTCTGGTCAATATCGACACACAAAACGTCATGACCAACATCCGCCAGGCAGGTTCCCGTCACCAAACCTACATAACCTGTACCAAATACCGTAACCTTCATAGCTCACTCCTTACATAAAAAAATATATCGCAACCTAGTCAGTGCGAAATCACGAGCGACCATAGCTATCTTCGTAGCGAATCACATCATCGTCTTCAAGATAGGGGCCGGATTGCACTTCAATAATTTCTAATGGAATTTTTCCCGGGTTGGTTAATCTGTGCTTTGTGCCAACCGGAATATAAGTTGATTCGTTTTCGGACAACAACATGACGCCATCATCTTTTTGTACCAAAGCCGTTCCCTTAACCACAATCCAGTGCTCGGCGCGGTGATGATGCACCTGCAGTGACAAACTGGCACCGGGCTTCACGCGAATGCGATTTACCTGGTAGCGATCCCCATCATCAATAGCATCATAACAACCCCAAGGACGATAAACTTCGCGGTGTTGTAAATGTTCTTTACGCGCCTGTTTTTCAATTTGCGAAATAATAGCTTTTACTTCCTGCGCTTTTGATTTATCAGCCACCAAAACCGCATCTGGAGTATTGATAATCATCAGGTTATTCACACCCAAGGTAGCCACTAATTTATCTTGCGAGAATACCAATGTGTTGGTTGAAGCTATATCAATACTGTCACCGACAAAGCTGTTGCCAGAACAATCTTTTTCAGACACATCCCAGAAAGACTTCCAGTCACCTACGTCGCTCCATCCCGCATTTAAGGGAACGCATACAACATTGTCGCTTTTTTCCATTAAAGCATAATCAATAGAAATGTTAGGCGCTGAAGCAAAGGATTCTTTGTCAACACGGATAAAATCCAGGTCGCGTACCGCCCAGGTACGTGCGTGATCTGCAGAAGTAACCACCTCCGGACTGTGAGCCTGCAATTCGGTTAAAAACACATCGGTTTTAAACACGAACATCCCGCTATTCCAGTAATAACACCCCGCTGCCAAATAACTTTCTGCGGTTTTTAAATCCGGCTTTTCTACAAATTGTTCAACAGCAAAAACCTCCTGCAGATCACCGGAAGTGCGATTGGTTTTAATATATCCATAACCCGTTTCAGGATGAGTCGGATGGACACCAAAGGTAACCAGGTGATTCTCCACCGCAGAAGCTGCTGCAATTTTTACAACACGTTGGAACTCTTCTACATTGCAAATCATATGGTCGGCAGATAACACCAACAACACCGCATCCGGATTTGTTTCGCGAGCATGCAAGGCTGCCAATGCCAAGGCAGGCGCAGTATTGCGTGCAAGCGGTTCCAGAATAATGGCAGAATCCGCCAAACCGATTTCATTTAATTGCTCTGCAACCATGAAACGATGTTCAACATTGCAGACAACAATAGGAGCGCCTAATTCGGGCAATCCGGTTAAACGCAAAATCGTTTGTTGCAACATGGTCTTATCGCCAAACAATTTTAACAATTGCTTGGGATAATGTTGACGCGACAGCGGCCACAACCGTGAACCCGAACCACCAGCAAGAACAACCGGAATAATCATAATGTCTCCACACACTTAAGATAGGTACACGAAAAATCCTTCCGTGTAAGGCCGCTAATATCAAGTGAGCGTCTGAAAATTAATTTGTTTACCTCGGCGAAACACTCATTTTTCAATGAATCTAACAACAACTTCTGCATTGCCCTATCATTTACATCTATATAGTTGTCCGCTTTCAAACAAATTTTCCCAGCCAATGCTGCACCCTAAATATTTTCCAGAGGGAAAGTGAACTTATTCAGCAAAACGGTCTTTTAAGAAAGCCGTAAAATCTTTACCAACACTGGAATGGCGCATACCGTAAATGACATTGGCTTGCAGATAACCAAGTTTGGTACCGCAATCATGGCTACGCCCAATCAATTGATATGCTTCAATTGTTTCTAATCCAAGTAGCGCGTCCAGAGCATCAGTCAATTGAATTTCACCGCCAGCACCTGGTTGTGTTGTCGCTAACAATTCCCAGACCTTTTTGGATAATACATAACGCCCCACAATAGCCATATTTGATGGTGCTTCATCCACAGGCGGCTTCTCAACCATAGCTTTAATAGGAGCAGTACTGCCTTCGGCAATGACAACACCGGAGCAATCGACTACACCGTATTTATCCACTTGATCATGGGGTACTTCTTCGACCAGGATTTGGCTATGGCCCGTTTCATGGAAACGGCGGGTCATGCCGGCCAGGTTGTCCTGTCGTAGATTGCATTCAACATTATCAACCAATACATCCGGCAGAAGCACTGCAAAAGGCTCGTCACCCACGACCGGTTTAGCTGCAAGAATTGCGTGTCCCAAACCCTTGGCTTCAGCCTGACGCACAGAAATCACCGTTAAACCACGCGGTGTAATTGAACGCACCTCGTCCAGTAACGAACGCTTAAGGCGTGCCTCCAGCTGTGCTTCCAACTCAAAGCTGGTATCAAAATGGTTTTCAATTGCATTTTTACTGGCGTGGGTTACCAAAACAATTTCTTTGATTCCCGCTGCTGCTGCCTCTTCAATTACATATTGAATGAGAGGCTTATCTACCACCGGTAGCATTTCTTTTGGGATGGCCTTAGTAGCAGGCAACATCCGGGTACCCAAACCGGCGACAGGGATTACAGCTTTTTTAATTTGCATTTTTATTTCCTAGATAATCATCAAGATGCTTATTTATTCGCACAACCAACACCCTTATAGCTGTGAGAACACCGACTCACGTTAATAACGCCAAAATTTCTTTGGTCTTTTGTTCAACTAATTGCTTATCGCCACGGCTTTCTACATTCAAACGAACCACAGGCTCTGTATTTGACATACGCAAGTTAAATCGCCATTGCTCAAACTCAAGGCTAATCCCGTCTGTTTTGTCTATGGCCACTGCATCCGGGCTGTATAGCTTGAAGACGTTTTCAATCGCTGCTTTTGCATCTGCAACATGGCTGTTGATTTCCCCCGGCGATGGGAATTTTGCAATGCGGTCTTCAAGCATGGAGGAAAGAGTCTGGTTTTTACGGCACAATAATTCTGCTACCAATAACCAGGGAATCATGCCGCTGTCGCAATAAAAAAAATCACGGAAATAATGGTGTGCACTCATTTCACCGCCATAGATCGCGTCCTCCAAGCGCATGCGCTCTTTAATAAAAGCGTGCCCGGTTTTGGATTGGATGGCATTGCCATTATTTTTTGCAGCAATATCTTGCGTATTCCAGGTTAAACGAGGGTCGTGAATGATATTGGAACCGGGGCTTTTTATTAAAAAGGATTCCGCAAGCAAACCTACAATGTAATAGCCTTCAGTAAACTGGCCCTGCTCATCAAATAAAAAGCAACGATCAAAATCGCCGTCCCATGCAATTCCCATATCAGCGCCATGTTCCAATACTGCTTTACTGGTAACAGGTTGATTTTCATGTAGCAAAGGATTGGGAATACCGTTTGGAAAAGTACCGTCCGGTTCGTGATGAATTTTGATGAATTCAAAAGGCAGGTATTTTTCAATCGCATCTATCACATGGCCTGCTGCACCATTGCCTGCGTTAACCACCAATTTCAATGGTTTCAACTGGCTGATATCAATATAAGTCAGCAAATGTTGGATGTAGGCATCCAGGGTGTTCTGTTTGCGATAAGATCCACGCTTGGCAAGATCAACTGCGGGAAAATTATTTTCTTCCGCAAGACGCTTGATATCGTACAAACCGGTATCGCCGCTAATCGGTTGGGAACCCGCCCGCACCATTTTCAATCCGTTGTAATCGATGGGATTGTGGCTCGCCGTTACCACACAACCACCATCGGTTTTCAAATAGCTGGTAGCAAAATAGATTTCTTCAGTGCCGCACATACCTATATCAATGACATCTGTCCCCTGATCCTGCAGGCCATTGGCAAAAGCTATCTTCAATTCATTACTGGTCAAGCGGACATCGCCACCCACCACAACAGATGTTGGCTTTAAAAATGAAGCATAGGCACGACCAATACGATAGACGATTTCAGTATTCAATTCTTCGCCTAATTTTCCACGGATATCGTAAGCCTTAAAGCATGTTAAATTCATTTAAATCATCCTAAATTTAAAACATAACCTAGTTAAACGTGCGTTTATTACAAACCTGCACTTATATACTATTATGACGACAATCCTTGGTGCGCTGTCGAACATGTAGTAACCACTCACCTGACAAGTGTTTGGTAGGCAGCTACCTGATCCAAAATTGCCTTTAACACCTGATCAATACTTAAGGATGTACTATCCAATACCAGTGCGTCATCTGCCGGCTTCAGCGGAGAAGTGGCGCGTTGAGTATCGCGGTCGTCGCGTGCTTTGATATCGCTGACCAATTCAGCCATATCAACAACCATTCCTTTTTGAAGCAACTGCTTATAACGACGCTCTGCCCTCGCCTCTGCACTTGCTGTTAAAAATATTTTAACCTGAGCCTGTGGAAAAACTGTGGTGCCCATGTCGCGGCCATCTGCTACCAACCCCGGGACTTGTGCAAAATTTCTCTGGCGCTGCAACAACGCAATCCGTACCTTGGGATAAGCTGCCACAATGGATGCACTCATGCCTACATCTTCATGACGTATCGCATCGGTAACATCTTCGCCTGCTAATAAAGTACGAGTGCTTTGCCCCGTGGTATCAAAGCGCACCTGAAGCTGGCCGGCCACGGTGGCAATAATATCTTCATCCTGCAGATCGGCATTTGCCTTGAGCGCAGAAAGCGCTACTAACCGGTAAAGCGCACCGCTATCGAGCAGATGATAGCCCAAGTGTTTTGCAACTAATTGACTGAGTGTTCCTTTTCCCGCACCGCTGGGGCCATCAATTGCGATAACAACAACCGACTCTGTATTCAAGAAAAAAGACCTTAAGAAATGGATTGAATAATAGCTTTGCAGGTGGCAACCGGATCTTGCGCCTGGGTAATCGGACGCCCTATGACCAGATAACTGCTCCCTGCAGTTATAGCCGCATGAGGTGTAAGGGTGCGTTTTTGGTCATCTGCAGGACTGGAATCCAAACGTATACCGGGAGTTACCAGGCATAAGTCCCGTCCAAAATGGGTCCGCAGAAGGTTGGCTTCACGCGCAGAACAGACGACACCGTCCAAACCGCAATGTTTTACCAATTTGGTAAGCCGCAGGACGTGGGCTTCCGGCTCTTCTGTAATACCAATTACATGCAAATCGTGGGCCTCGAGGCTGGTGAGTACAGTAACCGCAATTAGCAGCGGTTTATGGCCTTTATGATGATGTGCATGTTGCTCCAATATGTCACGCGCTGAAGTCATCATACGTTGACCGCCCGAGGCGTGGACATTTACCATCCATACACCCAGTTGAGCGGCTGCTTTCACTGCTTTAGCAACGGTATTGGGAATATCATGAAATTTCAGGTCGAGGAACACATCGAAACCGAGACGCATCAAATATTCAACCACTCGCGGGCCGCACGCAGTGAATAACTCTTTACCAACCTTCAAACGGCAATACTGAGGTGACAAACGCTTGGCCATATAAAAACAGTCGTCTGCATTGTCATAATCCATTGCCACAATGATACGTGGGCCTTGAACGTCAATCATGGGGTGCCTCGCTTGAAATGGAAAAGCCCGGACAGTGAATCCAGGCTCCCATTAAAACAAACTTCACACAAATTCGCAGCACCTTAATGACAAGGCTTAGGGGTATATTCGAATAACCGATCCTTTTGTTAACTAATTCCTGATCTGTACAACTATTCGAGACTAAAAATCAGCCAGTATTACTAACTGCTCGCCTCTGCCAGAGGTGCTGACAGATTATATGCGAATACTCTTACGGTTGGCCTCCAAGGTTTTGGTACCTATGCCTTTTACTTCCGCAAATTGATCGACACTTTTGAAGCCACCGTTGGCTTTACGCCAGGCCACTATAGCTTCGGCTTTTTTAGGACCAACACCTTTCAATTTGGTTAAGGCTTGAGCATCAGCGGTATTAATATTGATGGCATCCTGAGGCACAACCGCCGCAGGTTTGGAGGCTACAGCAGCCGGAGCGGCGGCAGGTTTTGAATCAGCAGCAAAGCTGGAAGAAGAGAACGCAAGAACAGCAGCAAAGACAGCAGATAAAAGCTTTTTCATAAAAACACTCCATGTAGTTAATTAAACTATTTTGTTTGTTAGTGAAACCCGCGACTTCCTTCTGCGAGTAAAGCTAGGTTAATCAATATAACTGATCAGCAACAGTAGCAAAAAGCGGATTTTTGTGTGCGAGATATCTCACAGGCTGTAGATATACTCCCATAAAAAAGGCTTCTATCCTAGCGGAATAGAAGCCTTTTTTATGGGAGGGAAATAGTGGTTATTTTTTCAATAACTGCGCCAGATCCACCGCTCCCCAATGAGGGAAATATTTACGAACCAAGGCATTTAATTCCAGTTCAAACTGACTGAAATTGGTATTGGCTGCAATTGCCTTATCATCAAGGCGAGCGATTACCATACCGGCACCGACAGTAATATTGGTAAGGCGATCTATTACAATAAACGCTCCTGTTGCACGGTTATGCTTGTAACTGTCAACAACTACCGGCTGAGTCAGTAAAACATCCACAACTGCAATATCATTTAATTGCAGGTGTTCGGCTTTGATTTCCTCTTGGGTATTCACATCAATACGATGATGAATTGCCTCAAGCTGCCCACTCACTAATTTGCTGGCAAATTTGAAAAGATAGTCTGTCTTCGCGTGGGCAACTTTATCAGTCATCCAAACTATATGCGCTTGCAAATGATTAGTAAGCGGAACATCTTCTTTCGCCAACGCAATCATATCGCCACGGCTGATATCAATTTCATCTGCAAGCGTCAGGGTGACCGCCTGCCCTGCAAATGCCTGTTGCAACTCACCTTCATAAGTAACAATAGCCTTTACTGTGCTGGTTTTTTCTGATGGCAAAGCCTTAACCCGGTCACCAACCCTTATTAAACCTGAAGCGATATTGCCGCAAAAACCACGAAAATTTAAATTGGGGCGATTTACATATTGAACCGGCAAACGGAAATCTGAAAAATTTTTATCAGCTGCAACAGGTACATTTTCCAAAATCTCCATTAAAGTTTCGCCGCCATGTTTTGGTGAAGAGTACCAGGGCGAACTTTCTGAACGATTTACAACGTTATCACCATTCAATGCCGAAATAGGAACGAAGAAAACATTTTCCATTCCTAATTTTTTAGAAAATTCCAGATAATCCGCTTTGATTTTCTCAAAAACAGATTCGCTAAAATCCAGTAAATCCATTTTGTTAACAGCAACAACTATATGTTTGATACCCAGCAGAGAGGCTATGTAACTGTGACGGCGCGTTTGTGTGACAACACCATAGCGCGCATCAATCAAAATAATCGCAAGATCACAGGTAGATGCACCTGTTGCCATATTGCGAGTGTACTGTTCATGGCCAGGGGTATCTGCAATAATAAATTTACGTTTGGTAGTGGAAAAATAGCGGTAGGCAACGTCAATCGTAATGCCTTGCTCACGCTCCGCCTGTAAACCATCGACCAACAACGCCAAATCTACTTTTTCACCGGTGGTACCGTGCTTGGAACTATCAGCTTGTACCGCAGCCAGCTGATCTTCGTAAATCATTTTTGAATCGTATAACAAGCGGCCAATCAAGGTGCTCTTGCCATCATCTACACTGCCGCAGGTTAAAAACCGCAGCAGTTCTTTTTGTTCGTGTTGCGCGAGGTATGCGTTGATATCTGTCGCGATTAAATCTGATTGATGGCTCATTAAAAGTAACCCTCTTGCTTCTTCTTCTCCATCGAACCTGAACTATCGTGATCGATCACGCGACCCTGACGCTCCGAGGTTGTGGTAAGCAACATTTCCTGAATAATTTCTGGCAGCGTAGTTGCCGTTGATTCAACAGCACCGGTCAGTGGATAGCAACCCAGCGTACGGAAACGAACCATTTTTTCCTCAACTTTATCATCGGGACTAATCGGCATACGATCATCATCAACCATAATCAAAGTACCGTCGCGCTCAACCACGGGGCGTTTTGCAGCAAAGTACAAAGGAACAATCGGAATATTTTCCAAATGGATATATTGCCAAATATCAAGTTCAGTCCAGTTGGATAAAGGGAATACACGAATGCTTTCGCCTTTATCTACACGACCGTTATAAATATTCCACAATTCCGGACGTTGGTTTTTTGGGTCCCAGCGATGGTTTTTATCGCGGAAAGAATATACACGTTCCTTAGCACGCGACTTTTCTTCATCGCGACGAGCGCCACCGAACGCCGCGTCAAAACCGTATTTATTCAGCGCTTGTTTTAACCCCTGGGTTTTCATGATGTCAGTATGTTTTGCACTGCCGTGCACAAACGGATTTATACCCATATCAACCCCTTCCTGATTGATATGCACAATTAAATCCCAACCCAAATCTTTGATACGCTGATCGCGAAATTCAATCATCTCGCGAAATTTCCACGTAGTATCAACATGCATTAACGGGAACGGCGGTTTACCGGGAAAAAAGGCTTTCATGGTGAGATGCATCATCACCGCAGAATCTTTGCCTACTGAGTAAAGCATAACAGGGTTATCAAACTCGGCTGCCACCTCACGAATGATGTGAATACTTTCAGCTTCGAGTTGTTTCAAGTGCGTGAGTTTATAGTCGGACATTACAAAAGTTACCGATATCAAAAGGGAAAAAATTAATCGCTTTTGGCCACGTTATTCCTAGCCAGGTTTGCAGTAAATTCATCGCGCACATTTTTTGCGCGGGTAAATACCTCTAACAGGTATTGGGAGTCTTCGTTTTCAATGCCTGTACGCAAACGCGATAGGTTTGCAATAAATAAATCCAGTGCGTGGAGCACATCTGTTTTGTTGGCGCGCATTATGTCATGCCACATTATCGGATCACTCGAGGCAATTCGGGTAAAGTCGCGAAAGCCGCCAGCTGCATAACGAAAGATATTGGGGTTATCAATATCATGTGCAAGGGTATCTACCAGGGAGTAAGCAATAGCATGCGGCAAATGGCTGGTAGCACCTAAAACCTCATCATGCTCTTCAACTGACATATTAAGCACCTCAGCCCCCACAGCTTGCCACATATGTGTAACCAGCTTGAGATGTGCTGCACCGGTAGTAGCAAGCGGCGTTAATATGCAGCGGTGATTTTCATATAAGTCAGGATTTGCTGCTGTAACGCCACTTTTTTCAGAACCTGCAATTGGGTGGCCCAATATAAACTGTGCAGGAACCTCACCATAGACGTCTTGCGCAGCGGCTTGCACATTACCTTTTACACTGGCGCCGTCAGTAATAGTCACATCACTTGAGATGCAGGCTTTAATCTCTTGCAGCACCGCTTTGACCGATAAGGTCGGCACTGAAATAAAAATCACATCGCCTGCCGTTAATTCACTGGCAATAGCGGCCAGGGATGTATAGGCACGATCAACTACTCTTAAATTCACCGCTTCCACGCAAGTCTTGTCGCTGCGTGCTATGCCAATAACTTCTACACAAGCACCTCGCTGTTTCAGCGCGGTTGCCAGGCTGCCGCCGATAAGGCCTATGCCAATAACGACAAGCTTATTTACAAGAGGTGCAGGCAAGTTCAATGACATTAGAGTACAGCTTTGGGATAAGAGCCGAGCAGCTTCAGGTCTGCGCAACGAGTAGCGACCTCTTGCAGAACTTCACTGATCAGTGAATCGCTCGCATGGCCGGCGAAATCGATAAAAAATACATAGGTCCATACACCGGTGCGGGACGGACGCGTTTCAACACGGGTCAAATCAATGTTGTGGCGATGAAAAGGTTCTAGCAAGTTATGCAGGGCACCTGGTTCATTTCGCATAGCAACTACAATTGAGGTTTTATCAACGCCGCTGGGCGGGACTTCCTGGGTACCGATAATTAAAAAACGAGTAGAATTATCGGGCTGGTCTTCAATCTTTTCAGCCAAAACTTTTAAGCCATACAATTCAGCAGCCATGCTGCCCGCAATAGCGGCAGCATTCCACTCCCCTTTCAAACGCTTGGCGGCTTCAGCATTACTATTCACTGCAATGCGCTCGGCTTTTGGGTAATGGGCATCCAGCCATTTGCGACATTGTGCGAGCGACTGGGAATGGGAATAAATACGACTGATATCTTTGGTGCTGGTGACATCAGACACCAGCAGGTTTTGGTGGATACGCAACTCCACTTCGCCGCAGATTTTTAAATTTGAGCCCATGAAATTATCAAGCGTATGATTTACTACACCTTCAGTGGAGTTTTCAACCGGAACCACACCGTAATTTACTGCGCCCGCTTCTACTTCGCGAAAAACTTCATCAATTGCAGAAAAAGGCAGCACGATTGCCGAATGACCAAAATGCTTTAAGGCAGCTTGTTGGGTGAATGTCCCTTCGGGGCCTAAAAATGCAACTTTGACGGGATTTTCCAGCGCCAGGCAAGCCGACATAATTTCACGGAACAAACGGGCCATTTCTTCATTGGTGAGAGGACCTTTGTTTTGCTCCATGGCTTTGCGCAACACTTGCGCCTCACGCTCAGGACGGTAAAACAGGATTTGCGTTTCTGGCGGCAGGCTAGCCTTTTTTACTTCTGCCACTTCTTGGGCACAAGCAGCACGCGTAGAAATCAAACGACCAATTTCTTCATCAATGGCATCAATTTTATTGCGCAGGGCTAATAATTTTTCAGCTTCGCTCGACATTTATCTACTCGTCATTGGCTTCATCTGATTCTGCGGCATCCTCCACCACATCATCAATCAGGCTATCATCAGCTGCTTCTTCACCTTCAGCAGACTCTGCATGGGCAAGCTCACGCTTGGCGTTCTCATCAGCGCTTTCTTCGATACGCTCAAGGCCCTGCATACGCTCGCCTTCTTTAAGCTTAATCAAACGCACACCTTGCGTGTTGCGACTGAGTACAGAGACTTCATCCACACGCGTGCGAACCATAGTGCCCTGATCAGAAATAAGCATGATTTCTTCGCCGTCAAACACTTGTACTGCGCCGACCAATTGACCATTACGCTCGGTGGTCTGCATACCGATAACACCTTGTGAACCACGGCCTTTAGCCGGAAATTCACCGACCTCTGTGCGCTTGCCGTAGCCATTTTCGCTCACAGTCAAGACTTGGCCATTTTCCATTGGGATAACCATGCCAATAACACGCTGGCCTTCGGCTAAACGAATACCGCGCACACCGCGCGATGTACGGCCCATAGCGCGCACTTGCGATTCACGGAAACGCGCGGCCTTACCAGAACTGGCAAAGAGAATCACATCGCAGGCGCCGTTGGTGATAGCAGTACCCACCAAGGTATCACCTTCATCCAGTTCAATAGCGCGCAGGCCAACACTGCGTTGACGTGCAAACTGGGTTAATGCCGTTTTCTTCACAGTCCCGTTAGCGGTTGCCATGAAAATAAACTTGTCATCGTCGTAAGATTTCACCGGCAGTATCGAGGTGATTTGTTCACCTTCTTCCAGCGGTAACAAATTCACTACCGGACGACCGCGCGACTGACGGCCCGCGACCGGAATCATATAGACCTTCAACCAATATACCTTTCCGGCATTGGTAAACAATAAAATCGTATCGTGGGTGCTGGCGATCAGCAGGTGCTGGACATAATCTTCATCTTTTACTGCCGTCGCAGATTTACCCATACCGCCACGCCGCTGCGCCTGGTAATCATCCAGCGGCTGGCTCTTCGCGTAACCGCCATGAGAAATGGTCACTACGCGGTCCTCTACATTAATCAAGTCTTCGGTAGTCAAGTCCAATGTAGAGGCAACAATTTCAGTGCGGCGTTTATCGCCGTAATCGGCAATTACTTGTTCAAGCTCTTCGCGGATCACTTCCATCAAGCGCACAGCATTGCCGAGGATTTCCAGAAACTCGGCGATTTGTACCAGCTTTTCATCGTATTCCGCGAGCAGCTTGTCGTGCTCCATACCGGTTAAACGGTGTAAACGCAACTCCAGAATTGCCTGCGCCTGTACGGCTGATAAATAGTAGCGGCCATCGCGCATACCGAACTCAGCACCCAGGTCTTCGGGGCGGCAAGCATCTTCACCGGCACGCTCAAGATAAGGTGCCATATCAGAGGCATCCCAACCACGAGTCATTAAACCTTCTTTTGCATCCGCCGGTGATGCAGAGTTTTTAATCAGCGCAATAACTTCATCAATATTTGAGATGGCGACAGCCAGGCCTTCCAAAATATGACCGCGCTCACGCGCTTTACGCAGTAAATACACGGTACGGCGAGTAACCACTTCGCGGCGGAATTTAACAAAGGCTTCCAACAGTTCTTTCAGGTTCAGAATTTTGGGCTGGCCATCGTCAAGTGCAACAATGTTAACGCCGAAGGTGGTTTGCAATTGGGTCTGAGAGAAAAGGTTATTCAGTAAGACTTCAGCTGATTCACTCTTTTTTACTTCAATAACAATACGCATGCCGTCTTTATCAGACTCATCACGCAATTCACTGATACCTTCTATTTTCTTTTCTTTAACCAGTTCCGCAATGCGCTCAATCAGCCGCGCTTTATTCAGCTGGTAAGGAATTTCATGAACGATAATTGTCTCGCGACCGGTTTTGTCATCGCGCTCAATATCAGTTTTGGCACGAACCACAATACTGCCACGCCCGGTACGATAGGCCTGAACAATTCCTGCACGGCCATTAATAATCGCGCCAGTGGGGAAATCCGGCCCCGGAATAAGCTCCATCAATTCATCAATCGTAATATCGGCATTATCAATGACCGCCAGGCAGCCACGCACCACTTCGCCCAGATTATGAGGGGGAATATTGGTCGCCATACCTACGGCGATACCGGATGAACCATTTACCAGCAAATTGGGAATGCGCGTCGGCATTACCGCAGGAATTAATTCAGTGCCGTCATAGTTGGGCACAAAATCTACAGTTTCCTTGTCGAGGTCTGCCAGCAGATCATGGGCAATCCTGGCCATACGGATTTCCGTGTAACGCATGGCTGCCGCACGGTCGCCGTCTACCGAACCGAAATTCCCCTGGCCATCCACTAACATATAGCGAAGCGAAAAAGGTTGAGCCATACGTACGATGGTGTCGTAAACCGCGGTATCACCGTGAGGGTGATATTTACCGATCACGTCACCGACCACACGGGCAGACTTTTTGTAAGGCTTATTCCAATCGTTATTCAGCTCACTCATAGCGAACAGAACGCGACGATGTACAGGTTTTAAGCCGTCGCGTACATCAGGTAACGCACGCCCTACGATTACGCTCATGGCGTAATCGAGGTAGGACTGCTTCATTTCGTCTTCGATACTTACCGGTGAAATTTCTTTTGCGAATTCGACCATGGGAATACAGCTTTCCTTTTTTATAAGTCTCTAGTTAATAAGGCTTTGGTTATTAAGGATTTGATATAGTGACTGCGATCTAACCTATAAGTAAGCAATTGAAAAAGGCTAAACACCGAACAATTTCGGGCGCTTTTTCACGCCAAAATAAAGGCCGCAATACTACCACAATAGCCCGCAGATAGGCACTTTTTAGTCATCCTCAAACACTCCTCCGCAGCAATCAGAAAATGTAACCAATATCAGTACAAATGCAGGTTATTTTTTGGCCACAAAATCACCACACAAAACACCTTCAATGAGGTCGCCAATTTTTTGGCTGGCGGCAAATATTGTCCTAAGCGCCAGATGAAAATTGCCGCTTTTCTGACTTCCATCTTTCTTATTGCCTTTAAAAATCAATTACAAGATATTGATTTTTAATAGTTTTTTAAAAAAAACCCTACATGGCACATATTTCGCTAATCACCCTTTGGAAGGACATTTGCTGCTCAATGTCCCGTCACAATTAAAACGCCGATAATCATTTAAACAGGTAAATCATATGCGGGACATGACCGTATTCACCGGCACCCAGACAACTTCTCCAGGTTATAGCGCGCCGCTTACCCCTGAGCAGGAAATTGAGGCTCGCGCCAAGCTGATCCAGGCTTTGCAGATGTCGCTGGAACCCAATGATGTCCTGGCGATTTTCTTTAAGCACTTGCAAACCATCATTCCCATGGGTGGCGTTCAGTTTCGCTTTGCTAACAATAAAGACATCACCAAACTGGGGCGAGATGCCTTGCACCACTGCGATTATCGCCTCACAACCGATGAAGGCTATCTGGGCGAGATCATCTTCAATCGCAGCAAACGTTTTATTGAAAGCGAATTCATCACCCTTGAAATTCTGCTGGGCGCGCTGGTGTACCCACTACGCAACGCCCTGCGTTATCAAACCGCCATGCAACTTGCCCTTCTCGACCCTTTAACCCGTCTCGGCAACCGTGCCGCGCTCGATAACGCCTTGCGCCGCGAACTTCAATTGGCCGAGCGCCATGACTATGAATTATCCATGTTGATGGTAGATGTAGATTACTTTAAATCCATCAACGATCAGTATGGTCACAGCACCGGCGACCAAATATTGCAAAAAATTGCACGCACCATTGAAGCCGTTTGCCGCGAAACAGATATTAGCTTTCGCTATGGCGGGGAGGAGTTTGTGATTCTGTTACGCAAAACCAACGACGTAGGCGCACATATTATTGCGGAGCGTCTGCGCACGGAAATCAATCGCATTGTAATTGACAAAAATGGCCATCACATCCAACCCAGCGTGAGCATTGGCATTGCCACCCGCGCTGCCAACCAAAAAGAACATATTGAAGATTTTTTTGAGCGCGCAGATAAAGCACTTTACCAAGCAAAACAATCAGGTCGTAACTGCGTAAAAGGTTTACAAGACGCAATGGCCTAGCAATAGCGTAATAAAAAGCCGGATTGGCGTTTTTTGCTAATCCGGCTTTTTTTATTTTAAAGCCAGGGAAACTTGCTATAACACATGCCAAACCTTGAAACAGACGCTCCCTGGGCGCTACCGAGACTTTCAGATAATGTTGGGGTTTTAGTTAATTTCGGATCCCCATAAGAAAGTGTCCGTTTTTACTTGACCGGCACACACCACTTTGTTATTAATTGGCTCAAAATTATAAGGCGTAATTGTCGCTACTCATATAGAGATACAAAGCACAACATTTTTCTATCTCAGCGCAAACCCGATAACTCCACTTCCAGAGCCCGACAAAATATATGGCCACTGAATATCCACCTTGGAATTCTTTGTGCCGACTTAATCCTTGCCTTAAAATAGTTAGCCGGTATATCACATTCATCGCTGAAATTATGCCAGGATCAAAGCCAATCAATAATATAGATACGGATATGAATACAATAAAAGAAAAACCGTTTAAAACACTGATTATTATTCCGGCCTATAATGAAGAAGGCAGTATTGAATCTACAGTCAATTCGTTGTCAAAATCCACCTGTACTATTGATTATCTAGTCGTTAATGACGGCTCCAAAGACAGCACTTTGTCAGTTCTCGTCAGTGGTCGGTTACACCATCTTAACCTACCCGTTAATATTGGATTACAAGGAGCTGTACAAGCGGGACTGCTTTATGCCCAAGCGCATGCTTATGATTGCGCCATACAATTTGATGGGGATGGACAACACAAGGCAGAGTTTTTGCCACACATAATTGAAGCTATTAAGAAAAATGAATGTGACGTCGCCATTGGTTCAAGATTTGTTACACGGAAAAAACCATTGTCATTTCGCATGTTGGGATCCAGTTTAATAAGCCTGGCCATTTTTTTATTAACGCGCCATAAAATCACTGATCCCACTTCCGGCATGCGGGCTTATAGTAAAGATATCATCAAATTAATGATTCAAAACCCTAGCCTGGGACCAGAACCAGACACTATTGCCTATTTAATAAAATTAAATAAACGTGTGAAAGAGTATCAAGTAGAAATGGATGACAGGGTAACTGGTGTGTCCTATTTAAATATTTCGGCATCCATAAAATACATGTTAAGAATGATGGTTTCTATCATCTTTATTCATCCATTTCGATAAGGAGAAAACAGTATGGACTTACACCTACGGTTAATTCTGATTATTTCATCTGTTATTTGCTTCATTTTTATAATAAAGAAAATTAAAAAGTCAAAAATGCGTATTGATGATGCAATTTTTTGGATAATCACATCAGGCCTGTTTTTATTTATGGCCATTTTCCCGAAGGTGCCTATTTATCTTGCAGGTATAATTGGTATAGAGTCGCCAGCTAATTTAGTATTCCTAAGCGTGGTAGGTTTAATGTTCATCAAACTGTTCTCACTTTCGGCACTCCTCTCTGCTGAAGTAGAAAAGAAAAATCAATTGATCCAATACATAGCCTTGCTTGAAAAGAACAGGCAGGACAGAATTGATTAATTTACTAAAAGAACACCAGGAAAAAATTTTATTTGTTATCTCTGGTAGCGTACAATATTTACTGGATATGTTTTTCTTTGTACTGATGGTGCTGACTTTCGGCAACCAGATAAATATCAATATTTTTTCACGTATTTGCGCAGGATTTATAGGTTTTTACATTAATGGATACGTCGTCTTCAAGACACTGGCAGGAAAATCCGTCCACCAACAACTAAACTCCGCTATAAGATTTCTAATATTATTAGCATTAATGACCGCGATTAGTTCATTCCTCCTTAGTTTTTTCACACATAAATCCGGCCTGTATTTTATTATTGCTAAAGGATTGGTAGAAATAATATTAGCTATCCTAAGCTTTTTTATACAAAAATATTTCGTATATGGCCAAAAAAAATTTCATAAAAATCGGCCTTAATATATTCCAGAGCATTTAGTTGCTATTCCGTGCCAATAATTGCTCAAACGCATAATCCTTCATTCCGGTAATATAATGCATTGGCGATAAGCCCCATTTATGGTATTGGTCTGCAACCAGAAGCTCGGGAGGGAAACTGATAATACATTCTGGTGGAAGTTTTTTTCGCAAAAATTCATAATGAGAACGCAATAATTCATTGTGGCGGAAAAAAGGATCGCTGTAATTTTTGTTGATCAATTCTCCATTATTAATCCGGTTCGTCAGGAAAAACTCCAGCACCCTGACTTTAGAAAGTAAATTGCGCTGCTTTAATAGGGTTTCAATGTAATACCAACCCTGGTGCCATTTTTCATAGTAGCGAGCTGTACCGCTTTCAATCAATGTACCCTGAAGCAAGCTTGCATGGGTATGTGCAATATATTCATCGGATAAGGTGAGCAACTGCCCCGTGTCGGTTTCCAGCAAAGGGTAACGCTCTTCTGCTAAATCGATAAGCAAAACATCAAATTCTTCTTCTGCTAATACGTGTAAAAAACTCTTATCCATATCAGCACGTACACAGCGCTCTTGATAAGGCGAAGCAATGCGTGCAAGTAAAGCTTCATCTATTACGGGTGCACTTGCTAAAGATGCAACACTGGAACGAGCAAAACAGGTTGGCGTTGCCAGTAGGCTACGCTCAAGACCTACCTCTATCACATCACGTGCTATGCAACTACCAAACATTAGGATCTTCATATCAGCGATCTAGTCTTCCTTTTTATTTCGAAAGTGGCTGACCTACCCTTGTGAGCTTCACAACAATACCGTCTTTATATTCAATGGCGTACAAACCAGATTTTGTTCCATATTCTGCTGAATCAAAAAGATGGCCTGCCTGTTCCCAAAAATAGTCATCTGCCTTACTCAGCATTAAATAGTTGGAGCCGACGAGCCCCTCAGACAAACTTTTATAGGAGCACGCATACCCATCTCGTGCTGAACATAAGGACCAGGGATTAAACTGTTTCATTTTTGGATAAACCGCATAATAAAATGCCCACCGGTCATAGGCAGTGGCACCTTGTGAAATAAAATAAATTGAATCCGCATTTTTAAGATGGGCATCAACTAACACTTTGTCGCCATTAATCCTTTGCAAAATATCATAATTATAGGTCGTAAAACTTTCACCAAGATCCCAACGTAGCTTCGGATAGAGGCCAATAAATGTTATGCCGCAAAAAATCAATACAAGTGAAGAGGCTATTTTGGATTTGAAACCCAATAGGTCGCTGCTGATCGCAAAATAAATAAACAACATCCATGAAAGACAATAAATGGCGGCATAGCGCTCAAAAGAAGAAAGGGCCAAAGCCTCCCATTTCCCAAAGAAAACTTGATAGGCATAGAGATGAAATAGTATATATCCAATCCATCCCACAAAAATAATAGCGAGCACGAAACTAAACCGCAGGCGTATACTACGATTGCAAATAGCAATCCCAATCAGGCTGGCAATCAGAAAAATATAAGTGGTATTCAGTAATGATATACCGAAACCTCCAATAGCGACAAAATTGGGAATTTGAATGCGCTTAATAAATTCGGATAAGACGGCACCCAACATTTGAAGTCTTTCACCTTCAAAAAACTCTATCAATCCTGGGCTATAGTAAGTTTTATTGGCACCGATACTGACTACATACCACTTCCATGATTGATATGAAAAATAAATAGAGCCAAGTAAGCAGATAACAGATATCGCCAAAAATCTGTAAGTATAAAAATAACCAGTAATCAGGCTACCGGCTGAATAAGCCTTCAGGTCTGATCGGGAAGGATAATTGGCAATACAGTATATTGTCGTCACTAACATTGCCATAAGCAGCCCAACCTGCTTTATCAACACCAGGGCCATTAACACAAAACATAGTAAAATCAGATTGATTATCTGGCTTCTGGCAAAATAGGCGCAAACTACAGCAGCGCAGAAGTAAAATGCCAACAGCTTATCTGAATAAACCGATGCATATACAAAGCCAAAATAGTAAATAAGCATAGATGCCGCATAAAACGATAATAACGTTTTAAGGGTTGCGTTTTTATAAAAGCTACCTGCAATGTAAAGCAGCACTGAAAAACATAAAATAATATGTGAATACAAAGCGTTTTTTTCTGACCAACCGGTAAATTTTATTATGAAATACTGAAATAACTGTTGGCCGGGGGGATAGTGGTTATATTCTGTAGGGTAGCTGGCATTATAAAGGGAATCGGCGGCAGCAATTATTTTAATGCTCAACCCCCAAAAACTGAATTCATCCCAATCCATAAATTGGTAATTAGAGGGAATAAAGAAAATAGCAGTAACTAATGGAAGTAAGTAAAAAACTTCATATAGATTAATCTTGGTAAATTTTGACCTATAGTCTCCATTCAAGTAATAAGCTTTATTTAAATAAGCAGTGACAACACCTAGAAACAGCCCGAGGATTAAGCAGAAGTAGGCTCCCAACGCTAAATAGCCATTAATCGCAAACAGATAAAGCACGCAAATTATAAAAGTAACAAAAAAAAACGGTGCTTGAATTAATTTACATTTACCGTATATATGAAAGAAATAAAGATAGCCGGCTACAGAAAAGAATAACAATAACGACTGCATATCAACCCCTAATATATAGATTATTATTGCCTACCCGTAATATCGGCCAGACGGCGATAGGCAGCCAAGCGTGTGGCATCAAATCCGGTTTCAGTATAGGTTGCAACGCCGGCCTCTTCTGAGGTAGGGCAGTCCTCAAACGGACCAAGATTATGGCAAACGGGGCGCCCTTCTCCGCAAAACGATAACAGCAAATCATCAATATGCAATGCATCACCAATAGAGTTCAACTCAATCAGTTTTGCAAGCTCAACCATTTTTAAAAGTTGCTGCCGGCTAAAACAGTAAATGCGGTTAAGTATATCGACTTCACAAGTCAGACCTTGAATGCCGGAAAAAAAACCAACCTGTCCCTGCTGAAAAGACTTAATTTGACCAAACATGCCATGAATACGGGATTTATCCTGCTGTGCATATCCCAATAACATTTCCAATTGTTCTGTATTCAGGAACAAATCGTCATCTGGACAGATAAAGTAATCGTAAGGTAGCTCGAGTGCGATTTCAAAACGCTTTGCACAAACTGCTGCTGAGGTTTGCTGAATAAATTCGATAGGATATTTTTTGACATCAAACCACTTCGCCATATCTATAGCTGGATTGTTATTACTCAAGACTATATGGCCTACTGATGGTGTAGCCAAAAGATTTTTTAGTATCCGTTCAATATTTTGGGGTCGCTTGTAGCTTAATAAAATCGCACAGACGCTCATGGAATATTCCTATTGTTATGAGGCTCATTATATTTGAGGTATTAACTCAATAGTTCTATCGGCCGACGCTATAGTCTGCGGTCGGTGGGCAATCGAAATACGGGTAATTTTTAGCTCGCGAATGTTGCTGGCAATCTTGCTTTCCAATTCAACATCCAGATCACTGGTTGCTTCGTCCATCACCAGAATTTTGGGTTTTGCATAGAGTGCGCGCGCAATTAATAGCCGTTGCTGTTGCCCACCTGACAAAGAAGAACCCAAATCTCCTACTATGGTGTTATAACCCATTTTCATTTGTAAAATATCGACATGTATTTCCGCAACCCTCGCACAGCGTTCTACCCATTCCATATCGGGCTCGCTATCAAAGAACGTAATATTTTCCAATAATGTTCCCGCATAGAGAGAATCGTCTTGCATGACACAACTGATCAATTGAGTGCTTATTGATCCCAGTTGATGTAATGAAACACCACCGATAAAAATTTCTCCTCTTTCCGGTTCCAGCAGGCGTAATAACAATTTAGCTACCGTAGTCTTACCTGATCCGGACCTGCCTACTATCACAAGATGCTCGCCTTCGCGCGCATGAAAGTTTAAATGCTGAATTACCCAACTCTCATGACTGGAATAACGAAATGCGACATCCTTGAATTCAATATCGGTTTTCATTTCTCCAATAGCCAGATACGGCAATTCCGGTTCTTCCAGAGGCTTGGATTGTGTAATATCGGCCAAGCGGTCAATCTGGATCTTAATCATCCCAAAATCAATGATTCGCTGGATCAACATATCGATCCGCCAAACAAACTGATCTTTAAAAACAATAAAAGCTAACAGGAAACCAATCGTCATATTTCCCGAAAGTACTTCTTTTGCCCCCAGAAAAAGCAGTAATCCGCGTTCAACGGAAGATAAAATATTGCCCACTTCACCATAATTGATATTAAGGTAAGCAACACGTACCGCCCGATTAAATGATTCAAACATTAACCGCATCCATTGATTACGACGCACCACTTCCTTATTAAAAAGACGTATACTTCTCACTCCGCGCAAGGTCTCAAGAAAATGCGTTTCAACATTGGCGCCTGCAACAATTTGCTCTTCAGTCGCCCTTTTTAAAGGCATATAACGCAACCAGCGCAACAGTGCGTAAGCCAGCACAAACAACACAGCAATAGATGCAAGATAAGGACTGTATACAAAAATAATAATGCCAACAAAAATGGCCATTATGCCGTTAATCAATGTTTCAACAAAATTGCTGGTCAAGGTTTCCTGAATTGAATGCAAAGCGTTATAGCGCGATAAAATATCGCCAATACTCCGCTCCTCAAAGAACTTTTGCGGCAATTTAAGCAAATGGGTGAATACGCGAATCTGCAATTTTGCATTGAGTGAAATACCAAATCGCATTAGCATCCAGGTACGTAAGAGCGAAATAGTGCTTTGGCTGGCAATGACGCCCAAATAGGCTATAAATAATAAGGTGAGGAAATCCAGATCGCCGGTAACCAATACGTCATCAAGAATCCATTGCGTGTAAAGTGGAATGAGGTTGGCAAAAAATTCAATGGCAAATGAAATGAGGAATGCTTTTCCTAATACATTCCAAATGCCTGGAATTCCACGAAATAAATCCCATACAGACGCCTTCTTTTTATCAACACCCTTAACGAAATTCTGTGATGGATAAAATTCCATCGCCACACCGTGAAAAAAATCATCTATCTCAGCGTTAGGGATTGCTACCACGCCTGCTTCAGGATCATGAATAATTATCCTGTTGCGCTCTACTTTTTTCAGCACAACAAAATGGTTACGATTCCAATGCAAGATAGCTGGACATTGTAAATGATGCAGGGATGTAGCTTTTACACGTACAGCACGTGTAGCCAACCCCATTTTTTCTGAAACATTTTGGATATCGACAAAATTCATTCCACGCAAGGAAGTAGCAAACCGCGAGCGCAGTGTTTGAATATCAATTTGATACCCAAAATAACTGCTGATCATGGCAATACATGCTAGCCCGCATTCAGCAATCGATACCTGATGAATCATCGGCAATTGTTGCCGGGAAAATAACTGTAAACCTAACACTGAATTATCTCGCGGTTATTGGTTTTAGTAAGCGATCAATAAATACGGTTTTTTCGGTAACAACAACGCTATTCAAACGCATGCCCAGCCGCCATTTTTCACAACTACCCTCAGGCATGCTGCAACCGTCATGTAATTCTAACTGCACTCGATAGTATGCTTCCGCAGGATTCAACATTAAATGTTGTATTTCATGCGCAGAAACGGGAATAGCGGCAATAGTCTTGACAACTGCAACCTGGGATCCATAAATACGCGATGGCAATGCATCAAAGCGAATAGCCATTGAGTCGCCTGGCGACAATGAGCCGATAGCTGTACCTGGCAGATAAAGTTCCAGGCTCCAATCCTGTTGAATCGGGCTGATAAAAACCAGAGGTTGGTTTTTCACGACGGATTGATTTGTTTCAGCAACTACCTGGGTAACAATTCCATCGCTTTCGGCCTTTAGTTGTACAGTGGCGACCTCCGTTGATAACTCCAACAGTAGATCACCTTTTTTTACTTGATCACCTTTTCTAACCAATATATTCCAAACCAATCCTGGTTGGGTTGCATATAAGGGTTCTGCATAGGTGTTTGACGATAGCTGCCCCTGAACCACAATTTTATGGGAAACCGGTGTGGTACAAAATAAAATCAGCACAACAATAATAGCCACCGCCATAATTGACAGTATTATGTTTTCTAATGAACTGGTGACTTTTAAGGGGGGCCCTACATCCGCCAACAACTGTATTTTGGTATCCGCCATTCAAACCTCAATTATTGTCAGCATTAACAAATATCTGTTTGTAATTCAAATGGATGGAATAGAGGCAATTCCTTATCTGCTTTATTCATCATAGCCACTTTAAAATTGGCAGATTCTTCAGGCGTCATATCCAACACCGGCGGCTTGGAAATTTTTTCCCGAATTTGTTGCCCAAGGTTATAAACTTCTGCAATCAAACTATCATTACAAATCACTTCTCGGGTACGGCCTGAAGTATGCTTTCCAACAAGGCGTGAGAAAATATCCGACCAGAGCTGATCAAACCAATCGTACTCATTAATATTGCTGGGTTTTAAGTTGGCATTTAAACAATGCAATGTACCAAGGCGTGCGCCCAACATTGACCAGTACCCATTTTCAACATCCGCCCCCACTGACATCCAGATACATAACCGCCGGCTGTGTGAACTGTTTGCCTGGCGTTGTACCATTTCAGCAAAATTATCCAGGCCAAACATATCGCCGATTTTTGCCGCTTCACGATAAGCCGCTCGAAAAGCCTGATAAGGTGATCCGTTAGTGTAATTACGTGAATAAGGGCGACAGAATGCTTGATAGGCCGGTTGTGACCAGAAATCCAGGAGTAATCCTGTGTCTTCATCACAGAGTTCATGTGAACGCATTTTTTGTACAATTGAACGGGTCCAGATTTTTACACCGCCAAATGGATAAGAAAGCCCGGTGACATGATTGATACTGCTCCATTGCCATACAGAATGCCTGAGGTTAGCAGGAATAGTTGTTTGTAACTCAAAAAAAGCCGGGTCCATACGGTTATCCGCATCAACCAAAATAAAACGTTCGGTTTGCGCGGCATTTGCAGCGGCTTTATGTGCAGCGTCAAAACCTTTAACACCGTGAACACGTTTGGCTGTCGGCACCAGGCGTATCAAATCTTCCCAATTCTCATCGGCATTCGGTTCGTCATAAGATAAAAAGACAACATCAAATTGATCGAATTTATAAAGCTCTGGCTTTTGGTTTACAGGCCTATGTGAATTTCGCCTGGAAACAGGAATAGTATCGATAATGGTATCAGCAATAAGGTCGACATCTGCTGGTCGGTGCTTGAATGCAAAAGCACGTGCAGATGCTGTGTAAAAACCATTCCCTAATAAAGTATAAATATTTTCCAGAACAGAAATATGGGTGGCATTTATTTGTAAACTAATTGCCGCACCTAATTTTACCGCCCGGTCAGCATTTAGAATTTGTTCAAAGTAAGTGGGTGCCAACAACAACGGTTTACCGGCCAACAATGTTTGCGCAATAAGCCCCGCACCTGCGTTACTGATGACTAAATCGGCATCTTTTAATACTAAAGACATGTTCAGCGGCGACGATTCTATTGTCAGGTGATCAGAATTGCAGACTTTTTTAATTGCCTCATTACACTCAGGAATGTAAATAATCACATCAAGGTTACTGTCAGCCCGCAGCGCTTCCATAATTGTTTTATTAACAGGGTTATCCTGCTTCAAGTAGGCAAATACCTTGGGGGATTCAAATCGGTTCAGCTTCCATAACGGTGCCAGGCCACCATTTTCGCTGGCAACGACACCGGAAAATTTTGTATTGGCAGTATGCTTAAAAGGTGATAACTCTGCATAATTTAACCAGAGAGTTTTATCTGATTTATATAAGTCAGTAAATTGTTGCAATAAAGGGAAATTAAACTCGGAAAAGGTCGCATTAACCATTTGTAATAAACGATTTTCTGCTTTGTGTTTGGCTTTCTCGAGAGCCACGTCATCAATGGCTTGATTGGAAAAAACAACATAATCAAAAAATGATGGTAAGGGTTGTTCCAGATCAGGAATAAAAAAACCTAAATCAAGAAGCAGTGTTGGAATCCCCAATTGACGAGCGGTCAGGAGTGCAACAGGTGCAAAATCGCAAATGACCAAGTCAGGTGTTTCTTCTCCAAGTAAAGTCAACCATGACTTGAAAAAAAACTGGAAATCATCTTGTATACGAAAACAGCTGAGCTGCTGCATCAGTTCTGCATGTGAACCTATCTCTCCACCGGTTGTTTTGACGTAAGAACCGGGTGCATCCAAAAATTCAAATCCATTTTCGGTCAGCATTTTTTTAATTAACGAAGCGCTGTTTGCAGAAAAAGGAATTGATATACGAACATTATGTCCTTGAGCACGCAGCTTTTTTGCAATCGGCAAAAAGACGCTGATATGTCCCAAATCCGCGCCATATTCCCAAGCGTATAAAATTGTTGCCACGTTTTATTTCCTCAAAAAAACATCAAATGAGCAAGCCATCTTAATCATTTACACAAAAATTTTTGCAAAAAAATCACGACTTAAAATCATCTCCAACGATAATACCTGTCCAATTTTTTAGCTCTACCAAAACACATAAAAGCCAGGTTTTTGCTACCCGAGGAGATGACCGATAAATTTCCATTTTATACAAATGATTTCTAATGCATCATTTTGTATTTAACCCTAATTTAAAAATTATGGGTTAATTTGAAACACAATAGTATGTATAAGTGATTGTACAGACACCATATGCGGTACAAGGCGCAGTGCCATTAGTGATCTGGGCATGTTGCCCATATGGACAAGATGGACTTGGACCGGTTAGTCCACCTGCAATCTTATACATTTCTTCCATACTTAAATCTTCAATATCATTAGAACCATTCAATAGCGCCAATTGGTCCTTATTTAAATTATTCATAATAAAATCCATAATTGAAATATTATTAGAATAACATCGCCCGACGAGCGAGCGATGTTACAGCCTTCATTACAATTAAGTAATAAACGCTAGTCAGATTAACGGCAAACGTAAGTAGTAGTAGTTGTGCAACCATACCAGTTACAAGATTGAGTAGTTACTGGAACCAGGCTTTGGCCGTAACCGCAAGATTGTCCACCTGCAACGGTGTACATTTCTTCCACGCTCATAACTTCAACATCGTTAGTGCCGTTTAACAGAGCCAATTGATCTTTGTTTAACATAATAAATCTCCTTTCAATTGTAAAAATATAATCAGGCGAAATACCTGATCGTTGTTATGGCAAGACTTCTGTCAGTATCCCAACAAAAACCTTATCCATTTTTTTGCTTCACAGCAGGTGAAGCTATGCGGTACACAGCCAAAGGCTGCAATTAACTACCCATGTGCTGTTTCAGTTTCCGCACAGGAATCAATAAATCTTATCCAGCCAGGAACCATAGACTCGGAATGTTGTGATGGACTATGCCAAAGATACTTTTGCTTTTCCGTGAATCCAAAGCTAGGATAAAGATGTTGCGCCGGTTTATTTTTAGCATTGGGCACTAACAATGCAACTATGGGCTGATCGGATTTTTTTTGCAGCACTTTGGATAACATCAAATTTTCAAGACCGTACCCCATTGCCCTGCAGCTCATGACAAAATTTTCAATTAGCCAGTGCCCTGGCTGCATGCTTACAATAACTGCACCCACCAACCCCATATCACCAAATTTATCCGTTACTGAAAAACAATAGATATCTGCATTCTGGCTATCAATAATTTGCTTCAAAAGCGATTTCGAATATCGGTTACCTGAACAGTTGAATTGGTTGGTGCGTTGTAGCAGCTCACTAAGTCTTTCCAGCTCAGCAAAGGTGGCAACGGTCATAGTGGCTGCTATCGCCAATGGACTCAATAACGCATGGGGATCAAGTTTATTTTCAGACGCTTCACTTAAAAACCCCTGGCGATATTGATTATCACGATACAGCCTGTTCCGATTTAGTCTTTGCCCGTCTGATTTGTGGTGCACCTTGAGCATCAGATTGAGCAATTCCCAGCTTGCAGATTGTGTTGAGTCGAGGGTGAGCATTTCAGGCAAATGGGTGCTGACTAATGCCAATTCTTCATGGGTGTCATCAAGAATTACAGTTTGGTCATGGCTGATATTGAGCAGTTTGCAAGCGTCTACAATATTGTTGACTTTACTCAACCAATTAATTTTTATGCAGGAAAAGTCTTGTTGGCAAATTTTCATTTCCGACCATCGAATATTTTCCGGTGCATTTTTACTTAGCGCGACCAGGATAATACCTTGACGGCCTAGCTCTGCCAGGAGCTTTTGTTTTTCATAGAAATGATTAACTGAACCTTCGGCCATTACTCCTTGCCATAAAGTATTATCGAAATCGACAAAAATAATTTTCTTTTTATAAATGGACCGAATCTTTTTAATCTTATCCAGATAAACATTGGCGATTTGCCAGCCAAAATTATTGTAATGAAAAAATGCATCACCCAGCGACAATGAAGCAAATACATCACTATAGAGGTTGGTCCTGCCCGCATTGGCTACAAGTGCCCGTTCATCGATTAAAATAACATTACCTTCAGTTTCTATAATGTCATCGATAGCAGCATTGATCAGTCCTGTATATGCCTCCATACGGACACTGTTACCTCTACCCTCCATCATCCAGGGGAAATAATCAAGGAAAACATCTTCAACAAGCCAGGGCAGCCCAGAGGAATTATGGAAAAATATAAATGTACTATTTGATTCTTTGTGTTTTTTTATCAACGATTTTATATAAAAAATAAGAGAGTCAACTAAAGCTTCTGCGTCAGTGTCGCTAATTGAATCTTCCCATAGCTGCTTCATGAGTAACCGATGAGTGGGGTGCCCCCAATAGGTAAAAAGGCTGATTGCAACTATAGAGAGCTGATGATCCTCTCGCGCCAGCGGTAAATTATCATGATCATTGTTTCCCCATGCACCCACATAATGTTCACTGATTGTTATACCTAGACTCTCTGTCCTGGCCAGATTCGCAATAGTGGTATTCATTTGGGTCATCAAACAATCACCAACAGTGTTGAGATAGACGTCACCATAAGTGGTATTTGACAGGAGGGGAAGGTGTAGCTCCCTTAGGAGTTCAGTACTGTCCGGGTTCAAATAACCCAAATGTCTTTCAAGGATGCCCAGATCTGTTGTAATTACTTTTTCAAAATATTCTTTTTTTTGTGCCAGGCTGATGTCGGCAGAAAATGGTCGATTAATTCTTTCGCCCACATATACCATTCGTGCGTAGGCATCTCCATCCTGTAGGAAAAATACGATAAGTTTTGTTAAGGGGGCGAGCCATTTTTCCTTTATTTCTGCTTCGCTATGATCGCCAACCAATGGTGACTGGAAACCGACAACCGATGTATTGCAAAACTGATTTTGAAATAGTTCATCGGTAATTTTTGTATAATCTATGCAGGAAATATCCATTTTTTAAGTGCTTATTTATGTCTGGCCGATTCCAGAAAATTGATTATCTGGATTGCTATTTGTTAGGGATATATTTTTACGGACTTCATATCGATTAGGAAAATATGCTAAGTTTTGTTAAAGATATTAATAGATTGTCCTTATTTTGCTTCGCCATGATCATTGGATAATGATCATGGAAAGTGGCAATCAATTTATTCAGGCTGATTTTGAAAGGGTTCATCTGCAATTTGCATAATCAATGTGCATATTAATAGGCTTGATGAACTTGGTTGATTTCAAAATAAATTGGTTACCTGGATTGTTATTCTTTTAAAATTATATTTTGACGAACTTTATATCGATATGGATGTAGTGGTCAAGCAAATTTAGGGAAGAGGTAATGCTTTTTATGGAAAATTCAGGCAAGGTAGTCGTTTAACTTCTCCCTCAGTTTGAATAATATTTCAGGAGAGAATTTTTTATCTCGCGCCACACATATCCTGCTTATTGGAACACCGCCAGCCAAGCAAAAACTGCACGAGCGAGGCATCTCAATCATGAATTCAATATGCAGTTAAACTGATTGTCAGCTCGTAGAAGATAGTGGGCAACTTAAAAAAAACCGCATTAACTATGCGGTTTTTTTATATTCAATGATTATTCCGGTTTGGGTTTACGCGGTGCCGGTTTAGTGCGGCGCGGCGGTGCCGAAGCGGCGCGTAATTTATTATCGTGACGGGCGCGCTGATTTCTCTCCTCGCGTGAAGGTGGCATGACTTTGGTGTGGGCATTATTATCAAATCCGGCTGTCAGGCAGAGGTCTGCAATTTCACGCTCACTCAGTTCAGTCCATTGACCGACACGCACATGCGATGGAATAAAAATATTCGCATAACGCACACGCTTCAAGCGGCTTACTTTTACCCCTTGTGATTCCCACAGGCGACGCACTTCGCGATTGCGACCCTCCATTACTACACAATAGAACCAACGGTTGCGCGACTCACCTGCACCGTCAACAATATCGGTAAAACGTGCGACGCCGTCATCCAGCAAGACACCTTCCAATAAAGCGCGTTTCATTTCATCATCAACTGTACCCTGAATACGTACCAGGTATTCGCGATCAATTACCGATGATGGATGCATCAACTTATTGGCAAGCTCACCATCGTTAGTAAACAGCAGCAACCCGCTGGTGTTGAAATCCAAACGCCCGATTGAAATCCAGCGTTCACCTTTTAACGCTGGTAAACCGTCATAAACGGTACGGCGACCTTCGGGGTCAGAGCGGGAACAAATTTCACCTTCAGGCTTGTTATATAAAATTACCCGGCGGCGTGTGGCTTCTGTTCGCAGTAGCACGCGCTTGCCATCTACAAAAATCTTATCTTCCGATGTTACACGATCACCAAGCTTGGCAATGCGATCATTCACTTTAACTTGCCCGGCTTCAATCGCCCGCTCCATTTCGCGACGCGAACCTATACCTGCGCGCGCCAATACTTTTTGCAGTTTTTCGTCGCCAAGGCTTTCTGCAGTTTCATCATCGAGTGATGCGGCGTGATTTAACCTGGCGCTTTTTTTATCGCCAAATTTTTCAGCCCTGGGATCGCGCTCTTTTAAAGGGGCCGTTTTTTTGGAGGAATGCTTGGCTTTGAAGGCAGCTGATATGTCATCAGCTGCTTTTTTACGTGAGGCCTTCTCAGTAGCTGCCGCAAAATATTCGGCAATCGCTGGCTTCACAGCCTTGGCAGATGTGTCACGGTTCACCGGAGCCTTGCTGTTGCCAGCTTTTTTGCCCCTGGAGTCGTCAACTTTTGATGCATTATCAAAAGTGGGGGGGTTAGTTTTCTTCACCATATACAATATTGCAACGCCCCATTAATACCTAGACGTTGGTAGGTTCCTCATCAATATTTTCATTATCCGCAGGTGCATGTGTTGCACTTGCTTCTGTATTCGCCTGCGGTGAAGGCTCATCATCTATATCGACAAAAGCTTCCTCACCATCCACAAACTCTTCCAGCTCAGTTACTGCTGATACGTCGAGGTTAATCTCAGCGGGTGTGTCGGCAATCATATCCTCGTCTTTTTCACCGATGCCTTCTTCATCACCTAAATTCAACACATTGTTTAATTCGTCAAGGTCGCGAATCTCACTGAGCGATGGCAAATCTTCCAGGTTTTTTAAATTAAAATAATCCAGGAACTGGCGCGTGGTTGCGTAAAGCGAAGGACGCCCGGGAACATCGCGATGCCCCACCACTTTAACCCAATCACGCTCCATCAAGGTTTTCATGATGTGGGAACTAACAGCTACACCACGGATTTCTTCAATATCACCGCGCGTAATCGGTTGGCGATACGCAATCAATGCCAAGGTTTCCAGAAGTGCGCGTGAATATTTTTGCGGCTTTTCATCCCACAAACGATTCACCCACGGTGCGGTCTCCTCACGCACTTGAAAACGCCAACCTGACGCAACTTCCTTTAATTCAAAACCGCGCTCGGCATTGCCTGCCTGGATGTCTTGTAAAGCCGCAAGCACTTCATCTTTTGCAGGTGCCACTTCTTCGTCAAACAATTCCAGGATGCGCGCGACGGTCATCGGCTGTGCAGCTGCCAAAATTGCGCCTTCGACGATTTTGCGCAGCATGATTTTATCAACCGGCTGCTGGGTGACTGCAACAGTTGCGGATTCTTCGCCAACATCTTCACGCTCATTGTCGGTTAGGGCAAGCGTCGAACCCGCTGCGTCTTCTGCACCGATTTCTTCACCATCCACTATGTCTTCCAGGTTAGTATTTTCGTCTGTCATTGCATTCTTGCTTTTACATGAATAGGGCCAAAGGATTCGCTTTGTACAATTTCAACCAGCGATTCTTTAATCAATTCCATCACTGCCAAAAAGGTGACCACTACCCCCAAACGTCCTTCCTCTATTTTGAACAAGCTAACAAAGGGAACGAAATGGTGATGCGCCAACTTGTCCAGGACTTGCGCCATACGCTCGCGGGTAGAGAGTTTTTCTTTAGACACATGGTGACTTTCAAACATATCGGCACGGCGCAAGACTTCAGACAGTGCCAACAATAACTCTTGCAGCTCAACATCAGGGTCAAGGCGCGTCAAGCTGCGATCTGGCGCCTGCGCCGAGGCCTGGAAAATATCGCGGCCGATACGTGGAATACCGTTTAAATCTTCCGCCGCCTGTTTGAAACGTTCGTATTCCTGCAAACGACGGATCAAGGATGCGCGCGGATCATCTTCTTCCTCAGTTTCTTCGCTGGAACGCGGCAGCAACATCCGCGATTTAATCTCGGCCAACATGGCTGCCATCACCAAATATTCAGCGGCCAGTTCAAACTGGCTGGCATCCATCAGTTCAACGTACGCCATATATTGGGTAGTAATTTCAGACACATTGATATCGAGGATATCAATATTCTGGCGGCGAATCAGGTACAACAGTAAATCCAGGGGGCCTTCAAAAGCTTCAAGGAAGACTTCAAGCGCATCCGGTGGAATATAAAGGTCCTGCGGTAGTTGCGTATATGCCTTGCCGTGCACTATGGCAAAAGGCATTTCACCCTGGGTTGGACGGGCTGGATGCTCAACAGGTGCAACCCCTGCTGTATCAGCATCAGACGCTGGCTGCCCGGCAGGCTCACCGGTAGCTTCCGCAGGTTCGGCAAGGAGGGCAAGTTCATTGGCTTCATCACTTGTTGGAATCACAACAACAACCCGGTTCAATTAGCACATAAAATAAGGCACGCATTATAGCCACATAGGCAGCTACAAGGCACCTATATTGGTTGTAAAAACCCCGCCACCGGAAAATCCCTATTCAACCGGAGCCTTAGCCAGCGAATCCCCGGTAATGACCATGCGGCCCGGCCCCGCAAGGCATTCGGGTTAAACCAGACAAATCCCGGGCTCCTGGGGTAAAATAGCCGCACGTTTTATCGGGGCTCTTGCTGTATGGCTCCGCTTTGTCATTTTGATGCTTTGTCACTTGATACCTTGTAAATTTGATTAGGACACTCCATGAGCGCTTTACCTCCCTGCCCCAAATGTAACTCTGAATTTACCTACGAAGATGCCAGCCTTTTGATTTGCCCGGAATGCGCCCATGAATGGTCTATCGGCGAATCGGCTTTCGCTGAAACCACCAAAGTCTTTAAAGATGCCAATGGCAATATCCTGCAAGACGGCGACACAGTCACTGTCATCAAAGACCTGAAGGTAAAAGGTACTTCCTCATCCGTTAAGGTTGGCACTAAGGTTAAAAATATTCGGTTAGTCGATGGTGACCATGATATCGACTGCAAAATTGAGGGTTTTGGTGCTATGAAACTCAAATCCGAGTTTGTTAAAAAGGTATGATCCATCACCTTCAGACGAAAAAAGCCAGCGCTATGCTGGCTTTTTTCATTGTAGATGCGCTGACTCTAGCGTCTCACGCAAATGGTGAAAAATCTCCCTTACCCTGCCGAATCAACTCAGGGGCATCACCCGTAAAATCAATCACAGTGGTGGGATCTAATCCGCAATAACCGCCATCAATAATCAAATCCACCTGGTGTTCCAGTGAGTCGCGAATGTCATAGGGGTCTGTCATAGGATATTCCTCGCCCGGCATCAAAAGGCTGCTGGTCATGATAGGTTCTCCCAATTCTGCCAGGAGCGCCAGGGCGATAGGGCTATCGGGCACACGTAAACCTATGGTTTTACGCTTGGGATGCAACAAGCGGCGCGGAACTTCGGCCGTGGCCTCCAGAATAAAGGTGTAAGCGCCGGGTGTGTGGTTTTTGATAAGGCGATAAACTGCATTATCCACCCGGGCATAGGTCGCCAACTCAGAAAGATCGCGACACATCAGGGTAAAGTTGTGGTTTTTGTCCAGCTTACGCATAGCGCGGATACGATCCAGGGCATCCTTGTCACCGATATGGCAACCCAGGGCGTAGGCGGAATCGGTTGGATAAACCACCACTCCGCCTTTGCGAATAATATCTGCCGCCTGCACTATAAGGCGATGTTGGGGGTTTTCGGCATGAATCTGAAAAAACTGAGCCATTCAATATCTTCCACGTCATTAATGTTTAAGCGGCAAATTCCGGTAACTCCCATACGGGGCTGCATATTTCCGGCAGGGAAGGAAAACGTCCCAACTCTTGCCATGACTGCCCAGGATAATGAAAGTCACTGCCGCAAGATGCAGCCAATTGATTCGCCGCTGCAATTTTTGCCAAATCCATTGTTACCGGATGGGCCTGTATACCGCTGACAACTTCCAGGGCGTCGCCACCCGCAAGCGCAAAATCTTTAATCAGGGCACACATTTTTGTTCGGGTTAAATCATATTTACAAGGATGTGCCAAAACTGCAATGCCACCCGCTGCATGAATCCAGCCGACAACAGTATCCATAGCCGGCCATTGGTATTTCACATCGGCCGGTTTACCTGTCCCCAGATATTTTTTAAAGGCTGCATTGATATTATTGACCGCTCCTACATTAACCAGATACTGCGCAAAATGGGGACGCCCGACAACTGCATCACCCGCAAGGTCTTGGGCACCGGCCAAAGCATCAGCAATTCCCGCTTTGGCAAGCCGGGTTGCAATCTGTTCGGCACGATTGGAACGGGCTGCATTTTGCGCTTCAATGGCGGCATTGAGTTGCGGCGAATCCAGCCTGAAGCACAAGCCCAGGATATGCACACCAACCTTGCCCCACTGGCCGGAGAACTCGATACCGTTAATCAACCTGATACCACATTCCTCAGCGGCTTTTTGTGCCAAAAACAACCCTGCTATGGTATCGTGGTCGGTTAGGGCAAGAACATCAACTTCCTGTTCTTTTGCTCGCGCAACCAGCGCTTCAGGGCTTAGAATGCCATCTGAAAAATGACTGTGGCAATGTAAATCAAACTTCACAGGGACTCCCCTAGATAATAATGATGTAACATAAAACCGGGTTAGCATACCCATTATGACCGAGACTGATGATGACCGATAATTTTTCTGCTGATAATTCTAATAAGGAACCAGCAAGCGTGGAAAAAAACCGCGCAGTCACCAAACCCGCACCTAAAAAAGAAAATATGTTAATCAATATTCTGATGAATATTGTTATCCCCACCCTCATTTTAACCAAATTGAGCGGCCCGCATTATTTAGGACCTGTGTGGGGTTTAGTGACAGCACTCGCGTTTCCGGTTGGATATGGTTTAAAAGACTTTATCATCAACCGCAAAATCAACTTCTTTTCAGCGCTTGGGATTGTGAGCGTGCTGCTCACCGGCGGTATCGGCATACTTAAATTACCGACTGAATATTACGCAATCAAAGAAGCGGCCATTCCCGGGATAATCGGTTTGATGGTACTGATTTCCACCAGGACGCGTTACCCATTGGTTAAAACATTTATCTACAATGACACGATCCTCAATGTGGAAAAAATTGCCGCGGCATTAAAAGAACACAACAAAACGGAAGCCTTTGAAAAAACTTTGCGCCTTGGCTCCTATTTGCTATCGGGTTCCTTTTTCCTGTCATCCACCTTGAATTATATTCTCGCTGAAATGATTGTGATGAGCCCGGCGGGAACCGAGGCCTTTAATGTTGAAGTGGGAAAAATGAATGCACTCAGCTTTCCTGTTATTGCAGTGCCGTCCATGATTATCATGGTGTGCACGCTATTATATATTTTCCGCAGTATTCGCTTGTTGACAGGGCTGACTCTTGAAGAAGTTATGCATGACTCAAGCAATTAATCCATAGAGATATTTTTATGCTTTACGCCATCATCAGCGAAGATGTTATTGACAGTTTAGAGAAACGAAAACTGGTAAGGCCCGATCACTTGGCACGCTTACAGTCGCTAAAAGACCAGGGGCGTTTGGTTTTAGCCGGCCCGCACCCGTTGATTGATAATGAAAACCCCGGCGATGCCGGTTTTAGCGGAAGCCTGGTCGTTGCAGAATTCAATTCATTGGCTGAGGCTGAAAGCTGGGCTGCTGTTGATCCTTATATTACCGCCGGTGTTTATGCAAAAGTCACCGTAAAACCCTTTAAAAAAGTATTGCCATAATTCCCAAAGGATTTCGCATGAAAAAACTCACTATTGCAAGCCTGATAAGCCTTGCCACTTTAGCTGCTGGATTCTCATCCTACAGCGCCGCAGATGATAGATACGTTACCGATGTTATTTACATTCCTCTGCGCTCCGACAAGGACAACCAGGCAACGATTATCAAAAACAACCTGTCCACCGGTACTCGCCTGAAATTAATCCGGGAAGAGGAAGATGCCAATAAAAACAAATGGTCGCAGGTCATCACCAGTGAAGGTATTGAAGGCTGGGTTCGTAGTCAGAATCTGATTGCAGAACCTACTGCCGCCATGAAGTTAAACGCGCTCACCTCCGGTCCTTCTGATATGGTTGAGCTGCAAAAACAAAATATCGCACTCAAAAATGAACTGGATAGTGTAAAAGCCACTTACCAGAGCCTTGCCAAAGAAATGGAAGAAATCAAGAAATCACCGACCTCTGATATTAATATGGAGCAAGAAAACCAAAATATGCATCGCGAAAACCAGATGCTGCAAACAGAGCGCGATTTACTCAGGGCAGAGAACGACCAGCTGAAAAGTTCCGATGACCACAAGCAACGTATGTACGGCGGCGGACTGATCCTTGTCGGCATCATCCTTTCTTTCTTGCTGCAATTGCTGGGTAAACGTAAACGTCGTTCCGAATGGAATTAATTGTGAGTATACCTACAGCACTTAGCGTGAATCTCAACAAGATTGCATTAATTCGCAATTCCCGCGAAGGCAATTATCCCAGTGTGGTTGAACACGGAAAAATATGTTTGGCCGCCGGTGCGGATGGGCTGACAGTGCATCCGCGCCCGGACCAGCGCCATATTCGTCCGCAGGATGTCTACGACCTCGCCGAGCTGTTAAAAGACAACCACAGCGCAGAATTCAATATTGAAGGAAATCCCTTTGCTGAAAAAATTGGCGATTTCCCGGGCTTTATCCAACTGGTATTGGATACAAAACCGGAACAATGCACACTGGTGCCCGACAGCAATGACCAGCTGACATCTGACCATGGTTTTGATTTGAAAAAATCCGGTGAAAGCTTGAAGCCTGTTCTTGAACAATTAAAAAGCGCCGGGGTACGGGTTAGTTTATTTATGGACCCGGATCCGAAACAGATTGAACTTGCCAAACAATTGGGGGCAGATCGGATTGAGCTTTATACAGGTCCCTATGCTGAAGCTCATAAACAACAAAATGCAGGTTTCGAGCAATTATTCCAGCGCTATTTTACCGCGGCGGAATACGCGGCAAAAATTGGTATTGGTTTAAATGCAGGCCACGATTTAAACCTGGAAAATCTCGCATACTTTCGTAAAATCCCCCATTTGCTGGAAGTCTCCATTGGCCATGCGCTCACAGTAGATGCTATAGCTATGGGACTCGATAAAGCCGTACGCGCCTACAAACAACTTTGTGTTGCCTGACCAATGGGTAAGAAAACTGAAACAGCTAAAGAGCGTGGCGACAGCCAAGCGTATTTGGAAAAAAAGAAAATGTATGACGGTATGCTGACCGTCTATGGTCGCAAACCCGTACTGGAAGCACTGCAAGATAAAGCTACCCATATCCACCGCTTGCATTTAGCTGAAAGCAATAAATCGGCAGATATCCTCGATGAAATTATTAAAATTGCTAAAGCCAAAGGCGCTGAAATTTTGTATCACAACCGCGCAGCATTGTCGCGAATCTCCAAAAATTCCAGTCAGGACCAGGGTGTAGCGGCAGATTTAGTGTGCCGCGGATTTCAAACGTTTGATAGATTCCTGGAAAAAAACAGTGGGAAGCCTTTCACTTTATTGGCATTAGACGGACTCAGTAATCCCCAAAACCTTGGCATGATTATTCGCTCTGCTTGCGCCGGTAATATTGACGGCATTCTGCTGCCACAACACGGTAGTGCACAAATTGATCCGCTCGTTATTAAAGCCAGTGCAGGTACAGTATTTCGCGCACCAATCTTACGTTGCAAATATTTAGTGGATGCATTACGCACGTTTAGGGAGGCAGGCACGTTAATTTGTTCACTGTCCTCTCACGCCACATCGACACTTAAAGAATTCCAACCGCAGCAGGCTTGCATTTATGTGCTGGGCAATGAAACTGAAGGTGTATCGAAAGAAATCAGCAAATTGTGTAATGAAAGTGTGCGTATTCCCATGAACAATGGAGTAGAAAGTTTAAATGTAGCGGTCACCGCAGCGTTGATTGCATTTAGATAAATATTGGCAATGAATAAAAAAATGCCGGTCAGTTCAACCAACCGGCATTTTTTTAACAGGCAATGATGATCTACAGTTTATATCCATCTTCTTCGTGCAAGCTGATATCCAGCCCCACAGATTCTTCATCTTTAGTGACACGTAAGCCGCCCGTTAACAGGCTGGTCAGTTTTAACAAGATATACGTCACTGCGACCGTAAAGGCCAAGGTTGCCGCTATACCGATTAATTGCACCTGCACTTGCTGGCCAATAGTTTCAATACCTTCCGCAAAACCCAATCCACTGAAAGCGCCCAATTGGGTCGATGCAAAAATACCGGCCATAAAGGTACCTAAAATACCCCCGATACCATGTACCGGAAAGACATCCAATGAGTCATCAATTTTCCAGACACGCTTCACCAATTGCGTCATAAAGAAACAAATAATACCTGCCGCCAAACCGATCACAATAGCCCCCCCCGGCCCCACAAAACCCGATGCCGGAGTAATCGTACCCAAGCCTGCCACCATACCGGTGACAATACCCAGTACGCTCGGTTTCCTGAACTTCATCCATTCAACGGCCATCCATGCCAGTGAGCCAGACGCCGCTGAAAGATGTGTAACAATCATGGCCATTGCAGCATTGCCATTGGCACCCAGCGCACTGCCGGCATTAAAGCCAAACCAACCTACCCACAAGACCCCCGCACCCGTCACTACCATAGTCATGTTGTGGGGCGGCATGGCAACACTTGGAAAACCATTGCGTTTTCCGATAACCAACGCAGCGACCAACGCACCTACGCCGGCCGTAATATGCACGACAGTACCGCCTGCAAAATCCAGCAGGCCCATTTGGTAAAGCCAGCCTGAGCTGCTCCATACCCAATGGCAGATAGGCACATAGCACAACAGTAGCCAAAGCGCAGAAAAGACCATCATTGAGGAAAACTTCATACGTTCAGCAAAAGCGCCCACTATCAATGCCGGGGTGATAACCGCAAAGGTCATTTGGTACATGGCAAACAGGATTTCAGGAATATCTCCCCATAAATCCTCTTTGGTAACAGAGGCTAAAAATACCTTGCTGAAATCGCCTATATAACCATTGCCGGGGCCGAATGCCAGACTGTAGCCAATAATTACCCAGAGTAATGACGCCAAGGCTGCAATGGCAAAACATTGCATCAATACCGACAGCACGTTCTTTACCCGTACCAGACCTGCGTAAAATAATGACAAACCCGGTAGCGTCATAAACAGCACCAGCGCGCTGGCAGTCAGCATCCAGGCTGTATTTGCGCCGTTCAGGGTAGCAGTATCAGCCGCTGCCGACTGGCTCAGCAACACACTTATCAGTGCCACATGTAAACCAATGATCTTCTTCATAATCTCACCTTATCTTTTTTACCCGTTCACTTGGCGGACTTTATAGAGTGATAAAACTGCCCCAATTTGATTCAACAGCCCCGGGATTGGGTCGTCTTTTTCAGCAGAAGGGGTTAAATGCGCTTGTTCTTTAGCCGAAAAAGTCCCATTTGCGGGCATAAAAGGCTAATTTTTTAGCAGGCAAGAGGCGTCAGCACAAACCGTACCACAAAATTTTATTATTATTTTTCAATAAGTTATAAATTAATAGCAGCCAGCAAATAATCCATATTGCACCAATATGACTCACTGTAACTATCGTCAGCACATTATTGAAACAATTTTATGTAACAGGTTTGAATTTTCCCAAGGCCACTATGAGCCGGGCTTTTGCGGCTTCATTACTGCCATAGACCCACTCTTCGTAAAGGTCGATGATATAACCTAGGGGATCGGCCAACTCAGGATTAGCGGTAATGGTACGACGTACAAATGCGCGCGGGGTTTCGCTGATTAGGGGATTTACACCAAAAGGTTTTAGCTTTCGGCACAACTCCAGATAAAGCAGAGAAGACTCCGGCAGCTTTTGCTGTGGTGTGCGGAGTAATAACACAACAAACAACGAAACTGCAAAACCGCCTCCGGTCAATACCACCAGCATAGCCACACGCATGGGTGAAACATCACCCAGGAGCCTTTCAAGCAAAGACGCCTGCATGCCGGAATCGTAATTCAGTACCCATTGTATCCACTTCAAGTTAAGCGCTTCCCATTGCTCGTTAATACGGCGCAATAGCTTGAATGATGAACCAAACGGTTTTGCCAGAAGCTGTCGGTCGGTTGCCGACAAGGATTGCTCAATTCCGTCTTGCACACGCTCAGGCGCAACAGCCGCCGTGGGATCAAACATAACCCAGCCGCGCCCTTCCAGCCACACTTCCGCCCATGCATGGGCATCGCGCTGGCGCACACTGAGTGAGTTGTCTACCGAATTGAGGTCACCACCTTGATAACCCGCAACAACCCGTGCAGGGATGCCCGCCGCCCGTATAAAAAATACAAAACTGCTGGAAAAATGTTCACAAAATCCCTGGCGGCTATTCCATAAGAAATCGTCAACAACATCTACACCCAATGCCGGGGGACGCAAGGTATAGAAAAAAGCCTGGCGATAATAACCAAAGAGTTTTTCGATAAGTTTTTCGGGACTGCCGGTTTCTGCAAGCCATGCCTTCGCATAGTCCCGTGTCTTCGGATTGCCCTCCTTCGGCAGTTGCAAATTCTGCTCAAGTTCTTCCGGCCTGGTTTCATTGAGCTGGTAATCCAGTACTGAAGTTACATGGTAATTGATACGCTCGACGACCGGCGAAAATGCCTGCAAACGCATATCGCGCGCAAAGGCAAGGTTTCCCGACCAGCTTTGCGGGGCAGCCAGGGAATATAACCAGAGTTGGGAGCTTGCTTCAGCAATAATATCGTATTCAACCCGGTTATCTTTGTACTCTACATGTGACTTTATATCCGGTGTACCCTGGTTCAAAAAATTATCGGCTTTTTGCTGGCGATTTTGCGTCCAGCGACGGCCATCAAAAAAAGAAAATACCAGGCTGCGCCAATATAATTTTTCCCGTGCTGGAATAGCGTTTGAAAAACTCACGCGAAACGCAAGCTCATCGGACTGCATCAGTTCAGTAAAGTCACCGGGTGACATGGAATCGCTCAGACCGGTTTTGGCATGCTGCGGTGTGGGTACAGCCCAAAAAGAACCTATGCGCGGCACCACGACAAACAGTAATAGCATCAGGGGAATAGCTTGCAACAAAATAAGGATATTGGGACGAAGGTTTCGCCAGAGTGAATATCGGTAAGTATTTTTATAGAGTTGCATCAAGGTTGTACACAGCAAAACGGCACAACCGAAGCCGTATAACACAGCAGCAACATGATTGAACTCAATAAACTGCGCCGCCAGAATAAAAAATGCAATAAATATTAAGAGCACAAAATCCTTTTTATTTCTTAACTCCAGTAATTTTAAAATAAAGCCCACCATTAACAAACTCACCATGGACTCAAATCGAAAGGTCGCTCCCAGGCTCAACAATAACCCTATACAACAAATAACCACCAGCACCACTTTTTTAATGCTGTTGGGATAATTCCATGCACCTTGAAAAATTCGCCAGCGCCAAACAGCGACCATGATCCACACCAACGCAATCCAGGCGGGAACCGTGACAAAATGCGGTGCTAATATAAAAATCTGCACCACCAGCAACCATGCAAGACTGGTGCGCGATATAGGTTCATCTGCGGAAAGACGTTTGCTGAATATCATTCGTCCTCCTTCACCCAGCCGAACAATGCCAGGGCAGTCAATGCATTTAAACGATGGACATCGCCCATGCCCAATCCAAGCGTAAAACCCGGCAAGCGCAAGCCAAACTCAAGATTGTTATCCGCAAAATAATTTACCCAGTAACTTAAGTGAGATAAAGCCAACTCTGTATCGTGCGCATTAACGGCATCCCAATCCAGCCAGTAGTGTTCACTCTGTAAAGCGCGGTAATCTTTTAAATGCAATCCTGCACCACGGGCGTATTGTTTCCAGGCAATCTGTGACAGTGGCGAACCTGGTTGATAGATTTGAAAACCCTGGAATTCATCACCGCGCTGTGTAGATACATAAATTCCCTCATCACCCTGCCCCGCGCCCAGGGGCGGTTGCTCACTGGCGATAGGTTGCGGAAAAATTAATGTTCGATGCTGTAAATCAATATAGGCCCAGGCGCGGATCAGCCCAAACGGAAAATAACTTTTCAAGACAATGCGTGGCAATTTCAACCAACCGCGGCGCGGCGCATGGAGTATTAACCGCGCTTGGGTTACCTTGCCCGCAATAATATCAATACACACGGGTTCGCTATCATCCAATTCCAACCGCAGACCATGGTGATCCGTCTGGTAACCAGAACTGATGTCTATATCGAAGGGAGCCATTTCGCCCACCGCCGAATACAAGCTCGCGGCAGGTGTAAACCTTAACCCCAATAGATTTTTAAAAGCATGTATAACAGACACCAGCATAAGGCTGGCTAAAAAAAAGGACAGACCAAGAATAAGGTTATTTTGATAGTTGGTTCCCAGAATCCACACCAGCAAAATCAATACTAGAAATGCAACTCCCTGCCTACCGGGGAATACATAAATGGTGTGGTGCTTCAGCACTATCTGCTCTGCGCGAGGGGCACGCTTGGCTGCCCAACGTTGAAAATATTGTTTGAGTTGGAGCAAGAGCATCTTCCTCTATGATAAAACCAGAGAGCTTCTGAAAACTTTTCCCAACTTCCCTAGCTACCCACTACCGATACTGAGGCCAGGATCTTTTTCACCAGTACCTCATGCGCTATTTGCTGCGCAGCCCCTTTGGGAACAATACGGTGCGCTACAACTGCCGGAAATAAATATTGCACATCCTCCGGTACAACATAGGCGCGCTCATGCATGAATGCCCAGGTCTTGGCTGCCTTAATCAGCGACATGGCACCCCGTGGCGATAAGCCCACCACAATATCCTCAGAGCTGCGCGTGAAATGTACTAATCGCTGCACGTAATCCACCAGGCTGTCAGACACTTTGACAGCCTGGACAGCACGTTTTATTTCCGGAATTTTGTCGGGCGTCAGGCATACGCGCAATTGCGCAAGCTGATCGCGCGGATCACCGCCTTTAAATAATAATTTTTCGGTTTCGGCATCGGGATAACCCAAACTGATGCGCATTAAAAAACGGTCCAGTTGCGATTCGGGTAAGGGATAGGTACCCATTTGCGACATGGGGTTTTGCGTAGCAATGACAAAAAAGGGTTGGGGTAAAGCGTAGCTGGTACCTTCATTGGTAACCTGGCGCTCTTCCATCGCCTCCAGCAATGCGCTTTGGGTTTTGGGTGTGGTGCGGTTTATTTCATCCGCCAAAAGTACCTGGGTAAAAATGGCACCTTTATGAAAAGTAAACGCTTGTTGTTGCGGATCAAAAATAGAGAGCCCTAAAATATCGGCAGGTAACATGTCGCTGGTAAATTGGACGCGGTTGTAAGTCAGCCCCAATACTTTTGCGAGCGCATGGGAGAGTGTGGTTTTGCCCATGCCCGGCAGATCTTCAATCAACAGATGGCCGTCTGCCAAAAGGCATGCCACCGCCAATTTTATTTTTTCATCTTTACCGAGGAGAACGCGACCAATTTCATTGACAAGCACTTCAACAAATTTTCTCACGGGCGTTTCCTTCTACTTTCAGCAAATGAAAATCAGTTTTTAGGAGGGAGTCATCATTCCCACAGGAGATCCAGCGTCATTAAACATCACGATCAATGGATCTCCTGTGGAATAACGATTCCCTATTAAATTAAATTCAATCCGCGTTCTAAATCTGCAATTAAATCTTTTACTGACTCCAAGCCAACCGAAACGCGAATTAAATTTTCAGTAATTCCAGCTTCCGCTTTCTGTTCTGGGGATAAACGCCCGTGAGTTGTAGTTGCAGGATGAACAATCGTTGTTTTGGTATCACCCAGATTCGCCGTGAGCGACATGATGCGCGTTGCGTCAATCACTTTCCAGGCCGCTTCACGTTCGCCTTTTACACGGAAAGACAAAACACCACCGAAAGCCGATTGCTGTTTAACAGCAAGCTCGTGGCCGATATGGGTTGGTAAACCGGCATAAAAAACTTTTTCTACCTTTGGATGTCGGTCCAGCCATTGTGCAAGCGCAAGCGCATTGCTGGAATGCGCTTCCATCCGCAAACGCAAGGTTTCCAAACCTTTTAAAAAAACCCACGCATTGAAAGGACTTAAACTCGGGCCTGCACTGCGGATAAAACCAAGGACTTCATCCACCAATACTTTAGGCCCGGCAACAACACCGCCTAAACAACGGCCCTGGCCGTCAATATACTTGGTGGCAGAGTGCACCACTAAATCAGCACCGCGCTCCAGCGGACGCTGCAATGCAGGCGTGCAGAAACAATTGTCCACCACCAACAAGGCATTATATTTATGGGTAATGCCCGCCAAACGCTGGATATCAATCACATCGCACAGCGGGTTTGAGGGAGTCTCTACAAACACCAGTTTTGTTGCCGGTGTGAATGCTGCTTCCCATTCAGTGTAATCCGTAGGCGCAACAAAGGTCGTTGTCACCCCAAATTTTTGCATAAATTTGGTGAATAAAACGGTAGTGGTACCGAACACGCTGCGCGAACACACAATGTGGTCACCTGACTTCAACAATCCTATACAGGTACTCAAAATAGCCGCCATACCTGATGAGGTTCCCACTGCTGCCTCTGCACCTTCCAGTGCAGCAATACGTTCTTCAAAGGCACGAACCGTAGGATTGGTGTAGCGCGAATAAACATTGCCGGGCAGGCTGCCTGAAAAACGGTCTGCCGCTTCTTGCGCACTGCCAAATACGTAGCTCGATGTTAAAAACAACGCCTCACTGTGCTCACCTTCGTGGGTTCGCACCTGACCGCTACGCACTGCGAGGGTATCCAGCTCATAGGCCAATAATTCTTGTTCGAAATTTTCCAACTTGTTTTACCTTTCATTTACAAAGGAAAAAGATTATTCCTCGTTATAGCTTGGTATATCCGATGTCTGGAAATCCAGGCCAATGATCACAATACAACTCAATGTCGCCGGTTCTTCTGCGAGGATGACGACTCCCTTTTTTAAAACTTATGGAATATACGACCTTAATAGCAATTAACCCATAGCACCATTATGCAATCCCATAGGCGCTTCAGTTTTGCCGATTTTTTTACCGGATTTTGCAGAATCATTGCGTGCAGCGGCCAATTTATCCAAATATTCTGGTGTAACATCGCCGCCAATGTATTTACCGGTAAATACCGCGCAGTCAAACTCAGTCACCTTTTGATTACCTTCTGTAGACGCAGCAATTAAATCTTCAAGGTCCTGGTAAATTAACCAATCGGCACCGATCTCCTTGCACACCTCTTCATCAGTACGGCCGTGCGCAATTAATTCCGATGTGGTCGGCATATCTATGCCGTAAACATTGGGATATTTAACCGCCGGTGCAGCTGAGGCAAAATACACTTTGCGTGCACCTGCATCACGCGCCATCTGGATAATTTGCTGGCAGGTTGTACCGCGCACGATAGAATCATCAACCAGCAATACATTTTTGCCTTTGAATTCCAATTCAATGGGATTTAATTTTTGGCGTACCGATTTTTTGCGCTGTTGCTGGCCGGGCATAATAAATGTGCGGCCGATATAACGGTTTTTCACCAGGCCTTCGCGAAATTTAACACCGAGCTTTTGCGCCAATGCCTGGCCTGCAACGCGGCTGGAATCCGGAATAGGAATAACTACTTCAATATCGTGATCGGGTCTTTCACGCAAAATTTTATCTGCCAGTTTTTCGCCCTGGCGTAAGCGCGCTTTATAAACAGAAATACCATCCATAATAGAATCGGGACGCGCAAAATAAACGTGTTCAAAAATGCAGGGAGCAAGGCGTGAATGTTTTGCACATTGGCGACGATGCAGCTCACCTTGCTCAGTAATATAAATCGCTTCGCCCGGTGCAACGTCATCAATTAACTGGAAGCCCAATACATCCAGCGCCACGCTTTCAGAGGCGACCATATATTCAACGCCTTCTTCAGATTGACGTGAACCGTACACCAAAGGACGAATGCCGTTGGGATCGCGGAATGCAATCAAGCCATAACCCGCCACTAAAGTGACTACGGCGTAACCACCGCTGATACGGTTATGTACGCCGGATACAGCTTTAAAAATATCCTCGGGTGTGGGCTTTAACTTGCCTTGTAATTGCAACTCATGGGCAAATACGTTTAATAATACTTCTGAATCCGAATCGGTATTGACGTGACGCAAATCGGTTTTAAATAAATCTTCACTTAATCTTTCGGTGTTGGTGAGATTACCGTTATGGGCCAGGGCAATACCATAGGGTGAGTTCACATAGAAAGGCTGGGCCATGGCAGGACCGGAGCTGCCCGCTGTGGGATAGCGCACGTGGCCAATGCCCATATTGCCTACCAGGCGCTGCATATGGCGAGTCCTGAATACATCCTGCACCAGACCATTGGCTTTTTGCTGCGCCATACGGCCATCCTGGCAGGTCACTATACCGGCAGCATCCTGCCCGCGGTGCTGGAGTATGGTTAGTGCATCATACAACTGAACGTTGACATCGCGCTTACCGACAATACCTACAATGCCGCACATACTTTGCTCACCTATATTAATAAAAGCGGGTTAAATAAATCCGGGAATATCTGAACATTAACGTATCTGCACTCGCGTCGTTAAACCTGCTTTCAAAATACTTACCGATTGCAGGAGCAATTTACAAGCACCTATACTTTTTAGAAACTTCCCCAAAATGCGTATTAACAAAGCCCTATCAGAGCGCTATTTTTTCGGACGGTTTTAATAAACCTGTCACCCAATCCGTAATAGCGCTCAATCCATTTTGCACAGCTGCCTGATAAGGCGAAAAATAAGGGATCAATAAAGACTGGCTGAACCAGCTGTCATTTTTGATCGGCACATAGTTCGGTACATAAATCAAAAAAATCATCACAATAAGTGCACCGCGCACAAAGCCAAACAGCATGCCGAATAACCGATCAGTACCCGACAGGCCGGTGGCTTTTACAATCATTCCAATCAAAAAATTAAGGAGCGCACCCAGCAGCAGGACTGCAACAAACACGAATAGAAACGCGGCTATAGCCCGTAAGGATGGAGTAGATATTGCGTTGATAAGGAAAACTTCAAGACGATTACTGAATACAGTGGCAACAATCAAGGCCACAATCCAGATGACAAGCGATAAGGCTTCTTTGATAAACCCGCGTGCAAGGCTGATAACACTGGATAGCGTTAAAACAATCACTATGGCCCAATCTGCCCAATTCATGCGCCGGCATTCCCCGCGTTACTAAGGTGGCGCATTTTAGCAGAGCCGCTGCATCTCAAACAGCTCTTTAAGCGCAGGATCTTCGATAAAAGTATCGGCAATTGCGGCAAGTCAACTAACTTAGGGCTGGAAGCGTACAACGATGGATTTCATCCTCAAACGCCTGTCCATTTGTTCTTTAAGTGCCAAGGCCTGGTTTTTATCCAGCTTAGGACCAATATAAACACGGCTTATGCTGGCACCATTACTGGTAATTGTACGAACGTAAGCTTTTTGGCCATCAGCTTGCAGATCATCGCGCAATTTATTGGCAGCTTCTTTTGTGGTGAAACTGCCCACCTGCACTACCCAGGCATCTGGCAGCCCTTGCTGGTTAAGAGGCATGGCAGGCACCGAAGAAACCGCTGCTGCAACCTTGGCTGACGCGTCTTGCGAACTGACGCTGGCGGCCACAGATGTAGTGGCAACAGCCTGCTCGGTCACGGGCTCAGTCGGTACAAACATGGTCTCAGGTGCAGGCGCAGGTTCAATATCGGGCACGGGCTGGGGCGGTTTGAACTCTTCTGCCATCACATGCGGACGGGCGGGAATTTGCGATGTGGTATTAACCTGATAATCCTTCTTTTCTTTAAAGAAGCTCGGCAGCAATAAAACGGCAAAGGCAGCGAGTACCGCTGCACCTATCAACCTATGCTTGAGTGTATATCTCACAGGGAACCTCGTGAATCGTGTGAATTCATGTGCAAATAGGCCAGGCCAGCGGCTACGGTAAAGAAAGAACCAAATACCAGGATGCGATCTTGCGAACCGGATTTTTGCAGGAGCGCATGCATTAAGGTATCTATATCGCCGGACTGGGTAACCTGCGCATTCAATGATAATAAATCTTCTGTTATATCTTCAGGACTTGCGGCGCGGGGAATAGCGGCCAAATCCAATAAATACCATTCATCCACCAAACCGGCCATATTTGCCAGGCTCGCCCTGCGGTCTTTGTCACTCATCATGGCAACCAGGGCAAAGGTTCTTCCGGTATTGGGTTCGGCCTGCAAGCGCTTGGCAAAATAATCCGTCGCAGCCGGATTATGGGCAACATCCAAAATAAATTCGCGCTGTTCAAATAATATTTTTTGGAAGCGACCTGCCAAGACCAAATTCAAAAGTGTCTGCTCAATCTGTTCAGGCGTCATATCAACTTTAAGCAAACAGATAACCTGGAGTGCTGCGGCCATACTCGGCAAGGGTAAATGCGGGGCTTGCATAGGCGGCAGCCGGATATCCCGGCCTTGCGCATCTTTACCCTGCCATTGCCACAGCTTGTTGTGGGTATTCGTGCCCGGGATATTGAAAGAAAAATCGCGTCCTGCAAAATAAGACTGCGTATTCAATTGCGCTGCCAGTTCAATAACCGTTTGCGGCGGGTCCTGGTCGGCACAGACAAAGAATTGCCCGGCGCGCAGGATACCGGCTTTTTCACGGCCGATAAGTTCGCGGTTATCCCCCAACCACGCCTGGTGGTCAATAGCAATTGAAGTAATGACAGCGACATCGGCATCGAGGATATTAACTGCATCCAGCCGGCCGCCAAGGCCTACTTCCAACACCATGTAATCAACATTTTCCTGCCTGAAAATGTCAAGCGCTGCCAAGGTGCCGTATTCAAAATAAGTCAGGCTGATCGCAGCCGCAGCATCGGAAATTTTTTCAAAGGCCGCACAAATTTTTTTATCCGCAACCGGTTTACCATTGATTTGGATTCGCTCGGCATAATGCAGTAAATGGGGTGACGTATAAGTACCCACCTTGAAATTAGCAGCATGCAATAACCCCGCAGTAGCAGTGACACATGAGCCTTTGCCGTTAGTGCCCGCTACCGTAATAACCGTTGCAGAAGGGGTGAGCAAATCCAGGCGTTCGGCAACCTGGCGAATGCGATCCAATCCCAGGTCAATCTCTTTGGGATGGCTTTGTTCAAGCCATCCCAGCCACGCGGCTAAAGATGAAAATCGCATTAATTGAGTGTGCGGTGAGTAAATTTAGCGAGGAGAGAAGCAAGTTTATCGCGCATATCGCGGCGATGAATAATTAAATCTATGGAGCCGTGGTCCAACAAAAACTCAGCGCGCTGGAAACCTTTAGGCAATTTTTGTCGAATGGTTTGCTCAATAATACCGGGGCCGGCAAAACCGGCACGGGCACCGGGCTCCGCGATATTGAGATCGCCCAGCAAAGCCAAACTTGCAGACACACCGCCGTAAACCGGATCGGTCATTACCGATATATAGGGTGTGCCTTGCATCTTTAAACGCTCAATAACAGCTGAGGTTTTTGCCATTTGCATCAATGAAATCAACGCTTCTTGCATGCGTGCACCACCGGTAGCAGAGAAGCAGACCAGGGGAATATTTTCTTTCAGGGCAATAGTGGCTGCACGGGTAAAACGCTCGCCCACTACATACCCCATTGAACCGCCGTGAAAAGCAAATTCAAATGCAACGGCAACGACAGGCATGCCTTTTATTTCACCGCGCATGGCAACCAAAGCATCTTTTTCACCCGTATCTTTTTGCGCAGCGGTCAAGCGGTCTTTGTATTTTTTGATATCTTTAAATTTCAGGCGATCAATCGGCTCAACTTCGGTGGCCAATTCTTTACGATTTTGCGGGTCCAGAAAAATATCCAGACGTGCGCGCGCACCTATACGCATGTGATGATCGCACTTGGGACAAACGTTAAGGGTTTTCTCCAGCTCAGGTTTGTATAACACGGCATCACATTTTGCACATTTCTCCCACAAGCCTTCGGGAACTTTGTTTGTACGATTACTTTCAGCACGGGTTGCAACACCGGGAATAATTTTTTCTAACCAACTCATGGTGGAATCTCTTGTTAAATTGACTGGCTATTAAACTTCATCAATCGCTGCGCGAATGCTACCGATAATACCACCTACGGCAGCAGCAATAACGCCAGCTGATTGGCCTTCCAGCGAACCCATTTTGTCTACCAACACACTGCCGATCACAACGCCGTCGGCTAATTGCGCAACAGCCTTTGCAGTTGCAGGATCTTTAATACCAAAACCGACGCAAACCGGTAAATCGGTCAGTTGGCCGAAGGCATCGAGCTTGGCTTTAACGTCATCAATATCCAGGTGACCGGCGCCGGTAACACCTTTCAATGAAACATAGTACAGAAAGCCGCTGGCATGCTCGGCAATTCGGCGTGCGCGCTCAAGCCTTGTGGTAGGGGCGAGCAAGAAAATATTATCCAGCCCTACCGCATCCAAAGCGGTTTTTAAAACGCCCACTTCTTCCGGCGGCAAATCCACAGTTAACAAACCATCTACACCTGCCGCTGCCGCTGTATTGGCAAAGGCCTCATAGCCAAAGCGCTCTACCGGATTGGCATAACCCATTAATACAATCGGGGTGTCGCTGTTGGTCTGGCGAAATTGCTTTACAACATCCAAAGTGCCTTTAAGGCTGGTGCCATGCACTAAAGCGCGCTCATGGCCTTTCTGGATCACCGGGCCTTCGGCCATAGGGTCAGAAAAAGGTACACCGAGCTCAATAATATCAACACCTTTGGCAACCATTTCATGCAAGGTTGGCAAGGTTACTTCGGGATGCGGATCACCATTGACAATGTAGGCGACCAAAAGTTTTTTGCCGGCGCTTTTTGCGTGAGCTACGCGCTGCTGAATACGACTCATCGTTTAGATTTCCTGATTTTTTACTGGGCTTTGCAGCGATTAAACGGTGATGCCATCAAGCGCGGCAACAGTCAGAATGTCTTTATCGCCACGGCCGGATAAGTTGGCAATGATGATCTGGTCTTTGCTCATGGTCGGCGCAAGTTTTTCAACATAAGCCATGGCATGGCTGGATTCGAGCGCCGGCATGATACCTTCGGTGAGGGTAAGCTTGCGGAAAGCCGCCAGGGCTTCGTCGTCATTAATGGCAACGTAATTTACGCGACCTATATCTTTTAACCAGGCGTGCTCAGGCCCTACACCGGGGTAATCCAAACCGGCGGAGACTGAATGGGTTTCGATAATCTGGCCGTTTTCATCCTCCATCAGATAAGTGCGGTTGCCGTGCAATACACCGGGAACTCCCACACTTAAAGGTGCGGCGTGCTTGCCGGTTTCTATGCCCAAACCGCCGGCCTCAACGCCGTACATTTTGACGCTTTCGTCGGTGAGGAATGGATGGAACAGACCTATAGCGTTTGAACCGCCGCCTACACAGGCAAGGATCGCGTCAGGCAATTTGCCGGTCTGTTCCAGACATTGGCGACGCGCTTCGCGACCAATAATGGATTGGAAATCGCGTACTAATTGTGGATATGGATGAGGGCCGGCTGCGGTACCGATGATGTAAAAAGTATCGTCCACATTAGTGGCCCAATCGCGCATGGCTTCGTTCATGGCGTCTTTCAAAGTGCGTGAACCGGAAGTTACCGGAAATACCTCAGCACCCAATAATTTCATGCGATACACATTGAGCGCCTGGCGCTTGATATCTTCAGCACCCATGTACACACGGCATTTCAAACCGAGGCGCGCTGCGACAGTAGCTGTAGCTACGCCGTGCTGGCCTGCACCGGTTTCAGCAATGACACGCGACTTACCGGTGAACTTTGCTAACAGCGCCTGGCCGATAGTGTTATTTACCTTGTGAGCACCCGTGTGGTTCAGGTCTTCGCGCTTAAGGAAAATCTGTGCACCGCCCAGCTCGCGACTCCAGCGCTCGGCAAAATACAAAGGTGAAGGACGGCCAACGTAATGTGCCAAATCCTTATCGAATTCTGCCTGGAAATCGGCATCGTCTTTAAGGCGGAAATAAATTGACTCCAACTCATCGAGCGCGTGCACCAGGGTTTCAGAGACAAAACGTCCGCCATAGGGACCAAAATGGCCTTCAGCGTTGGGAAACTTGCTGTAATCAATGTCGCTCACTGCTCTATCACCTATATCAAGTTTTAATACTGTCACTCGCTCAGGCGTGCCTGGCGTTGTGAATAAACTGTTCAATTTTTTGCGCGTTTTTCTTTCCTGGTTGCGATTCTACACCACCGCTTACATCCACCCCGTAAACTTGAGTGACCTTAATCGCCTGCGCGACGTTTTCTGGCGTTAAACCGCCGGCCAATACTATGGGACGAACAGACTGTGCAGGCACTCGCTGCCAGTCAAAGGTTTCACCGGTGCCACCGGGAACACCGGGACGGTAGGCATCCAATAAAATGGCTGCTGCGCTCGGATATTCAACCATTGCCTGCTGGACATCCGCATCTGAACGCATGCGAATCGCCTTCAGGTAAGGGCGCTGGAAGCTTTCACAATAGTTGCGTGTTTCATTGCCATGAAATTGCAAAACATGCAGGGCAACATTGGCCAGAACTTCGCGAACATAGGCTTCCTCTGCATCAACAAATAAACCTACGACAGTTACAAAGGGTCCAACTGCGGCGGCAATCTCACGCGCCTGTGCAATGGAGATTGCGCGTGGGCTGGATGCATAAAACACCAGGCCTATGGCATCAGCCCCGGCATTGACAGCCACCTGAGCATCTTCCAACGAGGTTATTCCACAGATTTTTACGCGACTTGCATTCACTGGTTGATCAACTCTCATAGAGGCGCAGCATCGAGTGCCGGGGCGCCGCTTACTGACATTAAATGAGGCGGCGATAGTACCAGAATTCGGGTGTAAAAACTGCAATTCTGAAGGGATAATCCAGGGGTTTGTTAACATGCCCTAATGATGGTCAGCCGATAATTCGGCCGCAAAACCACCGACCGGTTCGGGTAAAAACAGCGGGCCGGGTGAAACAGCAGGTAAATTAAATTCTGCCGGGAAATCCACAGATACAAGGTAAAGGCCAAACGGTCGTGCAGTAACACCGCCAGCGCTACGGTCTTTTGCGGACAAAACCTCACCTACCCAGGTGGGAGGTTTATCCCCTGCTCCAACGGCCATAAGTACACCTGCCATATTGCGCACCATGTGGTGGAGAAACGCATTAGCCTGCACCTCCAGTACGATCAGATCACCACGACGGATGATATGCAGGTAGTGAATCTGGCGAATAGGGCTTTTAGCCTGGCATTGCGTCGCCCGAAAAGAGGTGAAATCGTGGCGGCCCACCAAATGGGCTGCACCTTCTCGCATTTTTTCCTCATCCAACGGACGAGAAGACCAAGTAATCTGGTCGTGCAAGAGTGCCGATGAGGTTTTTGCATCCGAAATCAGATAGCGATAGGTACGATTTAAGGCGCTGAAGCGCGCATGAAATTGCGGCCTAACATCTTGCGCCCATTTTACACTGACGGTATCCGGCAGATGTGGACGTGTACCCATAACCCAGGCTTTGGGAGAGCGCTTTGCCAGCGTATCAAAATGGATGATTTGATTGGTGGCATGGACACCCGCATCAGTACGCCCCGCACATACCAGCGTGATAGGTTCATTAGCGACAAAGGACAAGGCTTTTTCCAATGCCTGTTGGACTGTTTTTACTCCGTTAGGCTGGCTCTGGAAGCCGTGGAAATCACTGCCTTTATATTCAATCGCCAAGGCGACCCGCTGCATATGTTTAGGCCATTGTGTATCGCCAACGACCTCTCCATTACGGGCGTAGACTTTACTTTTGGGAATAAAATGTTCACTCATAGAAAAAACCTGTCAGCCGCAAACAACAAAGCCTTGCATAGGCACTCTATGCAAGGCTTTGTGTTGGCAAGCCTATATTAAGCGTCGATACGACTCAACAGGTCCACAGCTTCCTGACGCTGTTGCTCATTACCCTCGTGGGCAACTTCTGCCAATATATCACGTGCCCCTTCGTTATCACCCATGTCAATATAGGCGCGGGCAAGATCCAGTTTGGTTGCGGCTTCGTCCGCATCGGCCATAAAGTCCAGCTCTGCATCCATATCATCTTCTGACATGCTTTCTGCATCATCCATTGCCAGGTTCTCAGCCGAGAAATCCGACAAGGCTTGTTCGAAAACATCGTCGTCCGAAAGTTCATCGCTCAAGGTGTCAGCTAAAGGCTCTGATGCTGATTCAGCTACCGCAGCGATTTCTTCCACGGCCTCCTCATCAATATTATCGAGACTGGCCAACTCCTCAGGCGTGACCGCTACAGATTCTTGCCCTGTTTCATAGCCGGAGATATCCAGGTCAGACAGTTCATCAACATCCTGGATATCTTCCGCTATGTCAGCTCCGGCAGGGGAATTTTCTGTTGCAGCCAGATCAAATTCATCGTCCTCTTCAAACTCCACGGATACATCCGGATCAAAGCCATCTTCGTTATCTACCGCCAGGCTTTCATCTGCCAGCAGGTATGCAGATTCTTCAGCATCCGCTTCTTCGTCTTCTTCCCATGTAAACCCTGACTCATCCGCATCCGATTCGGCGTCAAGGGATTCAAGCTCATCAAGCTCGGTAGCCGTTAACTCCGACTCATCGAGGTCAACATCGAATTCATCATTAGCCCCAAATTCTTCCAGCGGCGTGCTGGCATCCAGGGCATCAATATCAAATTCCTCAGCAAGCTTATTGTCTGCCGGTGTTGAAGGCAGATTTAATGCATCCAGGTCTTCATCCAAGGCATCCAGGTCAGCATCGAAACTGGCCATTTCATTATCAAGCGCTGCCAAATCGACCTTGTTAACGTCCATTTCCAGATTAAAATCGTCAGCCAACAGGTCTTCATTGAATGAAGATGAAGCCATACTGTCGGTAGTCTCAGTCAGGCTATTGGATGCACTGTCCGGCTCATCGAAATCAAAATTAAACTCATCGTCACGCGACGATACTTCCACATCTTCCGGCAGCTTATGATCATCAAGGCCATCAAGTGCCAGTGAAATATCAGACAGGTCTTCCGCCTTGGATGCATGCCGCTCGTCAGCCAGGTCATCAAGATCGAGATCCAGCGCAAACTCATCATCCAGTGAAGGTGATGTGGAATCAGACTCCTCACTGAAATCCATACCGTAATTAGTGGCAGAACTTTTCAGATCGCCCGTATCGTCCAGGTCCAGATTAAAGTCCACGTGCTCATCGGCTGGCGGCGCGGTATCCTGACGCGATTCAATATCAAAATCATCCAGGTTGAAGTCCTTATCAAAACCGGTTTCTTCAGCAGCAACCTGGGCTGACTCTGCAGAAAATTCACCAATGTCGGGGATATTTGCGCGCAATTCCCTAGCACGGCTTAATGCAAAACCTGTGGCCAGCGGCAGTATGGCTGCATAGTGCTTATCAAATTCGGTAGCTTGTCGGGTGTGAGAGTAAACTTCCAGGAGTTTCAGGCGAATATCTACCGACGCAGGATCTTTTGCCAGGGCGTTAACCAGCATTTCCTCAGCCTGGTCATATTTGCCGTAGGCAATGTAGATGTCAGCCTCACCGACCACATCGCCGGTTTCGGCAACAGCAGTTGACGCTTCTTCATCGAACAGCGACATCTCATCCGCAGACGGCTCTACGGGTACAGCGTCTTCCTGAGCCTGGTTGAAGTTACCAAAATCCGGTTCAGCCGTGAACAGCTCATCAGACTCGGCAGCCTGTTGTTCAGCTTCCGCTTGCGCTTTGCGGCGACGTGCCACCGCCAGGGCACCCAGGCCTAAAAGGGCTGCAACACCAAGCCCTACCCATAAAATGTTATCGATTAAATGATCAACCAAGGTTTTCTCAGGCTCAACCACTTTGGGAGCGGGTTTGGCCACCGGTTTTTTAGGCATTACTGCCGCCGCGCTGGATGCGGTTTGGGTAGCTGCCGCTGTAGAGATGCTTGCCTGGCTGGTAGTTGGCTCCGCAGTACCGGCATCAGCTTTATCAGCTTCAGCAACTTTTGTATCTTTTGCTGCTGGATCCGGTTGCTTGCCAGCATTCAGCTGCATAGCGCGCAGCTTTTCATTGCTGACATCCACCAGGCGCTGCATGGTTTTAACTTGATCCTCAAGTGCGTGTACACGTGAGGAGAGTTCGGTTTTTTCAGACTTCGCCCTATCCAGCTCTTCAAGCGTTGCCGCCAATTCCGATTCGAGCGCCCTGCCCGAACCTTTGTTGGCGCCACTGCCTTGACCACCGGCTGTTTTTTCTCCGGAGGTCGGCGCTTCTAACTTCACACGGCCGGCGACAGCTTCTGATTTAACGCGCTCGCTCGTTGTACGGCGTGAAGCGTCTAACTGCGCTCCCAACGCGGTATTGGATGCGCTTGTAGCTGCACCAGACCATTCGGCAGTTTGTTCATTGAATTGCCGAACAGCTTCGGATTTTGAAACGCTGGCTATCTCATTAGCATCAGGCACACGCAGCACCTGGCCTTTCTTCAAAAGATTGATATTACCGCGGATAAAAGCATCTGGATTCAAACGCTGCAAAGCCAGCATGGTCTGATGGACAGATGCGCTTGAATCGGGGCGAACCGACAAGGCTATATCCCATAAGGTATCTCTATCCCCCACCGGGCCATAAGTACCGGCCACCGTTCTGGACTTTTTTTCAATCTGGTCCTGCTCGGCAATGATATCCGGCTTTTCTTCCGGCTCGTCCAGATCGCTGTTGCCAGCTGCAGAAACCTGGGCAACAGGCGCCTCAACTGTGCTTTGTGTTTCCCGTGCACTTGACGTCACCTCGGCAGGTGCAGCTTTGGGGGCTTGTACTGCCTGGGGCGCACCATCGTCAAAAGTCGGCAAATCCATGAGCAGCGTATATTCACGCAACAGGCGACCAGAGGTCCACTTGGCCTCAATCAGGAAATTTAAATAGGGTTCACGGACGGGATTGCGCGAGCTGATACGTACTACCGGGCCGCCGGGGTTATCCAACGCAACTTCGAACCTGAATTCCGTATAGAAATGAACAAAGTCAAGGCCATTGCGCTCGAACTCAGCAGAGGATGCCAAGGATACAATAATCTGTTCAGGAGATAGGCCTTTGGTGTCCAGTAGTTGGACTTCGGCGCTGAGCGGCTGGTTGAGTGTAGATTTTAACTTAACCTCACCCAATCCCAATGCACTGGCATAATTTGACAGGGCAAAAGAAGCGAATCCACAGGCTAATACCAATTTACGAAGATGCATAGGGTGATCCTTTATTATCTCTCGGACTTAAGGCTCAACCTATTTCTGACGATAGTACAGAAGGTAAGGATGACGGCTTAAACCGGATGTTGTATGCGGTACTGCAAAACCTCGAATAAATATTCACTATCTTTCGTAAGTATTCATTATAAATAGCTTTTTATCAACACTTAGCCCTGCCCCGAAGTCGACCAGAACGGACTTTTTACACATTTTTCAACGCTTTTGGGCAAAAAAGTGAAATTTATTACTCTCAATTCAGACGACATTCACCAAAACCAGCGCCTGAAAATAAAAAACCCTCAATAATCGATGGATTATTGAGGGTACTTAAAGCAATTCTTTAAGTTTGAGGATTAAGCGTCTTTGAGTACACGTAACATGCGACGCAAAGGCTCAGCCGCTCCCCACAATAACTGGTCGCCTACTGTAAATGCTGACAAATACTGTGGCCCCATATTCATCTTACGCAGACGACCTACCGGAATAGACAAGGTACCTGTCACCGCCGTTGGCGTTAGATCGCGAAGGCTACTTTCGCGATCATTTGGTACAACTTTAGCCCAGGGATTGGCATTCGCAATCAAAGCTTCAATATCTGTGATGGGTACATCTTTATTGAGTTTGATGGTCAACGCCTGTGAGTGACAGCGCATAGCCCCGATACGTACACATAAGCCATCTACCGGAATTGGATTAGCGTCACGCCCCAGGATTTTGTTAGTCTCAGCCTGTCCTTTCCATTCCTCTTTGGATTGGCCAGTTGCCCACTGCTTATCAATATAAGGTAACAAACTACCGGCTAAAGGATGACCAAAATTAGCCTTTGGCAGGTCATCGCCACGCATAGTCTCAGCAATGATGCGGTCGATTTCAAGGATCGCAGATTTTGGATCAGCCAATTTATCTTTAACAGACGCATGCAAAGTACCCATTTGCGAAATCAGCTCGCGCATATTTTGCGCACCGGCACCTGACGCAGCCTGATAAGTCATTGAAGATACCCACTCAACCAACCCGGCATTGAACAAACCACCCAGGCCCATCAACATCAAACTCACGGTACAGTTACCACCGATGTAATTTTTTACACCCTTGGCAATACCCTCTTTGATCACATCAAGGTTTACCGGATCCAGCACGATAATGGCGTCTTTTTCCATACGCAAACTGGAAGCAGCATCAATCCAGTATCCGTTCCAGCCGGATGCGCGCAGTTTTGGGAAAATGTCGTTGGTGTAATCGCCGCCCTGGCAGGTAACAATCACGTCCAACTGCTTGAGATCATCAACCGCATAAGCATCTTTCAACGCGGGCAGACCGCCGGCAACCGCGGGAGCAGCTCCGCCCACATTAGAGGTGGTGAAAAATACGGGTTCAATATCTGCAAAATCATTCTCTGCCTGCATACGCTCCATAAGCACAGAGCCCACCATACCGCGCCAACCTACAAAACCTACTTTCATTTCACATCTCTCTTTAAAATCATCGTCAACTCAATACAACTTTTTATCACAATCTACTTCATATTACTTTAAAAACTTAGCTTCTACAGGGAGGTAATAATGCTTACCCTCGTGCAAGGCATACAGTACCAACGGAAACTCCTTACCTTGAGTTCCGGTGGGGCGAGGATATACAAACACTCCGGCATCCACATCGCTTAAGGAAATGATATCGCGCGTTTCATCGTCATCAAACATCATTGCCACAAGTTGGTCAGCACTGCTGTGCATGGTAGATTCAAAACGCACAGTTCCCAAGGGAAAATCAGCCGCTTGTTTACGCAAGCTGCCCAAAACATCTTCACTCAATGTACCGCGAATACTGAAAGCCATAATTTGATAAAAATTATCATCATGGGTGTATTCTGCCAACGAGTAATTTGGTACCACCGTTTTAAACGTCGCTTTTGACCAGATTTCAAATGAGGGTTTGGGGCCTCCGAAGAAAAACAAAAACGGCTTGGATATTCTTTTAAACCCTTCCAGGGTTTCCAAGGATTTTTCCAATTGTTCTGCACTGATCATACATCACCTCATTTAGTTATTATGTCTATACATCACAGCGCAGAAACTACTGCATCCCCCATTTCGCTGGTAGACACTTTTTTCATGCCTTGGGTATAAATATCTGCCGTGCGATAACCTTGATCCAACACTTTACCGACTGCTGCTGCTATTGCATCCGCCACTGCCGGCAAGCCCAGGGAATAACGCATCATCATGGAAACTGACAGTATGGTGGCAAGTGGATTAGCTATGCCGAGACCCGCAATATCCGGGGCCGAACCGTGACAGGGCTCATACATACCGCGACCGTCTTTATCCAGAGAAGCGGAAGGCAGCATGCCGATGGAGCCGGTAAGCATAGCAGCAGCGTCGGACAAAATATCACCAAACATGTTACCCGTCACCAAGACGTCGAATTGTTTTGGTGCACGCACCAATTGCATGGCCGCGTTATCAACATACATGTGAGACAGTTCAACATCCGGATACTCCTTATGAAGGGTATCCATTACCTCGCGCCATAACATGGTGGCCTCAAGTACATTGGCTTTATCAACCGAACACACTTTGCGATTGCGCTTGCGCGCCATTTCAAATGCGGTGCGGCCGATACGGATAATTTCACTCTCGGAATATTTGTAGGTGTTGTAACCTTCACGCTCACCGTTTTCCAATACGCGAATACCGCGCGGCTCACCAAAATAAATGCCGCCCGCCAGCTCACGCACAATCAGGATATCCAAACCGGAAACCACTTCAGGTTTAAGTGAAGATGCATCAACTAACTGTGGATACAACAAGGCCGGGCGCAAATTTGCATAGAGGCCGAGCTGTGAGCGAATTTTTAATAAACCTTTTTCTGGACGAATCGAACGATCCAATTTATCCCACTTTGGCCCACCGACTGCACCGAGCAAAATAGCATCTGCATGGCGCGCACGTTCAAGTGTTGAATCCGCAAGGGGAACACCATGCACATCAATCGCGCAGCCGCCCATCAATTCATTTTCAAAGGTTAAATCCAAATTAAATCTGGCGTTTACGACATCCAATACTTTACGTGCTTCGCGCACAATTTCAGGACCTATACCATCGCCTTCCAGAATTAAAATATGCTTACCCACAATCTGCTCCTATGTATAAAAATTTTATGTGCCTTATGTAGAACCATGACGTTCCCTGAAAAATGAATGACATTTCTCACTTCACTGCAATCACACTCAAATTTATTCTGGACAAGTTTTGAATCTGCTCATAACCAGAATATTGGTGTGATACGAATGAACGTTGGAATCTTGTATGCGTCAGTTTTTAGTTGTTCTTACCTTGATTATTTGTTGTTCTGCAAATTTTGCCCGTGCTGCAAACAGAGTTGATGTATCAATCGGCAATATCACCCGCCCGTCTGATACATCACCACTTTTTAATAGCTTTCAAACCGGACTTTCCTGGGATACCGATTTCTTCAAATCCGATGAAGGGCGCGTTCATCGCAGCCTGCGTATTGAAACCGGTATTGGCCTTTATCGAGCAGAATATCGCAATGTAAGAAGTATGATTCTTGCACCGGTTCTGCACTATCAACTTAACAGCCCCGGTGCACAACCCTTTATTGAACTCAGTGTGGGGGCTGCTTACCTTTCTGAAACCCGCTGGGAAAAAGGCTATGATATAAGTTCACGCCGCTTATTTGCAGATCGCATAGGGTTTGGTTATGCATTTGAAGAAATGGAAATCAGCCTGAATTATTCTCATTTCTCAAATGCCGGCTTACATCGACCAAACCCCGGCGCCGACATGGTTGCGGTGCGCGCCAGTTTTAAACTCTAGTTTTTTACAACGTCAAACAACCAGGGAGCCTCTGCACGGCGCCTTGCTTCGTAAGCGCGAATTGCATCTGCATGTTCCAGCGTTAAACCAATATCATCAAACCCATTCAACAAACAGTGCTTGCGGAAATTATCGATGTCAAACGCAAAGCTTTCACCGCCGGGAGTTTTCACCAACTGCGATGGCAGGTCAATGGTTAATTGATAACCTTCATTTTCATACAGTTGCTTGAAAATTTTATCAACAATGTCGTCGCTCAACATAATCGGCAACAAACCGTTTTTAAAACAGTTATTGAAAAATATGTCTGCAAAACTTGGCGCGATGATGCAGCGAAAGCCATAATCATCCAGGGCCCAGGGCGCATGCTCGCGGCTTGAGCCACAACCAAAATTTTCGCGGGACAACAAAATAGTGGCGCCCTGGTAACGAGGAAAATTCAACGGAAATTCAGTGTTAATCGGCCGGCCTTCACAACTTTGATCAGGCTTGCCTTCATCCAGATAACGCAATTCGTCAAACAGGTTTTTACCGAAGCCGGTGCGCTTGATCGACTTTAAAAACTGCTTGGGAATAATCATATCGGTATCGACATTGGCGCGATCCATAGGAGCAGCCAAACCTTGCAATACAGTAAAACTTTTCATATCTGTATCCTGATTTAATAACAAGAGACGATGCAATTTTTCGGGTGAATCGTCATCCCCGCTATGCGAGAAGGATGTTTTCCCTACTTAATTAGGCTTAGTTAAAAGTACGAACGTCAACGAAGTGACCGGCGATTGCAGCAGCGGCAGCCATTGCCGGACTCACCAGATGCGTACGACCGCCGTAACCCTGGCGACCTTCAAAATTGCGGTTGGACGTTGAGGCGCAGTGCTCGCCGTTACCCAATTTGTCGGCATTCATCGCCAGACACATGGAGCAACCTGGCTCACGCCACTCCAATCCCGCTGCAATGAAAATCTTATCCAAGCCCTCTGCTTCCGCTTGCGCTTTAACTGCACCTGAGCCGGGAACCACAATCGCCTCTTTTACAGATGTCGCTTTGGTACGGCCTTTGACAACTTCAGCCGCTGCACGAATATCTTCAATACGCGAGTTGGTGCAAGACCCAATGAACACGCGATCTATATAAATAGATTCAATCGGTTGGTTGGCTTGCAGGCCCATATAGTGCAAGGCGCGGACCATACCCTCGCGCTTTACCGGATCAGCTTCCAGCGCTGGATCCGGCACCTTATCTTCAATCGACACTACCATTTCAGGCGATGTGCCCCAACTGACTTGTGGCTTGATATCAGCGCCGTTCAATTCAATGACAGCATCGAAATCCGCACCTTCATCACTTACCAATGCGCGCCAGTTGGCAACCGCTTTTTCCCACAATTCGCCCTTGGGGGCATAGGTTCTGCCTTTTACATAATCAATCGTGGTTTGATCGACAGCGACCATACCCGCACGCGCACCGGCTTCAATGGCCATATTACAGACCGTCATGCGACCTTCCATGCTCATATCGCGGAATACCTGGCCACCGAATTCCATTGCGTAACCTGTACCGCCAGCGGTACCGATTTTGGCGATAATAGCTAACACCACATCTTTGGGTGTAACCCCTGTGCCGAGCTTGCCATCTACCTTAATCAACATATTCTTCATTTTTTTAGCGACCAGGCATTGGGTGGCCATTACATGCTCAACTTCACTGGTGCCAATGCCATGCGCCAAGGCACCCAAGGCGCCATTAGTCGCGGTATGGGAATCACCGCAGACGACCGTCATACCGGGCAAACAGGCACCGGTTTCCGGGCCAATCACGTGCACAATACCCTGGCGGCGATCGTTGATTTTGTATTCCACAATACCGAACTCGTCGCAGTTGTCATCGAGGGTTTGAACCTGGATCAATGAAACAGGATCTTCTATCCCTTTCACACCATGGGCGCGCTCTTTTTGGGTGGTCGGTACGTTGTGGTCGGGTGTGGCGAGTATGGAATCCACACGCCAGGGCGTGCGGCCCGCCAGGCGCAAACCATCAAAAGCCTGGGGCGACGTCACTTCATGGATGATATGGCGATCTATATAGATGAGGGCTGAGCCATCGTCGCTTTGGCGAACGAGATGGGCATCCCACAACTTGTCATACAGGGTCTTGGCGCTCATTTAGAGTTTCCTCAGGATTGCTAAACACGGCTTTCTATAGTCTTGCCAGTGTATTGTCCAACAACACATAAAACAAATTTATATTTTTTATAATTTGCATTCCAAATAGGAATAGTATAAAAATAGAGCGGAAATATTTCGGAATATAGTTTTCCGAGATGACGACAAGGTGTCCAACAGTTAGTAAAGATGGCTGTTAGAGCCCGACGACAAAATCGCCAGAGCACGACATCAATTTCCAGAGACGCCTTAGTGGATACCCAGCATTTACAGGCTTTTGTTGCCATTGCACATAGCGGTTCTTTTTCAGGTGCGGCTGAGCATTTGCATTTGACACAACCCGCTATCAGTAAACGTATTGCCTTACTGGAAGAACAAGTCAAAGCGCGGTTATTTGACCGTGTAGGTCGGCAAGTAGTACTCACCCAAGCCGGAAACCTATTGCTGAATAAGGCGACGAATATATTGAACGAGGTGTCAGCTGCCCAACGTGAGATTGCAGATTTGCAGGGCGACGTCACAGGAAAACTTAGCGTGGCCACGAGCCATCATCTAGGCTTACATTACCTGCCGCCCTATTTGCAGGATTTTTCAACGCGTTACCCAGACGTAAAACTCGATTTACATTTTTTGGATTCAGAACATGCGTACCACGAAATACTCATCGGCCGATTCGATATCGCCATTATTACGCTTGCGCTTGAGCAAGACACGCGCATCAACAGCACAGAACTCTGGCAAGACCAGCTCCAGTTCGTTGCGTCACCCACCCATGCACTTGCAACGCTGGCGAATCTTCGCCTGGCCGATCTAAGCCCCCATCAGGCAATAATGCCAGATATCAACACCTACACTACGCGCCTTATCAAGGACCTGTTTGACCGCGAGCAACAACCGCTTGATATCACTATGGTGACCAATCATCTGGATACCATCAAAATGATGTTGAGTATCGGCCTGGGGTGGGGGGTATTGCCCAGCAGTATTATTGATGATCGCCTTAGCATTTTGGATGTCAGCCATCCACCGCTGGTTCGCTCCCTCGGCTGCATTTATCACAGTCAGCGCACCTTAAGTAACGCGGCCCGCGCATTCCTTGAACAACTTAAAGCGTCAGTACCACATACCAGGATGTAAATCACACTTTATTCCACAAAAGCAGCCACTAAACAGCATTAGCCGTTACACTAACGGACACGTTGACCACCGCAAGGAGTACCTTATGAAAAAACTTCCCCTGGTATTAACCCTGAGCCTAATCACACCTTTTGCACATGCTGACCGGATCTTGGGACTCTACGCAGGCGCAGGAGCCTGGAATAGTGATTACGACGGTAAAGCGGGTGACCCCTCTATTTCACTCAAAGAACTCGGTGTGAAAAAAGACTACAACAACTATTTTTTTGTAGCGCTGGAACATGCCGTTCCGTTTGTACCCAATATTCGTTTTACCCAGACCAATATCAGCAGCAAACAGACTGGCACTATCTCCAAAAGCTTCACTATCGGTGACGCCACCTATACTGCCAATGAAAGCGTTAAAAGTGATTTCGACTTAGGACACCGCGACCTGACGCTTTACTACCAATTACTGGACAACTGGGTCAACCTTGACCTGGGCATGACAGCCCGCAAGTTTGATGGTTATGTCAAAACAGACAGTACGACCACCAGCGAAAAATTGACTGTCGATGAGACCCTGCCGATGTTATACGGCAAAGCCCAATTTGATTTACCTTTTACCGGCTTATCCGCTGGAATTGAAGGAAACTTCACCCGCTACCAGGATAACTCCCTGAATGACTACACCGCCAAAATCACCTATTTGTTTGATGCAGCAGTAGACCTGGGCGTAGAAATTGGCTACCGCAAAATGTCATTAAAGATTTCTGACAATGACCTTGATGCCGATCTCACATTAAAAGGTCCTTATGCGGGCCTGATACTGCATTTTTAAATTCCGCTGGACAAAAGCTCTGAGCCTTGCCGCCAGAGCTTTTGTGCTTTGTGAAAGATGCATCTGCGTTATACTACGCAGCTTCTGCCCTGTGTAAGCTCAACCAATGACACCCATCGATTTATTAATTAACGCTCGCTGGATAATTCCCGTAGTGCCCGAAAATCGCATTCTGAAAGACTGCGCAATTGCTGTTCACCAAGGGCGAATCCTGGCACTTCTGCCACAAACAGAAGCCGCCAGGCGTTATTCACCTGCGCGTGTGGAAAACCTCCATGAACATATTGTCACGCCAGGATTAATTAATGCACACGGTCATGCTGCCATGACTTTATTACGCGGTTATGCTGATGATCATGCACTCAATGATTGGTTGACACAGCACATCTGGCCAGCCGAAAAACAATGGGTAGATGAACAATTTGTGCGGGACGGTACTGAACTTGCCATTGCCGAAATGATTAAAAGCGGTACCAGTTGCTTCACCGATATGTATTTCTTCCCCGAGCAAACTGCGCAGGCAGCACTGGATGCACAAATCCGCTGCCAGATTTATTTCACGATCTTTGACTCTCCCTGCGCCTGGGGGACAGGACCCGAAGATTATTTTTCCAAAGGCCTTGCCCTGCACGATACCTTTCGCGACAACGATTTAATCAATATAGGTTTCGGTCCCCACGCGCCCTACACAGTCGGTGATGAAACACTGAAAAAAGTCGCTATGCTCGCGCAGGAAATGGACACGCCCATCCATATACACCTGCACGAAACAGCCCAAGAAATCAACGAGTCTATTGAAACATATGGTGTACGCCCCATCGAACGCTTAATGAACCTAGGCTTGCTCTCACCGCTCGCCCAATGTGCGCATATGACACAAATTATTGACAGCGATATCGCCATCCTGCAACAGAGCGGCGCTCACGTCATTCACTGCCCCGAATCTAATTTAAAACTTGCCAGCGGATTTTGTCCTGTCGATAAATTGTTGAAAGCCGGTGTTAACGTTGCCTTAGGCACAGACGGTACCGCAAGTAATAATGATCTGGATTTATTTAGCGAGCTGAAAACTGCTGCACTGCTCGCTAAAGCTGTCAGCCAAAATCCCGCTGCCCTGGATGCGCATAGCGCCTTGCGGATGGCTACCTTAAATGGTGCAAAAGCCTTGGGAATTGACGACCAGGTCGGGAGCCTTGAGGCGGGTAAACAAGCTGATATCACCGCTGTTCACGTGAATGATCTCGACCTGCAACCCATTTATAATCCCGTTTCCCAACTTGTCTATACCAATGTAGGCCATCGTGTAACCCACCTATGGGTCAACGGCAAATGTTTAATGCACAACCGCAAATTACTCACCATTAATGAACGGGAACTGCACATTAAAGCGCGACAGTGGCAGGAAAAAATCAGCCCTTAGAAAGCTCACCGCCCTGCATCTATATGTTTTGCTCACAATCTGTTTCACGATATAACTAAAGAGATTTTAATTATGGCAAATGTCGATACTGCTGAAATTGCAAAATTTGAAGCTCTTGCCAGTCGCTGGTGGGATAAAAACAGCGAGTTCAAACCGCTGCACGATATCAATCCCTTGCGAGCAAATTATATTGACCAGCGCTCACCGGTAGCCCAACGCAAACTTATTGATGTCGGTTGTGGTGGCGGCATTCTCGCCGAGTCACTCGCACAACGCGGTGCTGAAGTTACGGGTATTGATATGGGTGAAGCACCTTTGTCGGTTGCGCGTTTGCATGCCTTGGAAGTTGGTGTAACACTCACTTACGAACGTATTGCTGCTGAAGACAAAGCACAACAGTGTGCAGGTGAATTTGACATAGTGACCTGCATGGAAATGCTGGAGCATGTTCCCGACCCATCATCTGTTGTAAAAGCCTGCGCAGAGTTGGTTAAGCCAAACGGTGACGTATATTTTTCTACCATCAACCGCAACCCCAAAGCTTATGCCTTTGCTATTTTAGGTGCGGAATACCTGTTAAAGATGTTGCCCAAAGGCACACATGACTACGATAAATTTATCCGTCCGTCAGAGCTGGCCCAGTGGTTGCGTGCTGCTGGCCTGGAACTACAGGAGATCAGTGGCATGACTTACAACCCTATCACTAAAAATTACAAATTAGATGCGAATGATGTGAGCGTAAATTATTTGTTGCATGCCAAAAAGATAACCCAATAAAAACTCACCAATTTATATTGGTTAAAAAGGAGACTGTCATTCTCGCGCAGCGGGCACCCAGTTCTTGCTCTTACATCGACATATTTAAAAGCTGGATTCCGCGGCGCCAGGATGACGACCTCCTAAAAAAACTTCAACAGCTATAGACCAATTATGCAAAGCCAAAGAAAAATTCGTGCCGTGATGTTTGACCTTGATGGCACGCTACTCGATACCGCACCGGATTTTGTTGCCGTCGTCAATAAATTGCTGCAAGAAAATCAACGCGCGGAACTTTCGCACGATATTATTCGCGCCGGAGTATCCAATGGTTCAAAAGCCTTGGTGACGCTCGCGTTTGCGATTGAAGAAACCCATGAAAACTTCCAGCTACTACGCGCGCGTTTGCTTGAACTTTATACGCATCACATCGCCGTATTCACCAAGCCTTTTCCAGGCATCCAAGACTTGCTGAACAAATTGGCCACACACAATATTGTCTGGGGCATAGCGACTAATAAGCCTGCGGCTTATACGATTCCGTTAATGGAAGAGCTAAACATGCAACCTGCCCCTGAAATTATTATTTGCCCTGATCATGTCCAGCAAAGTAAACCACATCCTGAATCGTTGTTTATGGCAGCCAAACATTTTAATTGTGTACCAGAAGAAATTATTTATGTGGGCGATCACCTTCGTGATATTGAATGCGGCAGGCAAGCGAACAGTATTACTATTGCTGCGGCCTATGGTTATGTAGGCGATGAGGATGTTGATAGTTGGCAAGCCGATTATCGTGTTGAGTATCCCGAAGAAATTTGGCCGATTGTGGAAAAATATTTATAGCCTCGCTGCCATCATCCCCGTAGGGCATGACGATGAGCTTCGTATTAAAGGTTCGATTATTGATTATGAAAATTCCAGAAAATTTTGTTCCAACCCCAAATTGCCTCGCCAATAAAATCATCCTGGTCACTGGCGCCGGTGACGGCATTGGTCGCGTTGCAGCAAAAACGTTTGCAGCCTTTGGCGCAACCCTTATTCTCGTTGGTCGCACCCTGCAAAAATTGGAAATAGTTTACGATGAGATTGAAGCCGCCGGCCATCCCCAGGCAGCGATTTATCCTATTGATTTTCAAACTACCAATGAAAAATCATTTATTGAAATGTGTAACGCTATCAGTGAAGAATTTGATCATCTGGACGGCATTCTCCATAACGCTGCTGACCTCGGGCAACTCACGCCCATAGCCAACTACGCACCCGATACCTGGATGCGCTTGATGCAAGTTAATGTGAATGCACCTTTTATGCTGACCCAAGCTGTTATGCCTTTATTAGAACGAGCGCCCCAGGCCTCAATTCTCTTTACCGGCTCAAGCGTAGGCTACAAAGGCCGCGCTTATTGGGGTGCTTATGCGACCTCTAAAGCCGCTGCTGAAAATCTGATGCAGACACTTGCTGATGAGCTGGAAGAAACTACCCGCATTCGTGTTAATAGCATTAACCCCGGTGCAACCAGAACCAGAATGCGCGCCGGAGCCTATCCGGGCGAAGACCCAACGACCATCAAAACCCCGCAAGACTTAATGCGTGATTATTTATATTTACTGGGGGACGAATCCGTAGGAATTACCGGTCAACAGTTTTCAAGTTCAGTAAAATAATATTTAAACCAGTATCCAACGGGAAGCACATCTCGATTTACATCCCGTCGGATACAACTCCATTGCGCATCATTTACATATTATTCATGACATAACCCACCACTAGAATCTGTGGCAAAGTAATCAGCGGCAGGAACATCGAAATTTTCCATGATTGGGTAGCCTCCCGCAGCACCAGGATCTCAGTGTAATCTGTGGATACCCCAGCCATCATAAAGGTAAAAGAATTACCGGGTGCCAGTGCGCGGTTTAACAGATCAGCAGCTATTGGTGTTGACCCCTCAGAACAAACTTCTATTACTGTTGCAGCAACGAGGGTAAATACAATCCCGATCAGGCTGGGGCCGAACCACTGTTGAAAAAATTCTACACTTACAAAACTACGGACAAGCGCTGCCAGGAGTACTCCAAACAGCAGCCAGCGCAACACCATCCGCGAACCGCTGGCACCATCGCGAGCAATATTTTTCAACAATACAAAAGACCAGTGAACAGATTGCCATTGCTTGCGCGCCTCTGGCCAGAATTTAAAACCTGCATCCAGTTCAAAACTATTGGGATTGGCAGGCAAGACTTTACTGGCAACACACTGATCGAAAATCCAACCACTGATGACTGCAATAACCATGGACAAAAGAATAAAACTCATCGTCCACTTAAAGCCAATCAAGGCAATCATAATTAATGTCAGTGAAAACGAATTCCACGGGCTGGCAATTAAAAAAGCCATAACCTGGCCAATACTGGCACCTTTTTTATAAAGCTGCGTACCCACCATTAAGATTCCATGGCTACATAAATCCAGCAGGACACCGGCACAGGTTGCACGCAGTATGCCGTTAAAACTGCCGCCCCTACCCAATACCGAAAGCACCAGGTTCTGTGGAATATTGGCAAGCAACCCAACAAAGATCAGGCCCAATAATACGCCCCACCACATGGTATTCAGCATTTCAAAAATACTATGGGCAAAGTGCCCTGTCACACCAGGCAACAATGTGGGAGTTAATAAGTGGACCGCATAAAAAAATCCACAAATAACCAGTGAGCCCCACAACAGATAATCTGTCTTGGCGCCATTAGCATCCGTATCACAACAAGCTGTCTGATGCTTATGGTCGTGGGAATGAACAACTGCCGGTGACGTGCAACAGGTGGGTGCTGCCAAGGCTGTATGTTCTTGCTGAACATGTTTGTGTGCATCACTGTGGCAAGGCAGGGATGGTCTTTCGACAACAGGTTTATTGGAGCAACAATCACTCATGGGGATGGCTCCACTAGCATGAAAGGCATTAACGAAGGTTTGGGAGCTTGCGCCAAAGCGTCAATGATTGTGCAATCGGTAGAATCATCTCCGGCACAACCGTTTGCCATTTCGGTGAGCACACCTTTCAATGCATTCAATTCCTGCAGCTGGGCTTCAACCTGGGCAATTTTTTCCAACACCAGTTGCTTCACCTGTGAGCAGCGCCGATTCTCATCGCGGTATAAATCCAGCAACTCGCGACAAACATCCAGACTAAAGCCCACTGCACGAGCACGCTGCAAAAACCGCAAGTGCTCCACATCGGCAACTGAATAATCGCGATAATCGTTTCCTACCGTCCGCGCGGGCTGAACAAGCCCGATTTCTTCGTAATAACGCAAGGTTTTTACCGGCAACCCGCTTTGGACAGCTGCCTGACCAATATTCATATAACCTCCTTAAATTCAACTGGATTGGCTTATATGTGCCCCATCATAAACCTTTCTCTAACTGGAGGGTCAATAATATTTTTTTGCTGTAAATGAGTATAAATTACCCATTTTTGCCTTAAATATTCGTATAATTTGTTACTTTATGCGACAACTGTCTTTGAAAAAAATCTTAACAACTTTTAATATAAATAAAAATACCCATATAAATCATTAAGATATGAAACATTCTTGACAAACTTATTTAATAATCCACAATAAGTAAGCCAAGATTAATCACCCAGAGCAGTACTATGGAATACCTTGATATAGACAATCCTGAATGGTCCAAAATGTGGGATCAACTTGCCACTTATAAAATTAATTCAGGTGACCATTTATGCGTCCATGAAGGACAGTGCTGGGAATATATGGGCTCCACCCTAGACCATCACCACTTCCGCCACGCTTGCCATCCATTCACACAAAGGGTTGAATACCTTTATATTGAGCGAGCAAGGGCAGCTGTCGGCTGGGCATAAATGGTAAAATTTATAAAGTTTGCAGTAATTGGAGGAGCGGCAACGCTCCTTCAGTTTTTACTACTAGGGCTTTTTGTAGAATGGCTGGATATGGCACCCACCCTGGCCTCCGCAAGTTCCTATGGTTGCTCTGCAATTTTCAATTACATCGCAAATTATTATTTTACTTTTGTCAGCAAAGCTAACCACTTACAAACCCTACCTAAATTCGCCACCACTGTTGCAGTGGGCATGGCACTCAGCACAGCTCTTTTTGCTGTTTTTTATTATTTTTTAACCAACTTCGTACTTGCCAATACAAATCTGCTCAGCACTGCCTACCTTATTGCACAACTCTTTGCTACCCTGCTCACCCTTATCGTAAATTTTCTGATGCACAAGTTCTGGATCTACCGGAGATAATAATGGACGCTACAACATCCACAATAGCCGCTCCCTCATTGGCTATTGTCGTGCCATGCTATAACGAAGAAGAAAGCCTGCCCAAAACCATCCAGGTGTTGAATGATTTACTCGCAAAGCTAATTGCAGCCAATAAAATCAGTGCTGACTCCAAAAATTATTTTGTTGATGACGGCAGCCGGGACAACACCTGGCAGATTTTGCATGAAACCGCTTTGCAAAACCCAACGGTGGTTGCCATTAAATTATCGCGTAACAAAGGCCACCAAAATGCACTCTATGCCGGCCTATGCACTACCACCGAAGACATTACCGTCTCTATTGATGCTGACTTACAGGATGATCCTGCCAATATAGAACACATGGTTGATCATTACCTGAACGGCAGTGAGGTAGTCTACGGTGTTCGCTCTGCACGCAAAACTGATACTTTTTTTAAACGCTTCACAGCTGAAGGTTATTATCACACCATGCGTACCATGGGCGTAGATTTGATCTTTAATCACGCTGATTTTCGCCTGCTATCACGCCGGGTACTGGAAGCCTTAAAGGAATACAAAGAATCCAATTTATTTTTACGCGGTATAGTGCGAGAAGTAGGATTCAAATCATCGATTGTGGAATATGAACGCCAGGCGAGAGAGCTTGGTGAAAGTAAATACCCGTTAAAAAAGATGCTTTCCTTTGCCTGGAAAGGTATTACCGCTTTTTCAACCGTACCGCTGAGGATGATTACCCTGCTCGGCCTTTTTTCAGGCGTCGCTTCCTTTGGACTTATTTTATGGGTCCTGGGTATACGTTTCTTTTCCGAGCATGCCGTACCTGGCTGGGCATCTATATTATTACCACTCCTGTTTATCGGCAGTGTCCAATTGTTATGCCTGGGTGTTATCGGCGAGTATATGTCCAAAATTTACGAAGAAGTGAAAGACAGACCCAAATATCATATTAGTGATATCATCCGCCAGCCAAAATAAACCGGAAATAAAGAGACTTCAATGTACGGCGAAAACAATAATAACAATGCGGCTTCTTACAATGCCCAAATGATGAGCTCCAGTAACCGCTCAATTCTTTACGCTTATTGGTTGCAGGTTTATCTGGTTCTTGTTGTGATTTGCAATTTCACCCTGCTGTTCTGGAACAGTAACGGCGGTGATACGGGTTTTTGGGAGGACTGGGTCAAACAATTGCTCGCCAAGGGTTACACCGATTTTAACGGTAACTATCCGCCTATCTATATCCATTGGCTTTCTGTTTGCAGCTTCATTTATTCTTACTTGCAGATGCCGGTTGAAAATAATATCTTTTTAAAATACCTCACCCAAATTCCTATTTTATTATCTCACCTAAGCCTTACCGGTATTATATTTTTCATCCTCAAAAGTTGCCGTGCTAGCCCTATCCATTTTCATACATCGCTATTACTAACAGTCCTGAATCCTGCCATTCTTTTTAATGGCCCAATCTGGGGACAAATTGATATTTTACCGGTCGTTCCGGTAATAATAGGCTTACTTGCCGGAATCAGTGCTCGCTATAAAATCTATGCATTTCCTTTTTATACTTTAGGGCTGTTAACCAAGTTTCAAATGATTGCCTTTGCACCTGTTTTTGGCGTCTTGTTTTTTCTGGATTACAAAACACACCTGAAAGCAGTTGGATTGTGTCTTCTGGTGATTCTTGTTGCTTTTTTACCCTATATTTTCACTCATCATTTTTTTTCTGCCATTAAACTCGCTTATATAGACGTCTTACATCAATATGGCACAACAACCATGGGCGCCTCTAATATATGGATATTATTAACAGGAAATGCTGCTCCTGATTCCATTATCCTATTTGGAGTAGACTCCAGTTCGCCCCTGGCTATTATTTTTAAAGCCAAGCATTTTGGTATGATCAGTTTTAGTTGTGTATGCCTGTGTGTGTTTATACAAGGTGTAAGCAACCTGCGCGCACGTAAATACACACAAACCTCATCTATCTTAATAAATGATATTTTGTTTTACGCTGTAATATGCAGTATGGCATTTTTTACGCTATTACCTGCCATGCACGAACGCTATTTATTGCCAGCAGTCATAACTTCCCTGGTTTATTTTGCCGTTAATCCTGCAAAAGCAATTTATCCAATTGCATTCAGTTTTATCTCTGCTTTCAATTTAGCTATGACGCTTGGTATTAAAACATCAAGTGTATGGCCTCTCATTTCCTGGATTATGCTCGCAGCATTTCTCTATGGCCTTATGGAATTAATCTACAAACGCTCTTGGATTATTTTTGTAAAAGATGTAACCCAAAAAATTTTTTCTTTCACCCTTGCGTTCCCGGTATTTCTTATTATCACTACCTTAACTATCGGTAACCAACTTTTTGGCTTAACTAAAATCCACACCTTGGAACTATCAGATCATCAAGTAGATTTGACGACATTAAAACCTGTGTATGCAACTCAAAGTTACGGTAGGCTAAGTATCAATAAAAGCCTTAACGGCTCTACTCTTAGTGTTGCAGGAAAACGATTTGCCAATGGGCTCGGCACTCACGCGGATTCAAGAATTGACTATATACTCCCTGAAAAAGTACAAGAACTCAGCGTTATTGTTGGGCTTGATGACGAAATAGAGTCAGCCAATGTTACATTTTCCGTCTGGGGAGATGAAAAACTCTTATGGGAATCATCACCATTCTACGGTGCTGAAAAAGACCTTCAACCTGTCAAGATACCTATCAATACAGTAAAAAAATTGAGCTTGCGTGTATCAGGAATGGGCGATATCAGTAGCGATCACGCAGATTGGATCCAACCTGTCCTTAATTTAGAAAAAAATTAACCCGGATTCATTCAGCACCTCATCAGGTATCCACTACATATGAAAAAAATTGTTCCCTTTGCCCTCTCAATAGGTATCTGCTTTTTAATACTCATGAGCCTCATGTGGATTTCGACCTGGAAAACCCTTACCCTAAGTAAGGTTGAGTTTTCTACACAACATAAAAAACACCGTACAGTCACATTACCCTTCTCCAGGAATTTTATTGGCAGTTATACCCTTACTGCTACCATAGATAATATCAGCGGAAACTCGCAGGAGTTCAGGATAATACCCGATGATGAAATAGTAGCGATAAGGGTCAATGGACAAGATATTTCCTTAGAGCATATTCCCCTTTCTGATCGCAGAAACTATGGCTCAGGTTTTTTAATGATGTTTGATAATTTAAAAGCCAACCAAGCCAATATCTTCGAGTTCGATATAGTTAATGAAAGTAACCCCACTGGTTTCCGACTGGAGGCTACTCAACGTCTCAGCAAAACTCAATTTGCAGGAATTTTAATAAGCTTAGGGCTATTTGTTTTCTTTTTGAATCGATATTTCAAAATATCTCGCCTGCAAATGCTCTGTGTTTTTGTAGGGTTAATTGTGTCATTAATGTATTTATCCAAAACTGACTCAAGAACCAGAACTTTTGATGTATATGAGGGCGGTGGCCATAGAGATTATATAGAGCACCTCATTAATACACACAGTCTTCCCAACCCTGGTGAAGGTTGGGAATACCACCAGCCTCCGCTTTATTATTTAATTGCGGCCGCAGCAAAAGTAGCTGGACAAGTTCCAAATACAGCCACTGATCTTTGGGGGCAGCTGCTTGCATTGTATTTTTGGATCATTTTTTTATTGAGTGGCCTGGGCAGCTTTGCTATTGCTTTTAGGAAGAGAAAGCTCCCATTAATTATTGCCAGTTGTGCTTTGTGCTTGTGGCCGGCTGGTATTATCCACAGCATTCGGATTGGAAATGATTTGGCGTTGTACGCATTTTACGGGCTTTCATTTTTCTACACGCTGAAATGGTGGAAGTCTCGCTCATCGGTTTACTTGTTTTGGGCAAGCCTGTGGATGGGAGCCTCGTTACTCACCAAATCGAATGGTTTGGCCATGACTGCCACGCTCGGCTTGCTGTTCTTGTTTCACATTTTCTACACCTATAAAGATAAGATGCACTTCCACAATAAAAAGAATAAGTTGATCAGAGACTTTGCCATTTTATCTTGCACATTTTTCACTGCATTCTTATTGAACTTCGGAGACAATATCTATTATTTTGTTACGGGCTCCTCCAGTGACTGGTTATTGTCAAATGTCAGCGAAAGCATTAACCCTGGGTTAAAAGTCAACAACGAACCTGAGAACTATTTAGTATTTGATTCGGCTACTTTTCTCTTGCATCCTTTTATCAGCACTTGGAATGATATTTCAGGCAGACAATATTTTTGGAACTTTGTCTGGCGCTCAAGCCTTTCATCGGAATTCTCATTTGAGGGTGATACTTTTAAACATTGGGGAATAGTTAATGGAATACTGCTATTAATGATGCTCGCAGGCATAGCTGTTTATTTCCTGCAAAAACAACCGGTTACCAACCTGGTGACTATTAACAGGGCTATGCATAAAAATATGCCATGGATTTTAAGTTTAGTTTTTTCGTTTATTTTACTGCTGGCATATAGAATTAAGGTACCTTTATCTTGCAATACCGACTTTCGTTATATTTATCCAGTCCTGATCAGTATTATCTTTTTTGCATGCCTGTCGTGGAAAGAACCGAAAAAGCTCCCTATTCCTGCCCTATTCACTCTGAGCCTGGTAGCAATTGCAGTCAATACGATTTCTTGGATTAACGCGCTTTAAATCGTTGCTCCGGCTGAGATTTATTCATGCGGCAATTTCTTCTTCATAGAAAATGTGAATGAATCAAACTTGACCACATAGATTAGGATATCTATTGATGGTCCAGACATGATCGCTACGCAGCCTCACGCAACACTATGACAGGTGGTGTTATCAAAACTGGTCTGCACCCCAATAATCCCAATACAGTTACTAGTGTGCAACCTAAAACGGGCGATAAGAGCCAATATAGGAAATGCGGCTGTAAGGGAATTTTAAAAATGTATTTCTGCAAGCTAAGCAATAAGCATTCAGCACCCAGAATCGCTATCATGCCTGCCAGCACGCCCATTAATGCGAATTCAATTAACACCCCACCTAGCACCAGCCGGCGTGAAGCACCGAGAGCACGTAATAATCCAGCTTCCTGTTTGCGGCTTTCAAGGCTGCCCATAACAGCCGCCCACAATACTAAACATCCACCCACCAGGGTTAACCAAAGTACCAATTGCACCCCATCAGTAACCTGGTCCATCACCTTCCGAATACTCTCAATGATACGATCAAATTCAATAAGCAATATTGTCGGATGCTCGCGCAGTAATTGGTACAAAAAGGGTTTGTGTTGTTCATCCAAATAAATACTGCTCATATAAGTCGGTGAAAATTGCGCTAGCGCATCCGGCTCAAAAATAAAAAAATAATTGAGCCGCATGGTTTTCCAATCAAGGCTTCTGATACTGGCAATTTCTGCATCCAAGTTGAGCCCACCCACTGAAAAACGTAATTTATCGCCCAATTTCAGATCCAGCGCTTTAGCTGTAGCTTCCTCCACGGAAACGCCTGCCAATTGGTCGGTACTTTTTTGCCATTTATCCCACCATTGGCCACTCACAATTTTATTGTCACTTGGCAACTGAGTTGCCCAGGTTAAATTCAATTCTCGCTGTAGTGCATTGTTCTTTTCACGTACGTCTTTTGTTGGTTCAACACCATTAATTTCAACCAAGCGGCCGCGCACATTCGGCATAATTAAAACAGCTTGATTGATATTGCTTTCCAATGATTGTTTCAACTTAGACACATCGTCGGCAGGAATATTGGTAAGGTAATGATTGGGAGCATGCTCCGGAATTTGAATCTTCCACTCATTAATTAGCGAAGTGCGAATAATAGTAATCGTCAATAAGAGCATCATAGCGACTGCAAACACCAGGATTTGCGTCATGCTCTGCCCGGAGTTTTTTTGCAGCGAAGAAAAAGCCAGACGCCATGCACCACCCGCACGCGACACCCAATATTTGCTTAATTTTAACAGCGCGTAGGCAACTAACAACGTGATCAGCAACACTATCGCCAAAGCCAAAGTCACTGTAAGCGCAAGCCTTAGATCGCGGCTAAACAAAGCTACCAATACCACTACTGCAATGATGGCCGAAATAATCTGGAACCATAATTGCGGACGACTGGTACGGATTTCTTTGCGTAAAATTTTAAGTGGCGGAATTCCCGGTAAAAACCACAGCGAGGGCAACGCAAAACATAAGAGGCAGATAATCCCGCTCGCAAAACTCAATCCATAAGGATAAATAGTCGCAGACATAAACAAGATGTTATAAATAACCTGCAAGCTTGACACAACCGCCGTTTGAATAAGCGTCCCAACCAGCAATCCCAGCAATGAAGCAGAAGAAGCCAATATTAACAGCTGTGAAAAATAAAGACTCCTTACGCGCATAGCACTCACACCAAGGCTTTTCATTAATGCAACTTGATTTGTGTGTCGTTCAGCAAACTGTTTTGCTGCAATAGCTATGGCAACCCCAGCCAGGAGTACGGCAATAATTGCCGTTAATAACAGGAATTTTTTTGCAACATCCAGCGTATTGGCCAGGCGATCCTGGGAGGTTTTTATGGTTACCAGTTTTTGATGCTGATTTAATTTTGGTGTCAGTTGCTCCACAAACTGATCGAGTGTTTTTTCATTATCAGCGGCCAATAACCATTGATAGCGAACATCACTACCCGGCTGGATAATATGGGTGTTCGGTAAATCCTGAACATTCATTACCAGGCGGGCGCCAAAGGCACTGAACGGGTTTGTACTGTCAGGCTCGCGAATAAGTATATGGGCAACTTTTAGCGCATAATCACCGACTTCTACTGTATCGCCCAACTTAAGTTTTAATGCGCTGAATAATCGTGAATCTACCCATACCTCCCCTGGTGCTGGTATGGCGGCAGATATTTTGATTTCTTCTGGATTCAAGCTGAAAGGTACATCGCTGATTTCAAATTGTCCACGCAAGGGATAGTGTTCTGCAACCGCTTTTATGGCAGACAAACGCATATCATCGCCCGCGTAAACAACAGACATAAATTCAATCGTTTTTGTATGTTTTATACCTGTATTGTCGGCATCACGCTCCCATTCAGGGGGGTGTGGCTGATTGCCGCTTACAATTTTATCTGCACCCAGCACGCTGTTACTTTGCACCAATAAGGTTGCATCAAGGCGCTCAGTAAAAATAGCTATTGCACTTAGAACAGTTACAGCCAAGATCAGGGAAACACCCAACAACTTTAACTCACCGCTGCGCCAGTTTCGTATCAACAGTTTAAAAGCCAGCATGTTTAAACCTCCTGGCTCGCAACAATAGCGCCGGCGGCCAATTCAATTCGACGCTGACAGCGCAACGCCAAACGCTCTTCATGTGTAATCAGGATCAGTGTTGTGTCCTGTTCGCGATTTAATTCAAATAATAAATCGATAATTTTTTCGCCGGTATGGCTGTCCAGGTTTCCCGTAGGTTCATCAGCAAACAGGGTTTTAGGTTGGCTAGCGAACGCGCGTGCAATGGCCACTCGCTGCTGCTCACCGCCAGATAATTGTTGCGGATAATGTTGCAAACGCTTTTCCAAACCCACATGTCGTAAAAAACTTATTGCCAGCGCTCTAGCTTGTTTATTACCCCGAAGCTCCAAAGGCAACATGACATTTTCGAGCGCCGTCAGACCAGGCAATAATTGAAATGACTGAAAAATAAATCCAACATTTTCTGCGCGCACTTTTGCACGCCCTTCTTCGTCCAGCGCGGTCAGGCAATTGTTGTTTAAATAAACTTCACCGGATGATGGCACATCCAAGCCCGCCAGAATTCCCAATAAGGTTGATTTCCCGGAACCCGAGGCACCGGTAATGGCGAGTGTTTCACCGACGGCAACTTGCAATGAGATTGGTTGCAATATCTCCAGGTCACCTTCCTGGGTCGTTACTGTCTTGGTAATTGAACGCACGTCGAGCATCAACATAAATCATCATCTCTTGAAATAAAGGTTACAGGCACAATAATAATGAGGCTATAGCAACTGGAATCAGGGGTATTGGACGCATCAACATCTATGCCATTTTGCATGTTTCTCTTTGACGGGCAGTGATCGCAAATAGTTGCAAACCGGCGTTTTTAGATTTGGGGAAAATTGAACCGCGCTAAAAATTAAGGCATGATCAATTGAAAGTGCAGGTTTGGTCACAAAGATGCCACATTAACAGGATGCCGCCACATGACTTTTGTCAGAACTTTATTACTTATAGTTGTTACCGCACTGGCACAACTAGCCCACGCAGTTCAACCCAGCATATTAGTAGTTGGTGATAGCTTAAGTGCTGGCTATGGCATTAAGCCGGAACAAGGTTGGGTGAGCTTATTACAACAAGAGTTAGCACAAAAAAAACGGGCAACTGTAATCAATGCAAGTGTAAGCGGTGAAACCAGCAGCGGTGGTTTAACTCGCTTGCCAACACTTCTTAACACACATAAACCCCATATCGTTATTATTGAGCTGGGTGGAAATGATGGTTTACGTGGGCAGCCGCTGAATATTATGCAGGAAAATTTGCAATCCATGATTAGTGCAAGCAAGGCGAGCGGCGCAAAAGTTTTATTGGTAGGCATGCAAATTCCCACCAACTACGGACCGCGCTACACCAAACAATTTAAGGATACTTACCCAAAATTGGCAGAAAAAAATTCTGTTATCCTGGTGCCTTTTTTATTGGAAGGCGTGGCAACTCGTAGCGAATTAATTCAGAGAGATGGCATACATCCCACCGCCGAAGCGCAATCCATCATGTTAAAAAATATCTTGCCGATACTTTTGCCAATGATTGATTAGCGTATCGCTTCTATATAGTCCACAATCAGCTGCAGATTTTTATTGCCGCGAAATTCATTGATATCCAATCGGTAGGCAAGCTTGACTTTTTTTGCCTGGGTATCAGGCCAACGAGTGATATCAACATTAAACGCTATGGCATCTACTAATTGCTGCCCGTGCTGATCAATTGCCAGTGTCATTTTTAAATGCTTGTCACCCAGAATTTTTTGCTGCATTAAAAAGAATTCGCCATCAAAACCCGGTTCGGGAAAATGTTGTCCCCAAGGGCCGGACTCACGCAATTGCTGGGCAAGTTCCAAGCTGAAATCCTGTGAATTTAATTCACCATCACTCATTACCAATGCCGACAAATCGTCATGGGTCAATTGACGACGCACTTCATCATCAAATGCTTGTGCAAAAGCAGCGAAATGATTGCGATGCAAACTCATGCCGGCAGCCATGGCGTGGCCGCCAAATTTCTGCACTAAATCGGGATGGCGTGCAGCAATAGCATCCAGGGCATCGCGAATATGGAAACCCTGGATCGAACGCGCGGAGCCTTTTATAAGATCATCACCGGCATCGGCAAATACAATTGTTGGCCGGTTATATTTATCTTTAATGCGCGATGCCAGAATACCGATAACACCTTGGTGCCAGGTTTCATCAAATAGACAAACACCCCACGGCAAGGAGCTTTCATCAGCATTTAGCACGCGTTGCAACATGCCCATAGCTTCTTGCTGCATACCTGTTTCTATGGCTTTTCTATCGCGATTTAAATCGTCCATTTGCATGGCCATTTCACGCGCAAGCGGTTCGCTTTCGCACATCAAACACTGGATACCCAATGACATATCATCAAGGCGCCCGGCCGCATTTAAACGTGGGCCAAGTGCAAAACCAAAATCGCTGGCCACTACCTTTTGCGCCTGTTTTCCTGCAACATCCAACAACGCTTTAATACCGGGTCGCGCAGCACCGGCGCGAATCCGCTGCAAACCTTGCGCAACTAAAATACGGTTGTTGTGATCGAGCGGAACCACATCGGCAACTGTTCCCAGCGCAACCAAATCTAAAAAACTCGCCATATTGGGCTCAGCAATTCCGCTCTCGGCAAACCATCCCATTTGACGAAGTTCAGCACGCAACGCATTCATCACATAAAAAATAACACCGACACCGGCAAGATTTTTACTGGGAAATTCGCAACCGGGTTGATTAGGATTTACGATAGCATCGGCATCAGGCAATTCACTACCAGGCAAATGGTGATCGGTAACAATTACTGCAATTCCCAACTCACGCGCAGCAAGTACACCTTCAATACTGGAAATTCCATTATCAACCGTGATGATGACATCAGGCTCTTGCGCCGCTGCAACAGCAACAATTTCAGGCGTTAGACCGTAGCCATATTCAAAACGGTTAGGCACTAAAAAATCCACATTGTGCAAACCCATTGCACGCAAAGCCACTACAGCGAGTGCACTGCTGGTCGCACCGTCTGCATCAAAGTCGCCTACAATAATAATTTTGGCTTGTGCCACCACTGCGTCTGCCAAAATACTTACGGCTTCGTGCAGACCTTTAAAGTTGGGCTTGTGTAATTGCGCAAGCGTGTACTGCAATTCTTGTACGTGTCGGATACCACGTGCGCTGTAAATACGTTGCAATAGTGGATGAACTGATGGGTCGAATTGTATTTGCTGTTCGATGGTGCGGCGTTTGATGATTTTTTGCATAGCGACATCTTATTTAATTGGGAATCGTCATCCTCAGCCAGGTGCTCCGGCTAGCGCGGATCCAGAAGCTGGCCATCCAGCTTTGATTTCACTTGATTCGAATGCAAATACTTTCGTATTAGTACTTTCACATTAAAAATAAAGTCAACGTGTTAGAACGTAAACGCTGGGTGGCTTCCGGATCCTGCCTGCGCAAGGATGGCGCCCCCCTATAAACTTTACGTTTCGAAACCACATGATTATATCAACGATGTAATCATTAAAAACAAAAACGCCGCACTAGACAACCAATGCGGCGCTCCTTGGTAACATGAAAAACTTAATTACTTACGCACGTTAGCCGCAATAAATTCCTGAACTTTTTTCAACTCTTGCGGCAACACTGTGTAACGCTCTTCACGCTCAAACAAGTCCTGCATATGGTGTGGCAGCGCCGGGTCTTCTACCTGGCCGGCTTCGCGCACTGCTTCCGGGAATTTTGCCGGATGGGCTGTGGCCAGGCACACCATGGGAATATCCTGGCGGCGACGGGTTTTACGCGCAGCTTCTACACCAATGGCGGTATGTGGATCAAGTAAGTATTCGGTGTTTTCAAATACATCGCGAATAACTTCTACGGTTACGCGGTCACTTACGCCATAGCTGGTAAATAATTCGCGCGCACGCGATAAGGCTGACTCTTTTAAGGTCATGCTGCCGGATTTGAAATCTTCCATTAATTGGCGGATTGCATTGCCGTCACGGTCATATAAGTCGAACAACATACGCTCAAAATTGCTGGATACCATAATATCCATACTGGGTGATAAGGTATGTTGCAATTGGTTTTTACTGTGATCATTGCTGCTGATGCAACGATGCAGAATATCGTTGCTGTTAGTGGCAATGACTAACTGATCAATCGGCAAGCCCATTTTTTTTGCTAAATAACCTGCAAAAATATCACCGAAATTTCCGGTAGGAACTGAGAAGGCAATCGGGCGATGAGGCGCACCCAAGGCGAGGCCAGCGTAAAAGTAGTAAACGATTTGCGCCATAATGCGCGCCCAATTAATGGAATTTACTGCAACCAGTTGACGGCCATCCGGCAGGAAGGATTGATCGCCGAAACTTGCTTTCACCATATTCTGGCAATCATCAAAATTGCCTTCGAGCGCAATATTAAATACGTTGGGTGCCAGTACCGTTGTCATTTGGCGGCGCTGTACATTGGATACGCGATTGTTCGGGTGCATGATAAAAATATCAATGTTGTCACAGCGACGGCAACCTTCAATGGCAGCCGAACCTGTATCACCAGAGGTTGCGCCCATCACGACAACTTTTTGATTGCGCTTTTTCAACAGGTGATCAAGCAAATGCCCCAAGAACTGCAAGGCGAAATCTTTAAATGCAAGTGTCGGCCCCTGGAACAATTCCAGAATCCATTCGTTGTGCGCAGTTTGTACCAAAGGTGCAATCGCATCATGACGGAAAGTCGCATAAGCATCGGCAATAATTTTTTTGAAATCTTCATCGCTGACGGCACCTGCCACAAATGGCTTCATGACATTAAAGGCCAGCTCCTGATAGGACAACCCAGCCCAGGAAGCAATTTCTTCTTGTGAAAAAACTGGCAGGGTTTCCGGTATATAAAGGCCGCCGTCCGGAGCCAAACCGGTTAATACGACCTCTTCAAATGAAAGCGCTGGCGCTTGACCGCGGGTACTGATGTATTTCACGTTAATTAACCTTTACAAAATTTTCAAAATTGCCCCCACCTGACCGGGTGAAGGTTAATAATTATTTAAGCGATTCAACACGAATACGAACCACGGGGCCTGAGATAGAATCCAGCGATTCAATTTTATTAATTGCAGCAATCATTTTCTTTTCTTGCACAAGGTTGGTCAGCAAAATCAGCGGCACAGTCAGCTCGCCTTCTTTGGCTTCTTTTTGGATCATGGCTTCGATACTGATACCCGAATCACTCAAAATAGTAGCGACCTTTGACAACACGCCGGGTTTATCCAGAGCTGACATACGCAAGTAGTAGGCAGTTTCAATTTCTTCTATAGGTAGATGCTGTTGCTCAGTGACAAACTCATCCTGGAAGCCAAGATAAGGTACGCGATGCGCGGGGTCTGCAAGCAGAGTACGCGCAACATCTACAATATCGCTCACAACCGATGAACCTGTAGGTTCTGCACCGGCACCGGCACCGTAATAAAGAGTTGGGCCTACGGCATCACCTTTAACCAAGACAGCGTTCATTACACCATCGACATTGGCGATTAAACGCTTTTCAGGAATTAATGTTGGATTTACATGCAACTCAATGCCGCCCGCTGAGCGACGTGCGATACCCAAATGCTTAATGCGGTAGCCAAGTTCTTCGGCGTAATTTACATCTTGCGTTGAAATCTTGGTGATGCCTTCGGTGAAGACTTTTTTAACATCCAGGGGAATACCGAATGCCAGGGAGGCAAGAATAACCAGCTTGTGCGCCGCATCTATGCCTTCCACGTCAAAGGTTGGGTCGGCTTCTGCGTAACCGAGTTCTTGTGCTTCTTTGAGCACATCTTCAAATGCACGACCTTTGTCGCGCATTTCAGTCAGTATAAAGTTGGTAGTGCCGTTGATGATACCTGCCAGCCATTCAATATTGTTCGCAGCCAGACCTTCACGGATAGATTTTATAATCGGAATTCCGCCCGCGACTGCTGCTTCAAAGGCAACAGTAACACCCTTGGTTTTAGCCGCTGCAAAAATTTCCTCACCGTGGTGAGCAATCAATGCCTTATTAGCCGTTACTACGTGTTTGCCCTTGGCAATGGCTTGCAGCACCAGATCTTTCGCGACGGTTGTGCCACCGATCAGTTCGACTACTATATCCACAGCGGGGTTATTAACCACTTCAAAAATATCGCGGGTAACTGCATAGCCAGCAGTATTCACTTTAGGGTTATCACGGCGTGCGCCAATCTGGATAATCGAAACATTGCAGCCAGAGCGGGCGTCAATCAGGCTCTTGTTGCGTGTAAGGATGTTTACAGTGCCGCTGGCAACGGTTCCAAGACCGCAGATGCCGACGTTAACGGTGCGGGCAGAGTTGGCTGGTTTCAAGTGAATTCCCCTAAGGATCAAACAGGTTTAATGTGCGCCCATCAAGTTAATGAATGGGATGGCCATACTTAAAAAGATGGCCACCATACTCAGCGAAGTCAGGACTGTCAATGCGCCAGTCCTGCCGGAAAGTGAAGTTCTACAGAAAAACGAAAATTACAAAATACCCAGCTCTTTGGCCAATTGCTCAGGTGGCAAATAACCCAGTCTTAAATCACCATTCGGCATCCACAGCGCCGGTGTAGCGTTAACTCCAACACGAGCACCCAATTCAAATTGCGCCGCCACCGGATTTTTACAGGCCAGCGTTGGAATATTCATACCCTCTTTGGCTTTAGTCAGGGCAGCCTGCTTATCTTTAGCACACCATGCCGAAACCAGCTTGTCAGCCGATGAGCTTGGAATACCGGCACGTGGAAAGGCCAGGTAACGGATTTCAATACCCAGCTTGTTATAGCCAGCCATTTCGCTGTTGAGCTTGCGGCAATAGCCGCAGTCAACATCGGTGAACACATGCACGACCGCCTTGGTTTGGCCGGTAGCTTTAAAGTTGATGGATTCGGCAGGGTTTAACTCTGCCAAAAGTTTTTTGCGTTCAGCAACCAGTACAGGGTCCTCCCATTTGGTGACACCGGTGGTACTTACATTAAAAATATCGCCCTGGACAAACTTGCTGCCATCAGCGGTAACCAGAATATCGCTGCCACCAATCTTCACCAGATATAAACCGGGAATTGGCGCCGGACGCACAGCCGTTACTTTATATTGGGGAATGGCCTGCTCCAACTTTGCAGTAATAATTGCCTCAGGGGTTTGGCGCTTGATCAGATTTCCCGCTGGTGCCGCATCCGCAGCAAAAGCTGTAGTTGTGCAGCATAAGGCCATCAAACCAAACCATGTAGAAAAGTGTTTCACTAACATAATAAACTCCGAAGACAATAATTAACCGCGCGGGTGATGCGCAGCGTGTTGTGCTTTCATCCGTGTGCGTGCGATATGGGTGTAAATTTGGGTAGTCGATAAATCGCTGTGCCCAAGCAACAATTGCACTACCCTCAAGTCTGCTCCGTGGTTGAGCAAATGGGTTGCAAAAGCGTGCCTCAGGGTATGGGGCGACAGCGGTTTTTCAATGCCTGCCACTTTAGCCCAATGCTTGATACGATGCCAAAAGGTTTGGCGTGTCATCGCCTGGGCACGAATACTGGGGAATACTACCTCATTCGGCATATTGTTCAGTAAAAAAGGTCTCGCTTCACGAAAATACCGCTCCAGCCAGGCAGAGGCTTCCTCTCCCATGGGAATCAAACGCTCCTTACTGCCCTTGCCCATAACCCGGATTACATTTTGGCGCAAATTGATTTGCGGCATGGTCAGGCTGACCAATTCAGTAACCCGCAGGCCACAGGCATAAAGTACTTCTAACATAGTGCGATCCCGCAAACCCACCGGGTCTTCAAGGTCTGGTGCATCCAGCAGGTTTTCGACATCCAGTTCTGTTAAAGATTTCGGGAGCGCGCGCGGTAATTTGGGGCTCTCAATCAAGGCCATGGGATTTTCCTGCAACATACCCTCGCGCAACTGGTGACGATAGAATCCGCGCATGCAAGAGAGAAAACGGGCACTGGAGCGACTGTGGAATTTTTTATCGAGCCTGTAAGCCAGGTAGGCCTGCAAATCGCTTGCATTGACTTTTAACAAAGAACTGCCGCGCTCACTTAGCCACAGCGCAAACAGGGTGAGGTCCGTGCGATAGGAATCCAATGAGTTTTTACTCAGGCCTTTTTCCATCCAGATTGCATCAAGATATAAGGCGATAATGCTTTCTTCGTGGACAGATAGCATTTGGGCCACAGAGGGATCGGTTTCCATTAACAACTCCGGCAGAAAGCAAAAAAGCCAGAACAGTTACCTGCTCTGGCCTTTTCGGCAAACCTCTGGCTAAAACAATTAGCCAAGAATGCTTACGCCAACTTTTCTTTAATACGAGCAGCTTTACCGGTAAGGTCACGCAGATAGTAAAGCTTGGCCTGACGTACATCACCACGACGTTTCAGGGTAATGCTTTCGATTTGGCGTGAGTGAGTTTGGAAAGTACGCTCAACACCTACACCGTGAGAAATTTTGCGCACAGTGAAAGCAGAGTTCAAACCACGGCTGCGAATTGCAATTACAACACCTTCAAACGCCTGTGAACGAACGCGATCACCTTCTTTCACTTGCACTTGCACCACAATGGTGTCACCTGGTGAAAACTCAGGTACGTTGGTTTTTAATTGTTCGGCTTCAAGAGCCTGAATAATTGGATTAGTCATTGATATTCTCCTAAGAATCTATAGCTTCACAGCTAGAGTGTGTCGTTATCAAGGTCCCGACGATAATCCGTCAACAGCGTTTGCTGTTCCTCGGTTAAGTTTATTGCTTGCAATAAATCTGGCCTTTTCAGCCATGTTCGCCCTAACGCCTGTTTCAGGCGCCAGCGCCGAATATGTTCGTGGTTACCGGACAGCAATACTTCGGGAACCCTCATACCTTCAAATTCTTCCGGCCTGGTGTAATGCGAACAATCCAGCAAGCCTTCGGTAAAGGAATCTTGCTCTGCAGATTGCGCATGCCCTAAGGCACCGGGAATCAGTCTTGTTACTGCATCTACCAACACCATGGCTGGCAGCTCGCCGCCGCTTAACACATAATCGCCAATCGACCATTCCTCGTCGATGACGGTATCCAGCAAGCGCTCGTCTATACCTTCATAACGTCCCGCCACCAACACCATGTTGCCGTAACCCGCAAGCCGGACAACTCCCGCCTGATTCAGCGTTCGGCCCTGTGGTGACAGGTAAATCACTTTGGCTGCCTCACCCGCCCACTGCTTGGCGGCGACAATGGCATCACGTAAGGGCTGCACCATCATCACCATTCCCGGTCCGCCGCCAAAGGGGCGATCATCAACCGTTGAATGCCTATCATATGCAAAATCCCGTGGAGTAATAGTTTTCAACTCCACCAGACCTTGTTTCAGTGCGCGACTGGTAATACCAAAGTTGGCGATAGCGCCAAACATATCGGGGAAAATTGAGATCACCGCTATCTTAAGTGGTGCCCGCTCTGTCAGTGGTTGATTATCCACCACTTATCCTCGATAGTTTTTAGAATTCCGGGTCCCAGTCAACCAGCATCTCACGAGTCGCTAAATCGACCTTGAGTACAAACTGCCCGGGAACATAGGGTACCAAATGCTCTTTCTGGTCAATGGATTCTGCATCGCCTGCAACCACCAACACATCATTGGCACCCGTTTCAAACAGTTTTGACACAACCCCAAGGCGCTGACGCAAGCCATTGAACTGTGTATAAACCGCCAAACCTTCGAGCTGGTTCCAGTAGTATTCACCGTCATCCAGCTCCGGCATCATGCTGCGCTCTATGGCTATATCCACCGAGGTAAATGTCATCGCCAGATCGCGATCATCTACACCGACAATATGCGCTACAAAAGCATCGCCATGAGGCCTGGCCTCATCTATCTCGACTTTTTTGACACCGTGGGGTGTTTTCAACCACCAGGGATGGTATTCAAAAAGATTTTCTTGCGGTTGGGTATAAGAATGAATCTTCACCCAGCCCTTAATACCAAAAACAGCCGTAATACGCCCGACGTTGACCAAATTTGAATGACTAGACATCAAGCGCCTTTTGACTGCTTATGTAGCGAAAATTAAGCTGCTTTTTGGCTTTCTTTTACCAGGGCAGCAACGCGATCGCTCAATTGTGCGCCTTGACCAACCCAGTGAGCCAAACGGTCTGCGTCAACGCGCAGCTTTTCTTCCTGACCACGAGCAACGGGGTTGAAGAAACCAATACGCTCAATGAAGCGGCCGTTACGGGCGCTACGGCTGTTAGTTACGGTCAAGTGATAAAATGGACGAGCTTTAGAGCCGCCACGTGACAGACGAATAGTTACCATTGAGGTCTTCTTCCTGTATTTGGTTTGAGGAGAGCGCTGGTGCACTCCCGGTTAAATAAAGTTAATCGCACATATAAGGTGTGCGAAAGGCGCAGCATTTTAAGGGAAAGCAATAGCTTTGTATAGACTCGTTTGGCCCATAAACCACAATATCTAGTCGATCATATCGGCAAATCGATTAGCTATGTTTAAATCTATGGGGTGTGCAAAGCCCGGCAAGCTTACTTGTGACTGATTCATGGTAATCCGGGTTTCGTCAATCATCCCTTGACCAAACTGGTAAATGGTATCGAAATTACCGGTCAAGGCACGCTGATCATAATCTTTTGCTTTAACACGTGTAGCCTTACGGCGCTCATGGTAGGCGGTCACAGCATCGGTACCGTAGCGACGTAAAAGCATTGACTCAACCACATGAGGGGCCAGTAAATTGGCGGTTGCATTATTGCCCCCAAAGCCCTTTGAGTTAAGGAAAGCGATATCAATAGGAGAGTCCAGACGATTAACATCAGTAATGGAAATGCTTAAGCGCGCTGCAAAAACATCATCAGCAACTTTATCAATGGTTTTAATACCTGGAATCAAACCGTATTTAAACACACCCAATGATGCTATTAGTTGCTCGCCACTGGCCGCAGACAGCGAATGGCCAACATAGGCTTTTACTGCGGCCACAGGCCAGTGGCGTATATCGAATACCTGTGCAACCTGATCAAAGATTTGCGATTCGGTAACGCGGTTTTGCGGGGTACTGGAACCGTGCGCCTGGATCATTGAGCGCTCACGAACAGCTTCATCACCTAACAAGGCGCGCGCCGCAGCAACGGCTTTGGCCATGGTGATGTAATTGCCAGGCCCCGGTGCGGAAATGGATTTTTTAAAGCCATCGGCATTGATAAAGACATCGCTGACAGCACCGTGGATATCAGCGCCCAACTGCATTACCAAAGCATCATCCATCAATACGATATATTGACTGGCTTCAGCCATGGTAAAACCGGCATTCTCGCCAAACGGGCGGCTGGTACGGCGTGGATCGGCCTCATCAGTACCATCGAGCTTCTTGAGCTTATCCTCACTGGCCAGCGCACCCATAGTGGCGTAGCCGTCAATAATTTCCGGCAGGATCGGCGCCTCCGCATTACCAACTACAGCCACACGGCACTTACCGCTGATAATATCTTCCACCGCTGCTTGCAAATTATACAAAAAGGAAGCACAAGCACCCACTATGGCACCTGTGTGCCCCACACTCCCCAAAATATAGGCATTCACAAAATCGGCTGGCATGGTGTTTAAACCCAGGGGACACTGTTTGGTGCTTACACGGCTGCCTTTCAGGCGCGCCTGCAAAAGACCGCCGAAGCCATTTTCATCCATCTGGCTCATCACATTACTGGCATATACCCCGATCTGGTCAGGATTCACCGCATCCATAATGGTTTGCCATTCAATGCCAATGGATTGCACCGCGTCAGACGCACCTATGACCGCCAATTGCAGCGCGCGCGGATGGTAATGGGAGTTATAGAGCGAACCCGGATTAAAGCCTCGCGGTAACTGGCCGGCAGACTTGACAGGCAATTCACGGTAACTATCAAATTTAACTTCAAGCCCGTTGGGAACACTCACGCTGACACGGTCATCATCCAGCACTTGTATTTGCCAACTCGCAGGAACAGGCTCCGGAAGATCGCGGCGACGCATTTCAAACACCAGAGGGCCATTACCCGCACCCAACACGGCATTTTTTTGCCAATGCGCAGCATCTACATCAAAGAAGTTTTTTTCAATTCGGCGAATCAGGGTACCGTCTAAAACCTCTGCACCTAATTCAGCCTCAATCTGGGCGAGACTGAGCACACGACCTGAGTCATTTTGATAATGACCATCAATGTACTTAACCAATCCCATCATGACGGCTAGCCCAGCCAAGGTTTCCTGGCGCTCCTGCACAGGCAAACTTTCAACCACCATACGACGATAAGCATGATGCCCCGAGCTACGCCCTGCAGCATTGAATCCACCAAACCCGACAATAACCGGCAACTGCGACATCTAACCTACCTCTGGACTTAAAACTTCAATTACATCAGTTTATTGCTATGCCAAATTAATGTAACAGTTGTTTTGGCCATAATTAATGGTATTTTGGTCAAACCCATCACCATACCCCATAAGCCTTTATGCAAGCCACCCATATCACCTTTGTATTGCTCGATAATATGTTGGCCACCAGTGCCACCCTTCCCTCAGAAATGCTTATGGCAGCACAGAGCGCCGCCGAGCGGGCGCAAAAAAAACTTCATTCGGCACCTGTGGCACCGCTTAAAATCATTACAGCGAGCCTGGATGGAGAGGTGGTAAAAACCCGGTCAGGATTTCTTTGGCAACCCGATACCGCGATTGCAAATATCCAGGGCAGCCAAATTATTTATATTCCCGGGCTATGGCGTAACCCTCGCCCATTGATCAAAAAGAGCACGGCATTACTAAGCTGGCTACAAACTGAATATCAAAATGGTGCACAAATCAGTGCAGTTGGTACCGGGTGCTGCTTTCTAGCAGAGGCCGGCTTGTTGGATGGGAAAGCAGCGACAACTCATTGGCACTACTTCGATCAATTTCAAAAAGATTATCCGCTTGCCCAACTCAAGCGCCAATATTTTATTACCAAGGCCGGTAACCTTTACTGCGCCGCCAGCGTCAACTCACTCGCAGACTTGACTGTTCATTTTATCCAACGCCTTTACGGAAAAGAGATCGCCAACCATGTGGAACGGCACTTTTCCCACGAAATCCGGCGCGCTTATGAAGCAAGTGGTTTTTTTGAAAAAGAACACAATCTCCATCCCGACGAAGACATCACCCAAATCCAGATTTGGTTACAGGACAACTATTATCGCGATATTGTCATGTCTCAGCTGGCAGAAAAATTTGGACTGAGCACACGCACCCTTAATCGCCGTTTTAAAGCAGCACTGGGGATTTCACCTCTGGATTTTTTACAAGAAGTGCGCATCAATATTGCAAAAGATTTATTAAAAACCAGCAATTTGTCTATCAGCGAAATTGTGGATAAGGTGGGCTATCAGGATACAGGCTTTTTTACGCTGCTCTTTAAAAAGCATATGGCAACAACACCTATTGCTTATCGTGAAACCGTACGCGCTAAACTGTTTAGTGCATCCTAAACGCAAAAAGCCTCGCGTAAAAAAATGCGCGAGGCTTTGAGTTACAAGCGGTCTATTATGCTGCTATTGTAGTGTCAGCGGTTTCCACAGTGGTGGCAACCGACGGTGCACTTACGTGCTCTAACTTGTCCGGCTGCACACTTTCACCAATGGGAATAGTACGCGGCTTCATTGCGTCGGGAATAATACGCTGCAAATCTATATGCAATAAGCCATTCTCATAATTGGCTGACTGTACCTGCACATGATCTGCCAGTTGGAACCGGCGCTCAAAGCTCCGCGCAGCTATACCCTGATGCAAATAGGTTCTGGCCTGATCTTCCGTACCTTTATTGGCAGATACAGTCAAATTGTTTTGATTAACTTCAATATTGATTTCTTTACGATCAAAACCGGCAACCGCCATAGTGATGCGGTATTTATCTTCACCCGTCAATTCAATATTGTAAGGTGGATAGCTCGGTTGATTTTGTTCTGCACGGTTTAAACTATCCAGAATATTGGCCATACGATCAAAACCAATTGCAGAACGGTACAAGGGAGTAAAATCGAAATTACGCATAATAATATCCTCACATGAGCAATATAAAAAATATGGCTTATCTTAAAGATCAAGCCGCGAATCCTACTGAACACAACCCTCTATCGAGCAGCTGTAATAACCATATGTAGTCGGTCCATTTTATTTCAAGGAGAGATATTAAAATTTTTTAGATTTTTAAAGGACATTAAAAGTAGCCACTATTAAACTATCTTGGAAACTTAAATGCACCAAAAAGGCAATCCCGTGGAATAGTTAGGCGGCTAAATGCACCAACAAGTCTTATGCTTTAAATAACTTAAGAAGCATTACAGAGATGAAAATGTTATTAGGATATGGAGATTTTAAACCTTGATATTTAAATATAAAGGGTCAATATTAAACCTGAGGGCTAAGTAGTTTCAGGTACTCTGAGCAGCCACGGTGGAATCCGAAGTTACTTGCCCTCTAACATAAACGTTAAGGAGCCATACGATGAAACCTGCTGTCGATGTTCTGTACCGTGATTTGGATTCTTCTGCTTCGCTTAATGAAATGATCTCAAAAAAAATTGAAAAACTAAGCCGCTTCTCCGACCAGATTGTATACAGCCGCGTAGTGCTTGATACCCCCCACAACCACAAACACAAAGGCAAACAATTCCGTGCCTCTATTGAGATTGACCTTAAAGGCCATCCAATAGCGGTAACCCAGGACAATGAATCTATCCATCTCGCTGTACGAGACGCCTTCCATAGCGCTGAGCGTAAAGTGAAACAAATTACAGCACGACAAAGAGCCTCGTCATAATCTACACCAATACAGGAATCTGAAAACCCTGGTTTTGGGATAAAAAAAGCCGGAATTTTTTGCAAAATTCCGGCTTCCTGTCACTAACTGATTACGCTTAGGCTTTTTCTAAAGTTGCTGACATAAGTTCAATTAAACGGTTGAAATTTGACAGGGACTGAAGGTGAGCATAAATTAACTCTAATCCGTCTTTCTTAAACAAATCCAACGCAGCCTCATCGCTGATCGCCTTAAGCTTTTCACGCCTGACAACATAAAGGCCGCCGAGGTTCAGCTTAACGTCTTCTTTTGCCTTAATTGAAATGCTGGCAGACATCTGCTCCAATAAATCAAGATCATGTAACTTCTTCACGAAAGCTCGTGTTATGTCAGTATTACGTTGGTAATCCTTCAGGAATTCAACCAAATCTTTCATGAAATCTGTATGTGCGCCCTCTTCGCCAAATAAACGCACACCCTTTTTACCTTCAGGATCAAAAAATTTGCTGTCCTCATCTAAGCACAACGTCAGAAGGTCAGAATCTTTACTGCTGCTCAGCACAAAAGGATAGCGACGAATAAAAGCAGGAACATATCGGGTTGCCAAGGTGTTTTTATCATTCAACAGAAGGTTCTGGCCTTCTTTCAAACCCATTACTGCCAGCGGAAGATATTCGCCCTCAACCGGAGTTTTGGAAAAAATAATAGGAAATTCAGCAGCAGCTGCAATGATTTCGGTAGCTAACACGGGAACTGAGTTCAGGTGGTTAAGAAATGCATGGTCTTCAACATTCACCGACCAGTTTGCATGTTTTTCAGACACGGGTTGGATGTTGTCGTAAATCATTAATTGTTTTGACACAGGGATACCTCTTTTTATTGTGCTGCACTTATGTGCTCTGGAAAAATGAAAATGCATGTTAGCACTTAGTTTATTGGTGCCACTAGCCGGACTTTAAAAACGCTCTTAAATAAATATATGTTTTTCAGGCAATAAAAAAGGCGCTTATAAGCGCCTTTTTTATTAACAATATGGTCGGAACGGCGGGATTTGAACCCACGACCCCTACACCCCCAGTATAGTGCGCTACCTGGCTGCGCTACGCTCCGACAGTAAATTTGCACGCTTCACGTGCACAACACCTGTTTAAACCCGGTGCTGCGAGGGACGGGCATAATACCTTAATTCATTGGGATTGCAACAAACTCTTGGGATAAATCTGCGTCTAATCAGCGAGATTTCAAGACCTTTAATACTTGCTCCAGCTCACCAATCATTTGATTCACTAATTGTGAAAATTGATTGATATCTGTCTGGGAGGTTTCGCTACTCATTTGTAAACGCGCGCCGCCAATGGTGAAACCCTGATCATAAAGCAACGACCGGATTTGGCGAATGGTCATGACATCCTGGCGCTGGTAATAGCGGCGGTTACCACGGCGTTTAACGGGCTTTAATTGGGGGAATTCCTGCTCCCAATAGCGCAGCACGTGCGGTTTGACCGCACATAACTCACTGACTTCACCAATGGTGAAATAGCGCTTCCCGGGGATTACCGGGAGTTCGTCGTTATGACTGGGTTCCAACATAAGCTTCTACTCGAGCCTTAAGTTTTTGTCCGGGACGGAAGGTGACTACCCTGCGCGCGCTGATAGGGATTTCTTCGCCAGTTTTCGGATTGCGACCCGGACGCTGGCTTTTATCGCGCAGTTCAAAGTTACCGAAACCGGATAACTTAACCTGTTCATTATTTTCAAGCGCGTGCCGAATCTCCTCAAAGAAGAGCTCGACCAGCTCCTTGGCTTCACGTTTGTTTAAACCTAGATCTTCATACAGCTTTTCAGCCAAATCAGCTTTGGTTAAAGCACCATCCGACATAGTTATTCTTCCTATTAAGAGCTGTCATAGGGCTATCTTAGGGTGGCAGCGAACTTGGCCTCCAGTGATTGAATGACTGCATCAATGGAGCCGTTAATTTCATCCTCGTTAAGAGTGCGTGATGGATGCTGAAAGGTCAAGCCCAAAGCAACACTTTTTCTATGTGGATCAATACCTTTGCCCATATATACGTCAAACACCTTTAAGTCCGTCAGATGCTCTCCTGCCGCCGTAGAGACAGTATCCATAAGGGTTTTGGCCGCCACTTCGCGGCCAACCAGGATAGCCAAATCACGGCGCACCTCGGGGAAACGTGACAGAGTGGAAAAGGCTGGAACCCCCGCCCGGGTAACGGCAGACAACTTCAACTCAAACAGGAAAACGTTTTTGGGAATATCCAGCTGTTGCTGTAAGGTTGGATGTAAAGCGCCCACGTACCCCTGCAACTCACCATTCAGGAATATGGCTGCAGTTTGTCCTGGATGGAGCGCAGAATGCTCGCCGGCCTGGAAACTGAAATTTTTACTATTGCCTGTCACTGCCAGGACCGATTCAAGGTCGCCCTTGATATCAAAGAAATCGACCTGCTCAGCAATATTCGCCCAAACCTCTGGCAAACGGCTTCCGTAAATAAGTCCCGCCAGCATGGCTTCCTGGCGCAGACCTTTAACGCCACCCTCACCTGGCACAAAACGCAAACCGGTTTCAAACAAACGCACACGCTCCTGCTGACGATTCAGGTTGTTGCGCAACACACTGACCAACCCAGGCAGCAAACTGGTGCGCATCGCAGCCAGATCAGCGCTGATGGGATTGCGCAACACAACCGGCTCGCAGGTCGGATCAAACAGGGTAGACAGCTTAGGTTCGATAAAACTGAAGGTAATCGCTTCCTGGTAGCCGCGCGCAACCAGCTGGCGACGAATAGCTGATACGCCCAGTTTCGCCTCGGGGCGTTCATCAATCTGGATGGGCGTTGCCAATGCGCGGGTAGGCAAACGGTTGTAACCGTAAACACGCGCCAGCTCTTCCAGCAAATCTGCCTCGATAGAAATGTCAAAACGATAGCTTGGAACATTGAATGTCCAGCCTTCAGCATTTTGGGAAACAAGGCTCAAACCAAGGCGAGTGAGGATATCCACCACTTCGCTATCGGCCATTTCAAGACTCAAACCGCTGATAATACGGGCTTTACGCAAAGTCACCTGGCGTTCTTTTGGCAGGTGCTCATTGGTCACATGAACCAAGGAGCCCGCTTCACCGCCCACGATTTCCAATAAAAGCGCAGTTGCGCGTTCCATAGCCTCAACTTGCAGGTTGTAATCAACACCGCGCTCAAAACGATGAGAGGAATCTGTATGCAGTCCATAAGAACGTGCACGGCCAGCAATCGCCAAAGGATTGAAGAATGCGCTTTCAAGGAAAATATCGCGGGTTTCGGTGGTCACTGAACTTGGCTTGCCACCAAAGACGCCTGCAATCGCCAGGGCGCCTTGCTGGTCTGCAATCACCATGGTGTCAGCATTCAGTTTTACTTCCTGGCCATCCAAAAGGGTTAATTGCTCACCCTGGTTTGCGAGGCGAACATCAATGCCTCCAGACAGTTTTGCCAGGTCAAAAGCATGCATAGGCTGGCCGAGTTCGATCAGCACATAATTTGTTACATCTACTACCGCGTCAATGCTGCGCAGACCAGCACGAACCAGCTTGTCTTGCAACCAGGCTGGGCTTGGCTTGGTGATATCGATATTGCGGATTACGCGACCAACATAACGGCTGCAAGCAGCACCAGCGGACAATTTCACCGGGAAAGTATCGGCAATAGTCGCAGCGACAGGATTAATGGTCGGTGATTGCACAGGTGCGCGGAAAAGCACACCGACTTCGCGTGCGATACCTTTAACACTTAAGCAATCGCTACGATTAGGCGTTAAATCAACTTCAATCAATTTGTCATTGAGATTCAGGTATTCGCGGATGTCTTTACCGACAGGCGCATCTGCAGCCAGCTCCCACAAACCTGTATCGTCATCGCCTGCTTTCAATTCGGTTTGGCCACACAGCATACCGAAAGACTCAACGCCGCGCAGTTTAGCTTTCTTAATATGCCATTTTTCTTCTGTGGTTTCACTGGCACCTGGCAACTCAGCCCCAATAGTGGCGAATGGAATTTTGATCCCTACACGCGCGTTAGCTGCACCGCACACAACCTGTGTTGGACCATCAGGTAAACCGGCAACCTGGGTTACGCGCAATTTGTCTGCATCAGGATGTTGTTCGCAGGCTACGATCTCACCCACGATAACGCCGGTGAAATCGCCCGCAACTGATTCGATGGCATCAACTTCCAAACCCGCCATGGTGAGCTGGGCGACTAATTCGTCGGTGGTAGCTTGTGGATTTACCCACTCACGCAACCAGGATTCGCTTACTTTCATAGTTTATTTCTCTAATACGCATCATTTGTAGGGGCGCACCTATGTGTGCGTCCCTGACCTGCGAAAAAGGGCAGACACATAGGTCTGCTCCTACGGGAATTTCATTCAATTAAAACTGTTTCAGGAACCGCAAATCGTTTTCGAAAAACAGGCGCAAATCGTTAACGCCGTAGCGCAACATTGCCAAACGCTCTACCCCCATACCAAATGCAAAGCCGGTATAGGTTTCCGGATCAACGCCGCTGGCCTTAAAAACTTCCGGATGAACCATGCCGCAGCCACCCACCTCCAACCAGCCGGAGTTTTTACACATGCGACAACCTTTGCCGCGACATTGGGTACATTGAATATCCATTTCTGCCGATGGCTCGGTAAAGGGGAAATAAGATGGACGGAAACGGACGGGCACGTCGGCTTCAAAAAAAGTTTTGAGGAATTGATCCATGGTGCCTTTCAAATCGGCAAAGCTGATATTTTTATCAACTACCAAACCTTCAACCTGATGGAACATGGGCGAGTGCGTCATATCCGAATCACAGCGGTAAACACGACCGGGACAAATCACGCGAATGGGTGGCGTTTTGTTTTCCATGGTACGCACTTGTACAGGAGACGTATGCGTACGCAGAACGTGCGTGTCATCCACGTAGAAAGTATCGTGCATGGCGCGTGCAGGATGGTGCGAAGGAATATTGAGCGCTTCGAAGTTGTGGTAGTCGTCCTCAATCTCCGGGCCGACTTCTACGGTGTAACCTACCGCAGCAAAAATATCTTCAATGCGCTGCAAGGTACGCGTCACCGGGTGCAAACCGCCAGTGTGTTGGCCGCGGCCAGGAAGGGTTACATCAACCACTTCACTCGCAAGTTTCGCGGCAATGGCGGCTTGTTCCAGCGTTGCTTTGCGAACGTCTAAAACTGCTTGTACGGCATCCTTGGCTTTATTGATTTCCGCTCCCGCTGCGGGACGTTCTTCTGGCGATAATTTGCCGAGCGTTTTCATCAGCGCCGTTATGCTGCCGTTTTTTCCGAGATAATCCACGCGAACTGCATCCAACGCGGCAAGATCTTGGGCTTCGCTAACTACTTTAAGCGCTTCTTGTGTAAGCGCAGCGAGATTTTCCATCTGCTATTCCAACTTGAATTTATTAACTTCATTTGGCGCAACAACTCGGGTTGTACTTCGCCTGATAGACGCCGCTCCTGCGCATCCTGCACCCGCGGCTACGACCGCCATGAGATGGCGGAAGAGCATAAAACGCAGGAGTGGTTTTATGCCCGTTCATCCTGAACATAAAAAAAGGGAGAAGCTTAAAAGCTCCTCCCCTTTCATCGCGATCACAGCGGTGTTAATTGCTTAACACCTGAAGTCGTTGGACGATTAAGCAGCCAGAGCTGATTTAGCCTTCGCAACAACTGCAGCAAACGCTGCTTTATCATGCACAGCCAGGTCAGCCAATACACGACGGTCCAACACGATGTTGGCTTTTTTCAAGCCAGCGATCAATTGGCTGTAAGTCATACCTTCAGCGCGAGATTGAGCATTGATACGAGTAATCCACAAAGCGCGGAAATTACGCTTTTTAACGCGACGATCGCGGTAAGCGTATTGACCAGCTTTAATAACAGCCTGCTTGGCTACACGGAATGTACGCGAACGTGCACCGTAATAACCCTTGGCAGCTTTCATTACCTTCTTGTGACGACGACGCGCCTCTACACCACGTTTTACACGAGCCATTTTCTAAACCTCTATGATGATTACTTAACTAGTTAGCCAGATTAAACGGCACGGAACATACGCTTAACGCGTGGTACGTCAGTCGCATCAACGATGCTGGTACCGCGCAATTGGCGCTTACGTTTAGTAGTCATTTTGGTCAAGATGTGACTCTTGTTGGCGTGTTTGAACTTGTAGCCTGCGCCAGTTTTTTTGAAGCGTTTTGACGCTCCGCTGTGTACTTTAGCTTTGGTTGCCATGTGATTCTACTCCACACATATATAAGACACTTTACATAACTACTGCGCTTGTTATTGCTGCGTTAAAACTTCCTCAAAATGCTCATTTACTAAAGTAAACTCCGCTTTTTCGTCAGCTTTGCCTTGCACTAACTGCACTCGCAACGTTCTGTAAATGTCTTGTTGATAAATTAAATAATCAAGGCAGCTAAAAGCCCGACTATTTTCTCTTTTTAGGAGCGATCACCATAGTCAATTGCTTGCCTTCCATCTTGGCAGCTTGCTCTACGGTGCCCAACTCGAGCAGGTCTTTCTCGATGCGTTGCATCATTTCCATTCCCAACTCTTGGTGGGCGAGTTCGCGGCCACGGAACTTTAAGGTTACCTTGGCTTTGTCTCCGCTCTCAAGGAAACGTATCAGGGCTTTTAATTTCACCTGATAGTCACCCTCTTCCGTCCCTGGTCTAAATTTCATTTCTTTAATTTGCTGTTGCTTTTGTTTCTTTTTAGCAGCAGCTTTGGTCTTCTTGATCTCAAACAGATGTTTGCCGTAATCCATAATCTTGCAGACTATTGGATCGCTATCCGCAACGATCTCCACTAAATCCAGAGTGGCGGCTTGCGCCTGGGCCAAGGCCTCACTCAAAGGAACAATACCTACCTGTTCACCTTCGGCATTGATTAAACGAACTTGTTTAGCTTCGATCTGATCGTTGATCCGCGCTTTTTTGGAATTTCCTTTAGCGGCGGGGGCGTTATCTCGTTTGATAGTTGTATCTCCAAAAAATTAATAAGAACAAATCTTAGGAACTTCTGAAAAATTACCTGCGTTGCCATCGCTGCGTTAAAAACAAACTCAAAATGCTCATTTATTTCAATAAACTCCGCTTTTTCGTTTGTTTTTGCCTTGCGCTGGCTGCCTCGCCAACATTTTTCAGATGTTCCTTACTCGCCTGAAGTTTCGGCTGAAACAATTCTGCCTCGACGCGCGATATCGGCGGTCAAGTGCTCGATGAAGGCTTCCAGATTCATTACACCCAAGTCTTTTCCGTCCCTTGTGCGAACTGCTACAGAGTTGTTTTCAACCTCTTTGTCGCCAATGACGAGCAGGTAGGGAACCCGCTGAATTGTGTGCTCGCGGATTTTAAAGCCGATTTTCTCATTTCTCAAGTCCGAAATGGCACGGAAGCCCTTATCACGCAAGGTTTTTTCCACTTTTCGAACAAAATCGGCCTGATTGTCGGTGATATTAGCAACTACAGCCTGAACAGGTGACAGCCAGACCGGGAATGAACCCTCATAATGCTCAATCAAAATCCCCAGGAAACGCTCGAACGAACCCAGGATGGCACGGTGGAGCATAACCGGACGTTTGCGCGCATTGTCTTCCGCCACATATTCAGCATCCAGGCGTTCAGGCAAGACATAATCCAGCTGAATGGTTCCGCACTGCCATGAACGTCCGAGGGCGTCCTTGATTTGGTATTCGATCTTCGGCCCGTAGAAAGCACCCTCGCCTGGCAATTCTTCCCATTCCAAACCAGCAGCGCGCAGGGCTGAACGCAGGCCGTTTTCGGCTTTTTCCCATGTTTCCAAAGTGCCGGCGTATTTTTCCGGACGCAGTGATAGCTTCACGGCGATGTCGGTAAAACCAAAATCGTCGTAAACCTCTTTTAACATGCTGTTAAACGCCGATACTTCTGTTTCAACCATATCGTCAGTACAGAAAATATGGGCATCGTCCTGCACAAAACCGCGTACACGCATGATGCCATGTAAGGCACCCGACGCTTCGTTGCGATGGCAAGAACCAAATTCAGCAAGTCGCAATGGCAAATCCTTATGCGAGCGCAAACCGTGGTTAAAAATTTGGATATGGCCCGGGCAGTTCATTGGCTTAACGGCAAAATCGCGCTTTTCCGATTCGGTAGTGAACATGTTGTCACGGTAGTTTTCCCAGTGGCCGGATTTTTCCCACAGGGTGCGATCCATAATTAGCGGCGTTTTAACTTCGTCATAACCCCAATCGATTTGCTTGGCACGCATGTATTGTTCGATTTGCTGCCACAGCGTCCAACCTTTGGGATGCCAGAACACCATGCCCGGTGCTTCATCTTGCAAATGGAACAAATCAAATTTCTTGGCAAGTTTACGATGGTCGCGTTTCGCTGCTTCTTCGAGCAAATTCAAATAAGCGGCGAGTTGTTTTTTATCGGCAAAGGCAGTGCCGTAAATGCGTTGCAGCATTTTGTTGTTCGAATCGCCGCGCCAGTAGGCACCGGATGTACGCATCAATTTAAAGTTCAAACAAAAGCGCATGTTGGGCACGTGCGGGCCGCGACACATGTCGATATATTCTTCGTGGTGATACAGACCCGGCGTTGCATCTTTAGGCACGTCCCGATCCAGGATCTCCAATTTGTAAGTCTCTCCACGCGCCGTGAAAACGTCATAGGCTTCTTGCCACGACACCGTCTTTTTCACCACGTCATATTCGGTTTTGGCCAGTTCGTGCATGCGCGCTTCGAGTGCAGCAACATCTTCATCGGTGAGTTTTTGCTCGAGGTCGATGTCGTAATAAAAGCCGTTTTCAATGGTTGGACCAATGGCCATTTTCACATTGGGAAACAATTGCTTGATCGCATGACCGAGCAAGTGCGCACATGAGTGGCGAATAATTTCCAAACCGTCTTCATCTTTGGGAGTGAAAATTACCAGCTCGGCATCTTCGGTGATGAGATCATGGGCATCGACCCGCTGGCCCGCTTTATCGCCATTTAAAAAGACGCGGCCACCCAAAGTTACCTTGGCCAAACCAGGGCCAATATCAGCAGCAACTTGGTATACGGACACGGGAGCATCGAATTGACGTTTGGAACCGTCGGGGAGAGTAATAATAGGCATTCTTCAGTCCTTCTCAGTGGTGACCCCTACCAAAGGTCACTTGATAAACAATAAGCAAGTCGGTGACTTACAAGAAAACTGCCGATTTCGGCAGGGCAAGGAGTATAAAAAGCCAGGTCAACTATAGCCAGCAAAATTTTATTTTCGATCTCTTCTGTAACAATCCACCAATTGGCTTCTCTAGCTGGCTATGATTGCTATGCTAATCTGTGTTCATTGAATATTGAGCCAGAATAATGACGAAACCTCCCAGACTGAACTATCCGGATGAGCAACAACTTATCGCTGCATTAATTGCCGGCAATGACAGTGCTTTTTGTGAAATCATTAACCGCTTCCAGCACACCATGCTCACCATAGCCCGCGCTATTTGCGGCGATGCCTTTGCCGATGATGTAGTGCAGGACGCCTGGGTTTCTATCCACAACAATATTTCCCGGTTTGAGCAGCGCTCATCACTTAAAACCTGGGTAATAAGGATCGTCAGCAACGAGGCAAAAGCGCGGCTCAAACGCGAATCGCGCAAGTTATCGCTGGAGGAATTGGATGGCGAAACTCCCGGCAGCTACCTGGACAGTGCGAACTTTAAACCCGGCGGCCAACGGCTATCATCCCCACCCTTGTGGCACACTGAGTCGCCGGAGCAATTGCTGGAAGAAAAGCAATTACAGCGCTGTATCAATAAGACCCTCAGCATCTTGCCACCCACCCAAAAAGCCGCCTTCTTATTGCGCGATATCGAACAGCAATCCTTTGCGGAAATCGGTGAGGTTTTGCAGGTGAGTATTAACAATGTACGCGTGCTGGTGCATCGCGCACGCTTGACACTTATGCAAGTGATTGATCGTTTTCAGGAGACCGGCACATGTTAAGTTGCAAAGATGTAGCCCACCTGGCCAGCGACTATCTCGACAGCAACGCCGGCCTGGGGCTCAGTTGGAAAATCCGCTGGCATTTGGCAGGCTGCCAATGCTGTCGTCGCTTTGTGAAACACCTAAAAATCACCAATGCCATAGTGCCGCATTTGGTAAGGAGCTACGAACGACCCCGAGTCGATGCAGAGGGAATCTTACAGCGGCTTAAACAACAGCACTGATTACGCCTTTAAATCATCCAGCTCTACCAGTGTGATCCGGTTTCTGCCGTTTGCCTTTGAGGTATAAAGCGCATTATCAATCTGGCGGTAGATAAATTCCGGTGGTTTGGGTCGGGTACAAATCCCAAACCCGCAGGAAATAGTGACGCAGTTAAATGGTGGATTGGCAACGTGGGGAATTCCCAGGTGTTCTACATCATCGCGGATTTTATCGATAACCTTAATAACATCATCGCGCGAGCGACCGTGGTATTGCAGGAAAAATTCTTCACCGCCCACGCGATAACCTGCATCCGATGTACGCTGTAAATGGTGACGGATAACTTTGCCGATACTCCTTAAAACGTCATCGCCAGCTATGTGCCCATAGGTATCATTAAATAATTTAAATTGATCCAGGTCGAAGAGCGCAACACCTACTATAGATTGGGAGCTTGCAGCGACACTGATGGATGAAAAGTGGCGCTCGAATTTATTGCGATTCAACAAACCGGTAAGGCTGTCAATGTGGCTGTATTGGATAGAGGTCACATCTGTAAAAATCCATATCCTGGCCTGGCCCAATCCTGCATCCTGGAAGGTTACACTGCGACGGCGGAAAACCCGGCCATCGCGCAGGTGAATCTCATCTTCAAAAGATTGCGCAGTTTTATGGAGGGATTCAATGATGCGCAAAAAACCCTGCGGATCTATCAGCTGCGGCAAGGCGTATTTCATAATCGCATTACCTTCATTATCCAGCAAAATATCGGGTGGAATACTCCACAATTCGCGAAAGCGGATATTGGTATAAACCATGTTGCGACTGTCAGTAACAATCAAAATGCCGTCGGGTAATGCATCCAGTACATTTTTGAGGAGTTCTACAGAAAGCTTGGTAAAATCCATGTTATTGCCCAATGATTGAATGGAAACGCACCAAGTTGCGTCTCGCAAGTTTACTATTGCGTGATATTATCGATATCATTTTTTAGCTGAATCCAAATCTGGCGTAAAGAACTCGAACAGCACACCCGTAAAGCGCGAATAATATGTCCGTAACCGGTGAATAAAAAGGCCAGCAATTTCCTTAAAAGCATCCTGCGTTTATACCACCGAATCAGTGACCATCCACATGACGAAATTATTCCAGCTTTCCACCAACCGTCTAATTTGTCTTTTGATAGCTGCCCTTATAGTGCTCTTTGCTGTTTTTCCGGAGTTCTTTTTTCCTCTCCTTAGCCTTGAGCGAGCCAAAGTTTCGCAGGGCGAGCTATGGCGAATACTGAGCAGTCATTTTGTCCACTTTGGCTGGGCACACACGCTGATGAATCTCGCTGCATTTTTGCTATGCGCCCTGGCACTACTGGAAAGATTTTCAGCACCAACATTAATCGCCTTAATCAGCTTTTGTTGCCTTGCAGTCGGTGCAGGCATTTATAACCTCAACCCCGAATACGAAACCTATGCCGGATTATCTGGTGCAATTCACGGCTTTATTATTGCCGGACTGCTTCTGAATAAACGTCATGCCTACTGGCTTAACGCCATTTTTATTGCCCTTGTGTTCGCCAAGATCATTTATGAGCACCAAGCCGGTTACCAGGCCACCCAGTTACAATCCTTGCTACCCGTTGCTGTCGCTTACGATGCGCATTTATATGGTGCATTGGCAGGCCTGGTGTTCGGAATCGGTAACCTCTTGTTTAATAAACTGCTGAAACACTAAGGTTCGCCCCGACCTCCTTACATGTGATTTTCAGGTGGCGGCAACATGGATACAGCGCTGCCATAGGGCGAATGCAAAAGCGTCAGTCATTTTCATCATCATCACCCAACACCATATTGCCGCCTGCTTCTTTACCCAGCTGCAATAAATGGGTGGCATTCTTGATGTGCCGGTCAACTCCCTGGTTCATGTGATTGCTCACGCCTGCACTGAAATAAAAATGCTTTGTTTCACCCTTGATCATACACTGTTCAGATGCTACCAACTGGCGTATACGGCTGATCAGGGATACCGCTTTTTCATTGTCCAATCCCGGTAATAAAACAAAAAAATCATCAGCATCTGCCCGGCAAATCAAAAAGCGATCCAGCATAGTGCTTAAGCACTGCGCAACATGCTTGAGCGCAACATCGCCCCATTCGTGGCCGTAGTGTTCATTGAACTCACGGAATTTATCCAGGTTAATCACCGCCAGGGCCAAGGGTGTTGCCTTCTCTTGCGCACTGCGATAAATGTCCCGTGCGGCATTGAAAAAATGGTGACGGTGATACAAGCCGGTCAGATGATCGCGCTGGGCGGTACTGGTGATCTGCTCAACCAGTTCCAGATATTCGAGGTTGTGGATAATACGGCAATAAAACTCTTCAGGATGGAAAGGTTTACGCAAAAAGTCATTGGCGCCGTGCTTGATAAACTTGGCTGAAAGCGCCTCGGTACTCTCACCCGACACACCGATCATGATCAAATCGGTTTTGTCATATTTGTAACGCAGGTTTTTAACCAGTTCGAAACCGTCCATGCGGGGCATGTTGTAATCGGTGATCAGGAGTTTTACGTCAGGGTTTTCCAGCAAAATCTTGATAGCATCTACACCGTCTTTTGCTTCTACCACCTGGAATAAATGGCGTCGGAACAAATTACTGACATGCTTGCGGGACATGTCGGAATCATCGACCACCAGAACTTTAATCTGCTCATTTTTTTCCAGCCGATGGATAAGGTTGACGGCCTTGTTATAGGCATAGCGACCTTCTTTGGTTACATAATCAACAATTCCCTTATTGAAAAGTTGCTCGCGTCTTTTTTCGTCGTAACTGCCGGTGAGCACTATGGCGGGGATTTTTTTGGACAGTACATAATCCACGACTTCGCCATCCGGTGCATCGGGTAAATTCAAATCTACCAGTGCGGCAAAGATATCGTGATGCTGGCTGATTAAAGCTTGTGCCTGAGCCATGTCAGTTGCAAACAGTGCCTGATAATGGGGATATTGCCCGAGCAGATGACGCAAGACCTTGCTCACCATCTCGCTGTCTTCAACGACGAGGACTTTTTTCATCAGTGTTTACTCTGTATTTATTCGAATACCACTGAGTGTAGCCAAGCTTTGAAAAAGTGCTGTTAAACCAACGCGAAAGTTCCGGGTAAGAAAATACTCAGGACCATAAGAACGCCGATATTTTGGTATTAAATAAAAACCCGCTGAAGATTTTTTCAGCTGCCGGGGAAGCCGCTGAGCCTGCGCCAAAACACACCAGCAAGGGAAGCAAATGTTCTTCTCGCGGATGGCAAAAGCGCGCTTCAGGCGCGGTTTGCCATTCAACCATACGCGCACTTTTCTGCTCACTGCCGAGCGCTGTGCCGGTTAAGGTTTCGGTCAACCAGCTGTCGAATCGCTCGCTCCTGTCCCGGGTAGCAGGGTTGGGAGTGAAGAAGGCCTGCATGTTGTGAAAGGACATACCTGAACCCAGGACCAGCACTCCCTGCTCACGCAAAGGCGCCAGCGCTTTTCCCAGCGTAATTGTGCAGCAGGGTCGAAGTTTGCCATCAGCGATAGCTGAATAACCGGAATATCCGCATCGGGATACATAAGCATCAGGGGTACAAAAGTACCGTGGTCAAAATCGCGGGCAGGATCAAGCCTGGATTTAATACCCTGTTTTTCCAACATATCGGCAATAAATGCTGCAAGTGCGGGATCACCTGCCGCCGGATACCTGAATTGGTATGACTCCGGTGGAAACCCGTGATAGTCGTATAACATGCCGGGGGCGCGACTGCTGGAAACCGTGGCAAAGGCTTCTTCCCAATGGGCTGTTATAACCAGGATGGCGTCGGGACGCGGCAACCGGGCGCTGACGGACTGCATAAAAGCCGTAAGCTCGCGGTGATTTGCTTCGCCGAGCAAGGGCATGGGGCCACCTCCATGAGGCACAAATAACGCGGGCATTAACTCAGGGACGCTCATAGCCATACCTCAATGTGTGTATCGGACTACAATAATGGCCAGCTGCTTATTCAGTCAGGGTCATCGCCGATTTATTGTGTTCGCGGACAGACTCATAAACCGCCGCCGTGACAATAATGGCACCGCCGATAAAAGTGGCAAGATCGGGAATACTGTGCAGGAATACTACCCCATAAATGACACCGTAAACCGGCTGCATACAGGCAACCAGGCCGACGGTCTTGGCCTTAAGGTAACGCAAGGCGTAACCAAACAGGGTGTGCGAAAAAGCCGTAAAAAATAAACCGAGGATTAAAATCAGGCCCCAATCAACAGCGGTAGGCTGATGTGTAGAGGCCACTATGACCGGAGTCATCAAGACCGCAACTATGAGTACCTGGTAGCTCATGGAGCGTGCCGAGGACTGGCCACTGAACCAATAGCTCAATAACAGATTACGAAGCGCAAAGGTAAACGCTGATACCACACCCCAGAGCACCCCCTGGGTCATATTATTGGCAACATCAAATTCGGGAACCAGGCAATAAATACCGACCAGGACAAACATACCGCTGGCAACATCACCCCAATCGATTTTTGTGCCTCTTAAGATCGGCTCCATAAAAACTGTCATCACCGGATAGGCATAGAGCGAAAGCATACCTATGGCGATATTGGAAACCTGCATAGAATGGAAAAAGGTAATCCAATGCGCGCACAACAGCACACCGAGCAGCAGCATACGGCGATAATCCTGCGCCGAACCAAGTTTGATGCTCCGCTCACGCCACCATACCCACGCAAATAAAACACCTGCCGCAATCCAGGTGCGATAGCCGGTAATATCCCACGCAGGTAGCTTGATGATCTGCGAAAACAATCCTGTAGCAGCCATTAAAAATGCACCTGCATGCAGGGTAATTAACGCCGATTTTGTGGATGACATGAAATTAACCAATTCAATTTTTTACTGCGGCCCGGTACTTGTCGTACCGGGTATCATGGAATTGCTGAAAAATTACCCAGGCTGCCCACTTTGGAAATAGTGTTCGAAGGCTTCCCGGATTCTTTTGTGAATCAAGAGCGCGGGCGCCCACCGCTGTGATGGCCGCCGCTACGTCCACCGCCACCGCGACTCCCGCTGCGATTGGTTCGCGCACCGGCACGGGAGCGATCATCGCGCAAGCCTCTGGGTGCAGGCGGCAGGTCAGGCGGAGTTAACAATAAATATTCCGGAGGCTGCTCGCATTTGATTTCTTTGCCCAACAACCTGGCAATAGGTTCCAATCGCAAGGCGTCATCTTCACAGGCAAAACTGATTGACGTACCCGACTTACCGGCGCGACCGGTACGGCCGATACGATGCACATAATCCTCAGGCTCTTCCGGCAGGGTAAAATTCACCACGTGGCTAATGCCATCAATATGAATACCGCGCCCTGCCACATCAGTGGCAACCAACACCTTAGTCTCACCATTCTTAAAGGCATCCAGGGTTGATACACGTTTGTTCTGGGTAATTTCACCCGACAGCAAACCGGCATTGACACCGTGGCGCAACAGCTTCTCTTGCAGGTCACGACACTCGTCGCGACGATTGGCAAACACGATCATACTCTCTGCGTGTTCTTGCTGAATAAGATTGTAGAGCAGTGTGTATTTTTCTTCTGTAGATACCAGATATACATGTTGCTCCACCGTGGAGTTCGCAACATTTTCCGGCTGTATATCAATAGTGACCGGCTTGTAAGTCCACTGCTCTACCAGATTGCGTACGTCATCGGTAAAGGTTGCCGAGAAAAACAATGTCTGGCGATCTTCGCGGCGCGGCGCCTGGCGGACAATCTGGCGCACCTGGGGAATAAACCCCATATCGAGCATGCGATCTGCTTCATCAATAACCAGGATTTCCAATTGATCGAGATACACATCTTTATTGCCGCAAAAATCCAGCAAGCGCCCCGGCGTCGCCACCAGAATATCCACCAGGTCTTCGTGCAGATGGCGCTGCTGCTTGACGTAATCCATACCGCCGACCAGTGTATGGATTTTTAAGGAAGTATATTTGCACAGCAATTTCGCGTCTTCTGCAATCTGTATAACCAGTTCGCGAGTAGGGGCAATAATAAGTGCACGCGCTTCGCCAGCGTAGCGTTTTTCCACAATCGGGTTTTTTAGTAAGTCATCAATAATGGCGGTTAAAAATGCTGCAGTTTTGCCAGTACCGGTCTGGGCTTTGCCCACTACATCTTTACCTTGCAACGCATGCGGCAGTGATTGCGCCTGAATAGGTGAGCAGTAACTGAATCCCAGATCAGCAATGGCATGCATTATTTCATGTGCTAAATCCAAATCCTGGAAGCGGGTTTTACCGGCTACTGCTTCTACCACAAAAGAGGCAGGGTCCCACGGCTCGTGTTGAACCGGTGCAGCTTTGCGGGTTGGGCGCGAAGAACTTTGCTGGGATTGGGAGCGTTCAGATTTGGGACGAGGTTTCTTGTGGTCGCGGGGCGGGTTGTTTTTATCAGGTGTTGAAGATGCCGAATGTCGCGCTGGCTTGGCCGAAGCAGACTTCTTTGCGCCTGATGTTGGGTTAATGGCGGGAGTCGATGCGGCTTTGGAGTCACCAGAACCCAAAAGCTTTTTAAAAAATCCGATCAAGGTTATTTACCTGGTATTTAATACTCTTCCGAGTATACATGATTAGTATGATAATTTGCCCTTAAAAAAGCATCTACAGGTGTAACAGCCGTACTGCCGAGGGCCGATAAAGCGATTTCTGGCCTGGATGTTTGCAAGAATTATCCCTGCCGCGGTCACGCTCTGCCAAACCCCGGCATTAAGCAGGAATTTTTCAATAAAGCCAAGCTTGCATAAGAATAAGTCGATTCGTTACCCTCACCGTCCTTCCCATTCACTATGCCTGCCTTACCGGAGCCGCCATGCGTATTCACAGCCTGCAACATGTTTCCTTTGAAGATATAGGCAGCCTGCTGGGGGATGTACAGGACCGGGGCTATAGCCTGACAACAACCCACTGGTATAAAGATGATACAGCACCGGCGCTGGACTCGTTTGATATGCTGGTTGTCATGGGCGGCCCTATGGGTGTTTATGATGAACATATCCATCCCTGGCTTGCCGCCGAAAAAGACTTTATCGCGCGTGCGATTACCGCAGGCAAAAAAATCATCGGCATTTGCTTGGGCGCCCAACTGATTGCCGCGGTGCTGGGCGCTCCCGTCACCCAAAACCCGTATCGTGAAATTGGCTGGTTTCCCTTAAGGATTCCATCCACGGCCAAGGATCACCCGGTCGCTAAAGCCCTGGCTGAATGTGCAGAGGTCTTTCATTGGCATGGCGATACTTTTGCCCTGCCTGCCGGAGCCCGACTGCTCGCATCCAGCGAGGCCTGCGCCCACCAGGCTTATGTTATCGGCGAGCAGATTTACGGGTTTCAATTTCATCTGGAAACAACAGAGGCTTCTGCTGCTGCGCTTATACAATATTGCGCTGAGGACCTGGATAAATCCGCCTACGTCCAGGATGCTGAGGCCATATTGCAAGACAGAGAAAGATTTTTATCGATTAACAAGGCCATGAGTGCCGTGTTTAGCCAGATAGTGGCATCAAATCGTTAAATTCAGATAGCAAAAAAATGCCCGGCTATACCGGTTAGCGCCATGGCAACAGCACCCCAGGTGGCAACTCGCAAGGCGCCCCGCCACTGGTTTGCGCCCCCAACTTTTGCAGCCAGGCCGCCCAGGAACGCCAGGGCAATCAGCGAGCCGGTAGCAACCGCTGAAATCGCATACCGGTCAGGAACTGCCAACACAACGATAAGCGGAATCAATGCCCCCACCGCAAAGGTTGCCGCTGAGGTCACCGCTGCCTGTAAGGGGCGTGCCTGCAAAATCTCGATAATCCCCAACTCGTCCCGTGCGTGGGTTGCCAGCGCATCATGTTCTGTAAGTTGCAGCGCAACCTGATAGGCAAGCGCGCGATCCAAACCCCGGGTCACATAGATTTCAGTCAATTCACGTAACTCTGCATCCGGCTGCGTTGCCAACTCGTCGCTTTCACGTTCAATATCTGCAGCTTCGGTATCGGCCTGTGAACGTACAGAAACATATTCACCGGCCGCCATCGAAAGTGAACCCGCAACCAATCCCGCTATTCCCGCCAGCAAAACAGCCTGCGCCGAGGTTTGTGCAGCAGCTATACCCAACATCAGGCTTGCTGTTGAAATAATGCCGTCATTTGCGCCCAATACCGCAGCGCGCAACCAACCTAGATGTTGAACCTTATGATTTTCGCTATGTCGCTTCGGCATTTCCCTGACCCTGTAATGAATGTATTTGCCTATCTAAAGATTTTGCGTAAAAACATACCCTCTGCCTGTTGAGGTCTGCCGACGTGAAGGTGTTTAACCGTAAATTCACCAAGTCTAGTTAGCTTTCAGGGACTGGGGCTTGATATTTCCACAATCAGCAGACAGCCATTTTCCGGTAGTCTCCCCTTCAATGACTTGCTCTTTATTATTAATTTCAGAGGTTACTTTCATTTTCCCGGTATAGGATTTATTGCTTTGGAAAGTAATTTCACCCTCACCCCGGCTGGGATGTTCACCCTTACATGCATAGCTGACTTTCAATCGTACCGGTGAAACCTGCGTAATACTCTGCTCGCAACCTTCATCTACCTGAGGCATCTCGCCCTTATCAATTTCAGCCTGGGTGATGCACGCTTTAACCTTGGTACCGTCTTTAGAAATTTTTACTCCTTGCGCAGCCATTTCAATACCCTGATCGGTGAGCTTGATACCTTGCCTGGCCATCATGTCTTCCATCATTTTGCGCTGTTCAGGCGGTAAGTTGGCCATTTGCTTTTTCATTTCATCCATAGCATGGGTCATTTGTTCTTTTTGCATACCTGTAGCAGAACTTAAACTGTCTTCGCTGAATTTGAAACTGTGCTCCCATAAACCGGGTTTCATATCTATTTGAATAGCATGTGCGCTAATGCTCAGGCCCACAGTCATGGCTAATAGGATCAATGGACAAAGTTTCATAGGTATCTCCTAATTCAAATTAAGCAACTTAGTCAGGGTCGGTTTCATGGCATTTGCCCATATCTCGTAACCTCTTTCATTGGGGTGCAATAAATCCGGCATAATGTCTTTGGATAAAATACCCCTGGCGTCAAGGAAGGCATGGTTGATATCTAAAAAGAAAACTGTTTTGTTATCTGCAAATTGCGAAATAAGTGCATTTACGTCCTGGTTTATTTTACGCAAATCGCCATCCGGTGTTTCATCGCGCGGGAATATTGCGAGTAATAAAATTTTGGTGCCAGGCAAACGCTGTTGCAATTCATCTATATCACGTTTAATACCAGCGGCTGTAGTAGCAGGATTTTCATGGCGATGGCCAGTATTATTAGTACCGATCATTAATACCGTCACTTTGGGCTGCAATCCTTCCACTTCACCATGCAACAAACGCCACAATACATTCTCAGTGCGGTCCCCCCCAAAACCCAGGGCAACTGCATTGTATTTTTTATAATTGCGGTTCCAAACATTAAAACCATCTCGCTCCCAGCCCTGGGTAATAGAGTCGCCGATAAAAATTACCTCTGCCTGTTTCTTTGCTGCCAATAAATCTTTTACTTCTTGCAATTTTTGCTCATGGCGCGGCAACCACCAGCTGACTGACCACCACTCGTTCAACATAGAAGGCGTTACTGATAGGGTTTTATAATCCGGACACTCTACGCTCCCTCTACCACTTTTTTGCAGTTTTACATTGGCAAGGGCAACTTGTCCGGTACCGCCGGTTTCAAGCGCAAAGGGGGTGGTTACTGCCGAAAAATTATCACCTTCATGAACAAAACATTTCAGGGGTACAGCGACAGACTGCCAACCCTTGCCTACCAGTTCGCGCGCGGACAATAAAAATGGCACCTGTCGTTCACAATCGGTACCGCATTTTACTTTAAAAGCCAAGCCACCATTTTTTAAATCAATAACATTAAGATCAAACTCAACCACACCTTCAGCAATATAATCATTTAAATTTATGCCATCTTTTACCTCAAAACTTAAGCCTGCACGCCAGGAATTTTTCCAACTGAAAGTCAACGCATCACCGGCAGTATTTTTTTCTGTTTTAGCGACCGAAACATGACTATCAGGCGCAGACGAGTCAGCAACTTTTGGAACACTAGCCTCGGCACCTGTTAGCACCTGCTGTGCAACCGGACTTTCAATGAGGATACGCGCATTGGGCAATAGCCCGGATTCATATAATTTAAGGACATGCTGGTGGGGCAGAGGATTGGCAGGTACTGTCGATTTTTGTGCCGGTTGGCTACATGCTGTTATTGCAAGACCCACCATAAGGATAAGGTTGATAGCGCGTAAACCAGAGTAAATTTTCATTATCGCCCCTCAATTTTTATAGCTGTTTAAATAACAATTCCCGCGGTGGCGGGAATTGTTTGTAAAATTATCGGTAATCTATAGTATTTACGGCACTGGAAGCATAGCCGGTACACCTGGTAATCACAATATTTAACCCAGTTCCATAATTTGCAAACACATTTCAATCATATTGCAATTAAATTCTTAGGCAATACTTATCATTAACTGTTCAATTGCTCCAGCCGCCATCAATGACATTAACGGTACCTGTGGTAAATGCAGATTCATCACTTGCCAGATAAAGTGCAAGCTGCGCCATTTCCTGCGCACTTCCTAAACGCCCCATAGGTTGGCGAGCCACAAAATGTTTATAAGCTGTTTCATAATCGCCCGTTGCGTGGAGGCGCTGTTCAAGTGATGGCGTTTTAACAGTACCGGGACAAATCGCATTACAACGAATACCCTGGGCAACAACATCAGCTGCGATTGCTTTGGTCAAACCTATAACAGCAGCCTTGGTCACACCGTAGGCAAACCGATTGGGTACGCCTTTGACGGAGCTGGCAACGGATGACATATTAATAATGGAGCCGCCCCCCTTCGCAATCATACCCGGCAGGAAAGCACGAATCATGCGATACATGGAAGTCACATTCAACTCCAACGAAAAACTCCAGTCTTTTTCATTGCATTCCAAAATAGTGCCGCTATGAACATAACCTGCACAATTAAAAAGAATATCAATTGCACCAATTTCTTTTGCCAGGGTTGTAATGTCTTCCGGATTTAAAACATCCAGTTTGCGTGTTTCGCAACCAGCGATATCTTTTAAGGTATCGAGATTAATATCAGTCGCGATAACGCGAGCACCTTGCGCAGCAAAAAGCTCAGCGCTGGCGCGACCAATGCCTTGTGCAGCGGCAGTGATTAATGCGGTTTTGTCTTGTAGACGATTCATGGTTTTCTCTACATTTTAATTGCTAATTTGATTTCGCCTGCGGCTGGCCTCACTTTTCTTTGCTTGTCCAAAGAAAAGTAAGCAAAAGAAAAGACACCCTGCTGCTTCGTTCTCCTGCGCGTTTCGTAAAATTGCTGTCGTTCCGGTGCGACATCCATGTCGCATCGTCACTCAAGCGCACGTCCTGTGCACTTGCCAACAATTTTCCTGCAATGCTCGGCGAAGCCACAAGGGATCCGTTGGTGCCATCATACGTTTTTACGCTATCTGCCTAATCGGCAAACAACCCGGCCCAATAGGCTCAAAGGATTTGTAAGTCAAAATAAATTCTTGGTGTCCCAATTCTTCTGACACGCTCCGCTTACCTGATGCTACATCAATAATATTTTGTAAAATTTCTTCGCCCACTTCATCAAGTGTCGCTTTGCCTTCTAAAATCCGGCCAGCATTCACATCCATGTCTTCTCTTAAACGACGATAAGTTTCTGGGTTAGCGCAGACCTTTATTACCGGGGAAATTGCAGAACCAACCACAGAGCCACGACCTGTGGTAAATAAAATAACGTGGGAACCGCAGGCGATTAATTCGATAATTTCGGCATTGTCTGAAATATTGGGAAAGCCGAAACGCGGTTCGCCATCAGGTACGACATCCAGCAAATACAGGCCGCCGGTTGGCGGTATATCGCCGGGTTTTAGTAAACCGCTAATGGGCGATGAACCGGATTTTGAATAAGCACCCATGGATTTTTCTTCGAGCGTTGTCAAACCGCCATCAGCATTGCCGGGCGCAAAACTGCCGTAGCCCATAATGCGATAATAGCGTTCGGCTTTTTCAACACAGGCTTCAATTTTTGCACCTAATTCGGGTGTGACAGCACGATCAGCCATAATGGTTTCGCAGCCGATCAGCTCCCCGGTTTCTTCAAAAATACAGGCAGCATCTGCGGCCACCAAGGCATCAAAGCAGCGCCCCACGGCGGGGTTGGCAGTTATACCGCTGGTGCCGTCCGAGCCACCGCAAATAGTGCCTACAATTAACTCATTTAGCGCCATAGGAACACGTACTGTTTTATCGGCTTCTGCCTGAATACGAATAACCGCTGCAACACCGGCGGCAATTGTGGCTTTGGTGCCACCGGCTTCCTGGATCACCAATAATTCAGCGGGGCGGCCGCTGTCGCGAATATCTTTCAACAATTTATCGCGATTCATACTTTCACAGCCAAGCGATACTAATAAAGCGCCACCCACGTTGGGATGGGTGGAAATTGCACGCAGCATGTCGTAAGCATATTGGTTGGGATAGCAACCCGGAAACCCAATCAGATGTACATCCATATGATCGCAAAGCGTAACAATTTTGCGCGTGACGTGGTGGGCGCATTCAACCAGGTAGGCAACCACAACCAAGTTGCGGATTCCCTTGCGGCCATCCTGGCGACCATACCCCTGAAAGCTGATTGAACTGTTCACTAAGACTCGCTCCTGTCTTTAGGTTCGCGCGTGCGGGTATGGCTGGGAATATAATCACTGCGCAGGTTGTGCATGTGGACATGCTCGCCGCAGGCGACGGCCTGTGTCATTGAGCCTATGGGTGCTCCGTAACGATAAACCTTGTCACCGATATTTAACGCACGGCGGGCAAGCTTGTGGCCTATATCTATATCCTTGGCCATGAATAGCCGTTGGCCATCAATATCGATCAAATCACCGGCATGGATATGCGAAATGCATACAAGGATATTGTCATCAGGATGCAGCAAGATAATCTGCGCTACTTTTTCTGTGCTGGTCATCGACTCACTCAATTAACAGGTAATAGTGCATCGGGAGTTAATAAATCCCGCTCACGTAAACGCAGCCAGAACTCACCGGGTATCACCTGGTTGATCCAGGAAATCGCCTGTTCTACCTGTGCAGGGGACGCCAGGCCCGCAATGACTGAGCATACCTGGGGATGTGCAGCCGGGAATTGCAATGCTGCCGCAGCCAACGGCACTGCAAACTCTTCACAGATGGACTCCAACTGTGCCACACGCTGGATGATCCGTTGCGATGCCGGCTCATAGTTGTAATAAAACGGCCCCGCCCTGTTTACACCTGATGCCAGAATGCCCGAATTAAAAGGCCCGCCTAAAATGACAGAGATCTTGCGCCGGGCACACATTGGAAAAAAAGACTCAGCGGCGCTTTGATCCAGTAAGGTGTAACGCCCTGCCAGCAAAAATCCGTCAAAATCACCCTGCTCAAGTGCTTGTTCACAGACCTGCCACTCGTTTGCGCCCAGGCCAATCGCTGTTACCACGCCCGCCGCTCGCAACTCATGCATGGCACGATAACCACCCTCCATAAAACTGCGGAAATACCGGGGGTGTTTCTGACCGTGGGTGGTAATGCCCAAGTCGTGGGCAAAAAGGATATCGATATGATCGGTTTGCAAGCGCTGTAGACTGGATTCGAAAGATCGCATAACGGCATCGTAGGAATAATCAAATACAGGTTCAAACGCCGGGGCATTGGCAAAACCGTGGCGAAGGGATGCGGTGGGTGTGGCGGGCACCAGCAAGCGCCCTACTTTGGAAGAAATAACCAGCTGCTCCCGCCTGCTTGGCAGGTGTTGCCCTAAACGGCTTTCGCTCAATCCAAAACCGTAATGGGGAGCTGTATCAAAATAATCTATACCCAGTCTGAGCGCTGATTCAATGGCAGCCCCGGCTTCAGCATCACTTATGGAGGTGTATAAATTGCCCACTGGCGCAGCCCCGAAACCCAAACGGGGCAATAATAATGAGCTGGTACCGAAATACTTATAGGAACCGGAACGGGTTGCCTGACTCACGGACTGCACACTCAGCCTCATTTTTATAATTAAAAATTAATTTGCCAATAAAATTATGCTACCTGATTATAGCCAAAGTTGATAGGTCTGCCAAAATAATTTTTAAAAGGGCGCTGCCATAAAAAAGGGCGCCTCAGCGCCCTTCATTACTCAGTGCATCCGCAATTTTGCGGGCCGATATTTTAAGTTTTTCAATGACTTGTTCGTGGGTGATTGCCTGCGTCTTGATAGCGATAAAGGGCACATTCAACACCGCCGTCGCACCGTCTAAACCCAGGATAGGAACACCCAAATCGGTCACACCTTCTACAAAATCACTGGCTGACTGAATGTATCCTCGCTCTACGGCGGCCTTGGATCTTTGTAAGAAGCGTTCAATGCGCTCCGGGTCTGCCGAGCTACGCAGTTGCGGAAGCCAGCGCGTTTGGGCTTCTTCGGGCGAGAATCCAAAAAGCATGAGGCCGGAGTTGGTATCAATCAAACGGCGGCGATAACCGACGCGCACAGAAAAACCCAAATCCATAGGACTTTCAATACGTCCCACTACCACGATTTGATCGCCGGAGGGCACAACCAAATGGCAGGACTGCCCAATCTCGCGTGCGAGGTCTTTCATAACCGGCAAAGCGCTCTCCAGCAATGAACGCGCTGAACCTTGCGCTATTCCCAAGGTGAACAGTTTGTTCGTCAGTGTGTAACCGTCGCGACCATCCGGAGAGGACTCAATATAGCCCCTAAACTCCAACGCCAGCACCATGCGGAACAGCTCGCTGACCGAGCGTCCGAGCGTTACGGCCATCTGTGAAGTTGTCATGGGAGCGCCATGGCGGGCCAGGAGTTCTAAAATATCCAACCCTTTTTCAAGCGCCGGGGCCCGATATTTACGGTCACTGTCATCTATCGCTGAATCTACAGCTGTCTCTATAGTTGTCATGGTATGTTTTTATATATAAATGTTAATGTTACAAGTAAAAGATAAATTATCAGATGCTGATCCTTGCAACAAGCCAAAGCCGAGTGCAATTGCTAAAAACGATAAAAATCCCTGGCTGTCTTTTCAAATACCGCCTCGGATTCCCGGGCCGACAGTCCTGACAATAAATGTTTTGCCAGCGCAAGCCATTTCCCGTAGCTCGCATAACCTTTATTGGGAGCGAGATTGAGTACCGGCCAGTCACTTGCCCACATCAAGCGACGCGCACCGAACAGGCGGTAGAGCTGCTCAACATATGGCCGCAAATCCTCCACACCCTGATGTTCTGCAGCCTCAGTCACAAGGCCTGACAATTTACAGTACACATGCGGCAGGACAGCCAGGGTGCTCAGCGCCGTAACCCAGGATTGAAATTCACCGCCGGCAATATGGGGCTTGGCGGCATGATCAATCACTATTGGCAAGTCAGGGTGACGCTCTGCAAAAACCTGCAAACCGGGTAAATGGCGGACGCCTACCAGGGCATCCAGACTCAGCTGTGCGACCTTCATTGCGGCTATGGCAGGCTCCAACTGGCTCCTCAAAATCCAGTTATCATCCGGCATGCTTTGCAACATGGGACGCAAGCCGCGCAATTTCGGATGCTTCGCCAGGCCATTAATACGGATTGCCGCATCAGGCGAAGCTAAATCCACCCATCCCACTACCGCGTTAACCAAGGATGACTTGTCAGCCAGGCACAGCAGATAATCCGTGTCCGCATCGCTTTCCTGGGATTGCACCAGCACAGTACCGGTAATGCCGGCCGCCTGCGCTAAAGGCTCGAGATCCGCCGGCACGAAATGGCGATAAACAGGGATTAACTCCGGTGGTGGCCAGATACAACCGTGTTCGCCGATCTGCCAAAAATGTTGATGCGCATCTATCACAAACTCGCTCCAGCTATCTCAGTCTGCCGCTAGAGACATTTAACGAAACACGGCTTCACTGCGATAACAGGTGCGGGCATAAGCCGCTATCACAGCAAAAGCCACCAGGGGTACTGTAATCGCGATATGAATGCTCGATATATCGGATACAAAACCCATGACTGCCGCCAGAACCGCGCCGCCGATGATTGCCATCACTAATAAAGATGCGCCCGCCTTTGCTTGTTCACCCAGGTTTTTAATGGTGAGCGCAAAAATGGTGGGGAACATAAGCGACATAAAAAAGCTGGCACACACTATCGCTAACATGCCAATAAGGTTCGGGCTGATTACAGCCACTGTACATAAGGCCAGGTTGATAAGCGCATATACCAGCATCAGCAAACTGGGGGCGATATGCGCCATAAGCGCCGTTGCCACAAAGCGGCCGACCATAAAAATAATCAGGGATGCCAACAGATAGTTGGCCAGGATTTTTTCGCCTGTTCCAGGCATAGCCTGTTGCCCGTAGCGAATGGTGTAGCTCCACAAGCAGACCTGCGCCCCCACATAAAAAAACTGCGCACTTACACCAAACATAAAACGCCCGTTACTTAACAGCTTACGATAATCGCCCCAGCTGGCAGCTTCACCGGCAACCGATTCGGTGGCAATTTTGGGGAATTTTACGATCAACACCAAAAGCGCCCAGAACAAGACCAGAGCACCCACAGCCAGATAAGGACCTTGTACAGACTGGGATTCGGTTTGGTAAAACTGCTCCAGGACTGCAGGTGTCATAGCCGCCAAATCAGCGGCGCTGGGTTCGTGGCCAGAGAGAATAAATTCACGCCCGATTACAATACCGGCAATACATCCAAAGGGGTTGAACGATTGGGCAAAGTTCAATCGGCGCTCAGCGGTAGCGGGATCACCCATGGCAACCACCAGAGGATTTGCGGAAGTTTCCAGGAATGCAAGGCCACTCGCAATAATAAAGAGCGCGCCCAAAAACAAACTGTATTCGCGCATGGCAGCAGCGGGGTAAAACAGGAAAGCGCCCGCAGCATATAGCAGCAAACCGGTCACCACCGCAGCCTTGTAACTAAAACGCTTAACGTAGAGCGCGGCAGGAATGGCAAATACAAAATACCCGGTATAAAAAGCGGATTGCACCAAACCCGACTTAAGGTCGCTCAACGTGAATACTTTTTTGAATTGGGTAATCAGAATATCGTTAAGGTTATTTGCCATTCCCCACAGAAAAAATAAACTGATAATCAATATTAAGGGAAAAAGCACTGTCGGGCTTTTATCATTATTATTCATAACATCTCCACCGATTTGCTCGCCAGATTCCTATTTTTATTTAGCCAAACCGGCTTGGCTATCACACAATAAAAATGCTTTACAGGCGCTGGAAGACTATACAACAGTACCGATTTATATGTAAAAGATAAATTACATATAAAACAATAAAACGATAGTAACCAACTGAAAACGAAGAGTTGTTAATAAAACAGGAAACCATTTGCTTCCTGTTTTATTAACAGCAGCCTGAGAGGAATGGTACTTACTGCTAAGTAAGTGCCATTCCAGCCTGAGAGTTTTATTACATTACCTGGGAGGTGGTTTACAGGTTCTTAGGATCAATCCACAGTTCCGCACGATCAACAGGTGTTTCTTTAGACATGAAAGGATTATCGAGGGGAATCACCAGCCGGTTTTTCAAGTCACCATTGGTAATAGCTTCCTGCACACTGGGAGAACTGAGGAACAGCTTTTCAAAACTGCCGTCCGCTATAGCGCGATTTAAACCAAGCTCAAGGTCGCGCGCGAGCTGCTTGTTGTTTTTACTTACGAATAGATAAAAGTCCATCTTATACACCAGCATCAACCTTTTCTCGACGGCAAGGTTTAATTCAGGACGCTTCTCGACTTCACTGAAAGGTTCAAATACAGCTCGCGGAAAGGCGTCGAATCGCCCGCCGTCCAACATAAAAAATAAATTTTGGTACTTCATGCTCTTAACAACCTTTAAACCATTGGCCTCCAAGATTTTGGTATCTATCCAGGCGGTACCCTGGCCAATGGGGATTTTGCGCAAATCTTCAATACTTTTTACATCATCAAACCTGGCTTGGTCGCCCTTGCGAATAATAAAGAACCTGTGTCCCAGCAGCCCTTTAAACATGGGAATCCTGATAGGCTCAAGTTGTTGTTCCAATTCTTTACCCGTGCCAGCCCACATGATATCCAGGCTTCCGTTGAGGGTATCCTCCACAAGGCGGGTCTGGGTCATAGCTTCATCAACAGGTATTAATTCCACGTTACGGCCAAGGTGCTCAAACGCCAGTTTGATCATCTGCGTCATGTAGGGTCCGTTGGGGTCTGATTCTGATCGGTTATATTTTAAAGTTTCTGCAAAGACCGACAGGCTCGTCGATAAACCGATAATGGCCAGTGAATATTTCAGTATATTGTTTATTTTTATAATCATAATGGAGGCTCTTGTTGTAGCTTATTCTGAGTATAACCACAAAAAGGCTTTTTCAGATTTATTTTTGCTAAGACGAACGACACATTAATCAACAAAACTAAACACTAGCCCGGACGTTTGCACGACCATTTTTTTAACAGGAGCCGAAAAGTCGGCCCCTCAAACCGGCCGGACTGCGCCGGGTACCTTTAATTCCAGATAACTTTCGATTAATTCCAGATAACTTTTTCAATTAGTGAGTAGTATAAGTAGCCATACGAATTTTCAGCACATGGGGCCGCTTGGAAAAATTCAGTCCCCAGTCTGTCTGGTCGCCGTTCCAAACACGTTCCAATACCCATTTGCCATCCTCATAATGGCCCTCTTCCACCCGTTCAATCATGGTTTTGGAATTTTTTATTTCAGCGGAGGGTTTAAATTCAACCCGGGCTTTGAAGCCAGTCACCAGGTATTCATCCTCGCCCAGTTGCGCAATCAAGGCTCCGCCGCTGGCAACTTCATTTCCGACCGGAGGTGAGGTAAAGAACATGGGACGACCATAGGTTATTTCTGCGTTCCATTTGCCCAAATCCAGGGTCTGCGTGAGGGCTTCTGCGATCTTTTTACTGGCAGCTTCTTTTTCTTCTTTGGATGCATCAGGTTTGGCAGCCATTTTTTTCACCTCGTCTGCCGTTAGGGGCTCAGATACGCCCCACACCTTACCCTCAAAACCCAGTTTCGCCCATTCACGCATCATGGGCGCCACCACGCGATAATGCTGCGCAAAATTTTCAATAGTTTCATCATCGTATCTGTCAGCGCCCAGGGGATAATTTACATAATCAGTATCATCCATTCCAAAAGGAGCAAAACCTATACCGCCGCGTCCCAGGGTATCAAAGAAATAGCGGGCGTAAGCCTGGCTGTTACCTATTTCCGGTACAAACAACGGATTGGCAGGGCCGCTATATTGCTCCAGCCATTTCAATACGGTCTTATGGTCCGGGTTATAAATATCCGGGGCAACGGCATCCAGATGTGGCGCCGCTGCTTTCCATATATGGATTACATTATCGGTCGCACCGCCCTTCTCCCAATGGGTAGGATTAAAAGGATCGCGCAGCGCAACATTGGTAAACATAGGCAAGGGTTTAATGGCCTTACCTGCAGCAGCCAGCTCTTCGCAAAATATTGCAATGTGGTATGCATGAAAGAATTCATCGGCGTCTTTACCGAAAACCTGCGTCCAGGTACCCGCTTTTACACCGAGTTTATTCACGAGTTCGGCAGGCACAGCAGAATTAAATACGGCATTAGCCATGGCAGAGTAATCGCGGTCAGCACCCCAGGTACCTGCTTCATTTTGAACCTGCACCATGATGACGGTATTTTTTTCATCAATGTTCTTGAGATGGTTCATCAACTGCAAAAAAGCTTTCTTATCAGCAGCCAAGGTATTTTTACCCAGCGGCGATAAGGAGTTCAGTGTATCACCCGTTTTGGTAACGACCCTCGGAAAACGTTCGTTATTCAGCTTTACCCAGGCCGGGGCATAATGGGGTGCATTATTTTTCCAGGTGCCGAACCATAACAAAACCAGGCGGGCATTATTTTCGCGCGCTTCTTTCAGCAAGGTGTCCACATAGGAAAAATCAAACTTCCCTTCCACTGGCTCAATCTGTTCCCAGGCGACCGGAATCTCCAGGGTGTTGGCATGCATTTTTTTAAAGCTCGGCCACACATATTTTAAAGCTCCCGGATAATTACTCGAGTTGTTCGCCTGCATACCCAGCATTAAAAAAGGTGCGCCGTCAACCATCAGTGCATGCCGACCATTTTTACTAACAAACCCAGGCACTGCATCGGCACCGGCAGGTGCTGTGCTAAAGAAAACAACACAGGCACCCAATACAGAAAGCAAGGGCAATTTTTTTCGCAATATATTTATCAAAGATAATAATGTGAACATACCAGCCTCTCGATAAGGTTATTTTTATCATTACCTATTTGAATTAATATAGTAACAGCAGTATGCGTAAATAAATGTCAATTTAAAGCAAACCCCGCATGGCTTTCGCATGCAGGGCTTGCTTGTTGCACAGGTCTGATCCTGTAATTAAAAACTGGCGCGCAGGGTCAATGCATAACGCCTGTCATACACAAAATAAGATGTGTAATGTTCACCAGCTTTGATTTGTTTCATGATAGTCCGGGTTTCTGAGTTGGTGATATTATTCACTTCCAAAGATAGCTTGACATTATCAGTAAATGCATAAGCCAAAGAGCCGTCTAACTGTCCGTTTGCATCTGCATATACAGGTAATTTCCACGCAATATCGCGATCTGTTCCGTTAAAACCGTTAGCACCTACGGACATCAGAAACTCGCTGCGCCAGCTCCACGCCAAACGTGCAGACCAATCGCCTTTTTCATACATTGCCGTAAAATTGTAGGCGTTTTTTGACAAACCCGTATAAGGAAGTTTGCCGTAATCGGTATTACCATCAGTGTCAATCGGCATAGTGTCTGAATGCAAATTGGTAGAACTGTCGATGTAGGTATAATTAGCTTCAATACCTAAACCATCAAAGGGTGCCGGCAACTTGTCAAAGAATTGCTTGTAGCCGATTTCGATACCTTTAATCTCTGCGCTGCCACCGTTGATAGGACGGGTAGTGTCAAAATCATAGCCAAGGTATTGTTCAGTAACTTTCTGGGTAGCAATGTAATTGCTCACATCCTTTTTAAACAGGTTTAAATGCGCCATACCACCATGACTGTTGAAATACCATTCCAACGACAAATCGTATGACGTTGCCAGCATGGGTTTCAACCAGGGATTTGAATTAGAAGACAAGGTAAAATTCACCTGGTCTTTAGTCAATGGAATCGGGTTTCCGTTTTCATCCTGCTCCGGAGTCACACCATCTTTTACCGATACATTCAAGACTTCATATGCCTGCATTTTACTGAAGTCCGGGCGCGCCATGGATTTACCTGCTGCAAAACGCAAGAATAAATCATCTCTCACTTGCACACGCGCATTGAATGTCGGCAATACATTGGTGTAAGAATTTTTTGCATCAAATTTTTCAGATGAGCCAGTACCGTAACCCAATTGATTGGGATAGACCAGGTGGCCTGAAGATACCGAATCAGTTTCAACAACTCGTACACCGAAGTTACCATCAATCGGCATTACCAAATCTTCAAATGCATAACTTGCCGTTACATAACCGGCTGATGTTTTTTCATCTTGGACATTGCCGTATTTGGGATCTTTAATATCAGTAGGGGTGTAAGGATCAATACAACATATATAGGTCGCCGACTCGTGCAAGCTTTGATAAGAACCGGGAAAGCCCAACGCAAGATATAATGCCGGAGCATATACACCCGCCGGTTTACCGGTTTCCCCTTTGAAAAAATTATCAAACGTATTTAGGTGCAATTGCGACTTGTCTGAAATAGCAGGCATTGCCCCATCAGGAAGAGCCCACCCTTGCATCCAGGTTTGATAAACCGCAACCCAGTTATAGCCTGTATCAATATTATTTGCATCACGCTTCGTAAAGCGAGCACCCACTTTTACAGATTTAATAATGGAATCATCAATCGAATATTTTGCATCAAGCCTGAATGACTTTTGATCGGCAAGGTTGTCGTCCTGGTGATCCATGGTGAAGCCCATGTAGTAATTATTCGTCTCAGCAAGGAAAGCACTGTCGGACGTTACTACGGGATGGCTGCCGGTCAAATCAACATCAATGTAAGGAACATTGATACCCGTTGCTACCGTTGAATCAAGGCTGTTGGTTTTTGCCTTGGTATATTGCAAATCAGTACTGAACTCCCAATGATCATCGGGCGTCCATGTAACGTTAAAAGAATAATCTGTTGTTGAAGATTTTCTGGTTGCATAGCGAACGTCTGACCCCATTGGAATTCCGCTATCTGCTGTCAAACGGCCCGATTGGAATACACCATTTGCATCATAGGCAGAAGCTGCCGATGGGTTTACACCATAAGGATCGTTTGAAACGAAAATAGCATCCTCATTCCATTGCATAGTGTATGAGCTGCGGAAGGCGGTTAGCGAGAACAGAAGTTCATCATTAGGAGCCCACTGGAAAGCACCATAGGAACCCAGGCGATCACGGTCGAACTCCATTTCACGCCAGTCTGCACCGCGAGGGACATAAACGGTTTCATTGGTATGACCTGCAACATCAGTCCGTGGAAAGAACGGGCGGGTAAACATGCCGTCAGTGCGAGTGGCAATTTTTGAAGAGGCAATATCAACCAAAAACCCCATTTCACCGATATCAGTATCCCAACGATTGCTGTACAGGCCAGAGTAAGAAGGTTTGTATTCTTTACTGAAGTCGCCATAACTTGTGCCGATAGAACCGGCAATCATTTGGCCGGGGGCATCAAATGGCATACGTGTACGCAGGTTTACCGAGCCCGCCAAGCCACCTTCAATCATTTCAGCTGAAGGATTTTTGTAAACGTCTACCCCAGCCATTAATTCAGCAGGGACATCTTCAAAGCTGAGGTTACGGCCACCGTTAGCGGTAAAGCTATCACGACCATTCAGCTCAGAGCGAACCTCGGTCAAACCGCGAACGGCAACACCACTGCCTTCAGCAGAAAAGTGTTCGGGGTCACCTAATGACATAAAGTGGTCGATAGTGATACCTGGAATACGCTGCAATGCTTCAGTCACACTGCGATCAGGAAGTTTACCTATGTCGTCAGCGACAATTGAGTCAACAATTTGCGATGCATTTTTCTTGATTTCTTGCGCTGTTTCAATCGCTTTACGTTGTCCGGTGATAATGACTTCTTCGGTTTCACTTGCTTTTTGATCGGCCGCATAAGTATGGGTTGTTACACCCATTGCACCTACCACCAAAGAAATGCTGGATGCCATTTTAATGCACAGCGGTAATTTCTTTTTCAGAAATTGTTGTTTATTTTTATTTATCATTGTCTTTCTCCAGTTAAGAATAAAACCAAAGTTGTCACTTATTTTTTTGAACTGACAGGTTATTTACGCAACCAAAAATTTATTGTTCACGGATATCGCCACAGCGGTATTGTGAAAATCATATTAATCTCTGGTCAGAAGGTAGACCTTGCCCGCTCGCACAGTAAAGGTCCCGCTATCTCCCTCACACTTTAGGGAAACTTTTTTTCCATTGGCTTTTTCGACCAACCTAAATGACGTTGCCAATAAGGAATTTTTAACCGTGACTGTACCGTCCTGTCCGGCAGTCAATACTGCTTCTTGCAAGGCGTTATTTTTCCAACGCAAATCAACCACCAGGTTTCCGCGTGCACGCAGCCCCCTGACAGCACCCTGCGGCCAGGCATTGGGAAGTGCCGGTAATAATTGCAATTGGTTGTTTTGGCTTTGCAGTAACATTTCCGCTATACCTGCTGTCGCGCCAAAATTTCCATCAATTTGGAAAGGTGGATGGTTGTCCCATAAATTCGGCAAGGTGCTCTGGGTCAGTTGCTCGGATAAGACGTTGCGGGCGCGATCTCCATCTAACAGACGCGCCCATAAATTAATCTTCCAGGCTTGTGACCAACCGGTTCCGCCGTCGCCGCGGGCATTTAAACTTGTGCGGGCAGCCTGCAATAAAGCCGGTGCTTGAGTTGCATCAATTTGATGCCCGGGATGCAAGGCAAATAATTGTGAAACATGGCGATGCTGGTTTTCAGGATCATCCATATCCTGCTTCCATTCTTGCAATTGCCCCCATTTGCCGATGCGCAAACCAGTATCCAAATTAGCCAGTACCTCCGTGGTTTGCCGTGCAAAATTTTTATCGCCAAGCAGCCTTGCCGCTTCGGAAACATTGCGCAGTAAGTCAAAAACAATTTGTTGCGACATGGCAGCACCGACCACAAAGGGACCATGCTCTGGCGAAAAACTCGGCGACACTACCCACTTGCCGTCACGCGGATCTTTTACCAGGACATCCAGCCAAAATTGTGCAGCACCTTTCATAAGAGGATAGGCGCGCTCGCGCAGGAATTTTGGGTCGCCGGTAAATAAATAATGTTCGTAATAATGCTGCGCCAACCAGGCACCGGCTTCCGGCTGCCAGAATGCGGTGGGCCAATCAATAACACCGGTAAAACCCCATACATTGGTATTTAAGAAAAGTGTCCAGCCTTTAGCGCCCACTATTTTTTGCGCTGCCACTTGGCCGGGTACCACCAGTGAATCAACAAAGTCGAACAGCGGCGGCAAGGTTTCCTGCAAGTTCGTGGTCTCTGCCAGCCAGTAATTCATTTGCAGATTAATATTGACGTGATAGTCATCGTTCCACGGCGGTGTGTTGCTGGGATTCCACACGCCCTGCAAATTAGCAGGCAAGGAACCCTTACGAGAGGAGGATATAATCAAGTAGCGACCAAATTGAAAATAAGTTGCTTCCAGTGTGCGATCCAACTCCACTTTACCTTTGCGGTATGCGGCCAATAATTCAGGAGTGGTCAACCGGTTTTCTGCCTGGCCTATATCCAGCTCAACACGATTGAATAATGTTTGGTAATCCGTTTGATGGCTTTGTAAAAGTGATTGCCAGGATTTCTTACCGGCCCGGTCAAGTCTATTTTTTACAAGCAGGTGAGGGTCATCGCCTCGGTAGACGGGATAACGTTGCGCATAATCAGTAGCTGCGCTGAGTAAAATCACCACAGAATCAGCATCGCTTACACGGAGTATTGCAGCATCACGTGTAACCTGCGCCGACGATGCTATCAGCTGAACAGCAGCTTCATACTTTAAACCGTTATCCTTCAAAGCACCGCGCGCAATTAACCGCGAGCCATCAATCCTTAGGTCAAGGCTGCGGTTGTCGGGAATATGCAATGCGGCTGTTAAGTGTATTTTTTTAGGCTGGTCAGCACTGATCCGCACACCAATCACACCATCGGGAAAGCTCGCAAAATATTCCCGTAAATAATGGATACCATCCTGTGTGTAAGTCACGCGCACTACCGCGTTTTTTAAATCCAGCTCACGACGGTAATCCTGGACGGCACCGCCGGTGGGGAAGCCAAGTACCAGCTCACCGAAATTTTGGTAATCACCATAACCACGGGTTTTACGGCCTAATTCTTTTGCGACTGCATCAGGAACCATTTCACCCTTTTCATTAAGGGTATGGCGTACAGCAGCCAATTTTTCAGCTTGGGACTCAGGGGCTATGCCAAAGTCATAGCCCTGTATCGAACCGGGGCCACCGGTCCACAACGACTTTTCGTTAAATTGCAGGCGGTCTGTTTCTACCCCACCCATTATCACTGAACCCAAGGCACCATTACCGATTGGCAGGCCTTCACGTTCCCAATCACTTGCAGGCTTATTAAAGGTAATTTTCAAGGCAGGGGTACTGACGCCAGTCGCCATAGCCAGGGGCTGGCCACCCAAAAGTACCAAGCATAGAAGTTGCCAGGGGGTTTTCAGCGAGCGGAGCGCTGTTAAGCATCTGTCCCACATAGGAAATACCTTTAATTTTATCTTCTGCGGTAAACGCTGAATTATAAGATATATTATATTTATAATGATTTTGTCATACTAATTTATTATTTTTATATGTGCAATATTTATTACATATAATATTTATGAAAAAACTGTTTTTTTATATATGAAAAAAGACACCAATTATTGTAGGTTCTGAGCCTGAGCAGGAAACACAGTATTGCTACTGTAAAAAGTGACAAGACTTAGCAAACAGACGCTAAAGAAAAATAATAGCGGCGACTTTTATTTAGCCAGGAAATAAAAAACTGCGACGAAGCAATATTTGAAGATAAAAACTACAGGCTTGAAAAAGACATTTAAAATCCAGAAGAGTAAAGTATCCCTTTCATAAAAACCGAAATTTAACGGTGCCCAGCGTGTTCAGTTCATGGAGTATGTTGTATTAACCATCAAAACCTAAATAGGAGAATACGGGATGAAAGAAACACTATTGGAAAAAACAGTATTTGAAAGTTTAATCAATACTGAACAGCAGATTACCGAAGAAGATATTATCAACTGGCTAGAAAATTCGAATGAAGTGGATGTTATTCCAGATCAATCTGTCTTGCCCGAAACGCTGCCGATCTACTCAGAAGTCATTACTGTCACCAAACCTATCAATAATATAAAAGTACTCAATTTTCTTGATCCGGCGAGTGCCGGGGTCATTATTGCAGGCCTTGCGGCAGTGCTGGCCTGGATATCTACCGAGCGAAGACATAAGGAAACACTCGCCAATAATAATCCACCGCCGGTAAACAATACTCATGACAAGCTGAAAGAACCTGACTTATGTAAAAAAATAGAAAATGAAAAAGCCTGTGCTTTACCCTTGCTGGAAGCCATGGAAATTAAAGGTCCGAATTTTATGATTATCTTCCGTAAATGTACTAACACACCCAAACCACATACCACTGTGGATTATTACCAACAGTGGTAAATCTCATCTGCAATATGGTTGTATAGAAAAAGCAGAAAGCTGGCTGCCGAGATATTTCGGTAGCCAAATAAGCTGTAGTGTTTTTAAAAATTCTGTTCAATCCCCCGGATCACATCTGAAAGAGTTCCTGTCCGCAACTTATTAGCCACCCGCTGCTGCCTGAAGGTTGTAATCTTTTACCAGTAAAGGTTCGTGGATATCCATAGTCCACGGTTTAAGCTCGCCACCAAACCCGATGCCAGGCCCTGGCACAAGTGTTGCTCTATGGATTAAGGGTATTCAAGGTTCTTCTGTCCCTGCCCTGTTTGGCAGATGCGGCTTCATCCAGGACATTAAAATGATGAGTATTGGCACCACTATGAAACATTCGAGCATTCCTCTTGCACCAGCAACTACCGCTGTATCCTTGCTGTCCAGGTTCACCGAGCTGTTCCACCAACGCCTGGAGGCCCTGAACCTCATCAAACAATTGAACCACCTCATTAAGGCGGTGCAGCGCCATCGTGGCGTGAGTATGGGGTTGTTGGGAGGCAACAGTCTTTTCCGGGAAGACCTTGTTCGCCTGCAACGCCAGATTGCAGGACGCCTGGAGCTTTTCAGTATTTTTGCGGCCCGTAGTCAGTGCTTAGCTGTACGGGATGAGGAAAACCTGCACAGTGCCTGGCTGACTATCAGTCAGGATTGGCAGGAAGACACGGTTATTGATAACTATGAGTTGCATTGTCATTTAATTGAACAACTGCTTGCATTGCTCGCCTCGCTTGCCAAACAAATGGAACAACCTATGGCAACCCTGCTTGTTGGCAATGAACCTGCACAAATGTATGTTGCCACTGCTGTTTATCCAAATCGCTTTAAGCAACTGGAAGTTTTACATTTTTCAACACGTTTGATGCCTGCGGTTGCAGAGCAAATAGGACGCATACGTGCGCTCGCAACTTATACTTCGGCACTCGGTTACTGCAACGCCGATTACGCCGGAAAATTGCGGTACGTCATCCAGTGCACACGCGTAAACAACGAAAAATTGCGGCATCAGGCCAAACGTATGGACACTATCCTGGAGAAAGACAGTCCTTTGCTCAACCAACTTAAAAGTTACGAAATCAAGCTGACTTTTTTGCTCAATATGATTGAACAGGATGTTTTAACCGAAGGGGAAATTACTGCTGACAGTAACCGGCTGTTTGACCTGGCTACCGATATTATCGATATGTATTTAACCAGCGTAGATGAAGGTACAGCCCTGATTGAACGTTGGCACAATGATGAAATTGAAAACTGGTTAACCGCAATGACGTGAGAACCTGGACAGTCACTTCGCCCTTTAAAATTGGCCCCAGGATTGAATCAGCTTGTGGATTTCTTCGGTCGCCTGCGGTGTTGCATCAATAATGCTGAAACCCGTCCAGTGTTTGCCGTTTTGGTCGGCAGCGCGGGTCCATAGACAATCCACACCTATACGCAGCACTTGCCTGGTATTGTCAGCTACAGGCAAATGCATATCCAGTTCATATATTCGATCCTCCTCCAGGGGAACATCGCCCACCAGCATAAGCCCCTGGGTGTGGATATTGACCAATCGGCCAAGATAAATATCGCGCAGGCTGTCATAGACATCAATATCACCGCTGATCATGTGGCGATGTAAAACGCGATCATAATTTTGGGAAGATAAATCACTCATAAGCCTACTCACTCGCGCGGGTTACTTCTGCGGTTAAATTGCCAGCTCGTTCACTACCGGCTCGTTCATTGAGAGTGTGGTAGATATTTTCCAGAGCGCGCTCAAAGAAAGGCTTGGTACTGCCTGCAATCACGCGAGCCTTACCGGAAATCATTTCACGCGCCAGTTGCACGCCCGCAATCAACGACACTTTTCGTCCTTGCTGATCCACCAGCATGTAATGATGGGTTTTTTTATTAAACCAGGCTACCTTCAGGCGCTTGCCGCCTTCAAACTCAAACCAGGTACCGAACTCAATCATTTTTAAACTATCGACAATTTTGCTTTCATCGGCAGTTTGCGGCGGCTGCAAATCTTCTATCCGGCCCGCTTTTTCAGCCGCCATACTTTCCAGTTTGGAGCGCATGGGTGCCGGTGCCGGGTCAGCTTTTTTGCTTTGCAATGCCAAACGTTGCAGGGCAATAACCGCATCTAATAACTTGCGGCCTTTAGCCTGCTCGTAACCTATGGTTTCAAAACCGTGCTCCAGTGCAGCCAGCAAATCGTCTTGCTTTTCCAGCTGAGCAACCTTGTCAGCTTGCAAGGTTTTGGGTTCAAGGCTCCATAGCAAATCATCAATCACCCTCACTCCCCGCAGCCAGAACTCTGAGTTTTCGCCGTAGCGCAACAACACGAATGACAAATAATCAGACCAGGGCTGCAGGAGCAACAGCAAAATGGCAGAGGGCATATCGCGGTTATCGGTACGGCTGCGCACCGCATTATTAACTTGTATTTTTGCTTCGCGTAATTTTTCTTCGCCCTGTGCTTTTTCAAGCGCGCGGCGCTCCATCAACTCCTGGCGACGCGCCACATTATGCGTGTAGGCATTGAACTCAATAAGCAGCTCTGCAAACAGGCGCACATCGTTTTTAAAATCTTCCAGCAAACGAAATACAGTGACTTTTATTTTATTGAAAATTTCAAATTGGTCGCTGCCATCATTGCCAACCCAACGCACGCCGGCTTCTGCCAGGCTATTTAATAATACGCGTGCGGGATGCTCTGGCTGCTCAAAAAAATCTTTGTCGATAAACGCAATTTTAAGAAAAGGTGTATGCAGGTAGCTCAACAGGGCTTTTACAGAATCCGGCAAGTGTTCGTCAGATAACATGTAATCAAACAGCATACCCACCAAATCGATGGTTTGCATATCGCTCGCTTCGACCGCACCGTTTTCATTTTCCTTGGCGATTTGCTGCATCATCAACTGGCTGACATCCTGCACGCGCTGAGGTGCCAGGTGCAACATATTGACGGTGTTATTGTCAAAGGCGCGCTGTGTAGTCATCAGCGATGTGGCCTGTAAATTGTCGAGTACGCCAACTAACTGGTCACTGCTGTATATCCGCAAGTTTTGCGAAGCAATGTGTTCAGGTTGCTGGTTGTAGGAAGATGGATCTCCATAAGCCCCGGCCGGACGCGAGGTAAAACCGGAAGCCGCTATAGGTGTTTGCGGTACAGGTTGCTGTCCACCAAAACTTTGCTGGGTTATATGGGCCTGCAACAGCTTGATCGCATTGAGCAGGCTGGTTTGATATTGCACATCAGACGGATTGAGCGTGCCGCTCAATAAACGGTCACTGGCACGACGGTGCATAGGGTCAACTGCCGTTTGGTTTGGCAATTCACCCAGCGGATTAATATCAAGCGGGTCATCAGCAACTTGCTCGTGAAGTTCTGGCCGCGTATCTGACGCCTGGTCAGAAGTCGGGACAAAACGCAAATTCGGCAGCAAGTTTTGCAATATCAGGTACTGGTTCATTTCGTCATAAAGCGACTCCAGTTGCCCTATGACTTCCTGGTCAAAAATTTTATAGCCGATGATTTTGGTTTTGGCATCCATATCCAGGCTGAACAGGACTTTACGCAAGGCTTCACAAAATTGCACCGGGCTGGTCGGATTGCTGCGCTCGTCGAGTTTTTCCCCATCATTCAGTAAAGCAAGGCGCTGCTGTAACGCCCACAACTGCTCGGCATAAAAACCTTCTGCACGGTGGGTAATAGAAGTAATCGCGATAGTTTCTTCAAGGTCGGAATGCTCGACCAATGACAACATATCGCCAGTAAAGCGCTCTTCGCCCGTAAGGGTATTCAGGGTTTTATTTTTAAACTTAACAAAACCGTTACTTAGGTGCTGGCAAAATTCTTGTTCTGCAGGCTGCTGCACAGCTGCAATAAGGTTTTGTACTTCAAATAAAGCAACTTGTTCTTTATTAGATTTGGCCTGTTCGGCATGTTCCAGGATTTCCTTGCACCAATGACGCCAAAAATTGGGGAACACACGATAAGCAAAACCACGCGTTAGATCGCGACAATGTTTGAGATGCTGAATCACAATTTGCTCTGACATGGGAGCAAGCTTATGACCTGACCGTTTTTCGGCATTGGTGCCAAAAGACCCTAAATTCTGCATAAATTTTCCTGCATTTTTATCCATAACGTTCATAGTCCAAACCATCCCGTTAAACGTGTAATCCTTTTCTTGAGCCAGTAGCCGGTGAAATAACTATCTATCCAGGCCTCGCCATTTTACGTGAAAAATCGCGCCTTCCAATTCTAGCAGTTTCTAGGGCCTTGGCTACAAATTGAGTAATGAGTCACCGACTTTGACAAAAATAACCGGGTCGAACCGTCTTTGTAAAAGCCTGCTTTCCATCAACTTCCATTAAAACGCACCAACAACAACCACCGCCTCCATCTGATGCACCTCATTTACGCACAACAAGAGTGCATATTTATTGTTGATAAAGCCACAAGCCCGCCATTACAGCGTGGAGCGCGAGTTGGTATCCATCTTGCTAAATCCATTATGTAACAAATAACTGATCCGCACTCTGAGTGGTTGAAGTATCAGTATTAAGTAATAGAAAGCTAGGGTTCCGGCTGTCAAACAGCGACTGGTCCGAGAGCTTTCGACCCCAGCGGCCACGGCCGATGCGGTTACACGGCGGGATAAAAGCCCGGGAGATAGATGGCCTAAAAGCCTGTTATACCTAACGGATGTTGCCATTGCATGGCGCCCTATCCAGCAGGTTAGACAGATTGACCGCCAGAGTGCTCTCAGCTTTATAACAGTCTCAGTTGTTTATGAGCCCAAACAGCCTTGTAATCTAAAAACCGCTGGAGGTTTGCCATGCCATCTTATGCCACCCACTGCGCCGTCCTTGCCAAACGCCTTCTGGGCAAAACCCTTGTCACCTCCGTACTTCTCCTCAGCTCCGCGGTTGCTACGGCCAAACCCTTTAATATCTGCTGGTCTATCTATGTCGGCTGGATGCCCTGGGGTTATGCTGCCGAACAAAAAATCATTGATAAATGGGCCAAGAAATACGGTATTGAAATCAAGGTTACCCAAATCAACGATTATGTTGAATCCATCAACCAATATACTGCCGGACAGTTTGATGCCTGCACCATGACAAATATGGATGCCCTTACCATTCCTGCGGCGGGCGGCGTTGATAGCACAGCCTTGATTGTCGGTGACTTTTCCAACGGTAACGATGCGGTCATCCTCAAAGGCGATAGCAAAACCCTCAAAGATATCAAAGGCCAAAACGTCAACCTGGTCGAGCTGAGCGTGTCTCACTATTTACTGGCTCGCGCGTTGGAGAGCGTAAAACTTAAAGAGTCTGACGTAAAAGTGGTTAACACCTCTGATGCCGATATGGTCGCCATTTACGGCACTAAAAGTGTAACGGCAGTCACTACCTGGAACCCCCTGGTAGGTGAAATACTGGCGCAGCCCCACAGCACCAAAGTGTTCGACTCTTCGCAAATTCCCGGCGAGATTATGGATTTATTGGTGGTGAATACCGCAACCCTTAAACAAAACCCGGCATTGGGCAAAGCACTGGTGGGCGCATGGTATGAAATTATGAGTACCATCAGCGCACAAGACGCCAAAGCTATTGCAGCACGTACTGCCATGGCCAAAGCCTCCAGCACCGATCTCGCCGGTTTTGATGCACAGCTTAAAACCACCAAAATGTTTTACACCCCTGCCGCCGCAGTTGAATTCGCAAAAAGTGATGCGCTCCTGGCCACTATGAAAAAAGTGGCAGAGTTTTCTTTCACCCACGGTTTATTGGGTGATGGCGCACCTGATGCAGGTCGTGTAGGTGTTGAAGGCCCTAAAGGCGTTTACGGTGACAGTAAAAATGTGAAGCTGCGTTTTGATACCACTTATATGCAACTGGCCGCCGACAATAAATTGTAATGCTCACCGCAAGGCGTGGGCCTGAAAAACCCACGTCAGTATCACCATTAAAACAACAGTAACATCATTAAAAACAACAAAATCCCACTTTGGGGAAAACTATGAAACGGCTGATTAATTTAACGCCATCAAAACCCGCGCGCCTTGTGTTAGGGATCTTGCCTTTCGCACTTATTATCCTGGTTTATATATTCGCATCCGATGCACGCCTTGCCGAAAATGCGAGCGACAAATTATTGCCCAGCTTTGGCCAAATGGGTGAAGCCATTAACAGCTACGCCTTGGAAGCCAGTAAACGCACAGGTGAGTATTTATTTTGGGGCGACACCTACAGCAGCTTGAAACGCTTGTTGCTCGGCATGGGTATAGCTGCGTTTTTCGGTTTTTCGTTTGGACTACTTACCGGTGCTATACCCGGTTTTTATGCGCCCGTTGCACCACTGCTCACCGTAATTTCGCTGGTGCCACCCATGGCCTTGCTGCCGATTCTTTTTATTGTGTTTGGCCTGGATGAATTATCCAAAGTTGCATTAATTGTAATTGGAGTAGCACCCTGTATAGCGCGCGATATCCAGCGCTGCACGCTGGAAATTCCGCAAGAACAAATAATTAAAGCGCAAACGCTGGGCGCATCCTCCTTACAGGTTTTATTGCGTGTTTATATTCCGCAATTATTACCGCGCCTGATCAGCTCAGTGCGTTTAACACTGGGTTCGGGTTGGTTATTCCTCATTGCTGCCGAAGCTATTGCCTCTACTGACGGACTCGGCTACCGCATTTTTCTGGTTCGCCGCTATCTGTCGATGGATGTGATTTTACCTTACGTCGCCTGGATAACTTTACTTGCATTTATTATTGACTGGCTGCTGCTCAAAACCAGCCAGAAATGTTTTTCATGGCATCATCAGGGAGTGAAGAAATGAACGCAACACTGTCCACAACGCCTTTGATTGCCGCCAAAAACCTCTGGAAAAAATACGGTAATAACATCGTATTGGAACGTATGAATATCACCGTGAATGCCGGTGAATTTATTACCATGGTCGGCACTTCCGGTTGCGGAAAAAGCACGTTTTTAAAAATGTTATTGGGCATGGAAGAACCCACCTCAGGTGAATTATTACTGGATGGAAAACCCATTCCCAACGAGCCGGACCAATCGCGCGGAATTGTATTTCAACAATATTCGGTGTTTCCGCATTTGACCGTATTGGAAAATGTCATTATCGCCCGCGAGTTTGAACATGCGCCTTTATTTGGAAAACTGTTCGGCAGCAAAAAACAAAAAGTTACTGAAGAAGCAAAAGCCTTATTGGATTCTGTGGGACTAGCACCGGCTATTAACAGATATCCCCATGAATTATCGGGCGGAATGAAACAGCGCCTTGCTATTGCCCAAGCCCTGATTCGCCAACCCAGAATCCTATTACTTGATGAACCTTTCGGTGCACTCGACCCCGGCATACGCGCCGATATGCACCAGCTTATTTTAAAACTCTGGCGCGAACATGACCTCACCGTATTTATGGTCACCCACGATTTAAGTGAAGGTTTTTACCTCGGCACGCGCTTATGGGTATTTGACAAGTTGCGCCGCGACCCGCATTCACCCGAAGCCTATGGTGCAAATATTACGTACGATTTACCCGTTACTCGCAAAACCAGCGAAATACCCGAAGCCATAAAAACAGCAGAGATCGCCCTATGAGCCAGGTTTTTTATAGCACAACACTTCCCGGAAACGGCCATTGGTCACTTGAAGTTCGCCGCGGCACTTTGATGAAAATCACCGATACAGAAGGCGGTGCAAACCTCGGCATGCTGTTTTACAACCCGCGCAATTTATTGGAGCGGTACAACGCACCTGATACCTTAAAGTGCCAGCACACCTTTAAATTACAACGCGGCAATTGTTTGTATTCCGATATGGGCAGAGTTTTTGCGTCCATTGTTGAAGACTATTCAGCAAATGGCCAGGGCAACTGGCATGACACTCTGTGCGGTAACAGCAATGCCGCACAAATTGAGCAGCAGTTCGGTAAACGCGATTACCAAAAAGACCGCAACCAATGGTTACAAAACGGTAACGATGCTTTTTTGGTAGAACTTGCAAAATACGGTTTAGGTCGTGCAGATATGGCATCCAACATTAATTGGTTCAGCAAAATCATTGCCGATGACGCAGGTAATATTCAACTCGATACTCGCAACCAGGCAGCGGGCAATTCCGTCAGTTTGCGGTTTGAAATGGATACCCTCGTCATCATGCACGCCTGCCCTCATCCCTTAACAAAAACAGAAGCCTACCCTTTTAAACCTGTAAAAATTGAATTAAGTGAAGCAACACCGGTAAGTGACGATGATTACTGCAAAAATTTCCGCCCAGAAAACCAACGCGGATTCCAAAACAATGCTTTGTATTACCTTGCTGCAAAATAATGGTGAATAACATGTCTCTTATTGAAAGCTCATTGAAACCGGAAAATTCCGCTGCCCGCCATTATGTAGCCGCCGGCGACTATTTTTTAGGTGAAATAAAACAAGGGCAAACCTTCCGCATTGTGGATTTGGAGGGCAACCAGGCCGCTGATGTTTTATTTTATAACGCGCAAGACCCCAGCGAACGTTACAGTGCTATGGACACCATTCGCACGCAAGGCAACTTATATTTAAGTGCGGGCACCAAGTTAATCTCCAATACCAATCGCGAACTCCTGGAAATAGTTGCAGATACCTGCGGCCGTCACGACACATTGGGTGGCGCCTGCGCAACAGAAAGCAACACCGTTCGCTACAGTTTGGAAAAGCGTTGCATGCACACCTGTCGCGATAGTTGGATGCTCGCGGTTGCAGAGCATCCTGAATACAAAATCAGCAAGCGCGATATTACTCACAATATCAATTTCTTTATGAATGTACCTGTCACCAGCGAGGGCGGTTTAACCTTTGAGGATGGTATTTCTGCACCGGGAAAATACGTGGAACTGAAAGCTAAAATGGATATTGTGATGCTGATTTCCAACTGCCCGCAATTAAACAATCCATGCAACGGTTACAACCCAACACCGATTGAAGTATTGGTGTGGAATTAAATCAATAATTATTCTTCAGTGGACGGCCACTGTCGTATTAACACCAGCAGGACGGCCTGCCGGAGCAAAGCATGTTTACCAAAGTATTGATTGCCAACCGCGGTGCTATCGCCACCCGCATTATTCGTACACTTAAGAAACTCAATATCAAATCTGTTGCCGTTTATGCCGAATCTGACGCAGATAGTCTGCACGTTCGCCTTGCGGATGAATCCTTTTCACTCGGTGAAGGTGCCGCTGCGCAAACCTATCTGGATCGCAAAAAAATTATTGCCATCGCCCGGCAGACTGGCGCGCAGGCTATCCACCCCGGCTACGGTTTTTTAAGTGAAAACTCTGGTTTTGTTGCCGAATGTGAAGCCGCGGGCCTGGTATTTATCGGCCCGACTGCAGGACAAATGATTACCTTTGGTTTAAAGCACAAAGCCCGCGAGCTTGCGCAAGCTGCGGGTGTACCCTTGTGCCCAGGCACAGATTTATTAAAAGATATTGATGCTGCCGCTAGCGCTGCCGCTGAAATCGGCTACCCGGTAATGCTTAAAAGTACTGCGGGCGGTGGCGGTATAGGTATGCAATTATGTAACAGCGAAGCGGAGCTGGTCGGCGCATTTGAAAGTGTCAAACGTTTAGGCAAAAACAACTTCGCCGATGACGGCGTGTTTTTAGAAAAATTTATCGCCGCTGCACGCCATATTGAAGTACAAGTATTTGGCGATGGCAAAGGTACAGCAGTCGCTATTGGCGAACGCGACTGTTCCAGCCAGCGCCGCAACCAAAAGGTGGTAGAAGAATGCCCTGCCCCCCATTTATCAGATGTACAACGCCACGCCATGCAACGCACTGCCGAACAATTATTGGCATCGGTGAATTATCGCAATGCCGGCACCGTAGAATTTATTTATGACTCAATGGATGACAAATTTTATTTCCTTGAAGTCAATACTCGCTTGCAAGTTGAACACGGTGTTACCGAAGAAGTATACGGTGTAGACCTGGTTGAGTGGATGCTGCGCCAGGCAGCCGGAGAATTAGGCGATTTAATACAACTGCGTGCACAGTTGCACGCTAGCGGCCATGCCATTCAAGTTCGCGTCTACGCCGAAGACCCGGCACGCGATTTTCAACCATGCGCCGGATTATTAAGCAAGGTTGAATTCCCTGCTATTCATAATCACCTGCGTATTGATTCATGGATTGAAAGCGGCATAGAAGTTCCCGCTTTTTTTGACCCCATGCTCGCAAAAATTATTGTGCATGGTGAAAACCGGGATGATGCATTGGAAAAGTTATCAGGCACACTCGCTGACACTGAACTCTATGGCATTGAGACAAACCTGGGTTATCTGCGCACCCTGTTAAAAGATGAAACCTTGTTGCAAGGCAAGATGACAACCCGCTATTTAAACCAATTCAGTTTTAAACCGGCACGTATTGATGTGTTGCAAGGTGGAACACAAACTAGCATCCAGGATTATCCTGCACGTACCGGTTATTGGCATATAGGTGTTCCGCCGTCGGGTCCATTTGATAATTATTCCTTCCGTCTTGGCAATCGTTTACTCAATAATGACGAACGTGCCGCAGGATTGGAAATTACGTTACAAGGCCCCATTTTAAAATTCAATTGTGATACCAAAATTGCATTAACCGGTGCTGAGATTGATGCAAAACTGGACGGCGAAGTAATAGCAATAAATCAAATAATTTCCGTTAAGTCCGGTCAGCAATTACACCTTGGTCGTATCAGCGAATGCGGCGCTCGTAGTTATTTATGTATAGCGGGCGGCATTCAATGTCCGGACTATTTGGGCGCAAAGTCAACGTTTACACTAGGTCAATTTGGCGGTCACAACGGCCGCGCTCTGCGTGCAGGTGATGTGCTTGCGTTAGATGAAACCAATTGCAATCCCGCTGTTACTGAACATGCATTGCCAACATTATTAAAACCCGCTATCACTAACCTTTGGCAATTGCGCGTTATTTACGGTCCGCACGGTGCACCCGATTTTTTTACACCTGCCGATATAGAAACTTTTTTTGATTCAGATTGGGAAGTTCACTACAACTCCAGCCGCACCGGTATTCGTTTAATCGGCCCAAAACCAACCTGGGCACGTACGTCTGGCGGTGAAGCGGGTATGCATCCGTCTAATATTCACGATAATGCTTATGCTTTCGGCACTGTAGATTTCACCGGTGACATGCCGGTTATTCTCGGCCCTGATGGCCCGTCACTCGGCGGCTTTGTTTGCCCCGCAACTGTTATCAGTGCGGACTTATGGAAACTCGGCCAATTGCGTGCTGGCGATAAAATTCGTTTTGTTGCAGTCAGTATTGATGCTGCTGTTGCGATTGAAAAAAACCAAAATGCCAATTTAAAAAATTTAATAGCTACTGAAACTAGCTGGGAACCTGTAACGCCCTATACACCTATAGTCGCACAATTGTCCAAAGCTACTTATGGTGAAGATATTGTTTACCGCATTGCAGGTGATCATTTTCTATTGGTTGAATACGGTGCGCTTGAACTCGATATTAAATTGCGTTTTCGCGCCCATGCATTAATGCAATGGCTGCAAAAAAATCCTGTTGTTGGATTACACGAATTAACTCCTGGAATCCGTTCCCTGCAAATCCATTACAACAGTCAGGAAATTTCACTCAGCGAATTGCTCGCACACCTACAACATGGTGAAGCAGAACTGATCACACAATTAGCACAACTCAGCGTACCTTCTCGTATTGTGCACATCCCTTTAAGCTGGGATGACGAAGCCTGTCAGCTTGCGATCCAGAAATATATCCAATCCGTACGCGACAACGCGCCCTGGTGTCCCAGCAACCTGGAGTTTATCCGCCGCATTAATGGGTTGGATTCAATCCAGGATGTTAAAGATACCGTTTTCAATGCATCTTATTTAGTCATGGGATTGGGCGATGTCTACCTCGGCGCCCCCGTCGCCACGCCCATTGATCCGCGTCACCGTTTGGTAACCACCAAATACAATCCTGCCCGTACCTGGACAGCAGAAAATTCTGTGGGTATCGGCGGTTCCTATATGTGTATCTACGGTATGGAAGGTCCCGGCGGCTACCAATTTGTAGGACGCACCTTGCAAATGTGGAATCGCTATCGCAAAACCGCAGAATTTAAGCAGCCCTGGTTATTAAATTTTTTCGACCAGATTCGTTTTTATGAAGTGAATAGCGATGAATTAAAAAAAATCCGCTGCGACTTTCCGCAAGGCCGTTACTCCATCAAAATTGAAGACAGTCAATTCAGTTTAAATGACTACGAACAATTTATGGCCGACAACAAGCATGATATTGCGCAATTCAAGGCGCGGCGTGAACAAGCCTTTGATGAAGAACTGGCGCGCTGGCACGCTAATGGACAGTTCAATTATGAACAAAAGGAGGTCGCAGAAGAAAACCATGACTCAGACATTCCGGCAGATGCCACGCGCGTTGACAGTTCTGTATCGGGCAGTGTCTGGCAGACTGCCGCGACCATCGGTCAGGACGTTAAAGCCGGAGATGTGCTGTTGATTCTGGAATCTATGAAGATGGAAATTAATATCACCGCTCCCTGCGCAGGCAAGGTTACACACATTTTAAAAACCGATGGCGCACGGGTACAGGCCGGACAAACACTGGTAGTGTTAGAAGGGTAACGCGGATTGACGAATCCCTTCTTATTATCGTCATTCCGAAGAAGATCCAGTGCCTTAAAATTATCAACGGTATTGAATTAGCTGCGCTGAAAATAGTGAGTGCAGGATTCCCGTAATAGCGGGCACCTAGTCGGGGAGATGACTTCCTTCTTAATACCGTCATCCCCGCAAGAGATCCAGCGCAGCTCCCCTCGTCATTCACTCGTTTGAAAATACACAAGTAAATAAATACCAATATTTTCCTTTTCCTACAATATTTCCGCTGTTGATACGTCTTGATCAATATGGAAGTAGAAGAGTAATGGACCCTGCCATAATCCAACTATCGCTTTAAGCTCCTACGTCTTTCAACAAAGGGATGTCATTTGTCACCACATTGTACTTGCGCAAAATAAATATTGGTATTTTTACCTAAATTTGGTATTTTTACCTAAAATAGTTATTCTCCTCCCCAAAAGAGATCCATTTGTGTGAAAACCAAAGACAAAATATTGAACGCCGCCTTGGACGTTCTCTTGCAAGAAGGCTTTACAGCCTTAACCCAAACCCGTGTTGCCGAAGTGGCCGGAATCCGGCAAGGCCTTCTCACCTACCACTTCCCAACCCGAAGTGATCTGTTAACAGCAGTTGTCGATGAAAGCAAGGTCAGAATGGCAGAGTACAGAAACGGCCCTGAAAACGGTCCGCTAACCCTGGATTCCATTAAAGAAATCATGACTCATTTTGCACTCGCCAAAACTTTTCCTCGCCTTATGTTGGCGCTTACAGTAGCCACTGACGAAGATCCCTCGCTGTCAAGCTGGTTTGTCCAAAGTGACCTGGATACGCGCCAAAAATTTCGCGGCTTATTGAAACAATTAGGATGGCAGGTTGATGAGGCTATTCTTTACTCCATGCGTGCCACAGTTATAGGTGCAGCACTAATAAACCTGCAACAAAATACTGCCGCCTCAGAGAAGAGAACACGGCTAGTGATTGACGCCGCCTTCCAACACCTTGTCAGCAATTTAAAGCCGCTTTAATTCATTAAGGACATTTACTATGTTTTCACATTATTCCAATGAAAATGGACACGACCTCAAGCAGATACTGCTGGAACTTATTGTGGTTGCGGGTTTATTACTGATGGCATCACCGCTTGTCGCCCTGGCTGATGAAGCCGGCAAGGATACGAAGGCGACCCCTCTCACACAGGTCACTACAACGGTTGCAAAAGCCGTAAATTGGGCAGTATCTATTCCCGCCCAAGGCGAAATTTTACCGTGGGAAGTCGCCATTATCAGCGCCAAAACCAATGGTATTGGCGCAACTGACATTAATGCGGTGGAGGGCGACAGTGTTCACAAGGGGCAAGTGCTCGCACGTTTTGATGATCGCTTGCTGAAAGCCGAAGTTGCACAAGCCAAAGCCAATCTCGCATTTGCCTCTTCAAACTTGCAACTTGCAACGACCAATCTGAAACGCTTCGATCAACTCAAGTTAAAACAAGCCTTAAGCGAACAGGAATTCGACCAGGTTGCGACCCAGGCGGCAACGGCGGCGGCAATGCGCGACCAGGCCGCAGCTGCCCTTAAACTCGCCGAAGTTAAATTGGAGGATGCACGTGTTGTCGCGCCTGATGATGGAAAAATTCTGGAGCGAAATATTGAATTAGGCAAAGTCCCTAATACCGGCGAACCGCTTTTTAGATTGTTGCGCCAACATAAGCTGGAGTGGGTTGCACAAATTGATTCAATAGATTTGGCCCGTGTAAAACCCGGTATGGCTGCGCAAATCAACGGAGCTGATCATCAAACCTTAACCGGCAAAATTCGTAGCGTTTCACCCCAACTCACCAACAGCTCACGACTTGCAAAAGTAAGGATAGTACTCGACGGTGCACCAGATATTGCAGTGAATACTTATGCAGAGGGAAAAATTTTGGTAGGTACGGCAGCAGCCATCACAGTTCCATCCGATAGCCTTGTGGTTAAGGACGGAAAAACCTGGGTATTTCGCGTAAAAAATAATATCGCCGAACAGGTATTAGTCAGTGCCGGGCGCCGCCAGCAAGATGAAATTGAAATTCGTTCAGGCATTAATGCCGGTGACACTGTGGTGCTTGAGGGCGCAGGATTTTTAAATAACGGTGACAAGCTTGCAACAAGGCCTGCGCAAATTACCGGAGCCAAACAATGAATTTTGCAACCTGGTCCCTTCGTAATCCCAGTGCCGCCATTTTAATTTTTATCCTGCTCAGCTTTGCGGGTCTATGGGGATTCCATAAATTAAACGTGCAGGATTTTCCCGATATGGATCTGCCGATGGTCAATGTGTCACTGAACCAGCCTGGCGCTGCACCTGCACAACTTGAAACCGAAGTGGCACGAAAGGCAGAAGATGCATTAGCCAATTTGCAATTGCTTCGCCATATCCACACCACCATTTCGCGCGGCAATGTTTCCATGGTGGTTGAGTTTGATTTGGAGAAAAAATTATCTGATGCCGTTGCCGATGTAAAAGATGCACTCGACAGTATTCGCAGTGATCTTCCAGCAGATTTGCTGGAGCCGCAAGTCAGTAAAGTTGAGCTGGGTGCAGATAACCCGACAGTGACCTACGCGGTGGCTGCACCTGATTTGTCGGAAGAAGAACTATCCTGGTATGTGGATAACACGCTCGGTAAAAAAATAATGTCGGTGCGCGGTGTTGGTCAATTTACGCGGCTGGGCGGTGTCAACCGGGAAATCCAGGTACAGGTTGATCCACTGAAACTTAACGCACTCGGTGTCACCGCAACCGATATTTCACAAACCATTAAAGCTATCCAGCAGGAAAATTCCGGAGGGCGCAGTCAGCTCGGTGGGTCAGAGCAAGGGGTGCGCACCATCAACACCGTAAAAACCGCCGCTGAACTTGAGCAGCTTTCAATTTCCCTGGCCAATGGTGAAACGTTGCGCCTGGGCCAGGTTGCGACGGTCATTGATACCCATGCGGAACGGACACAATCTGCACTCCTGAATGGCAAACCGGCAATAGGCTTTCAAGTCTTGCGCTCAAAGGGTTTTGACGAAACGCGCCTGGCGGCTGACATAGATACGGTGTTAAAAGCATTGGCGCAACAGGACCCTCACGTTTCCTTTCATCTTATTCGCTCAAGCGTACCCAGAATCCTGGAGCAATATGAAGGCTCGATGAACATGCTTTACGAAGGGGCAATTCTCGCGGTGCTCGTTATCTTTTTCTTCCTGCGCGATTGGCGTGCAACCTTGATCGGTGCAATTGCCCTGCCTTTGTCCATTATTCCAACCTTTGCATTTATGTCCTGGGCCAACTTTTCCATCAATACAATTACCCTATTGGCAATGGCAGTTGTCGTCGGCGTCCTGGTGGACGATGCCATTGTTGAAGTTGAAAACATTGCGCGCCACCAGCGCATGGGCAAAACCGTAAAACAGGCAACTATAGATGCAGTTAACGAAATTGCGCTCGCCGTAATCGCAACCACTGCAACCTTGGTGGTCGTATTTTTACCTACAGCAATGATGGGTGGAATACCGGGCCTGGTGTTTAAACAATTCGGTTGGACCCTGGTCATTGCTGTACTCATTTCATTGTTAGTTGCGCGCATCATTACACCTATGACTGCCGTATTTTTATTAAAACCTGTTGCCCATGAAGAAAAATCCGGTAAGTTTTTACCGCTCTACTTAAGAACCGCAAGCTGGTGTTTGCAACATCGTAAAATAACGCTTGGCGCTGGCACTGTATTTTTTATTATTTCGGTAGGTCTTGTTGCATTTCTACCCGCCGGTTTTATTCCTGCATCAGACGAAGGCATGACTTACCTACGCATAGAGACGCCACCCGGCAGCAGTTTTGTGACAACACAGAAAAAGGCAGAAGAAGTGCGTGAAGCAATCAGGCAGCTGCCCGGTGTTGCGCAAATATTTACCACTGTGGGAACCCCAACGGCAAACGGCGGTGGCGGCGGTATGTCCCTCGGTGAAGTGCGCAAGGCAACGCTCATGGTGATTTTTTCTGAATCGCGACCGACACAAACCGAAATTGAAAATAATATCCGCGCCCGGCTGCAAGATATTGCCGGTATTAAATATTCTGCCGGTGCAGGCGGCCCCGGTGAAAAATTTGAAATTTTGCTGACAGGCGATGATGCTGTCGCCCTGGCAACCAGCGCCCGCGCCATTGAAAGAGATATCCGCAACCTGGGTTATTTAAGCGGTGTCACCTCGACAGCCAGTTTGGAGCAACAGGAAATCCAGGTAACTCCCGATAGCCTTAAGGCCAGCGAGCGCGGTGTTTCAACCCAGGCCATAGGTGAAACCTTGCGCATAGCTCTGGCGGGAGATTATGACCATATTCTGCCAAAACTTAACTTGGACCAGCGCCAATTAGGTATCCGTGTGATGCTGCCGCCTGACATGCGTAATAATGCAGATACACTCGCGAATTTGCGCGTTCACTCGAAAGAAGGTTTGGTGCCCTTGAAAAGTGTGGCGTCTATAGAACTACGCAGTGCTCCCTCGCAAATTTTACGTATTGATCGCCAGCAACAGGTTTCCATTTCTGCCGACCTTGGCGGTCATTCGTTAGGAACGGCTCTGGAAGACGCAAAAAAATTGCCCAGCATGCGCGCCTTGCCCGCGTCAGTTCATTTTATTGAAGGCGGCGATGCAGAAATTATGGTGGATTTATTTGTCGGCTTTATTGTCGCCCTGTTCACCGGCGTTTTCTGTGTATATGCCGTGTTGGTACTTTTATTTAAAGATTGGCTACAACCCATTACGATTTTATCGGCCGTACCTTTATCCGTTGGCGGTGCATTTGTTGCACTTTTAATCGCAGGTTCTGAATTGGGTTTGCCCGCACTTATTGGCTTGGTGATGCTATTGGGTATTGTGACAAAAAACTCTATTTTGCTGGTGGATTTCGCAATCATTTCTTTACAGCAACCTCACGAGTCAAAAAATGCGGCAATCCTCGATGCCTCGGGAAAACGCGCCCGCCCCGTGCTTATGACAAGCGTAGCCATGATTGCAGGAATGTTGCCCCTGGCACTGGGATTTGGTGGCGATGCAAGCTTCCGCCAACCTATGGCCATTGCCGTTATCGGTGGATTGATTACCTCAACGGCATTGAGTTTATTAGTAGTACCTGTCGTATTTTCGTATATGACAGGATTTGAGGCTCGCCTGAAAAAACGGTTTACATTTTTTGGTACACATGCACCAGAAACAGCCTCATAAATGTTCATTGTGTGCATCCAGCTCTCTTAAGGCGACGTCCTTAAGCGAGCTGGATTAATTGAAATAAGGTCTCATTAAAGAAAGTTTTCCAGTTAACAATAAAAATCCAACCATTTTTCATGGTTTTACAATATTCCCTTCCTTGATTCGTCTTCACACCTATGGAGACGATATTAAACCCAGGCGAACCGATGGCAGAACGCAATGACCACATTACCGAAAGCGTTTTGCGCGAGCGGACACGATTGCTCAACTTTATTCGCAAGCGAATTGCTGACCCCAACGAAGCAGAAGATATTTTGCAGGATGTGTTCTATGAGTTTGTTGCATCTTATCATTTACCCGAACCGATTGAACAAGTAGGTGCATGGTTATTCCGAGTGGCGCGCAACCGGATTATTGATCGTTTCCGCAAAAAGAAGGAATTGCCGCTACCGGAAGATGACGAAAATGATTATTGGCTGGATGAATTATTACCGCCGGTCGATGGCCCGGAAGCCGCTTACGCAAGGGAGGTTTTGCTTCAGGAATTGCAAGATGCACTCAACGAATTACCACAAGAGCAACGCGATGTTTTTGTTGCGCACGAATTGCAAGGCCATAGTTTTGACGATATTTCCGCAAGAACCGGTGTAAAACCAAACACCCTGCTCTCGCGAAAACGTTATGCTGTTTTGCATTTACGCAAACGCTTAAACACCATTTATGACGATTTTTTAGAGGAAAATTAAACATGAACCATACACTCAGATATGTATTTTATTTTATCCTGATGCTTGGTGCTATTGCAGTATTGGGCTGGTTAGTCATGTCCTTATGGAACTGGATTATTCCTTCCATTTTTGCCAATGCGCAAACAATTGACTATTTGCGTGCACTCGGCTTGTTAGTCTTATGCAGGATATTATTCGGCGGTTTCCATGGTCGCGGCGATTGGCATAAATACAGGCATATGCAACGTTGGCACCAAATGACCGAAGAAGAAAAAGAAAAATTTAAACAAGGCCTGATGGGTTTTCGGTCAAGAAACAAATTTTAAGCCGTTGCATTACGCGCTTCAGGATTATTTACTCACTCCCACGCTGGAGCCGGGCGAGAGGAAACACTAAGCGGGAATCGTGCGGTCAGCCGCCCATAACCTTAATCGCGCAATATGTTCAGCCATCACAACCGACAATGGGCTGGTATTAATAATTTCATTCAACAGAATTGCGGTGGTTAATTTGGCTCCCTGAGATGCCGCTGTATACATGGCGGCAACTATTGCCTGCTCTATTTCTGACCCGGAGAAACCCGTGGTTGCATTGGCCAACTTATCCAATTCAAAATCCGCAGCAAGCATATTGCGCTTGTTGATGTGAATCATAAAAATATCCCTGCGCACGTCAGCATCCGGCAAATCCACAAAAAATATTTCATCCAGGCGACCCTTGCGAATTAATTCGGGCGGAAGCCGGGATATATCGTTGCTGGTCGCCACAATAAAGACTTTGGTTTTTCGTTCTGCCATCCAAGTGAGCAAGGTACCGAGCAGGCGTTGGGATGTGCCGTTGTCATTGCCGTCCTGCGCCATGCCCTTTTCAATTTCGTCAAGCCAGATAACACAGGGTGACATGGCATCGGCGAGTTTCAAGGCTTCGCGCAAATTGCGTTCGGTTTCACCGTGGAATTTGTTGTAGAGCGCACCTATATCCAAACGTAAGAGTGCCAGCCCCCATAAACCTGCAACGGCTTTGGCCGCCAGGCTTTTACCGCCACCCTGCACACCCAATAACAAAATCCCCTTGGGCATATCGAGCTTGCTGTCTTCCGTAATAAAGGCATCGCGACGGCTGATCAGCCAGCGTTTTAAATTATGCAGGCCGCCCACCTGGTTAAAATCTTTTACGTTGGATTCAAAGCTCATGACACCTTCCATATCCAACAATGCAAATTTTGCCTTGTTGATGGTATGGACATCCAAATCCGACAATTCGCCGTCACTCCAAATAGCCATACGCACCAAACGGCGTACATCGCTTACGCTTAAACCTTGCAGGTTATTCATTAATTTTTTCAGCGTGATGTTATCGGTTTTTACGCGGGCGCCGCCGTGTTTGTCTGACCAGACCTTGGCCTCTTCACGAATGACCTCCATGATTTTTTCATCGCTGGGCAGCGAGAGGGAATAAGAGCTGCTGTAGCGCGAAAGCTCGGGGGGTAAACGCAACTGGTAACTTAAAAACACCAGCGTGTGGGGAATCGCAAAATGGTTGAGCGCTATGTCTTTCAGCAAGCGAACCACGTTCGGCTGGTTTTCCAGGAAGGGATGGATATCGCACAGCGCATAAACACCGGGCTGGGTCTGGCTTTTAATATGTTGCAGTGCTTCTTCAACCTGGTTGAGTTCACTGCCTTTAGGTACCAGTTGAGGCCCGAAATTAATGCGTGTCAAACCATCGGTAACTGACCAGCGGTAAAGGTCGCGGCCCTGGTTATTGGCAACCCTGGACAGTACGTCCAATGCCTTTTTCTCTTCAAAGGTTTCAATCACCACCAGGGGAATACGGGAGTCGAGCAACAGCTTGAGTTCATTAACGTCCTGCACGGGCGCCTCGCTATAAGTTATTAATTATCCTGGTTTATATTGCCAGAAAGCCTGGCAATCAGCAGCAATACTGATCTCAGACAAAGCGGCGAATAGTTTTTTTGGTTACAATCCCGCTATTTGTAACCACACTCAAAGGTGTATCCCATGCGCCAATTTACTGCTATCGACAATTTCCTGATCCAGGCTGACCGTGTGTTGCGCACCCTTGCCTCTGGCGAACAACAATCCAAGCGGGCCTCACCCGCCACCTCGGTTATTGAACACCCGCTTACCGATATAGAAAAACGCCATGCCGCCGGTTTAATGCGCGTGAACCATGCGGGTGAAGTCTGCGCGCAAGCGCTTTACCAGGGCCAGGCGCTCACTGCCAAGCTGCCCCACGTACGCGCTGAAATGGAACATGCGGCAGCGGAAGAAGTGGATCACCTGGTATGGTGCCAGGAACGCATTGAAGCACTTGATAGCCACACCAGTTACCTGAATCCCCTCTGGTATGGACTGTCATTTGCCATAGGTGCAGGCGCGGGCCTGGTGAGCGACAAAGTCAGTTTGGGTTTTGTTGCTGCCACCGAAGAACAGGTTTGTAAGCACCTGCAAAAACACTTGGAAGAATTACCGGAACAAGACCACAAAAGCCGCGCTGTTGTTACGCAAATGCTGGAAGATGAGGCTCGCCATGCAGATATGGCATTAAGTGCAGGTGGTTATAAGTTTCCGGCTCCGGTTAAAGGTTTGATGACGCTGGTATCTGTCGCCATGACCAAAACCAGCTACAACATCTAGCGTCCGCGTTTAGTTTAATTGGCAGCCAATTGTTTTTGGTTTTTATAGCGCTCTGCCAAGATTTTTACCCGTTTAACATAGGTTTGGGTTTCTTCATAAGGAGGAATACCTCCGTGGCGGGTTACCGCTCCGGCACCTGCGTTATAAGCTGCCGCCGCAAGCGTTTCATTCCCATTAAACTTTTGCAGTAAACCCGCCAGATATTTCACGCCGCCTTTAATGTTTTGCTCCGGATTAGTAGTGTCTGCCACACCCATGTCGCGGGCAGTACCCGGCATGAGTTGCATCAAACCCATAGCGCCTTTGCGTGAGCGAGCGAGCGGATTAAAGGCCGATTCTGCATGGATAATAGCGCGGATAAAACCAATATCCACTTGATAGGCCTGTGCAGCTAGACTGATAGTGTCGCTGAATTCGGTGAGATATAAGCGTGTTTTATACCAGTCAACAGTGGAGCTTAAGCTACAGGCATAGCAGCTGTTGTAAATAATGACTTCATATTTGGTTTTATACGGCATATTGTCCGTAAATATAGTGGCGCCGTCCTTCTTGTATTTGAATATCCGAAACGAGGATTGCCCCTCAACGGCTTTACCGACTGTCCGGGCTTTTGCAATACGTTCCTGTTCCTTTCTGGCCCGCTCATCGGCAGCCGTCTTCTGGGCCACTTCGCGCACATGCTGCTCGTAAGCCGCAAGCGAATTGCTGCTGTGGCTGACAGGCGCGCTGCCGTCACCTTCGCTTGCAAAGCAGTGAGCAGCCAGCAGATTGGCTATCAATAAACTGTAAAGGAAATGCTTTAACACGATCAATCTCAATAGACCCAAGTATCTGGAGAACCAAAGACAGAGCCTAAGTGTAGCTCAAGGAAATGGAAAAAAACCGGAGTAGCATTCATTTTCGTGATGCATAACCGGGATTTTTATTCAGAAAAATAACTTGATCCAAGCGATAAACATCATTAATTTACTGTTTAGTTAATTAACTAAATGGTTTTATATGTCAGTAGATAACATCAGTCTTATTTTTGCTGCCCTCGCCGACCCTACCCGACGAACCATCCTTGAGCGCTTAAGCGAGAGAGACCGTACCGTCAATGAGCTGGCAGAACCTTTCGATATGACCTTACCCGCCATTACCAAGCATCTTAAGGTTTTGGAAAACGCCGGACTGATCAGCCGTGGACGCGATGCCCAGCGGCGCCCTTGTCACCTTGAAGCAGCGCCGCTCCAAGCTATATCCAGCTGGATTGAATGCTATCGCGAACGCTGGGATCAACGTCTGGACCAACTGGAACATTACCTTACAGATATCCAAAAAGAACCAACATAAACACATGACAATGCCGTCATTGCACACCGTTGGCAAATTTTTGTTATTCAACATACTTCGCAGCTCGTTTGTCATTGACATTTATTTATTGAGGAAGACTCATGAAAATATCCAACAGCTTTATCATTAATCGTACCTTTAACGCGCCGCGCGAACTTGTGTGGCAAGTATGGACGCAAGCAGAACATCTCGCGCAGTGGTTCGGCCCAACAGGTTTTACCACCAGGGTTATAAAAATGGATTTGCAGCCCGGAGGAATGTTTCATTACCACATGATAAATAAAGACGGTTTTGAAATGTGGGCCAAATGGATTTTTCGCGATATTGTCGCACCGGAAAAAATATCATTGCTGCAATCTTTTTCGGATCCTTCCGGAGGCTTGGGTAATCACCCCGGCGACACCAGCTGGCCGAACTACACACTCTCCACCATGACCTTCACGGAGATCAATCAGCAAACGCATTTTCACTTGGAGTGGCAGCCTTATGAGGCTACTGATGAAGAAATCGAAGCCTTTAACAATGCCTTCGATGATATGCACAAAGGTTGGGGCTTAACATTAGATCAATTGGATAATTATTTGGCAGCTCTCACCCATTAAATTAGTGTACGTCAGATGGGTCTTTGCAAGCGGAAACCCATCTGTAATTCAATATTAAACTGCAAACGCAGGAAACAAACCTTTCAATCCCCCCGCAATAAATTCAATCGCAATGGCTGCAAGCAGTAAACCCATAATGCGGGTCGACATGGCGATGGTTTTTGCAGTGATGTGTTTTGATAACCACGGCATAGCGATGAGTGTTAGCCACAAGCAGACACAGACACTGGCAATAGCCGCAAAAATTAACAAAAAGTGCGACCACTCATGGGACTGGTGCGCATAGACAATAACGGTACTGATGGCACCAGGCCCCGCCAATAAGGGAATCGTCAAAGGAACAAGCGCAACGGTTTCATCTTCCTGCAATGCGTTTATATCGCTGGGCGCAGACAGGTTGGATTCCAGCATGGAAAGCGCCATCAGCAATAAAACCAGACCGCCTGCGCAGCGAAATGCATTGATACTGATACCCAATACTTCAAGAATCCACTCGCCTAATAAAAGTGATACAACCAATACACTGAATACAGATAAAACCGTTAAACGAATAGTTGCACGCTTAACCGTTGCTGATTGGCGTGCGGTAAGGATAAGAAAAATAGGAATGGCGCCAAGAGGATCAACTATTGCCAACAGGCCGATAAAAAATTGTGAGTATTCTGCAAATGACAACATAAAAACATCCTTATAGCCAAGACTTTGGCAAAGTGTACCAGCTCAACCGGAAAAAGGGCTCGAAAAAAGAAGATGAAGCCTAAGAGGAAAAAATTGAACAGAAATAAAAGTTGAAAAGAATTATAAAAATTTCAATAAGCCGTTTAATGCATATTCAACCGCTTGTTCCTGAATAGAAATCCTGTCACCCATAAAATGCATGCACTGTGAATAAACCGCTCCTGTCGTTAAACCCCACGCAAACCACACAGTACCCACAGGTTTTTCCGCTGAACCACCGGATGGCCCGGCAATACCGCTGACCGTAACGGCAATATCGGCGTGAGATAACAGCAATAATCCTGCAAGCATTTCTTCAACCACGGACTGGCTGACCGCCCCTTCCTGCCGGAGTGTTGTCGCTTTTACTTGCAATAATTTTTCTTTGGCCTGATTGGCGTAGCTGACAATACCATACTCAAACCACGCCGAACTGCCTGCAACCGCCGTGATAGCGGCCGCAACGCCGCCGCCGGTACAAGACTCTGCGGTAGCAAGACGCCAATTGCGGGCCAGCAATTTTTCACCAACAAGGGAACTAAGCTGCAATACCGCCGATGAAGATGGCATTATTTATTTTTTTTAAGTGATAAAACCGAACGTTCCGGTTTATCTGCACGCTCGGCAAATTGTTTGGCGAGGGCTTCGCGTTCTTTGGTCGCTTCGCTTTTTAAGGCTTCAATGTTAGTAGCGCCACCGTTACTGCTATAGGATGTGGGGGTTACCGTCGCCGCTTTGGCCAGGAATTCCAGACCGCAGCGCATCAGGCGCGCCTGATCTACAAATGATAGGTTGGCAGGGAAATTAGCGGGGTTAATCGCGGAGGGATCGCGGGGATTACCTTCTACTTGCAGCACAAAGCCAGATTCGTGGGTTGCCGTTCCGGCAGCCAAATCGGCTACCCATGCATCAAAATCCATAAAATACCTGTCTGGGTTAATTTTTTACTAAGATAGTTAATTTTTACACGCCATTCTATCAACAAAAACGATGTTAAGCCTGTGACGAACGGCGCTGGGTTTCCCGCTTTTCAATTTTAAGCTGGCGACGCAACTGGCGCTCAGGCGGTAAAGCACCGATATGCGCTTCATTACGATTTTTGGCCAATTGAATTTGCTTTTGGCGTTCTGCAAAACGCATCTTTTGCTCATTCGTCAACTTTCCGTAACAGCGAGGGCAGCTTACACCAGGCATATACTGATCAGAGAGTTTATCTTCTTCCGTAATGGGGTGGCGACAACCGTGGCACTGATCATAAATACCTTTCTTTAAGGAATGATTAACAGCCACACGATTATCAAACACAAAACACTCGCCTTTCCACAGGCTTTGCTCTTCCGGCACGTCTTCCAAATATTTAAGGATGCCGCCTTCCAGGTGATAAACCTCCTCAAATCCCAGCTCCTTCATATAAGCTGTCGATTTTTCGCAACGAATACCGCCGGTGCAAAACATGGCTACCTTTTTGTGTTTGGCAGGATCCAGGTTCCTGGCAACATAATCTGGAAACTCACGGAAGGTTTCGGTCTTGGGATCTATGGCGCGCTCAAAGGTACCTATGTCGTATTCATAAGAATTGCGCGTGTCTATCACCGTCACATCAGGGTCGCTGATAAGCGCATTCCAGTCCCGGGGTTTCACATAGGTACCCACGATTTTTTTCGGGTCTATACCATTTACACCCATGGTGACGATTTCTTTTTTAAGTTTTACCTTCATACGGTAAAAAGGTGCGCCTTCAAAAAACGACTCTTTGTGAACCAAATCAGTAAAACGTTGGTCACTTTTTAAAAAATCGATCAGGCTGTTAATAGCTTCACGCGTGCCCGAAACAGTGCCGTTAATACCTTCCTCTGCCAACAGCAAGGTGCCCTTCAGCCCAAGCTCATCGCAACGCTCTTTAAGGCGAGGAGCAAACTCCTGGTAATCGGGTAAAGCGACAAATTTATAGAGCGCAGCAACAACTATTTGATTCATATATCTTCACTTCACATTCAACTAAATAACATCTGGCGTGTTGGCCGCCATCTTAAACCGGCTACAGCAGCGGGCGCGAATTATAAATGCTTACTTTTTGAACAGCCAGCAAAAACTTATGATCTATATCAAGAATGATCGTGTTTTGAACCGCCCAGGCATTGGGGGGACGCCGGCACACTGGTATTTGCTGCCCACTCGTCAGGGCTGAAGCTATGCAGAGCCAAGGCATGTACGCCGTTTTTCAGTTCATCTGCCAGACAAGCGTAAATTGCCTGGTGTCGCTGTACCTGGCGCTTTGAACTAAAGGCTTCTGCCGCAATCACAACTTTAAAATGGGTTTCGGAACCTGGCGGGACTGAATGCCTGTGGCTTTCATTGAGGACCTCAAGGTACGTGGGCCTAAAAGCTTCAGTGAGTTTAACGACAATGCGATTTTCTACTGGTTTCATACACTACCTCGCGCGCAAGGCGTTATTAAAAGCGGACTGTTAAGGACAAAAAAAACTGCGGCATTCTACTGGATAAAGACTAGACTTTGGAAACTTGACACCAGCCGCACTGCAAATATCGGCATGGGCCACCGCAGCACATCTGACAGGATTGCCATCATAAACCTTGTAAACGTGTAATCAGCAGTATTAATCGCACCAGCTGTAAGTTAGTTAGAGATGAACATGAGTACACATAAAATTTTTATCGATAGACGCAGGGGCGATGATCGCCGGTTGGATAGTGACCCTTGCAGGAATATGCCGATTGATATTTATCACCGCAGGCGCCGTAAATCCCTTGATCGCCGTCATCCCGAGCGCACCCTGGCTGATGATTACCAGGCCTACCTCGGTGAGTTGGAAAACAAATCAACCCACTGAAGCGAATAATAAAATCACTCAGAGTGAAAATGCGCCCCTGGCGGCTTTGGCAGAAATCAACGTGGGTACGCACCCTGTTGTAGCTTGATACTGCTGTTCTACGGCCTGCCTCAATTGCGAAACCAGGTCAGATGGCGCAATTGCAACAACACAGCCTCCGAAACCACCTCCAGTCATACGTACACCCGCGCGTGCGCCTGCTGCTGCGCGCGTTAATATATCCACCAGGCAATCAATAGCAGGGGTTGTGATATTGAAGTCATTGCGCATGGAAATATGGGATTCGGCCATTACCCTGGCCAATAGCGACATATCCCCGGCACTTAAGGCATCGGCCGCCTGGAGCGTGCGTTGGTTTTCAGTCAATACATGGCGTGCACGCCGAAAACTCAACTCATCCAGTTTGCCTTGTGCTGCCAGTAATTCATCCAGTGGCACATTGCGCAAGGATTTTTGTCCGAAAAAAGCTGCCGCTGTTTCGCATTGCGCACGGCGCCGGTTGTACTCGCTTTCAACCAAACCGCGCTGTACACCGCTGTGCACAATCAGAATTTCCCAATCGTGAGGTATAGGAACTGTGCGCGTTGATAAGTCCAGGCAGTCAATCAAGAGCGCGCTATTTTCTTCACCGCGGACAGAAATTAACTGATCCATAATGCCGCAGTTACAACCCACAAAATTATTTTCGGCGGCCTGCCCTATCAGGGCTGCCTGGATTGGCTCTATTACCTCCTGGCTCAGCTCAGTCAAGGCCCGCACCAAAGCTACTTCCAAAGATGCGGAACTGCTCAGGCCTGCACCGGCGGGAACATCTCCAGCAATTAAAAAATTACCACCAGCCAATCGATAACCTTTTTTTTGTAACTCCTGAACAACACCACGCACATAATTTGACCAGGACGTTGCGGCATCGGGCTGCATGGGTCTATCCAAATCAATCATGACACGCTGCCCATGAAAATTATGCGCGACTACAGCCAGCTTGCGGTCGTCGCGAGGCGAGACTGCAATATAGGTGTAGTAGTTGATAGCGGTCGGCAAGACAAAGCCATGGTTATAATCCGTATGCTCTCCAATCAGGTTTACCCGCCCCGGTGCCTGTACTGACAGGGTCGGTGCCTGGCCAAAAGCACCCCAAAAATATTCACTGAGTGCTTGCTTACTTATTGTGCTCACTCGCTGGATTTCCTCTTACAAAAGTGAACCGGGCTTTGTTGGCGCAAGCGCTCTGCGGCTTGCTCGGGCGATAAGTCTCGCTGCGGTTCTGCCAGCATTTCATAGCCCACCATAAACTTGCGTACACCCGCACTGCGCAGCAAAGGTGGATAAAAATGCGCGTGTAATTGCCAGGCACTGGTATCAACAGCGTCAAAAGGTGCCCCGTGCCATCCCATGGAATAAGGAAAAGAGCATTCAAAGAGATTGTCATAGCGGGCTGTGATATCACGCAAAATCACCCCCAAACTCACTTGCTCCAGCTCGGTTAACTCGGTGATACGTGCCCGTGCCTGTTTGGGCAACAATAAGGTTTCAAAGGGCCAGGATGCCCAAAAAGGCACGACTACAAGCCAATGTTCGTTTTCAACCACAAGCCGCTCAGCCGTCGCCAATTCTTTATGGGCATAATCCAGCAACAGCGATTTACCATGTGCCTTAAAAAACGCGCGCTGGTGGTCATCTTCTTTCTGAAGCAACGTTGGCAAGCGGGTCTGCGCCCAGATCTGTCCATGTGGATGGGGATTGGAACAGCCCATCACCGCACCTTTATTTTCAAAAATCTGTACCGACCTGTAGGTTTTACCCAAGTGGGCGGCTTCGCTGATCCAGGTATTAATGACAGCCGCAATTTCTTCATCGCTCAACAGAGCAAGGGTTTTGCTGTGATCGGGTGAGAAACAGATGACCCGGCTGGTACCCTGTTCTGCCTGGATTTGGAACAAGGGATCAGTCGACGCAGGAGCACCAGGCACTTGCGGCACCAAAGCTGCAAAATCGTTGGTAAACGTATAGGTAGCCTGGTAGGCAGGATTCACTTCACCGCCAACCCGGGTATTGCCGGGGCACAGGTAACAATGAGGATCATGGGATACACCCTTCGGCCACTGGGCAGGTTCCTGCTGCCCCTGCCAGGGGCGCTTGGTTCTGTGGGGCGACACAAGCAACCACTCACCCGTCAACGGATTAAATCGGCGGTGGCTATGCTCATTCACTGAAAAGGACTTCATGCCTATATTGTCCATATAAATATGATAAATAAACAATGAGCACAATTTACCTGAAATCTTTTCCAGGCACAATCAAATTAAAGCCAGCTCTTATCAATCCTTTTTAAAGAACGCCCGAAACCGAAAGCGTCGGGCGAGCTGAAGATATCCTGAAAAAATATTAAAAGTACCCTTAAAAAAGGAAGGGGAAAAAACGATGTGCTGCAATAATTCCCCACACCAGCGCCAGCAATACCAGACTCACAAAAACCAATGCTGAACCTATATCCTTGGCCCGCCCGGATAACTCATGGCGCTCGGAACCTGTTCTGTCGACAACGGCTTCTACCGACGAATTTGCCAGCTCCGCCATCCAGACCCACATAATACTGGCCAGCAACAAAATCAGTTCGATATGGGTGGTCGCCAGCCAAAACGCAATGGGCGCCAGGACCAGTCCCAATACCACCTCTTGCCGGAAGGCAGCTTCAAATTTCCACGCTGCCACAAACCCCTTCATGGAGTAACCAAAGGCGTCAATTATACGGGGAATTCCCGTCTTACCAGGCTTACTCATTCCTACGCTCCAGACTCGTTAGCAAATTTTATTGTCACGGTTAATTCATCTCTTCTTCATCGAAAAGTCATACAGCAGTGATATTTCTGATGTTGCGAGAAAGGATTTTCTACGCCCGCGATGATGCAGGCTTTTCGCCTGGGCGTCTATCGCGGCAGCGCAAGGATTGTGACAGAAATATGTGACAGACATTTTTCACCGCAGATTTTACACACCACACTACAGGCGAATCTATGAAGATACTTTATGGCGTTCAGGGAACAGGGAATGGTCACGTGACGCGCGCGCGCATCATGGCAAAAGCGTTTGCTGCAAAAAATGTTCAGGTCGATTGGATATTTTCGGGCCGTGTACGCGAAGACTTTTTTGATATGGAAGCCTTCGGAGATTTTCAATGCTACCGCGGTTTAACCTTTGCAGTAAAAAGCGGCAGGATTCTCTATTTGAAAACGGCCTTACAAGCCAACCTTATGCAATTGAATGACGACATTAAAAAAGTCAACGTCGAAGGCTACGACCTTATTATCAATGATTTTGAACCTGTCTCTGCCCATGCTGCCAGGCGCGCCGGAAAAAAGGTTATAGGTATCTCGCACCAGAATGCATTCTTATATAAAATTCCCAAGAAAAATAATAACCTGGTAACCGACTGGTTTATGCAAAACTTTGCACCTGTAAGCCAACCCATAGGTTTACACTGGCATCATTTCAACCAACCTATATTGCCGCCGCTGATTGAAGCATCTCACTTTAGCAATGCATCACTACCAAAACATTATTTGGTGTATTTACCTTTTGCAGGACTGGACGATATTGTGCCGCAGCTGCGCGCCTTTCCCGATTACCAGTTTTTTATTTACCAGAATGTTGCCCAACCCATTGATGATGGACACATCCACATACGCCCGTTTTCGCGTGAAGGTTTCCAACAGGATTTACATCGCTGCGAAGGTGTTATTTGCAGCGCCGGTTTTGAATTACCCAGCGAGGCCATTCAATTGGGTAAAAAAATCCTGGTGCAACCCGTAGCCGGGCAAATGGAACAGGCGTCTAATGCGCTCGCCTTGAGCCAATTAGGTTACGGTTCTGCCACTAGTCTCTTGAACGAAGCAGCTATCGGTCGCTGGTTGCCGTTAATGAAACCGCGCCCGGTGGTTTATCCGGAAGTTGCCACTGCGCTGGTCGACTGGTTATTACAGGGCGGAGAAAATTTTGCAGAACTCCAACAATCCTTATGGCGCGATCTGCCAAAGCCTGAGGTTGTTTTTTCGCAAATGGCTAATGCGGAATAATGGAAGGGAATATTGTTTTGGGGCGGGATTGTCATCCCCACAGGGTTTCCAATGGTATTGCAATTCAGGGACACCGGTTTCCTGCGGGAATAATGAATACCAGTCTAATCAAGGATTACTTTCGCGCGTGCTGATTTGATCGTGCCGCGAATGGTTTTACCATCCATACGCTTTTGCTTTGAACTGTAAGTCGGTTTGGTGGCTCGCCGATCTTTTACAATTTTAATCGCGCTCACCACGATTTCACGCAGGCGCTCCAAGGCATCCGCGCGATTTTGTTCCTGGGTACGATGGCGCTGGGCTTTGATGATTAAGACACCATCACTTGAAATACGGTTATCATCCAGGGCCAGTAATCTGGATTTACAAAAATCGCTAAGGGAGGAATTATGGATATCAAAACGCAGATGTATCGCGCTCGACACCTTATTGACGTTTTGCCCTCCAGCACCTTGCGCCCGCATGGCGGTGAGTTCAATTTCATGCAAGGGGATATGGACGTGGGAATTTATGATCAACACCGCATCACGACTCGACTGCACAGGTTTCAATTAAATGCACAGCCGTTTCCTCATCTACCAACACAGGCTGCAAGCGGCTATCAAAGCGAATTAAATAAGAACCTGCACGGACCATAAGGGCACCCGCCAACAATCCCGCCAGCGCACTCAATGCACTCAAGCCATCGCTCAGGGATTGCTGGTGCGCGATCAGGACAGCTGCCAGCATAGTGGCTAAAGGCAGGATGTAAACAAACAGCGATCCCCTGGTAATCACCTCTTCCGGCACGCCGATACTGACTTCATCACCTACACGGTAATCGCTAGGGCTATGACCTTCCAACAGCACCCACAAATAAGCCGCGCGGGTCCCAAACCTGGCCAGCAGACTGTGACCGCAGCCTTTTTGCGCCTGACATGAACCACACGTAGAGCGCTGGATAGTTTCTACCCAGACCCCTTGGGACTCAATAACAACAATTCGACCCTTTTCAAGCAGCATGCGGAATCCTGAACGTTTATCCTGAAAAGAAAACGGGGCCTAGAGCCCCGTGATATTTTGCGCGATTTTGGTGGCGGCCGCGACCGGTATTTCGCCCACCACACTGATCCGGTAAGTTGTGTCTTTAACCACAAGGCGCGACATATAAGCGAGCGTTGCACCGCGCTTGCCGACACCTTCCGGTACAAACGTGGTGGTTGGTTCAATAAAAATACTGAACGTCGTTAAGCCGTCAGTATACATAAGCATAGATTGCCCATTCACCAACTGGCGTTGTCCGGCAAATAAAAATCCGGGCGGTACCCAGGCCAAATGCCATGCGGTTGGTTTCGTCACTTCGGTTGGATTGCAGGGCGTAATATCGGCAGCCGCTTTATATTCATGTACCAGGCTTTTGGTTTTCAGCTGGTTAAAGTCAGGATTTAAATCAATGGTGATAAATTGGTAGCGTTCCAACGGATGTGCATTTTCATCAATCAACCAGGACTTGAGCACCAGACCGGTATCTTCATCAATACTTAAAAAATAACCATAGCGATAAGGGTCTTTAGGAATAACCTGTAACACCCTCGCCCAACGGCCTGCAACCCGTTCCCGGCTGCGGACTTCAAATTGGTAGAGCTGATTCATATTGACCAGGCTTTTACCGATTTGGGCAAAGCTGCCCTGTAATAACTTATCGCCCATGGCCTTGCAATTGACCGGCTGACCATCCCTTACAATAAGACGCTCGGGACCGTTCAGAAATAACAGGCGATCATGTTCAATACCGGCTTCAATCCAGTGCTCCACTCGGAAGCTTTGCAGTTCGATACTGGTTTGGTTCTGATAGGTAAAAGCGCCGCGGTAATTAATAAGGGCGGCATCCTGGGACATTTTATTCAAGAGAGTCTGCACATTAGGCAGAGGTATTGGAGCGGTAGCAGGTACTTCTTGTACAGAGGTTTGCGCCTGAACGGATGCGGTTATCGCCAATAATACAGACGATAACCACCGGGACATGTTGGGCATAGCTTATTCTTCATCAGTAATGATTACACGTGCATAAGGTAATACACCTTGGCCAGAGTTCATAGCGGCATTATCAGAGTGCGCTTTAATCATTTGATTCACATAACGGGAAACTTCTTCATCAGATACTGCTGTATTGGCCTGACGAGGCTGGAACATAACACGACGATTTTCCTGAGCACGAGCTTCATAACCGGTTTGTACCGCCACAGTACGGGTGTTAATGACAGGGCTGTTAATACCAGAGGGTAAGGACACTGCCGACTCAACCGGTACCGGTGCGGCCATGGTGTTAGTGGCAATTTGTGCGGTTTCAAGGCTGGTACCGTTGAACTGGTTTACACCAACTACCATGCCGCCAGCAACTGAAGCGACCAATGCCATACGGCCAAGTTGGTAGAGCCAACCTTTCTGCACCTTTTGAGATTCCCGGGCATTCTTGCCAGAGATTGTCGCGGCAGATGCTGGCTGAGCGACCAAAGCATCTTCTTCATCTATGGCAGCACTTATACGAGCTGCAAAATCTGACATGAGTATGGGGGTTTGCTCACCGCGCAATACGGCACTCGCAATCTGATAACGTGACCAGGTTGCTTTGACCTCGGCATCCTGCTCACTGGCTTTTAAAATTCGCTGAAGCTCAAGCTCAGACGCCTGATTATCCATCAGGGCCGATATTGATTCCGCGAGGGCTTGCGGCCGGTTTTGCTCACTCATTTGAGATTTCCTGTAAAGGTTTACCGCGTTAACAACGAATGTCTTTCAACTGGCTTTATGACCTAAGCTCACTATAAAGGTTCAGCTAAGATTCATAATTTTTGCATATTTGCTCTAAAACAGAATTTCGGTGATTTTAGGTTACTCATCTACACATAATGTGATTTTCCAGTGACACATTTCCAGCGCCGGTTACACCTCTGCGATATTATTCAATCAGCGGCTGGATTTTCTTATCAATGGCTTCGCGAGCGCGAAATATCCGCGAACGCACTGTTCCTATAGGACAATCCATAGCTTCTGCAATTTCTTCATAACTCAAGCCGTCAATCTCACGTAAGGTCACTGCCATGCGCAAATCATCCGGCAAGTCGCGAAATGCCTGGTCGATAACATTCTGCAATTCATCGCGCAGCAGGTTTCGCTCAGGTGTATTCATTTCATGGATGGCATCGTTACCGGGATAGAATTCAGCGTCTTCTACATCCACATCATTGGCAGGCGGACGGCGATTGCGGGCCACCAGGTAATTTTTGGCGGTATTGATAGCGATGCGATACATCCAGGTATAAAAAGCACTCTCACCGCGAAAATTGGGTAAGGCACGATAAGCTTTGATAAAAGCATCCTGCGCAACGTCCTGTACTTCGGCATGATCGCGGATAAAACGGCTGATAACGGCAAAAATCTTGTGCTGGTACTTTAATACCAGCAAATCAAAAGCGCGCTTATCTCCTTTCTGTACACGCTCTACAAGCTGTTGATCGACATCGACTTCGGGCGCTACTTGCGCTGTCATTCTAAAACCCCCAAATACCCTGGCATGCTGAAATTGGCCAGGGTTATAAATTCAGCGCAGTAGATATCTACTGACAGTATTCACGATTAGCAATCGCTATTTGTTATTGCTGCTTTGTACGCCATTGACTGGACGCTGCTACAAAAGTTCCACAGCATCCTTCAGACAGAGTTTAGCTGAGGCATGGCATGACCACACCTTGCCGCTTGTATATACTGGGGCCCAGTGTACGACTTTGTCCTTCTTATTGCTGTAGAAATTATTCATGACCCATTCTCACGATGTTCTAGTAATTGGCTCAGGCGCAGCGGGTTTAACCCTGGCCCTCAGCCTGGCCCGCCATGCAAAAGTTGCTGTACTGAGTAAAAATGCCCTTAACCAGGGTTCGACCTGGTTCGCACAAGGTGGTATAGCGGCTGTACTGGATGACCAGGATTCTATCGATGATCACGTCGCTGATACCCTGGTAGCCGGCGCAGGCCTGTGCCATGAGGATGCGGTACGCTTTACCGTTGAAAACAGTAAAGCGGCTATTGAATGGCTGATCGGGCAAGGCGTTAGCTTTACCAAGGAGAGCGGCAAAGAGGATTACCACCTCACGCAGGAAGGCGGCCATAGCCACCGCCGAATTATCCACAGTGCCGATGCCACCGGGCGCGCTGTGCACAGTACATTGATTGATCAGGTAAAACAGCAGAATATCGACCTTTTTGAAGACCATATTGCGGTGAACCTGATTACTCAGGCCGATACAGGATCGCGTAAATTCCGGTGCACCGGGGCTTATGTGTTAGACAACAACACCGGGCGAGTCCATGTTTTCCAAGCCAAAGTCGTGGTATTAGCCACTGGCGGTGCAAGTAAAGTTTACCTCTATACCACCAATCTGGACGGCGCGAGCGGGGATGGTATTGCCATGGCGTGGCGCGCCGGTTGCCGCATTGCCAACATGGAATTTAACCAATTCCATCCAACCTGCCTGTATCACGCATCCACCAAAAATTTCCTGATCAGTGAAGCCTTACGCGGAGAAGGAGCTGTATTGCGGTTACCTAACGGTGAGCGCTTTATGCACAGGTTTGATGAACGCCTGGAGTTGGCACCGCGCGATATAGTGGCGCGCGCTATCGACCATGAAATGAAACGGTTGGGTTGTGATTGTTTATACCTGGATATCAGCCACAAACCCGCAGAATTTATTCAGAGCCACTTCCCGACCATTTATGCGCGCTGCCTGGAATTGGGGATGGATATCACCAGTGAACCTATCCCTGTAGTGCCTGCGGCGCACTTTACCTGCGGCGGTATCATGGTCGACAAAAACGGCCAGACCGATCTGCAGAACCTTTACGCTATCGGCGAAACCTCCTTTACCGGCCTGCACGGTGCCAATCGCCTGGCCAGTAACTCCCTGCTGGAATGCGTGGTTTACGCACAGTCAGCAGGACAGCAGATTTTGGCCAGCCTGCCGCACATTCATACACCAGAGTCATCCAACCCATGGGACTCCACTCGCGTAACCGATTCGGATGAAGACGTGGTGATCTCGCATAACTGGGATGAGCTGCGCCGTTTTATGTGGGACTATGTGGGTATTGTGCGTACCCATAAACGCTTGCAACGGGCATCGCACCGTATCAAATTGCTGAAAAAGGAAATTGCCGAGTATTACAGCAACTATCGCGTCAGCAGCGACTTGATTGAGTTGCGCAATTTGGCAACGGTGGCGGAATTAATTATTCGCTCAGCATTAGATAGAAAAGAAAGCCGTGGATTGCATTACTCGCTCGATTACCCTGAAAAATCTACTATTGCGCGGGACACGATTTTGGTCCCGACCAATTTTGCTGCGCAAGATGTAGTTGTCAGTAAAGAGTAAGCTATCAATAACGGCCGGTCACTGGATATCGGCGGATGGCTGCTTGTGCAAGCGGGTTTTCAACCACACCCGCAGCCTGCGCCATTCTTCGGCCGTCATGGAATCCTCAAGCGCGATGATGAAATGCCTGCGCCCGCTTGCCGTTTCTTGCAATGGCAAAAGAACCAGATGGCCCCATAAAACAATATCACCGCAGGGAGCAACGAGATAGTCGTCCGATGCAATACGCAGACGCCACCGGGAATTCTGTAGGCTAACCGAAACTGCAAGCTGGTTTTTTGCTTTCCAGGATTTACGCATCACCCCCAACATACCGCCTGCAACTACCAGCCATAACAAAGACCAATAAAAAGCTGTTGCGAAAAACGGGATAAGCGCAATAGTCGCTAAACCCAGCGCGACCAGGTACACCAGGGTTTCAATCCGCCACAGCATAATTGAAGGTTTTATGGTGACAGACAAGAGATCAACGCCTGCCGGATCTTGCGAGGGATTAGGTGCGGGGCTGTAAGCCGGTATTATTCCTGACAATCTCAACAATCCTTTTCAAGTCATTATCATCCGGGTCTTCACGGCGCAAAAACCAGGCAAACATATCCTGGTCTTCGCATTCCAATAATTTCCAATATAATTCTTTATCTGCCTGGGTGAGAGAAGGATATACATTCTCTAAAAACGGCAGGAGCACCAGGTCCAACTCCAGCATGCCGCGGCGGCTACCCCAGAATAAACGATTTCTTTCCACGAACACACCTTCAGCAGCGATTAAAACCCGGATTGTACCTTAATCAATCGCCTGGCTTCAGCCCTTTAACAAGCCCTTAGCTGTGGTTATACCACGACCACGCGATTGCGGCCCTGGGCCTTGGCCTGGTAAAGCGCAATATCGACCCGGCGAAACAACATGTGGAAAGGTTCAATACCGTCTATAGCGCCTACCCCTACGCTGATTGTCACTTGCAAATCCGGAAATTCTTCAAACTGCATAGATGCAACCAGACTGCGCAAGTGCTCGGCAATTGTCCGCGCCTCATCCAGTGTAGTGGATGGTAAAACAATCGCAAACTCCTCTCCGCCCCAACGAGCGGAATAATCATTGTTACGAACATTGTCGCGCAATGCCAGGGCGATTTTCTGCAAAACCATATCGCCGCCGCTATGACCGTAGCTATCGTTTATTCTTTTAAAAAAGTCGATGTCGATGATGATCAGGGAGACTTGCCGGTACTGTTCTTCACTGAAATTTTTATCAATGTAATAAGTTAATCCATGGCGATTCAACAAGCCGGTCAATTGATCGAGCCGGGATAATTGCTTGTAGTGATTGGTTTCGCTTTCCAGTACAGAATTTTGGCTGATCAACGAATCCAACCGCAACCGCTCGGCAAGGTGCTGCCGTTTAAGCTGCCATAAATTGTAACCGCCAAGGATAAAAATGGCGCTGATCCAGAATATTAAAATACCGAGATGCCATTCTTCTTTGGAAACCCACAAGCCTACAAACTCAAGTTTTTTTAAATGGAACCTGTGTATGCCCGGTGGAGTGGGATAACTTAAATCTATACCGAAAACGTTGGTGTGATTGAAATCCGTGCGCATATATTGGCGCGGCACCTGATAAGTATTGACCCACCACTCGGCCACAAAAAATTCAGAAAAACTTATGCTCAAATCGCTGTTAATATACTGCACAGGAATTAATGCATTGCTAAACCTTGCAGAATTAAGGTCATCCTTTTTGGAAAATCCCTCCACAAAATTGCGGGTGAAAAAACGAAATAATGTGGCATCACCACTGTATTCCAAATCAATGTTGACCCTGTCATAGCCTGACAAATCAACGCCGGTGCCGGTGGCTTCTTTCGCCAAAACAATATTTGCACCGCAGCCATGCGACTTGCCATTATCTTCAATATTGCATTGCCATATCAGCTTGTCGGAATTCAGCCAGGATGCCATGGGGACGCCAGCAGAATTATCTTCGCTGTACAGGTTTGCCTGGACATCATGGGCAGGTACAACCTGAAGGGTTTTGAGCGGCAAAAAACGGTGGGCATAAATAGCAAACAGGGTTACTAAACAGGACACAAACAGCTTATAAATAAAGCTGCTGCGAATAGTTGGGTAATAGCGAAATCCATTAGTCAATTCTTAAACCTGCTAAAAACGCCTGCCTACCCGTACGGCGGCAAATAAAGACCCTGTTTTTATAGTCCAATTCACTGGACTTTTCCTCTTACGAGAGGTTTATTTTTGACAGCCAAGATGCGATACACTGAGCAACAACCCCTTTTATTGAACCTGTTGAGTGTTGATCATGCCTGATTGGAACCCTTTCTTAGCCACCCGGGGCGCAATTGTATCCGCGGATGGCACTGTTGATTTCCCCTTGTCCGCCTATTCTCCTGATACAACTTATCTTATTCCCCTTGACCAAGGCCTTATTGAGATCAAAGGGCCCGATAGCGCCAAGTTCCTGCAAGGCCAGGTAACCTGCGATGTACGTGAACTGGCGCAAGGCACCACTCGCCTGGGCGCCCAGTGCAATATCAAAGGCCGCATGCTTTTATGTTTTCGGGCATTACAATCAGATAGCGAGCGAATCCTGTTACGGGTTAACAAAGGATTGGTGCCCAATGGACTTGCCAGCCTCGGCAAATACATCGTGTTTTCCAAAGCAACGCTGGCAGATGCAACGAACCACTATTGCACCTTGGGAATTGCCGGTAACAGGGCGGCGGCTTGCGTAAAAGAAGTATTCGGTGTTGAGCTTACCAATGATAATGACTGGCAAGCCGCAGGCGAGCATTTCATTATCCGCATTGCAGCCGATCGCTATGAATGCTGGCTCGTTGCAGATCAGGCAGAAACCTTTTGGCAACAACTTGGCCCACACACCACACCCACCAGTCGAAACCTGTGGAATCTGCTGGACATTCAAGCGGGTATCGGCGATATCAGTCCCGAAACCTTTGAAACCTTTACACCCCAGGCGATTAATTTCCAACTGGTAAACGGCATTAACTTTCGCAAGGGATGTTATACCGGGCAAGAAATCGTGGCGCGCCTGCATTATCGCGGTTCACTCAAACGTCATATGTACCGTTTTGAATTTTCATTGACCGATGCAGCAACGCTCCCTGCTCCCAACAGCCCACTCAATAATGCCGAGGGGAAAGCAGTAGGTGAGGTCATTTTGGCCGCCTATAAAAATGCAGTCAGCGGTGAGCTGCTGGCAAGTGTGGTGGATGATGAGAAACTTGCCATTTATCTCGCCGATAATCCGCAAAAACTCAGTCTCCTTGCGCTGCCTTATGCTATACCTACTTCAAATGAGGCGGATTAAACCGCCTACCCGACAAAGCATAAAATCTATACAAGCAGGTAGCCCATGAGTCAAATTGCCGAGCGCGTTCGCCAAGATATTATTACCGCCATCAAAACTGACCGACTCGTTCTACCCACCCTGCCGGAAGTTGCCCTTAAGGTTCGCGAAGTGGCGGACGACCCTAACGCCGATATCGACAAACTCACCCTTGTTATCGGTGGAGATGCAGCACTGAGCGCGCGGATTATCCGTGTTGCCAACAGCCCCTTGTTGCGGGCGTCGCGCGCTATTGAAGATTTGAAAACGGCGCTTATGCGCCTTGGGATTTCATATACCTGCAATATCGCCACAGGTCTGGCAATGGAGCAAATGTTCCAGGCTACCTCTGACCTTATTGATATGCGTATGCGGGAAGTCTGGAGCCGCTCCAGTGAGGTTGCGGGTATCAGCCATGTACTCTGCCGCCACTACACCAAATTGCGTCCCGACCAGGCGACGCTTGCAGGGCTGGTGCATAAAATCGGCGTGCTGCCGGTACTCACCTACGCTGAAGATCATCCCTTTTTATTGAACGACAGCCTGACCCTGGACAGGGTGATCGACGAACTGCACGCTCCCCTGGGTGATTTGATTTTGCGCACCTGGGGTTTTCCGGAAGAAATTGCCCACATTCCATCGCAGCATATAGATTTCCAACGCAAAATTCCCAAAGCCGATTATGCCGATATAGTAACTGTGGCCATGCTGCAAAGTTATGCAGGCTCCAACTCTCCGCAAGCCCAGATTGATTGCACCAAAGTCACTGCTTTTGAACGCCTGGGGCTTGATCCTGATATTCAGATTTCGGAGTCAGAAGATTTATCGGCAGATATGGAAGCCGCCATGTCACTGTTGGTTTAATCCATTAAACGACTTGCGGCAAACGCCAATCAATCGGCGTTTGTCCATGTTGCTGCAAATAGTCATTCGCTTTTGAAAAATGTCCACAACCGAGAAAACCACGATGCGCCGATAAAGGTGACGGATGAGGCGCACGCAAAATCAGGTGCTTGCGACCATCAATAAACTGGCCTTTCTTTTGCGCGTAACTGCCCCACAACAGAAACACCACGCCCTCACGTGCTTCATTGACTATCTGGATAGCGCGATCGGTAAACTGTTCCCACCCCTGCCCCTGATGTGATCCCGCTCGTCCCTGCTCAACCGTTAAGGTTGCATTTAATAAAAATACGCCCTGGTCTGCCCAGCTTTGCAAGAAACCGTGCCGAGGGATGGGAAAACCTAAATCGCGCTGGATTTCCTTATACATATTTTGCAAAGAAGGGGGTGTCGGCACGCCCGGTAATACTGAGAAACACAAACCATGTGCCTGACGCGGCCCGTGGTAAGGGTCTTGCCCAAGGATCACAACCTTAACCCGGTCGAGCGGAGTTGAATTGAATGCATTAAATATATTCTTTGATTCAGGGTAAATGATTTTGCCAGCCTGTTTTTGCTGCAGCAAAAATTGCTTGAGCTGTTGCATGTAAGGCAACTCAAACTCCGGCGCTAAATGGGCCAGCCAACTTGGGTGCATATCGATAGTTTTTTTTGAAGTCATATTTTCATTCTCGTATCCAACTTCTAACTGAAAGTTGGATTTGTTGCGGAGTCGTTATCCTCCCATAGCAGGTACAGCTTTTAAAATTTTTGAACACGATAAAAAGCTGGACCCGCTATGGGAGGATAACGACTCCTTAAAAACTCAATTTCTTTCAAGTCTAACCGTGCGAAACATCACGAGCAATAGACATAAAAAAACCCGGTATCACTACCGGGTTTTCCAGGCTTTAACTCAATTTGAGCATTAAAGCTTATCGCCGTGCTCGGCCAAGTATTTGGCAACACCGGCAGGTGATGCATCCATACCAGCATCACCTTCTTTCCAGCCCGCCGGGCAAACTTCACCGTGTTCCTGATGGAAAATCAAGGCATCAACCGTGCGGATGGTGTCGTCAATGTTACGACCAATCGGCAGATCATTCACAATTTGTGAACGCACAACACCGTCTTCATCAATAACAAAAGTACCGCGGAAAGCAACGCCATCAGCAGACTCTACGTCAAAGGCTTTTGCGATTTCGTGCTTGACATCAGCAACCAGCGTGTAACGGACCGGGCCGATACCGCCTTGGTTAACAGGGGTGTTACGCCATGCATTGTGAGTGAATTGTGAATCTATAGAAACACCAATAACTTCAACATTACGCTTCTTGAACTCTTCAACGCGGTGATCAAACGCCAGCAATTCAGATGGACATACAAAGGTAAAGTCCAATGGATAGAAAAATACAACGGCCTTTTTGCCTTTGGTGGCAGCTGCAAAGTTATAGCTGTCAACAATGTCGCCGTTAGCCAATACTGCTGCAGCGGTGAAGTCTGGTACTTTTTTACCTACTAATACGCCCATGTTAAGCTCCTATGGAAAGTGAGTTGATGTGAAGGAAAACCCAAAGCAAACGACGCATATTGCATTAAAAAGATACAAAATTTGATTGCCCGGAAATTCTCAATAGTGCCGAGCTATCATACACTCGCATTTCTAGCTGTCCCATTGATTTTTTATATAGCACGTCTATACCTATGGCTATAAGCTAAAATCCGCTCTTTATGTAGGTTATCAATGAATCGGCAGATTCTCTGTGCCCAGCTGTTCACCGCCTGTTTGCTCCTTGTGTTAGTAGAAACTGCCGCCTGCGAACCATCGGTTTTTACCCACCGCCTACCCGAAGCTTATGCCAGCGGGACATCCAGTTATGAAGCGGCAGTATTAAAACTCGCCCTGGATAAAACGCTGCAAGAGTACGGGCCCTACGAGCTACGCGCCGCACCACAGATCAATATCAACCGAAATGTGCAAAGTATTAAAGCCAATACCTTTCCCAATTATTTTGCCAGCCTGGGGTACAACGAAGACTACAACCTCTCCAAGGATATTACCTATATCCGCTTTCCTATCGATCTGGGGGTATTGAGTTACCGCACCTGTTTTGTCCCTGACGAAATTCTTGGCAAGGTTGCTAACATCAACAACCTGAATGAATTGCGTAAATTATCTATGGGACAAGCGCGCGGTTGGGTGGACAACCAAATCCTCAAACACAACGGTTTTAAAGTCGTTGAAGCCGAAAACTATTCTATTTTGTTCAAAATGACAGCCGCCCACCGGTTCGACTTGTTCTGCCGCGGCGCCAATGAAATCAAGGAAGAATATGAGCGCTGGGGGAAAATTGAAGGTTTGGCTTATGATCGTCACTTGCTGATTTATTATCCAATGCCGATTTTCTTTTACACCAACTCTGCCAATACCAAAGCCATAGAACGGATAGATAAGGGCCTGCACAAAGCCTACAGCGACGGCTCGCTGCTGGCCCTTTGGAGGACCTATAACAAAGCCAGTGTAGATTTTGCCCAGCTCAGCAAGCGCAAAGTGTTTCGCCTTGAAAACCCGCTCGTGAAATCCATTGATTTCGACTACGCCAGCTATTTCTACAACGTTAAGCTCGATAAGCACTGAATACCCGGCGTTTACCACTGTTGATTGCTGGTACTGCCCCAAATTGGTAGAATTGCCGCCTTTTTCAGCAGGCCCCCCTGCTCCCGCCAGTACTTATTTGCTTCCACATTACAGAGAATGCTTATGTCCGTTGATTTTCGTTCAGCTTCACTTACCCATTTGGCTAATAATGACGAATTCGTTGCCCGTCACATAGGCCCGGATGTCAGGCAGACTGCAACCATGCTCGCCACATTGGGCCTGGGCTCGGTAAAAGAGCTGATCGATAAGACTGTTCCCGACAATATCCGCCTCAAAGGCGAGCTGAACCTGGGCGCCGCTGTGAGTGAAGCCAATGCCCTGGCCGAACTCAAGGCTATTGCCGACAAAAATAAAATCTTCAAGAGCTACCTGGGTATGGGCTACCACGATACCCATGTCCCCCTGGTTGTGCTGCGCAACGTATTGGAAAACCCCGGTTGGTACACCGCTTATACCCCTTACCAACCGGAAATCGCGCAAGGTCGTTTGGAAGCACTGCTCAACTACCAGCAAATGATTATTGACCTGACCGGCATGGAAATGGCGAACGCCTCTGTGCTTGATGAAGGTACTGCGGCCGCAGAAGCCATGGCCATGTGCAAGCGCCAAAATAAAAAGAGTAAATCCGATGTGTTCTTTGTGGATGCCGACACCCATCCGCAAACTATCGCCGTGGTGCAAACCCGTGCAGAACATTTCGGCTTTGAAGTTCATGTTGCCGTCGCCGATGAAGTTGGCAACGGCGATTACTTCGGCGCATTGTTACAGTATCCAGGTTCGACAGGTGCGGTGCGCGACTTAACCGCCCTGATTGATACCGCTCACAAAAACAATGCACTGGTCACCGTTGCTGCCGATCTGATGGCTTTATTGCTCATTAAATCCCCAGGTGCTATGGGCGCAGATGTTGTAGTCGGCACCAGCCAACGCTTCGGTGTACCCATGGGTTTCGGTGGCCCGCATGCCGGCTTCTTCGCTTTCCGCGATGCTTACAAACGCTCAGCGCCCGGGCGCATTATCGGTGTATCTATTGATTCACGCGGCAAGCAGGCATTGCGCATGGCCATGCAAACCCGCGAGCAACATATACGCCGCGAAAAAGCCAACTCCAACATTTGTACATCACAGGTTTTATTGGCGGTGATGAGCGTGTTCTATACAATTTACCACGGTCCCGACGGATTGAAACGTATTGCCAATCGCATTCACCGCTTAACGGCCATTGCCGGTACTGCACTGCAACAAAAAGGTTTTACACTCGCGAGCACAACTTATTTTGACACCATTACCGTGCATGTGGGCGATAAGCAAACAGCGATTTACCAAACGGCTTTGGACGCAAAAATTAATGTGCGTTTGGTAGGTAAGGACGCTATCGGCATAAGTATTAATGAAACCACCGACATTGATGACCTTGCACAATTGCTTGCGACCTTCGGTGTAACTGATGTTGATCTGGCAAGTATTGATGATGTACTTTCCGTTACTAACAAAGCCATCCCGCCAGAATTGTTGCGCACCGATGCAGTATTAACGCATCCTGTATTCAACAGTTTCCACAGCGAAACTGAAATGCTGCGCTACTTGAAGCGTCTGGAATCAAAAGATATTGCACTCAACAACGCGATGATTCCGCTCGGTTCCTGTACGATGAAATTAAATGCGACTGCTGAAATGATCCCGGTCACCTGGCCCGAATTCGGTAAACTGCATCCATTCGCACCCATCAACCAGGCGCAAGGTTACAGCCAACTATTTGAAGAGTTGCAAGAAATGCTGAAAGCCTGCACTGGCTACGATGCCATCAGTTTGCAACCCAACGCTGGATCACAAGGTGAATACGCCGGTCTCATCGCCATTAAAAAATATTTCGAAAGCAAAGGCGAGCAGCGCGATATTTGTTTGATCCCTTCATCCGCGCATGGAACCAACCCTGCATCAGCGCAAATGGTCAGTTTTAAAGTGGTGGTAGTTGCCTGCGATAATAGTGGCAACGTAGACCTTAATGACCTCGCTGAAAAAATTGCCGCTTATGGCGAGCAAATCGCGTGCATCATGTGTACTTACCCTTCAACACACGGCGTGTTTGAAGAAGGTATCACCCAGCTTTGCGATATGGTCCACGCCGTCGGGGCACAGGTGTATATCGACGGTGCTAACATGAACGCCCTTGTAGGCATAGCAGCGCCGGGTAAGTTCGGGGGCGACGTATCGCATTTAAATTTGCACAAGACTTTCTGTATACCGCACGGCGGCGGCGGTCCCGGCATGGGCCCTATCGGTGTAGGTAAACACCTGGCTCCATTTCTGGCGTCCAACCCTGTACAACCTGTCCCGGAAACAGATGTCGCCAACGGCACCATCTCGGCAGCGCCCTGGGGCTCAGCCAGCATCCTTCCCATCAGTTGGATGTATATCAAAATGATGGGCGCAGTAGGTATGCGCCAAGCCACCGAATATGCAATGTTGAATGCAAACTACGTTGCGAAAAAACTCGAAGATGCCTACCCGATTTTATACAAGGGTACCAAGGGTTTTGTGGCCCACGAATGCCTGCTGGATTTGCGCCCGCTAAAAGAAGCGAGCGGCATCAGCGAAGAAGATATTGCAAAACGTTTGATGGATTTCGGTTTCCATGCGCCCACTATGTCTTTTCCGGTGGCAGGTACTTTGATGATTGAACCCACTGAGTCTGAATCCAAAGTGGAGCTTGATAAATTTATTGAGGCCATGTTAATCATTCGCAAGGAAATTGCCCAGGTTATCAATGGCGAAATCACTGCCGAAGCCAGCGCACTGCACAATGCACCGCACACGCAAGATGATATCCTCGATGAAAACTGGAACCGCGCCTACTCTCGCGAAACCGCAAGCCGCCCCGCTGCATGGTTGAAAAGCCACAAAGTCTGGCCGAGCGTAAACCGCATCGATAACGTATATGGTGACCGCAACCTGGTTTGCTCATGCCCGAGTATTGAAAATTATATTGATTAACAGTGTATCAGGCACTAAAAATTAAAAGGCAGCAGACAAACCCAGGTTTGTCTGCTTTATACCTGGATATGTCAACTTGTATTTAATCCAGCTCTGGTTCTTCATATTCATTTCGCCAATCCGGCTCTATATCACCAAAATCTGCATGGCGAATAGTTTCCAGGATTTCAACATTTTCCACTGCAATAGCATCAAAGTCTTTTGAAAAATCGCCAGCCAGGGTTATGAGTACATCTGTGTGATAAGTTTCTTTGGTTGAATAGGTATTCCCTCCCATACTCACGTTATTGTCGTCGATAGGGTCATGTACAAAAAAACTAAAATCGGCTTCGACTTCAATTTCAACTCGTGTTGCCACTTTCAGGACAATTGATGAGTTATCTATACGCACAATCCTGACCCTTACCAATCCATCGCGATCCCGATCAAATTCGTGTGATAGGTATGTGGCAGATACACGCTTACATTCAAAATGCAAATAAGAGTTTGCATCAATCCAAATATCATCGCTGTTAATACTGGTTATGATGGCGCGCCCAATTTCTTCCACTATGTGATTTTCACGCTCCAACAGGGAATCATTTCTTATATGGTCAATGATGCTGACAACTTTCTTATATGGCTGGAATTTTTCCAGGGCTTCGGCCAGTGAGGGAACGACTCTTAGCCGTGCCGATGTTGCAGCATAATCTTTCCATGCTTTATCCGGGCTTACGGCCATGATGATCGTATTATTCTCCTGCGCCCATCCTTCTAAAGCCAACAGGGCAATAGCATCAGGGAACTCATTCTTTTTATCTTTTCCCGCTTCAAATGGAGGGTGAATATCAAAATACATTTGCATCAAAATATCCAGGTCAAGGTATCGCTTGGATTCAATCTTTTCTGCGCCTATGTATTCGTAGTAGCCTTCGAGGCGAGCAGTGGCAACGTCACTTTCATGTCCGCTGATAGATAATAAAGACCTTGCCGCTTCAATATCTGTTTTTTCAAGCTTTAGTTGTTTGCTTGCCGACCTTAACGCTTGGTCTATAGATGAGCGCGCTTTCGAGATTTCCTGCCCGATGTGTTTTATCGCTTCATAGTGAACTATATCTGTCTGTATGACTTTGACAGGGCTGTCTTTAAACTGGCGCATTTGTGCAAGCAGGCCTTCATAGAATTTGTAGCCCTCAGCTTTGAAAGTCGCATTGTCGATGGTGATAGCGCCGAAACCTAATTCAATATCGTCCATAAACCCCACTTAATGATTGATGACCAGGTGAACCTATTCAAAGGATTACCGAAACTATAGAGTCCCGCCCTCCTGAACCCTATTGCTATAGCACCCTTTTATTATGAAACCGGGATACTCACAAGGATAGCGCGGACTCACTGCCTTCCCAGGCCTGGCCAGCACTTCCGCTGATATCAACGCCCAATTTTGACCGAAAACCGCAAAACAACGGGTATAGACTTCTTTTTCTTAAGGTATTTTCAGATAACTTCCTGTATATTATGCCGCTATTTTCTAACCCGGTTTCTTTCTAACCCTGTCTTAACCTAAAAGAGAGTCCTATGGCTGACTTATCCCTTTACAGAAACATCGGTATCTTCGCCCACGTGGACGCCGGTAAAACCACTACCACTGAGCGTATCCTCAAGCTCACTGGCCGTATCCACAAACTCGGTGAAGTTCACGAAGGTGAATCCACTACTGACTTCATGGTGCAAGAAGCCGAGCGCGGTATTACCATCCAGTCGGCAGCGGTAAGCTGTTTCTGGAAAGGTCACCGTTTCAACGTTATCGATACCCCCGGACACGTGGACTTCACCGTGGAAGTATACCGTTCCTTGAAAGTGTTGGATGGTGGTATCGGTGTATTCTGCGGTTCCGGCGGTGTAGAACCACAATCGGAAACTAACTGGCGCTATGCGAACGATTCTAAAGTTTCTCGCTTGATCTTCGTCAACAAACTGGACCGTATCGGTGCCGACTTCCTTCGCGTTACTGAACAGGTACGAAATGTATTGGGCGCCAAGCCGTTGATCATGACCCTGCCAATTGGTCGCGAAGATACGTTCAAAGGTGTAGTTGACCTGTTGCACCGCAAGGCCTACGTATGGGATGACTCAGGTATCCCGGAAAACTTCACAGTAACTGACATTCCTGCCGACATGGCTGACGATGTTGAACTGTATCGCGCACAATTGGTTGAAAATGCTGTTGAAGTTGATGACGACCTGCTGATGGCTTATATGGAAGGTGAAGAACCTTCAATCGAAGACCTGAAGCGCTGCATCCGCAAAGGCTGCCGCGACCTTACCTTCTTCCCGACCTTCTGTGGCTCCGCCTTTAAAAACAAAGGTATGCAATTGTTGCTGGACGGCGTAGTTGACTACCTGCCAAACCCAACTGAAGTTAACCCACAGCCTTTGACTGATGAAGAAGGCAATCCGAATGGCCAGTTTGCCCTCGTTTCTGCCGATGAGCCATTCCGCGCTCTGGCATTTAAAATCATGGACGACCGTTTCGGCGCCCTGACCTTTATCCGTATCTATTCAGGTGTATTGAACAAAGGTGACACTATCCTCAACTCATTTACCGGCAAAACTGAACGTGTTGGCCGTATGGTAGAGATGATGGCGAATGACCGTACCGACCTGACCACAGCCCAGGCCGGTGACATTATTGCCCTGGTAGGCTTAAAGAACGTGCAAACCGGCCACACCCTGTGTGATCCAAAACATGAATGTACTCTCGAACCCATGATCTTCCCTGAACCAGTAATTTCTATTGCTGTAACGCCAAAAGATAAGAGCATGATCGAGAAGATGGCTACCGCCATCGGTAAGCTGGTTTCAGAAGACCCGACTTTCCGCGTTGAAACTGACCAGGATTCCGGCGAAACCATCCTGAAAGGCATGGGTGAATTGCACCTGGATATTAAAGTAGACATTATGAAGCGTACTTACGGTGTTGAGCTGAACGTTGGCCAACCGCAAGTAGCTTATCGCGAAACCATTACTCGCGAAATCGAAGACAGCTATACCCACAAGAAGCAATCGGGTGGTTCTGGCCAGTACGGTAAGATCGACTACCGTATCCGTCCGGGAGAGCCAAACTCTGGCTTCAAGTTTGTCACTACCGTTGTTGGTGGCAGCGTTCCGAAGGAATTCTACCCTGCAATCGAAAAAGGTTTTGCATCTATGATGGCAACCGGTCCATTGGCCGGCTTCCCGGTATTGGATGTTGAAATTGAATTGTTCGACGGTGCGTTCCACGCCGTGGACTCGTCTGCAATTGCGTTCGAAATCGCTGCAAAAGGCGCTTTCCGCCAATCCATGCCCAAAGCCGGTCCGCAACTGCTTGAGCCGATCATGAAAGTAGATGTGTTCACGCCGGAAGATCACGTGGGTGACGTTATCGGCGACCTGAACCGTCGTCGCGGCATGATCAATGGCCAGGAAGCCGGCGTAACTGGCGTTCGTATCAAGGCGGAAGTTCCGCTGTCAGAAATGTTCGGTTACATCAGCACCCTGCGTACCATGACTTCTGGCCGTGGTCAGTTCTCGATGGAATTCGCCCATTACTCTCCATGCCCATCCAACGTGGCTGAAGCTGTAATCGCGAAAGAGAAAGAAAAGAAAGCTGCCGCTGCTAAATAATTTTTAGCGAATGGTAAAAAGCCCCGCCAGTGAAAACCGGCGGGGCTTTTTTATGTCCGCATCTTGGAATGTACGCTTATTAACTCGCGTCATGATTGCGAAATTATTTTCTTACCACCAGATAAGTACACTTCATGACAAGCTTTTCATTATTTTCGCTATCTTCGACAAATGGTTGAAAAACCACAAACTCTGGCCTAGAGTGAGCCTATTAACAAGATTTAATTGACAAAAATTGCTATGCTCTGGCTCAGATAACTATCACATCCAAATAATGATCAACCGAACACGGAACCAGCTCTGTTAAATTCCAAATTCCGCTGTTTTCACAACCAAATATCACTGTCTTAATAAAAATGGGAGAAACCTAAATGCTAGAAAAACTCGTTAAAGTCAACCTGGAAGATCAATACAGAGGCTTCAATATTTGCTTTTGGACCATGTTGATTATTGCCATCATAGCTTCATTAGCGGGAAGCCCCACCCTTGCAATCACCCTGGGTACTTTAGGCCTGGTGAGTGGCGCTATTGCCCAGCTGAAATTGATATTAATGAACCAGCAACGCTTTTTAGCAAACCAGGAGACCTTCCTTACCAACCAGGAAACTTTTTTGGCAAACCAAAAATTGTTCCTCGAACAGCTTGATGCATTAAAAGCAAAATCTGGACAGTAAATCCTGCGCATTTTTGCCTGGCTATACAGACCTTCATGTGTTCTAGCCAGGCAAAAAACCAAACCGCAGAATCCTGGCTGCTCCCTGCCTAAAACCGTTAATATCTCACCCACTACTATCGGATGCACCTGACTCAACAGCAATTAAATTTGACGCTTCTCCGTAGTAAAGCACACCTAATTTAATACGCTCCCGGCCATTCGCAACACGGTGCTCATTGGTGTCACGCAGTGAATATACGCAACCACAGTATTCCTGTTGATAAAAATTTTCGCGTTTGCTGATTTCAACCATGCGCGATGAACCGCCACCTTTGCGCCAGTTAAAATCCCAATACCTCAAATCCGGGTATCTGTTAGCAGCGCGGTGGCCGCAATCATTGATTTGCTGCATATTTTTCCAGCGCGAAATTCCCAATGAACTGGTGATAACCGGAAAATTATTTTCGTGGGCATAAAGCGCGGTGCGTTCAAAACGCATATCAAAACACATGGTGCAACGGATACCGCGCTCAGGCTCATTCTCCATGCCTTTTGCACGTGCAAACCAGTTGTCACGGTCATAATCCGCGTCGATAAAAGGCACAGCGTATTTTTCAGCAAAGCGAATATTTTCATTTTTACGCAGTTCATATTCCTTACGCGGATGAATATTGGGATTGTAAAAAAAAATGGTGTAGTCAATATCTGAAGCCAGCATGGCTTCCATTACCTCCCCACTACAGGGAGCGCAACAGGAATGGAGCAATACTTTGTCATGTCCATCAGGTAAGGGTAAAGGGTTACGCTGAAAATCGTCATTGTTATCCATTGCAGTTACTCGTTTATATGATGAAATTGGCGAGCCAGCTCAACAAAAGCGCGCAGATAATCAATTTCCTCGTCCGCTTCGCGAATCCCAAGAAATATCTGCTTTTGAATGCCCTGTTTGCCCAACTGAATCGGAACCACATCCAATTTGCTGGCATATTCTTCCACGAGCCAGCGCGGTAAAGCAGTAACGCCCCGGCCGCTGGCTACCATTTGCAACATGATGTCAGTAGTTTCGATGGGTTTGTGACGTTTGGGACTGATACCCGCAGGCGACAAAAACTGGTTATAGATATCCAGGCGCTCTATGGTTACTGGATAGGTAATCAATACCTCCCCACTTAACTGCGGTGGTTCAACATACTTCACCTTGGCCAGGGGGTGCTTACCATTTACCACCAGCACTTGCTCATAGTCAAAGACGGGTTCAAAACGCAGGCCCGGCTTATGGAGCGGATCAGGCGTCACCAGCAAATCGATTTCATAGCCAAATAAAGCACCTATACCGCCGAACTGAAATTTCTGTTTAACATCTACATCCACATCCGGCCAGGCGGAAAGAAATGGCGAAACCAACTTAAGTAACCACTGGTAGCAAGGATGGCATTCCATACCAATCCGCAAAGTACCGCATTCGCCCTGGGCAAATTGACGTATGCGCTCCTGCGCGTGATTCAGTTGGGGTAACACTCGGTTCGCGACAGCCAGCAAATATTGCCCAGCCTGGGTCAGCTTAAGGCTACGCCCTTCCCGCAACCATATTCCCGTGCCCAGGTTTTGCTCCAGCTTTTTAATGGTATGGCTCAGCGCTGACTGGGTAAGACAAAGTACATTGGCCGCCGCTGTCAATGAGCCCTGCCGCTCCACTTCCCGCACAACTGCCAGATGGATTCGCTCTAACATTATGGATTCCCGCCAGGTTAAACATGAATAAAACTAATGGATTTCTGAAAAAATACCATTTTTAATCATAAATAAACAAGCCTAACATGCGTACATCTTGAACATTCACTAAAGAGGCATTGTTATGGTACAGGTACATAATCTCGGTTTCCCACGTATTGGCGCAAAACGCGAACTGAAATTTGCACAGGAATCCTACTGGAAAGGGCAATCTTCACGCGACCAACTCAAAGCCTTGGGCGCACAACTGCGTAAGGCTAACTGGGTTCACCAGGCAGATCTGGATTTAGTACCTGTCGGTGACTTTTCGTTCTATGACCAGATTCTTGATGCTAGTTTCACTCTGGGCAACCTTCCTGAGCGTGTACAGGGTTTCCACGGCGATGTCCTGGATAACTACTTCCGTGTTGCACGCGGTCGCTCTGCACAAAATGAAGAACATGCCCAGTGTTGTGGCGGTGTTGCCGCCGGTGAAATGACTAAGTGGTTCGATACCAACTATCACTATATTGTTCCTGAGTTTACCGCTGGAACCCAATTCAAACTTGACCCAAGCCGTTTGCTGGAGCAATTGGCTGAAGCCAAGGCGCAGGGTGTAAAAGCCAAGCCTGTGATTGTCGGACCAATCACTTATCTGGCAATTGGTAAAGCGAAAGATAATTCTGACAAATTGGCACTGCTTGCCGGTCTGTTACCTGTTTACGTTGAACTGTTAAATGCACTGGCGGCACAAGGTGTTGAGTGGGTGCAAATCGACGAGCCTATCCTGGTAACTGAACTGGATAAGGATTGGAAAGGCGCATTCAAAACGGCATATGCTGCATTGAATACCGGTAAGGTGAAATTATTGCTCGCCACTTATTTCGGCCAACTCCAGGACAACCTTTCTGTAGTGGCGAGTTTGCCGGTGCAAGGTGTACACCTGGATGCGATCAACGCGCGCAATGAAATAGAGATATTGATTGCACAGTTGCCTGCCACCAGCGTGATATCACTGGGTGTCATTAACGGTCGTAATATCTGGAAATCGGATTTGAACAATATTCTGGATTGGTTAGAGCCTATAGCTGCGACATTAGGCGAACGTCTATGGGTGGCACCATCCTGTTCGCTGCTGCACGTACCGGTGGATTTGGCGAGCGAGCAAAAACTCGATGCAGAAATTAAATCCTGGCTGGCATTTGCATTGCAAAAACTCGGTGAATTAAATGTATTGTCTATTGCCTTAAAACAAGGACGCGATGCGGTACAAAATGAATTGGCGGACAACCGTGCTGCTATCGAAGCGCGCCGTAATTCACCACGTGTTAATAACCCAACAGTCAAAGCAGCCCTTGCAAAATTGAATACACAATTGGGACAACGCAAAAGTCCTTACGTACAACGCGCAGCGAAACAATCCGCACTCTTGAAGTTGCCTGCTTATCCAACCACTACCATTGGTTCGTTCCCACAAACAGCAGAAATTCGCCACGCACGCAGCCAATTTAAAGCAGGCGAAATCGACGAGGCTGCTTATCAAGCAGCAATGAAAGCTGAAATTGCCCGGAGCATTAAAGAGCAGGAAGCATTGGGCCTTGACGTGTTTGTACATGGTGAAGCCGAGCGCAATGACATGGTGGAATATTTTGGTGAACAACTTGACGGCTATGCGTTCAGCCAATTCGGGTGGGTGCAATCCTACGGTTCACGTTGTGTGAAGCCGCCAATCCTGTTCGGCGATATCAGTCGTCCAAAAGCTATGACTGTTGAATGGACCCGGTACGCACAGTCACTCACTAAAAAGCCCATGAAAGGTATGCTTACAGGTCCGGTAACCATCTTGAACTGGTCTTTTGTGCGCGACGATCAACCACGTTCAGTGTCCTGTTACCAATTAGCCTTAGCCATTCGCGAAGAAGTCCTGGATTTGGAAAAAGCCGGTGTGAAAGTCATCCAGATCGACGAGGCTGCATTGCGTGAAGGCTTACCTTTGCGTAAAGCGCAATGGCAGGAATACCTGGACTGGGCCGTTGAATCCTTCCGTATCACCGCGAACGGGGTAGAGGATGAAACACAAATCCACACGCACATGTGTTATTCCGAGTTCAACGATATCATTAAATCTATCGCGGATATGGATGCAGATGTTATCACAATCGAAACTTCACGTTCCGATATGGAGTTGCTGGATGCATTTGATAACTTCAATTATCCCAACGAAATTGGTCCGGGAGTGTATGACATTCACTCGCCCAATATTCCGACTGAAGCGCACATGGTACAGCTCATGAAAAAAGCGGCGGAACGTATTCCGGCAGAACGCTTGTGGGTAAATCCGGATTGCGGCCTGAAAACTCGCCAGTGGAATGAAGTAATTCCGGCCCTCACCAACATGGTCGCGGCAGCTAAAACATTGCGCGCTGCTGGTTGATTGATTTAATAAACAACTCCGCTAACAATCAAAAATGCCGCCCGTAATACAGGCGGCATTTTTGTTGCAGATAGTGCTGGAATCAAATTACAGTTTTCTGTGGGCAGACAAGGCCAACACACGACCCGTGCAACACGGTTACACGCTCCCTATGAATTTTTACTTTTTTGAACAGGATTTTCGAGCTACTCACCCGGTAAGTAATTATAGGTAATCTGTCAACGCTACCCAGCCACGAATTTTTCCGATATACACAAACGAGATACCGAGGTTATTAATGTAACGCGCATCGCCCGTTGCAGGTGGCTCGTATTCCTCCAACCCTTCTAATGCCAATGAACTATCCAGTGGCGGCTTCCACTGCAATGCCTGGCGACTGGAAGGCATAGCGAGCTCTGCATCAGTCCACACCAGGCCATCGCGTTCCACAGGAGAAGCGCTGGCAAAATCTGCCGGTATAAATACAGCTGAGGTTCCAGCCATTTTTTTGTACAGTCGTTGTTTCATGCCTGACTCCTTTGGGGAGCCATTATTAAAACACTTAAGGAACAGGTTAGGTTGATGTAGATCAACAGGATACGGATCAGATTAATTGTCAGATGGTTTAATTTGGGCTCAACAAATACCCATACCAACCTATTACAGAATTGCGTCCGCTGGAACACAGACATCTTTTTATGATGCATATATCTTTTATATTTTCAGCTCCAAGAACTTCAGGAGAAAATTGCCATGCCAGAAGGCCCCTCTATCGTTATTTTGAAAGAGCTGGCTTCAGATTTTAGCGGCAAGAAAATCTTACGTGCTGAAGGTAATAGCAAGATTGATAAAGCCCGCTTAATTGGCCAAACAATACAATCCATACAAAGCTGGGGTAAGCATTTTTTAATTGAGCTTTCCGGATTCTCTATACGCATTCATTTCCTGATGTTCGGCAGCTATAAAATCAATGAACGAAAAGATACTGCGCCACGCTTAAGCTTACAATTTTCGCAAGATAAAGAAATGAACTTTTATGCATGTTCGGTAAAGTATATTGAAGGAGCGTTGGGTGAACACTACGACTGGAGATGTTATGTCTGATCAGTGGGACGCCAATGCCGCACGAAAAAAACTTGACGACAAACCTGAAATACTCGTCTGCGACGCCTTGCTTGACCAAACACTGTTTTCAGGCGTGGGTAACATCATTAAAAACGAAGTGTTATTCAGGATTCGTGTACATCCATTGTCAACCGTCGGAAAACTTCCCCCTGCAAAGCTTCGGGAATTAATCAAACAGGCCCGTGAATACAGTTTTGAATTCCTGGAATGGAAGAAAAAATACGTACTTCGTGAACATTGGCTTGCACACAACAAACGGGAATGTCCTCGCTGCCTGGCCCCCTATACACGAGCATACCTGGGGAAAACTCACAGAAGAACTTTCTTTTGCGAAAACTGCCAGAAAAAATATACCTGACATGCATGGTACGACTTAAACATTTTTCAAAAAGGAATCGTCATCCTCCCAGGGTGATGAGGACTTCCCATAACATAAAAAGTTAATGGCGCTTTAGCAAGTACGCTTCATACCTGATATAAGCAGTATTAGCCAGGCAGTATTTAAATTCCAGCAGCAGAATTTAAAAATTTAGGAAGCCTCGGTATCCTCCCCAGCCACTAAAAATTCAAGCCCTTCGCCCGGGTCTTCTTCTCCGCATACAGCCATATCAACCGGGCTCGCCGCTTTTGCCTCTTTGTGGGACAAGACAAAATCATTTTCCGGAAGTGCGTTTTCATTCGGCTTTTGCAAAGGTTCAGTGCCGCTACTCTCAAATAAAGTTTTCATTACATTCATTCCTGCCATAACGTCAAAAAAGTTGAGCATTATTGGCCTTATGTTCAACGTGTGCTTAACGTATGGATCGGTTCAGGGTTTGCCATCAAGGGGATCCACACGAGCCTGTTCGGCTTCGTCCAGGCCGTAGCCCTCGCCGATATCATCTTCCCTGACGATACTCAAACGCTCATCAGCAGGCTTTCCTGAACCTGGTTCAAATGGAGAGTTGGCGCCGTCTTCCAAAATGAGTATTTCGGGCGCCAGATCGTCGTTGGTAGGGCCATCACCGGGCATGGGAGGCTGGTTGCCCTTATGTGCGACAAATTCTGTTTCGCTGATTTCAGGGGTCAAATCTCTGAACGACGGCTCCTCAGCATCGGCAAAACTTAATTCATCCTGCTCGCCCAAGCGCTCAATGTCTGGATCAAAAGGTTCGTCGGGTTTTTCGCGTTTCGTATTCATGGGTAGCTCCGGATAATCGTGTATTAACCAAGCGCCGATCCTTTGGCAACAATGAAAACCAAGCCTAACAACATCCTGCGGCCGGCATCGTTCGGCAACGCACCAACCTGTACATATCAGGCAAAAACTGCAAATGAATGCACGTTAGCGTACAGAAACAATGCAGACATGGCTTATACTGAAGAACCTCTGGATGCATTTTATCGAAACCGCAGTACAATAAATTTCACCCCGTGCTTCAGGATTATCCTATGGAATTTAAAGATTACTATGCAATTCTCGGTGTTGATTCTGAGGCTGATGACAAAGCTATTAAAACAGCCTATCGAAAATTGGCGCGACAATATCATCCTGACGTCAGCAAACACCTGAATGCTGAAGAAAAATTCAAGGAAGTGTCAGAAGCTTACGAGGTTTTGCATAACAGTGAAAAACGTGCCGAATATGACCAGCTCCGCCTGGCACGAAACCGGGGATTTGGCTCGCGCAATTGGCAAGCAGATGCAGGATTTAACGCAGAGCAATCTTTTGATTCCACACATTCCGGGTCTGACGAAGATTTTACTGATTTTTTTAATTCCATTTTCGGCTCGCGCAATCGTAGTTCCGGTTTTCAACGTTCTTTTTATGAAGACCTGAACTCGCGACAGGGTAATGACCTGGAAATGGAATTACCGATCATGCTGGAAGATACATTAGCGGATACCACCAAAACTATTGAGTTTACCATTCCGCATTATGATGAACAGGGCCACGCTCACGACATTAAAAAATCACTTAAGGTAAAAATTCCGGCGGGCATAAAAGATGGTGAACCGATTCGCCTTAAAGGCCAAGGTGGGCCGGGCCAAGGTAAAGCCGCAAACGGGGATTTATATTTACACATTCGTTTGATTCCGCATCCTCTGTTTGATGTTGAAGGTCGCAACCTGACGATTACGGTCCCTCTTGCACCTTGGGAAGCGGCATTGGGAACCAAAATTACCCTGCCCACACTCAGTGGAAAGATACATTTGACGATTCCACCCAACAGCCAATCCGGCAAGCGTTTACGTATTCCGGGTAAAGGCTTAAGGGATAAACAGGGCACAGGGGATTTATTGGCAATTTTAAAAATAGTTATACCGCAAGTAACCACCGACGACACTAAACAGCTTTGGACACAATTGTCCGCAAAAGCCGGTTTTAATCCACGCACGGAATGGAGTAACTGATTATGACCAATACATCGGAAATATTTTCACCCGACTTTCATCTTAGTTTTGCGGATTTGTGCGCATCAGCCAACATCAAGGCTGACTATATTATTGAATTGATTGATTACGATATCATCATGCCGATTTCAGGCAAAATTCCCCAGGAATGGGAATTCAATTTAAATGCTGTCACTATTGTTAATAAAGCGGCGCGGCTGCACCGCGACTTGGAAATTGACTGGGCCGATATTGCCCTGGTGTTAAATTTGCTGGAAGAAATTGACCAGCTGAAGAGTGAAAACCGTCAATTAAAGCTACAGGTTGAACGTTTAAATTTTACCCATTCATTTAAGCAATAGAATAGCTGCGCTAAAAAAAGGCAATAAAAAAAGGCCTTGCAAGAAGGCCTTTTTTCACATCGCAAAAACTTATTTGGTTTTACGCAAACTGTCTTTTGCATCACCGTAACTTTTTTGCAGGTGACCCTCAACTTGTTTGCCGACACCTTTGGCTTGATGCGATTCGCTGCCTACAGCTTCGCCAACTTTTTGTTGGACCTTGCCCGTTGCCTTTTTGATGGAACCTTTCACTTGATCTTTGTTCATGATCGTTCTCCATAAATTGACTGTTTAAATAGCAAAGCAAAATCGTGAAAACCATTTATCATATTTTCCCTTATGACCGCTTCATCCTTGTGATAATCCTTTTAGCCACTTTCAACGAAGATCCTTTCACCGATTTTGCTTTGCTAACGGCTTCAATGTCTCACAAACCCAAAGGTGTGTATGTGCGCCAGCTAACAGCCGAGCCACTCTAAAAAAAATCCCCGCCAGCTTTCACTGGCGAGGATTCTTTGTTGCACCCAAGACCGTTATTTAGGACAAACCACGTCTTTACCAGCGCCCTTCACTAACTGCACCTTGGCAAAGGTTACATCCAGAGTGCCTTTGGTAATCAGTGAGAAAGGTTGCAATACTTGCGTCCAGAACTCACTGGGCGGTTGATCAATACCGAAGTTAGCACCAGCATTGGGGTAGCAACTTAAAGGCACAGTGACAGTTTGCCAGCCTTGGCCCACGGCTGCTTTAAATTTTGCGGTCAGATCAATATCCGATGCACAGTAAGAACCACAACCTAAACGCAAGTAAGTGGTTTCACTGGGTGCTGCGTCAACTTTAATATCAAACACCAGGGCAGAATCGGTTTTGAGATAGTTGATGAAATCCTGGCGGTCGTTCACCGACAAGGCAACCTGGCCGTTGCCGGCACCATTCCATTGAACACGGCGCGCATCTTCCTGCACATCGCGATCCACGGCCTGAATACTTAAAGATGAAGCCTTGACCGTGCTGCTGTTCATAGGCACACGGTCATTCTGGAAACCGATAATTTCCAACTGCCAGGGGTCTATAGGGCGACGGTTAAATATTTCAAGCACATCCAACGCTTCAGCTGCTTGCGGCCCCTCCTCTGAAAGGTCATCGCCCAGGGTATTTTTGTCCGCGTAGCTCAAACCGTAACCGTAAGCAAACAGGGGATCGTAATTTTTATCGCCACGGTTAAGCGGGGTTTGGTCAGGCAATTTTGGCCATGAAAAATTCAAGCGACCTTTTACGTCAAAATTAATCGCGCCTTGCGCATTTTTAAAGATGACGTCGGCAACACCAGCGCCTTCAGTACCCGGCTGCCAGATAGCCACAAAAGCATCAGACGCATTGATTTCACGGTTGACCCACATTGGACGGCCGGATATGAACAAGGACACTACCGGAATACCTTGGCTACGCAGTTTTTTCAGTAAATCCCAATCAGCAGTAGAACGGGGCTTGTAGGCCATGCTGCCCACATCACCTTGCATTTCTGCGTAAGGGTCTTCACCAAACACCACAATGGCAACGTCCGGTTTTACTTTAAAGGAACCATCAACACTCAGGGTAGCTTTGCCGCCAGCCGCACTGACTGCTTGCTGGATGCCGGCATAAATAGACGTGGCACCGGGGAAGTCGGCATTGACATTACCTGTACCTTGCCAGGTAACTGACCAACCGCCGGCTTGCTTGCCAATATTGTCAGCGCCGTCACCGGCAACCAGCACATTTTGTTTAAGGTCCAGCGGCAACAGGTTGTTTTTGTTTTTCAGCAACACCAGCGACTCACGCACAGCCTGACGCGCTACAGCACGATGTTCAGGGGCACCCAGAACTTCTTTTTTACCAGCTAATGAACGTGTAGATGGCGCACCTTTTTCAAACAGGCCCGCGCGAATTTTTACGCGCAAAATACGACGTACCGCATCATCCAAACGTTCTGCCGTAATGTCGCCGGATTTGGCTTGCGCCACCAGGTTGTTATATAAATCTTTCCAGTTAGGTTCCGGTACCATATAAATATCCAGGCCCGCCATCAGCGACGCAGGACAATTGACCGCTGTGCAACCCGGGATAAAACTATGGCCGCTCCAATCCCCAACCACCAAACCATCAAAGCCCATTTGCCCCTTGAGGACATCGGTCAGTAGATATTTGTGGCCATGCATACGGGTATCTTGCCAACTGGTAAACGATGCCATAACCACCTGCACACCGGATTCAATCGCACTGAAATAGCCCGCGCCATGAATATCGCGCAAATGCGTTTCATCGCCCTGGGTTGGGCCGCGATCCACACCGTTCAGGGTGCCGCCATCGCCGATAAAATGTTTGGCCGTAGCGATGACATGCTCGTTGTTAAATAATTCTTTGGAGTCGCCGGCTCCTTGCAGGCCCTCCACCATTTTGCCCGCAAAAGACCGCACGATTTCCGGATCTTCGGACCAGGATTCATAAGCACGGCCCCAACGATCATCGCGTGCAACCGCCACAGTCGGCGAAAAGTCCCAATCCAGGCCTGTCACGGCAATTTCGCGCGCAGTCACCCAGCCGATTTGTTTAAGCAATTCAGGATTATGGGTAGCACCTAAGCCGATATTGTGAGGGAACAGGGTTGCACCTACGACATTCCCCAGGCCATGTACCGCATCGGTTCCCCACATGATCGGAATGCCGATACGACCATTGGATTTATCGACTGAGGCATTGTAAAAACTGTCGGCCAATTTCACCCAATCCTGCAGGCTTGCATATTTATTGCCGCCGGGAGTACTACCGCCGCCATTGAGGACCGAACCCACATGGTACTGTTTGATATCGTCAGGAGTGACGTGTCTGATTTCCGGCTGGACCAACTGGCCGATTTTTTCTTCCAGTGTCATACGGCCGAGCAAATCATCTATACGCGCTTCAACGGCCGGGTCTTTTTTAACGGCACTGCTGATTGCAGGCCATTCAACCTTGGCAGTGGCAGACGACGTGGCAACAGGTGCAAGTGCCTCCTCCTTTTTGGAATCACAAGCCGCAAGCAGTGACAGCAATATCGCCCCCGGAACCAGGGATCGCAGTAATGTTTTATTATTCATAATAATTGCCTATTTATTAGTAATGAAGATGTATTAAAAATAACTCATAAAAGGTAGCAGTTGCGGCCAACGATGCGAATAAAATTTACGCTTTTAAACCAAGGGCGCCCTGGAAAAGATCAAAATTTCGTGTAAGGGGCTTACAGAGAGCCTAGATGCTTTAAGAGCCGCGCTTTTAATGCGGGCGGCAGATTTTTAATAATCAGGCTGTCGCTAACCGCGTCATAATGGATATTATTGCCCAGGCAGTCGGCATCAAAACTCATACTGATAGAGTCATTTCGACCGCTTATGCGCGCATAACTGCGCACCTGGCCGGTGTCGGGAATAAATTCCGTCTTAATATGGTCCTGAGACGAGGCCATATAACGCGAAAAATGATCTGGTTCGTAGGTTTTTAAGGCTTCTGACAAGGTCGTTGAGAGGTCAGTGATGACTACGCTCTTACCCGCCTTGTTTTGTTCAAGGCAATAATCCACAACTTTATTGCGAGTCATTTTGGCCGTGGTTTCATCGAGTGCTTCCGTAAAATTATCCACGGCTTTAAAAAATTCTACTGTATCGCTTTTAACATCGTGTTTATCGCTAAAACCCAAAAAATCGGCAAAAGCATCCGATAAATCTTTCTCCCCGCGCTCGCGCATCAGGGCAAGATAAGTGAGTGATTCACCGTTATCCCAATCCTGCAAATTTATTTTGGCAGCCAGACCGAATTGCGCTGAATTTAAAAAACAACTGTCGCTCAAACTGAGATCACCATCCAAATACACACTGTGGGTATGTTCAACCACTACCACATATAGCAAATCGCCTGCTTCAATACGCTCCACCAGAAAAAACACGTAGGCATCCAGTAAGGTTTCGGTTTTCTCCAGCGCATGTGCAAAATGTTGCATAGCCTTGTGGGTAAAACTTTCAAAACCCAAACGTTCCTGGCGATATTCGGTCAACCAGGACGAAAAGGGAAATTCCACTGTCTCATTGGAAAACCGCCCATAGGATTTTCCGCCTTTGCGGATAAAATTCACTTTCAGCTCGTAGCCGAACTCATCCAATTTTCCGCCAGGGACGAACAATTGGGGACGCAATTGTAATTGTGCACTTGCAGTAGGCTGCGGACGAAAAATACGGTGAGCAATAATATGGGTAAAAGCCATAAGCAAAATTCTGGATTGATAGTTTCGGGCGTTAAACCCTGAAGATAATGTAGTATGGAGCACTGTTTTTTTAGAGACCGAAGTTTAACACGCAGGTATCCCAATGAATATTAAACCCCCTCCCCAGGAAAGCATTCAGCGTTTAAGGCCTGCTCCACGCTGGTCTGATGCAACTGTTTTTAAAGGTATTGCGCACTTTGTAGAAGTTGCCACCGATACCGGTCAAGATATAACCCACCAAACTGCACAAATTTTAGCCCAGGCTGACGCTACGCTTGCCGCTCTGGGCAGCGATAAATCACGCCTGCTCTCTGCCACCATTTATATTACTGAGCGCAGCCATGCAGCCACCTTGAACACGCTGTGGGAAGCCTGGCTACCCGCAGGTTGCGCCCCGTCGCGCGCATGTATTAAAGCTGAGCTGCTTGACCCGGCCATGCTTATTGAAATTGTATTTGTGGCAGCCGTCGATTAACGCCGGCCACGATAGATACCGGTTTTCAATGATAAGCTGGTAATAAACCTTGCGGCTGGTTAGTTGGCGCACAGATAATCATGGGGCAACAGGCTTTACTAGGGACATACGCAGGTTTTTATTGCCGGTTTTTGGTAGTCAGCCTGATTTGTCATGATATTAATTGACAGGTTTTTACTGACAGTATTCTTTTTATCACTCTGTAAATAGAGCATGATGCTATAGGTTAAGCAGCGAATTATATTAAGCAGGGACATAATGACCAACGCCAGTTTCCGTATAGAAACACAAAACGCCCAAGCCACCCTGTTTCTTTGCGGTGATTGGCGGCTCGGTGCAACACCCGATGGTGATTCCATCTGCGCCAGCATTCCAACCGAGACTACCCAACTCACCATTGATACCAGCAACCTTGGCCAATGGGATTCCAGCCTGGCAATTACGCAACTACAAGTTATACGCTGGTGTGAAAGCCATGAGATTAAGCTCCATGTCAAAACTGCCCCCGACGGTTTGCAAAACCTGCTTCGCCTCGCAACAGAAGTACCGGCTTACCAAACCCATACCGAAAAAAAGTCAGAACCTGTACTACAGCTGATTAACAAAAAACTGGTCAGCATTTGGCAAAACACGAGCGCAACTTTTATTTTTATTGGTGATACCAGCCTCGCCTTTTTCCAATGGATGCAAGGAAAAGCCAAAACCCGCCGCAGCGATATTTTTTATTTTATCCATCAAGCAGGCCCAAGTGCGCTCGCCATAGTGACCCTGATCAGCGTATTGGTCGGGATGATCCTCGCCTACCTGGGCTCGGTGCAATTGCGACAGCTCGGTGCGCAAATCTACGTTGCCGATTTAGTGTCTCTCGGTATGGTGCGGGAAATGGGTGCACTCATGACTGCGGTTATCATGGCCGGTCGAACCGGCGCAGCTTACGCAGCCCAACTCGGCACAATGCAAGTCAACGAAGAAATAGATGCATTGAAAATTATGGGCATTTCCAGTATGGAATTTTTAGTGCTGCCGCGCCTTATCGCGTTGATTTTTGTCATGCCGTTATTGTGTATTTATGCCGATATTATCGGTATGGCCGGAGGTGCTTTAGTAGCCGCCAATATGGATGTGAATTTCACCCAATACATGTTGCAAGCACGCGGTGCCGTGGATTGGGTAGATATCTCCACCGGCTTGATTAAAAGTTTATTTTTTGGAATTTTAATTGCCATCGCCGGATGCCAGGCAGGTTTGAATTGCGGACGCGACTCCAACGCAGTCGGCATGGCAGCTACCAACGCTGTTGTAAAAGCCATTGTGTATTTAGTAGTAGCCGATGCTGCATTCAATATCCTTTACGATAAGTTGGGGATTTAAAATGACCGATACAAAACATCTTACTGACAACACCCAAGCCGGAGACAAGGCCGCAGGTTCGGCGTTTATTTCGGTCAAAAACCTAAGCATCGGTTATGGCAATAGGGCCGTACAAAAGGATTTGAATTTTACGGTCAATAAAAATGATATTTTCTTTATTATCGGCGGCAGCGGTTGCGGCAAAACAACCTTATTAAAAAGTATGATCGGATTACTGCCGCCTATTAAAGGAGAGGTTCTCTACCAGGGCCAGAATTATTACAGTGCCGACGACGAAGCCCGGTTGGAATTATTAAAAAGCTGGGGGATCACCTTTCAGACCGGTGCACTTTTTTCAAGCATGAGCCTGGGTGAGAATGTTGCCCTGCCCTTACAGTTGTATACCGACCTGAGCGAAAAACAAATTGCAGAAACGGTTTCTTATAAGCTGGCGCTGGTCGGGCTCGCCGGGTTTGAAGATTTTTACCCGTCTGAATTGAGTGGCGGCATGCACAAACGTGCGGGTCTTGCACGCGCCATTGCATTGGATCCCCAACTGTTATTTTTTGACGAGCCCTCCGCCGGTTTAGATCCCATCAGCTCTTTGCGTTTGGACCAGCTGATTGTGCAGATATGCCAGGCTCTCGACTCAACGGTAATTATTGTATCGCACGAATTACCGAGTATCCTGTCCATCGGCACCAACTCCGTTTTTCTGGATGCCCACAGTAAAACCATGCTGGACAGTGGCGATCCAAAAAAATTATTAACTCACAGCAAGCAAGATAAAGTGCGGCAGTTTTTAACCCGTGCCGAAAGAACAACCTCCTCTGATGAAGAAAAAATATCATGACCAAAAATACTAAAAACACTTCTTTTGCCATAGGTGCTTTTATAGTTGGCGCCATGGTGCTCATATTCATTGCGCTGATCTTTTTCTCTGGCGGTCGATTTTTTTCAGAAAAAGAACGGGTCGTCATGTACTTTGAAGGTTCGGTACAAGGCCTGCAAGTAGGTGCTCCGGTTAAACTGAAAGGTGTGGTTTTGGGCGAAATTTCTGAAATCCAGCTTATTTTCCAGAATGATGAAAAAACCGTGGTCACGGCCGTAACAGCTGACCTGGTGCTAAAACGCATTAACAGTAAAGGTGCAACGATCAACGGTGAGTTTTTTAATGAAGCGATTAAAAACGGCTTGCGCTCACAATTAAATTTCCAAAGTTTTTTAACGGGACTGTTGTATGTGGAGTTGGATTTTTATCCCGATACACCCATAAAGCTGTATGGCTTGCAAGATGATTACCGGGAGATACCCACGGTCGCAACACAGTTTGAAGCCCTCTCAAAACGCTTTGCCGACCTGGATATTAAAGGCCTGGTCGACCATGTAGACGAGCTAGCAGTTGAAGTTAATAACATTGTAAAAAGCGGTGAAATTCAACTGGCCATCAAAAGTGTCAGTAATGCCGCTATTTCGGTGGAAAAGACCTCGAACAATGTGAATATTAAAATTAACCAACTTAGCCAGAATATTGAAAAAACACGCATAGAGCTGGATAAACTGTTGACAGAACTAAATACCAAAACACCGGAAGTGGCCGAATCACTTAATAAAAGTTTGAAAGACTTGAGTTACAGCCTGGAACAAGTCAATAAAACCGCAGCATCCATTGAAGGTACATTTTCGGAAGATGCGCCCATAGTGAATCAATTGAATACCACACTCGAAGAGATCAGGCGTTCTGCACAAGCCTTCCGTAACCTGACCGACACCCTGGAGCAACAGCCTGAAGCCTTGTTGCGCGGTAAAAATTCAAACCTCAAGGATAAATAATCATGCGCCCTTTTATTATCATCACTTGCCTTTGCCTGCTAGCAGCCTGCCAAAGCTCTCCCCGTAAAAATTATTTTTATTTGAGCGCAACCCTGGTCCCTGAAAGTAAAAGTATTACGGATAACCAGGGCAACCTTACCCAATTGATCGGCATAGGTCCGATTGAATTGGCCGATTACCTCAATCGTTTACAAATGATTGAGAACCAGACGGACAATAGTTTGAACATGGCCGACAATGCCTACTGGGCAGAACCGCTCGATAAAAGTATTCCACGTGTAGTTGCCCTGAACCTGACCAGCCTGAACAGCAACCGCAGCTTTGTGACTTTTCCCTGGCGCAGCGACAGTAAACCGCGTTACAGCTTGCGCTTGACGGTTGATAGCTTGACGCGCAACCAGGGCAAGGCCAGCATTACTGCAACCTGGGAGTTAATGGATAACGACACCAAATCCCATTTGCTGCGCCGCAATTTCTCACGCAGCATCACCGTAGCAACCGGCCCTAAAGCATTGGCGCAAGCCTATAGCAATTTGTTAGCTGAACTGGCTAAGGAAATGGATACTGCATTAGCACAAGTACCGCAATAGACATGCAGTAAAAACACATTCTATAAAGTACATAATGAAACTATGTACTCAGGTTGCTGGCATAATTCACGCTCGCACAATATAAGTTTGGCGTTAGGCTGTGTTGTTTCGAACCCCTCACGTCACAGACAATTTGAGGAGGCTACAGGGAGGTATCCATGCGTTTTCGAAACGACATAGCCAATGGCAAACGCGCTACGAAGTATGGTGAACAACACACTAAAAAAATGTATACGTTTGCCATTGCCCTGGGCACACAGTGAAACCATGTGCTGCGCTTGAAAAGACAATACCTACCCCAATTAAAGATTCATTCCCCTGTGTGTCCCGTCGGATGCATACCAGAGACGACCCTATCATGCTGGATAAAATTCCGTTTTCATTATTGGAACTTGCCTCTGTCCGGGAGTGCAGCACCATAGGTGAAACGCTACAAAACTCACTGTGCTACGCCCAGGCTGCCGAAAAGTTAGGATTTAAGCGGTTCTGGCTGGCTGAACATCACAATATGGAAGGTATTGCCAGCTCAGCAACTGCCGTCCTCATTGCTCATATTGCCAGCGGCACCACATCCCTGCGGGTGGGCTCAGGCGGAATTATGCTGCCGAATCATCCACCCCTGGTCATTGCAGAACAATTCGGGACACTCGCAAGTCTCTATCCCGACCGGATTGACCTGGGCCTGGGGCGAGCACCTGGTACAGATCCTGTCACCAGCCGTGCGTTGCGCCGCGATAATCTTGCAGCCGACCAATTTCCCGCTGAAGTGAGTTTATTGCAACAATTACTGGCACCCCTAAGGCCGGGACAAAACCTTAAAGCCATTCCCGGCGCAGGTACACAGGTTCCCATATGGTTGCTCGGTTCGAGTTTATTCAGCGCACAATTAGCGGCAAAACGCGGTTTGCCCTATGCCTTCGCCGGACATTTTGCGCCGCGCCTGATGCGCGACGCCGTGCGTATCTATCAAACCCAATTCCAACCTTCAATCCACCTGGCAGAACCCTACGTCATCTTAGGCATGCCTGTGATTGTTGCCGAGACCGAAACCGAAGCCAGGTATTTAGCCACCACCAGCCATCAACGAATCCTGGCGCTGTTGCGCGGAGAAGCGCTCTGGTTAAAACCACCGGTTGATTCAATGGATGGCCTTTGGAACATTGAAGAAGAACTCCATGTCAGGGAATTCCTGGGGTTAGCCGCTGTGGGGGCACCTGACCAGATTAAAATCAAACTGGAAAACCTGGCCAGCGAATTACACATCAATGAGTTTATGTTTACCAATGATATGTACGACCCTGCACTGCGCATAAAGGCGCTCGAATTATTGGCCAATATAAAAAAGGATGTTGGCCAATAACCGTTAAAAATAGCTGGGAACTTTGCTCATCAACACCGTTGACAAGTGCTGTTCTGTCAAAACAGCACCTGCAGCTCCCAGGATAATTATGTCCTGGGTCATTGTATAAGTTATTTAAAAACCCTTAAACGTCCGTTGGCATCAACGGTGTACAAACGATCACCTACCCAAATGGGTGACGCAACAAAAGCGCCCAGGTATTTCACCTGTTCCAAAGCTGCATGAAGCTGCTCCGGTTTGGCGAAAATCTTTTGCGCAAGCAATTTACCGTCGGTTTTATCAACAATTGAAAAATCATCCGCTTTGCGTTCCGGGGTTTGGAAAAACCAATGCTGTTTTGCCGAGTGTTTATCAATGATAAAAAGCTCGCCAGTCATGGTACCAAACGCCGCAAATTGACCGGCAATTAACACCGGTGAAGTGTAAGTCCAGTTGCGTGTATTGAACCGGTTCAATTCCTTGCCGTCAGTTTTATCCACCGATACAAACAATCCGGTATCTGATGTTCCGAAATATACCGCTTTTTCATCTACCGCAGCGGTTCCCACCACCCATGAGCCTTGTACGTTATAGCTCCAGCGCAAGGAACCGTCTTTAATATTCAGCGCATAAAAATAACCGTCACGAGCACCTATATAAACGCTGTCTTGATCCACAGTCGGTGAAGCTTGTATACCGAGCAGAATGCTGTACAAATGTTCACTCTTTGCCTGGTAACGCCAGATTTCTTTACCAGTATCAACATCCAGCGCATAGATTGCTGAATCCCAACTGCCTACAATGATTTTGCCATCGCCATAGGCAGGTGATGAATGTACGACCCCACCGGTTTTGAACCGCCACTGCAAGGCACCTGTCTGGGCATCCAATGCGTAAATATGTTCATCACTGCTGCCGAAATAAACCTTGCCGGCAACCACTATGGGTGATGACAGGTAAAAATCCCAGGGATCAACAACGGGCTTTTCAGTAAGCGGCCAGCCATACATACCGTGGGCAGAAAAGTAATGCTCGCCCAAGGTGGCAAAACGCCAACGAACAGAGCCGTCATACAGGTTAATGGCATAAAAATAACCGTCACGACTCAGCACATACACAATATCCTTGGCGATCGCGGGTGTGGAGGCAATACCGCCGTGTGCGTGAAAAACCCACGAGGGTTTATGCGTTTTTATATCCAATGCAACGAGATTACCGTTCTCTGTCGCGATCAATAATTGTTCACCTACAACTACTGGCGATGCAACAACTTGGCTATGGAAATCGTATTGCCATTCCAATTTAAGTTGTTTAATTGCAGCAGCAGATACCTTGCCTTGCGCTTGGCCGTTGTGGGAAGTGTTGCCCATCAACATGGGCCAATCCTCCGCATAAGCCCATTGGCCTAGGCTTATCCAGAACACGATTATTAAATATTTTAAAGACACAGTTTTATCCTCGTAGAAAAAGAGCAATGAGCATAAAGTCAGCTGTGCAATCAGAGGAGTTAATGATTTTTAAGGTTTATTAACCGGAATATTAAGGACCGGCCCAACTAAAAAAACGATGAAAAAAGAACAATGGATGACGTTGAATAAATAAAATGTCGGAGCAAGCCAAGCACCGCTCTACAATCCGAAACCTATTGTTCTTTTTCGGCCAGCTGAGATAGTATTTTTTGAAAGCGGGGCTGATTGCGCAACGGCGCGTAGGCGGGATCAACATCCATCCATAAGATGGCTGGTTGGCGTTGCTGGAAAGCTTGCTCCAGGTAATCAAGGGCCTGGCCATATTCCCTGGCAATTATGGCGTAGCGCGCCCAGGCTAATGGCGGAGAATAATCGCCGATATCCACCGTGACCTTATGGTCCAATAACCACCGGTTTACCTCCACCATACCGCCCGCGGTAAAGGCAGCCTGCACCTCGCCCAGCTTGTCAGGAGTTAAACCGGCATTGCGCATCAACCACAACCATTGCTCAAACGTTTTATCGACATCGCCCATGCGCTCATAAATGCGTTTGGCAGAAATGTGGTAATGGCGATCTTCAGGTTCAGTCGTCAACAATCTATCCAACTCGCGCAAGGCAAGGTCGTCGCGGCCTTGCATCTGGTAAATCCACACGACATTAGGAATCGAATAATTCACCGGCTTGAGTTTGCGCGATAATTCCACGGCTTTTAAGGATTCATCAAAACGCTTGTGAACTAACAGCCACTGGGCATAATTTAATAAGATGCCGTCATCCTGTGGTGCATATTTCATAGCCTCCAGATAATGCTGCTCAGCCAGGGCGTGGTCGCGCAGACACCAGAACGCCATATTGGCCAAGGTCTGATGGGCTACCGCAAAATCCGGCTTCAGAGACAAGGCTTTCTGCGCAAGATCAATAATCTCCGCACAATTTTCCTTAAGGGTAACTTTTTCCTGTAATAGCCGCGTTTTGACATCGGCTATTCCCATATAGGCTTGGGCAGACTCACCCTGGACTCTGATTAAATCGCGAAACTGCTTAATAGCCAGGCGCAGGCTTTCCGGGTCTGGCTGCTGCAATAGCCCCTGCACAGACTGATAATCTTGTTGCCATTTAATTGGATTATCGCCAGCGGGCACCGGGCTCGATGGCAAAAACGCAAACTTTTTAATACCGGCCGCAATCGCGGCCAGTACCACTATAAGCATTAGGAACGCAAAAATTAACATCGCAGTGCGCGGATATTTTTTAACAGGCTGACTATCGGATGCCGGTGTTGCTTGAGACGTATCGATCAATGGCTCGGCTAATGGCTTGGTGGTGCCGATAAATTGGTAACCCTGCCCCTGTATGGTTTTAATAAAACGGGGAGAGCGCGAATTATCGCCCAGCGCTTTGCGTAAATAACTGACCGCCACCGCCAGGCTGTCATCATTGACAACCTTACCCTGCCAAATGGTTTTAAGCAGGACATCTTTTTGCAGTACTTCACCGGCATGCTCAATAAAATACACCAGCAACAGTACCAACCTGTGTTCCAGCTCAACGACCTGCCCGTCACGGGTGAGGGTGTTCGCATGGGTGTTTAACAGGAAATGATCGCCGATTTGGTAAAAGACAATCTGTGGCTGGGCGGGATAAATGCGTTCAGACATAATTAAGGAATAAACACTATTAACCTGGAAATGAATAACGCATTAAAGACCTCGATGAACTGTTTATTCGCTCTGCGCTTACGCTTATCTGTGCTATCAGCTTTTAATGCAGCTCACACATTGGTTATTGTCAGGCTCAGTTGCCGACACCAGAAGGATGCCTTAAACGTGGCTTAGCAATCTTAAGCTTCACGAATTTCATAAGCGTGGGTAATTTCTACACCGCCTGCTTCCAACATAATTGATGCTGAACAATATTTGGTTGCCGACAATTCAACAGCGCGCTTAACCTGCGCTTCTTTAAGCTCTTTACCCGTTACAATGAATTGCATATGGATTTTGGTAAATGGTGAAGGCACGCCTTCGGCACGTTCAGCCTGCAACTCACAGCGGCAATCGGTGACAGCCTGACGGGCTTTGGTAAGGATGCTCATCACATCAAATGATGAACAGCCACCCAAGCCCATCAATAACATTTCCATAGGCCTGACACCGGTATTGCGTCCGCCATGATCAGGTGGGCCATCCATTAATATCGCATGACCACTGCCAGATTCCGCTAAAAACTGGGCACCATCAACCCACTTCACCACCGCTTGCATAGAAACCTCATCGAACAAATCATCAAGGCGGCAAGGGTATCACAGTCGCGGATGAAAAATGAAAGTGTCACTAAAATCAACAGCCGGCACAAATATGTCATTTTTTTCTAGACAATAAATACCACTAAGCTTATAACGGCGTCACAATGCTATGGCTAATAACTGGTAGAGTGCGCATTCACAGGCCATAATATAGGAATATTTATTGCACTACGCTTACTACACAGGAGCAACAACTTGGTCGCAGTATCCTTAACACCACATATAAAGAACGTGGACGAATTCCTGGTTCATTGTCACCGCCGCCGCTACCCGGCCAAAAGCACCATTATCTATGCTGGCGATAAAAGCGACTCCTTGTATTACATCGTTAAAGGCTCTGTAACTGTCCTTATTGAAGATGATGATGGCCATGAAATGATCGTTGCCTATCTTAATGATGGGGACTTCTTCGGCGAAATGGGCCTGTTTGATGATAAGGATTCCCGTAGTGCATGGGTAAGGGCCAAAACCGAATGCGAAGTTGCCGAGATCAGTTACGCCAAATTCCAGGAAATATCTGAAGCTCACCCGGAATTCCTGTTTGCACTGGGTATGCAAATGGCCCGCCGTTTGCGCGCCACCACCCGTAAAGTGGGCGACCTCGCCTTCCTTGATGTTACCGGTCGCGTTGCCCGCACCTTGTTGGAGCTTTGCAAGGAACCGGATGCCATGACCCATCCCGACGGTATGCAAATCAAAATTACCCGCCAGGAAATCGGCCGCATTGTGGGCTGTTCAAGAGAAATGGTTGGACGTGTACTTAAAACCCTGGAAGATCAAGGCCTGGTGTTGGTGAAAGGTAAAACCATGGTGGTATACGGAACGCGATAATCTGTACATTACACAACCCTAAAAAAACCGCCAGCAGGCGGTTTTTTTATTTCCTTACATGAGTTTTTTCAAATTTATTTATGTAAAAGGGGCAGCTAAAGCTGCCGCATTATTTACACAAAATTATTCCCGATGACTACAAAAACTTTAACCAGTTAATTTTTACATCATTATTTGAAACTTTAATATAAATGGTGTGAATACCCGTTGGCTTTGGATAAACCTGGTTGGCCGCTACACCGTAAACTCCACCGCCATTCAGATAAACCGTTGCAATCTGTTGTCCGGTCAAACTATCCAGGCGAACCTGAATACTGGCACCGTAACCTGCATAGGTCGAACGAATATTTAAATTACTTGCGCCGGCTGCCCCAAAATCAATATTTGAGAAACTGATCCAATCACTCGAATTGGCAAAATTCACCACAGTACTGCCATCTCCAGAAACTTTGCTAATACCGGCGCCTGATACTCCATTGTAGTTTTCCGCTTCAATTTGGGTGAATGCAGAAATATTACCAGAGGACGTGCTGGATACCGCAGAGCTGGATGACTTTGAGCTTGAGGAAACAGAACTCGAACTTTGAGCCTTCGATGAACTTGAACTCGACACCGGTGAGCTGGCAACTGAAGAACGCTGCGAACTGGCAGCACTCGAACTTGCTCGCGATGATGCTACCGAAGAACTTTGCCCACTTGAATTACAAACAACACCGCCAGGGCAATAAATTTTGTAATTACCGCTCACTGCCAGCATGGCAAACATGTAAAGACTGCCATCGTAATATCTGTATTGCCCCGATGGAACTGCCGTCTCCCATAAATCATTCACAAAATCCCACGCATCCTGGCTATCAGATGCCAATGCAAGTATTGCGTTTTGTCCGACCAAACCTGCCGAATGATCTGCATTATTGTTGTAAACACTGCCATCTAATTTGTAGAGACTTGGATAATTAGGGCCTTTAGTTTTCAAAAAGCTATGCAAGGATTTTGCGTAAGTTGTTTCCCATGCGTCACCTAAAAACCACGCGAAATCCATACCGGCATTGCCGGCAGTGCGCCATGCATCATAATAAAAAACCTTATGATCAGCTGAAGCGGAGTTCACCACCGAACCGTCAAAGTTTGCATAATCAGGATTGAGCCCATTAGGTTTAACTGCTTTTTTCCAAAGCGCACGGCTATTGACAGCCAATTGGGCCCAATAAGAATTATTATTGGCAGCCCAACGGGACCACAATTCATAAAACGCCGGTAAATGATAGGAAGGGTCGGTAAATTGGTCACCGTAAGGTGAGAAAAGTATTTGGTTATGCGTTTTATCAAACAGACTGAAGCTCATCTGCTGGCCATTCACATAATGCATCTGACCGTTGGCGAACATATTATCCAGCAACTTATTAGCCTCAGCTTTGTAATTATAAATTCCGGTTCCGTCGCCCCAGCGATTCGATGCTAAAAAAAGCGCAGTGACAAAATATTCTTCACCATCTGGTGCCGGATTTTTATCGCGATTAGAACCGTCAATATTTTTTTGCCAACCGAAATAGCCTTTCATATCACCATCGGTATTCAGCATGTATTTATTTGCCCAGGCCCAGATTTTATTGAAATCATCCTGGCGATTCATTTGCAGCGCAATCATCATGCCGTAAGACATGCCCTCACTGCGAACATCGTTATTGCCGGTATCCCAAACATAAGCTCGCGATGAATCGGTTGGGTCGGCAATAAGAATAGCCTGGCCGTTAGCTCGATCAGTCTGGGGGCTGTGAAAAAGCTGGTTGTAAGCAGCTTTTACCTTCGCATCTACGTCGGCTTGCGAATAGCCCGCTTCTGCAAATAAATTACGATATTTTCCTGAGAAAAAAGCACCCGAAGTTGGTAGCGCAGGTGCCGCCGGTGTTGGCGGTAATGCGCTTACATAGGAAAGTTCATACCAATCCAAAAAGGTATCGTTAGCACCGGTATCAGACTCCAATACGAGCTTAATCGTGGATGTTGTGGGAACCGTTTTGAGTTTAAATTGCAAGGACTGTACGCTGGCTGTAGTGTTGGGGAATGACAAAGAGCCTGCTTTACTGCCGCCGACATAGACTGCTATGCCTGCAGCCGAAGCCTTGGAGCTGGCACCTTGAACATTAATTTGAAAAATACCGGGGGCATTGTTCAATTTAGTAGTGGCTATCTCAATACCATCACCATTGGAATAGGCCGCTACTCCGGCAAAGGGCGATGAAATCTTACCTGAGTAACCCGCCAACAAAGTACCCGTTTCAACTTCAACATGTTCAAGTAAAGTTGCAGCACTTACATGGGTGACAAAAAAAACCAGTAACAGTAATAACATAGGATTGGATTTAATTTTTAGCATTATTGATCTCCAAAGTTGATAGAAACGAACCCGCCTTGCGATGCATCGCAAAGAAAGATCCAGTTCGGCTTGTTGCCCTCTTATGAAAACACATGTGAAAACCGGCAAACCACTTTTGTCGCCGGCAATTGATATGTTGCATCCAGTCTTTTTATATAGATTCCAGGATATGTAACCGATAACTTATGGTCAAAACGACTACACACCTAAAGTCATATTGACTATAAGATAAATGTGCGTCAATTATATTTATGGATTGATGTGTATCAGAGTTGAATCTACACAATATTTGTGCGAACACGTAACGCTAAACCACAGGTACTAGTATGCATGTATAAAACCTGTCACCGCTAATAAAAAAAGCCCGCAGGTCAACACCTGCGGGCTTTCTATGTTTTTGGCTTTTTTAAAATTATTCAGAGAAAAACTCGCTCAAAGCCATTCCCGGGTCTTCTGCGCGCATAAATGCCTCACCGACTAAAAATGCATTTACATTTTTAGCACGCATAGCCTGTACATCTGCCGGTGCAAGAATGCCGCTTTCAGTTACGACTATACGTTCGCGTCCGATTTTGTCTAGCAATGCGTAAGTTGTATCCAAGGTGACATCAAAGGTATGCAGGTTACGGTTGTTTATACCTATTAACTTATTCGGCAGCTCTAATGCAATATCCAGCTCTTTTTCATCGTGAACTTCTACCAGCACATCCAGACCAATATCTTGTGCGAGTGAATTAAGCTCTTTTAACGTGGCCGTATCCAAAGCTGCAACAATCAAGAGTACGCAATCTGCACCCAGGGCACGAGCTTCATAAATATGGTATTCATCCACCAGAAAATCTTTGCGGATCACCGGAATGCTAACTGCGGCACGCGCTTGCTGTAAGTAGGCATCTGCACCCTGAAAGAAATCTATATCAGTCAATACTGACAGGCAGGCTGCGCCACCCAACTCATAAGAGCGCGCCAGTTCCGCGGGCACAAAGTGTTCACGAATGACACCTTTACTGGGCGAGGCCTTTTTAATTTCTGCAATCACACCCGCCTTGCCTTGCGCAATTTTTTGTTCGATAGCTTGCACAAAACCACGGGCAGGCTCTTGCTCGGCAGCGCGCACTTTTAAATCTGCCAGGGATGTATGCGCTTTGCGCGCTGCAATTTCTTCCCATTTGCGCGCAATAATTTTCCGCAAGATGGTTGGGGTTTCAGACATGTTCTTTCTCGACCATTAAAGATTAAATTAAAGATACTGGGTGAACGCAGCCAGCTCACGGATTTTTTCACCCGCCAGGTTGCTGCCAATTGCATCGCGCGCCATTTCAATGCCATCTGCAAAGCTATCAACCACACCGCTCACATAAATCGCTGCACCGGCATTTAAGGTAATAATATCTGCAGCTTTTTCTGCGTATTGGCCACGGCGACCACCTAAGGCATCTTTTATCAACGTCAGAGAATCCTCTGCACTGACCACACTTAAACCAATCAAGCTTTTACTTTGAATGCCGAAGTCTTCCGGCTTAATGGTGTATTCACGAATCTCACCATTTTTAAACTCGGCAATTTGGGTTTCTGTTGCCAGGCTGATTTCATCCAAACCATCTTTCGCATGGACAACCATTACATGTTCACTACCCAAGCGACCCAACACTTCTGCCATAGGCTTACAAAGTGCACCATTAAAAACACCGATCACCTGACGCTTGACATTGGCAGGGTTGGTCATTGGGCCAAGCATGTTAAAAATGGTACGCAGGCCCAACTCTTTACGCGGGCCAATCGCATGTTTCATAGCACTGTGGTGCGCTGGTGCAAACATAAAACCCACACCAATTTCTCTTACACAGCGCGCAACTTGCTCTGAAGTAATATCTAATTTAATACCTGCTGCTTCCAACACATCGGCACTGCCGGTTACGCTCGAAACTGAACGATTTCCATGTTTGGCCACGCGGCCACCCGCTGCTGCAACTACAAATGCACTCGCTGTAGAAATGTTAAACAAATTAGCACCATCGCCCCCGGTACCACAGGTATCCACGAGATAATTTACCTGGATATCTACAGGTGTAGCCAGCTCACGCATAACCATAGCTGCACCGGTAATTTCATCCAGAGTTTCACCTTTCATACGCAGTGCAACCAGAAAACCGCCAATTTGTGCCGGTGTTGCACCACCGGTCATGATGATGCGCATAACTGAGATCATTTCGTCAGTGCTCAGGTCTACACGCGCCACCAAAGTATTTAATGCTTGCTTGATATCCATTACCCGTACCTTCTATCGTTGAGGCTTGTCAAACATAGACAAGCACATCATTTTGTAGTGCTTGTGGTTCATCATTAATGATTTACACATTTATCGCGTAGTTGAGTTTTATTTCGTCGCCATGCATTCCACGGAATCCCCAATTGCATGCGGGGCTTTCGTAAATGCAAATCTCGATATCCACCGGTTCGATACCAATTTCTGCGTTGATCTTATCGAACAACAGACGAACCAGTTTCTTTTTGGCGTCAACCGAGCGGCCTTCAATCATGGTAATTTCAATAATGATATAAGCATCACTTCTGCCTGCCGGCATAAAGAAATCAGCTTTTTCCAAACCGAGAAAGCGATGTGCGCGTTTATCGGCTGGAAATTGCAAAGCGTCCATAACGCACGAATGAATAACATCCGACAGCTGCTTTTTAATTGGATCTAAATTCGCTTTCAGTCCGTAAATTTTAATCTGCGACATCTTTCCCTCTCCTAAATCGCCCGAGCACGTTAACGCACGCTATGAGCCGGGCTGTAAACCTTCATAGCCTTCAACGATTGTGATATCAACACGGCCAGCATTTTCACGCAAGGCCTTGGCTGCTTGATACTCAACGCTGTGCCAGCAATCAACAGCGGCTTGATAACTGGGAAACTCCACAATTGTGTTACGAGTACGCATTCTGCCTTCAACAGCTTCAAATTGCCCTGCCCGAGCCAAATAGCGCGCGCCGTATTTTGTAAAGACATCCATAACTACAGCAACATAAGCTTTGAAAGCTTCAGCATCATCAAGCTCGACATGCACCATCCAATAACCTTTTGCCATGCTAATTCTCCTTATGAATTGATATTATTTGCCTTCGAGAAAGTTTCGAAGCATATCGTGACCGTGTTCGGTCAAAATTGATTCAGGGTGAAATTGCACACCTTCAACAGCGAGCGTTTTGTGCTTCACACCCATAATCTCCGCCATGCTGCCATCTTCATTTTGCGTCCACGCGGTGATTTCCAAACAATCTGGCAGCGATTCTTTTTCAATCACCAAGGAATGATAGCGCGTTGCCTGAAATGGATTTTTTAGCCCAGTGAATACGCCCGTATTCTTGTGATAAATCTGCGAGGTTTTTCCGTGCATAACAAATGGTGCACGAATAACTTTACCGCCCATTGCCTGGCCAATACCCTGGTGTCCCAGGCACACCCCAAGCAGCGGGATTTTGCCCGCAAAGGTTTTGATTGTCTCTACCGACACACCCGCTTCATTGGGTGTGCAAGGGCCGGGCGAAATCACAATTTTCTCTGGCGCAAGCGCTGCAATTTCCTCAATGGTAATTTCATCGTTGCGTACAACTTTTACATCAACACCCAATTCACCAAAATATTGCACCAGGTTGTAGGTAAAAGAATCGTAATTATCAATCATTAAAATCATGGTTATTCTCCCACCATATCAACAGCTTTAAAAATGGCACGCGCTTTATTCATGGTTTCTTTCCATTCCAGCGCCGGTACAGAATCGGCGACCACGCCTGCACCTGCCTGCACATAAAGCTTGCCGTTTTTAATAACAGCCGTGCGGATTGCAATCGCGGTATCCATATTGCCATTCCAGGAGATATAACCTACAGCACCACCATAGATGCCGCGTTTTTCAGTTTCAAATTCGTCGATAATTTCCATGGCGCGAATTTTTGGTGCACCACTCAATGTGCCTGCCGGAAGCGCCGCTCGCAGCACATCCATTGCATCTAACCCGGCTTTTAATTTTCCGGTAACGTTGGAGGTAATGTGCATTACATGGGAGTAGCGCTCCACCACCATTTTATCGGTAAGCTTTACCGTGCCGACTTCAGCCACACGGCCAACATCATTGCGTCCCAAATCAATCAGCATTAAATGTTCTGCAATTTCTTTAGGGTCATTGACGAGTTCAATTTCAAGTGCTTTATCTTCTTCCGGGGTGTAACCGCGGCGACGGGTCCCAGCAATCGGGCGAACAGTCACTTCGCCATCTTCTAAACGCGCCAGAATTTCAGGACTGGAACCTACTACATGGTGATCACCCAGGTTCATAAAATACATGTAGGGAGACGGATTTAAATTTCGCAATGCGCGATATAAATTGATAGGTTCTTGTGTGAAATCAATGGATAGCCGCTGCGAAATAACCACTTGCATGGTATCGCCAGACAAAACGTAATCTTTGATCTTATCCACAACCTGATGGAAATTTTGCTCGCCAAAATGCGAGAGGAATTTCGGTTCACTATGGGTATTCATGCCCAAACTCAAACCGGGTGTTACCGGAATTTCGCCACGCAATTTTGCTTCAAGTTCATCCAGCCGCTGATTTGCTTTTGCGTAGGCATTATCAACTTCAGGATTGGCGTGAATCACCAGAATCAATTTACCGGCAAGGCCATCAAACACCAGTACCTCATCAGATACGCTCAATAAAATATCCGGTGTACCAATATTATCCTGCGGTGTTGTAGCCTTTAAATGCGGTTCTACATAGCGAACACAATCGTAAGCAAAATAACCTACCAATCCACCGGTAAAACGCGGCAGGTTCGGTAAATCAGGTGCGCGGTAACGCTGTTTGAATTCATCAACAAATTCCAGGGCATCAGCGCGGGTATGGCGTTCAACAATTTCGCCATCGCGCTCAATGTGGATGTCGTCACCGAAGGCTTTGAGGACAGTGCGCGCGGGTAAACCGATCATGGAATATCGGCCCCATTTTTCGCCACCCTGAACGGATTCAAACAGGTAGGAATATGGCCCGCTGGCCAGTTTGAGATAGGAAGAAAGCGGTGTATCCAGATCTGCTAATACTTCGCGTATAACAGGAATACGGTTATAGCCCTGCTGGGCCAACTCGGCAAAATGTTCGGGAGTCATGTCGTTACCTTTTGTTCACCACAATAAGAGGTAAACCATTATCTTTTTTGTGTATCTGGCATGCTTTAAAGGCAGCGATTAAACACCAGTTAAAAAGCAAACCGAGGGAAGGTGCCTCACATGCAAACACAGAAAATAGCTTGCACACAGGCGAAACGAACTAGCGACGCCATCGGGCGACGAGGTGGGCAGCGCACTCTGTAATGATAAAAGTTGCGTTTGTCACGAGGATGATCCTAAGGGATAGCATGTAAACTGGGGCAAGTGTACTGAATTAATCCAGAAATGCCTACCCTCTCGTTAGGGATAATTGGTGATAGCTGTTAAATGCCTCACTGCTGCAAAATTCCATTGCAGTTAATAGACAACCTTTGCCAACTCCCTATGCATGGCTGCTATAGCCGCAGCATAATCCCCTGCTCCAAAAATGGCTGAGCCGGCCACAAAAGTATCTGCACCGGCTTGGGCAACATCGCGAATATTACTTATACCAACCCCCCCGTCTACTTCCAGCCGGGTAGAAAAACCACCTGCATCAATCAGCGCACGGGCTTCGCGCAATTTTTCCAGGGTATGGGGAATAAACGCCTGGCCGCCAAAGCCGGGGTTTACGGACATGAGCAGCAGCATATCCAGCTTGTAGAGAGAATGCTTGACCAACTCAAGGGAGCTGGCGGGATTCAATACCAGACCCGCTTTACAGCCTTTGTCTTTGATCAGTTGCAAAGAGCGATCAACATGCAAGGATGCCTCAGGGTGAAAACTGATGTAGGTAGCACCAGCGTCCGCGAACTGGGCAATCAGGTCATCGACCGGTTCGACCATCAGGTGGACATCAATGGGCGCCGTGATACCGTAATTACGCAAGGCCTTGCAGACCATGGGCCCGATGGTGAGGTTGGGGACATAGTGATTATCCATCACGTCAAAATGAATAAAATCACCACCTGCGGCCAGCACCGCAGCAGCTTCCTCTCCCAGGCGCGCAAAATCTGCCGAGAGGATAGACGGGGCAATTTTGAAATCTCGGTTAAAGTTCTGCATAACCTTAAAGTTTTCCACAAATGATCCGATTACCAATGAAGAGCGCCGCAACAGGTGTTGCCCTTCCCCGTTTATTGATTGTATAGCTGCATTCTAAAGAGATGCGTTTAGATAAGGCAATGAAAGAAATATGCTGATGCCCAATAGATTTTTGCAATCGTGCCTAAAACTTTGCCTGGCAGCCACTTTAGCCAGCCTCAATACTATAGGTATGGCGCAGGATGAATCCTCAACAGAAAATGCTTCAGTTTCCAGCGCCGCGTCTTCAGCAGCTGCGGAAACACCCATCTATGCCGATACTCTCGACAGGGATAATGCGCTGCTCGTCAAGGCTTTTACAGCTATTTCAAAATCTGATGAGCTACTGTGGCTAAATACGCCCAGTGAAAAGATCCTTAGTCTCTATAAGATCAGCGAGACCCGCAAACCTAAAGGCGCCCTGCTGATTTTACATGCCCTCGATGTGCCGCAACTATGGCCGGCAAGCCTTGAAAACCTGCGTCGACATTTACCCTTATATGGTTGGTCTACCATGACCATGGCCTTACCGTCTCAATACCCTGCTTCTGTTCCGGCGAGGGAGTTGCCGGTTGAGAGTCAAACTACCGATATCACCAATGAACCAGCTACTGATACCACCCCAACACCACCCGAAGCAGCCCCCATTGACACAGTTTCATCTCAAACTGCAAAGCCCTTGGTTGCACGCGATCTGCTTATAGGAGAACGGGTAGAAACAGCGTTGGCCGAACTTAATAAAATCGGGCAATTTAACCTGGTTATCCTGACAGATAACAGCAGCGCACCTTATGCCCTGTCCGAGCTTTACAAGAAGATCAACAAAAACAATGCTACCGGCGATACTATCGATGGTCCTTTGCAAGCGCTGATTTTGGTTAACTTGCAAAACCAGGAGCCTTTAACCAAAGAACAGTTGGGCATCATTTTTGCGGTAGGGGATTTGCCAATCCTGGATGTATTTTTTAACCCGGATAATCAAGCCCAAAATGAGCAGCGACGCCTGCATCATGCCGAAGCTATGCGACGTAATCTTAAAGATTACCAACAACTTGTACTGCCCCCGCAACAGCAGCCCGGCATTGATGACACCAGGAGTTTTTGGCTGGCGAAAGTCCAGGGGTTTATGGTGACCAGGGCGGAAGGAAATGAGCATTCGCCGAACGGAGACCTGGCCTTAAAGCCGGTTGATATGAAATAAAAATCGAAAGCCGGAAGATAAAAAAAGCGCCGGACCTGTTATAGGTTTCAGCGCCTTATCGCAGAATTAGTCGCATCCCTTGACCTTTCTTGGCCAACCCGACTTCCCTGAATACTTCCTTGTTGACGCTATTTTCATAGAAATGGGACAGAGGGCACCAGTCGCATATCACGCTAATTCTTGTAGGAAATTAACCACAAAAGTGTGCCGATATCATCCATAGCGCCAGCAACATACGCCTGTTCTTGCAGGTTATAGGGGAGTTGTTAAGGCTGACAGACGCTGATGCAAATTACCCACTACAGGCAGATAACAACCGCGAGTTGCCAGATAGTGCTCATTAAATAACTGAAAATAATCGAGCAATATAGTGCTGTTGCTATGCTCGCCCGCCATTTGGAAACAGAGGGCCGCAGCTTCAGCGGTAGAAAAATAACCATCCTGATGGGATTTGCGTACCGCATAACCGCGCAAAGTACCTATAGGTAAAGATACACAAGGCACTCCCTCCAACCAGCGGCTCAAGTGAAACATGCGGCCACTTTGCTTCCAGGTTGCATCAAGCAAAATAAAGGTTTTGATTTTTTCATTGACAGGCATTTCGGTAAAAACTGCACGCGGTTTTGCTTTTGCTTCCAGTGTATCCGCAGGAAAAACTATAAAACATTCGCGGCTTTTATCTGCCAGTAAGTCCAGCAATGCCTGAGAGGGAGAAGTTCGGCTCCAACAAAACGCATGGGTTTGCCCGGGCAGCAAATCTGCAACCAAGCGGCCGGTATTGGTAGGCTTAAAAATTTCTATGCGATGCAATAAAAGTACAAATTCAACCCGCGAACTCAACGCAGGTTGCCATGCGCAAATACAGGCATAGGCAGCCAACTGGCAAGCGCTGCAACGTACAACCGATTTACCGCGGGCACTGAATTCAGTTGTGGATTCAGCCATACAGCGCTCGCGCAATAATTGAAATTGGTTTTTGGTTTTCGGAGCTTGCATAAAACGGTCGCCAATAAAAAAACCCGGAAGACATAGTGTCCTGCGGGCTTTTAATGATACTGGAAAGTATCAGATTTTAGATGGTACCCGAGGCCGGACTCGAACCGGCACAGCTTACGCCACTACGACCTCAACATAGCGTGTCTACCAATTCCACCACTCGGGCATGAAATCTTATTTGCTTTGCTCCGGTGTTGTCACAGGAACGTCGCTGGCTGATGGTGCAGCCGGGGCTTGTTGTACCGGCGTAACAGGTACCTGAGCGGCAGGTGCCTGTTGTGCCGCAGCAGGAACCACAGGCAAACCTTTTACAGCAACTTTAGAGTGATTTTTTGCCATGACGGCAAGCACTATACTCAAGATAAAAAATATGGCTGCAAAGATTGCTGTAGTACGGGAAAAGAAACTGCCGCTGCCATCACTACCGAATACGGTTTGCGAGGCACCTGAACCGAATGACGCACCTGTTGCAGCGCCCTTACCTTGCTGCAATAAAATCAAAACGATTATTAAGAAGGCAGATATTGAGTGAATAATTAATACTAACTTTTCCATTGCTGGATCTCTGGTTAAGCACTATGAATGTCGCTGTTAACCTAATGGATTAATCAGCAGCTTTACAAATTTTCAAAAACTCTTCAGCGTCCAGGGAAGCTCCGCCGAGTAAGGCTCCGTCAATATCGGGTAAGGCAAAAAGTTGGTCTGCATTACCGGCCTTGACACTGCCGCCGTACAAAATTCTTACTGTTTCTGCCACTTCACCCAACTGCGCACGGATAAAACGGTGAACCTCATCTGCCTGCTGCGGTGTTGCGGTTTTACCAGTTCCTACCGCCCAAACAGGTTCGTAGGCAACCACAGCCTGCTTAAATACATCGCATCCGACATAGGCGCAAACTGCTTGCAGTTGCGCACCTATAACCTCAAGGTGCTGGCCGTTTTCACGCTGCGCGGATGATTCACCAACACAGAGTATAGGAATCAAATTTGCACGCTGTGCAGCTATGAATTTCCGGGCAACTTGCTCATCTGTCTCACCCTGCAAACGGCGGCGCTCATTGTGACCAATAATCACAAATTTGCAATGCAATTCTGCCAACATTTGCGCCGACACCTCACCGGTATAGGCACCCGAATCATACTGGCTCAGGTTTTGCGCACCCAATAAAATGGATGAGCCGGAAATTTTTTCAAATGTATGTACTAAATATGGAGCAGGTGGACACACAACGACTTCAGCCCGGTGTTCACCTTGCCAGCCCGCAACTATCCTGGCCAGCAACTCAGCATTTGACTGCCGGTTTCCGTTCATTTTCCAGTTGCCAACCACGAGTTGGCGACGCTTTGCGTTACTGGTTTTGTTCAACAGCAATACCTCCCCCAAAGCGGGCGCTCATGGTAGCTAAGATGAATTGAACATACAACCTAATCTTGGCTTACACCCTGATTTTTATCGGTTTTATAGCATTCAAGTACAAAAGCTGTGCGAATAGACCCACTTTTTTGATACCTGGCTTTTCACCTTGGGTAACTTTTAAACAACCTGTCTTTTGGCGCCATGAACGCAATTAACACAGTGCCTGCTCAACCGTCCAGGCGAGTTCTTGCGCAAGCTCTTTTACCTGCTTTTTGTCCTCACCCTCAACCATAACCCGCACTACCGGCTCAGTGCCGGAAGGGCGCAGGAGCACACGGCCGGTTCCGGCCAATTTAGCTTCGGTGGCTCTAACGGCCGATTGGACTGCCTCATCGGTAGCCAGATCAACGCGCTTGGCCATGTGTACATTGATCATGGTTTGCGGCAGCTTGTTCATGCCTTTTTTGATCCTATTGAGCGATTCACCGAAAGTCGTTACCGCTAAGAGCACTTGCAGTGCAGAAATAATCCCGTCACCGGTGGTGGTCACATTACTGCAAACTATGTGGCCGGAGTTTTCACCGCCCAGGCGCCAACCGTTCTGACGCATCATTTCAATGACGTAGCGGTCGCCCACCTTGGCGCGTGCGAAAGGTACGCCGAGTTTCTTCAAACCCAGCTCAAAGCCGAAGTTACTCATGAGGGTACCGACCACACCGTCACAACCACCGGTATATTCCTGTTGGTATTTGGCGATGATGTACAGCAACTCGTCACCGTCAACCAATTCGCCTTTGTGGTCTACAAAAACGACACGGTCACCGTCGCCGTCAAAGGCGATACCGAGGTCTGCACCAACCTCAACGACTTTTTCCTGTAAAGCTTCCGGTTTGGTAGAACCGCAGCTGCGGTTGATGTTGGTGCCGTTAGGTTCAACAAACATGGGGATTATCTTGGCGCCCAGCTCGCTGAATACGTCCGGCGCGATGTTGTAGGTCGCACCGTGGGCACAATCGAGCACGATTTGCAGGCCTTTGAGGTTGAAGCCCCAAGGCATTGTGCCTTTGCAGAACTCAATATAACGACCGGAGGCATCGCCGATACGGCGGGCTTTGCCGAGCTTTTCGGCGGTGATCATAGGTCTACCCAGTTCTTCTTCAATTAACAGCTCTAACTCGTCAGGTAACTTGGTACCATTGCCGCCGAAGAATTTAATACCGTTATCGACATAACTGTTGTGCGAAGCACTGATCACTATACCTGCCTGTGCCTGGAAGGTACGGGTCAGGTAGGCAACGCCCGGAGTAGGCATAGGGCCGAGCAGGCCCACATCAACACCGGCATTAATCAAACCGGCCTGTAGTGCAGATTCAAACATATAGCCTGAAATACGGGTGTCTTTACCGATCAGGATCATGTTGGAACCATCGAAACGATCCATTAACACCCGCCCGGCGGCCCAGCCCAGTTTCAGCATAAAGTCGGGGGTGATCGGCGCCTCGCCCACTAAACCACGAATACCATCTGTACCAAAATATTTGCGCGACATGAATCCTTACTCCACTTGCTAGGCTGAATTTTTATAGAAACTTATCCGGATACCAGGTTCGACAATTGCTTGCTTTTCATCGTCCCTCACCTGGTACAAAATCTTTTATTGCTTGATAAACCCTTAAAACATCTTTGGTAGCAGCGACATCGTGTACGCGAATAATGGCTGCACCCCGTTCAATAGCAGCCAGCGCCAATGCCAAGCTGCCCGGCAAGCGTTCATCGACATTGCGATTGAGCAGTTGTCCCAACATGGATTTGCGTGAGAGTCCCACCAAGATAGGAGCGCCCAGCCGAGCCAGTTCCGGCAGGCGCGCCAAAAGGGCGAGATTATGCGCGAGAGTCTTGCCAAAGCCAAACCCTGGATCAGCCAATAACCGTTCTTTTGCGATACCTGTCGCAATGCAGACACTGATACGCTCTTTCAGGAATGCAGTTACTTCCGCAACTACGTCATCATACTGCGGAGCCATTTGCATGGTCTGGGGCTGGCCTTGCATGTGCATCAAACAAATCGGCAAGTCTGTTGCGGCTGCTGCGGTCAAAGCCCCATCCCGCATCAGGGCGCGAACATCATTAATCATTCCTGCGCCGTGCCGGGCAGACTCGCTGATCACGCTGGCGGTACTGGTATCTACCGAAACCAAAGCATCCAGATTTTTTACCAAAGCTTCAACAACCGGAATAACACGATCCAATTCTTCCTGTGCGGAAACAACAGCGGCACCGGGGCGTGTAGATTCACCGCCTACATCCAGGATATCAGCACCTTCTGCCAACATGGTTTCAGCCCGCTTAAGCACTAAATCAAGGGAGGCTTTGTCCTCTTTGAAATAACTGCCACCGTCGGAAAAAGAATCCGGCGTAATATTGAGGATGCCCATGATTTTTGGGCTGGACAAATTCAATGCATGTTTAGCGCACTGCAAAATCATAAAAAGCCTATTAAAAATAAACCCCGAGCAAGCTCGGGGTTTTGTACACACGTTCAACTATTCATTTAAGTTGATAGGGCTTAATTTTGAAAAGACCTACCCAAAAACAGAGCTCTAATATCAAACCAACAATAACAGCCGCAATAATTCCAGTTTTAAACCCAATGGCATAGCAAGCAATACAACTAAGCATTAACAAAAACAGCACCGACCATTTAGATTTTTTACTGAACTCCATTGCTGTAGCTCCGTTATCAAAAATTAATGGGTATTTGCTGGACCACCAATAGGTCCTGCTTGCTCGCCAGAATCACCGGAATCCTTACGCAAATGACTGTTGAAATCATCGTCATTCCATTCACGCGGAGGTCGAACTTTACGACGCGCCATTAAATCATCCACTTGTTCCGCATCAATAGTTTCATATTCCATCAAAGCATCTTTCATGGCTTCAAGAATATCGCGGTTATCTTCCAAAATCTTATGTGCACGGGCATAACACTCGTCAATAATGCGGCGAACCTCTTCATCGATTTGACGTGATGTTTCACCCGAATATTGCTGGGTAGCCATACCGGGATACGCACCCTCTTCTTCTCCGTAGTGCAATGGCCCCAATTTGGCCGACAAGCCCCATTTGGTTACCATGCTACGAGCCATGCTAGTGGCACGCTCGATATCATTTGAAGCGCCGGTCGTTACCCCATCAACACCCAGAGTCATTTCTTCGGCGATACGACCACCAAATAGCGTACACAAACGGGATTCCAGTGAGCGCTTACTCCAACTGTACTTATCTTCCTCAGGTAAATATTGGGTCACACCCAAGGCACCGCCACGGGGAATAATAGTTACTTTATGCACCGGATCGTGCTCGGGTACAAGGCAGCCAATAATAGCGTGGCCAGCTTCATGGTATGCCGTATTTTCTTTTTCCTTCTCGCTCATCACCATGGACTTACGCTCAGCACCCATCATGATTTTATCGCGCGCTTTTTCAAAATCTTCCATAGTGACCAAACGCTTGTTACCACGGGCTGCGGTCAAAGCAGCTTCGTTGACGAGGTTGGCCAATTCCGCACCGGAAAAACCCGGTGTGCCGCGAGCAATCACTGATGCACTCACGCGCTCGTCCAGCGGTACTTTGCGCATATGGACCTTAAGGATTTGTTCCCGGCCGCGAATATCGGGCAGACCGACATAGACCTGGCGATCAAAACGGCCCGGGCGCAACAGTGCCTTATCCAACACATCAGCGCGGTTGGTGGCAGCAATAATAATCACGCCATCATTACCTTCGAAACCATCCATCTCTACCAATAACTGGTTGAGGGTTTGTTCACGTTCATCATGACCACCACCATGACCGCCGCCACGGTGACGGCCTACAGCATCAATCTCGTCGATAAAGATGATACAAGGTGCTTGTTTCTTGGCCTGGTCGAACATGTCGCGCACACGGCTTGCGCCTACACCTACAAACATTTCCACGAAATCTGAACCGGAAATGGAAAAGAAGGGAACCTTGGCTTCGCCGGCAATGGCTTTTGCCAATAATGTCTTACCTGTACCTGGGGGTCCGACCATTAATACGCCGCGGGGAATTTGACCGCCCAAGCGTTGGAATTTGGAAGGATCACGTAAAAACTGTACCAGCTCCTGAACTTCTTCTTTGGCTTCATCGACACCGGCAACATCAGCAAATGTCGTTTTGATTTGGTCTTCACCCAACAGACGCGCCTTGCTTTTACCAAAGCTCATAGGACCGCCCTTACCGCCACCGCCGCCTTGCATCTGGCGCATAAAAAACCAGAAAACAGCCAAAATAATCAACACGGGGAAACTGGCAACAAGCAATTGGTTCCACAGGCTTGGCTGCTCTACTTCACGCCCTCTGATAGATACGTTGTGGTTGTAAAGATCTTCCATCAACTTGGGATCCTGGGTTTGCGGACGCACCGTTTTAAAGCTGGTACGGTCAGTATAGGTTCCTTCAATGCTTACGGGGTCAATAACGACTTCCTGAACTCTCTCATCCTTAACAGCTTTAATAAATTCGGAATAGCTGATGGTATCGCTACCCGGCGATTTGCTGAAGTTTTGGAACACACTGATTACGACTACGAGAATAACGAGCCAAATCAGGAGGTTCTTGGTGATATCGTTCAAGGAGAGACCCTCATAAAAACAGCGTGAATAAAAACGGACGTAACGACTTCCTGGGTATATTGGGGGGCAAATCTGGAATTACAAGCGTTAACTCCAAAGGCCTGGACTGAAAGCCTGTACATTCACCTTTAACTTTAGCAGCTTATGACGAGTGCAGCGTAAAATCCCCCACCAAATTCCCCAAGCCGTCAGATTAACAGCATTTGCTCATTACCCTGGAAAGGCGACTGGGCTACAATAGGCGCCTATATCCAATTTCCAAGGTAAGTAATTTATGCCCATCAGCGCTGACCGCAAAAAATCATTTCGCACCATTGGCCACAAACTCAATCCTATAGTCACCATTGCCGGTAAAGGCTTGAGTGAAGGCGTACTCCTGGAACTGAACCGTGCCCTTGATGACCATGAATTGATCAAAGTTAAACTGGCAGTTGCAGAGCGCGAAGATCGTAAAGAGCTGGTCGCCGAATTGGTTGCACTGCCTAATGTTGAACTGATTCAGGAAATCGGGAAAGTAGTTATTCTCTATCGCGGCAATAAAAAAGCAAACCCAAAACTGTCAAACTTGCGCAGGTGATTAGCTACAAGGTTAAAGTAAAAAGCCGCCACGTTGGCGGCTTTTTCAATGCGTGCAAGCAAGTTTAAATATGCTCGACCTTGTCGATTTCATACTCCACTTCGCCACCTGGCGCCTTTACTACCACCACATCACCTTCTTCTTTACCGATTAACGCACGCGCAATAGGTGAGTTAACGGAAATTTTATTCGCTTTTATTTCGGCTTCATCATCGCCCACGATTTGATAGGTGACGGTTTGGTCTGTTTCCAAATTAATAATGGTTACTGTCGTACCAAATATCACCTTTCCTGTATGCGGAATCTTGGTCACGTCTATAATTTGCGCATTGCTGAGTTTGCCTTCAATTTCTTGAATGCGACCTTCACAAAAACTTTGTTGTTCACGCGCGGCCGAATATTCGGCATTTTCTTTTAAATCACCGTGGGCGCGCGCTTCGGCAATAGCGTTCACAATACGTGGACGCTGTACTTTTTTAAGGTCTTCTAGCTCGGCAGCTAACTTTTCAGCGCCAAGAGCCGTCATGGGAAACTTAGTGCTCATTATCTTTCCTTTTTTAATAGGCTTATATAATAGGTTTATAGAAACCTGGCTGGAAAAACGCTTATTTATGAGGTCTTTTGTGCAAATCTTGCAGACGACGAACCTCGATATGTTCACTCTCTTTCAACGCCATGCATACAGCCTCGGCAGCTGCCAAGGTGGTGTTGTAATACACACGATGATTTTCTGCACTGCGACGAATTGAAGATGAATCGCGCGTGGCCTGGCGTCCTTCTACGGTATTTAAAATCAAGTCAATTTCATCATTTTTAATCATATCCACAATGTGCGGACGACCTTCCTGGACTTTATTAATGACCTGCACTTGTAAACCTGCGTTTTGCAAGATACTTGCCGTACCACGTGTGGCAACTAATTTGAAGCCAAGTTCAGCCAATTCTTTACCCACCCCTACAATACCTTGCTTATCCATATCGCGAACACTTAAGAATGCGGTACCTGATACAGGGATGCGATTATTAGCGCCGAGCTGTGACTTGCCGTAGGCTTCACCGAAACTGTCACCCACGCCCATAACCTCACCGGTGGATTTCATTTCCGGGCCAAGGATCGGGTCTACCGCCGGGAATTTATTAAAGGGGAATACTGCCTCTTTCACACTGAAATAAGTTGGGATAATTTCTTTGGTAAAACCCTGGTCAGCCAGGGATGTACCTGCCTGGCAGCGTGCAGCAACCTTCGCTAAAGAGATACCGATACATTTAGAGACAAAGGGCACAGTGCGCGAGGCACGCGGGTTCACTTCAATCACATAAATCTTGCCATCCTGGTAGGCAAGCTGGGTATTCATCAAACCGACCACACCCAACTCAATGGCCATTTGCTTCACTTGCTCACGCATAGCATCCTGCACATCCGCAGGTAGTGAATAAGGTGGCAATGAACAGGCAGAGTCACCAGAGTGAACGCCACATTGTTCAATATGTTGCATGATGCCGCCGATCACCACTTGTTTACCGTCAGAAACGGCATCAATATCCACTTCAATGGCGTTATTCAGGAAATGATCCAGCAGCACAGGTGCATCTTCAGACACCTGTACAGCTGTACGCATATAAGTGCGTAACTCATCTTCTTTATAAACGATTTCCATCGCACGGCCACCCAACACATAAGATGGGCGGACAACCAATGGATAACCTACGCGATCTGCAGCAAGAAGTGCTTCTTCCAGCGAACGCACAATGGCATTTGGCGGTTGCAGCAAGCCGAGTTTTTCAATCATTTGCTGGAAACGTTCACGGTCCTCTGCTTTATCAATTGCATCCGGACTGGTGCCGATAATAGGTACACCTTCAGCTTCCAGCGCGCGCGATAACTTCAGTGGCGTCTGGCCACCGAACTGCACAATCACACCGACCGGTTTTTCTTTGTGGACGATTTCAAGTACATCTTCCAAGGTTACGGGTTCGAAGAACAAACGGTCTGAGGTGTCGTAATCAGTAGAGACAGTTTCCGGATTACAGTTAACCATGATGGTTTCATAACCGTCTTCACGCATGGCAAGCGCGGCGTGCACGCAACAGTAATCAAATTCGATACCTTGGCCAATACGGTTTGGCCCACCGCCGATTACCAGAATTTTTTTCTTGTCACTGGGGTTGGCTTCGCACTCTTCTTCATAAGTGGAGTACATGTAAGCCGTTGACGTTGAGAACTCGGCAGCACAGGTATCGACACGCTTGTATACGGGACGGATATTTAAAGTCTGGCGGTGATGGCGTACAGTTTTTTCAGTCGCACCCAAGAGCAATGCCAAACGCTTATCTGAAAAACCCTTGCGTTTTAATTGGAACAAATCATCTGCATTCAAATCAGTCACTGATTTACCGCGCAATGACAATTCGATATCAATTAACTCTTTAATCTGAACGAGGAACCAGGGATCGATTTTAGAAAGATTAAATGCATCTTCTACACTCATGCCCATACGGAAGGCATCACCCACATACCAGATACGCTCGGCACCGGGAGTTGCCAATTCCCTGCGAATTTTGCTGACGCCCTCTTCAGTCGTAACATCAACTTTTGATTCAAAACCGGCAGAGCCTACTTCTAAACCGCGCAGGGCTTTTTGCAAAGATTCCTGGAAGGTACGACCAATGGCCATAACTTCGCCTACGGATTTCATTTGCGTTGTTAAACGCGCATCAGCCTCACCGAATTTCTCAAAAGTGAAGCGTGGAACTTTGGTGACTACATAATCGATTGATGGTTCAAACGAAGCAGGAGTTGCACCACCCGTAATATCGTTTTTCAATTCGTCGAGCGTATAACCTACAGCGAGTTTTGCAGCAATTTTTGCAATCGGGAAACCGGTAGCTTTTGATGCAAGTGCAGATGAACGCGATACCCGCGGATTCATCTCAATGACCACCATGCGGCCATCAACCGGATTAACGGCAAACTGCACGTTAGAACCACCGGTTTCCACGCCGATTTCACGTAGCACGGCAATCGAGGCGTTACGCATGATTTGGTATTCTTTATCGGTAAGCGTTTGCGCTGGCGCTACGGTGATGGAGTCACCGGTGTGCACACCCATGGGATCAAAGTTTTCAATCGAGCAGACGATAATACAGTTGTCGTTTTTATCGCGTACCACTTCCATCTCGTACTCTTTCCAACCGAGCAAAGATTCGTCAATCAAAAGCTCATTGGTGGGCGACAAGTCCAGACCGCGGGTACAGATCTCCTCAAATTCATCCCAGTTGTAAGCGATACCACCGCCTGAACCGCCCATGGTGAATGACGGGCGGATAATGCACGGGAAGCCGAATTCTTTGGGAGCTTCTTTGGCCTCTTCCAGGGTATGGACAATTTTTGCACGGGCGCATGAAAGGCCGATACGCTTCATGGCCTGGTCGAACAGATTGCGGTCCTCTGCCATGTTGATGGCTTCTTCTTTCGCGCCGATCAGCTCAACGTTGTATTTTTCGAGCACACCGTTTTTTGCCAGTGCCAACGCGCAGTTCAGGGCCGTTTGTCCGCCCATAGTGGGGAGGATGACATCGGGACGTTCTTTTTCAATAATCTTGGCGACGGTTTGCCATTCGATGGGTTCAATGTAGGTTGCATCTGCCATCGCAGGGTCAGTCATGATGGTCGCAGGATTTGAATTGACCAGAATAACGCGGTAACCCTCTTCGCGCAGGGCTTTACAGGCTTGGGCGCCCGAATAGTCGAATTCGCAGGCCTGGCCGATAACAATGGGGCCAGCACCGAGGATCAAGATACTGTTTATGTCTGTACGTTTTGGCATGTCTGCTCCGGTTTTTTGGTTTCTTCGGAGTGTTCGGATTGTCGTATAAACTTGTCAGGCACGCCGTGAATACATCCTTGTGGGCTCGGCACCCACGTCCTGTGAGCGCACGGTCTGCCAAATCTATCCGACAACCTTCTTTAGAAACCTTGCGTAATTCTTGTGCCCGCTAACGAGCTTGTATCAATTCAAATTTTTTAAGGTGTACTGCGCCCTGCGCCCTTGGGCTACTTCTTGCGCGCAGCCATCAGGTCAATAAAGTGATCAAATAAAGTATCGGCTTCGTGCGGGCCGGGGCTCGCTTCGGGGTGACCTTGGAAGCTGAACGCAGGTTTGTCGGTACGATGAATACCTTGCAGTGAACCATCAAACAGGGATTTATGAGTCGCCTTGAGGTTCGCGGGTAAGCTCGCCTCTTCCACCGCAAAACCATGGTTTTGGGCAGTGATCATGACACGCTTGCTGTCCAGGTCTTGTACAGGATGGTTGCCACCGTGGTGGCCGAATTTCATTTTTAAGGTCTTGGCACCGGACGCAAGCGCCAGCAATTGGTGGCCGAGGCAGATACCGAAGATGGGCGTATCGGTTTCAAGGAATTCCTGGATAGCCTCAATCGCATAAGTACAAGGCTCCGGATCACCCGGGCCGTTGGAGAGAAAGATACCGTCCGGGTTCATCGCCAACACTTCGGCAGCGGTGGTTTTGGCCGGAACAACTGTTAATTCGCAGTCACGGTCGACCAGAAGACGGAGGATATTGCGCTTAACACCATAGTCGTAAGCGACTACTTTGAATTTTTTCGGTGAGTTTAACGTGGTATGCCCTGCACCTAACTCCCAACTGCTTTCGTTCCACTGGTATGGCTTGCTGACAGTAACTTCTTTTGCCAAATCCAATCCCTTTAAACCGCCGAAGGCTTTGGCAGCGGCCAGCGCCTTGGCTTCATCAAGGTTATCGCCCGCCATAATCGCGCCGTTTTGCGCTCCTTTGTCACGCAGTAAGCGGGTCAGGCGACGGGTATCAATATCGGCTATACCGACCACATTGCGCGCTTTAAGGAAATCAGAAAGGCTTTGTTGGTTGCGGAAGTTACTGGCCAGCAGGGGTAGATCGCGAATGACCAAACCTGATGCCCATACGCGCTCGCATTCAGCATCTTCAGTGGTGGTACCGGTGTTGCCAATGTGGGGATAAGTAAGGGTGACGATTTGTTGCGCGTAGGATGGGTCGGTAAGTATTTCCTGGTAACCGGTGATAGCAGTATTAAACACTACCTCACCAACGGATAAACCATCGGCACCTATTGCGGTGCCACGAAAAACACTACCGTCTGCAAGTACGAGTAGCGCGGGTCTCTTCACGAGAGTATTCAAGTAAACCTCCTGGGTTTGGCAGTGGTTTTAAATCGTAAAGCTAAGAGCGCTTTATCCGCGTGCCGTTCACTTTCTTTGGGCTCAAAAAGGCAATCGCACAGTCAAAAAGGCGCGAAAAGCGAGTTGAGTTCATGGTTTTTAGTGAATTTGGCCAGTTACAGGTTGTAAAAAAGCGAGATGAAATCAGCTCCCATCTCGCTTTTTGTCGGTCGGCCTTCGTCTTGGCCTGAATTCTGTACCTTCGAATACTGTAACTGGGCGCGGCACAGCCGAGCGCAATCTGGCTGCGAATTCTACGGGAGTTAAGTACGGGTGTCTATTGGAATCTGCTTCTGTTCAGCTCATAGGCGAAGGAAAATCGCGCAGTACCGCGTTATAGATTACTTAACCGCATCTTTACTTGACCTATTATACAGGTGCCATTAATAGGTCTTATTTATTGAGGCATTCTCCATGTCCGCTATTTTTCAGAAGATGTCATTCCCCTTTCCGACCTGAAAGTAAACCTCGGAAAGGTCATCAACCATACCAAAGACACTCATAGGCCAGTCTTGCTTGCCAGTCGAGGGCGTGGTGTGCAGTGATGCAAAGCTTGGAAGACTATGAAAAAAACGTTGAAAATTTGGCCTTTGTGAAAGCCGTTGCCCAAGGACTGCTGGAAATTCAGGAAGGCAAAACCCTGACACTGGATGAGACCAAAAAGCGTTTGGGTATCGAATAAACGGATGTTGAATAAATGCCAATCACAAAACTCGACGATATACTTTCGTTATTTTTGCAGGGTTGGTTTCTTACTCATTGTTCACCTCTGGAGTTACATTAACCTTTTTTAGGTGTCCACACTTTTAGTGGTGGGGATCACTTTTTCAAAATGGACAATTTGCGTTCAGGAGAATAACGATTCATGCTCACTTCTTGCCGCCCCCGGTCGTTGTTTTCATCGTTCATATGACGCGACTATCCTGACATCGGGGGAAGCCCCTAAAGTTTAAGCAGCAATTGCTGCTATGGTCTCGTCCAGTTCGCAATCAATTATCTCAAATTGTGGGCGCTGCTTAATAATACCAACAACGATAGGTTTAATTGCCATATTTGCTATCGCGATTCTATCCTCCTGATTAGCATACAACTCTTCGAGTAATTCCTGAGAAATAATCCTATTTAAATTTTTACTAAGATTTTCAATTTCACGTTCAGTTAACAGGAAAACTCTCGCCAAATATTCAATTTGAGTTACTACAACTTCAAGCATTTCTACCTGATCATCTTCAGCTAATTGATCTCCAATATATTTAGCGATAACACCAGATAACCCACCGCCAATCATCCCGCCACCTATGCGTCCAACAATGACTCCCACAGGACCAAAGGGTGATAACAAAGCACCACCAGCAATTGAACCAATAACACCACCAACGGCACTGGTAGTTACAACAGCTAAGTTTTTTAGAAATTGTGTTGTCGATATTCTCCCTCTTACCAGCTTGATAAGATCAGGGCCGGTAGTGACCGCTATTAAGACAGCAGTGGTAACCACAGTTCCTCTAAGAGCTTTATTGACTCCGGCCACATTATCAACACCCAAACCATTTTGTAGCGTAGTTTTCACACTATCAGACAAATTACTTACATCAATATTGGCCAAGACATTTTGAACACCAGCCAACCTATGTAATTGTTGTGCCCCAACAAAAACAATTGTGGTTTTTGTAAATGTTTTGCTGGCTTGCAACATTGCACTTTTAATCGCTTTTGTTTTATCCCCTGTTTGGTAGTAAAAAGTTGCAGCGGTGATACAAAAGCTAATACCTCCTGCCATCGTACCTACTACTGCACCTTCAAGTAAATCAAAGGTAAGAGATTCAACTGTTCCAAACTGAGTGATATTGCGAGCTTGATCATAAGTAACACTACCTTTTATAACGAGCTTTTTTGCCTCATCTGGATCAGTCACACCGGGAACTTTTCCCTCTGATATTTTTTGCTGCATAGTTTTGATAGCTTGCTCATATTGATCTTTTGGCACCTCAAGAGCCATTGGTTTTCCGCTATTATTGTAATATCGGTAATTACCTTTTTGTCCGTCAAATGCCGCACCAACACTACGAGCGGCCGTCGAACAATATTTAGTCTGTATTAGATCTCCATCAACTAATCTATCTGCGCCATTTTTGGCATTGTCATTACCAATAATTTCAGCATTCTTTCCTTTTATTTTGTCTGCCATATGGTTAGCTTTCTCAGCCCCAAAACCATGCCCTTGACCACCGGTTGCAAAAATTTTATGGTTTTCACTCCAAGCGTCCGCTCCTCCCATAAGAACTACCCCAGTAGATATGGCATTGCTTGTAAACTCGCTAAATTTTTGAGCATTTAGCTCTAGACAAATCTTGTCTGTATCCTTGCAAATTTCTGAACAATACCATTCGTCATTTTTTCCACTGCTTGAAGCAAGCTCTGTCGTCCCACAAGAACAACAAGAGTTTATGTAGGGCGTCTTACTATAAGAACAGAAATATTTTCCATCTCGGAAGTTATAATATTCTCCGAAGTCAGTATGAAACTCAGCATAATCGTTTGCCGCTGCACTTGGTAAGAAAAGTCGCTTTTGCACTATACCCGCCAGGTCGTCCTTGCAAAGACGTAGGTGATTTTCAACATCGTCTTTAATTAAACTTACGCCATGATCGAAAACTCTCCTATCGAATAAATATTGGCCCCCCTTCAAGCCCAACTCAGATATTTTCCCTTCAATTACATATTTAGCCAAAACAGCATTGAACACTCTTTCAGCATCCTCTTCAGATAACATAGTTTGCTTATTAGAATGCTCTCTGAGAAGCTTTGACTTACTATCATTTTTAATGACAGACACTAAATCGTCAGCCAACTTAACGCCAGATTCAATTCCAACGGTGATTCCTGCAATTGCTAATTGAAGGATTAGTGCCAACAGCCAAAACCCAATAGAAAACCAGTCATTAAATTCCCTAACTAAGCTGGAGTAACCAAATAATGAATAAGTAGCGAACACAGGATTCCAGTTGTATGCCGATGCAACAAGCAATGCGAGCGAAATATAATGAAAGTTTTGGCAAAGTTCTTTTTGATATTGATAGAAATCAATTTTTACAGAAAGCTGTTCTGCTTGGTCTATTTTATTTAGAAGAGGAATGAACAATAAAAATAGGGGTGCAGTTAATAAAAACTTTCCCGCTGTAAAGTTGAATAAGTCGAAATGATGGTTTCCGTAAGTGCTTGCCACCCAAAAAGGCAGAGCCAAGCCAAAAAATGCAATCACTAATGCGCCCAAGGTTTCTATTCTTGCTTTTTTAAAGATAAACGCAAGGGAAACACCTATCAAGACAAAAGGTCCCAAAACCCATAGCCCGATCAAACCAGCTATAATCAAGAAAACCGACCATAAAAATTTAGCCAGCTTTACTACTAACCATAAAACCACACAAACAACTATTAGCCCAACAACTAGCTGCACCATATTACACCCCTATTTTTCACAACTGTTTATATCCGAACTTCTTTATCTTCAAGTAGAAATTATTATTGAGATTGAAATTCCAACTCCATTGGAAGAGTTTGGTATTTTCATTGCAAATCACAGGAAACACTTGGGCAAGCCGTTCCAGGTCGCGCTGTACGGTGCGCACATCTATACGGTGGCCTCGGTCGATCAACTTTTCAAAAAGAGTTGTGGTACTGGCATATTTGGGAGACAGCGGAATTAGCTGAACCAATGTAAGCAAACGGCTGAGTGTATCCTTGGGTGTAGACATGCTTATTCCAATGCGCCCTCTTATAATCCTACGGCCTTGTCTGGCGCGATGAATTACAAGTAATAGTTCAGCATTAATGGAATTTCAAATTTTTTGCTTAATTCTTTATGGAATAAAAATCGAGGTATTACAAATGTTGAGGAATGAAGCACAATGCACGCACAGCAAAATCGATCCGATTTTGCCAGCGATAATCTTAATTCTTACGCAATAATTTGCCGAACTGACTTATCACTGCCAAAACAAGTGCACCAGCAATAATCCCCAAAACCATATTGGCCAGCAAACTACCCATACCAGCGACAAGGCTACCGTAATGATGTTGCAAGCTGTGCTGAAGACTGTGCATAAAGGGAATGCCATGAGCGAGAATACCACCGCCCACTAAAAACATAGCGGCAGTTCCTACAACTGCCAGGGCCTTCATGAGCTTGGGGGCAGTTAATAAAAGTATTTTTCCCAATCCCTGCTGGAAAGAAAGCCAGGTACCCTGCCCTTTCTTTTGCAAAAGGTGCAGCCCCATATCATCAAGTTTTACGATAAGTCCAACAAAGCCGTAAACGCCGATGGTCATAAGGATTGCAACCGCAATCACTGTCACTACTTGGGTAGCAAAACTTGCAGTGGCAATCGCGCCTAAGGTGATAACAATAATTTCAGCAGACAAAACAAAATCCGTGCGAACAGCACCCTTGATTTTATCCTTCTCAAAAGCAACCAAATCAATATCGGGATTTACAACTGCTTGTACCAATTCCTTTTGATGTTGTATTTCTTCTGACTCACTGTGCATGAATTTGTGCGCGAGCTTTTCTACACCTTCGTAGCACAGGTAAAGGCCACCAATCATCAACAGCGGAGTAATCAGCCAGGGAATAAAAGCGCTGATCAACAATGCTGCGGGGACTAGAATTGCTTTATTGATAAACGAACCTTTCGCCACCGCCCAAACGACAGGTAATTCACGTTCTGCTCGAACTCCGGAAACCTGCTGCGCATTAAGTGCCAGGTCATCACCTAACACACCGGCAGTTTTTTTGGCAGCCACCTTGGTCATGACGGCTACGTCATCCAGCACCGTGGCTATATCATCAATCAGAAGCAATAAACTGGAACCTGCCATTAAGATCACCCGCTAAAGAAAATTGTAAAAATGCCCCTATGATAACAAATCATAGGGGCATTTTTAGTCGCACACCTCATATTATGAGCCCCAAAATAACAGGAATTAACATGCTGTAGCTAAAGCAAAAATCCAGTTATTACCATTATTCAGGACTTTTTATTTCCTATTTATTTTAGGAAGTATTCTTTTAATTCTATTTCATGGGACTATATGTTTTTAGATAATCTCCATGTGACGGCATTTTTTCTACAAACCCTGTAATACTTGTTTTTAGTTTGTCCAGTTCAGAAAACATAACATCTTTACTCATCATCGCATGTGGAAAATGATTGTATCTTTGGGGTTCAATTCGCTGTCCCAACATAACTTGCAACCAGGAAGCAACAGGAAATATTTCATTTGTATCTTGATATACAACTCCTGTCTCTTTAAACAGTTCAATTCTGTGTGCCAATGAATCTGGAATCTCCATATCGCGACAGTCACGCCAATAGGGCGTATCATCGCGTTCAGTAGCTTTGTAATGTAATATAATGAAATCCCGAATTTTTTCGTAGTCAATACGCGATTGCTCGTTGTAATGGCGTATGTGTGCTTCTGTACAACCATCAAACGGGAACAATTGTAGCAACCTTGTTATACCCATTTGAATCAAATGAATACTTGTCGACTCCAATGGTTCAACAAATCCACTTGCCAACCCTATAGCAGCACAATTTTTAATCCAGGCTTTCTTACGCCGCCCTGTTGTGAATTTCAGCAAGCGTAATTCAACACGAATATCCCCATCAAGGTTACTCAATAATGTGTTGCGCGCATTCTCATCGGTGATATATGAACTGGAATAAACATGACCTGTACCTTGACGATGTTGTAGCGGAATTTTCCACTGCCAACCACTGTCATGGGCAATTGCTCTTGTATAGGGAGGGATATCACCAGAAAAATCAGTTTGCAGTGCCACTGCACTATCATTACGCAGCCAATGACTCCAATCTTCATAGCCAGCTTTTAGTGTTTGCTCAATCAAAAGCCCGCGAAACCCTGTACAGTCAATAAAAAAATCACCTTCAATAACAGCTCCAGATTCCATTATTACGGCTTCAATAAAACCATCATCAGGATTTTGTTTTACAGTAGATATTTTTCCTTCAATTCGTTTAACACCTTTTGCCTCGCTAAGTTGACGCAAAAAACGAGCGTAAAGGCTTGCATCAAAATGATAAGCATAATTAATTTTGGGTTTTTCTGTGATAGCGAACTTATGATGTTTTGCCGCTTGTAGCTCAAAGCAAAAATCTTCAAGCTCTCCTTCATAACCCATGCTTTTTGCAGCCATCCAGTAATTGTGGAACTCTCCCAACCAATGGGATTGACCAATAAATCCAAAGGAATGTATATATCGATCACTTTTGCGTGTCCAATTTTCAAAAGAGATACCTAGTTTAATGCTGCCAGCAGTAGCACTTAGAAATTCTTTTTCATCTATACCATGTATTCGATGAAAAGTGCATATAGTTGGGAAAGTCGCTTCACCCACACCAACAGTACCGATTTCATTAGATTCAATTAACGTAATATCCAATAATTCGCCAAATTGTCGCGATAGTGCCATGGCCATACACCAGCCCGAAGTACCGCCACCGGCAATGACTACTTTTTTTATTTGTTGAGGCATGAAAGGCTCCATAAACTTAAAACGACGGATTTAAACCCTACCCTTTGGAAAGTAGTTCCCGATTGCATCTAATAGCACATCCAACCCATCAACTAATCGGATACGCGTATTGGACTGCGGGATAGGTTTTATCAAACTCGGCGTATTTTTCGAAAGCTTTTCACTATAAATTTTTACAATCAAAAAACTGGCCAGACTATAAGCCAAAGCCACATACACTCATAACAATACTATTTTTAATAGTGAGCAAACCTTTAGTAGTAGCTTAGAAAAATGTGAACTTTAAAGGAGGAGAGAGGTTTATCCTGATCTGTAAAATGCAATAGCAGCGTAGTTAATCAGCCCTGCCTGCCTTTTGCTCATAAACTCAATTACCCAAATAAACTATCTCAAACCCAGCACATCCTGCATATCAAACAAACCAGGTTTTTGTTGTTGCAACCACACAGCGGCGCGCACGGCACCATTGGCAAAGGCTAAACGGCTGGAAGCTTTGTGGGTGATTTCAACACGCTCACCATCAGCCATAAACATCACTGTGTGATCACCAACCACATCCCCACCGCGCACGGTTGCAAAACCAATGGTATCGCGCGGGCGCGCGCCGATTTGGCCTTCACGACCATAAACGGCGACTTGTTTTAAGTCGCGGTCCAATGCATTTGCTAAGACTTCACCCATACGCACCGCAGTACCTGAAGGTGAATCCACTTTATGGCGATGATGCGCTTCATAAACTTCTACATCGTATTCATCGCCCAATACACGTGCAGCAATGTCGAGCAATTTAAAACACAAATTTACGCCGGTAGAAAAATTGGCGGATAACAGCAAAGGAATTTGCGCTTTATAGGAAAGTAATTCAGCTTTTTCAAGATCGTTGAAACCGGTTGTGCCCACTACAATTGGCTTTTTATTTGCTGCGCAGGTTTTTACATTCGCAAGTGTTGCTGATGGAGAACTGAAATCAATTAACACATCAAATTGATCAATTGCTTGAGCAATATCGCCCACGATTTTTACACTGACCTTACCAATACCACCAAACTCACCGGCATCAACACCAACCAACGAACTTGTCGGGCGAACTATGGCGCCCGACAAAGTTGCATCAGGATTTTTTTGGGTCGCTTCAATTAAGGCTTTACCCATACGGCCAGCAGCGCCAGCGATTGCTATTCTTGTTGTCATAAGCCTATCTCTTTAGGGGGTCGATTCCAGATATCACACCAAATCAGTTAGTAGGGAATAACGATTACGTGTGTTTAAAAATTTAATTAATCTTCACTATCACTAAACAAATGCCCAAGCTTGCCCGCTTTGGTTTCCAGATATTTTGCATTGTGCGGATTCCGCCCGGTCTGGTGCGGCATACGCTCAACCACATTGATTCCCATATCCTGAAGCGCTTTTACTTTGCGCGGGTTATTGGTAAGCAATTTAAGGGCTTTGATATTCAAATGCTCAAGCATGGGCTTAAGGATATTGTAATCGCGCATATCCGCACCAAAGCCCAAACGCTCGTTGGCTTCTACCGTATCGGCTCCGCAATCCTGCAATGAATAAGCGCGAATTTTATTGACCAAACCGATTCCACGGCCCTCCTGGCGCAGGTAAAAAATAACGCCGCGTCCTACCACACCGATTTTATGCATGGCAGCTTGAAGTTGCGGTCCGCAATCGCAACGCAAACTGAACAGCGCATCGCCGGTTAAACACTCAGAATGTATGCGTGCGAGCAGCGGTTCACTGCTGCTGATATCACCCATAGTGAGCACAACATGCTCTTTTTCGGTCTTATCATCTTCAAAACCGTACATAACAAACATACCAAAAGGTGTGGGCAGCTTGCAGGACTCTATAAAACGAATTGCCACTGGTAAAACCTCAATTTTATGAACGTAAATCCTGGGTGAATTTATTTTTCCCTTAACACTAATACGCCCTGCTCAACTTTTAAATCGACTTTACTGAGATAGGTATTTCCCAACAGGACAACACTGGGGGATTCGGAACTGCTCACCACGGCGCTCACCTGGTTCAACACAATATTGCCGACCGAAACGGCTGTCAGCGTAACCTGGAAGGCATCAATAATACCGTTGGCGGTATTAATCTTAATCGGCTCTCCGCCGCGATAATCTATTCCCAGGCGCTCGGCTTCAAAACGGTTCATGGCGATAGCGGTAGCGCCCGTATCGACCAGGAAATCGACCGGCCTGCCGTTGATTAAACCTTTGGTGTGATAATGCCCGCCGGCACTGCTGGCAATTCGGATTTCAGTTTTATCCGGCGCTTTAAACTGGTTAACAATACCGCGCGAAAGTGACGCCGTCCTGCGTTTGCCATCAATTTCCAATACGGCCTGCTTGCCATCGGCAGATACCAGGAGCACACCTTCCGGACTGCGGGCACCTTCACGCAACATGCGCTGCTTGCCGTCCACGATTAATAAGGCACTGCCCTGCGCCAGCATTTTGATTTCAACTTCGAGCCCGAAACACCAAGGGGCTATTGCAAGTATGAGTATGGCCGAAAACGATTTCATTTAACCTGTCCGGAAACGATGAACACATCAGTAAGGATAGAAGTACACACACAGTTGCAGGATTGCACAGGCATATACGCCTGCTACAACATCATCGACCATAATTCCCAGTCCACCGCTGACGTTGCGATCCAGCCAACTGATGGGCCAGGGCTTTAAGATGTCAAAAAAACGAAACAGGACAAAACCAAGCAATGTCCACCACCAACCGACAGGGATAAGGAACATGGTGATCCAGTAACCCACAAATTCATCCCACACTATACCGCCATGATCGTGGACGCCCAATTCCCTTGCAGAGCGATCACACCAGTAGACGCCCAGGGCAAAGGTCACAAGTAACCAGCTAGCATAGAGCGGCCAGCTTAAATCCTGGATTAACCAATATACCGGGACAGCCGCCAGGGTACCGAAGGTACCCGGTGCCTTCGGCGCGAGGCCACTGCCAAAACCAAACGCAAAAAAATGATGGGTATTGGTGAGAATCTGCCTAAAGCTTGGGGGAGTGGCCATAAAAAATTCTTTTAAAAATGCCGGAAGCCCGGCTGCTCCAGCTCAAATGTTTCGCCATCCAGCTCGCAATGCACACCGCTACCGACAATCATTTCGCCAACAACTGTGACCTTAAGCTCACCCTGAGCTATGAGTATGGCAAGTTCAGGCATTTTTTGTGGCGGTACGGTAAAACAAAGTTCGTAATCATCACCGCCGGTTAATGCCCAATGTCGTGCCTGATCAATATCCTTGGCCGCCAGCAATGCCGGTGAAAAGGGTAAGTTTTTAACATCAATCGTTGCGCCCAGGTCGCAGGCTTCACAGATGTGCTGCAAGTCGCCAACCAGACCGTCAGAAATATCCAGGGCAGCACTGGCAATGCCACGCAATAAACGGGCTTCCTTAAAACGCGGTTCAGGGCGATAAAAGCGGTCGCGCAAATAATGCTCATGTTCATCGGCCAGTTTCAATCGCTCCTGGATAACAGCCAAGGCAGCAGCACCATCACCCAGTGTGTTGGTGACACAGATAAAGTCACCGACGCTGGCACCGTCGCGACGCAATGCCTCACGCGAATCCACAGCGCCCATTACGTTAATGGTGATGCTTAGGGGCCCTGAGGTGGTATCACCACCTGCCAACACAATTTCATGGGCGTTAGCCGTACGGAATAAGCCGCGACTAAAATCGCGCAGCCAATCTTCGCGGACAAATTCAGAATTTTTGGGAAGTGTGAGTGCCAGCGTAAACCAGAGTGGTTCAGCGCCCATAGCCGCCAGATCGCTGAGGTTGGTGCGCAAAGCGCGCTCGCCTATATCGCCAGCATTGGCCTGTGCGGGGAAATGAACATCGGCAACCAGGGTATCTACCGACACGGCAAGTTGTTGGTTAACCGGAACCTGCAAGAGAGCGCAGTCATCACCAATTCCCAAGACCACACTCGCCTGCGCTTTTTGCGTTAATAAAAGGTCTGCCTGCTCGCGCTGAAGGAAGGTTTGGATCAGTTGGAATTCGCCCATAGTAAACTACTGAAAAATGACTGCTGAAATCAATTGCCCCGGCTGGCGTTTACCTCGGGCGCACGCGCAACGGCAGCGGTTTTATCGAGCACGCCATTGATAAATTTATGGCTGTCTTCTGCACCAAATTTTTTCGCAAGTGAAACGGCTTCGTTGATAATCACTTTGTAAGGAACATCCATACGAAACTTAAATTCGTAGGTGGCCAGGCGTAACAGGGCCTGGGTAACAGGATCAAGCTCTTGCAGCGAACGTTCAACCAGGAAGGGGGCAAAGAGTTCCTCAAGGTCGGATAAATGTTCGGGCACACCGTGCAGCAGGCCGTGGAAATATTCAACATCCACATTGCTCATATCGTTATCAACGCGAAACTCCGCTTCAATTACATTGAGGCTTGCACCTGCCATTTGCCACTGGTAAAGCGCCTGCATGGCGTAGTGGCGAGCCATACGGCGAGTGGCGGCGGTGTGGCCTTTTTGGCCCGCGTTTTTTTGACCGGGGCTATTCTGAAATGTCATTACACTTACCTGATAAAATAAAACTGCTAAAGAACTGGGATTGATAAATTCAAACCCACAAACACGTTATGCCAACGAGCGCCCAGCATCGTCTTAAAAAATAAAAAGTCACCCGTCGGCAAATGCTTACATTATCCTCCCGCACCCATGAGCTGCGAGGAGGTACATTTAAATGTTGCTGATAAGCGAAACCATTTCAAGCGCGGTGGATGCAGCTTCAACGCCTTTGTTACCCGCTTTGGTACCAGAGCGTTCAATCGCTTGTTCAATAGAATCTACCGTTAAGACACCGAAAGTAATTGGAATACCGGCATTCAACGAAACCTGCGCCAAACCTTTGGTGCATTCACCGGCAACATAATCAAAGTGCGGTGTACCGCCGCGGATAACGGCACCCAGGGCGATAATGGCATCGTACTGTTTGGTGGCAGCAATTTTTTGTGCAACCAACGGGAACTCAAAGGCACCCGGTACATAATAAACAGTAACGTTCTCATCTTTAATGCCGTGGCGGCGCAGTGTATCCAGGGCGCCGTCTTTTAAACTCTCAACCACAAAACTGTTCCAACGACTGACAATCAACGCGTACTTGCCTTTTGATGCAGCAAAATCACCTTCAATAACGTTAATGTTGCTCATAGTGTATTCTCATTACATTTTAAATGCGTATTTAAAAAAGGGAATCATCCTCCATTCATGGATGACGACTGCCGGTATTACGAATCTTTTCTTAAACTTAAACTCAAAACTATTTCAGAACCGGCATCAAATTTATTTACCGCTTGGGCAAACGTATTCAACCACTTCCAAATCAAAACCCGAGAGTGCTGAGTAACGCATGGGCGCTGACATTACCCGCATTTTGCGCACCCCCAGGTCGCGCAGGATCTGCGAGCCGGTACCAACTTGTTTATATAACACTTCCGGACTACGGCGCTGTTGCTTACCGCTTAGCAGCCAATCAATACTTTCCTCAACTTCACTGGTGGACTCATCGTGACAAATCAACACTACCACTCCCTTGCCTTCTTCACTCACACGCTGCAAGGCTTCCTGGTAAGACCAGGCTTTGCCACCTGCAATAGAGGGACGTTGCAAGCTCAAAATATCGCGCGCCAAATCCATGACATGAACGCGAACCAGGGTGGGCTCATGGGTAATTTCGCCTTTCACCATGACAAAATGCAGGTCTCCGCGCGCCAGGTCGCGGTAGGTCCGCAAATCAAACTCGCCGTAGAGCGTTTCTACTTTACGGGTGTTAATGCACTCCACCGTTTTCTCTTTGGTAGCGCGATAGTGGATCAGATCGGCAATGGTACCGATTTTTAATCCATGTTGCTCAGCAAATTGCTCAAGGTCTGCACGCCGGGCCATGGTACCGTCCGGGTTCATGACCTCTACAATAACGGCGGCCGGTTCAAAACCTGCCAAACGCGCGAGGTCGCAACCTGCTTCTGTATGGCCGGCCCGGCTCATAACACCACCCGGTTCACTCATCAGCGGAAATATGTGGCCTGGCTGGACAATATCGGTGGGCTTTGCGTTGGCACGCACAGCGGCGCGCACGGTCAGCGCGCGGTCTGCTGCAGAAATACCCGTACTAACACCTTCGGCTGCTTCAATAGAGGCCGTAAAATTGGTGGTGTGCTGGGATTTGTTGTCAGACACCATCAGCGGTAAATCCAATTGTTTACAGCGCTCCTGCGTAAGCGTCAGGCAAATCAGACCGCGAGCATAAGTCGCCATAAAATTGATGTCTTCGGGGCGAACCTGCTCGGCAACCATAATCAGATCACCTTCATTTTCACGGTCTTCATCATCCATCAGGATAACCATTTTGCCGTGACGCATATCTTCAATCAGTTCTTCGATGGTGTTGAGTTGCATAAGTGTTCTCTGTATCAATTCTCTTCAAATTGATTATTGGGATCAGTGTAGCCTTTCGGTTGGTGATTCAAAAAAATGATCAAGTCGCCGACCGTATGTATTTTTCCATAAAGCGGATTTAATTTTGTATAGGTAATGCATCGATCTGTTCTTTGCGCAATCCGCTCAATCAATTCTTCCAGGTTATCGCCATCCACATGAAGGACTGAATAAAGATTATCACTCCAGCGCAATGGAAAATCTTTTTGGAGAGGTATCTCAAATTGAATTTCTTCGTATACCGCCCGCACAATAAAAGTATCAATCCCAGTTAGTGTTTGTTCACGCGAAAAGGTGCATAAAGACTCACCGTGTCGTTGCGCCATTAATTGATTGAAATACCATTTTTCTTTGGTGTGTTCATATACACCCAAGCCTACAACCGCGACCACTGCCATGGCTGTGACCCAGGGGTGCATCCATAAAATATACAATCCTGCGCACACCGATACCAACAGCACAGACCAGCCCGCAACACCGAGAGGTTGCGGCTTATATCCAGGCATAAGGCGCGATGGAATGCGCATTACACAAAACCGTTACTGGCTAAAAACTCCAGGGTAATAGCGCTTTGGCCTTCGCTTTCAGCCGCTTTGTCGCCGAGCATTAAACGCTCCAGGTAGCGCGCCAATATATCTACCTCAAGGTTTACCGGTGAGCCGGCCTGGTAGCTCCCCATTATGGTCTGTTCAAGTGTATGTGGGACTATATTTAATTCAAACTCGGCGCCATCAACTTTGTTAATCGTAAGGCTGGTTCCATCTACCGTGATGGAGCCTTTGTGCGCAATATATTTGGCAAGCGCTTTGGGTGCACGTATACGAAAACGTTCGGAGCGAGCATCGGGATGACGGCTGACAACTTCACCCAAGCCGTCTACATGCCCGCTGACAATATGGCCGCCCAGGCGGGTTTGCGGTGTGAGTGCTTTTTCAAGGTTGACCCGCTGGCCGATCTTCCACTGCGGAAGGCTGGTATTATCCAGGGTTTCACGCGATACATCTGCCCAGTAACCATCGCCGGGAAGCTCTACCACCGTAAGGCAAACACCATTGGTAGCAATGGAATCTCCCAATTGGACATCCCTTAAATCCAACCCGTTGGTGTTAATCCGCAAACGCAAATCGCCATTTTTTGGTTGGAGCGCAACGACTTCGCCAATAGCTTCGATGATTCCGGTGAACATAATCGGCGCTCCTGTGGTTAATAAAAATCTTAGGCAATGATGCTGTCGGGTGCGACTTCAACTTTGATCGTCAAATCAATCACTTTGGTTTTAGCGATAAGATCGTGCACGCAGCGGTTTTGGTTGTTAAAAAAGATATAGAGAATATCGCCGAATGCCAGCAACGGCCCAAGTCCACCCGGTAAAAAACCGACGACCCATTGTGGCAAATAGCGATTGAGGATCAGGGGTACAAAAGCCGGCTTCCGGCCATCCAGGGTGACGATTGCCAAGTTCATTATTCGCTTGCCGATGGTTTGCCCATAGCGATACAAGAGGAAACCGTGCAATACAAAAAACATGGCCACGCTGAACAGCGCCAGGCCGTTAGACAAAGTAGACGATATTTCCTGTTGTTTTTTGAAGGCTTCCCATACACCAAAGTGATTGAAGACAGGAAATGACACCGCCATGCCGATCACGCCATCAATCAAGGCTGCGACAAAACGTTTGTAACGCCCGGCAATATTACTGACAGGTGGCGGTGTTTGCGGCGGCAGGCCGCCGGGTTCTTGAGAGTCGTTCATCAGTATTCCGTATCCGGTATAGCGGTAATTCGCCAATCTGTGCCGACTGCCCTGATATCGCTGATTTTTAACGGCAAGGCAGAAGACATGGTGTTTAAGGGTAAATCAAACAGCGGACGCGCATTACTGCCGAGCAGTTTGGGCGCCATATAAATAATAACTTCATCCAGCAGGCCGCGGCGCAAAAAGCTCGCGGCCAGTGTCGCCCCGGATTCAACCAGCACCTCATTACATTGACGTTTCGCCAATTCACTTAAGAGTGCATTGAGATTAATCCGGCCATCATTAGCGGGTATGGCGATTAATTCAACATGCTTTGGCCAGCCATCCAGTTTATCTGTATTCTCAGGACGGCCATTGTGAACAAGGAGGATAGGCGTTTCCTGGGCGAGGATTTTGGCGTTGCGTCCCAGGCGCAGGCTTGAATCCACAATCACGCGCAACGGCTGTCTGGCAGCAACAGCTTGCGCATCGGGCACATCCAGTTCATCAACACGCACTGTCAAGGATGAGTTATCCAGCAGCACTGAATCAATCCCGCTGATAATCGCGCAAGTGCGCGCCCGCAGGCTTTGCACATCAGCGCGGGCTTTTTTGCCCGTAACCCATTGGCTTTCACCGCTGGCCATAGCGGTACGGCCATCCAGGCTCATACCCATTTTGCAGCGCACAAACGGCAGTTTACGCTCCATCCGCTTGATAAAACCGGGGTTGAGCGCGCGGGCATCCTCTTCCAGCAAAGGGCCGTCTACCTCTATGCCCGCTTCGCGCAGGTGATCAAGGCCGCGTCCCGCAACCAGCGGATTGGGGTCTTCCATTGCAAATACCACACGCGCTATACCGGCATCGACCAAGGCATGGCTGCACGGGCCGGTTTTACCGGTATGGCTGCAAGGCTCAAGGGTGACATAAGCAGTCGCACCCTGGGCATGATTACCGGCGGCCAGCAAGGCATTCACTTCCGCGTGTCCTTCACCGGCGCGGACATGCCAGCCTTCACCCACCACTTGCCTGTCTTTTACCAATACACAACCCACCCGAGGATTGGGCATGGTGGTATAAAGACCGCGCTCCGCCAAACGCAGTGCCTGCGCCATAAACCTGTAATCGGCTGGGGTAATCGACATGGGCAGCAACTCAAATGAAAAGATTAATTGTCTGGCTGTTGTTCGAGGCGATCGATTTCCTGGCGGAATTCGTTCAGATCTTTAAAGCGGCGGTAAACCGATGCAAAGCGGACATAGGCCACTTCATCCAGCTTTTGCAATTGTTCCATCACCTTTTCACCGACAACAATCGATTTCACTTCGCGCTCACCGGTGGCCTGCAAAAAGTGTTTGATATGGTTGATGGAAGATTCTATGGCTTCAATACTGACGGGGCGTTTTTCCAGGGCGCGCAACAATCCGGCGCGCAATTTATTTTCATCAAAAGGCTCGCGGGTACCGTTTTGCTTAATAATGCGCGGCATCACCAATTCGGCGATCTCAAAGGTGGTAAAGCGCTCGTGACAGGACAAACATTCACGGCGACGACGCACCTGGTCGCCCTCCGCCACCAAACGGGAGTCGATAACTTTGGTATCTTCGGCACTACAAAACGGACAATGCATAAGCCTCGGCCCCGGCAATTGATAAAGTGGGCGCATACTAGCACAAAATCTTGCGATTCTGCCCTATGGTCCATAGGCCACATCGCGTGGGCGCATTAGAATGGCACAGCCTATAAGCGCGCTAATAACGGAAATTTAAATTAGATAAGAGGTTTTAATTTCCTGGCTATCGGATAACTTCTACACGGTTACGCCCGCCGGATTTAGCAAGGTAAAGTGCCCTGTCTGCCCGCGCAAAAAAGTGCACCAATGTCTCCACCCCGCCAAATTCGGCAACACCGAAACTGCCGGTGATGCCAAGGGTCTGGTTGCCCAGATGAAGTTGCTCTGCCGCCATAGCGGCGCGCAGTTTTTCGGCGACTCCCTGGGCTGCATCCAACGATGTCTGCTTGAGCAGGATTAAAAATTCTTCCCCACCCCAACGACACAAAATATCGCCACTGCGCAAACTGTTTTCCAGCATCCGTGCCACACGCATGATGACCCTGTCGCCGGTAAGGTGGCCGTGATTATCATTAATCTGCTTGAAATGATCTATGTCGAGCAAAATCATGGAAAGCGGCATTTTTGCGCGATGCGCCTCGTGTACAGCCTGTTCAAACATAAGCTCAAAGGCATGGCGGTTTAATAAGCCGGTCAGCGAATCTGTGGCGGCCACATTTTCCAGGCGACGCTGGAAGCGATTGACACTGTATAGGCACAGCAGCAAAACCAGCGCAGTCACTGCTGCACTCACGGCGATATTGCCTAACAATACCTGCCGCACCTTGGCAATGTCAGCCTCTTCGGTTTGCTCTACTACCAGGTACCAGTTGAATTCAGGAATGTAGCGAGAGCTGAGCATGATGACGCCCGATGCATTTTCGTATTCCAAATTGGTGGGCTGGGTATTTTTGTTAATAATTTTATCGGCAATTGCCCCTATACCCGGCAATTCATGGATGGAGCCCTTTTGGAGCTCACCGGTTTTTGATGAGACAATAATTTCACCCGCTTCATTGACAAAATAAACACGGCGATTAAAGCGTTGCTGAATATCATCAATCACACGCGCCAGTGATTCCAGGGTCAAACCCACGCCGGCGGTACCGATAAAATTGCCGTCAAAATCCAGCACCCGGTAGTTAATAAAAATAGTGACCGTATCGCTATTGGCGAGGTCTACATCCAAATTCATCTCATAAGGAGTTTTCATCTCGCGCACGCGGAAAAACCAGGTATCGCGCGGCTCAGATTCCTTTACGGTTTTGAGTATGCCTTTCGGGTAATAATAATTACGTGTTTTATCGGACACCAGGAAACTGCTGACCGCCCCGTACTCTTCCTTGACTTCGTTTAAATAACGCGCGATTTGTGAACCATCCTGTTCACCGGACAGTATCCAGTCGCGAACAAAAGTGTCGCTCGCCATCAGGGAAGAAATAAAAGTAGGACGCAACACATCGCGCTGGATTTCAGAGTAGATGTTGTCGCCTGTAAGTGGCAGGCCTTGATCGATAATGGAATGGCGGATTTGGTCGCGCGATACCCAATAACTGGCCAAGCTGGTGGCGAGGAATCCCATGAGCAGGATTACACCCAACCACACCAACATGCTGTACTTTTTCCAGAAAACACTCAACATCTATCAATCCTAACGCATTGTTTTTCCGAAGTTTAGCAGAACATTTCCACGCTACCGGCAGGAACCCGCCATAAAAAAGCAGCCACGTGGGCTGCTTTCAAGACATCACATCCCGCTAAGGCGCGGGCACATTAATCAGCGTAAACCGGGAAGTCTTTGCACAGGCCGGCTACCTTGGCTTTTACACCGGCGATAACCTCATCGGCATTACCGGCTTCCAGGGCATCAAAAATATCGCAGATCCAATTGGCCAATTGTACGCACTCGGCTTCTTTAAAACCGCGAGTCGTGATTGCCGGAGTACCTACCCGTATACCGGATGTCACGAAAGGCGAACGCGGATCATTAGGAACGGCATTTTTGTTGACGGTGATGTGCGCTTTACCCAGGGCTTCATCGGCATCTTTACCTGAATAGGATTTACCGATCAGGTTCACCAGCATCAAATGGTTTTCGGTACCACCAGATACTATATCAATGCCGCGTGACAGGAAGGTCTTGGCCATTGCCTTGGCGTTCACAACCACTTGTTGTTGGTAGGCCTTATAGTCAGGAGTCATGGCTTCTTTGAAACTTACCGCTTTGGCAGCAATAACGTGCATCAACGGGCCGCCCTGGCCGCCCGGGAATACCGCAGAGTTGAGCTTTTTCTCGATCTCTTCATTGGCTTTGGCCAGAATCAGGCCGCCGCGCGGGCCACGCAGGGTTTTGTGGGTGGTGGTGGTGGTAACATCGGCGATTTGTACCGGGTTGGGATAGAGACCAGCGGCAACCAGGCCAGCAACGTGGGCCATGTCCACAAACAGGTAAGCACCCACTTTATCGGCAATCTCGCGGAAGCGCTGCCAATCCACCACTTGTGAATAAGCCGAAAAGCCGGCCACAACCACCTTGGGCTTATGTTCCAGCGCCAGGCGCTCCACTTCGTCGTAGTCGATCAGGCCAGTAGCCGGGTTCAGGCCATATTGCACAGCATTGTAATACTTACCCGAAGAACTCACCTTGGCACCGTGGGTCAGGTGGCCGCCGTGGGCGAGACTCATACCCAAAATGGTATCGCCCGGGCTGCACAGGGCGGCGTATACCGCTTGGTTGGCTTGTGAGCCTGAGTGAGGCTGCACGTTGGCATAATCAGCACCGAACAATTGCTTTGCACGCTCAATTGCCAAAGCTTCAGTGACATCTACATATTCACAGCCACCGTAATAACGCTTGCCCGGATAACCTTCAGCGTATTTATTGGTCAGCTTGGTACCTTGGGCGGCAATCACCATAGGGCTGGTGTAGTTCTCTGAAGCAATAAGTTCAATGTGTTCTTCCTGACGGCGGCCTTCACTCTGTATGGATTGCCAAATTTCGGGGTCGAAAGAAGCGAGAGTTTGGTTTTTATCAAACATGGAAAAGTCCTGAGCTGGGCAATCCCTGAAAGGGTGCCGTGTTAATGGGAAGGTGAAAATTGAGGCGCGCATTGTACATCAATCACCTGAACACCTGCCATGTAAAAAATTCATGGTGAACAGAATTTAGCTACTCTATTCCCCTGTCTTTTTGTCGCCAAAAACCTTGCCGATACCCTACCTGCCGTGGCTCCAACCACCTGAGTTCGCTGCCGCACAGATTCAATTTGGGTACTTTTGTTACAAAGCCACTGCATATCGGCACTGCACAAATCCATGCACCACGACTGAGCACAATGATGTTTTAAGCCAGCCAACCCGCTGTTAGAAAAGATTTCAGGCGACCGGCATCCCAATGGCACCAGCGCCCGTGTAAAAAAACAGCCAGTGAGGGGAATTCGGGTTGAGGCGCCATCCAAAATTCCAAGCCCATTACAAATAAGGGATTTTTATCAGGCAGCGACACTTTGGCCGCATCGCCTGACGGCATGATTGGTTCGGGATTTCATGGCTAATCGCAGTTTGGGCCCCGGTTTTGCATCAGTCCGGGTACCTCCAGCAAAAGGTGTTCTTAGAAGCAGCCTTCAACTGAAAGGAAGTAATAGATGAGTAGGTTTCAACAATGGGTAGGAGTACTGGCGATAGTATGTGCAGCCGCGCCAATTGCCCAGGCCCAATCCAACTATTCAATCGGTGCGGGTGACGAACTTCGCCTCACCGTCTACGGCCAACCGGAGCTGACTACCGAAGGCCAGGTTAACAATGACGGCACCCTGGAAGTTCCGCTCCTGGGTAGTGTAAAAGTCGGCGGACGCTCCAGCGGCGATGCCGCCAAACTGATTGCCGAGCGCTACCAGACCGGTAATTTTCTGAAAAGCGCCCAGGTTAATGTACTCATTACCAAATACCGCAGCCAGGTCGTCTCTATCTTAGGCAAGGTAAACCGGCCCGGTCGCCTGGTGTTGGAAGGTTCAACCTCCCTCACCCAGGCTATTGCCTGGGCGGGTGGGATTGCTGATTCGGGTAACGAGCGCGTGGTGCTCGTCCGCACTGATGCCAACGGCCGCCAGGAGCGCCATGAATATGACCTGCAAAAGCTGTTGGGCCGCGAAGCTGATTCTGGTTCAGCCGTGTGGCTGAAAGACGGCGATACCCTTTATGTCCCCAATGCTGATCGCTTTTATGTGAGCGGGGAAGTACGTATTCCCGGCATGTATGCGCTGGACCGTCCCTTAAATGTCATGCAAGCCATTGGTGTTGCCGGCGGACCGACGGCCCGCGCCAGTGACCGCTCAGCAAAACTTTACCGCAAACAGGCCGATGGCTCTGTTAAAGAACTGCGCGCCAAGCCCGACGACAAGGTGTTGGATGGTGATGTCATGGTTGTCCAAGAGAGCCTGTTTTAGGGAGGCCTGCCTTCCGAGGAAATCCTATGATGAATCTTGATACCCTGTTTCGTATCCTGTTCGCACATCGGCTGCTGATTCTCGGCGTCGCTGCCGCTACCTTGGGCCTCGCGGTCCTGGTGTATGTGTTTACGCCCAAACTCTATATGGCCAGCACTGACCTGATTATTGATGGCAAAGGCCAGGATCCGATCAGCGGGCAAACTCTTCCTGCGCGGGTAATGGCCGGTTATTTAACCACCCAAAGTGAAATTATCCGCAGCCGCAATGTGGCCAACAAAGTGATTGACCAGCTCACGTTACTGAAACATCCCGACCTGGTGCGTGAACTGAGTTTTTCGGACAAACCCCAGCAACAGCGTAAAGCCGTATTGAATTACCTGGACAAGGGCCTGGTCGTGGATTCACAACGCGACAGCAACGTACTGAATATTGGCTTTAAGGCGCGCAACCCGATCCTGGCCGCCCACATTGCGGATGCTTTTGCACAGGCTTACATAGAAACCAATCTGGAGCTGCGTATTGAACCGGCCAAGCAGATTACGCGCTGGTATGACCAACAGCTGGCCGGCATGCGTAGCAGCCTGGTTGAAAAACAAAATGCACTTTCTGCCTACCAGGAGCAACATGACATCCTGGTTACCTCAGACCGTATGGACCTCGAATCCAGCAAGCTTGCGGAATTATCGTCACTCTTGATCGCCGCCCAAAATGAGCGGCTCAACAACGCCAGCCGCAGTGAAATGATTTCCGGCAAAAGGCGCAGTATTCCCGCTGAGGCGCTGGATAATCCCCAAGTCCAGCGCCTTTCCGGTGAGCTTGCCCAGGCACAGGCCCGACTGGCGGATTTGGCAACCAAAGTGGGGGAAAACCATCCCCAATACCGCCAAACCCAGGGTGAAGTTGACTCCCTGAACCAGCAATTGGCCACCGCGCTTCGGTTTATCAGCGGCAGCCTTCGCTCATCCGTTGAGTTATCGCAAAACCGTGAAGAACAGCTTAAGTCTGAGCTGGCTGCACAAAAAGAGCGCGTGTTACAGCTCAGCCGCAACCGCAATGAACTCGCCCTGCTGAAACAGGAGGCCGATAACTCCCAGTCCGCCTACGATGCCGCACTGGCCCGTGCGACCCAGACCAAGCTTGAAAGCCAGGTCGCCCTGACGGATATCTCCATTCTCAATACAGCCGCAACACCAGCCCGCCCCGCCAGCCCCAAAGCTGCCATGACCCTCGTATTGGGTGGGATTGCCGGAATCCTGCTGGGCCTTGCGGCAGCCTTGGGCCGTGAATGGATGGACCGACGGGTTCGCAATGCCCACGATCTTGAGCAGGGTTTAGACCTGCCGGTACTCAGTTACATTCCCGCAACCCGGGGTGGCTTTTTCACTCACCCTGGCCTTTCACTCAAGGGGTGATCTATGAATGAATTTGCACAGGCAACTGCGGCGCCCTTAGCGCGCCCGCAAGCCATGACTCCACCAAAAGAGGCAGGCAACCAGAAGGAAGCAGGTAACCCAAAGGAAACAGGTAATAAGATAGGCCGCATACTGGAGAGCCGCGGCAAAATTACCCGTGAACAATTCAAATCCATTATTGCCCTGCAAAATGAGCAGAACCTGCGCTTCGGCGATGCCGCGATAAGGTTGGGGCTGGTCGCCAGCGAAGACATAAACGCTGTCCTGGCAGAGCAATTTGCCTATAGCCTGCCGCCCGGCCCAAACAGCACACTCGATCCCAGGTTGATTGCCATATTTGAACCTCACAGCCCCCAGACCGAAGCCTTGCGCAGCCTGCGCAGCGAATTACAGTTGCGCTACTTTAAACGCGGATCACACCTGAGCCTGGCGGTGGTGGGGGCGGATGACGCTGCTGCCATAGCACTGACTGCCGCTAACCTCGCCATCAGCATGGCACAGACGGGGGTTAAAACGCTGTTAATTGATGCCAACCTGCGCTCACCGCAATTAAACACCCTATTCGGCCTCAACGACCGCAACCCCGGATTAACCGATTTAGTGGCCGCGCGCTCCCTGGTCGAGCCCCTGTCACTGCCCGGGTTGGGGTCACTCTGGATACTCAGCGCCGGCACTGAAGCGCCGAATCCGCAGGAGTTGCTCGCCAGTAAGTACTATGAACACCACCTGCGTGAGATTTCCAGCCATTTTGAAGCAATCATTATCAACACCCCGCCCCTGCCGATAGTCATGGATGCCCAACTCATCGCGGCACAGGCAGGCGCAGCCCTGGTGGTTGCGCAGGAAAATACATCGCGCCTCAAGGATATTGAGCGTATTTGCAGCCACTTGCGCGGAGTGGGCGTGAGCCTGCTGGGTGCCGCCCTGCGGCAATAACATCCGACCACAGACGTCAGAGGTAAGGATGAACTACGCAAACCCGGGACTTTCGGCAGACAGCAGCACTCCCGTCACGGAAAGTGCAGCCAGCGAAAAATTTGATGACCGAATGGTTATTGCCATAGTGATTGCCACTGTTAGCTACCAGGCAATCCTGTGCCTGTTGAACACCCATGGGCTGAGCGCGTCAAGGACACTTCTGGGGCTTAGCGAAGCGCTGATCCTAACGGCCTGCCTGCCGTTTATCGCCCGGCGAATGTTGCCGGGAGTCATTATTATTATCGCTTTTTGCGGCGCCATGTTCTGCCTGCAAGCCCTGCTCAGCGGTGGCTTGAATATCAAAACCTTTCGCGACCTTGCCATTCCGCTCTGCTATTTCTGGCTCGGCTGCAATATCGGTCGAATCAATATCGCCAGCCGCGCACTCAGCTGCGTCATCACCGTTGTGCTGTTCATGGGTTTGCTCGAATTATTTTTCCTGGACCGCTATACCGACTTCTTTAATATTTTCAGTTACTACGTCAACACCGGCAACCTTGAACCTGTTCCCTCTTACGCTAACAGCAAGCTGCAACTCAACGGCATTCGCCCCGAAGGTATCGGCCGTACCCTATTACCGGACTTGCTTGGCAGCCACCGCGTATCCTCGGTATTCCTGGAGCCTGTATCGCTCGGCAACTTTGCCACTATTTGCGCGGCCTGGGGATTGAGCCTGGATAAAAAAGACCTGCGCAAAACCCTGTTCTTCGTAGTGGTTGCGGTAGTAATGATTGTGATCTCGGATTCGCGCTTTGCACTCACCACCGTCAGCCTGATGTTAGCCATGCGTCTGTTCATTCACGGCCGGGGCCTTTACCTGCCGATTGTCGCGCCTTTCCTGGCCATTATTTTATTGGTGATTTTGGGAATCGACAGCGGCGAGTTTGTAGAAGACAGCTTTCACGGTCGCCTTGCATTGTCCGGCCATGCACTGCTCGAATTTGACATAGCGACGCTCTTTGCAACCACCCTATCCAACCCCTACGCCGATATGGGTTACGCACACCTTATATCGGCATTTGGTTTGCCCGTTTCACTCTTGCTCTGGTTCAGCCTCTGGTTGCTGCCCATGCCCGATGCACAAGCGCAGAGGTTCCGCGCCTTCGCAGCCATCTACATCGTATTGATTTTGTGTGTCAGCGGCTACTCCCTCTATGCCCTTAAAACCTCCGGCGTGCTGTGGTTTTTAATGGGTTGCTGTTTGAAAAAACCGGCACTGGCTGCCGAACCCAAGCTTGCCGTTGCCGCTGCACCTCCATCTATTCTGGTGGAGGTAGGCAACCATATCAGGAGAAGAACCGATGCCTGTTAAGGTGACCCATATTGTTCGCCAGTATTTACCCTCTATTGGCGGCATGGAAGAAGTGGTGCGCAATATTGCCATGCACCAGTTACGCCAGGGCCGACAAAGCACCCGCATCATTACCCTCAATCGTTTATTCCGCAATACACAACAGCAATTACCGGAGCAGGAAAATATTGACGGCATAGAGGTGATGCGCCTGCCCTACTACGGCTCCAGCCGTTACCCGATTTGCCCGCACGTTTTGCGCGAGCTGGATGATACAGATGTTATTCACGTACACGGTGTAGATTTTTTCTATGACTTTTTAGCGGCAACCAAATGGCTGCATAAACGCCCCCTAATTCTCTCAACCCACGGAGGTTTTTTTCACACGCCATTTGCGTCGCGCGCCAAGCAGACCTATTTCAATACGGTTACACGCCTTTGCTCGTCGGCTTACAACAGCGTAGTTGCCACCAGCGCCAATGACGGACATTTATTCAGCAAAATTTTAAACACGCCTAAATTGCAGGTCATTGAAAACGGTGTGGATGTTGAAAAATATTCAGACCAGGCAGCTCCTTCCCTGCAACCCACGCTGATCTATTTCGGACGTTGGTCTGCCAACAAAGGCTTGGTAGAAGCACTCGACCTGTTTGCGCATTTGCATCAACGCGACAGCACCTGGAAGTTAATTATTGCGGGCCGTGAATATGACCACAGCTTGCATGAATTAAAAACCCGTATTGATATTTTGCGTTTGCGTGACCAGGTTACCCTGGCTGCCAATCCAAGCGATACCGACATCCGCCAACTTATCCGACGCGCAAGTTATTTTCTATGCCTGTCCCACCACGAAGGTTTTGGCATTGCGCCTATTGAAGGTATGAGTGCGGGCCTGACACCCCTACTGAGTGATATCCCTCCGTTTAAACGCCTGGTCGATCAGGCTAACCTCGGTTTTAATATCAATAAAGAAACCCCCATCAGAGATACGGTAACTCGACTACTCGCCCTGCATGCACAAGGCAATGAGGCCTACCTTGAGCGTCGCAATACCGCCATAGCATTTGCCAGGCAGTACGCCTGGCCGAAAGTTGCTGACCGTTACCTTGCGCTCTATGAAGAACTGGCACGTCATAACCAAGGGGAGCGGCGCCCATGACCCTTTTACTTCTGGATTATTTCACTGGATGGCTGCAAACATTATCACCGCGGAAATTAAGGGGAATAGCGTTGGGAATTTTGTTGGCGCCCTTATTTGCCGAGGCCCATTGCCTCGACCAGGAGCGCCTGACCGGTGTAAATCTCAGCGGTGCTGAATTTAACTCCAGTAAATTGCCCGGAACACCCTACAAGGATTACACCTTTCCGACCGACAGCGAGTTGACCTATATAGCAGCACAAGGTGCCAATGTCATTCGCGTGCCCTTTCGCTGGGAGCGTATTCAGAATGAAGCCATGGGTGCATTGAATGCAGCGGAATTAAAACGCTTGCAAGTGACCGTCAATGCCGCCAGCAGCAAAGGATTATGCGTCGTACTGGATATTCATAATTACGCAAAATATTTTGGCCAGGCCCTCGCTGGCGACAGCAATTTACAAAATGCACTAGTGGATGTATGGCTGCGTCTGGCCGTTGTTTTCAATGACCCAAAACAAACCGCATTCGGTTTGATGAACGAACCGAATTATATGTCGCTGGAAGAATGGGCAACACTCAGCAAACGTATAGTGACCGAATTGCGCAATGCAGACGCGAACCATTTAATCCTGGTGGCCGGTGGACATTGGAGCGGCTTACACGACTGGTTCTCACCGGCCAAGGGCCCCTCCAACTCAACACTGTTTGCAGACTTCAAAGACCCGCTCAAACGCACCCTGCTTGAAGTACACCAATACGCCGACAAGGATTATTCCGGCACCGGCAACACTTGTCGTGCCGTCGATCAATTTGATCCCCTGTTTAACAAACTCACCGATTGGGCAAACGTCAACGGACAACAATTATTCCTGGGCGAGTTCGGAATGCCGCAAACCCCTGAATGCCTGGCCGTACTGGAGCGTTTCCTCAGTTTGATGAACGGCACTGTGTGGAAAGGATGGACTTACTGGGCCGCCGGTGGCTGGTGGGGCAAGTATCCGCTGGCACTTAATACCAGCATCACAGAGCCTTCGACCCAATGGCCGATTTTGAAAAAATATTTTTATAACCCGGCTGTGCCGACCAAAAAAAGTCCGCCTTCACCACCAACACCGCGCCTGCCTAAACAGCGCCATTCATTTTGAAAGTAACCCGGAAGGAGCACACCCATGAATACATTCAGTACATTTCAAAGTGATGTCACAGAAACCAAGCTGTCAAAAGAAGATGACAAGCCTGTTTTTTTGGTGTTATCAGCGCATGATTATCGTTCACCACGTAAAGCCAATATCCATTTTATTACCTCAGAACTGGCCAAGCGCGGCCGCACACGTTTTTTCTCCCTGCGCTACAGCCATCTTTCCAAATACACCTCAGACCCACGCCTGTCACTGGACTATGCCGCCAACCAGATAGGCCTTTACCAGGGTGTTGAATGTTATTTGTGGAAAACCAGAATTCATCCTTTCAATACGCGCCGCCGCTGGTTGCGCCCGCTGGAAACCCTTATGTACAACTGGTACAGCCAGGGTTATAACCCGGTGCTGCGCAGCTGGATCCAGGAGGCCACGGTAATACTGTTGGAAAGCGGTGTAGCGCCGGTCTTTTTTGATTTGATTAAAGCACTCAATCCCGTGGCCAAAATCCTGTATCGCGCATCCGATGCGCTGGAAACCATTAATGTTGCCGAGTACATCAATAAAACCTTTGCACGCATTGCAGGCGAAATTAATACCATTGCCTTGCCTTCCAAAGCACTCGCAGAAACAATTCCCAGCAAACACAATCTCGCTTTTGTGCCGCACGGTATTGACCATTCAGTGGCAGCTCAGGCAGACCCATCGCCTTACGGCGACGGTATTCATGCCGTATCCGTCGGTTCCATGCTGTTTGATCCGGATTTTTTTGTGCACGCTGCCAAACGCTTCCCTGATATCACCTTCCATATTATCGGCTCGGGCCAATCCAGCCATCCCGACTATGGTAACAATGTAAAAATCTACGGCGAAATGCCGTTTGCAAAAACCCTGTGCTACATCAAACATGCGCACCTGGGCATAGCGCCCTACTCCAGCGACAACATGCCTGCCTATTTGCGCGATACCTCAATGAAATTAATCCAATACGATTTTTTTGAAGTACCGGCCATCTGCCCATTTTTTATTGCGGCAGATTACCCCAACCGGTTCGGCTACCACATCGGTGACGGCGATTCGATTGCACGTGCCATCAACCGTGCATTACACCCGAGCCAGCCGCTGGTTGCACAGCGGGTATTGAGTTGGAGCGAAGTCACCGAGCGTATGCTGACACCGCAACTTTTCCGCGATACCGAGATGAGCCTATGACCACATCAGCTACAGATATTTTAATGTTGGGTGGTTTCCCGGTGCTGCGTACCACGGCCGATGATTTGCAACAGAAGCTGACGCAGCCGCTGGAGACAGGACAGCAACATGTATTGTTCTTTGCCAACACCAATTTCATTGTGAAATGCCAACCGCTGCAAGAAGCTATTGCCGACGCCACGACATTTATCGTAAATGACGGAGTTGGCGTAGACATAGCAACCTGGCTGATACATCGCCAAAAATTTCACCAAAACCTTAACGGTACGGATTTTATCCCCTGTTATTTACAAAGCGTAAAGGATAAAGCCCGGGTTTTTCTCTTCGGTGCAAAACCCGGGATTGCAGAGCGCGCCGCCCAAAAACTCCGTAGTGACTTCGGGGTAAATGTGGTGGGAACCTGCGACGGTTACCAGCAAAACTCACACAAGGTTATTGCCGATATGAATATGTCCGGGGCCAATATTATTTTGGTCGCCATGGGCAACCCGGCTCAGGAAAACTGGATTTTAAGCCATCGCCACACGTTGGATGCATATGTCTTTATCGGTGTAGGTGCGCTGCTGGATTTCCTGGCCGGCGACAAACCGCGTGCACCGCAATTTATCCAGCGGCTTCGCCTGGAATGGTTTTACCGGTTGTGCCTGGAACCGACACGGTTAATACGCAGGTACACCTTTGATATAGCCATTTTCCTCGCTTTGTGTATACGCGCCGGTAAATGGCAAAAAAGAGAAACCTTGCATCGCCGATGAATCGAGAGCCTTTGAATTGAAACCTTTTTTGAATTGAAAGTCTTTTTGAATTGAGAACCCTTATGCGAATTCTGGCTTCACCTGCTTTTTCCAACAAAAAGGTCAACCCTTACAACGCGCTGCTTTATAGCAATATAAAGGCCGTGAACTTCTCACATAAAAAAAACCGGGTGCATGAATATTCCCACAAAAAAGCGCTGCTGGAAAAATTCGATATAATCCATTTTCACTGGCCCGATGCTTATATCAACCCCCGACATATGCTCAAATGCCTGCAACGCACTTTTATGCTGGCGTTGATTGTCATCGTCTGCCGGCTTAAAGGCTCCAGGATAGTATGGACGGTCCATAACGTTGTGCCTCACGACGCCCATCATCTGACATTTTCACACTTTTTTATGCGCTGGTTCGTCAGGCAATGCGACGGCCTTATTTTTATGAGTGAAGAAAGCAAAGCCGCTTTCTTTTCCTTATACAAAACCAAATCCACTACCCAATATACGATTATCCCGCATGGACATTATCGCACCTCTTATCCCCACGCCATCCAAAAGTCCCTGGCCAGGAAACAACTGGGCTTAGCGGATGACAAAAAAGTGCTGCTGTTTTTAGGCATGATCAAACCCTATAAAAATGTCGATGCGCTGATTGAATTGTTTATCCAGGCCAGGATGCAGGATTACTGGCTCCTTATTGCAGGAAATACCAACTCTGCTGAACTTAAGGAAAAACTGCAAGAACAGGCAAAAGCTGCGCCCGTTAAATTGTTTTTGCAATTTATTCCCGACGATAAAATTCATATTTTCTTCAGCGCAGCAGACGCCGTTGTATTGCCCTATAAAACCATATTGAACTCAGGTGCGTTGCTGCTGGCACTGTCATTTGACAAACCGGTAATTGCACCCCACATAGGTGCCTTTGCAAGTCTGCAACAGGAATTGGGTCGCAAATGGATTTATAGCTATGCCGGTGGTTTACAGGCCGACACCCTTAAACACGCACTGGCTTTTCTGGAAAAGCAGGACTACACAGTTCCCTGCCCATTGGAAAATTATGATTGGGATAAACTTGCCCGGGCAACCGTTGCATTTTATTACCAGCTGTTTCCCCTGACACCCACGTCCATCCAGGCAGCAGATTCATGACGCTCAAAAAAAACCTGGGAAGAAGCACGGCATGGATGAGCCTGGCAGCGACTGGCAATAGTGTCACCAGCTTTATTATTTTTATCATCCTCTCACGCATTTTAAGTGCAACTGAAATCGGCCTGGTAGCCTTCGCGCTGATAGTGGTGGAAATCGGTAAATTAATTGTCAATGCCGGGTTGACGCAGGCAGTTATCCAGCGAACTGATTGGGACAATACTTACGCATCAACTTGTTTTTATCTCAACGTGGTATTTTCTGTAGCCGTTACGTTCCTGACCATGTTCGCGGCTGCCCCGCTGATTTCACATTATTACGAGCCCCAGGCCGGCCCCATTTTAAAAGTGTTATCTATTATCTTTTTCCTGGAGGGTTTAAAAGCAGTCCATGAAGGCAAGTTAAAGCGTGAGTTTTCATTTCGCGTAATAGCACTGCGGACTGTGGTTGGCAGTTTAGCATCAGGCATTTTAGGTGTTTACCTGGCCATAAACGGCTTTGGTGTGTGGGCATTAGTGTGGCAGCAAATCATCTGCCAGCTTCTAATTACGGTCGTCACTATCATATCTGCCAAATGGAAACCGGATTTTTCATTTTCAACTGCCTATTGCCGACAGATTCTCAACTTTTCCACACCCCTCACATTTGCACAAATTGTCAGCAACCTTGGCTCCAGAGTATTTGAGATGCTGGTGGGTATTATGATGGGGCCTGCCGCATTGGGTTTTTACCGTATAGGTGGCCGGGCACTTTATATTTTGCAGGATGTGGTGTTAAAACCACTTGAAACAACTATCCTTTCAGCACTCTCTCGCATTCCGCAACGGCAACAACAGGCGCACGGTGTTATACGTGTTATTCGCATGAGTTGCTACATCACCTTCCCGATTTTTTTTGGCGCCGCCGCCGTGGGGCCGGAATTTATAGGCTTTGCATTCGGCAATAAATGGACAACCAGCGGTTATGTCATGACTGCCCTTGCAATAGGCATAGCACCGGTTGTCGTAAGCCAGCAGATCAACGCGGTGCTCACCGCCAGCGGACATTCCCGCCTGGTAATGATCGTGGCCATTATTACCTTTGCGGGTAACTGTATTGCAGGGTTGATCGCCATACCCTTTGGGCTCATCGCAACTGCCTGTGCATTCTCTGTGCGCAGCTACCTTACCTTGTTTTTCAACCTGTGGTTTTTCAAGCGTGTTTATCTGGTTGGCATACTGCACGTATTAAAAGTAACAGCGCCCTCATTTATCTCTTCTGTAGTGATGTTTACATGCCTGTTCGGCATTAAGTTTCTGATGGCATCACAACTGCCTGTGCTGGCAGAGCTGGTAACGCTATGTGTGGCAGGTACATTCATTTACGCCACCTGCATAAGGGTGATATTTAAACACGAGACCCAGGTTTTCTTCAGTGAAAGCATTGACCTGGTGCCCGCAAAACTAAAACCTGTATTAGGCAATATTCAGCGCATTATCAAGCTGACCTAAGATTACCGATTTACATGTAAAGGAGTCCCAAGATGATCAAATCATACCTTATTAACCTCGACAAGGATCTTGATCGCCTTGCGTTTTTTCAATCCAATTTTGATCACTTGGGAATTGCGTTCGAACGCATACCGGCTGTTGATGGCAGGCTTTTTTCCGGGGAAGATTACCAGCACTTTATGAGCCAGCGCCCACGCAACTATAACCGCACTAACACCAAAACCTGGTTGCGCGGCCAGATGGGATGCTTCCTAAGCCATTACAATGCCTGGAAAAAAATTGCTGAAGGCGAACACACCTTTGCCGCTATCTTTGAAGACGACATACATATTGCAGATGATTTACACCATATCCTCCAGGATGACCGATGGATTCCCGGGAACGTGGATATCATTCGCCTGGAAACTTCCACCAACAGGGTTCGCCTGAGTGCGCATCCGGTACTTAACCACCAGCGAAGGAGCCTATACGGTGTAAAGTCTACCAGCTGGTGTGCGGGTGCCTATATTATTAACCGTAAAACTGCGCAGCAACTGATAGCCTTGCCCACGCACTATCATGAACCGGCGGATGTGATGCTTTATCACTTTAGCGAATCAGTTATTGCACCGAAGCTCAATATACTGCAATTTAATCCTGCACTCTGTACCCAGGACAAGCATTTGGCAGATGAGTCCAACAGCGTGCATTTTTCCAGCAATATTGAATTTGATACGGCCGCAAAAACGAATAACCTGAAGCACGGGTTAGAAAAGCTTTCACCCGGAAAAGTGGCAACTGCTATTTACAAATCCCTGTGCGGCTACAGGCGCATTGGTTTCCAGTAAACAATGCCAATGATAAATATTAAATATTTTTTCCACGGATTATGCGGCCGGCAGCGGGGTTTAGGCAGGATATTACTACCGGTTACCTAGAGAAAATTTTTCTCCGATAAGGCTAATACATCGGCAATATGGTATTGAATTTTTTCTTCAAATAATTTCTTTTCTTTTAACCTACTCATAATTTTCTGTGCAACAACTTCCGGCGCAGCGGATAATTCTACGGGTGTCGATAGCAGCCCGGAATGCTCAAGGTTAAAGAACTGTAACAAACCTTCAAATTTATCCTGGTAAGCAAAACAAAACGAGGGAGTTCCACCGCTCAGGGATAATATGGCGGTGTGCATCCTGCCGGTAACCAACATATCCAGCTCAGGCACTACCGCACGAACAATGCCTGGACTTTGGGGCGGCAATAAATAAATTCGCTCGCGGTCTTCGGGCGATACCCATGCAGTGGCCTCTTCCAGAAGTTTTTGGTCCGGCATTTCCGAGCGCGTGTCGTGGGGAATCAGCATTATAGAAATGTCATAACGCAGCAAATATTCTACCAAGGTTTTCAATGCCCCTATAATAAGCGGGTCTTTCTGGGCGTGGAGATAATTAGCATTTAACCCGATGACCTGATCACCCGCATTACGACGGGATACAATCCAACCTTTCGCCTGGCCGACTAATGGATCATCCAAACGGGGTCGCAATAAAAAAGCCAAATCTGCAACCTGACGAACAGGGCGATCAAGTGCCTCTTCCATACGTTTACGCGACACCGGATCACGTGCGCAAATACTCACTGATGCCGGTAAATCACTGAGCGCTTTTCTGGTCATTTCTTCCGGTTTTTTATTGTAGCTCGCCCCTAACAAGGTCGCTTTTTTTCCCAGTTTTGCTGCTTCGGCCAAAAGAGAGATACGGGCAGCCACCGATTTGGGATTGTAGGCACCGTCAATGACATCCGCACCGATAAAATAACATTCGGAATAGCGCGGTAAAACCGAAACCAATAGCGCCTGTTGCACACCCGAATCTTTATAAAAAAAACGCTCGCCGCTGAGGCGGCTGTCAATTTTTTCATCCAGGTCCCAGGTTTTTCCATAGAGCAGGTCAACCTTTGCAGCCCCCTGGTTACGAAGCGAATAGGACGAAGCAGAAATCATTGCCGCATCACCAAGGCTTCCGGGAACCGCAGGGGGAATAATAAGTACACGCCGTTCCTTATCCATTACACCCGTACGTAACCCCGACAGTGCGCGCCCGACCGATACCGAGAAACTACCCATATGACCTCACGAATAATGGAAACGGTTAATAGTTAAAAAACAATCCCACACTTGCATGCCGTGAAACATAATTGCGGTATGCCAGCGGCGATTCATTTTTTCGCCAGCCTGACTCCAGGCGAACTAACCAGTGGTTGCCTGAACCATAGCTGATAGTCAGTGGTGAAAAATCGTAGAGATGCTCTGTGCGAACCCATTCAGGACTCACTTTTTCATAATCGAGGACAGAATAGCGCCATGTACTGGCAAGGCTGATTTTGGAGGAGTACTGCCAAGCTACAGAAGCAAAAATATTTTGAACCTGCGTCGGCGAATCGGATGTTTCGCCGATGGCGGGCTGCCTGAACGTATAGCCTGCATTAAATTTAAGTTTTTCAGTGGTTTGCCAACCTGCAGATAAAGTTGCCAGAGAACCCGATGCATCGTTAATCAAACCATGCCGCTTAAAAGAGGCAACTACCGCCGAAATATTTGTTTTGGGCGACAGCGACCAAATACCTTCCAGCTCAAGTTGATCGTAATCAAAATCGAGTTCACCCGGAATAACATCCGAAGGGGGATTTACGTAAGTTCTGGTGCCTGACCTATAGCGGATAAATAAACTGGATTTGCTACTGGTTTGATAACCCACATCAATGAAACCCTCGTCTTCATCAAAATCCAATGATGTGCGGGTATCATTTGAATGTGTCTGACTCGAGGCTCGTCCCCCGATATGGAAAGATAATTTTCGGTTATTGCCGTAACCGATTTTTGCCTGGACATCATCCCTGGTAACAATATCCTTGCCAAAAAATTCCAGGCGGTCAACCAAATAAGAATCCCGTAACCATTCTACATCAGTATTGATTTGGCTACCGACCAATCCTTTCCAGGCTACATATGTGCTATGAGTACTTCCGTTAAAATCGGGATGTTTATCATACTGGTAATGAGCGCCTCGCCACGTTGCAATTAATCGCTGACGGCCAAAGTTCCTGTCAAAGCTTAAACCGGCAGCCGTCAACCTGGCCTGCTCCTCATCTTCTTCCGGGCTGCGGGAAAAATTACTGTCCCATATGCCCTGTACGGATGCTGTCAGCTGCAACACCTTGTCATCAGCAGCACAGGCATAGTCGCCAAACACAATGCCGGCAATAAGTAACGAAATATTCTTCCTTAAAAATCTATGCATTTATTGCCAGCCTTAATGCTTAACATAATCAATAGGCATGCTGCCCTACAAAACCTCGGAATAAAGTTCCCCAGAGAATTTTTAAATCCAGCAGTAAAGACCAATTACGGATATATTCCAAATCATAAGCAATACGCCCGGACATTTTATCCAGGGTTTCTGTTTCACCGCGGTAACCGTTGATTTGCGCAAGTCCGGTGATACCCGGTTTTACTTTGTGACGCAGCATATATCCCTTAATCTGGCCGCGATAAAATTCATTGTGCGCGACAGCGTGCGGTCGCGGGCCGACAAGTGACATGCTGCCAGACAGCACGTTGAATAATTGCGGCAGCTCATCCAGCGAAGTGCGACGCAGGAAATTACCGAAAGACGTCACCCTCATATCGCCTTTTTTAGCCTGCTTTACATTATCGCCATCTTCACAGACAGTCATCGACCGGAACTTCCACACTTTGATGTGATCTCCGCGCATACCGTAGCGTGTCTGTTTAAAAAATATCGGACCGGGTGAGGTGAGTTTTACACCCAAAGCAATAATCAACATGGGAAGCGCCAGTACCGCTAACATAGCACCGCCTATCACTATATCTTCAAGGCGTTTGGCAAGGCTGTTATCTACCAGGGGCGAATCATAAATACTTAAGGCCGGAATGCCCTGGATGCAGGTCAAACGCGCATGCAATAAATCAAAATTAAAAACATCGGGAATCACATAAGGCGTAACAGTAGTATCTGCAAGGCGATTGATAACGGCATGAATACGGAACTCTGCACGCATGGGCAAGGTGACAAACACAATATCAATTTTTCCGTCGTGTGCATCCTGGTAAAGCTGATCGAGATCGCCGTTAATTGTGATATTTTGTTCAATAAGCCTGCGCTCTTCATTATCACTCCCCAGGCGATCATCATAAAAACCCACCACGCGATAACCGAGCCAGGGCATATCGGCAACTGATTTAATCATGCGTAACCCCAGGTCGTTTGCACCTACGATTGCCACACGTCGCGGTTCTGCAGGGTTGGAGCGCAATTTGGTCAGGAAAATGCGTCGCCCCCAATGCAGCCCGACCATTACTTCGGGCGTCAATACGAGCCACAGTAAAATAGCTTGCAGGTCTACTTTATTAAAAGGTACAGACGATACCACCACTGCACCGATAATAAGTGCAGTACCTAACCAGGCGAACATTAACCGGGAAGCGAGGCTTGATATTGAATAGCCGCGCCACAGGTAATACACCTCATTCCCCTCAGCAAAGAATCCAAACATAATTACCGCACCAATAGCGAAGCTGGTGTAATAATTATTCCACTCAAGATGCATCATCCGCAGAATAATCCACAAGGTAACAGCAATCAGGAATCCATCCAGAGCGCGAAATAAAGCCAGAATTTTTGAGTGATGAAGCCGGATAACTTGCGGCTGGTGAGACAGGGTCGCGGGGTAAAGGGGGCTACTCGGCATCATAGGACTGTTCATTACTACCTCCAGTCAAAGCTAACATTCCACACTTATGCCTGCATTATTCAGACCAGATAAACAACATTATTTCTTTATCTGGAAAAATTACGACGGCAGTCATAATAAAAATCACATCCACTTAAATACGCGCATTTTTTGACGACAGAAAAAATAAAAAAATAACAATGCAGGTGCGCAAATTTAATGCAGATATATACACGACTGAACCATCATGTTTCAGTAACCCGGCACACTCTACAAGATAAACAAAGATTGATTTGTGCGTTGCCGAACATAGAAAAATGCCAATGAAAATAATGCGACGGGTGTTTTAATTTACAACATTGACTGTTATTTTTAATACAAAAAAAGCGCAAAAATACTCATTACTTAAAAGTGCGCTGCCTATAAACGCAAAAATAAATCAGCGATGTGAACCGATTAATTGCAAAACCGGAGCAAGATCGCCTTAAAATAGCGCAGTGCTAATAAACAATGTTTCTTTCAAGCGAATTTAGACGATATAATGCCCAAAGGTTGCACTCATGTGACTCTGTTGCGCATTGTTGAGTTTGATTTTTATGACCATCCTTAAATACCTAACCGGTTATCCGGCAGAAACCCTGAACCAAGTCCGGCAAATCATTAGCGATCAGCGTTTAAGCGACTTTTTAGTTAAAAAATATCCCAATTGCCATAACATCACTAGCGACAAACAGCTTTATGATTTTGCAATCACCTTGAAAAATCGGTTTATGAGCAATTCCCAGCCGCTTAACCGTGCACATTACGATTCAAAAATAAAAGTTATCCAGCACACCCTGGGACAACATCACTACATTACCCGTGTACAAGGCAACAAAACCAAAACCGTCAACGAGATAAAAATAGCCAGCATTTTTCGCAATGCACCGGAAGCTTTTTTAAAAATGATTGTGGTGCACGAATTAGCACACTTTAAAGAGAAAGAGCACAACAAAAGCTTTTATCAGCTATGTCGCCATATGGAACCTGAATACCATCAGTACGAATTTGATATGCGTTTGTATTTAACGCATCTGGATTTGTACGGAGAACTTTATTTGTGAAACCTGAATTATCAGCGCAATATACCAAGGGCGTCCTGTGTATTGTGATTGGCACCTGCTGCTTTGCAGCCAAAGGGATTTTAATAAAACTGGCCTATCGCTACGGCATAACCGCAACACCCTTGCTGATGTTGCGTATGTTGTTTGCGCTGCCTTTTTACCTGAGTGTTGCGCTTTGGATACAGACCCAACCCTACCACAGCTTGAGCGGGCGGCAGATCTGGCAAATTATTGGCCTGGGCCTGCTTAGTTATTATGTCTCCAGCCTGTTTGATTTTATGGGTCTGGAATATATTTCAGCGGGACTGGAGCGCCTGATCCTATACGTTTATCCTACCCTGGTGCTTCTGATCCTTGCATTTGTGAAGCACAAAAAAATCTCTTCCGTAGAGAAGCTATCCTTGGCCATTGCCTATTCGGGCATGTTGCTGGTATTTATCCACGACATTAACCTCAACAATTCCTGGCAACTCACCAGCCTCGGCAGCGGGCTGGTATTGTTAAGCACCATTTCATTTGCGACCTTTATCGTATTGGCTGGGGATATGATTCCCAACGTGGGTTCGTTGCGTTTTACTGCCTATGGCATGTTATCCGCCTGTGTCGGTGTTATCGCCCATAACCTTGCGATTGAGGGCGTGGCGAGCGTTTCCCAACCCTTGCCTGTCTATGGGTTGGCATTGGCGCTTGCGGTATTTTGCACATTAATACCTTCGTTCCTGATGAATGAGGGTATACGCATTATCGGTAGCGGGCGCGCCGCCATCATGGGCATCTTCGGTCCGGTGGTGACCTTATTTTTAGGTGCGCTGATCCTCAATGAAAGCATCGGCCCTATACAGTTGGTCGGTGCCGCCCTGGTGTTAACGGGAGTGGCTTTATTGGGTAGAAAAAAGGCGTAAATGAGCTGGATTAAGCCTATCCCAACTGCAAGCTTCTGAAAGGGATTTTTTGTTCTTACAGACAAAATTTCCGATACCAATCAACGGGACTTCACCTGCCGTTGCACCTCAATCCCTATAGCTATGGTTATTTAATACTGGATATTTTTATCAATAAATAAGATAATTGTGATAAGTAAGTTAACTTTTCTTATCTAGAATTTCCAATGAATACCTATTACTTTTTGTACCTGTGAAACAGGTTACTCCTTATGGTTCAGGCTCTGGCAAGTAGGTTTTCCAGGATTTATTCCAGAAAACCAAAGCTGCGGCCTGGCTTTTCTCAGGAGAATAAATAATCGGCTGATACCCTGATCGCTATCCACATTAACAATAATTGAGAGACTCCATGAAAACACTCAAGCCACTCACTCTTACCGTCCTTGCCCTCTTGTCCTGCCCGCTTATGGCTGCCTCCGGCAGCTCAAGCGCTGCAAAAGAGCCCTGGCAACTGGCAGAGGCCACGGAAGTATGGACACCGGTTCCGGCAATAGTCACGGCGAATGAAAATACACCTCCATCGGATGCCATTGTCCTGTTTGACGGAACTTCCTTAAACCAATGGCAAGGTGCCGAAGGTGGTGATGCAAAATGGACTGTAAAAAACGGGGCTTTCACCGTTGCACCCAAAACCGGCGACATCAAAACCAAAGCCTCTTTCTGTGATGCCCAGGTACACGTTGAATGGATGACCCCTACCAAAACGACTGGCGATGATGGTAAAGAACTCACCGGCCAGGGGCGTAGCAACAGCGGTATTTTCCTGCAAGAACAATATGAAGTTCAGGTGTTGGATTCCTACAATAACAAAACCTATTCCAATGGCCAGGCAGGCTCAATTTACAAGCAACACATTCCCCTGGTGAACCCCACCCGTGCACCGGGCGTGTGGCAAACCTACGATATTATTTTTACCGCACCTGAATTCAGTGATGACAAAACACTCACCAGCCCCGGCCGCATTACCGTACTCCTGAACGGCGTGCTGGTACAAAACAATGTGGAAATCCAGGGTGCTACCACGTGGATCGGTAAGCCGGTTTATACCGCCCACGGCTGTGCACCGCTACGCTTGCAAGACCACGGCAACCCGGTGAGTTTTCGCAATATCTGGATCAGAAAACTCTAGGCTGTGAACCTCAGTTCCTTTTTTCTTTCGGCGCCGCATAAGTATGCGGCGCCGTTTTAATTTCACTGACTATGTATGGGTAAGATCATGTCTTTCTCTAGATTCTGTAGTATTAGCTTTGCGTTAATCAGTTTTACATCGGTTGCAGTCCACGCCGCTGAAAACCCTTTAAATGCCTTTAAAGAAAGTCCCGAATGGATGAGCGCTGCTGCGGTGAGCGCCGTCGGCAAAAAGCTCCAAATTGAAAAAAAACAACCTGAACAAAATACCATCCTGGTCAATACCGGCGATGGCACCAACAGCAAGCATTTGGTCGGTAAATATTATTTCGGCGATACCTTGCTAAGCATGGAATACTTGGTACCGCAAGGTTCCACAGCCAAAGTATTTTTACACGGGCACTACGCCATTGAATTGAGAGATAAAAATAACGAATGGCAAAGCTTGGCTGTAAAGTTCCGCGCACCCCGCTTTAACGAAGCCAGTGAAAAAGTCCAACGCGCCGCCTTTCTTGAAATCCGCATCAATGGTGAAGTTGTAAGCAGTAACCAGCTTATTGATACCTACAGCGAAAACGCGCTGACCAATTGGGAAAGCGACGCAGGGCAAATTACTATCCTGGCCAACCAGGGACCCTTCGCTTTTCGCAACGTCAAAGCTGAGCCTGCCGATTATTCCAATGTTATCTTGCCCAACACCAGCGGCGGCTCCAGCAATGAAAAAGAGTTGGTCGATTATGTCGCCCTCGGCAAGGAAACCTTTGAATCGGTCGGTTGTAACGTATGCCATTCAGTTATTAAAGATGACCCGACTGTCACCACCGGCCCAAATTTATTTGGATTATTTACCCGCGAGCCGCGAGCACGCGAAGTCGTTGAAGGTGGCGAAGGTCATCGTTTTAATATCAAAGCGGATCGCGAATATTTATATCGCAGCCTGCGCGCCTCTACCGAGCAAATTGCCATAGCAGAAAAAGGCCCAAACAAAGGTGAAGCCTATCCACCCATAATGCCGCCCTTTAACGCGCAAGTGATCAGCGACATGCAAATTGACGCTATAGGTGCGTACCTTGCAACACTCAACGAAACCTATAACCAGGGACCCGTTGTGAAATTAATGACACAGGGCGCCGTTGAAAAATACAACCCGTTGGAAGACAGGCTGCAATTATTAGTTGACGACCAGGTACGCATCCAGCGGGGGCCGATGCCTGGCACCTCCGGACGCGCTATACATGTCGGCCAGGCTAATGGTGTGAATTATTCTTTTGACCCGCGCATACTCGCTATCGTCAAAATCTGGCAAGGCGGTTTCCTGGATATGACCGGCGAATTTACCAACCGCGGCGGCAAAGGTTTAAAAATCGGTTACGAAAGCCGTGAGATCAGCCTGGGTGACAAGGACTATTTAGTTGCACCTTTAAATGCCACAGGTAAGCCGGTTGATTTTTCATTTAAGGATGCAAAATTCGGCGATACTGAAACAGTTAAAAAATCGCTTTACAGCAAGCAGGACCAACTTGCAGAAATAGCCGCAGTTGATGCGCAATTTTTAGGTTATACCCGCAATTCAAAAGATAAAACCCAGGCGCCTGAGTTCCGTTATCGCGTAGGAAAAAATACCGTTGACCTGCAAACCCGTTTTGATACCGACAGTACCCTGACCATCAACCTCACCGGTGATTTCAAAACAGCGCAGGCATTTTTAGTCAATACCGGTGCGTTGTCAGCTATAAAAACCTCCGCAGGCTCTATAGAAAATGGCGTATGGAATCTGCCTGCCGGTAAAACCAGGGCAACTTTGAATGCAAAAATCGGTTTGGCTGCCAATGTATGGCACGCTCCCAAATCTACTTTCGATTATCGTACGCAGCCATTGAAAGTGACTGCATCCAAAGCAGACCTTCCGGCTGGTTACAGTATTGAAAGTTATTATCCTCCCAAAGATAATTTTGGCCGTGAACAATTGTTTGAAGCCCTGGGCCTGGCAATGGCTGCTGACGGCACGCTGGTAGTCGCAACACGTACTGCGGGTATCTGGCGTTTGGTAAAAGGCGAATGGAAGATCTTTGCTGAAGGCACCTTTGACAGCCTCGGCGTTTTGGTTGAAGACAAAAAAGGCCTCACGGTGATAGCGGGACAAAAAGCAGAATTAACCCGCATCAGCGATACCAATGGCGATGGCATTGCGGATTCTTATGAAACCCTGTTCGACGCGCACTCTTATCACGGCAATTATCACTCTTATATGCACGGTCCCGTGCGCGGTGCTGATGGTGCCTATTACATCAACATCAACCTGGCTGACGGCGGCGACGGCGCAGCCTATAACGCCGGTGGAAAATATATGGGCAGCGCAGGTGGCTTTGCAGGTTGGAGTATCCGCGTAGAACCCAGGGGCAAATTCGATTTATGGGCAAACGGTTTACGCAGCCCGGCGGGCATGGCACTCGCTCCGGATAACCGTCTCTGGTATTCGGATAACCAGGGTGAATATGTAGGAACATCAAAAATTTTTGTCCTTGAACACAATAAATTTTACGGCCATCCATCCAGCCTGGTTGATTTACCGGGTATGACCCCGGACTCACCGGAAATTGCCTGGGCGAACTATATCGACAAACGCGAAAAAGCCATTATTCTGTTGCCGCACAATAAAGTAGCCAACTCACCAGGCAACCCCGCGTGGGATACCACCAAAGGAAAATTTGGCCCCTTTGCAGGGCAAATGCTAATCGGCGACCAAACCCAATCCAATTTATTACGTGTTGCAACTGAAGTTATTGACGGCACCGAACAAGGCAGCGTAATGCCGTTTATAGATGGCCTGGAATCGGGTGTAATGCGTCCTCTGTTCCTTGCAGACGGCAGCCTGCTCCTTGGCCAAACCGGCCGCGGCTGGCAGGCAAAAGGCGGACACGTTGCCAGTATGCAGCGCATCGTGTGGGACGGTAAAACTATCGCGCCTGCTATCCAGAAAGTCAGCGCAACATCTTCAGGATTTAGCGTGCAATTAACCCAGGCATTGAACGATACGCTTACCGCCGAAACCCTGAAACCACTGCTGGCAATTGAGTCCTGGGTCTACCGCGATGCGCCTGATTACGGTTCTGATGAGTTAGGTAAAGCTATGGAAAGAATTACAAACATCAGTATCAGTGCCGACCGTAAACAAATTACAATTGACCTGGCTGAACTCGGCCATCCCGCAGTTCATCCCCAGCAAACTGCGCGTGTTTATCACGTCACTTTAAACAACCAGCACATGTTTAAAGATGCGGCTCCTGCACAATTGCACGCTTATTACACACTGTATAAATTTGCCAAAACGAATTAACAATGTGTAACTACTCTGTTGTAAGTTTTTTCCTGATGGCCACTTGAAACGTGGCCATTTTTTCTGAAGGTTATCCCATGAAACTGAAATTATTATCTGCCCTGATCAGCACCTCTATTACTGCCCAGGCATTTGCCGCCGTCGATGAAGTAGTGGTAACCGGCACCTACAGCCCGGTAAAAACTGAACAGCTGGCAGCGGCGGTCACCGTCATCAACCAGGAAGAATTATTGGCCTTAAGCAGCCATAGCCTCGTAGATGCACTGCGCCAAATCCCCAGCATCTGGGTTGAAGAACAAGGTGGCCCGGGTGGCATCACCGCCATTGCATTGCGCGGCGCAGAGAGTAACCATACGCTGGTATTGTTGGACGGCGTTCAACTGAATGACCCTACCAATACCCGCGGCGGCGCATTTGATGTCAACAATATTAATATTGATTCCATCAAGCGCATTGAAATTATTCGCGGTGCCCAATCTGCTATTTACGGTTCTGATGCCCTGGCCGGTGTAATCCATATTATTACCCTCGAACCTACCACAGAAAATCAACAGGCAATTTCCCTTGCCGTGGGTGATGATGGTTACAAAACTGCCAGCGTCTCTACCACCGGTAATGTAGAGGGCTTGGGCTATGCTGTTAAATTGCAAAGCAAAGATGCAGGCGAACCTATTACCGGCAGCACCGCAAAAAATAATGAAGCATTGGTAAAATTGCAGTGGCAGGAAAAAAACCACCGTTTTGATGTTACTTATCGCTATCTGGATGGTGAAAAGACAGCCTTCCCTGAGCAGAGCGGCGGCCCATTACTCGCCAAACTTCGTACCCTGGACAACAGTGACTTTACCGACCAAAACGCGGCGCTTGCATGGCAATGGCAAATAAACTCCTTGTGGCGCAGTAAAGTACAGGCAAGTTGGTTTAACCGCGAAGAAGCGCTGACCTCGCCGGGCATAGTTCCCTTCGATCCGATTGCTCCAAGCGGCTCAAATACAGATTTCACCCGCACCACTGTCAGCTGGGTCAATACTATTGGCAACGAACGAAAACTATGGGGCAATGTGGGCGTAGAAACCAAGAAAGAATCCGGTGACAGCATAGGTTATCTGGATTACGGATTTAGGATGCCGACCAATTTTTCCCTGGAGCGCACCATTAACAGCGCTTTTGTGAATATCAATGCTTATCTGACTGACGATTTTTTAATACAGGCCAGCGCGCGTCGCGATGACCCGGAACATGTGAATGCTAAAAACAGTTCACAAGCTGGCGTTCGTTACCAAATTACCGAAAACCTCAGCTGGTTTGCCAATGGCGGTAACAGTTTTAAATTACCGAGTTTTTCTGCCCTGGGCCATCCACTGGTAGGCAATGCAAATTTAAAACCCGAGCTTGCCAAAACCCGCGATACAGGTTTGGAGTGGATAGATAACAGTTTCCAAGCCAGCCTCAGTTACTTTAAAAACCGTTACACCGATTTAATTGATTTTGATAACGTGCTATTCACCAATGTTAACCGCTCCCGTGTAGACACCTCAGGCCTTGAGGCCGAAGTTCGCTGGCACTCCCGGGACAACCAATGGCGACTTGGTGCGCACGGCAGCTATGCCGATGTCGATGCAGAAAATCCATTGATGGGCCGCCCACAGGTTAAGGCAGGCGCAAATGCTGTTTATCAACTAAACGAAAGCTGGCAATTCAACCTGAATTATTTATGGGTAGGCGAACGCTTTGCGGCAAGCCGTTATACCGGCGACGCTGTTGTGGAAACCCTGGATAATTACAACCGCTTTGATGCAGGCGTAACATGGAAAGTCAATTCACAATTGACTCTCGGCATTAACATTGAAAACATTGCTGATGACGATTATCTGAATGACATCGGCTTCCCATCAGTCGGCCGCACCGGATTCATTAGGGCTGACGTTAGTTTTTAAATAGCGGCAATATAAAAAAGGCTCCTGCGCGTAAAACCGGGAGCTTTTTTAGTTTCTACTATCGGTATTTTTTTACCAAGATTTTAAACGTCTTTTTTCAGGTTGACATTGTTTATTCATCAACCACCAGCGTGCTTGCAATAAGGTCATGCAACGCCTGCTTCCTGGCGGTAAATGCTGCCATAAAATAGCCCACACCAAAACACAGGGCAGACAGAATCTTGCTCCAGTAACGGGCGTTTGCCCGCAGGAAACTGATGGGCTTTCCCTGCTCATCAGTCACGACTATCCCCAGCGCCATTTTACCCAGGGTTGCCTGTTTGGATGAGGATTCCATCAGCGTAAAATACAGCCAGGAAAGAAAAGTCCTCAAACTGTAACCGACACCTAAAATCGTTAATATATAAGCCACACTGGTGAGAGCGTCGCTGGAAAACAAAAGCGCACCGCCAAAAGCGCCTACTAAAACGCTCATGAGTACAGCGCCCACAATACTCAACAATATAGTATCGATAATACTCGCACCCACACGCTTCCAAAAACCTGCATAGTTTTTGTAAACCACAGAAACTGTGGTCGAGTTAGCTATTTGTGTTCCACATTGAGCGCAATAAACAGCGTGACCGACATTATTGGCACCACATTTAAAACATTGCATTACTATCGCCTTATTAGTGGGTGAAAAAATAGAAGCACTACAAACTCTTTATATATTCCAGCAGTGCCATACGCTCAGCCTCGGTAAGCTGGACACCGTATTCGTGGCCATTATTGGCATTACCGGCAAAACGTGTATCAAACACACTTGAGCCTTCAATCTCTGCAGTTTGATTGCCTATTTTAACAGTGTCCAGTTCACGATTACCGACATAAAAATAGACCGGTCTTTGCGCCGCAGGCAGGAGTAAATCATACACTGTAGGAACAGAACCGTTGTGCAAATAAGGTGCTGAAGCCCAAATACCGTTGAGCGGCCGCGCCTTATAATAATGAACCGCTGAATCGAGGTTGCTCGCTTTGTTGACCGCAAACTCTTTAACCAGGGCACGCAGGGAATCCCAGGGATGGTACAACAAGGCACCGGCGGTAATATGCATGACAATATCAAGGCGCGTTGCTTCAGCGTCGAATTTTTTTCCGAACCATAGCACAGAATGTTTGCCTTCAAGCTCACCGGTCTTTACTGTGCCCTCGGTAAAATTGTTCACCATGCGTACGTCTGTACCGACTTCATTCGCTGGTACTACTACCGCCGATAACTTACGGGTCGCGTCTTGTGAGTTAACCAGGCCATGGCATTGGATGCAGTGTTGCCGATAGAGTTTTTCACCCTTGGCCATTAAGGGTGTGTTGAGGACACCGGCAATATCTTCCGGCCAGCGTGGAGATGTCAGCTTATAAAACTTGCGCTGGATAAAACCGAGGTTATCAATCCGGATACTTGAAGGATAAGTCCTGCCATGCCCAAGCACATCAACCCTGCCATAAACGGCCAGGGCAGTTGTCGCATTTTGAGCCAGGGGGCCAGGCTCCATGTTGGGTGCTGATGCATTCCATTGCACGACATCCAGGTGCGATGCATCCCACAACACCGGAAAGCTGGTGGGTGCATCTGGTGCGCGTTTGTTTTCCGGCATTTGCAATGCCTCTACCGCAACAGCATTAAAAATCTGGCCAAAAGCATCCAACCGACCGTGGCCATAGGGAACCTGGGTTGCGTTGATCGCATAGCGATTATCCAATTCATGGATACGCTTTTCCATTGCTTGCTTTAGCTGCGTAACATTCCCATTTTTTTGCAAGCGGGAAATAAAACGCTGCCATTTTTCCGGCTGCCCGACAGTTGCTTTTAATGCAGCCAGGAGTTCAGTTTCAAACAAACTGTAGTTAAGTAAACTTTGTCCGCCGTCAATGCGCAGAACCTTTCCGTTAATATGAAGCTGGCCGGTATGGCAGGCAGTGCAGGTTAAGCCGAGCCACTGCTGCCCGCGCTCATCTGTATCGCGCGTAACGCCAATGGGTAAGGCATCGGGATTGTAAGGATTAGGAGAGTCGGCAATAAATCCCAGCCGTTCCATATGGGTATCATTGCGAAATAAATCTGTGGTATATGCTTCTTCCAGCGCAAGGAACCAGGTGTAATCAATAATGTGGGAACCAAACGGCATAAAGGCCAGTTGCTGGCGCTCTGCCATTCCCCAACCCTGACCTAAATAGGTAATACCTTGCCGGGTGAGCCTGCTGTGGGCGTCAGGTGCGTAGGGATCTTGCCTGCTCCACCATAACAGGAAAAAACACATCGCTGACACCAGACAAACAAAAACGAAACCCTTGATGAATTTATAACTTTTCTTTTCCATGTTATGCATTCTTTTAAAAGTTAATCGTCAATAACCCTTAACGTTTTTGAAATTCAGCAAACACTTCAATAGTAACGTCATCACCCACTGCCGGAACCATGTAATCCATGCCGAACGCTGAGCGTTTAAACTGCGTGCCAGCAGTAAAACCCAGGGTGTAACGCCCGGTTAGCAGATTATCCCCACCGCCGTTAAAAATAACATCCAGGGCAATCGGCGCGGTTGTACCATGAAACTGTAAATTACCGCTGAATATCGCACGCGACTCATTAATGATCTTAACGTGGGTGGTGGTAAACACGGCTTGCGGATATCGTACTGCATCGAACCAGCTGCTGCCGCGCAAGGTCTCGGACAATTCCACATTATTCACATCAACGCTGGCCATGTTAATTACAGCAGATAATTTGGCATTTTCCATATGCGCAGGGTCAAATTCGAGGGAGGCATCCACGGAATTAAAACGTCCGACAAAAGTGGACATGCCCATATGATTGATTTTAAACAATACGCTGGTGTGCTGTTTATCAAGCTGGTAGCTGCCAGGCTCCAGGTTGACTATACCGGTTTTAATATTGGGCTTAATCAGATAACCGCAGGCTGCCAGCGATAGAACCAGGAACAGCGAGAGTAACCTTCGACAATGGTTGCGATATATATCCATGACCGCTCAGCCTGTGTTTGTATTTTTAAAAATATATATAAAAAAAGGAAGGCCGCCCGGCGGCAACCTTCCTTTTAGAGACGGCACGATATTGCTCTTATTCAGGCAAGGTAATATTCAACTCCAACACTGAACAATTATCTGTGTTGTCCAGGTTAACCGTCACCTGGTCAGATTCAATGTGAATGTATTTACGGATAACCGCAATAATTTCCTGCTGCATTTGCGGCAGGAAATCAGGCTGCTTCAAATTGCGCTTGTTACGCTCGTGGGCAACAATAATTTGCAAGCGCTCTTTTGCAGTAGACGCCGATGACGGTGCACTTTTCTTTTTAAAGTAATCAAAAAGGCTCACTATTTACCTCCCAGCAAACGCGCTAAGAAACCCTTCTTTTCCGCCTCGAGGAAACGATGTGGAAGTTCACTGCCCAACAATCTATCAACGGCATCGTTATAGGCTTGGCCGGCTTGTGTCTCTTCATCCAGAATAACCGGGGTACCTTGGTTGGATGCCTTAAGTACGGCTTCTGATTCAGGAATTACACCGAGCAATGGAATCGCAAGGATTTCTTCCACGTCACTTACGCTCAGCATTTCACCTGCCGCAACACGAGTCGGGTTGTAACGTGTCAGCAACAAATGTTCTTTAATCGGCTCAAGGTTTTGCTCTGCGCGGCGCGATTTGCTTTGCAGGATGCCGATAATGCGATCTGAATCGCGCACTGAAGACACTTCAGGGTTAGTAACCACAATGGCAATATCTGCAAAGTACAAAGCCATTTGCGCGCCCTGTTCAATACCCGCTGGCGAATCACACACGATGTAATCAAAATCTTTCGACAAATCATTCAATACGGTTTCAACACCTTCTTTGGTCAAGGCATCTTTATCGCGAGTTTGTGAAGCGGGGAGAACGTATAAATTATCGGTACGCTTGTCTTTAATCAGCGATTGGCTGAGGTTGGACTCGCCTTTAATCACATTCACAAAATCGTAAACTACACGGCGCTCGCAGCCCATAATCAAATCAAGGTTACGCAAGCCTACGTCAAAATCAATAACCACAGTCTTGTGGCCGCGCATTGCCAAACCTGTACTGATTGCCGCGCTGGAGGTAGTTTTACCCACACCGCCTTTACCTGATGTAACAACAATAATTTTAGCCAAGGTAGGCTCCTTAAATGTATGGTCTTGAAGTTTAAAAAATATTTTTATCAGGCGCTGACAAGCGCTTCTACCGCTACTTTTTCGCCTTTCAGTGAAATTTGTACCGGCTTTTTTATCAACTCTTTGGGGAGTGCATCCTGCAATACAAAATTACCTGCAACCGATACCAGTTCAGCCTCCAGCTGCTGGCAAAAAATCCGGGCGCCCTCATCACCTTTTACGCCGGCCAGGGCCCGGCCGCGCAAGGAGCCATAAATATGTATATGGCCATCGGCCAACACCTCTGCGCCTTCGCTGACCTGGGCCAGCACAATTAAATCGGCTCCCTCAGCGTAAATCTGTTGGCCAGACCGCACAGGGCGGGTCACAACGCGGCTCACCCGCTGTACAACCCGCTCTTCGATAACCGTTTCAACAACGGTTTCCACCCTGGTTTCTATCACAGTTTCAACTGCTTTTGCTTTGGCTGCAGCGGGGATTTTCAAAGCGCGCTCTGATGGTGTAGGCAGAATCGCCAAGCCACTTTTTTGTACGCTCTTCAAAAGCACTTCCGGCACCGCAGTAAAACCTATAGGCTGCAAATCCAGCGAACGGCAAATTTGAATCAAGCCGCTGGCATTATCAAGCAAGGCTTTGCAGTTTTCGGGAGCCTCCAACCGCTCCAGACTGATTAATACCGGCGAGTTCACAAAAAAATGCGGTGCCTGGTCAATCTTCTCTTTAAGTTCTGCCGCCAGGGTTTGGGGGTTATATTCAACCAGGGCCAGTACCACCACGGTTAAAGCACTGCCTTTTAGCTGAAAACTCACATCTATCATTAGGAACTCTCTTGCCTGCATTCATTCTTTATAAGGCCGCCATTATCAAGCCGCTGGCATTTTAGTCAAGCCAAAGCGCTTGCTGATTATTGGCCCCTGTTTCATGATGCAGTCCATAATACTTTTCATGATTTCGGGCAGCTTGCAGCCCTGCTCCATTCAGGCCGGATTAAGGCGAAGCAACTTATAAAGGCGGCAAGGTGTCAGAGCCCTATATGTTACCGAAAACCGGGAATGGGAATTTAAAAAAGAGGCTTTCAGTAACAGGGCAATCGGGCTTAACGCCTCTGTTTTCGCTGCGCATTGCGAACCCTTTAACAGAGTTAATACGAGAAACCACCATGAAGCTCTCGACCGTAAAAGACACTTTCCTGCGCTTATTCATAAGCCTGCCCAAATACCTGCGCACCTTAGCCTTTGCAGGCGTGACGACCTTCAGCCTGGGGCTGACTGTACCGCTTGCCGTGGCGCAATCTGAACAACCGATTGAGTTCAGCCAGGCTGAACTCGACCAAATGCTGGCGCCCATCGCGCTTTACCCTGACGCCCTGCTTTCGCAGGTACTGATTGCCTCCACTTATCCCCTGGAAATTATCCAGGCAGATCGCTGGGTGCGCAGCAACAAAGACCTGAAAACCGAGGATGCCCTCAAATTCGCCGAAAACAAGGATTGGGACCCCAGCGTTAAAGCGCTGGTCGCCTTTCCGGATATCTTGAAGCGCATGAGTGAAGATGTGGATTGGACCCAACGCCTCGGCGACGCCTTTTTGAGCAATGAAGAATCGGTGATGGATGCAGTCCAGCGCTTGCGCAAACGCGCCTATGCGAGTGGCAACCTTGAAAAAGCGCAACACATCAGTGTGGAGCAAGATAACAACAACATCATCATTGAGCCGGCACAGGAGCGCATTGTTTACGTACCGGTTTATGATACCCGTGTCGTGTACGGCAACTGGTGGTGGCCAGATTATCCTCCCGTTTACTGGAGCTATCCCAACTACACCTATGTTTCCGGTTTTTACTGGGGCAGCAGTATTTACCTTGGCCCGACTTACTTTTACAGCTCATTGCGCTGGAGTGACCGACGCGTAGTCGTTGTTGACCGCCGTCATTACTATGGCCCGGCTACCCATTTTTATACCGGCAGGAGCATCGTCCGCTTTAACGGTTCCCAGGCGTGGCGCCATGACCCTGTACATCGACATGGCGTCGCCTATTACAACAACAACTTGCGGAATACTTATGGCAGCCACCGTGAGTCTTACCAGCAGGACCGCCAATACCGTGACCAACACCGCGACTGGTCGCGCGTGAACCGCGATAACATCCAGCATCCACCGGCCAATAATAATTGGAACCGAAACAACAATAATCGCAAGCAAGACAATGATCGAAATGATCGTCGTGATCACACTTCGCCCCGGCAATTTGATCGTTCAGAACAAGTTCGTGAACGCCTGGGACGGGATAACAACGGAACATGGCGAGCAAATAACAACCTTCAGGTAAACGCTCCCGGCAGCACAACGCAGGCACCCTCTTTCCAACGGCAGGCTCCTGGAAATAATCCCGCCGTAAATGCAGGTAACAATGCTGAGCCGAATCGTGAAGCTGTCCTGCAACGCAGGCAGGAACAACGCGCTGCCAACGGAAATGAAGGCAGCCGTTTTAACCAGGAACGCCGCCAGGTGAACAGCGAAGGCACAGATCGCCGTCTTAACCCATCAAACAATGGGCTGCGGGTAATGGAACAACCTAATCGGGAAGCCACGCCTGCACCGCAGCCGCGGACAGAAAGACTGGAAAGAAGGGCTGAATTTTCACCGCGCAATGAGAGCGAGGGCCGCGCCCAGCAACAGCCGCGTGTTGAGCGGGCCAATAACAATCCTCGTTTCAGCCGCGACAGACAAAACGATAAATAATCCAGACATAAACCTCGCTCTGCGCGAGGTTTTTTTATGTCTCTCCATACCCTTCACACATGTTGGCTTCCTTCTCGTCCCCGCATTCTTTATAGTACGCGCTTTGTGAAAATCCCCCTGCCCGAATGAGGTTAGCCCCATGGCTCAATACGTATTTAGCATGCATCGGCTTGGCAAAATTGTGCCGCCCAAGCGTGAAATCCTGAAAGATATTTCCCTCTCCTTTTTCCCCGGTGCCAAAATCGGTGTGCTTGGCCTCAACGGTTCAGGTAAATCCACGCTGTTAAAAATCATGGCCGGTGTCGATCAAGATTTTAATGGTGAAGCCCGTCCCATGCCCGGCATCAAGATTGGTTATTTACCGCAAGAGCCACAACTCGATCCCGCAAAAGATGTGTTAGGCAATGTACAGGATGGCGTGCGCGAAGCTGTGGATGCTTTGGCCGAACTTGACCGTATCTACGCCGCTTATGCCGAACCCGATGCCGATTTTGACGACCTGGCAAAAAAACAGGCCAAGTGTGAAGACATTATCCAGGCCTGGGATGCACACAACCTGCAACATACCCTCGAAGTCGCTGCAGATGCCCTGCGCCTACCACCCTGGGATGCAGACGTAAGTGTACTTTCCGGTGGTGAACGCCGCCGTGTGGCGCTCTGCCGCTTGCTGTTATCGCGTCCCGACATGCTGTTGCTCGACGAACCCACCAACCACCTGGACGCAGAATCAGTTTACTGGCTGGAACAGTTCCTCCATAACTTTACCGGTACTGTAGTGGCGATTACCCATGATCGTTATTTCCTGGATAACGCAGCCGGCTGGATTCTTGAACTCGACCGCGGCCACGGTATTCCTTATGAAGGCAATTACACCAGCTGGCTGGAGCAGAAAGACGCCCGCCTGGAGCAGGAAGCCCGCTCAGAAGCTGCACACCAAAAAGCCCTGAAAACCGAATTAGAGTGGGTGCGCCAGAACCCTAAAGGCCGCCAGGCCAAGAGTAAGGCACGCCTTGCCCGTTTCGATGAATTGCAATCGCAGGAATTCCAGGCGCGTAACGAAACCAACGAAATCTACATTCCGCCCGGCGAGCGCTTGGGCGATAAAGTGATTGAATTGGAAAACGTGAGTAAGGGTTATGGCGACCGCCTGCTGATTGATAATTTGACCCTCAGCATTCCCAAGGGTGCAGTTGTCGGTATTGTGGGTGGTAACGGTGCAGGTAAATCAACCCTGTTCCGCATGATTGCCGGTACCGAGCAACCGGATAGCGGCAAAGTGACTATCGGAGATACGGTTAAAGTCGCTTATGTTGAGCAAAGCCGCGAAAACCTGGACGATAAAAAATCGGTTTGGGAAGCCGTATCTGACGGTGCCGATATCCTCAAAATCGGTAACTATGAAGTCAGCTCACGCGCTTATTTGGGGCGTTTTAACTTCAAAGGTTCCGACCAGCAAAAACGTGTAAGTGAATTATCCGGCGGTGAACGCGGCCGTCTGCATTTAGCCAATACATTGAAGCAAGGCGCGAACGTACTGCTGCTTGACGAACCTTCAAATGATCTGGATATCGAAACTTTGCGCGCCCTTGAAGATGCCATCCTCGCCTTTCCGGGCTGTGTGCTGGTTATTTCGCATGATCGCTGGTTCCTCGACCGCATTGCGACCCACATTCTGGCTTATGAGGGTGATTCAGATATTGTGTTCTTTGAAGGCAATTACACCGATTACCATGAAGACCTGGTAAAACGTAAAGGCAACGATTCACAACCCAAGCGCATGAAATATAAACCGCTTAAAGCCTGATAAAAAATGGCGTAAAAAATGCACGGCTCACGCAAGTGACCGTGCATTTTTTTTGCAGCTTGCAATGGCGCCTGTTTCAAAACTGTAACAATTCCTGACTACACTCAGCAGCTACCCATAACTTAGCGGGAGCTCGCCATGAGCTTTATTGATGCCGAACTGGTACAGCGAATCCACAACGACTTTCTGGATAGTTACGATGAAGAGCTGGAGCTTGAATTGGAAGATCGAATTTTTCAAGACGCCGATCTGGATATACCGGAACAGACGCAAGAAGCCAAAGAATATCGCCAGCTTTATTTTCGCGAACTTTTCCGCCTGCAAGGTGAACTTGTCAAATTACAGGATTGGGTCGCCAACACAGGTCACAAGGTAGTTGTGATTTTTGAAGGACGCGATGCTGCGGGCAAAGGTGGTGTGATCAAACGCATTACCCAACGCCTGAATCCACGTATCTGCCGGGTTGCAGCCCTCCCCGCACCCAATGAACGCGAGCGCACACAATGGTATTTCCAGCGTTATGTATCGCACTTACCCGCCGCCGGTGAAATAGTATTATTTGACCGCAGTTGGTATAACCGCGCCGGTGTTGAACGGGTAATGGGGTTTTGCACTGATGAACAATACAAGGAATTTTTTCGTTCGGTGCCGGATTTTGAACGTATGTTAGTGCGTTCCGGTATCCAGGTTATTAAATATTGGTTCTCCATTTCCGACGAGGAACAAAACCTGCGCTTTCTGGGAAGGATTCACGACCCGTTAAAACAATGGAAACTCAGCCCTATGGACCTGGAGTCGCGGCGACGCTGGGAGCAGTACACCAAGGCCAAGGAAATCATGCTGGAACGCACTCATATCAAGGAAGCTCCCTGGTGGGTCGTAGAGGCGGTTGACAAGAAAAAAGCGCGCTTGAATTGTATTCACCATTTGCTTAACCAAATGCCCTACGAAGAAATCAAGCGACCGGTAATTGATTTGCCTGAACGGGAATATCATGAAGACTATGCTCGTCGTCCCGTACCGCAAGAAATGTTTGTACCTGCAATTTATTAACATTTGAAACCACGAAGGAACTACTGTGCCCGAACTTATTGCTCCCCCCGAAAAGAATACCCTGGGTGCTTACGGTATTTGGTTATTTAATGAAAAGCATCCCAAGATAAAAAAAATTAAAAAAGAAGTATCACCCAGCGTGCATGGCGACCGCCATTGGGATTCAAGTTATTTACTGATGGATTATTTCACGCAGCATGCGCCAAAAAAGAAAATGCGCATATTGGATGTAGGCTGCGGTTGGGGGCCGACGTCCATATTTTTTGCCAGCAAGGGCTGCAAGGTAACCGGCATGGACGTTGATGCAGATGTCTTTGCGTTTTTAGATGCCCAGGCAGACTTTAATGATGTAAAAGTCAGTAAACTCACCTGCGCCATGAAAGACATGAAAAAAAAGGATCTGGAAAAATTCGATGTGATTGTAGGTGGTGACATTTGCTTTTGGGATGAGCTTGCTGATGAATGGTTTGCCATGCTCAAACGCGCAGCTCAAGCAGGTGTAAAACAAGTTGTTCTGGCAGACCCCGGGCGCAGTCCGTTTTTAGCGCTTATCGAAAAATGCGAAAAGCGCTGGCCAACTGATTTACTGACCTGGTACGCCCTCGAACCTAAAAAATTTGAAGGCAGCCTAATGATAGTGACCTTGAATCAGTAAAGCATTCAACGAAAATCAATGAACCAGGGAAAGCGCCTTATCAATATCTACCCCTAAGGTGATAGCACCAATCGCTTTTTTGGTTTGTGGATGTGAAAGCGGCGCGCTTACCTGCACCTGAAACCGTTTTGAGGAAGCATCATATTTTATCTCATCAATAAAAATGGTTTCTTCAGGCATTTTAAATACCTTAAGGTATTTATCCTCGTCGCCCTGCCAATAATCAGATGTCATTTCAGCAATGGCTACATTATACCCTTTCTCATCCATCACAATAATTTCAGCCAGAAAATCTTTTGAGCTGGCTGCAATTTGGCTTAATAGATGCGAAATCTTTGTATTCATAATACTTTTAGGAAAATTAAAATTTCCCACCTTAAAAGCCAGCTGCCATTGCTCATCAATTTGCTTAAGCTGGTTAACAGACTTATCCCTGTTAACGGTATTTTGCTGCACTACAGCAGCAATTACTTCTTTATTAGCTCTCAACTGCTGGAACCATGGTGTTACCATTTTTTGAATAATGTCCTTTTCACTGGCAGACAATTCAAATTCCGCTGTAGCACACAGACTGATACGGCTATTAAATGCCGTTAAAAAATCAGGCTGATGAAGCAAAAAAGCGTTACCAAAATAAACCCCTAAAGGCATATAACGAAAGAATCGCGATTGGTAATTACGACTTGAGATATGCATGGCCTTAGTAGTTTTTTCAAATAATTCTTTATCCAGAAGCACCGCATCCACACGTTTGCTGAATAATAATTTTATAAGTTGTTCAATATTATTGGCAGTGACGAATTCACTGTAACCTTCATTGCTTAAAATAGCTTCTTGCTGGCTGCCAAGAATAACACCTATTTGAAAAGCTTCTTTCCAGGATGGAGGCGCTACCATATCGGTACGCCAAAACCAATACCAGTTCTCCAATACCAACGGCGCCGAAAAAGTTGCGAAATCGCTCGCATCATCAACGGCTACAGCAGTAAAAAATCCATCTATAACACTGGCGTGAACGTCTTGCCGGGCACGCCGCCAGGGGAGTGACCGGATTTGATAGGTGACCTGCATTTTATCCAAAATACATTTTACATGGTCAACTGAACCCCCCTGCACCATTTCATTGGGCTGCTGGGATTTTTTCTGTAACACATTGGTTCCCAATACCACCAAAGGTTTTTGCAGGTGTGAAGCCTTTACCTGTGCAAAGGCCGATACAGCAAAAAAAGATAAGCACGCAATATGGACTAACCTAATAACAATTTTCATCATAAAATCCACACAAAATCCCGTTGATAAACAATATGTATATTTCAGTCAGCACCCTATCCAGCAAAGCAATGTATGTAAATCCAATACACCAAGGCCACTTAAAGCCTATTCATCAGGCCGGTGATCTATATCAATAGCTGTTATCGCCTGGTGCCAATCCATCGTAATAGCATAGTCCAAATATTATGAGCATTACGGAATCTGTGGGATATTGCCGCGGAAAAGCAGCATATGAATTATTATATGAAAAATAAAAACCAAATTCGCTGGATTGGTGCGACATGTCCAGCCATGGCTATAGCCGTTACCACTCAATACCTTTTTGTGCTTTTACACCGTCATTAAATGCATGCTTAATGGCTTTTACTTCGCTGAAGGTGTCCGCCAAATCTTCAAGGTATTTCTTGGCTCCGCGACCGGTAATAATTATATTCTGATTGACAGGACGATTGCGGATGGCAGTCAGCACTGTTTCTTTATCAAGATATTTGTAATTGAGCATATAAGTTAACTCATCCAATAACACCAAATGGATTTCAGGGTCCCTGAATACATGCTCACACTCGGCCCATACCTGTTCGGCCGCTGCCTTATCCAGCTCGGCATTTTGCGTCTCCCAGGTAAAACCTGTACCCATGACAAAATATTCAAGCTTTGGGCTTTCACCGCGGAACATACTTTCAGTCAGGAAATTTTTCTCGCCGCATTCCCAGGTACCTTTAATAAACTGAACTATGGCAACCTTGTAACCATGCCCCAGGCAGCGTAATGCGGTACCAAACCCAGAACTACTTTTGCCTTTACCGTCACCCGTCAGGACTATAACAACACCGCGATCTTCAGTCGCACGGGCGATATTGGCATCCACAATGTCCTTACGCTGTTGCATGCGCTCCTGGTGGCGTTTGGCTTTTTCGTCGGTCATGAGTAGCTCCTGAAAAAAATAAGCAATAAAAATCAGATTGTAAAAAGAAGGGCGCGATCAACGCGCCCTTCTCCACATTTAAAACGTAAGAACTATAAAACTTAAAAACTATAACCAAGATGTGCATAATAAGTGCGCCCGGCTTGTGGATATTGTCCCCAAACACCGTGGTAATCGGCATATTCTTCACCGGTAATATTTTTAACGCGCAAACCTAACTCAAGATTCTTGTGTGTCCATAAAATATTCAGGTTAAACAATTTAAGGGCATCCAAGCGACCCGCGTCGTTAGTGTAGTCTTCCATCATATAACGCTTGCCAGTGTAATTTGCCTCAACAGCAGCAGTAAGTGACGGAATAAATGTAAACACCACACCCACATTCGCCGTGTTTTTGGCAACAAAAGGAACTACTTTACCCTTAAGGTTACCTTCCGTCAGCTCCGCATCAGTATAGGCATAATTGCCGCGTAAGCTGATTTGTTCAGATAAAACTACATTGCCTTCAAACAGAAAACCTTTACGTTTTGAGTCAGGCAGGTTTACGTTTCTATAAGCTATAGGGTCAAAGCTGATCTCATCATCAATAGCCATGTGGTATAGGCTATATTTTACGCTTGCTACCCGGGTTTCCCACGCAAGCCCGAACTCACGAGATTGGCTGGTTTGACTATCCAGGAAGTTTACACCGGCCAGGGTATAACCATTTTCATCCGCATTAGCAAAGCGGAAACCATCGGCAAGACGACCAAATACACGCCACTCGGAATCGATTTGATAATTCAAACCCAACTCGGATGCATTGAGGCTATCGCTGTGCTTGGTACTTTTACTCTTGTTAATATCTTCAACAGACGAATGGCGTATACCGGCATTCAACGTAAATTGTTTGGTGATAGGATAAATGACCTGGCCATAGTAACCCTCTACAGTCTGGTCATAATTTGCACCGGTTGAAGTCGTTTTATAGTCAGCTTTAGCAGAGTCATAACCCAGGGTGACAATACTATCGCCCTTATCGGTAGCAATTGTTCCTACCACACGCGGGCTGGCACTTTTAACATTCATTTGTTGCGAAAAATCACCCCAGAAATACCCTTCAACATCTTCCTGGCGATCAGTAAATTCACCGATTAATTTCCAGCGCTTGCCTAAAGCGATTTCACCGCCAAGACGGGTTAAATCCGTATTTTGATTGGAAAAATCATTTGGTGTATATGTCTGGCGACGATTGACAGCAACATCTGCATCCGTCAGGGAGCCTGCAAGGCGAAGATCATCATTGATTTGCTGGCGCTCTACAAATACACGGCCACCGGAAAAATTAAAGCCGAGATTTCCCAATACATTCGTTACATCAGATTCGTTGTTATCACGATAATTATCGGCACTGCGTTTTTGCGCGCTCAAACTGTAGTTAAAACCATTTTCAAAACCCTGGTTTACAGAAGCTGCATAATTTTTTAATGCATCTGACCCTCCTTCTACACTGACGGCACCCTTAATTTCACCAGCTTTGGCATGACGGGTAATGACATTAATCACACCACCCACAGCTTGGTCACCGTACAGCACACCGGCACTGCCCTGGGTAATTTCAATTCGTTCAATATCTTTTAATGAAACAGTATTTAGCGATGGGCCTGCAAGGCTGGGGTTATTAAGCTTACGGCCATCTACCAACACCAGGGTGTTATTACCTGCCGTAGAAGAGAATCCACGCATGGCAATAGCGACATTGCGGCCACCGCTTCCATCAGCATCGATAATTTGAATGCCTGCCTGTGTGCGCAATACTTCAGCAAGGGTGGTTGCACCGCTAACACGGATTTGTTCAGCGTCAATCACCGTAATCTGGGTAGCCACCGGCATTTGCGGGCCTTCACTGCGCGTGGCACTCACAATAACCGTTTCAACTTTTTCATCTGCAGCTATAGCAGAGCCAGTAAATGCAACTGTCAAAAGCGCAGCGCTAATAGGTGTTAATACGAAAGATTTGAAAGACATAAGGTTTCCTCAATCTAAAAAGACGAGGGAGGGGAAGCGGGAATAATGCGCGAGGTTGCCAGTCAACAACCTCGTAAAACACAGAATTTCCACCGATGTTGCCCTCCGCGACATCGTGAATAAAGGGTTTTGAGGCTGGTATCGGACTTATAGCGGCATCAAGCAGCTTATTTACCGTTGCGGGGGCAGTGCTGGCTTTGTTACTAGGTAACGCACCAACTTCCCATTTAATTTGACCCTTGCTGCGCTGTAAAACCAGCGCCTAGCGTGTCAAACACCTCGGCGCGCAGGGTATGAGGTTGCGAGGGTTGAGTCAAGTCTCCATACTATTTTGTACAATGCTAGAGCTGTGTAATTGCTAATTTTACGAGACGAATTATCTCCTGGATATCATTTGAATGAGTAAATTGCAATTCAATCCACGGTGAATTATTGGAGCGGCCAGGATGATACTTAGAGCGGTTAGGGCGCGAAATATTTTCAGCTTTTATAATTTTTGCCGTTAAACGCAAATCCAGCTCATTGTCATTATGAAAATGGGCAAAGTCTTTATTTTTATAACTTAACGATGAAAAATCGCCATCATTGCCTTGCCATACTTTTTCAGTAATGCCTGGAATTGTCAGCAACGCCTTCATCAATGATTGTTTTAAATCAGACATATACTCACTCTTTAACCATAATAAGAAAATTGTAAAACTATTTTTTCCTTTTCACATAAACTGTTCGATGAACTCGCGCCACCAATATTTTTTCAGTGTTAAAAATCTCTACAATGAACTCTGGAAGGTATTTTTCACCACTAGCAGTTGCAGCAATAATTTCTGCAATTTTTTCTTCAGTGAGGATAAATTTTGCAGTGACGTGGGTGCGACCGGGAGAAATAAAATCTATGCTGGCTTTTTTATCCCATACATAATAATTACGCCCCAGGTTTTCCATAAGCATTAGCATATACCAGGGATCGGTCATGGCGAATAAATTACCGCCAAACTGGGTGCGCACATTATTGCGGTTAAACCAGCGCAACTTTAAAGCGACATCAACCTCACGAAAATTGTCGCTTATACGAGTCACATGAATGGAATTGAAAAACAATGGCGGCCACAAATTAATAATATGTCGCAGACTATTGGCTTTCATAGGTGTGCTACCCGTTTAACAGGAATAATGACTACACCATCTTCCCTGCAATCTACATGGGCACTGACACCGTAGACTGTAGCGAGATTTTCCGGTGTCAGGACCTGCACAGGCTCTCCCGCTGCTACAAGCTTACCCCGATGCATTAAAATCAAACGCGAACAAAAACGCGATGCCAAACTTAAATCGTGCAACGCAGCTATCACTGCCCCACCCTGTTGGGCATGGGATTGCAGCAATTCCATAATCTGCAACTGGTGATAGATATCGAGCGCTGCTATAGGCTCGTCGACAATAACAAGTCTGGGGTTACCTGCAAACACCCGCGCTAACAAAACTCGCTGTAATTCACCGCCGGATAATTCGGTCACTGCTCGTTCCGCCAGAGAAACCACATCCGTCATTGCCAGTGCATTGCCAATCGCAAGTTCATCATCAGCGTTCATATTAACTGATGAGTTCCAGGGCGAGCGACCAAGCGCTGCCAGGTTTTTTACACTCAGGGGCCACGCAGGGATTTCATGCTGTGCAAGATAAGCCATAAACCTTGCACGCGTTTGCGCAGGAATTTCTTGAATAGCAGTGACGGTATTTTCCGGTGTTAATTCAACCGCGCCGGATTCCGGTTTTACCAGCCCTGCCAACATACGAAGCAGTGAGCTTTTACCTGCGCCGTTAGGGCCAATCAAGCCCACAAATTCACCTTCATTCACATAAATATCCATTTGCTCGACAACAGATTTGTTGCCGAGGCTCAGGGATAAATTTTTGGCGTTTAATAATGACATATAAAATTCTCTGAATTATTTTCTGTCAATCTGGCACTCGGCCCTATCGGTAACTGTTCCCCACGTGATCCTATCTCCTGCGTCCATGCCGTCGTCCAGCGGAATGGAAGTCACGTAAAAAGAAATTAAATCCACCGCGACCGCGTTTTTAAAATCAACATCAAAAAGAAAGGGCCGCCAATAAGGGAAGTGACCACACCTAATTTCAGTTCGCGTGCAATATCCAATAAGCGAACAAAAATATCAGCGCCTAATACCAACAGCGCACCACCCAGGGCACTTGCCACCAATAAACGTCCGGGCTGATAGCCAACCAGGGGGCGCAGTAAATGCGGAATTACCAAGCCAACAAAACCAATGCTGCCGCTGACTGCGACTGCGGCGCCCACACACAGAGCCAAGCCGATTAATAACAGATTGCGTTCGCGCTGTTGGTTAAAACCTAATGAGCTTGCAGTTTCCTCTCCAAGACTAAGGGCATTTAAATAGCGTGCGCGACCTAATAACAAAATCCAGCCGACGATAATAAAAGGCGCTGCAATATAAACATGGTGAATATTGCGATTAGCGAGCGAACCCATTAACCAAAATACAATTTCCTGCATGGCAAACAGGCTCGGTGCAAAATTTAAGGCTACGGCAATCATCGCACCTGCAATGGCATTAATGGCAACGCCCGCCAAAATCAAAGACAAAATGCTGCTGCGAAAACCCGCCATTAAATACACAAGGCTTAAAGCGATAAATGCACCGAGAATGGCAGCACCCGGTAACCAATACCAGGCGCTGGCAGCCATGCCGAAATACAGAATCACTACCGCACCCAGCGCTGCGCCGCTGGACACCCCTAATATGCCCGGCTCCGCCAGCGGGTTGCGCAAAAAACCTTGCATAGCAGCACCCGCAAGCCCCAGGGTAGCACCCACCAAAACAGCGAGAATAACGCGCGGCAATCGAATTTCCCACACCACGGTTTGATGTAAGGATGGAGTATGGTTAATTAAATCTTGGATGGCCTGCATTACTGATATGGCAGCGTTGCCCATACTCAGGGAAAATATAAATGCAGCGACAACACCAATCAGAAGCAGTGAAATCAATATTGAAAATTTTAGTTTAGGCACACTAAATCCTTTATTGTCAGGGGAGCTGCTGGCGCTGCTGCATGAGATTTTCAATAGCATCGCTTGCTACAGGTGCAACACAGGAGAGCGTATTGGGTAAACGTATAATACGCAAATGCTTAGGTAGCGCCGGATGTCGGGTATATTCCTGCGCAAGCGAAAAAGCCTGGACATCTGAAGCCTCTACAATCAAGGCTTGCGGCTGGGCAAGGAGCAACTCTTCCAAATCGAGTTGTTTAAAACCGATGATATTTTTATCCAGTGCCAGGTTATGGAAACCGGCGCGAGTCATTAATTCGTTCTCCAAGGTATCACCCCCAATCACAACACCATTGGATGAATACCAAAATGCGGGCACCGGTTTTAGTTTTTTTTGTGCGTCATCCAGTTGTTGTAATTTTTGTTCCAACGCCTGCGCCATTTTTTCAGCGGCCGCAGAGTTATCGGTTAAAAAACCAAACTGGCGAATGTGGCTCGCCGTCTCATTCAAGGTTGTCGGCAACGACAGGGTTTCGACACGAAGTCCCAGGCGTTTTAACAAGGTTTTTAAATCGGCAGAAGTGTATTCACCGGCTAATATCAAATCAGGGTTGCGCGGCACTATGTCCTCGGCCAAGCCGCGATTTAAGTAAAAACCTCTAGCTTCCTCTGCTACAGACGAAAATTGCGGATTTGCAGATAAGTAATACAGGGAATTAATACGCTCGGGCTCCACCAGTTTCAGCAAGAGCGCATCCAGGCATAAATTGATGGAAATTATTCGTTGCGCGCGCGCAGCAGAGACTCGGGTATCAGCAATAACAGCAGATGAAAGCGCAGCGATGAGAACAATAAAAAGGTATCTGCGCATAAAGAATGTGGATAAAGTCAGGAATAGATAGGGCCAGGAATCATTGAAGATTGTAATAGGCAACCTTCAACGAAAGCGCCGATTATAACGGATTCAACCAGGCCGCGCCGCGCACCCCGCTTGAGTCGCCGTGCACAGCCTGCACTATGGGCGTATCGCACTCAAAACCAAATACATAATGACTTAATAGTTGCGGCACTGCGGTATATATTTCAGCGATATTGGAAGCGCCGCCGCCCAGCACAATAATATCCGGGTCCATAATATTGATTACCGCCGCCAAACCGCGCGCCAGTTGGTCAAAATAAGCATCCAATACCTGGCGCGCATGGATTTCTTCTTTGGCCGCACGCTCGGCAATTTCATGACCTGTAAGTTTAAGGCCGGTGGCCATTTCATAGGACTTACACAAACCTGTACCGGAGAGGAATGTTTCCTGGCAGCCGGATTTACCGCAATAGCAAGGGCGAGCCTCAAGTTCAGCATCATGAGTCCAAGGCAAGGAATTATGTCCCCACTCACCCGCTACACCGTTGGGGCCTACAATTGGCTGGCCTTTATAAGCCACGCCCGCGCCGCAGCCGGTACCCAATATACCGGCAAACACCAGGTCGTGATCGCGGCCTGCACCGTCGGTTGCTTCCGATACCGCCAGGCAATTGGCATCGTTAGTGACTTTGACATCGCGATCCAGATGCGCAGACAAGTCTTTTTGGAAAGGTTTACCGTTCAACCAGGTTGAATTGGCATTTTTTACAAAACCGGTCTTGCGCGAAATGGTGCCCGGAATACCTATGCCCACCGGGATATCTGCTTTACCGGCTGCGGCTTCCGCCTGTGCAACCAAGCCCGCAATATCACGCAAGGTTGCGGCATAATCATCGCGCACGGTGGGAATACGGGTGCGGAATAATTCCTGGCTGTTGCCATTCAGTAAAATCACTTCTGTTTTGGTACCGCCAAGGTCTACCCCGATTCGGAAATCTGTCATTTTATGAAACCCGTTACACCTGAAAGACGCGATTATAGGTTTGTGATGTCGGACAAGGCAAATCGCGGCATCCAAAAACCTCTGGCATCACTTTTATATGGCCAATTAATACATCTGGGCTACACTCAAGTGAAATGTATCCGCAAATGAAGCCCTGTTATGACTGAAGAACGCCGCCGTTTTAGCCGTATTGATTTTGATGCCCGTGTAGAAATTGCCCAGGGCGATAAGAATTGGCAAGCACAGTTATTGGATATATCCCTGAAAGGTTTACTGCTCGCCAAAATGGGCCCTTATCAATTACAGCCTACCCTGCCGATTTTGGTAAAAATTATTTTATCGGATCAAACCAGTATCGCCATGTCCACCCAGGTTGTTCACCAAACCCTTGAGCAACTGCATTTATCATGCACCAGCATTGATATAGACAGCATCAGCCATTTACGCAGGCTGATTGAATTAAATATCGGCGATGCAAGCGCCGCTGAGCGCGAGCTTTCTGAATTGCTGGATGTCAATTGAGGTAAGCAAAGCTTATGACACAAAATGACGACCGCCGAACATCTCCGCGTTATCCCTTAAGAGCCTTCGCCACTTTAGGATCTTCAGATCGTGAATGGGCTGCCCACGTACTTGATATTTCTTATTATGGTGCGCGTATCGCACTGCTGGATGAATACAATTTGTGTGCAGGTGATTCCATTCATTTGCGTTTGGAAATACCTGAAATGCAAGTTCCGACAAGCATGATGCCCTATTTACATTTAGAGGGCACGCTGGTGCATCAACAGGAACATATGCTAGGCATTCAATATGAACCCGCCAGCGAGCTTGATGCTGAGCTGCTCAAAAACATCCTGGCGAGCCTCAACGACAATACGTGCTAGTTTGTTTAAAAAACTCGGTTACCGCTGACTTAATTGCAGGATAAATTTACAAAGCATCCAGTGCTTCTTGCAGATTTTTTACAGCAACCACCTCTATTCCCAAATTCTTTTCGCGCGGTGCGTTGGCAACGGGGACTATGGCTTTTTTAAAGCCGTGTTTTGCCGCCTCGCGCAAGCGCTCCTGTCCGCTCGGCACCGGGCGAATTTCTCCCGACAGACCGACTTCACCAAATACCATTAAATCCTGCGGTAAAATTTTATCGCGGAAGCTGGATACTATTGCCAATAAGACCGCAAGGTCTGCACTGGTTTCCATAACGCGCACACCGCCGACCACATTCACAAATACATCCTGATCGCCCACCATAATGCCGCCGTGGCGATGCAAGACTGCAAGCAACATGGACAAGCGATTTTGATCCATCCCCACCGCCACGCGGCGCGGATTACCGAGATGGCTGTCATCCACCAGTGCCTGGATTTCAATCAGCAACGGGCGTGTTCCCTCCCACATCACCATTACCACTGAACCAGGAGCCGGGTCTTCGGCGCGCTGTAAAAAAATGGCGGAGGGATTGTTCACTTCGCGCATGCCCTGCTCGGTCATGGCAAACACGCCCAATTCATTAACGGGACCGAAGCGGTTTTTATTACCGCGCAAGGTGCGAAAACGCGAGTCGTTATCGCCCTCCAGTAAAATGGAGCAGTCGATCATATGCTCCAACACTTTTGGCCCTGCAAGTGAACCGTCTTTGGTAACGTGGCCAACCAGAATAACCACTGTGCCTGTCTGCTTTGCAAAGCGTGTCAGATAAGCTGCGCTTTCGCGCACCTGGGAAACAGAACCGGGTGCCGATGAAATATCATCCATATGCACCACCTGGATTGAATCCACCACCACAACTTTTGGCGCTACAGCCTGTGCTGTTGAGCATATGGTTTCAACATTGGTCTCGCTCAGCATTTGCAATTTATCGGTCGGCAGCCCCAAACGCTGTGCGCGCATGGCAACTTGCTGCAGGGATTCTTCACCGGTCACATAAAGTGCAGGCATATTACGCGCTAAAAAACATAAGGTTTGCAGCAGCAATGTGCTTTTACCTGCGCCGGGATTACCGCCAATCAATACCACTGAACCCGGCACAAAACCGCCGCCGAGCACGCGATCAAATTCGCTGGTGCCGCTTGAAAAACGTGGGACATCACCAAGTGCGATATCAGCAAGCGTCTGCACCTTATTACCCGTTGCACTGCCGGCATAACCGTCAAATTTTGCCGAGCGATTGGCCGGTGTCGGCCCAAGGCGAATTTCTACAATGGAATTCCAGGCACCGCATTCCGGGCACTGGCCCTGCCATTTTTTAAAATCTGCACCGCAATCATTACAAACAAATGCGCTGGTATTTTTTTTTGTACTCACAGGCTTCTCTTTGGTGCGTTGAATAAAAGAATGTGGTTTTAAGACCTTTGGACAACTAAAATATTTTCAGAGGCTCCCTAGAAAAATTTCATTATTTATTTTCGGTCAGTCAGCTTTAAATAAACACCCAGGCCAACCAACATAGCCACGGCAGCGAACAGCATTAATACGGCATCCCTTAAATGATCGGCGCCGCCCAACAAGGATTTAAACATCAATAACAAGGACTCAATAGACACTGCAATCACGATTGCGGCCATAAACCGGCTGATGGTCCTGCGTATAGAACCTTCGTGGTGGATATCTTTATGCAAAAGAACCTCTTCTTCCAGAATGGTTTTCCCCAGATCGAAAATCGCCAGCCCCAAAGTGACCAGGATAACGGTTCCGAATATCTGGATGGGCGCATTGATATGGTCGTGAACCACGTAATACATTTCCTTACCGCCGTAATACAACAGCAAACCGGAAACCACCACCAGCATAAGGCCGATCACCGCATAGACGGCTTGGAACAGCGGATGCACTCTACGGCGTAATTCATCGCCGTTTAAAAAAGTAATCAATTTTTCCAAATTAAAATTAATGACCAGGTAAGCGGTTTTGTCTTCAGTAGTGATGTAACGCTGCACGGCTGAAATAGCCAGCTGGTGGGTCGCATTGGAAAGATACGGCGAAGTTACTGTGGATATTTTTTCGTTTTTAACGGCACTGGTGTAGTAAGCACGATTGCTGCGGTCTGAGCGCATTCCCGGCTCGGTACGTTTGGAATCATCAATATCAGGAGCAGCTGCCGACACTGTAGTTTGCATACCATGTTCATCAATGCAATAAAGTAACTCTACAAATGGATAGGATTGGTGCAAACGCTCAACGGTTTTATGCAATTGTGTTTCATCTGCTTCCAGCTTGCGCGGCATGAGCGCAGTAACAATGGAATCCAGTAAACGGTCAATTTGTGGCTGGTAATCTTCGTATTTACGTAAGAGGTATAAATAATTGCGCGGGGTCATAAAGGTAGCTCACAAGAAAATTGACTGCGGTATATTGCGCGGCAGTTTATATCATTGCCAAGCAGTTATTACACCAATCTGCAATAAATCAGCGACAACCAGGTATAACTACAAAAAATAAACCCCGGGCAGGCCGGGGTTCATGACAGGACAGTTAACTGCTAATGCACCGGCAACTCAATATTATCCGGCGCACCGCCACCTACCGATAAATTACCGTTATTTAAAACGAAGGTAACCACTTGGGTTTGCAATTCTGCCGTCACCTGTGGCGCGTTACCTTCAGGGCGCAACAGGGAAGTGTGTCCACCGGCGGTGTGTTTTACATAACCGCGCCCCAATTGGGTGCTGCCTAGTCCCAACTGTGTTGCATCAAGCAGGTTGGCCAATGCTTTGGTGCCCGTCAGCGGTGCTCCGGCGGCACTATTGGGAATAACAGCATCGTTATTAATTTGTTGCACTAATGTGGGAACACCCAACTTCGCCAGGCTTTCCATAAAGTTAACCGGGTCACCTGAATCCATAGCCGTTTGTGCCGCATAGAGGAAACGCTCATAGTTGGCAGTACCGGTATTTACGCCGCTATTTGCCAAACCGCTATTGATGATCGGGGCGAAGGTTGCAGAATTTACCAGCACCTGTGCTACCTGTGTACCCGCCGCACTGGTCACTAAACCGCGAATGGGCTTCAGGTTGGAGGTAAGGCCCGCTTGTGCATCATTGGCGATAGCAATTTGGTTAACAGTGGTAAATACACTTCCTACAATACCACCCAGCGATACCCCCACTACATACATACGATTTACGTCCAGGCCCGTGCTGGCAAACTTATGAATTTCAGCATCCAGATTACCCAGGCTCGCATTCAGGTTCAGCAAATCCATCACCGCCTGGCGATTGTTATCGCGCGTATTGGGCAGGTAACCCAGATTGATAAATTGCGCCCCGGAACCATCTGTCGCCCCTGGGGTAGTGAAATTCATCGGTGCCGGTGCTCCGCCAGAACCGGCAACATTGAAGTGACGCTCATAGGGTGCATTGGTGCCGTAGAGGGTGGCAAAGGGAATGGATTTACTTTTTTCCACATTAAGCACATTGACAAAGGCGCTGTTGGCCGGGACACCATGTACCGGCAAATCAATTGCCACTGTTGCTATACAGCGGCTCGCCAGGGTATGGCCAAGTGCCACAACAGAGGTGCGATCACTGGTAATACCGTGGACATAAATGACCGTGGGATATCCTGTAGCCGCATAAATTTGTCCGCAATTAGCCGCGCCGGCATAACCGGGAACCCAGTTATCCTGCGGTAAAGTCACTTGCAAGGGAATAGACTCATCGCTGGTTTTAGCGGCAAAAGGATAGCGGTAAGTCACGTTGTAACTGCCATCCACATCCATCGGGATGGTCCTGCCCAAAGCGCCGGCCAGGGTTAAATCCGGCTTCCAGTTGCGTTTCAGGTATTCGCCAAATGCCAGGCCGGTCGCTGCTGTCTGGTAATACGGCAGTTTGATATAGCCGGTATACAGCTTGCCCACATTGGCGGCTAGCGCACTGCTGAAATTGTTGAAATCTATACCGGTCAGCCCGGAAATACCCAAGTCACGCGCTTTAGGGGTCGACAATAAATTCAGTGACTCCAGTTGTATTGCGTTTGCCACTGCGGCTGTAGGCGCAACTCCGGCCTGGATTTGGCTGCTTGCAATCGCCGCGCGCGGGGCCGCCATGGCTACCAGCGGTGTGAGCGGATCGGTAGTGGTAAAGGTGTAGGTCAATATCAGCTTTTCTTTGGCAGCAGCTTCTGATACCTGCCCACCGCTGGCTGCCGCCAGAAATTTACCGGCAATAGTTTCCCACCCCGTAATGGCATCCCGCACCGGAACCAGTGCACCCAGGGTTTGGTAACCTGTATCGCGCAAAGCATTATAGGTCCAAGAGCGGGTCAAGGCTGCACCTGCGCTGTCTTTCAAGTCATTAGTGAGGATAACCAGGTATTTGGTTTTGGGTTTCAGGGGTTTGGTAGGCAAGATACGCAGGGTGTTGTTAGTGCCGCCATCCAGCGAAACCACCTGCACATCAAAATTGGCCAGTCCGGTCACCCCGACGATATTGGCAGGGTCCAATGCATCCTTACCATTCGTATTCAGCTCAACTAAAAATACTGTTTTGCCGGCAACCGCACTGGCCGGTGCCACACTGTCGCTGATCAGTACATCAAAGAATGCCGACGTGGAAAAACCATCCATCTGGTTCATGGTAGCGCGCACCGGATCGGTGGGAGCACCCAAATCGGCGGTGCCATCGGTAGTCTTGGCCAGTGCAAAGATCAAATCGGTATTGAAAGGAATGTCCGAAATAACAGGGTCAAACCGCGGATGGGTACCCGCCACAAAGGTTTCTGCAGGCGTGGGATCGGGAGCTTTCTGCTTGTCGTTGCCACCACCGCATCCTGTCATTAACACCGGCAAACACAGCACCAAGGTCGTTGCAATCAAGGCATTCACTTTATTCTTCATAGTAATTTCCTGCTGAGTGGAAAAACATACCGATTGAGTATAGTCAAAATTTTGCAGCCTCTATTGTTTTCAACCGCCCGGTTGCACTTTTGTTTTTAAGCGTAGCGGCACTGTAAATTACTGTTTGTTTAATTGACTCGCCCTCATTCATTGCTAGCCTTAAAAACATTCCAATATTCAGGAGGTTCTATGCCCCTTTCACGTCGATTATTTATACGCAATGCCGCAGTTGCAGCCACTCTGCTCAATATTAAATCAAACGCCATTGCCAAGGCTGCAGAGCGTACAGGTATTAAAGATTTTTACAAAGACGACTTTCGCATCGGCACTGCCATCAAAACATCAACCTTAACGAAAAATGACACCAACATGCAGGCTCTGATTGTGCGGGAATTTAACGCCATTACCGCTGAAAACTGCATGAAGTGGGAGCCATTAAAACCGCAAGATAAAGAGTGGAATTGGACTGCTGCAGATCAATTTGTGGAATTTGGCGAAAAACACAATATGTACATTGTCGGCCACAACCTTGTGTGGCACAGCCAGGTTCCCAAAGAAGTTTTTCTAAACGAGCAAGGTGGTTTGATCAGCAAAGAAAACCTTACCGCAAAAATGCAAGATCACATAACTACTCTTGCCGGTCGTTACAAAGGCAGAATTCATGCATGGGATGTAGTCAATGAAGCGGTAGAAGATGATGGCTCATGGCGCAAAAGCCCGTGGTTTAACATCATGGGAGAAAATTTTATCGCCAATGCCTTCCATCTGGCACATGAAGTAGACCCGAAAGCGCATTTGATTTACAACGATTACAACACTGAAACACCACTCAAACGTAATTTTATTTTAGGTATGGTACAAAACCTCAAAAAACAAGGTGTTCCCATCCAGGGCGTCGGTATGCAGGAACATGTAAGTATTGATGGCCCCGGCGTGAATGAAATTGAAAAAACTCTGGTCGCTCTCGCTAAAGCCGGTGTACGCGCCCATATTACTGAGCTGGATGTCGATGTACTTCCCTCCGTATGGAATTTACCCACCGCCGAAGTATCTACCCGCTTTGAATACACGCCGGAACGCGATCCCTACATTCAGGGCTTGCCCAAAAAGATTGAAGAAAAGCTTGCCAAGCGTTACGAAGATATTTTTAAAATTTACCTGAAACACCGCGATAAAATTGAACGCGTCACCCTGTGGGGAAGCGCAGATAATGAAACCTGGCTGAATAATTTTCCTATCCGCGGCAGAACCAATTACCCACTGTTATTTGATCGTAAACTTGAACCAAAACCGGCTTACTTCCGTTTGCTGGATTTGAAGAAGTAAAACCCCAACCGCATCAAAATAAAAACAAAACCCCTTCGCCTCCTCCTCGCTTCAAAAGTGGGGAAGGAAGCGAAGGGGTTTTCATTTTTAATTTGAAACGGAATTAATCCCCACGCAAAACATAACTCGCGGGCCTGCGAATAATCTGCCACACAGATAACAGCGAAGTTGCAGCGGTCAACGCCAAAATTAAAACCGATGGCAATAGCCAACCCTCAGGTGTTGTATGAAGGTTATATTTGGTTCCCTGTAACCATAACCACAGCCCTGCCATAATCAATAACGCTATTAATAAACCCAGGGCTACAGGTACTAAATTATCTTTCAATATTTGCAAGAATACCGTGTTAGGTCTTGCGCCTATTGCCATACGAATACCTAATTCAAAGCGACGTAGCTGCACGCTATAACTTAATACTCCGTAGATACCTATCGCAGTGAGCCCTAGCGCTAATAACGCTAACGCAGCCGTTAGCCCTGCAATTGTTTGTTGGTTGGCAGTCAGTTGTCGGCGCGCTTGCTCCGTTGTTAAAAAACGAAACACTTTAAACTCCGGGTTTACCTTAGCCATGAGGTCATTCAGCTCGGCCCGCGTAAATTGCTGCCCTTGTTTAACGTGAATTAACAACAACGGAAATTCAGCAGGGATATAAGGCTCGAAAAACCTGGGAGGCTCAACCTGTCCTGGCAACTGAAGATCTTTAATAACGCCAATAATTTCTGACGGCTCCTGGTCTGCATTTCCTCTAAAAAATATACGTTGCCCAAGCACTTGGCCATCTGCTCGCAATAAACGGGCAAGCGCTTGATTGACGACAATAATTCTTGCACCTTCGTGTGCTTCGCGGTCAGTGTAATAGCGCCCTGCCACCAGAGGAATATTAAAGATTTTTAAATAGCTGCCATCACTCCAGGCAGCTGTCGCCAATATTTTAGTGTCAATATTCAATTCGGTTTGTAGAAAACGCTGCGGCAAAGCGCCTGTCCAATAAGACACTGGAAACAGTGATCCTATACCCGCGTCAAGCACTTTAGGATTACTTCGCAACTCGGAAAGAATACTCAACAAATAATTATGTCTCTCAACCTCTGGAACAGCTTCCAATAAAGTCCCTAAATTTAAAGATGCCTGATAAGTATCTTCGGTATTAATGCCCAAGGGCTGATGTAGCTGACGCAAACTTTCTTGCAGGATTTGCAAACTCGCCGCCAGCAAAACTCCTGTCAGCGTTATCTGGCTTAAAATAAGCAAATTGCGTACTCGCCGGGAAATTTGAATACCCACACCTTTGCCGCTACTTTGCAACATATTATTGAGCGCGCGATAATTAATTTGACGACTAACAATGACAGCCAACAACAAGGCCAGAATCAGCGCGACTAGTCCTGCAAATAATAAGGTTGAACTGTTTAAATAGAGTTCATCCAAACGTGGCAACTGACCTTTAGCAACGCTTTTTAGCAGCTCTACCATAACACCGGCTAGAACCAGGGATAACAACCCAGCGCCGGCCATCAAGAAGACTATTTCAGCAAGCACTGCTTTAAAAACATGTTTTTTTTGCGCACCAAGTGCAACATGAATAGCCATAGTACGCTGCTGATTCGCCGAGCGTGATAAAATCAAATTGGTAATGTTTGCAGCAGCAATCAATAGTAGAACAAGAGCTCCAGCAAACATGAGCAAACTCTGATTGCTAGCGTCACCAACAATAACTTGTCTCAAAGGCAACAATTTTAATTGTGTACTCGAATGTGCAAATCCAGCCAAAGCTGCCGTCTCTTCTTTAAAGCGTGACGCGGCGTAATTATTAAACTGATGTTCCGCTGCAATAATAGATGCACCAGGTTTTAAACGACCTACCACATGCCCTTGAGTTGTCGCGTAATGCCAAAAAGTACGGCTACCGATATCGTTATAGTCAAAGGGCACCCATATATCAGTTTGCCAACCTTGCTGGAATATCGCAGGCTCAACAAAATTCCTGGCCAAAACACCAATAATTTTAAATTCAACACCTTTAAAGTTGGCCGTTTTACCGATAACGCCAGGGTCTTGTTGGTACATTTGCGCCCACGTGTTAAAACTCAAAATGGCAACGGGAGCCATAGAATGCAAACCTTCATCAGCATTAAAGTGTCGACCCAATGCCAAAGGAGCCTGGAACATTGTCAAAAACTCCGGAGTAACTGCGCCTATATTCATGCTCGGCGCACTTAACAAATTCCGCTCTACATCAATGCCATAAGCAATCAGTGCCTTTTGCGAGAAATACTCATCCTCTTTCTGATAATTTTCAATCAATAATGGGTAGGGAATTCTTTTGGCAAAACTTAATTCGCCATTTTCAAAACGCTGGCCTTGAAAAACATATAACTGGCTTGCATCAGGATAGGACAAAGGCGCAGCTAATATTTGATAATTTAAATTAAACATAGCTACTAATGCACCGAGCGTAATGCCCAGGGTAAGTACTACAGTGACAACATAGCCTTTGGCTTTTAGTAGCGAATTGAATGCAGTTTTAAAATCTTGAATGTTTGGCATATTAATCTCCGCGCAAAATATAGCTCGCAGGCTTGCGAATAATCTGCCACACAGATAACAGCGAAGTCGCTATGGTGAGTGAAATAATCAAAACAGGTGGTAACAACCAACCTACACTATTGGTGTGCAGGATATAACTTGTTTGCTGAGCCCAAATCCACAAGCCTATCAAGGCGATCAAAGCGATGAGCAAACCAATAACAACAGGTATTAAATTATCTTTAAGTATTTGCAAAAGTATCGTATTAGGGCGCGCGCCAATGGCCATACGAATTCCCAGTTCAAATTTTCGCAGTTGTACGCTGTAACTCAATACACCGTAAATACCTATAGCCGCAAGGCTTAGCGCCAGGATAGCCAATACAGCCGTCAAACCTGCTGCTGCTTTTTGCGGCATCGTGTGTTGTGCAATGATTTGCTCCGATGATTTTATATAAAACACTTTGAGTTGCGGATTCACTTTGGCAGCCAGCATATTCATTTCTGTTGGTGTGAGTTGCTGCCCAGCCTTTACGCGCACAACCAACTCCGGGTTTTGAGTAATAAATGCCTGGAAGAAGCGCGGGGGCTCAAGCATTCCAGGCAATTGCAAATCGCTCAGCACACCAACAATTTCAATGGGTTGTGCACCTTCATCACTTTGTCGATAGACTTTTTTACCCAACACCTGGCCATCTGCCTGAATAGTTCGCGCGAGTGTTTCGTTCACTACCATAACGTGCGCATGCTCGCGAACTTCCGCATCAGTAAAATAGCGGCCGGCCATGAGTGGAATTCCTGCCACCTGAAAATAACTTCCATCGCAGTAAGATTGAACAGCACTTATTTTCTTTTCATCTACTCCATCAACTCGTAATAAATCAGAGGAAGGATTTCGATAAGAGATGGGAGACAAGCTTGTCGCACCTACCGCCAGCACTTTAGGATTCGCACGCAAATCATCAATCAAGCGTGCGAAATAGGCACGGCGCTCTTCTTCCGTGGTGCTATTCCATAAGGTCGCTATGCTGAAAATGATTTGATATTGATTACTGGTGTGATAACCCACCGGCTGTGTGAATTGTCGTGCACTCTGCAACAGAATGTGCAAACTTGCTGCCAATAGCATTGCCGTTAAGGCTACCTGGCTTAAGATAAGTAACTTGCGAATACGCTCTGAAATTTGTAACCCAACACCCTTACCGCTCGTTTTCAGCAGATTATTAAGCTGTCGATAATTAATTTGACGACTTACAATAACCGCAAAAATAGTTGCTAATAAAGCGGCCACTAAAAACGAAAACATTATAGTGATGGGATTGATATGCAACTCTTGCAGGCGTGGTAACTGCCCTTCTGCTGTTATTTTTAATAGTTCCAATAGCACTAGAGCCACGAATACTGCCAATACGCTTGCGCCTAACATTAACAATGATATTTCAGCCAATACCGCACTAAAAATATGTTTTTGTTGTGCGCCCAACGCAACTTGTATCGCCATGCTGCGCTGCTGGTTAGCAGCACGTGCCAGAATAAGGTTCATTACATTGGCTGTTGCAATTAATAATAAAACCAACACTCCCGCTAACATCAATAAACTTTTTTGGCTGGCGGCGCCCAGAATTACAGCGGAAAATCTTTCTAGCTTGAATCTTAAGCTGGCATCTGAAAATTCAGGCTGGCCGGTAGTTTCATCTTTAAAACGAGCTGCCATTCGATTACTGACTGATTGCTCAGCGGCAAGCCGCTCAGTTCCTTTTTGCAATAGACCTACCCAAAAAGTTGAGTTTGTACTGTTGTTCCAATTTTTTCGAAATCGTACAGGCATGTCATCATAATCTATCGGCAGCCATACATCTGTTTGCCAACCCAATTGGTACAATTCCGGTTCGACAAAATTGTCCGCCAATACACCTATTATTTTAAAATCAACCTCCATAATATTGAGTGTTTTACCAATTACATTGGGGTCTTGTTGAAAATATTTTACCCATGCGTTATGGCTGATTATTGCCACAGGTATCATGGAATCCAGGTTTTCATTAGCAGAAAAACGTCGCCCTAACGCCATGGGCGCATCTACCATATTAAAAAATTCAGGGGTAGTTGAAATAGTGTTCAACACCGGGCTGTCCGGCATTCTGCGCTCTATGGATACGGTGTAAGCAAGTAAAGCTTTTTGTTCAAATTGCCCATCACCCTGACGATAAGATTCAATCCATGCCGGGTAAGGCGCATGTCTGTCACTGACCAAAATTTGCTTATCAAACCGTTCGCTCTTGGCGACCACCAATCGATCAACATTCGGATAAGGCAGAGGTGCTGCTAACAGCTGATAATTCAAATTAAACATCGCTACCAAAGCACCGAGCGTAATACCCAATGTCAGGACAATGGTAATTACATAACTCTTGGCTCTACTGAGCGAATGAAATGCATTTTTTAGATCGTGAAAATTCATTACACAACTACCTGTGGCGTAACTTCAACTGCCTGCAGCATTTGCGTATCAATGATTTTCCCATCCAGCAAATGTAATTTTCGGCTGGCCATATCCGCATAGCGCGGGTCGTGAGTTACCATGCAAAGCGTGGTACCGTTGGCATTCAGGTTTTGTAGCATTTCCATTACAGTATCGCCGTTGCGTGAATCCAGGTTACCCGTCGGCTCATCGACTAATAACAACGCCGGGCTACCAACCAATGCACGCGCTATGGCGATACGCTGTTGTTGTCCACCAGACAATTGATTGGGTTTATGTTGGGCGCGGTGTGTCATATCGACGATTTGTAAACACTCCACTACTCGCTTTGCGATGTCTTTTTCGCTAACTTTATGGCGGCGATAGCGTAGTGGCAGGGCAATATTGTCAAAAACCGATAGCTCATCAATTAAATTAAATGATTGGAAAATAAAACCGATTTTTTCATTGCGGATAAAAGCAGCCTCACTCAAATTAAGCTTACTGACATCAGCGCCTTCAATGCAGTATTGACCGCTGGTAGGCATATCCAATAACCCTAATAACGATAATAAGGTAGATTTCCCGCAGCCAGAGGGGCCACAAATGGATACGAAGTCACCCTTATAGATTTCCAGATCAATACCACGCAATGCATGGGTATCCATATCTTCAGTGCTATAAACCTTGGTAATGCCAGTCATTGTGAGGGTAAGTTCGCGCATGGTTTTTCCTTTTAATTTGGTTATATTTTTTTGCAAATTTAATTCATTGGATAGTCGTCATCCTCGCGGCGGGCATGATGACTCCTTATTTAAACTACGTCTCGATACTATGGAGTATTCGATTATTTATAGAATTATTTTTAATCCACAACCTGAATCATTTTCGCATCGTGGATGCTGCTCATATCCGATAAAATAAAACGATCTTTTTCGTTGGCACCTTGTTTTATTTGAATAAATTTACCGGAGTCATCACCAAAACTCAGTTGCTGCAAGTCTGCTGATTTATTATTTTCTGCCAGGCGAAACACTGCACTGCTGGTATGGCTTTGTGCATTCATCGGCCGCTCAATAAACAGTGTATCTTTAATACTGGCGGTAAATATTTGTGCATCTACATTTAACTCAGGCCGTGCTGACGCGGGAACTCCTTCAGTAAATGCGATCTCAACCTCAATGGTGCCATCGCGCACTTCAGGTGTAATGCGGGTAAGTACACCGGCAACTTGTTCACGGCGGGTATTTATTTTTGCACTTTGTCCGATCTTCAGTTGTTCAGCTTTGGATTGCGAAATACGAATCAGGGCTTTTAAATCTTTATCGCTCCCCACCAAAGCCAGCTCTTGCCCCGCGTTAACACTTTGGCCAAGTTCAACCGGTAAGCGTTGCAATACACCTTTTATTCCAGCGCGCACAACTAAACGCTCAGCACGCTGTTGCATATTTTGATGGTGCGCAACAGCCTGGTTAATTTGTTCTTGCTGGATGATAAGTGCTTCGCGCATTACCTCTTTAAGCTGTGCAATGCGTTGGGTTTGCAGATTTACCCGCTGTTGCATTTGTTCCTGTTGTAACAGAGTCGTTTTATAGGCAAGCATGGAAACCGCCTTGCCCGCTAAACCTTTTTCAGCTTCACAACGTAATTGTACCGACTTAAAGGTCGCTGTTAATTCAGCCAGAGTTGCCTGCTCGGCCAGCAACTCGCGCTGATTATTAAGTTTTAATCGGCGCAGATTAGCTTGCTCCTGCAAGAGTGCCATGTGTGCGGCTTCCACTTCTTGTAACAATTCCGGATTATTCAGCCGCAAAATAATACTGTCTGCTTCAACTTCAGCGCCGGACCGCAATAAAACTTCTGCAACTGTTGCGGGTGTCAGCGCAGTAATCAGTGTCTGTTTATCTGAACGTAAAACACCATATCCGTCTATCGCAACCTGCATATCCCCGCGCTGTACTGTGCCCAGCAATAACTTGCTTCGTTCAACTTTAGGTTGTCCCGCAGGCTGCATAATTACGCCTGTCAATAAAACCAGCGCAATCAACATTGCTCCGCCAATCAACAGAGGGCGCTTGAAACGAGATGAGGTTTTCGGTTTAGCAATATCCACGAACATTAACCTTGCATGATCTGACACCATAAGTCTGACCATTACAAAGTCTGTGCCAAAAATTAACTGATTGATTCTTATGAATTTATTTTTTTATGAATAAGAAAGGTAGTCGCGAATAGTCCGATTTCGGACTCTTAATTCCGAAATCGGACTCGATTTTTATTAATGCGGACGATTGAGTTGAATCAACGCACAAGCCCCAATGCCATTGGCATTATTGCTTAAACTAAGCTGCCCACCCATCTGCTCAATGATATGACGGCTCAAACTTAGGCCTATGCCCTGCCCTTGGGTTTTGGTGCTGTAGAAGGGAACGAAGAGGTTGTCGGGGTTGGCGATGCCTTGGCCACCATCGACAATGCGAATTTCATTGCTTTGCTCGCGTTGACTAAAGATCATTTCAATAGTACCTACCGGGCTACTTGCTTCAATCGAATTTTTTATTAAGTTAATAAGCGCCTGCTGCAAAAATACAGAATCTGCCCAGAGTTCTATTTGCAATCCTTTGGCTTGTAATTGCGCATCTGGAAATAACGCACTTAACCGCTGAAAAAGCGCTCCTGCACTTAACCATTGCGGTTGCAAATGCAAAGGCTTGTGCAGCTCAGCATAACGGCTCACAAAATCCTGCAAGTGTTGACAGCGCTCACCAATTAATTCCAACGCTTGTTGTTCGCGCTCGCTGTTCACTTTGCCTTGCAAACTTTGGGTAAGTGCCGCAACCGGCGTGAGTGAATTGCGAATCTCATGGCTTAACACACGAATCAATTTTTGCCATGCCTGTAATTGTCCTTCACGCAGGGCAGCTTGAATATTTATAAAAACTAAAAGTTGATGGCTTTGGCCTTGATCCAGAAAGCGGCTGTGACGAATTTGCCACTGTTGCGCTTTGGTTGAATCTGTAAAGTGCCATTCTGGCTCTGCCACTAAATCTAATAAGGAGGGTGATGCATGGCGCAATGCTTGCCAAGGGCGACCAAATAATTCGGCGAAAGCGGCATTGGCATAATTCAATTGTACGCGGTGATCGAACACTAAAATCGGTGTATTTAATTGATCGATAAGCCGATACAACAAAAATAATTGTTGATCGTAATGACTCTTGTTTTGCTGTAGCGAAGCGCCGAGTGTGTTTAATTGTTGATGAAATTCAGCAACCTTGCCGCCGGTAAAAACCGGCTTTGCAAAAAGACTGTAATCCTGATGCTGCAGCGCTTCCAATTGCACACTGGCACGACGAAATGCAATAAACACTTTTTGGTAAATGCGCCGAAATATCAGCCCATTTACCACCATCACAAGCAGCGCAACCAATGCTACTTGCCACCATAAAAGCATCCACAACAAAAATCCGCAACAAATAAACTGCATCAGCAAACACACTGAAAATGCAATTTTAAACTGGGCTTCCAGCGAATCAGTTCGCCAGGTCATATTTTTCTAACCGGCGATACAACGACGATTTAGTAATGCCCAACAGATCTGCTGCTTTTTGTTTATTACCATCACAATCAGCCAGGGCTTGGTTAATCAACTGTAGCTCAGCGGCCTCCAAGGTCATCATCGGTAAGTGGTTTGCAGATAGCGCAGGTTTTTGTTGCAGCTTAACAGGCAAATTCAATTGTTCCGCCGTCAACTCGCCCGTTTGCGTAAGTAATACAGCGCGTTCCATCATATGACTTAATTCGCGAATGTTTCCGGGCCAATAATAAGCTTGCATTGCCTTGAGTGCGCAAGTTGATAATTTAAGTTCAGGCTTTTTGTAACGCTGGCCATGTTTGGCCGCAAAGAAAACTGCAAGCGCAGCAATATCTTCTGGTCGCTCACGCAATGCCGGCACACGAAATTCCAAGGTGTTTAAACGGTAATACAAATCTTGTCTAAATAGACCCTCACCAATGAGCTGCGCAAAATTGCCGTTGGTGGCACTGATAATGCGTACATCTGTGCGCTGGGTTTGGCTGGAGCCCAACATTTCAAACTCACCTGACTCTAACACGCGTAATAATTTTGCCTGTTGAGCTGTGGGTACAGTGGCAATTTCATCCAAAAATAAACTGCCGCCCTTAGCCAATTCAAAGCGGCCGATGCGCTGCTCTTTGGCATCAGTAAATGCACCTTTTTTGTGGCCGAACATTTCACTTTCAAACAGGGATTCAGGAATCGCGCCCATATTGACGGAAATAAACGCCTGGTTAGCGCGCGGAGAATTAAGGTGAAGCCAATGGGCTAACTGGCTTTTGCCCGTGCCGTTTTCACCCGTCAGCAAAATATTGGCATCGGTAGACGCTACCGCAGCAAGCTGCTGCATAAGCTGATTCATGACTTGGCTTTGCCAAACCAATTCAGGTTTTGGATTTTCCAAACGCTGGCTGAGCGCGCGGTTTTTACGATTGAGCGCCTGCAAATGCAACTGTTGTTGCAGCACTTGATGCAAGCGCTGGTTGTTCCAAGGTTTTTCAATAAAATCGCCGGCACCCAGCTGCATGGCTTTTACCACCAGCTCGGTATTGGACCAGGCTGTCATGGCAACTACGGGAATATCCCACGCCTGCTGTTGCAGCCATGCCAGAAATCCCAAACCTTCTTCACCGGAAGTGGTATCCAGCTCAAAGTTCATGTCCAATAAAATAAGGTCGGGTTTTTGTTGGGCCAACCATAATTTGGCTTGCGCAGGGTTTTCTGCATCAGCTACACAAAAATCAAAATCTTCCAACACAAAACGCGCCGACAAGCGAATTTCGCGATTGTCTTCTATAACAAGAACAACGGATTTTGACTTAAGCATGCATTAAACCTTATGCAATATTTATTTTTTTAACAACAAAACCTACAACACAATCTCAGCCAAATTACCTTTTTCTTCCAGCCAGTTTTTGCGGTCGCCTGCACGTTTTTTTGCGAGCATCATATCCATGATTTGATGGGTTCCATCTTCTTCGCCAATGGTTAGCTGAACCAAACGGCGAGTGTCGCGCGCCATGGTGGTTTCGCGCAATTGCAAGGGGTTCATTTCACCCAAACCTTTAAAACGCTGAACATTGGGTTTGCCTTTTTTATGTTCAGCCGTAAGGCGATTGAGGATGCCATTTTTTTCACTTTCATCCAGCGCGTAAAAAACTTCTTTACCCAGGTCGATGCGATAGAGCGGCGGCATGGCAACATAGACATATCCGCTGCGTACCAAAATCGGGAAATGTTTTACAAATAACGCACACAATAAAGTGGCGATATGCAAACCATCCGAATCTGCATCGGCAAGGATACATATTTTGTGATAGCGCAATTCAGTGAGATCTTCACTACCGGGGTCCATACCGATGGCGACAGAAATATCATGCACTTCCTGACTCGCCAGAATTTCGGCGGAATCTACTTCCCAGGTATTCAGGATTTTTCCGCGCAGCGGCATGATCGCCTGGTATTCGCGGTCGCGCGCCTGTTTGGCAGAGCCGCCCGCCGAATCACCTTCTACTAAAAACAATTCACTGAGCGCTGGTTCACCGCTGGAGCAGTCGGCCAATTTTCCGGGCAATGCCGGGCCTTGGGTGACTTTTTTACGTGCGACTTTTTTGCTGGACTTAACACGTTTTTGCGCATTGTTAATGCAGAAATCGGCGAGCTTGTCGCCCTCTTCGGTATGCTGGTTTAACCAGAGAGCGAAAGCATCTTTCGCAATACCGGATACAAAGGCTGCCGCTTCACGCGAGGTCAAACGCTCTTTGGTTTGACCAGAGAATTGCGGATCGTGATTTTTATAGCTCAATACAAAACAGCAATTGGTCCAGATATCTTCGGGTGCGAGTTTGATACCGCGCGGGATCAGATTGCGGAATTCACAATAATCGCGAATCGCATCCAGCAAACCGGTGCGCAAACCGTTGGTATGAGTGCCACCCTGTGCGGTTGGAATCAAATTGACGTAACTTTCCTGGATAACTTCCCCGCCTTCCGGCAACCATTGCACCGCCCAACTCACTGCATCCGTAGTTGCACTGAAATCTCCGACAAACGGACTGGCCGGTAAAGTTTCCCAGCCTTGGGTTGCTCCGGCCAGGTAATCTTTTAAACCATCTTCGTAATACCAAACATCTTTATCACCGGTTTGCTCATCGAGGAAACTAACTGTCAGCCCCGGGCACAAAACTGCTTTTGCGCGCAATACATGGCGCAAACGAGTGACTGAAAATTTAGGCGAGTCAAAATAAATGGGATTGGGTAAAAATTTTACCGTAGTACCGGTCTGGCGTTTGGGGCATGTATCAATAATTTCCAGGTCTGTGGCTTTATCACCGTTGGCAAAACCCATGCGATAGACATTGCCGTCGCGCTTTACCGTCACCTCAAGCTTGTCAGACAGAGCGTTTACAACAGAAACACCTACACCGTGCAAACCACCCGAAAACTGATAATTTTTATTGGAGAATTTTCCGCCAGCATGAAGTGTACATAAGATAACTTCCACACCGGGTTTGCCCTGTTCGGGGTGAATATCCACCGGCATACCGCGACCATCATCTACAACAGAAAGCGATTGGTCTTTGTGTAAAATGACATCTATTTGCTTCGCGTGACCGGCGAGAGCCTCATCCACCGAGTTATCAATAATTTCTTGCGCAAGGTGATTGGGGCGCGTGGTTTCGGTATACATACCGGGGCGTTTTTTTACAGGATCTAAACCTGTGAGGACTTCAATATCTTCTGCTGAATAATTTGCCATAGTCTTTTAATGTTTCTTGTTTTGAATTGAATACAACATTTAATTTTCGTGTGGCGAGCGTAAAAATGCTAAACCACTTTCCAAATATCTTTCAAACTCCCGAAAGCCATGATCACCGCCGTCTTCTATCGTTTGTTTGCAGGCCGCATATTTTTCAACCGCCTGACGGTAATCCAGAGTTTCGTCACCTGTTTGCGCCAACAACCAATAATTATGAATGCGCTGCGGCGCTATATCGAACTGCTCCATATCTGTTACATGGTAGGGTTGTAAATAATACACATCATCTGTGTGATAACTTTTCAGTTCTTTGCCTACATATAGGGGCATAAAATCCTGCGGTCGCACTGCGGGGTTAATTAATACCGCACGCAAATTATATTTTTCCACAAGCCAGGTTGCCCAGAAACCACCCAGCGAACTGCCTATTAGATACACAGGTTGTGGCAGCAGCGATTCGACCAGTTGTTCAAGTAGTAAACAGGTATCTGCCGGATAAGGTGAAAGCCGGGGGCAATGATAGTCTATTTCGGGATGATTGGCCGCAAGCCAAGCCTGGGTTTGTTGCGCTTTAAAGGACAGGGGGGAACTGAGAAAGCCGTGGATATACAACAGAGCAGCCATAGAAGAAATCAATAGCCCGCAGATTTATAGTCGATAACGTATTCTTTTCCGGTGACGCGCGCTATGCCGGTACTCAGGCTTCCGTCATCACCAAGATCAAACCAGCGATAGCCAGGCATAAGGGTATCTACCGTAAAATCATCGCACAAGGGCTTAAACTGCACGCAAGTAGAGGGTGTTGCTATAAGCTCAACGCCATTGCGCTGACTGGTGAAATCCTGGTGCACATGTCCCCAGACGATGGCTTTGACTTGGGGAAAACGATCAATAACGGCAAAAAACGCATCGGCATTTTGCACGATGTATTGGTCGATCCACTTGCTGCCGACCGGTACCGGCTGGTGATGCAACATAACCATGATGTGTTTGTCCGGATGAGTGCTGAGCATCTGCTCAAGATAATCCAGCTCAGCTTGCTCAAAGTTGCCGTGCACCTTAAAAGGCACAACAGAATCCAGCAGCACAACTAACCAATTGCCCAGTTCAATGGCTCGCGATTCAGGCATCATGGGGAGTTCGACAGTTGCCATTATATCGGCTGAATCATGGTTGCCAGGCAACCATGCCAGGGGCTCAGAGAAATACTGGCGAACAATGGCAACAAAACGACGGTAGCAGGATTCGTGGCCAGCACTGGCGATATCACCCGTGCATACCATGTAGTCAAAAGCGGTTTCTTTTTCAGCGATAAGGTTTAAAACGTCGTGCAGGCTTTCATCGGTATTTAGCCCCAGCAAAGCTTCACTCGTCAGCGGGCCCAGGTGGCAATCGCTGATTTGAATAAAGCGTTTTGTTTGAGCGCCCGTTTTTGCCACAGCAGCATCTGTCTCGCGGTTTGCTCTTCCTTAATTCTGGTTATTAAGACAAGAGACTTAAGAGAAAATTGGGTTAACCAAACGCAACGATAACCGCTAAATCGCATTAATTCCACCCTCAAATTCGCTTAAATCACTTTTTATCAGCAGCAACCCTAAAAAAACACCAGAAGTGTGAAGGCGTTAGAGCTTGGCAAGTCGGCTAACCGCGATAAAAGGCAAGAGCTTCCGGCAAATAAACTGGTTTATGACAATCCCGGGTTCCCTGCTCCCGGTTCTGACGGATTGTTTAAACTTATTCGTGTGCCTGGATAAATTTGATCGCCAGAAAAAATATCCAGCATAAAAGACGGATGCTATTCCAGAAATGAAAATGCAAGGAGTTTATAAATTCAGGTATTCGGTGACATCATCAACGCGATGACCTTCGCTCAAGCAGCGCGTTAAAAGTTCACCTAAAAATTGATTGATTTGCAGTTTTTCGTCGGCGTGATACATAGCCTGATTGGGATATTCGTAGCGCGGACGCAAACGCTTATGCCCTTCCCAGGCAAGCACTTCTGCGAGTTTTGCGTCGTGATACATGCGCACGGTTAAACGCGGCATTTGCAGCCAGCTGGAAGTTGCAACAACAGGGGTTTGGATCAGTTGAAGTGTAGTGGTATAGGGCGAACGCTCAAGAATCCGCAATTGATTTAACCATTGCTGATTGCCACGACTAATCAAAAAGCGGTACTCATTACCGTGTTGATCTTCAAGTTGTTTAGTAAAGTGTTGCGTCAATAATTTATGCAACCGCGCATAATTGGTTTCACACTCAGCCATTTGTAACGGCAAATCAACTTTATAACGTTCACGGTATGTGACGTATTCAGGTTGAGGCTTGGCAACACGCAATGTAAACATAAATTAATAAGTGGATAACACCAAAAGAAAAAAAGGAAATTTTTACACGCTTATTACAACATTGGCTTGGTTTACAATTCGTAGCCATTTTACACAGGTTTATGAAAGCACTTTTACCAGGACCTTGAACCAAGAGAAGATTGGCAGTCGCCTTGTATTGAAGTGTTAGCCAGACTTGACCTTAAGTCAATCACTAACCCGGATTTATTATGCGAGAGCACCGGCCCGCAAACGCGGGCGATTCATTTGTAACCACTGCAAACAAATTAACGCTGCCGCGTTATTAAAACGCCCGTTTAATAGCTCAGCGAATACCTCGGCAGCAGGCAATACATGCACCCGAATATCCTCACCCTCTTCGGGTAAGCCGTAAATACCACCGGCATTGCTTAAATCGCACAATCCGCAAAAAAGGTGCAGCTTTTCATCGCAACCGCCGGGGCTGGACAGGTAGTTGCAGATATATTCCATTGCATAGGGTTCGACATTCGCTTCTTCCAACAGCTCGCGCCGGGCAACTTCTTCGGGCAATTCGCCAGTTTCCACCATACCGGCCACCACTTCGTAGCACCAGGGGCCGTCAGCTTCTTGCAATGCCCCCACACGGAATTGCTCAACCATACCTATGGTGTCATTTGCCGGATCGTAAAGTACAACTGCAACAGCTTCACCGCGCATAAACAGCTCACGGCCGATTTCTTTTCCCCATCCACCCTTAAACAGCTTGTGGCGAAGAAAGATTTTCTCAACACGGAAAAAGCGCCGGTACATTTCTTCACGACGAATAATTTCAACATCATCGCGGTCAAATTCTGGTTTTTTTATCATGATTAAGTATGTTGCAGTTGAATTATTTAGAGAGATTTATTGTGTGAAGCCCTCACCCCCAACCCGCTGCAAAGGATTAGGAGGAGGAAGAAAAAATTAAACCTTGCGATAAATCTCAGAGCCCAGCTCAACAAACTCTTTGGCTTTTTGTTGCATTTCTGCTTCGACGTCGATCATTTTGATAATGTCTTTATCGCCGATCACCGAAATATCCGTACCGTTTTTTGCGGCATATTCGCGTACTTCCTGGGTAATTTTCATGGAGCAGAATTTCGGCCCGCACATGGAGCAGAAGTGTGCCACCTTGGCAGATTCTTTCGGCAGGGTTTCATCGTGATAAGAACGCGCGGTATCCGGATCCAGACCCAAATTAAATTGGTCTTCCCAACGGAATTCAAAGCGCGCTTTTGACAAGGCATTGTCACGCAGTTGTGCGCCCGGATGACCTTTGGCCAAATCGGCAGCGTGCGCCGCAATTTTGTAGGTGATGATGCCTTCTTTTACATCGTCTTTATTCGGCAAACCCAAATGTTCTTTGGGTGTTACGTAACACAACATGGCGCAACCGTACCAACCGATCATGGCAGCGCCTATACCCGAGGTAATATGGTCGTAACCGGGAGCAATATCCGTGGTCAATGGGCCGAGGGTATAGAAAGGCGCTTCATCACAAAGCTCCAATTGCTTTTCCATATTCTCTTTGATCATGTGCATGGGCACATGACCGGGGCCTTCTATCATCACTTGCACATCGTGCTTCCAGGCGATCTTGGTCAACTCACCCAAGGCTTCAAGCTCGCCGAATTGCGCTTCGTCGTTAGCATCTGCAATTGAACCGGGGCGCAAACCATCACCCAATGAAAAACTTACATCGTAAGCTTTCATGATTTCGCAGATTTCATCAAAGTGCGTATAGAGAAAATTTTCTTTGTGATGCGCTAAACACCACTTCGCCATAATGGAACCGCCGCGCGACACAATTCCCGTTACGCGTTTAGCGGTAAGCGGTACATAACGCAGCAGTACCCCGGCGTGGATAGTGAAATAATCCACACCCTGTTCTGCCTGTTCAATCAAGGTATCGCGGAAAATTTCCCAGGTCAGGTTCTCGGCAACACCGTTTACTTTTTCCAGCGCCTGATAAATCGGCACAGTACCAATAGGGACATGGGAGTTGCGGATAATCCATTCGCGAGTTTCATGGATATTTTTACCGGTGGATAAATCCATCACCGTATCCGCACCCCAACGGGCGCCCCAGGTAAGTTTCTCCACTTCTTCTTCAATGGATGAACCCAGCGCAGAGTTGCCGATATTGCCGTTAATTTTCACCAGGAAATTGCGCCCGATAATCATCGGTTCAACTTCGGGGTGATTGATATTGGCGGGAATAATTGCACGCCCGCGCGCGACTTCGCTGCGAACAAATTCGGGGGTAATTTCATCGGGAATACTTGCACCGAAGCTCATGCCTTTATGCTGCTGATCCAGAATCCCCAACTCACGCGCTTGTGCCAGTGCCATATTTTCGCGGATGGCGATGTATTCCATCTCTGGCGTGATAATGCCTTTTTTGGCATAGTGCATTTGCGATACGTTCATGCCCGGCTTGGCGCGGCGCGGCTGGCGGGTGAGGTTAAAACGCAGGTGATCCAGATTATTATCACTCAAGCGTTGCTTGGTAAATTCAGAGTGGCTGTCTTGCAAAACTTCAGTATCGTTGCGCTCTTCAATCCAGGCAGTGCGCACTTCGGGCAAACCGGTACGCAAATCAATTTTTACGGTGGGATCAGTGTAGGGGCCAGAGGTATCGTAAACGCGCACTGGAGGGTTTTTCTCGCCGCCAAAATCCGTCGGGGTATCTGCCAGCGTAACTTCGCGCATGGGTACGCGAATGTCGGGGCGAGAACCCTGCACATACATTTTGTGTGAACCGGTGAAAGGTTGGATGGATGCCTTATCAACCTGGGCGCTCTCGCTCAGAATTTTTTCTACGCTGGTGTTCATGGGGTTTCCTCTCTGAATAAACCTTACAAATATTTGCTCGCGAAAAATTTAGCATTGGAATCGAGTGCAGGTTTGCAAGACCATCGACAGCATGGATGACCCACACGGATGTGGAAAGTTTCCCGAAGTGCCGGGAGCACGAAGGGATGCTGGCCGAGCTACATGGACGCATTTACGGCGTGTCTTGCAGATCGACTCTCGGTTTCAATCATCACGAACATTTAATAAAACTGATAAAAATGATGCACAGGACCACTGCCCTGCCCAATCCTTAATTTATCTGCATGCACGAGGGCATCATGTAAATATATTTTTGCCTGTGCGACCGCATCGCGCAGCGACAGGTGCTTGGCAAGGCCCGCTGCAATAGCCGAGGCCAAAGTACAGCCTGTGCCATGGGTATTTTTGGTTGCAATACGAACCGCAGAAAACACTTCTATACCTTTATCGGTTACCAATAGATCAGCGGACTCGGCGCCTGAGCCATGACCACCTTTCATCAGCACAGCCTGTGCGCCCATCGCCATTAAAGCTTCTGCCTGTTGCTGCATTTCAGCTATTGAGCCGGCAACTGGGGCATCCAGAAGCACAGCCGCTTCCAGTAAATTAGGGGTAAGTAAGGCAGCGCGCGGAAACAAAGCCGCAATCAAGGTTTTAACAGCATCTTCGGCCAACAGGCGATCACCGCTGGTCGCCACCATTACCGGGTCTACCACCAAAGGAACATGCGGATACTCCGCCAGTGAATCGGCAACGGCTTCAATGATCCCTGCTGTTGCCAGCATACCTGTTTTAATGGCCGCTACCTGGATATCGCTGAGAACCGACCGGATTTGCGCCTGTACAAATGCAGGTGGAATCGGAAAAACGCCCTGAACCCCCTGCGTATTTTGTGCGGTAAGTGAAGCTATGGCACTGCAACCATACACACCCAGCGCAGCAAAAGCCTTTAAATCAGCCTGAATACCAGCGCCACCGCCGCTGTCACTGCCGGCAATAGTCATAGCTATGGGTGTAGGAACCGTTGAATTCATTAAATTTCCGCAATAAGTCAGGAGCGCGGAAAGGAGAGGTACGGCCAGGCCGCAAATAGAAGCTCTCGTTCCCTACGCCGGTACTAACCGGATCAGGTCTGCGGGTATATCTCAGCTTTTTGGCCAATCCGGCAAAAGCACCCCGACAAGAAGCTTCGCAGTCTATTGAACTGAGCACAGGGTGTAAAGCTATAGACGTGCCTCATCCCAAACAACAGGTTGCCGATAGTGCTCGCCCAGGACAACTCGCAACCTCAACCCGGCAACGGACAAGTGTGAACAGCCATGAAATTGCCTTGGCCAATGGCTTACAAAACCAAACACAGGATGCTTACATTTGTAACTACAACGACATCCGACAAGTGTTTACCCTTTTTAACCTGTGGATTAACCCCAAAGCTCGACCAGCAAGAGCCAACCCGTTAAACTCGGCCTTTTCATTATCGATGAATCCAAATTGTGCCGATCCGCGTCTAAGCTAAGGCGTAAAACTTATAATTGCTGCTGACAGCCATACTTTTTTTACCAGGTTTTCACCTACCGATATTGGAATCTTTTACCCTCAGGATTTTTTATGAAAGAGTCGTTCTCTATGAAAAAGTCAAAGCTTTACCTGGCTATTGGTCTTTTTGCACTTGCCCCCTTTGGAGCCAGCGCCAACAGCCTGCAAGATATTTATGAATTAGCACTGAAAAATGATGCACAATTGAAAGCCGACAGAGCCGGTTACGAAGCAGGCAAAGAATTAGGCAACATCGCCCGTGCCGGCCTGCTCCCACAGATTAACGCCAGTTATACCGCTTACGACAAAAATGACACTGATATTACTGACAGGCTGAATGCCGCCATGTCGGGTAACAATAACTCAAAAACAGATGGCTGGAATGTGAACCTGAGCCAACCTTTGTTTGATTTATCGGCCTGGTATGTTTACAAGCAAGGCCAAAAATTAAGCGCGCAGGCAGAAGCCCAATTCGGCGCAGACCAACAAAGCCTTATCGTCCGTGTTGCCACTGCCTACTTCAATGTATTGCGCTCAGTAGACCAACTGGAAACCGCTCTCGCCGAGCAAGACGCCTTCGGACACCAACTGGAACAAGTTAAACAACGTTTTGATGTGGGCTTAACCGCAATTACTGACGTGCATGAAGCCCAAGCCGCTTACGACAGCGCAAAGGCTGCCAGCCTGGAAGCGCGCGGCAGCTTGAGCATCAGCTATGAAGCACTTGAAGTTTTGACCGGCAAACCGGAAGACCAAATTGCCCCGCTGTCTGATAGATTCCCGGTGGTTAACCCCACACCGGCTGACCGTGCAGAGTGGGTAAGCTTTGCCCTGAAGAACAACTACAACCTGAAAGCAATTCGCCTGCAGGCAGATGCAGCAGACAGCACCGCTGATGCCGCGCGCGCACGACATTTACCTACCGTAAACGCGAACCTTGGCTACACCAAACAAGACAGTGACGGTGATAAGTTCACGGCTCCGTTTGACACCAACACTGAAGGCAATACCGTAAGCGTAAGCGTTACTGTTCCTATCTTCAGTGGTTTGCGCACTTCCAGTACTGCACGCCAGGCGGTATCGCAAAGTTTGCAAGCACAAGAACTTGCCAATAGCGCAGAACGCAGTACCATTCAAAATACCCGTTCATTGCATCTTTCTGTTGAAACCGATGTAGCACGTATTGCCGCCCGCAAACAGGCCACAGTTTCAAACCAAAGTGCGTTGGAAGCCACCCAGGCAGGTTATGAAGTAGGTACACGCAACCTGGTTGAAGTGCTGCAAGCGCAAAGCAAGCTTTATCAAGCGCGTCGTGATTATGCGAATGCGCTCTATGATTATGTTATCGACACTATCAAACTGCGCGAAATTGCCGGCATGCTTACCCCCGCTGACGTTCAGGAAGTGGATAAGTGGTTACAGGAAGGCGCTCCCGTTAGCCGCGCAAAATACGAACAGTAATTTGCGATACATAAAAAACCGCGTAGTTCAGTTGCGCGGTTTTTTTATGGCCATCATTTTTATTCATTTGCCATCAAAGGTAACGCGCAATAACCTCTGTGGTTTTAGCCAAGGCCCCACGATTTTGGTTCGCCACTGCCAAGGCACTCTCGCCGCGCTTGTTTCTCTCCTCCGCATCAGTCGTCAATAACCCGACAACTTCAGCCATATCCGCAGCAGAATTCACAAACTCTAATCCCCCTGCCTCATTTAACAAACTCGCTACTTCTGCAAAATTAAATACATGCGGCCCGCTCACAACCGGCAGTGCCCACGCAGCAGGCTCAATAAAATTATGACCACCGTTAGGCACCAAACTTCCGCCTACAAAAGCTATATCGCCGGCACCAAACATTAAGAGCAACTCGCCCATGGTATCGCCGATAATAACCTGAGTATCTGCTGCTACTTTTTTCTCACTGCGTTTGGCTACCTGAAAACCACGGCTCGTACTTAGCTGAGCCACGACATTAAAACGCTCAGGATGGCGAGGTACCAATACCAGGCGCAGGTTATGCAATGCCGGATTCTGTCGGCATTGTGCAAATGCGTCCAGAATAATGCCATCCTCTCCCTGGTGTGTACTGGCTGCAATCCATAACACATATTTCCCATCCTGCGACCACTGTTGTTTTAAATCGGCAGCAGCGCTACGCAACTCATCGCTGAGTTCCAGATCAAACTTGATATTGCCCGTAACCCTAGCCTTCGCCACAGGTAAACCCAGCTCATTAAAACGTACTGCATCGGTTTTATTTTGTACTAATGCGAGGCTTAGGTGTTGTAACATGGGACGAGTCAAGCCTGAGAAACGCGCATAGCCACGCGCTGACTTCTCAGACATGCGCGCATTTATCAACACGCAGGGAATATTACGTTTAGCACAGGCAGCTAATGTATTTGGCCACAACTCTGTCTCCATAATTAATAACAAGGATGGATTGATACGTTTTATAAAACGCGCCACTGAACCAGGCACATCGTAAGGTGCATAGACGTGGAAAACACTTTCACCCAAGCTGGCACGCACGCGCTCGGAACCTGTAGGTGTTGTAGTGGTAATGACTAACTGTACCCCTTCTTGTGCCTGCAAATAGCGAATCAGAGTCAAAGCGGCAATAAACTCGCCCACTGACACAGCATGGAGCCAGACTACTTTTTTATCAGTAACCAACACCGGGAAAAAGCCAAACCGCTCAGCCCAACGTTTGGCGTAGGCAGGTGCTGCAAGAGAGCGCCACAAAAGGCGGCAGAGAATAAACGGAATAAGAAAGTAAAAAAATATGGTATATACAAAGCGCATGAGCTGAGACCCAATAAAACAAAGTGTGCAGAATAACAATAAAGCCAGTGCGATCAAAGACAGGCTGCAATTTACAGAGTATCCATTCTGTTGGGTGCTCCCTTCAATTAATGAACCCCATAGACATAGTGTTGCCATCAACGGGTATAAAAGTACGCAGTTGATCTAAAAATTTAACGGAATGGTAGGAGGTAGTACGCGAATATCATTCACTATTTTCTGTATATGAAACCAGTGTTTTGGTAGTTTAGCTAGTTGGGTTAATTAATTTGAAAGACATTTACTACATAACTCCGAAATTAATTCGTAAGCACTGTAACAGTATGATTTATAAAGCTAATGTTTCTTAAGGGAAAAGCTGCTTTACGTAGTTATATAGCGTGACTAAAAATTAATTGGCATTTAATTCTGCGGGTTATATAGTGGGTGCTATTTAATAAACTGTTAGGCAAATCATGAAATATATATTATCGCTAGTTTTTTGCTTTCTTTGCGCTGCATTATCTGCAAATGCACAGCTATTAAATCCATCATCTGAAGTTCAAAAAAGCCATATTGAAGCTAATATTCCATCAGATGAATCCTTTAACTCAATATTGAATAGAGATCTCCTTAAATATTTTCAGTCAAGTTTGAAAAGCGAAAAATTAAATGTATCTTATCAACTGCTTCGTACGGCACCAACTCAATCAGGTGTTTCTTATCCTAAATATTATGCTTGGGTAACGGTAAAATCTGAAACAGGTGTAATATTAGAGCAGGGTGCTGTACGTTTGGCTGCTATAGAAAAAGTACGCTTTGAAGTTACGAATTTTATAAGCTCAAAAGAAATACAAGTTGCTCCAGATAAACTTGGCCCAGTATTTCCAAGTTTACTAATACCAAATATTAAAGAATTGTCCATTAAAAAATAAATACCTAACAAGTCGTTGCAGCACCGCTCCGGCACTTCGTGCCTGCGCTGGACAGTTTTTAAGTCGCGGCTTTATGGTTTTGCTGCGCAAAAGTGTTCCATAAAACCACAACTTAAAAACTGCCGCTGAACTCGGCGTTAGGCTCACATGAACGAAGAAGAATTTATTAACTCCATAGACTGCTGTTTTCCTTACGAGAATCCAATGAAATGGAAGAAGGTAATAAACACAGCAGTTGGTATTTCTGACAACGCTTGCTTTATGGTGCTACACGAATTGTGTCGTCCACCACGCTCATCAAAAGTAGGTTATAAAACCAAGCTAAGAATATTTAATTTTTTATCAAAAAGATTTCGGCATCCTCTTGTAACACTATTAAAGCGTATTATCCTAAGCATGTTAAAAGCGGAGCAAGTTCCGGTTGGTGTTGCATTGTCTGGAATGAAAATAGTTTCTGTCTATGAGAATCAATACAACGCCTTAGCTATTTGTTTGTTTAGTGCAAATGACCGAACAAACAAAACAGAGCTTTTTTATGAGCACGTAATTTCGCAGTGGAAAAGCAAAGCCTAACAAATCGCTGAAGCACCGCGCACTTCGTGCGCTGGACAGTTTTTAAGTCGCAGTTTTGTGGTTTTGCTGCGCAAAAGTATTCCACAAAACCGCAACTTAAAAACTGCCGCTTAGCTCGGCGTTAGCATTGGGAACATATACGAATGATTAGCGAAAATACAATTAAAGAAGCTAGGTTTAGAGCGAATTTATTTTTACCTCGGTGGTCAGTCCTAAAGAATTTAGAAGCCAATCCAATTGTAAAATCATCATATTTTTGGTTTGCTCTAGTTCCTGTATTTGCAAAAATATTTGAAAAAATAGGTAATGAAATAGTTGTAGTATATAATTTTCGAGAATATTTATTTCATCTATCATTGCCGTTCAGCTGGCAAATTTTATTTTTTTCGTCTTGTTTTTTTGTTCTTGGCAGTATTGCATTTAAGCTATTCTGCCCACATGCAATAACTGAACATTCAGGATTCAAAGAGTTCAATGAGGAAGGAAAAGGTTACCCTCAAATCAATTCTTATTATATTCGTTCGTTTTATAACAGAATAAAGAATGAGTTTTCGCCTTCGGCCAGAGATGCGGTTAATAGTTACCTTTCTCACTATCACAATTTAAAGTTTGAGTCTGATTCTGAAATTATAAAATATCTTCATCAAATCCAGGATTTAGAAAATCTTAATAAGGCATATTGGTTTACATATAATACTTCAAATCAGCATCGTTTAGGTTATCGCTGTCTTGTTTCCCTTTTTTATTTTTTAGGGTTCTTATTATTTTCAATAGTAATTTTTCAAAATATAAAATTTGTTTTGCTCCACTCAAGCATATGCTAACAAATCGCTCAAGCACCGCGCACTTTTGTGCGCTGGACAGTTTTTAAGTCGCAGTTTTGTGGTTTTGCTGCGCAAAATTATTCCACAAAACTACAACTTAAAAACTGCCGCTTAGCTCAGCGTTATACCAAATGGAGTTTTAAATGAAATTTAGCAGGAATTTATTTTTAATTTCATCCCTTTTAAGTACTTCAATAATCTGCAATGCAGATCCATCTTTTAATTGTAAAAAAGCAGCGACGGCGACGGAGCGTGCCATTTGTGATGATAGCTATGTATCGTTGCTTGATGGTTTAGTGGCAAATTCTTACCGAAAACTCATAAAACGAGGCGTAGCTAATATAAAAGTCGATCAACTTAATTGGTTGGCAGAAAGAAACAAATGCGGTTCAGACATTAATTGCATAAAAAAGCAATATGGTGTTCGGGAAAATGAGTTAGATTTACAGCTTTATAAAACGGAATATAAAGTCGGAATCGAAGGAAAATATGTATATCTTGACTCTTGGCCATCAGGTATTCATGAGGGGATGTTTACAACTCTAGAAGAAGATAGAGATACTTGCGCGTCATTTCTTTCTGCGCTAAATCAAAAAAAACTATTTAATAATTATTTATGTCGCATCCCTAGCATTCCACCGTTTCAAACTTTTAATTGGCAAGAAGTTGATATAGAAAAAAATAAGGATTTAATTGCAAGGCTCATGGCTTCAAAAAAAATTGGTAAGTATACCGAGCAAGATACAAATCGATTCATAAATTCTGGCGGCTTTAAATTACACGTTTTAGAAACAGATGAAATTAATGGCATAAAATCAAAATATTACTCCATTTCATTTGATTGTGATCCAACAAATACAAATTCGGTGGCTACTTATAATCCAAGTGCTAGCTTGTTTTTTCTATCAAATGCAGACGGTAGTTTTCAGGAGACTGGTGGTCTTGCTAGCCCTTTCGAACTTTTAAAATATAAAGGAGATGTGTTTTCGTATAGCTTATCAAGAATACATATAAATCAGCAGTTTCAAGACATAGATCCAGAAATTGAAGAGATTTTCTTATATAAACTTAAAGGTAACCATTTTTCTACAATTTGTCATTATCAATATAAACAGTAGGTATAACAAGTCGTTGCAGCTCGCACACTCCGTGCGCTGGACAGTTTTTAAGTTGTGGTTTTATGGTTTGCTGCGCAAATGTTTCCATAAAACCACAACTTAAAAACTGCCGCTGAACTCGGCGTTAATGCGTTTTGGAATTTATATTTTTTTGGGCTTCAACTTGGTAGTCAGGGTTGTGCCTTTTGCCGGTGCCAATCGGCTAGTATCGCAATTTGAATGCGTGGGTTTTACGGAAAATTTAGCGCTATTGGTTGGTGAAATTGGAATTCAAAATTATCTCCTTTCTCATCTGTTGCCAATAAGCTAAAACGGCGTAGAATCCAACAAAATAATGTTAACTGGTGCTGTTAGCTGGAAAAGGGCGTACTCGCTCACTCCACCATAAACCACCAAATCATTAACAAATCGTTGCAGCCACACTACGGCACTTCGTGCCTACATTGGACGGATTTTAAGTCGCAGTTTTGCGGTTCGCTACGCTCACTGTACCGCAAAACTACAACTTAAAATCCGCCGCTGAACTCGGCGTTACATTCTTATCGGCTAGGCTTCACCGTAAGCGTTCAACATCCTAGATGGAATTAAAGTTATGAGAATTGCAACCTATTTGAAGGAGCAATATGCCAAATACAAAGACTGGATACAGCTCCCAGTAGGTTTGGTATCAGTGGTGGCTACTATAAGGTTTCTTCCAGAAGAAACTTGGACGGAATCATGGTTAGTACAGCCCTTAGCTGCAAAATGGTTAATGGGGTTATTGCTATTGTTTATAGTGCTTTTTGGTTTGTCGGTTTCAAAAATTATTGAATATAGAAATCAAATATCAGAATTAAATTCTGTTAAGAAATTAACACCGGAAGAACAAGCAATTCAAATTAAAAAACGTGTATCCGAGCGGTGGGGTGTTTTGAGTCACCTTTTCAAAAAGTAATTTAATGTAACAATGCAATCAAACGGATAGTTTTTAAGTAGCATTTTTGCCATTCCGCTTCGCTCTATTTTATGGCAAAAATGCTACTTAAAAACCACCGTTTATCGCGGCGTTAGGTTACATCTAGGAAGTGCATACTAATGTCTGATATAGAAAAAATTGTATTTACATCTATCACCACTATCATTGGTGGTTCATTTGTCTTTGTGTTTGGTCAACTACTTTTAAAACGCTTAATCGATCCATGTACAGAGCTAAGAAAGGAAATATCTAAAGTTCGTTTCACATTGTCATATTTTGCACCAGTCATTAATACTCCAATTTCCAGAACTCCCGAAAGTTCAGAGGAGGCTGCAAAAGCGCTCCGTGAAAACTCCGCGAATCTTTTCGCTTTTGCTGAGCTAGTCCCTAAATCTAAATTCCTTCGGCGGTTATCATTCGCTGCTCTTCCTGAAATGGAAAATGTTATTGAGGCTGCAAAAAATCTTAGGACTCTTTCCACTTTTTTGCATGAAACTGGTGAAAAAGCATCTAACTCTCTAGAGTTAATTTTCAAAATAACTACTAAGATTGAAAGGTTGCTACTAATTGACAGTGAGATTGAAACCTAACAAATCGCTGAAGCACCGCGCACTTCGTGCGCTGGACAGTTTTTAAGTCGCAGTTTTGTGGTTTTGCTGCGCAAAAGTATTCCACAAAACTGCAACTTAAAAACTGCCGCTTAGCTCGGCGTTAGGCTAAATTGATAAATGAAATTAATTCAAATCTTAATATTGAGTATTTTACTTTTGTCATGTGCTTCAAAAGTAATTTCTCGTGATCCTGTATATCGGGAAACAGAATTAAGGCACTCTCGCTTTCAACTTGACGGTGAAATTTTTGATTCTCAAGAGTATCAAGTAGAACTTAAATCAGCGTTTGTTAAATCTGATTTGGAGGCTGAACGTGCCGTTGCTAATACACCTAGAAATGAAAATTTTATTTTCAAATTTTGGGCAATAAAGAAGAAAATATTAAAAGCTAAATATTCTATTTCTTGGAGCAGTCCTTCAGAGCTAAATCCAAGTATTTCCTATGAAAACTATGGACAGCCTAAAATCACAGAAATTGAAAGGCGCACACTATTTGAGCTAGTTAGTGCTCGCTTAGAGAGCTCTAGTGAGTACATAATTGGAGCCACACGTGACTATAGAGGTGTTGTATATATCAGCACTCGCGGCAATTCTGACGTTTCAAGGCAATATACTTTCGCTGGCCATGACAAGGCGTGGAATTTCCTGAGTGTAGGTATCATTGAAGAATGAGTTAAAAGCAAAAGCCTAACAAATCGCTCAAGCACCGCAACCTTCGGTTGCTGGACAGTTTTTAAGTCGCAGTTTTGTGGTTTTGCTGCGCAAAAGCGTTCCACAAAACCGCAACTTAAAAACTGCCGCTTAGCTCGGCGTTAGAAAAGAGCAAAAGCAGAGCCGTCTGCTTTTGCAAATATTCGCGTAAGCGAAACCTTGTTTGGGGTAACCAGCCCCAGACTGCGGATTGGTAGTCCGCTAAAGGTGAGGAGATTAGGGAAGC